>OBWG01000024.1_pt1 | contig 195860 bp, 193 predicted proteins | sample 1495221 | NCBI WGS metagenome assembly OBWG01 (sample SAMEA2580053, study PRJEB22360) | human gut metagenome | reverse complement strand
CTCCTGCGGGTAATCAAAATGCTGTTGGCCATGGGGCTCCAAAACAGAATAAGAACGCAGAAAAATACGGTTTCTTCAGCAAGTACTTGCCTGAGGAGACCGTTTCCATTATCCAGGAAATGCCCACGGACCCGCTGGACATCCTTTGGGACCAGGTGCAGATAGCCTATGCCGCCATCATCCGGGCGCAGTCCATCATGTATGTGAGGGACCGGGATGATAAGACCATCACTAAGATAGGCCAAAAGGATGGGGAGACGGTCACAGAGGAGCGCTGGGAGGTACAGCAGGCCTGGGACAAGCAGGGAAATTTCCTGCAGGCGCAGGCCAGAGCCCAGAAAACGCTGGAGGGTCTTATCAAACAGTATGATGAGCTCCTGCATAAAAACTGGGAGCTGGCCAGTGAGGAGCAGAAGGCGCGGATTGCACAGCTCCGGGCGCAGACGGATAAGCTAACCGGGAACAACCAGGAGCTGGAGGACATGGAGGAGATAGAGGGGGATATCTATGGCAGCGGTAAATAGGTTTGTCAGGAAAAAGACCATCCTGTTTAACTTTTCCGAAAAGCACAAGGATTATATACGCAGGTGCGAAGCCTGTATGTATAACGTGGCGGAAGGTGCGGTCCGTGCCGGCAAGACAGTGGATAACGTGTTTGCCTTCGCCCATGAATTAAAAACCACACCAGACCGGATCCACCTGGCCACTGGATCCACGATGGCCAACGCCAAGCTTAACATCGGTGACGCCAATGGCTATGGCCTTGAATGGATATTCCGTGGTCAATGCCACTGGGGGAAGTATAAAGACAATGAGGCTCTGTATATCAAGGGACCGGATACCCGGTGGAAGCAGAAGATTATCATATTTGCGGGAGCTGCCAAAGAAGACAGCTATAAAAAGATTCGTGGTAACTCCTACGGCATGTGGATTGCAACTGAGATTAACCTGCATCATGACAATACCATCAAGGAGGCATTCAACCGTCAGCTGGCAGCCCAGCGCCTGAAGGTGTTCTGGGACCTGAATCCGGATAACCCAAGAGCACCCATCTATGCGGAGTATATAGACAAGTATCAAAGGCAGGCAGATGCAGGGGACTTCCCGGGCGGATACAACTATATGCACTGCACCATCTACGACAACATCAACATCACCCCAGAGCGTCTGCGGGAGGTAGAAAGCCGGTATGATAAGAACAGTATCTGGTACCTCCGGGACATCAAGGGAATGCGCGTGGTGGCCAACGGCCTTATCTATCGCCGGTTTGCTGATGATACGAGTACCAAGCAGTACACGTTCCGCCTGACAGATAAACCTAAAGACATCATGGAAATTATTCTGGGGATTGATTTTGGCGGCAGTGGTTCCGGCCATGCCTTCACGGCCACAGCCATCACCAGGGGATACCATAACGTGGTTGTCCTGGCATCAGAATGGATTGGCTGCAAGGACGAGAAGGGGAATCAGATAGAGATTGACCCAGAAATGCTGGGGACCATGTTCTGTAACTTCTGCCAGAAGATTATCAGCAGGTACGGGTACATTACAACAGTGTATGCAGATAGCGCAGAGCAGACGCTGATAGCTGGCATCCGGAGCAGCTTGCGTAAACATGGACTTGGATGGGTACGTGTAGAAAATGCACTGAAGACTGAAATTAATGACAGGATTAACGCCACCGCCATACTGATGGCACAGGGGCGTTTTTATTATGTCCAGGGAGAGTGTCAGAGCCTTGTGGATGCCCTGAGCACAGCCGTGTGGGACCCAAAGGAATTGACGAAGAATGTCCGGTTAGATGATGGCACAAGCGATATTGACAGCCTGGACAGCTTTGAGTATACGTTTGAACGGCAGATTAGCAGGCTCATAAAGTATGGATAGGAGGTGAGGGGACGATGAGATTCACAAAGATGCTGGACTTAATCACGAATGTCCTGAATAAGGATGCGGACACGCAGGTGGATGTGTGCCTGACATCCCAGATGGCGAACCAGATAGAGTTGTGGACCCGGATGTATGAGAACCGGTCCCCCTGGGTGAATAACAAGGACGTGCTCAGTGCGAACTTAGCGCCGGCCATTGCCTCAGAGATTGCGCGCCTGGTGACGTTGGAGCTTAAATCTGAGGTGACAGGTGGAACGGCGGCGGATTACCTAAATGAGCAATATCAGCGTAAGGTGATCAAGGATTTGCGCCGGTATGTCGAATACGGATGTGCTAAAGGCGGCCTGGTGATGAAGCCGTACATTACCCAGCAGGGTATTGAAGTACAGTTTGTACAGGCTGATTGTTTCTTCCCGTTGTCTTTCGATAGTTCCGGTCGGATTACGCAGTGTGTATTCACAGAGCAGTTCCGGAAGGGTCAGAAGATATATACCAGGCTGGAGGTACACACGCTGCAGGGAAAACGGGTACATATTACCAACCGTGCATTTGTGGCCACAAATGATTACAGCCTTGGCAGCGAAGTGGTGGTCAGCTCCATAGACAGGTGGTCGGAGCTGGTTCCGGAGCTGCTACTTGAGGGGGCAGACCGGTTGCTGTTTGGGTACTTTAAGGTACCGTTGGCCAATGCGGACGATTCCGACAGCCCACTGGGCGTATCTGTGTTTTCCAGGGCCGTGGACCTGATCCGGGAGGCAGACAGGCGCTATTCCAACATCTGCTGGGAGTATGAGGGGACACAGCTGGCTGTCCATATTGCCACCTCCCTGCTAAAGTACAACCAGGACCGAGACAAGTTTGAGTATCCGGGAGGTAAGGAACGGTTATACCGAAACGTGGAATACAATACGGGCGCCGCGGATAAGCCTTTCATTGACACCTTCAGCCCAGAAATAAGGGACACAGCCTTGTTTAACGGATTTAATAACCAGCTGAAGCTGGTGGAGTTCAACTGTAACCTGGCCTATGGCACCCTGTCAGACCCACAGAGCGTGGATAAGACAGCCACTGAGATTAAGACCAGCAAGCAGCGCTCTTATGTGATGGTATCGGACACCCAAATGGCTCTGCAGGATGCCTTGGAAGACCTGGTGTATGCTATGAGTTTCTGGTCGGCATTATATGGATTGGTTCCGGCCGGCAATGATTGCGAAGTGTCATCTGACTGGGATGACAGTGTGATGGTTGACGCAGAGACTGAGCGGGAGCAGGATCGCAAGGATGTAGCGATGGGAGTTATGAGATTAGAAGAGTATCGGGCTAAGTATTATGGGGAAACACTGGAAGAGGCGGTCAAGAATCTGCCGGAACCGGCAATGACAGAAGAATAGGCGGTGATGTGATTGACACCAGAGGAGCTGGAGAAGCTGCCCAAACCATTGGAGCGCACCATGACGGCTCTGGAGCTGTCCATCATGGATGAGATTATACAGCGCATCAAGGAGGCTGCACGGGTTACTCCGGTCATTGACTGGCTGTTGGTGAGGATGGATGCCATTGGAGCAGGCCGGGTGCGAATTAAACAGCTGATAGGTGAGGGCATCAGAAAGGCGGGCCTTCAGGTGGATGACATCTATGAACAGGCGGTCAAGTCTGACTGCATCCGCAACAAGGCAATCTATGAGGCTGCTGGCAAGGGCTACCAGCCCTATGAGGGCAACCAATGGCTGCAGCAGATTGTGGATGCTGCCAGGAGACAGACCAAGGACAGCCTGCGGCCACTGGAAAACATCACTCAGACAACGGGCTTCAACGTGCCGATGGGCGGCAGCAAGAAGGTATTCACGCCACTATCAGAATACCTGGAGCGCAGCCTGGACAAGGCCATGCTGGGAATCACCACCGGCGCCAGGACATACAGCCAGGCTATCGGTGAGGTGATTGACGAGATGACGGCCAGCGGCATCCGGACGGTGGATTATGCATCTGGAAAGTCTGACCGGATTGAGGTGGCAGCAAGGCGCGCGGTGATGACGGGCGTGGCCCAGATGACAGATAAGGTCAACGAGAAGAACATGGAGGCACTGCAGACAGACTACTGCGAGGTGGACTGGCACATGGGGGCCAGAAATACTGGGACAGGCTATCAGAACCACCAGAGCTGGCAGGGGAAGGTCTATAGCAGTGAGGAGATGCGGACCGTTTGCGGAAAAGGGCAGATGCTTGGCTTTGGAGGAATTAACTGTTATCACATCGCCTTTGCCTTTATACCGGGCATAAGCAAGCGCAAATACACGGATGAGTGGCTGGCAGAGCAGAACCAGAAGGAAAATGAGAAAAAGGTATATAAAGGCCGGGAATATGACACCTATGCGGCGTTGCAGCATCAGCGCCGCCTGGAGCGTACCATCCGAAAGCAGAAACAGGATGTGGAACTCCTGGAAAAGGCCGGAGCAGACAAGGAAGATGTCACGGCGGCTAGATGCCGGTTGCGGCTGACCAATAAGACCTATCTGGATTTTTCAAAAGAAATGGGGCTACGGCAGCAACGGGAACGGCTGAGGGTATCAAAAGATATAGTTGCGGTGGCTGCCAAAGCTGATATAATAAAAGAGATAAGACTTCCAAATGAAGCCTTGAACGCAAAAAATATTACCCCAGATATAGTCGATGAAATTCAATCAGGAATAGATGAAATGAAACGGGAATATGACCTTCGGATTGACCGAGCGTTAGTGCAGGATGTGAGTGACAGATTCCCAGACACCCCATACCTGACAAGGGTAGTTGATAATCATGGGTCAAGGGAAGTTGAGTTCGTAATCAATAAAGGCTATAATTTCTCTGATTTTAGAAGGATTGTGAAGGCTGGTTATGAGACTGGTTATTTTGCCGGCCGCACCATCAAGGACCATGCTATCCATGAAATGACCCACGTAATGGCAGGCCAACAATTTAAAACTATTTCTGGATACAATGCCTTCAAAGAGCGATTGGAAAGTCAATATGTTCCAGGAGTATCCGGATATTCGGATGCCATGAAGGATGGATTTGAAACCCTGGCCGAAGCATTTGTAAAAATGAGAAATAATGAAGCTGTTCCGGATGAAGCTAAACAATTAGTTATAAAACATATTGAAAGGTGGCGAAAGCAGTGATTGTGATTCCTATATGCCTTAAATGTGAATACTGTGAAAAGGGTATGAAATGCAGAGTATATCCACAAGGCATACCGAGAGAAATTGTATTAGCTCAAAAGCCGCCGGAGGATATATGTAAGGATTATAAATATAAATGGGAGAACGAAGCATCTGACTAGTCAGGTGCTTTTATTATGTTTAAAAATCGGTCAGATGATAAGACCTAAAACAGTTAGCCGTTGGTGAATGGTTACACACCTACAAATAACCTAAGGACGGGCAGGAAAGGAAAAGAAGATGAAGACAGAGGATTTACAGGCAAAGGGGTTAACCCAGGAACAGATTGATTATGTCATGGCTGAATATGGCAAAGACATCAATGGGATTAAGCAGGAGAGGGACACATACAAAACCCAGCTTTGCACGGCGCAGGCTACCCTTAAGAGCTTTGAAGGCGTCAACATATCGGAGCTCCAGGGGAAGATACAGACCCTAACTACAGACCTGGCCAATAAAGACGCTGAGTATCAGAAGCAGCTGGCGGAGCGGGATTTTAACGATCTGCTGAAGACTACCGCAGAAGGGTTTAAGCCCAGGGACATCAAGGCAGTTATGCCCTTCTTGGATGTGGAGAAGCTGAAGGGGAGCAAGAACCAGGAATCAGATATCAAGGCTGCTTTGGAAGCTGTTAAGAAGGATAAGGGCTATCTGTTTCAGGACGTCGGTATTCCCCGGGTGGTTGCGCCTACTCCTGGGCCAGGTGGTGAGAAAACAGATGACACAAGGACACAAGCAAATAATGCCTTAAGAAGTATCTTGGGCAGAGAATAAGGAGGATTTAGATTATGCCAGTAAATATTACAAGCAGGGCCGACGCGGAGGCCATTATCCGTGAGCAGGTTATTTCAACCATTTTCCAGGACGCGCCAAAGCAGTCCACTTTCATGTCCCTGGCACGGAAGCTGCCGAACATGACAAGCAACCAGACACGAATGAGAGTACTTGACTTCCTTCCCACCGCATATTGGGTGGACGGTGATACCGGCATGAAACAGACCACCAGGCAGGCCTGGGATAATGTATTCATTGAGGCCGCAGAGCTGGCAGTCATTGTGCCGATTCCGGAGGCAGTGCTGGATGATGCGGAGTTTGATATTTTCGGTGAGATCACACCGAGGGTCAATGAGGCAATTGGACAGCGCGTGGATAGCGCCATCATCTTTGGCGTGAACCGCCCGCGTAACTGGCAGAATGACATTATCACGCTGGCCAGACAGGCGGGAAACAATGTGGCTGTGGGATCCAGTCCGGATTATTATAATCTGCTTCTGGGCGAAGGCGGTGTCATCTCCAAGGTGGAGGAAGATGGCTACATGGCTACCGGAGCCCTGGCCGCCATGACCATGAGGGCAAAGCTGAGGGGCATCCGGTCAACTGATGGCAGTCTCATCTTTAAGTCCGACATGCAGGGGTCCACAAATTATGCATTGGATGGGGCACCGATGTATTTCCCGCAGAACGGAGCGTATGACAGCACTATTGCACAGCTGATTGTCGGTGATTTCAAACAGGCGGTGTATTCCATCCGTCAGGACGTGACGGTGAAGATTCTTGACCAGGGTGTGATTCAGGACCCGGTAACGAAGGAAATTGAGTACAACCTGGCCCAGCAGGACATGGTGGCGCTGCGAATTGTATTTCGTATGGGCTGGGCACTGCCGAACCCGGCAACCCGGATGGATGAAGACCGTTTAGGGTGTCCATTCGCTTACCTGGAGCCTACAAGCCCGGTTACAACCCAGAAGGTGACCTTTACAGTTAAAGACAACGCCGAGACACCAGCAGCCATTGATGGGGCAATTGTGGATGTGAATGGTTCCAGGGTTAAAACGGACGTGTCCGGTGTGGCAGAGTTTAACCTGCGGGCAGGGACATACCCCGCGAAGATTAAGAAATCAGGATACGGCCAGATTACCGAGACGGTGACTGTGGCAGCTGAGGCAGTGACAAAGGATGTAACCTTGATTAAGCAGTAAGGAGGCTGGGCGCGATGCGGGCATACACTGACGAAACGTACTATATCAACGATTACCTGAAGGGGAGGAAGCCGGTCATCACAGCTGGCTTCCTTTTTTACGCACGTTCTGCCAGCCAGGTCATTGACCGGTATACATTCAACCGCTTGAAAGGTGTGTCAGATGTTCCCGAGGAAGTACAGATGTGCTGCTGTGAACTGTCGGAATCCGAATACCATAGGGAGAAGCAGCAGAAGGAATCCGGAGGGAAGACGTCGGAGAAGATTGGCACATATTCAGTCGGTTTTGCCAGTGCCCAGGAATCTGCTACGGCAATCAGCAGGGAACAGCGCAGCATTGTTATGAAATGGCTGGCTCATACCGGTCTGTGTTATCAGGGGGTGTGATATGTATATCAATGCGGATGTAACGCTGTACTTGTACAGCAAGAATGGGAAGACTGAGATGTACACCAGGATACCCATAGAGGGTGTGTACTGGGAGGACGTGAGGCAGTCCACCTATCTTAAGACTGGCCAGCGGGAGGGCACATCTGTCCTTCTGGTCATCCCTATGGAAAGCCTGGCTGGGACCATAAAACTGACCCAGGGCAAGGACCTGGCTGTCAAGGGTATCATTGAGGATGAGGTAGACTGCAGCAGCCAGGAGGCCATGTCAAAGTCCCTGGCGGCCCTTAAGACGGCCCATAGATTCCTGACGGTGACCACAGTAGATGAAAGGCTGTATGGCAGCGAGTCAGTACAACATTATGAGTTGGCCTGCAAGTAGGAGGTAAGACTGTGAAGGTGGAGCTTAAGATGCTGCCTTCTGAGGCTGTGTTGCAGAACCATGGACTGCAGGAAGGCGGATCAGTACAGAAACTGGTGGACAATGAAACTATGCGGTATATGAGCGCTTACATGCCGCGCAGGCAGGCGGGGGAACTGGAGCATATGATGGTCATGGCCACGGTGATTGGATCCGGCCAGATTGACATACCTGGACCATATGCCAATTATCTGCATGAGGGTATCCTGTATGTATCCCCGACAACGGGCAGCGCCTGGGCAAAGAAAAACGAGATAAAAGTCCCCACAGACCGGGAGTTGACTTATGCTGGCGCTCCCATGCGTGGTAAAAAGTGGTTTGAGCGGATGAAGGCAGACCACAAGGACGACATACTACAGGCGGCCCAGGCCCTGGTAAATAGAGGAGGGAAGGTATGACAATCATAGATTTTATGCGCCAGAAACTGACGGAGTATCCCAAAATATCGGAGTTTCTGGTTGACGGAGGTATCCATGTGGATTTCACGGAGCCAGGCTCCAGTTATGGCCTGTCCAGCACTGGGGACAGCCTGGTCAAGGAGGACATGCTGGGGAACCAGACGCGGCGCCACAACTTTGCTATGTATGCAGTGGCCCCATCCTTCACGGATTACTGCCGGCTGGCCAACAGCAATTTCCTTCTGGAACTGGGATACTGGCTGGAACAGCTGCCGGAGGAGGATGGGCTTAGTGCCAATATTGGCAACCAGGAGATGGAGGCCAGGTTTATAAAAGCCATCACATCCAATGCAATGGCCATGCAGCCCATGGGTGAGACTGTTAATGATGGAATCCTGTACCAGATACAAATACAGGTGACCTACCAAATAGAAAGCGAGGAATAACCATGCGTAAAATGAACTTACAGCTGTTTGCGGAATCAATTCCCGCAGCAGGAAAAATCAAAAGAAAGTGGATGGCACACTATATTGATGCAGCCCTCCCATCTGCCAGCAAGGCTGAATACAGCCGCCTGGGCAAGGACCTGGAAGAGTACATTGTCGAAATGAACGCCAATGTGGAAACCAAAAATAATATATGGGGAGAGACATCCGTCAACCTGGACAGCTATCAGCCCCAGGCATCCGCTGACCCGTACTATGCTGAGATTGGAGAGCCGTTGTTTGACCGTCTGCAGGACATTGTGGATGAAAGACAGACCCTGGATGACCTTAAGACCAGTGTGGTGGAAGTACATCTGTGGGAACCAGTTGAAGCAGCGGATGGCACCTATGTGGCCTATAAGGAAGATGCAATCATTGAGGTATCCAGCTATGGTGGAGATACCACTGGGTACCAGATTCCGTTTAATGTGCACCATACTGGAAACAGGGTTAAGGGTAAGTTTGTACTTGCTACAAAGACATTTACAGCAGATACATGAAGAACGGAGCCGGCGGCGGCTGTGCCGCTGGCAGAAGTCAAAGAGGAGGTAAAACAAGATGGCAAAAAAAATGAAGAGCCTGTTGTTTGATGATGGCTATGAGAGCTTCGCGGTAAATGACGACCCGACGCGGATTATCCGGTTCAACCCGGCGGACCCGGAAATCATCAACCGTGTGCTGGATGTACAGAGACATTTTAAGGATTACAGTCCCCCAGAGGGGATTGAACTGAATCCAGATGGAACCCCTAAAAGCGATATGGAAAGGGACGGCGCATACGTGGCTGAGTTTTCCGGAGAAATGCGTAAGGCGTTCAATGGCATCTTTCTGTCGGATGTATATGACACGATATTTGCCGGTCAGTCCCCGCTCTGTATTGTTGGCCAGAAATACCTGTATGAAGGGGTGCTGGAGGGCCTGCTTGTGCTGATGAAGCCTGCTGTCGAGGAGTATGCCAGGAAGAACCGGGAAAAGTCCAGGAAGTATCTGGAGGATATAGGGAAATGATTGGCCAGCTGCCAACCAGCCTTGACGTGGGCGGGGTAAGCTATCCCATTGAAACCGATTACCGGAACATACTGGTTTTCCTGGCGGCCTGTTCCGACCCGGAGCTTTCACCTGCAGAAAAACTGGAAATCTTGATGAAGCGACTATACCGGGATGGTTTTAGCCAGATACCGCAGGAACATTTGGAGGAGGCTATCCTACAGGCCAAGTGGTTTGTGGACTGCGGCCAGGAGGATGACGATAAGAAGCCGGCCAGGAAGGTGATGGACTGGGAGCAGGACGAACCCATTTTGTTCCCTGCCATCAACAAAGTGGCCGGAATGGAGACCAGAGCAACCCAATATATACACTGGTGGACATTTTCGGGATATTTTATGGAGATTGAGGAAGGGACATTTTCCACAATTTTAGGAATCCGTCAGAAGAAGGCAAAGGGAAAGAAGCTGGAGAAGTGGGAGCAGGAGTTTTACCGGAATAACCGCAGACTCTGTGATATCAGGAAACGGTATACCGAGGAGGAGCAGGCGGAGATTGATTACTGGAATAATTTATTAGGTTAGGACGCTGTATGGGCGTCTTATTTTTATGCCTGTACAGGAGGTGATGGTATGGCAGCAGATGGAAGCCTGAAATTTGATACAAAAATTAACGTAGAAGGATTTGAAGAAGGAATATCCACATTGTCAAAAGCAATGGACAGGCTGACGGGCGCAGTAAACCGTCTATCATCTAACATCTTGAGCCGGTTCAATGGAGCAGGACAGGCGATAACAAAAACTGCCCAGAGTGCGGGAGAGGCATCGGATGCAGTTGAATCCATTGGGGAATCCGCTGACGGGTCATTGAAGGACGTGAAACGTCTGCAGGAGCAGATGGACGCCATTCGTGTCCAGGCTATGGAGGCCGCTGATACAGAACCTGTGGAAGCTGTGGCTGTATCAACAAACCCGGAATCACTTAATTACGACCCAAAGGCTATGGCTGCAGTCTTTGGAGAGGAAGCGGCTGAAATACATAATTATGCGGAGGCAGTTGAGCAGTATGGTGAACAGGGGGCCGCTGCTTTGAACAAGATGGACCTGGAAGCCCAGGAACTGAAACAGCAGATAGAGCAACTCCATGTGCAAGATATTGAAGCAGTAGAGACCACCCCAATAGAAGCGTATGCAGTTCCTAACAGTGCCGAATCAATGGGGTATGATCCTAAAGCTATGGCAGCTGTATTTGGGGAGGCGGCGGCAGAAATCCACAACTGGTCCGAGGCAGTCCAGGAATATGGTTCCCAGGCAGGCGCGGCACTTAATGGCGATGAAATCGAGCAGGAAGCCGGGGTGGCTAATGAGAAAATCGTAGAATTAAGTAAGCGCCTACAAGAATTAAAAGAACGACAGAAGGAGTTGCAATCAGAGGGTATCGGCCTGGGGCATGTGGAGTATGACAGTAATGCTGCTGAAATTGCTCAGATTAATTCGGTATTAAAAGACTATCAGAAATCACTGACAGATACCGGACGTGAAACAAGAAAGTTTTCCAAAACAACGCAATCCGCATTTTTAAAAGCTGCAAGCGCGGTTGGTAACTTTGCAAAAAGTATTGGTCGAGGTCTGGCCAATAAGGCTAAACAGGCAGTATCCAGCTTGAAAGGACTGGGGAAGTCTTCCAATAACGTCAGCAAGAGCATTCTGAAGCTGTCTAATATGTTCAAGCTCATGCTCATCCGCATGGCCATGAGGGCGGCCATCCAAGGCGTTAGGGAAGGTATGCAGAACCTGGTGCAGTATTCGGACCGTGCAAACCAGTCTATGTCTGGTCTGATGACCAACATGACCTACCTTAAAAATAGTTTTGCGGCGGCGTTCGCACCCATTCTGTCCTATGTGGCTCCGGTACTTAATACTTTGATTAATCTCCTGGCAACGGCAGTGGGATATATCAACCAGTTTTTTTCTGCGCTGGGAGGCGGGAGCACATACATCCGGGCAAAAAAGGCCAATGAAGATTATGCGGCCAGTCTTAAAAAAACAGGAGGAGCTGCAAGCAAGGCCGGCAAGGATGCAAAAAAGGCACTCGCTCCATTTGATGACCTTGTACAGATACAACAGCAGGGCGCGGATGCCTCCGGAGGCGGGGGCGGCGGTGCCAGCCCCTCAGACATGTTTGAAACTGTCGGTATAGACAAGGGAATCAGCGACTTTGCCAACAAGCTGAAAGAAATGTTTGCAGCTGGGGACTGGGAAGGAATTGGAAAACTCATTGGTGAGAAAATCAATGAGGCAGTACAGAAATTTACGGAATTTATCAGTTGGGATAATGTCGGGGCGCAGATAACGGCTTTCATAACGGCGTTTACGACCATGCTCAACAGCCTGGTTGCCACGATTGACTGGTATGCAATTGGTATTATGATGGGGACGGGAATTAATACCCTGGCCAATACTTTGTACTTGCTGCTGACACAAATTGATTGGCTCATGCTGGGAAATGCCCTGTCCCAGAGTCTTATGGGGATGGTTGATACCGTAGACTGGAATCTTGTGGGAGCAACCATTGGAGCATACTTCCAGGCGCAGATATCCGGCCTTTTGGGATTTATTATTGGCACGGACTGGGGAGCCATTGGAGCTGCCCTGGCCACATGCCTAATGGGCATTACAGGAGCAATTGACTGGGGACAGTTCGGTTATCTTATGGCGGCTGGGCTTAACGGCGCATTTGCTCTGCTCCTTGAATTCGCGTCCACGTTTGACTGGACAGAATTTGGCAATAACGTGGCAACGGGTATCAGCTCATTTTTCCAGACCTTCCAGTGGGCGCAGGCAGGTGAGGCCCTAAGCACATTTGTAATTGGAATCCTTGACTTCTTGATAACCGCAGTGCAACAGACAGACTGGGCATCTTTTGTGCAGGGCATTGTTGACTGTATTGAGGCGGTGGACTGGATTGGCCTTGCAGGGAAAATTTATACGCTGTTATATTCTGCGTTGGGTGTTGCTTTTGGAGCCTTGGCTAACTTTATCGGTACTCTGATAGCAGACGGATTTGCAAAAGCAAAGGACTATTTTAACGGAAAGATAGAGGAATGTGGTGGTGATGTATGGGAGGGAATGCTAAAGGGGATTGTAGATGCTGCCAAGGGGGTAGTCTCCTGGATTAAGACCAACGTGGTGGATCCATTCATCAATGGCGTGAAGGCAGGTTTTGGAATCCACAGCCCGTCAACCGTCATGGCCGGTATGGGACAATACCTTTGGGAAGGTTTCTGTGAGGGCGTCAAGGAATTCTTTTCTGACCCAGGAGCATTCATTAAAGCCAACATCACAGACCCGTTCGTGAATGGCATCAAGAGCCTGCTGGGCATTCACAGTCCGTCAACCGTGCTGGCCAGCATCGGTTCTAATACCGTGGCCGGATTCAATCAGGGCGTTACCAATGAGCAGGCAGCTTCCCAGAGCGTGGTTCAGTCCTGGGCGTCGGGTGTGGCCAGCTGGTTCTCTAATAAGTTTGGTATCAGTACCGGAGACTCTACGGAGGCCAGGCAGTGGGCAACAAGCATCCTGTCCGGGTTTAACAATTCGGTCAGCAAGAACTATACGAAGTCCCAAACGGTCATGCAGACCTGGGCGGAGAATGTCCGGAAGTGGTTTGTGGGCGCGGATGAAGCCCAGGGAGTCAATGAACTGTCCTGGACAAAGTTTGCAGACCTTATTATCCAGGCATTCAAGGTCAAGATTGAAGGAAGTCACACGGAAACACAGGCACCAATGGAAGCCTGGGCTAAAAATGTGCGGGAGTGGTTCTGGGGAGACAGCAATCCTGAAGGGACCGGTGGCATGTATGCGGCCTTTTACAATATGGCCAGACGCATCAACGAAGGCTTCGCGAACGGAATATCTGACTTTGCGTACATGGCTAAGAACGCAATCCGCAAATGGGCTCGCGAGGCCATGGAAGCAGCGGAAGAAGAATTTGATATCAACTCTCCGTCCAGGGAGTTTTACAGCATAGCAGAGTACGTTGTGCGTGGATTTAACGATGGCATCAGTGCTATGGCATCATCATCCCGAAGCACGGTTCAGAAATGGCTGGATGGCGTCCTGGACGTGTTTGACGGTGTAAATGTGCAGCTGCCAATCGGTATTAATATCCCGAATGCAGCATCATACCTGCCCAGGATGGCCAGTGGAACCATTGTGCCACCAAGAGCTGGGGAAATGTCCTCCAGCATGAGGAATATGGCAGGTTATGGCCAGGAGGAAGCTATGGGCTACCTGATAGGCAAGATGGAAGAAATGATAAGCCGCCTGCAGGCGGAAGGGAATAGGCCAGTACAGATTGTCCTGAATCTGACCGGGAACCTGGCTGCACTGGCCCGGGTGCTGAAACCGGAACTGGACAAAGAGGCTGCGCGCAAAGGTGTAAGCCTGGTAATTGTAGGAGGCTAATATGGACAGTGTATTTTTGCTGGATGGAAAGGTGTACAACGTTGAGGTAGAGAAGGATTCTCTGGAACGCAGTTTTGCGGTGACTGATACGGAACAGTCCGGACGTACCTTAGACTATGCCATGGACCGGGATATCATAGGGACTTTCTACAACTACACGATGAAGGTATACCCTAAGACGGAAGACCTGGCAGCGTATGATGCGTTCTATGATGCCGTTTCGGATCCGAATTATGCGAGTCATGAGATGACCTTCCCCTATGGTCAGGAGACATTGACCTTCCAAGCCTATATCACCCAGGGGAAGGATAAGCTTAGAATAAGGCGAGGTAAAAATATTTGGGGATTGGATGGCCTGTCCCTCAATTTCACAGCCATGGAACCACAGAGGAGGCGGTAAGATGGAGTGGGACATAAGGGTAGGGACCAACGGACAACAGCCGTACTCATCCGTGGATGACCTGACCAGTTTTGAACAGAACTTACCGCCCTATGCCTACTGCCTACCCCGGTATGCGAGGCTGGACGGGACCTATGCGAATACCCCGAATGCAATCCCGATTGGTAAGAATGGGTACATCAGCACGGCCTTGAGTGACCAGGATGGGGCCTTTGGGGTACCGCCAATGATAACAGTCACCTTTGACCGGCTTAAGACCAGCAATGGCGTGTCCATGGTTTTTAACAGAGTATCCGGGGATTATGCCAGCAGGCTTAAAATCTCCTGGTACAAGGATGCGGAACTGGTCCAGGAGCAGGAGTTTGAACCGGATGGGGTGGAGTACTTCTGCCGGGCCAAGGTGCCGCTGTTTAATCAGCTGGTCATCACGTACCTTGAGACCAGCCGGCCATACCGTTACCTGTGGCTGTCCGTACTGAAGAACCAGAGGATGACGGATGCGGGTGGGCTTAAGATTGTCTACGATGACATTGCCCTGGGGGCCTCAGAGGACAATACGGCGGCTTCGGGCGATCATGATTACTATGTTGACCTCCAGGACCTGAAATCGGGGGTAGAGTTCCCGGATTATGCCATGTGTCTGCCCAGGTACGCGAGGATGGATGGCAACTACAACAATGCTCCGGACGAGCTGGCTGACATGGGGTATGTGAGTGACAGCATATCCGACGAAGGCGGAACATTTGGAAACCCGCCTTCAATCACATTCACATTCGGTCAAACTTATTCCAGTGTGGGGATAACACTGAGGTTCAACGATTATTCGGGGGACTACTGTAGTATGGTCAATATTAAATGGTATCGCGGGGATGAACTGTTATCAGATCGGGATTATTCCCCGGACAGTCCGGACTACTTCTGCTATGGCATAGTGGATTATTATAACCGGGTGGTCGTTACCTTCCTGAGGACCAGCAAGCCGTACCGCAACGTATTCCTGACAGGGATAACCTGGGGACTCATCCGTGTGTTTAAGGATGATGAAATAGAGGATATCAGCTGCCTGATGGAGCTGAGCCCTATATCCGAAGAGGTAAGCATCAATACGATGGACTATACAATCCGAAGCAAGTCTGATTATGCGTTTGAATTTCAGAAGCGGCAGAAACAGACGCTGTATTTTGACGAGGCAATACTGGGGATTTTTTATCTGAAGGATGGGAAGCAGCTGGGAGCGAAACGGTATTCGGTGGAGACACAGGACGCAGTGGGAATCCTGGATAACAACCAGTTCATGGGCGGAGTGTACAACAATGCTTTGGTATCAGACATCCTGGCCGGTATTATGGCCGGAGAAGGTATCACATACTTTTTAGATGATGTTTATGTAGATGCGCGGGTGAGTGGGTACCTGCCAATATGTACGAAACGTGTAGCACTGCAGCAGCTGGCCTTTGCCATTGGCGCCCTGGTAGACACCAGTTACGACCGGCAGCTGTACATATACCCACAACAGACCGAGGTCACCAGCGAGTTCACGGCCAAAGATATCCGGTTGGGGTTAAGTGTGGAACACAGTGACATCATAACCGGCATCCGGCTGTATGTACATAGCTATACCCAGGGGATGGAATCCGCGCAGTTGTATAAGGGGGTACTGGATGACACTACGAAGATAGAGTTTTCAGAGCCTTACCACAGTCTGTCCATTACTGGAGGAATCCTTGGGGAGCATGGAGACAATTATGCCTGCATAACCGGCACAGGCAATGAAGTGGTACTGACCGGGCTTAAGTACAATCATAGCACGGCCATGCTGCTGAAAGAGGAACCAAAGATTACGCAGAATAAAAACATTGCCGAAGTCAAGGAGGCCACACTGGTGACAGCCGGAAATGCGCAGGCGGTGCTTGACCGGGTATATGGATACTACAGCAATAATGAAAGTATCAGTTTCCGCTCCACTATCAATGACCAGGAGCTGGGAAACCGTGTGAATGTATTTACCGGTTTCCGGGGGACAATGACGGGCAATATCACGAAGCTGGATTTTAAGTTTAGTAGGCGTAAGGTAACGGCGGAGGTGACGGTAAGATGAGTACGGTATTGGAAACGCTGATAACGGATAGGACGGCCGCAGACCTGGCCAATGACACAGATAGGGCATATATAGCCTATACAGACTTAAACCGTGTGGAAGAGGCCTGTGCGCTGTTGGCGGGGCGTCTGGGGGTGACCATACAGACCAAGGCATGGAAGATGGAGGACTTCCGGACGGATACGGAGATGTCCAGGCTGCTGAATAACATTAAAACGCTTCGGGCTGCCTATTATACGAAGGCCAGTACTCCGGCCATCCCCGCAAAAATAACATATGAAAGCATTTACCAGGCAAATGATATCGAACAGATACTTAAGGACCTGGGAGATATGTATGACAGCATGGTGAGTGGACAGCAGCGTTTGGCGTTTAGGCTGGGCATGAGGGCAATAGGAAACAGGAGGCAAGAATGGCATTAAAGACAGATTACAAGGCAGATGTGTTTGAGGGCAACCGAAAGTATCAGATAATCCAGGATGGGGAAGGAAAATCAGAAATACTGGACGTGACAGAATATAGCCAGGAAGGTGATGTGTTTGGTCCAAAGGACATTAACGCTACGAATAAGGCAGTGAATGCCCTGAACCATGTTGTACCCGTCACACTTCAAGCATCCGGGTGGAGCACTGCGGCCCCATATACCCAGACTGTGCCGATAGAGGGGCTGACAACGGAGGACAACCCCATACTGGTAAAGGTGATTGCAGACGGGGCGACGCCGGAACAGGTGAAAGCGTATAACAAGGCATTTGGGATGATTGACGATGGGGACACGGCAGATGGCCAGGCAACATTTAAATGTTACAATAAGAAGCCCACGATTGACCTGACCGTGGGATTGAAAGGGGTGTAGAAACAGATGGGAAGGTTATGGATACCTGGAAGCGGTGGCGGAGCTGACCTGGATGTTATAACAGCAGCCGCGTCGGATGTACGCAAGGGAAAAGTGATTGTTGATAAAGACGGTAATCCGTTGACAGGAACTATGGCTGAAAAAGGGGCTGCAACCTACTACGGGCAAAACTATGACCAGGTGATAGCCGCCAACCAGTATCTGACCGGGAACCAGACAATCGTAGGTGATGGAAATTTACAGCCCTGGAATATAAAAAGAGGAGTGACCATCTTTGGACGTGCAGGCACATTTGAGGGATGGCTGGATCGGTACTATAATATATTTTTAGATGGGAATACTACTGGAATTAATTATAGTGGTTCATATACAAATTATGTTAATATTGGAAGTACCATATCTTTTGCAACAAACTCGGATCAACCATCTAGAAAAGGCGTGGCCTTCAATTCGCCTGTATCATTCAGTAGTTATGGAAAATTATATGTTAGGTATTCGTGTAATGTATCATTAACTGTCGGCGTAGTTAGACAGGGTGCTGATTACGGTAGCTGGGAAGTTTCGACTAGCAATAGTTATTCGATAGATTCCAATACCAGGGAAGTAGCTTTAGACATATTTGATATCGGAAGGCAGCCTGCAGTATTTATCGGTACAAGTGGCTATTCTGGCGGATATAGCGCTACTATTTACCGAATTATATTAGGAAGACCTGTATAGGAAGGAGGAGCTGAACTTATGAAAGCATTAGTGATATACGACGTTACAGGCCGTATATGGTCAATTATTTATGGAGAAGAAACTTTACCACAGGGATTACGGTGCATGTGGGTGGATATTCCTGATGGAGCTCAGTTGAATTATATTGACGTGACAGATGCCAGTAATCCACAGCCTGTCTTTGCGTATCTGCCTGAGTCAGATATTGGACGTCTGCAGGAACAGGTGGTAAGTCTGGATAGTCAGCTTACAGAGGCACAGTTGGCGCTTACAGAACAGTATGAGGCCAATCTGGCACTGGCCGAAGATGTAACCAATACCCAGCTGGCCCTGACAGCAATTTACGAGGGAATGGAGGTGTAAAGAATGGCAGACTATATGGCAATTGTATATGCGGACCTTATTCGCAAGGGCAAGAAAACGATTGAACAGGTCCCGGAGAAGTTAAGGGCGGAAGTCGAGGCGGTACTTAATGCTTAGACTGCTGCTCTTTTTATTATTGAGGAAGGAGGTAGATACCATGGCAGTCATTTATGCAACCCTGATTGTAAAGGGGAGGAAGACATTCAGGCAGGTCCCGGATAAAATTAAGGACCAGGTGCGCCAGGTACTGGTTGATCTGGAATGTGAAGAGCTAATTACAGAGTAGGTGAGGTATATGAAAATGAAGAAAGATATTATATGCGCCATTGCAGGTATGGCCGCAGCGGCGGGAGTAAAGCTTTTTGGCGGCTGGACCCCGACATTGAGTATCGTGCTCATACTTATGGGTCTGGACCTGTTGGCGGGATTCTTAGTGGCTGTGGTATTTAAAAAGTCACCAAAATCAGAGAGCGGTGCAGCTAGTTCAAACGCCATGCTTAAAGGGTTGTGCAAAAAATTTATGATGGTGTGCCTTCTGGCGGTAGCTCATCAGCTTGATGTGGCCTTGGGAGTAGATTATATTATGCTGGCAGCCACATATGGATTTATCGCGAATGAGTCGTTGTCTATTGTGGAGAATGCAGGACTCATGGGGATAGTGAAATCTGATGTGATAGTGAATGCCATTGAAGTGTTAAAGGGCAAATCGCAGAAAATAGAGTAGTTGCGATATCGCAACTTGTGACGTCACAACTTTTCATGGCTCAGGGATGCCCCTGGGCCTTATTTTTTTGATTGGAGGAAAACACTATGAGTAAAACAGCAACAGGATTAATTCAGCACTGCAAGGACAAGCTGGGCACCCCTTACGTCTACGGCGCCAAGGGCGAGGTCCTTACCCAGGCCATCCTGGACCGCCTCGCCCGGGAGAACCCAGGCACATACACATCCACCTACAAGGCCAAGGCAGCCAAGTACATAGGCCAGCGCTGCACGGACTGCAGCGGCCTCATCAGCTGGTACACCGGGCGCATCCGCGGCAGCTACAACTACCACGACACAGCCGTGGAGCGCGTGGGTATCGACCATCTGGACGAGTCCATGGTCGGCTGGGCGCTGTGGAAGCCGGGCCACATCGGGGTATACATAGGTGATGGTTGGTGTATTGAGGCCAAGGGTATCAACTACGGCACCATCAAGTCCAGAGTGGCGGCCACACCCTGGCAGAAGGTCCTCAAGCTCTGCGACATCGATTATACCCCGGTCCCAGTGACATACACCCAGGGCTTCCGGCCGGCCGCAGACGGCCAGCGCTGGTGGTATCAGTTTACAGACGGTAGCTATGCGGCTAATGGCTGGTACTGGCTCCGGGAGGCAACGGACGGTACCTGCGGCTGGTATCTGTTTGACAGCGAGGGCTACATGCTGACCGGCTACCAGGTGGACCCTGCCGGTGAGGCATTTTTACTCTGTCCAGTCAAGGGCAGCGACGAGGGCAAGTGCATGATTACGGATGCCAGGGGAGCGCTGCGGATTGCGGAGGAGTACGATATGGTGAATAGAAGGTATGTGTTTGAGTGGTAAAAATACAAGCGACAGAATTTTTCTGCCGCAGTGGATTATTATGATGTAGCATGGATTTAATAACATCGTGAGTTTAACGAGTCAAATAGTTATATTCCACACAACCTTCGCCTGGATTATATCGGAATTCCACAACCGGATGCCCGAAATCCAGTTGTTCGTAATCATTTGTGAAAAACAAGTCTTTGTCTGTATAAAGTTTTGCATAGTACTGCATATATTCTTCAGAATTATTAATACAATGGTATTCAGGCATATAAATGTTAGTCCCATCATCGAAATTTTGTATCGCACCAGAGCTCATCAGATTGTTGAAGGCAATGTATCGTTCTGTCTGTACCTTTAGCATATTTCCAATTCCCGAGTTAAACGCTCCGGTAGCCAACGAAATGGCAAATACGCAACTGCATAAGAACATTCGGATTGTTCTTTTATAATGAAAAAGAGAACATATCCAAACTGCACATAATACACCTGCCAATACCATGAAAAACCAGGAGTAAAAGCTTGTTAAATATCCGAAGGTCTTTTCATTACACCAATTGATATATTTGCTGGTAACACACAATGGTAAATTGGGTAAGAACATACCCATAATACTAATGATTATAATCTTTAAATATTTACCTTTCCAAATAATTCTTTTGATAAAATACCCAAAAAGAAAAGTGGTTAATCCTGCGATTAAATATATATCATAGGAAGCTTGTAGGAAGAAAGTGATGAGTTCACCATTGTATATGGTATAGAGCATCGGTATCAAGGGAAATGCTGCGATAGAATACATAAAAAGACACCAAATGCTTCCTACAGGGTCGCCAAAGAAAAAAGAAGCACCATCATAAGTGATAGGATATATTTTCCTCCAAGCAAAATAGACAAATAAAAATACTAGAACCACACTGATGTGATAGGACATAGAGAGTAATGCTCTCTTCATATTTTTTTCATAAAAAAGGCTTATTATCACAAACAGTAAAATGTATGCAACAGCACTTTCATAAATTATTATACTGAACATATAGAATATGCTGCTCCATAATAACTTTTTCTTACATTGAGGTTTTTGTAGATATTGCAAATAAAAATAAATAGAGCATAGAATTAATCCAATAATAATCTGGTGCGAAAAAACATATGCAAGAAAGAGGCTGTGCCAATTAGATATAACAGCTAATCCCCAAAAAAGTGTTATGACAGTCTTTGCAATGTCTTTATCGATGAAATCACTAACAAGTCGATACAATACATATACATCAAACAGTATGGTACCATAAGAAAACAATTTATAAATCCACAGCTGGTCTGCCATCATAGGAATACCTAACATCAGGGTACTCATGAACTGTGTAATTCTTCCCGACTTTGTAAGATGGACCGCCCAGCGAAACAAATCACCATGACGAACAATTGTATAGGTTAAAATATCATCATCTACAGCAAAATAGACAGGATAGATTTTGATGAGAAAAAGCGTCATCAGGCTCCCTATTAAAAACCATTCCAAAAATGTGGTCTTTTTAATATCAATGTTTTTATTGCTGTTCAACTTTAACCTCCTAATAACTCTGTCAAAATAGTATATGCATTTATTTCTTGACGCCTGTTAGTTAGTTTACCACATTCTTGATTGGTTGGCTAGATATTACAAGGGTTCATAATTTTAGTAACAGTTTTGGTCAATGTTTTTATTATCATTGAGTGGTACTGGATGAATCGGGCCCGCCTATTTGGTAGGCAGTGACTACAATTTGCCTACCCTGTACAAGTTTTGGTAAATGATAGTATAGGTTTGTGTGTGCCAATATGTGAAAGTATTTCTCTTTATTCCCTTTAAATAAAGGTTGTTTTATGGTACTATGTGCAAAAATATGTTAGTATGTTTTTATGTGTTAACAAACGGTGCATGTCGAGTCGGTAATAATGATGCGGAATTGTGGCGCGAAAGGGAAATAGAGGGGTTAAACCACAAAATATAGTGGCTTTTGGCTTTTTAATAGATGTGAGACGGGGAAAAGAGGATATAGAGTAAAATTTTAGGTCAGCTAGATCAAAAAATGGCTGGCCTTTTTAATAGACAGAGTTTCGGCTATTTCCAACTTACCAGAGGGCGTATATAAGATCCTTTGGAAAGATGTTGGATGTTATCCATACTGGCAGAGGAAAGACGAAGTGGAGGATGTATTCTCGTGGTGGATAGAGGAGGCCATAGAGGGGCAGATGTGTTTGTTTGATATGCCGGAGTGGATAGATAACATTTAATAAATTAATGTCAATAATGGTTGAAAATTTTTTGTAATCGGTTGGTATATAATGGACATGTATAAGGCTGAGGCATTAGAAAATAGAGCTTCCATACAAATCCTCCAAAGGATAGAAGCTGGAAGATGATAGATTGAGTTTGGTTATTGATAATTCAGCAAGAGAACGTTCCATCAGAACTTTCTGTATCGGTAAAAAGAACTGGATGTTTCACGATTCCATTCAGGGTGCGCAGGCAAGCGCTGTCATCTACAGCATTTCGGAAACCGCAAAGCTCAATAACCTGAGACCTTATTATTATTTTAAGCATTTACTCACAGAGCTACCCAAACTCTGTGACGAAAAAGGAAATATAGATTCTGCGAAGCTAAACCACTTATTGCCATGGGCAAAAGAGTTACCGGCTGAATGCAGAAAACCACGCCGCTAATATCTGTTAGAGGCGTTAATTTATTGGTAGGCGCAGGATTTGACGCTTACAAACAAAGGACGCGTCTCGAAATTAATCCTCGAATAAAACGAGAGTCGCCAGTTCTGAAAAATCATGTTATAATTTTTAGGAAAACAATCATTTCGAGCGATTCGCAAAAAGGAATTTCGTTAGTATCTAAATATGGATTATATCTGCCTAGTAGAAAAGGGTTGGTTGATTATGTAAGAAAGGTTTTGAGATATTACGTAAGAAAGAGGGGATGAGCTATATGAGAAAAACAGTGGAAGTACCGGCATATCATGAAATGATGCAGGAATTGTTTCAGGCCATAAAAGAATTAGGGGGATCGGGAACGATACAAGAGATTGATGATAAAACGATTGAAATATTAGGTTTATCTCCAGAAGTATTAACAATTATGCATGGTGATACCAGTAAATCAGAAGTCGAATATAGGTTGGCGTGGACAAGAACATATATGAAAAAGGTTGGAATTTTAGAGAATTCTGCACGTGGAGTATGGGCGCTAACTACGGTAGGCCGTGAATTACAGGAAATAAATTCGGATGAAATTGTTAAAAAGGTTCGTGAAATGACCTTATTAAAGATGAAAGATACGAAAGAGATAAGTCTTGAGGATCATAATTTAGAAAATGACGGCGTTGATACACCAGATGAAATCCAGACATGGCGCGAAAAACTCAAAAATGTATTAAAAAATTTAAAACCGGATGCATTTGAACGTTTAACACAACGATTATTAAGAGAGTCTGGATTTACACAAGTAAAAGTTACGGGAAAGACTGGGGATGGTGGAATTGATGGAATGGGAATAATAAAATTGAATGGAATAATTAGCTTCCATATGCTTTTTCAGTGTAAAAGATATACAGGAAGTGTGTCTGCTGGTGAAATTCGGGATTTTAGAGGAGCTATGCAGGGAAGGGCTGATAAAGGCCTGTTTATTACAACCGGTAAGTTTTCTGCGCCTGCAATTGAAGAGGCCAATAGACCTGGAGCTACTCCGATTGATTTAGTTGATGGGGATGAATTGGTAGAAAAGTTGAGAGAATTACAGTTAGGAGTTGCCCCGGTCAATGACTATGTAATTGATGATGCTTGGTTTTTATCAATTTAGGCCCCGGATTTACTGGTACATCATTTACATAGACAGTATTTATCAACCGGATAGCATCAAGCATTTAATCATAAGCAATATAAAAGGGCAAATATATGAAAAACATGCAAAAAAACACAATCCCCAAACACAGAAAACTCCATCTGATATTCAGATTCCTCCAGGGATCCAAACTCTATTTTGCCGCGGCCGTAGCCGCATCCCTGGTATCAACCATATTAAATGCCCTGACACCGCAGATTTTTCGCTTCAGCATTGATGAGGTGCTCAGTGGAAGCAGCGGAACCATCAGTAGCAGCGGAACCAGCGGAAGTTACCTGTCCAGCCACCTCTGGGTTCTGGCGCTGATGATTGTGGCGGTGGCAATCGCCTCCGGTATTTTTACCTACATCAGCCGTACCAATACAGCCAGGGCAGGGGAGAATTTTGCTAAAAATTTGCGGGATACATTATTTATCCATGTGCAGAAGCTTCCCATGAGGTGGCATGACAGGAACCAGACAGGGGATATTATCCAGCGGTGTACTTCTGATGTGGAGGTGATACGCGGATTTGTGGTTACTCAGCTTCTGGAGGTGTTCCGCACGGCCTTTCTTGTGCTTACGTCTTTTGTCATGATGTTTTCCATGAATGTGAAGCTTTCCTGCATCGTTCTCCTGTTCGTGCCGGTTGTTGTGGTGTACTCCACTGTGTTTTACCGGCTGATAGCCAAGCGGTTTACCACTGCGGACGAGGCAGAGGGAGAACTTTCCACGGTCGTGCAGGAGAATGCAACAGGAGTGCGCGTGGTGCGGGCATTCGGACGGGAACAATTTGAGATGGAGCGGTTTGACAAGAAGAATAATGCCTTTGCCAAGCTGTGGATTCGTCTGGGGACGTTATCAGGACTGTATTGGGGGATTGGGGATCTGATAACGGGGCTGCAGGTGATTGCGGTTATTATTTTCGGAGTGGTGGAAGCTGTGAATGGTTCCATATCGGTTGGTGAATTTGTGGCGTTTGCGGCTTACAATTCAACGCTGGTGTGGCCAATCCGCGGCCTTGGGCGTATTCTCTCTGATATGAGCAAGGCTGGCGTTTCGTTTGAACGTGTGGATTATATCATACGCTCCCAGGAAGAAGCCTATGGAAAGACAGATGAAAAAGGAGGGAAGGAACGCGAACATTCCAGTGGAAAGTATGATATCTCCTTCCAGCATGTATCCTTCGGATATGAGGAAGGAAAGGATGTGCTCCGGGATATTTCATTTACAGTTCCGGAAGGCAGCACCTTTGGGATTCTGGGCGGAACGGGCAGCGGGAAGTCTACGGTAATCCAGCTTCTTTCACGGCTCTATGAGCTGGAGGAAAACAGGGGAAGTATCTGTATTGGCGGCAGAGCTGTTAAGGACATCCCCATTGAGGAGCTCAGGAGAAATATAGGAATGGTATTGCAGGAACCCTTTTTGTATTCCAGGACAATCCGGGAAAATATAGCGGCTTCCGTACCGGATGCGTCTCTGGAGGAGATTCGGTACGCGGCTCAGATTGCGTGTATTGACGACGCCATTATGAGTTTTCCGGATGGATATGACACTCTTGTAGGGGAACGGGGAGTTACTTTGTCGGGAGGGCAGAAGCAGAGGATTGCTATTGCCAGAATGCTGCTTCGGAAAGCTCCCATTATGGTGTTTGACGATTCCTTATCAGCAGTGGATTCCCAGACAGATTACCGCATCCGCTGCGCGCTGAAGGAACATATGAGGGAAGCTACGGTTATTCTGATATCCCACAGAGTGACATCTCTTATGGGCGCGGATGAAATCCTGGTACTGAATCAGGGAAAAATAGAAGAACGCGGAACCCACGGGGAACTGATACGGAGAAATGGAATCTATCGCAGGATTTATGAAATACAGATGAGCCGTGATGACAGAGATCTGATGGGACAGGATGAAAAGGATAAAAAGAATAAAAAGGATAAGAAGAGTAAAGAGGATAATAAGAAAGAGGATAAGATGGATGGGGGGATAATCAATGGCAGCATATGAAGAACAGGAGTATAACAATCCCTTCAGCTTCCGCATATGGATGAAGCTGTTTCCGTTTTTCAAGCCGTATAAGAAGTTTTTCGCAATTACGCTGGGTCTTAATATTCTGCTTGCGGGAGTGGATATCCTTGTGCCTCTGTTCCAGAGCTATGCCATTGACACATTCATTATCCCGGACCGTTTGGATGGGCTTGGAGTATTTACCCTGGTTTATATTTCTGTTATTGTGGCCCAGACTGTCTGTGTGTATGTGTCGGTTCACGCGGCTACATCCATAGAGATGAATGTGGGAAAGGATTTAAAGAGAGCGCAGTTTAAACATTTGCAGACCTTGTCGTTTTCCTACTATAATACGACTCCGGTGGGATATATCCACGCCCGGGTGATGAGTGATACTCTGAGGATTGCGGGGATGATAGCCTGGGGCCTGGTGGATATGTTCTGGGCTCTGATTTATGTGGTCAGTGTGTTTGTGATTATGTTTATGCTGAATGCGCAGCTGGCATTTATCATCACCATGATTGTTCCGTGTATTGCCCTTTTGACCGTGTATTTCCAGAATCGGATTCTGAAATGGAACCGGAAGGTGAGGCGAATCAATTCCCAGATTACCAGCGCTTACAATGAAGGCATTACCGGGGTTAAGACGTCAAAGAGTATGGTCATTGAATCGGACAATGAAAAACGCTTCTTTGAAAAGACATCGGATATGCATCAGGCGGCGATCCGTTCGGCTAAGCTGAATGCGGTCTATATTCCGGCTATTTTGTTTTTCAGCTCTGTGGCTTCAGCTGTGGTGTTGGCAAAGGGCGGCTATATGGTCCAGGAAAATATCATTAAACTGGGGACGCTGTCTGTATTTATCTCGTATGCGGTTGTTATATTTGAACCCATACAGCAGCTTGCCAGGCTGCTGGCGGAGTTGATTTCCTGTCAGGCAAATATTGAGCGGGTGATGGATCTGCTGGAACAAAAGCCCAATGTGGTGGACAGAACCGATGTGCTCAGGAAGTACGGAGACGCATTTTCACCCAATAAGTGTAATTGGGAAAAAATCCAGGGAGACATTGTGTTTGAGGATGTTTCCTTTATGTACCCGGACGGGAAGGAATATGTGCTGGAACATTTTAACCTTCATGTGCCTGCCGGCATGAATGTTGCCATTGTGGGTGAGACAGGGGCGGGAAAGTCTACCCTTGTGAACCTGGTGGGGCGTTTCTTTGAACCGACAAAGGGAAGGATATTGATTGACGGCGTGGATTACCGGGAACGGTCGCAGCTGTGGCTTCACAGCCAGATTGGTTATGTGCTGCAAAATCCGCACCTGTTTTCGGGAACTGTGCGGGAAAATATAAGGTATGGCCGCCTGGATGCATCGGATGAGGAGATTGAAGAGGCGGCCAGGAATGTGTCTGCGGACATGGTTGTGGCGAAAATGGAAAAGGGGTATGACAGCGATGTGGGTGAAAGCGGAGGCCTGTTGTCCACAGGCGAGAAGCAGCTGATTTCGTTTGCGCGGGCGGTTCTGGCCAATCCTGCCATTTTCGTTCTGGACGAGGCCACCTCCTCCATTGATACCCAGACGGAAAAACTGATTCAGGATGCCACCAACCATCTGCTGAAGGGACATACTTCCTTTGTGATTGCACACCGTTTATCCACAATCCGTCAGGCTGATTTGATATTGGTTGTAAAGGACGGGAAAATCATAGAGCGGGGCAGTCATCCGGAACTGCTGGAGCAAAAGGGATATTATTATGAACTGTATTCCAGGCAGTTTGAGGAAGAGGAGGCTATGAAGGTGTTCGCAGGGGCAACGTTCGCGGGAGAAACAGATTGGGAATCAGTATGCCAGCCATAAATAAGGAGAAAAAATGAGACTTCAAGAAGCATGTGTCCGGTTTAATAAATTAGCAGGTATCAGATTTGAGGAATTGTTCAGCCAGAACGATATGAACATGATTATCATTAATAAAGGGAAAACAGGCCAGCTTTTGGAGCTGGCCCTGGGAATGCATTTGTCCAGCACAAATCTGGATTTTGATGATGGGGAATTGAAAACTAACAAGTGTGATAATGCGGGGAATCCAAAGGAAACGGTTTTTATTACACAGATTAGCAGTGTGATCGATGAACTTATTCAGGAGCGCCCCTTTGAGGAAACACATTTGTACGAAAAAATCAGCAATATTTTATATGTGCCGGTCTGTAAAGACGGCAGTCCCAAAGACTGGATGTTTTTGCCCAGCATCCATATCGATCTCAGTTCGCCCCGGTATGCGCAGCTTCGGGATATTTGGCGTTCAGATTACTACTCCATTTGCAGGCAGCTGAGGATGCACATAGAGACAAGCCCGGATAGGCGTATACATACATCCAACGGACAGCATATACAGGTGCGGAGCAAGGATTCAATGCCGTATCACCCTATTTATTCCGGAGTATATGGCCGTTATGTTTCAAATAAGAACCATGCGTTCTATTTCCGTAAGGAGTTTGTTTATGATATCCGCAGTATAAGCAGATAGGTATGGGTACCGGAACATTTGTCAGGAAGGCCGAATCCGGCCTTCTTCTGCCGGCCTTGCCGAATCCGGCTATTCACCGCCGGCCCGTTTTTTAATATACGTCTGATTTCACGCCGCCTTTTTATTCTGCTAACCGGCCCCCGCCGGTCAATACTCCACGTGCATCACTATATTTTGTGGATAATCTCCATATGATTTCCCGAAAATGTTGATTCCGCCCACATGTTTTGCGTCCTTTTTAATTTCTATCTTAAAAGAGATATAGGGCTGGGCTGAAAGCGCAAGGGTATCAATGTTGATTTCTTCTGATTTCATCACCCCGTCTAAATAAGTTCCGCTCCCATCCACGCTGATTGTTTTTAAAAGACCGAATTGTGTGTTTCCGTCTGTCCACCAGATCGGTGTCAGTTTTCCGTGCCTTCCTCCAAAATCACCAGGAGAGGTATAGGTAAGAAGTTCCCTGTCATTGATGGAAAATGTAATGTCGGAGGGCCACACATTCCGGTATCCAGGTGCCTCGGAGCAGATTTCCAGGCTGAATGATACATAATTTGGATTTTTGCCGCTGATGAAATGGTTCGGGAAGCGGTATTCCACAAAACCCCTCTGGAACCAGATTAACTGTGCCGCGCTTCTGCCGGGTGAGTAAAAAGATTTTATATCATCGCAGGAATCAATGTAGGTTTCCTCGTTTACCATTCCGCAGGTCGGATGAATCCTGAAATCGTAATAATTCCCAATGGGCATATCCACGCTGAATGACCGCCGCTCCTTCTCCTGGGGAGAAGTGTTGATAGACAGAAACACATCCTCTGCCCTGGAACTGCATACTTTTTGGGAACCCCGGACGCCCGGAAGCATCTCTGTATTAATCAGATTGGCTTCTTCCAGCATATTCACATGAAATGCAGCCGATGAAACAGGAATCGTAAGCTCCTGCGCCAGTTCCACGATATTCATGGACTTATGTTTTAACAGCGCCAGCATCCGGATTCTGACTCTGGATGAAAGTGCCTTCCCAAGCCGTTCAAATAATTCAAAATTCTCTTCCGAATCAATGTCAAGTACAATATGCCGGTCTATCTTTTCTTTTTCATTTGCTGATTGCCGATTCATAGATACCCCCCGCAGCTGACTTTTATGCATAGCCAATTTTTACACATAGCTGACTTTTACACACATACAACTTCCTGCATAGCAAACCTTTTTCAGCCATACCCATTCAGAATGCTTTATTGTATTATTATATCGGGTGTAAAAGTAAAAAACAAGGAGATAGAATGTTAATTCTGCCATTTGTTACAGTAATACTGTATTAATCAAACCACACCAAAACATTAATTTTGGAAATATGCACAAATATTTTATTGTTATACCCATAATATATTGACATTTTGTACAATAAGTGCTATTTTAAAGATACATTAAAACTGCAAGTAAAGATGTGAGGGTGCCATGACAAAATTTTATAAAAAAGGATATCCCAGACCACAGTTCGTGAGGGAATCATTTTTCTCCCTGAATGGAGAATGGAACTTCAGATTCGATCCCCGAAAGGAGGGAATCAAATGCGGATGGCAGAATGGATTTGAAGACCGTAAAATTATCGTTCCGTTTTCGTATGAAAGTCCGGCGGGCGGAATTGGGGTACAGGATGAATGCAATGTTGTCTGGTATTCCAGAAGCCAGTCATTTGAACTTCACGAAGGGAAAAGAATCCTTTTAAACTTTGAAGGATCGGATTACCGGACGGAGCTCTGGGTCAATGGAATTTATATGGGAGTTCACGAAGGCGGATATACCAGATTCACCTTTGATATTACCGAAGCACTGAAAAAAACGGGGAATCAGCTGGTCTGCCGCATTGAAGATACCTATTCGACCGTACAGCCCAGAGGAAAACAGCGGTGGCTTAAACAAAATTATGACTGCTGGTATACCCAGACAACGGGAATCTGGAAGGATGTATGGGCAGAAGAAACTGACAGCAGTTATTTAACAGCCCTTTATTTAACACCTCTCTATGACGAAAATTCCCTGGAAGTTGATTATGAACTGAATTTATGGAAGGACAGCTCTGATTCATTTGAAATTGAAACCATTATTACATTTGAGAATTTTACCATTTATTCCGGAAAAGATAAAGTCATAAAAAATGCGTTTTCCAAAAAAATCTCTCTTGTTAATGATGAAATCAAGTGGAAAGTACGATACTGGTGTCCTAAATCACCTAACCTCTATGATGTATGCATCAGAATTTATAAAAATGGGAAGGTAATTGATGAGGTTGGTTCCTATTTCGGTTTACGGAAAATATCCACTGATTCCGGCAGAGTAAAACTCAATAACATGGACTTTTATTTAAAGATGGTGCTGGACCAGGGCTACTGGGAATCGTCCCTGCTGACCCCGCCGGATGAAGAGGCGCTGATTCTGGATATTAAAAAAATACTGGAATATGGATACAACGGAGTGAGGAAACACCAAAAGATTGAAGACGAACGCTTCTACTACTGGGCTGATGTTTATGGTCTTACTGTCTGGTGCGAGGCGCCTTCGTTCTATGAATTTGACCGCAGGGCCATTGAATGTGTGACAAAAGAGTGGGTTGACATCGTAAAACAGCATTATAACCATCCGTCCATCATTACCTGGGTTCCATTTAATGAATCCTGGGGGATTCCAAGAATCCTATGTGATAAAAAACAGCAGGTTTTTACGGAAGCCATTTACTATCTGACGAAATCCCTGGACGCCACCCGGCCTGTCATCAGCAACGACGGATGGGAACACACGAAATCCGATATCATAACACTTCATGATTATGCGGAATATGGGGAGGATCTTCTTAGCCACTGGACGGATTGGGAACAAAACCTGTCCAATATCCAATCCTTTAACGGGGAGCGCTATGCCTTTGCCGGCGGCTTCCGTTATGAGGGACAGCCTATTATTTTAAGTGAATTTGGCGGAATCGCTTTCTGTAAGGATGAAAAGGCGTGGGGATATGGGAACGCAGAAACATCAGAAGGCAGTTATCTGGAACGGCTGAATAGCCTGACAGACGCGATATATAGTATGGATTTTATCAGCGGATATTGTTACACACAGCTGACCGACGTAGAACAGGAACAAAACGGACACATGGATATGAACAGACGGGACAAAATGGGTGCCGAAAAAATAAGAACCATTATACAAGGAGGAAGAAAATGAGAAAGAGATTATTAGCACTTGGACTGGCAGGAATCATGGCGGCGTCAGCTGCCTTAACCGGATGCTCCGGTTCCAATGGAGCGGCAGAAACAAAAAGTGAAGCAGCCCAGACAGAGGGCTCTGAGGGCGGAAAAACAGTAATTACCTTTTGGAACGGTTTTACGGGTTCTGATAAGGATACCCTGGAAGCACTTGTTCAAAAGTACAATGATACCAATGATAAAAACATTGAAGTACAGATGAATATAATGCCCTGGGACAGCCTTTACCAGAAGCTCGCCACGGTACTTCCGGTAGGCGAGGGGCCTGATATCCTGGCATTTGCTCCGGAGCGCCTTGGCACGTATGCGGAACCGGGTGCCCTGGCGCCTGTTGACGATGCTTATGCAGATGGAATCATTGATGAATCAGTGGTGCCCGATGCGCTGAAGGACAATTTAAAGTGGAAGGGGACCTATTACGGCGTACCCATGAACTTTGCAACCCTTCTTTTATATTACAATAAAACAATCTTTACAGAAGCCGGACTAGACCCGGAAACGCCTCCTGCAACCTGGGATGAACTGGAGCAGTATGCAGAGCAGATTGTGGAGAAAACAGGAAAATACGGTTTTGACATGGCGGTTAAGGAGACAACCCCAATGTGGTGTATCATGCTGTGGGGAAATGGCGGAGATTTCATAAAAGATGGAAAAGCTGTTTTCAACAGTCCTGAAAATGTGGAAACCATCACCAGGTGGGCGGAAAATATCCGTGACAAGAAATTTGGTCCGGAGGTTTTAACCGGAGGTGAAATTGACAAGCTGTTTGAAAGCCAGAAGCTGGCCATGTACTTCTGCGGGCCATGGGCAACCACCGGATTTAAGAACGCAGGCATTGACTTTGGTGTTGCGCAGGCGCCAAAGGGACCAGAGCAGCAGGTTACACAGGCAAACGGTGTTGGCATGTTTTTAACTGCATCCAGTAAGAATAAAGAGGCGGTTTACGACTTTTTCAAATACTGGAATTCTGTTGACACACAGGTTGAGTGGTGCCTGGGAACAGGATTTCCGCCTGCAAGAACTGATATCGCGGACGATGCGCGTTTAAACGAAAATCCATATATCAAAGAATTTGCAAAACCGGCAAATGAGAGCCAGATGTATTTGCAGCAGTTAACTAACTTTGCAGATATTGAGAATCAGGCTATTACTCCTGCATTTGAAAAAATTCTTCTGCAGAACGCAGATGTAAAAGAATCCCTGGATGAAGCAAATGACATCATTCAGAGCATGCTGGAATAGGACCCTGTAGAGGAGAATGTAAATGATGAAAACTTCACTGGAAAGAAAGAGGGAAAGAGCCGGCCTTTATTTCGTTCTCCCCTCCATGACCATTTTTACCGTATTCGTATTTATTCCGCTGATTATCGCTTTTATATTCAGCTTTTTCAAATTCGACATGATGTTCCAGAATTTCCAGTTTCAAAAGCTGGGTAATTACGCAAAGCTGGCGGGTGATAAAAAGTTTTGGAATGCCCTTTTTAATACGGTTTATTACACCGCCTTCACGGTTCCCGTGCAAATCGGGCTGGCTCTTGTGACGGCGGTTGCGGTAAAAAGAAAGGGATGGCTGAACGGATTTTTTAAGTCTGTTTATTTTATCCCCGCCATCTGTTCCATGACCATTGTTTCCATCCTATGGAGTTTTCTGGTTAATCCGGACATCGGAATGTTCTGCTACTGGGCAAAACTCCTTGGTTTCAACCCAATCAATGTTTTGAGCAGTCCCACATGGGCCATGCCTACGGTTATTCTTGTCAGCGTATGGAAAAATTTTGGTTTTAATATGGTCATCCTTCTGGCAGGATTAAATGGAATTGATGAGTCCTATTATGAGGCCGCCAATATTGACGGCGCCACCGGATTCCAGAAATTCAGGGGAATCACCATCCCCATGCTGATGCCGACGTTAAGTTTTACGGTTGTGAACTGCATCATAGGCTCCTTCCAGGTATTCGACCAGGTATACATCATGACGAAGGGCGGACCTTTATTTAAGACACAGACACTGGTGCAGCTTATATACAGCATGGCTTTTGATTCGTTCAACATGGGCTACGCGTCCACCATTGCGGTTGCGCTGTTTATCATCACCTTTATTATTTCAGTATTCACCTTTAAACATATGACAAAAGGTGAAGAAGATTTGGGCTGACGGGAGGAATACACATGACGCGGACAAATAACATTTACCGGAAAAATGCCGGGAAGATCATTATAACCATCCTGCTTGCAGCCCTGGCCTTTATCGTTCTGTACCCGTTTATCTGGATGCTGGTCACATCATTTAAACCGGAAGCCGAGATTGTATCCTATCCGCCAAAGCTGTTTTCGGGAAGGTTCAGTCTGGATTCCTATATCAATATCTGGAAGCGGGTTCCATTTTTAAAATACTACCGCAATACCATTATTTTCTCCACAGCAGTGACCGTTACATCGCTGGTGTTTGACACCATGGCAGGTTATGCCTTTGCCAGAATGAATTTCCCCGGAAAAAACATTATGTTTCTTATGGTTATGGGAACCATGATGATTCCCTTCCAGGTAATCATGGTTCCGCTCTACATTGAAATTTTTAAATTTGGCCTTATCAATACGTATCCGGGACTGGTCCTTCCGCGGGCAACCAATGCCTTTGGTATTTTCATGATGCGCTCCTTCTTTATCTCCCTTCCCAAAGGGCTGGAAGAAGCCGGACGGATTGACGGCTGCACGGAATTCGGGATTTTTAGGAAAATCATGGTTCCGCTGTGCAAACCGGCCATTGTATCCCTGTTCATATTTCATTTTATGTATCAGTGGAACGACTTATTGTATCCGCTGCTCCTGACAACGGATGATAATATGAAAACCCTTCCCTCTGGTCTTGCCACCTTCATGGGAACCCATGTGGTTGAATACGGTATTATTATGGCGGGCGCGTGCCTGTCCCTTCTGCCAATCTTAATCGCTTACTTTATTGCGCAGAAGCAGTTTGTACAGGGAATCGCAATGACAGGTATGAAAGGATAAAACAAATGAAAGCGGAAATTACTATCAAAGAAGGAAATAAACGGCCTGTAAACCCTCTGATTTTCGGACACTTCATAGAATATATGAGAGACTGTATCGACGAAGGCATGTGGGCGCAGCTGTTAAAAAACAGGAGTTTTGAAATATCGGAGCACGTAAAAGACGGAGTTCCTGATTTCTGGCACCGGACAGGTGTAAAAGATGCCTTTCACTTTGAACAGGACTGGGACCACACTATTTCCAGGGAAGGCTGTTCTCTTAAGATAACAGACCGAAACCATTATGACGGGTATGCCGGAACCGCGCAGACCGGTTTATGTATCCAGAATGGAAGGTATGAAGGATATGTCTGGATGAAGTCTGAGCAGGAGGTTCCTGTTTCCATTGAAATTTACGATAAAGAAGGACGGGAATTTTTAAGCAAAACCATTTCTGTAAACGGGGAATGGAAAAAATACTGTTTTGATTTTCGATCCGCTGCAGTTACTTACACAGGAACAATGGAAATCCGCTTAAAAGCAGCGGGCACATTATGGGTGGATAGCTGTTCTCTCATGCCTTCTGATACGGTAGACGGAATATGGAGAGAAGTATTTGAACGGATAAAAAACATTTCCCCTGCTGTGATACGTTTTCCCGGCGGCTGTTTTGCCGACTGCTATCACTGGGAGGACGGTATCGGTGAGCGGGACACCCGTCCGGTCCGTAAAAATGAGCATTGGGGCGGATACGAGGATAACAGCTTTGGTATGGACGAATATATGGAGTTCTGCCGTAAAATCGGCTGTGAACCTATGATTTGCGTCAACTTTGGAAGCGGGACAGCGGAGGAAGCCGCAAATTGGGTGGAATACTGCAACGGCTTGGCCGACACGCCTTACGGCCGGTTAAGGGCTGCCCACGGTCATCCCGAACCCTGGAATATCAAATACTGGGATATCGGAAATGAAACCTTTGGTGATTGGGAAATAGGCCATCTGGATGCCTCCGGATATGCGGTCAAGTATCTATCCTTTTATGAAGCCATGAAGGAGAAGGATCCGACCATCACTTTCATGGTATGCGGCGGGGACGGAGACAGCATTTCCCAGGAATGGAACCGGAAGATTTCAGAAATCATCGGAGACAAAATGGATGTGGTATGTCTCCATATGTATTCACAGAAAGAGATACAGGGCGAGCATGACAGCAGGGACATCTACTACGCAACAGCTGGTTCCGTGAAAAAGTACGAAGGGATTTTAAACGACTCCTGGGAGACCATACGCAAAAGCGGCAATCCGGCTGCCATGGCAGCGGTTACAGAGTATAATGTGGGAACCATTATTGACTCTTACCGGGAACAGACATTAGAGGCCGCTATTTTCAATGCCGGCATGCTCAATATGTTTTTAAGGAATACAGATAAGCTTGCCATGTGTAATTTGTCAGATTTGGTGAATGGATGGCCCGGAGGATGCATTGTAAGCAAGGACGGTCATGCATTTGGGACTGCAACGTACCATGTTATGTCCATGTATTCCGGAAGCCGTTTAAAAGAGGTTTTAGACATAGATGTTTTCTCGCCAACCTACAGTACGTCTGAGCAGATTGGAAATATAGAACCGCTTTCCGGTGTCCCCTACGTGGATGCGGCGGCCTGCCTTGACGAAAATGGAAATACGGTTGTTTTTGCGCTGAACCGTTCCTGTGACCAGGAAGCGGTTCTTGAAATTAAATATGAAACTCCAAATAAAACCGTGAAAAAAGCAGAAATCACCACCATTACTTCGGAGAAAACTTCCGATATGAACACATTGCCGGATGAATCCATTGTACCGGCTGCCTGCATGATGCAGACACAGTCCGGCAGTGTTACGCTGGCGAAACATTCTATAAATAGAATCGTACTTCTGCCATAATATAGTTTCATATCACAGACATAGGCTGCACACGAAATGACTCAGACAGTTATTTTTCGTGGCAGCCTTTTGTATTCCTATACTGCGCAAAAGCAGGTAGAAGATTTTACGGTTCGTGATATACTGGAAATAATGGGTTGACAGGGACAGAATATTATGAGGCTGCGGGAAAAGGTATCTATATATAGTGTAAAATAACATTACACCAAGTGGAAGGTTTTAGAACAGGGGGGTTCTATGAGAGATGAGCAGGGAAATAATCTGTATTCAATTGGTAAGCTTGCCGATATTGTAGGAATTCCGGCAACAGCCCTCCGCTTTTATGATGAACAGGGTGTTTTGAAGCCTCAAATAAGGGATGATGAAACGGGATACCGCTATTATACGGAAGAGCAGGTCATGAAATGCATGTTTATATCCGAGATGAGACGCCTGGGTCTCACCGTAGCAGACATTAAGGCACTATGTGAAAAAAGCAGTCTCACATTTCAGCGTGAGGCACTGATTAATAGGATGGTTCTGCTTAACGATGAGCTGGACCATCTGCTTTTCAAAAAGGCATATCTGGAAGAATTGATGAGAAATGTGGATATGGGGTTAGGGTACTTTGAGAGCGCAAAGATTTGCAGGGAAAACCACATTCCTATCAAGATTAAGTATTACCCCTCGACCTATGCTGTCACCATACCGGTTTACAGGTGTTTTTATGAGCAGGAGAAGTTTTCTACCACCCACAGGCTTCTCTATGATATATGTGAGCAAAAGCATCTGAGAATCTGCGGGCCTGCAACGTCCAGGTTTGAGGACCCTGGTATGGAACATTTAAAAAAACCTTTTTATAAATCCCAGTGGATATTACCTGTGGTAAAGCCGGAAGAGGACATGAAGGATATTACCCTGTTTCCCGAAATGTGGTGTGTTTACACGTCCCATGTGGGCCCATACAGGAATATTTTGGAGCAGTATGAAAAACTGATGGATTATTGTGCGGAATACGGCCTGAAAATTTCAGGCAATCCCATAGAGGAATACATGATAAGCTGCGCCAATATATGCGGTTCTGAGAATTATATCACCAATGTGATGTTCCCTATTGAGCTGCCTGAATAAATGAATGATTTGATATATGGACCATTTAAAAAGAGAGCGTTTTCCGCTCTTTTTTTGTTTGAAAATTATCAGGTAAACCTTGACTTTACATCAACTTGAATCTCTATAATCAAATTCAGGAAAAACGCGTTTTCTTAATATTTTACAGGAGGAGGTTAGCAGATGAGTACTGATAAAAACCTGCGTCTGGATATGGAAATCGTCCATATAAAGGACATCCGGTTCGGCGCAAAAACAGAAGTCAGGTCCGGCATCCTGTTTATCAACAAACAGGAAATGGTTGAGGCAATCGCGGATCCTTTCTTCAGCTCCATTGACATTGATCTCGCAAGACCAGGTGAATCTGTGAGAATCATACCAGTTAAGGATGTGGTTGAGCCAAGGGTAAAGCTCGACGGCAAGGGAGCAGGTTCATCCTTCCCGGGCTTTGCAGGGGCCTATGAAGGCTGCGGAGAGGGACGGCTTAAGGTATTTAAAGGCTGTGCCATTGTTACTACAGGAACCATAGTTGGTGTGCAGGAGGGTGTGATTGATATGAAGGGAACCTGTGCGGACTATTGTTATTACTCTAAGCTGAACAACATTGTAGTCGTCGGAAATTGCCCGGATGGCACAGAACCCCATGCCCATGAAGCTGCCTGCAGGCTGCTGGGGCTCCATGCTGCCAATTATGTTGCAGAGGCTGCAATGGATGCTGATGCCGACGCATATGAGACTTATCAGCTTACCCCTGTGGACCCTGCCAGGAAACTTCCAAAGGCCGGGGTCATCTATATGGCTATGGCCCAGGGCCTGATTCATGATAACTACATATACGGGGTTAATGCGGGAAAAACAAATCCTGTCTACATGAATCCAAATGAGATCTTTGACGGTGCAATCGTAAATGGATGCTGCGTGATTGCCAGTGATAAAAATACCACATGGGACCACCAGAATAATCCCCTGTTAAAGGAGCTGTATAAGCACCATGGTGTGGATCTGGAATTTGCCGGCTGTATTGTAACACCCACCCATACGGTACTCCATGATAAGGAACGCAACAGTCACGCGGCTGTCAGAATGGCCAGGTCTCTTGGCTGGGATGTTGCAGCGGTAGTGGAAGAGGGAGCGGGAAATCCGGACGCGGATCTGATGATGATGATACGCAGTCTGGAAAAAGCAGGAATCAAAACCGTGGGCATGCTTTCCGCATGCTGCGGGGAAGAGGGCACTACAGACAGCACACCGGAGGCTGATGCCTGTATCAATACCGGGACAGATGCGGACTATATGCCCGTTCACCTGGAAAAGATGGATAGGATTATAGGAGATGCAAAACAGATTAGGGTACTTTCCGGCGGTTCTCTTGACGGTTACAATGCAGATGGCAGTGTTGATGTAAACATGGTCGCCATCATGTGTTCAATGAACCAGATGGGGATGACCAGGATGTACTCCGTGGTTCTGTAAGGAGGATAGGTGAGAATGAAGATTATTCATTATATAAATCAGTTCTATGCCCAGATTGGCGGAGAAGAGAAGGCTGATACACCTCTTTCGGTAAGAGAGAACGCCATGATTGGTCCGGGGGTGGCGCTTAAGGCAGCAATGGGGGATGAAGCTGAGATTGTGGCAACCATTGTATGCGGTGATAATTATTTTAATGAGAACCTTGACGAGGTCACGGCAGGCGTAGCAAAAGCCCTAGAGAAATATAAGCCGGACATAGTAATCGCAGGACCTGCCTTCAATGCGGGACGCTACGGAATGGCCTGCGGTAACATTCTTAAAATCTGCAGTCTGAAAGGCATACCGGCTTTTTCGGGAATGTACCCCGAAAATCCCGGTGCAGAAATGTTCCGTACATACGGTTTTATTACAAAAACCAGAAATTCTGCCGGGAGTATGAGGTCTGCGATAGCGGATATGACTGCCCTGATTAGGAAAGTCCTTACGGACCCCAGGTCCTTAGACCCCAAGGCCGACAACTATATCCAAAGGGGACAGAGAATCAACAAATTTTCCAATAAGACCGGCGCCGAAAGGTGTGTTGAAATGATGCTTAATAAGGTCAATGGAAGGCCCTACGAAACAGAACTGCCGATGCCTACATACAACAGAGTGCCTCCGGCGCCTGCTATTAAGGAGCTGTCCAAGGCTGTCATAGCCCTGGTAACAACTGGTGCTGTTGTGCCGGAGGGGAACCCGGACCATATTGAGACCGGTATTGCAACTAAGTTTGGAAAGTACTCATTTAGTAAGGATTACGGCGGTTTCCATATGCCCAGGCATCAGATGATACATGGAGGCTGCGATCCTGTATATGCCCAGGAAGATCCCAACCGAATGATTCCTGCCGACGTATTAAAGGATATGGAGGCAGAAGGAAAAATCGGTAAGCTCAGTGATACTCTCTTTGTTACTTCGGGAAATGGCTGCGCAACCAACAATGCAGTTGCCTTTGGACAGGCAATTGCTGCAGAGCTTAAGGCGATGAAGGTTGACGGTATTATTCTGACTTCAGCCTGAGGAACCTGTACTCGTTGCGGCGCAACGATTGTCAGGGAAACCGAAGCACAGGGAATTCCGGCAGTGCATGTATGTACTGTAACACCTATTTCCATCAATGTAGGCGCCAACAGGGTTGTGCCTGCCATGGCAATTCCGTATCCGACAGGAAATATTGAACTGGAAAAGGAGGATGAGAAGTTATTCCGCCGCCATATGCTTGATACAGCCGTGGAGGCGCTTGCAACTGAAATTACGGAACAGACAATCTTTTGAGAGGAAAAGGCAGTATGAACGTATTGGTAGTGACAAATAATCCGGAAGCCGGAGAGAGACTGGAAAAACTCGGCCTCTGTGTAGAGTTTACGGATGGGAATGCAAAAAGAAGCCTGCTCCATGCCAGGGACTTAATTATTAAAGGCTGGCATTTGGCTGCTGATCCCAGAGGCGGCTACAATAAAAGATATAATCCCTGCCATACGGTATTCTTGTGTGACGAGGCCATCAGCAATATGGGGGAGGATGTGCTGGTTCTGGAAAAACTGGCTCAGTTTCATGATTCGCCTTATCGCCCCGATGCCCTTTACACGGATTTGGAGCTTAAGGACTTTCAAATATTGGACATGTCGATTGCTCTGAGAACCACAGAGCATCTGAAGTGTTATATGGACGAATTATCATATAAGAAAGTGAGGAAAGTATGAATAAAAAGCTTAATATAGGCAGAGTCGTCACTATCGGCGGCGCATTCATCGCATTTGCTATTGGTTCTGGTTTCTCTACCGGTCAGGAAATTATGCAGTTTTTTGCGGCATATGGAACGGAAATAGTTCTTTGCGCTGTCGTTTTCTTTATAGGCAACCTTTACATGAACTATAATTTTCTGGAGGCGGGCCGCAAAGGCCAGTTTGAAAAAGGAAGCCAGGTTTTTAACTATTTCGGTGGAAAATACATAGGTCTGTTTTTTGACTGGTTCTCCGTCATCTTTTCCTTTGCATCTTATTTTGTCATGATTGCTGGCGCAGGAGCTACCCTGCAGCAGCAGTTTGGTATTCAGCCTGCTATTGGCGCTGTAATAATTGCTGCTCTTGCAGGACTAACGGTAATGCTGGGACTCAATAAACTGGTTGATATCATAGGAAAAATCGGTCCTGCAATTATTGTGCTGTGCCTTCTTGCAGGCCTTGTAGGCATTATCAACGGTAACCTCAGTTTCCAGGAAGCAGAGGTGCTGATTCCCGGCTCCGGAATTATAGCGGCTTCCGGAACATGGTGGGGTTCCATGATTTCCTACCTTGGATTTGGCATGCTGTGGTTTGCACCATTCCTGGCAGCCATTGGCAAGGAGGAGAGGAATCCCAAGGATGCCCAGTACGGTACTATCATGGGAGTTCTTGTCCTGACCCTGGCAGTTTTGATTGTAGGAAGCGCATTGATTAAGAATATAGATTTGGTTGGCGCTTCCCAGATTCCGCTTCTGCTGATTCTGCATCAGAGCAGTCCCTTCCTTGCAACCGTCTTCAGCGTGGTGATTTTTGCGGGAATCTATACCACAGCCTGTCCGCTTCTCTGGACACCGGTAAACCGCGTGGCTAAGGAAGGAACTAATACCTACAAGATTGCTGCCATTGTTCTGGCGGCTGCGGGCTGTGTTATCGGATTGGTAGCGCCTTATGCAGCCATTGTGAATTTCATCTATGCGGTCAACGGAAAGGTGGGATTCCTGCTGGTGGCCCTGGTTATCATTAAAAACATCAGAGACGCTGCGGCCCGAAAGAATGCATGACCGTTAATGTTTGCCATCTGTCTGCCGGCGGATTTATTACCGCCGGCAGAAGGGTATACTTTTGTGTATCCTTGGGGAACATAGAAGGGCAAATATTCGTTCATAAGGGGGTGATATCGTGGACAATCAAAACAACAGACCCAATAGGTTAATCAATGAGAAATCGCCCTATCTGCTGCAGCATGCGTACAATCCGGTGCAGTGGTTTCCGTGGGGAGAGGAGGCATTTGAGAAAGCAAGGCTGGAAAATAAGCCTGTTTTCTTATCTATTGGGTACAGCTGACCTGTCCCGGATGAAGTACGTGTCATTGGTGCCATGTGATGGAACGGGAATCATTTGAAAATGAGGTGATTGCGGAAATCCTGAACAGGGAATATGTCTGTGTTAAGGTGGACCGGGAGGAACGGCCGGATGTGGATTCTGTATATATGTCAGTGTGCCAGGCCATGAACGGACAGGGCGGATGGCCGCTGACTATCATAATGACGCCGGACTGCAGGCCCTTTTTTTCCGGTACCTATTTTCCTCCCAGGGCCCGTTATGGCAGGCCGGGTCTGGAAGAACTGCTGACAGCGGCAGCAGGACAGTGGAAGGTGAAAAAAGAAAAACTTCTGGACCAGGCAGGTCAGATAGAGAAATACCTAAAAAGCCAGGAACGGACAGAAAGGCAGGCCGAGCCGGAGCTTGGGGCGGTGCACCAGGCATTCAGGCAGTTGGCGGATTGTTTTGACAGTAAAAACGGCGGTTTTGGAAGTGCGCCCAAGTTTCCCGCGCCCCACAACCTGATATTTCTGATGGAGTATGGCGCAAGGGAGAAGCGGCCTGAGGCATTGGCCATGGCGGAGAAAACCCTGGTGCAGATGTACAGGGGCGGTATCTTTGACCACATTGGAGGCGGATTTTCCAGATATTCCACGGACGGGCAGTGGCTGGTGCCACACTTTGAGAAAATGCTCTACGACAACAGCCTGCTTGTCATGGCTTACATCAAAGCCTATGGAAGCACCGGGCGGAAGATGTATGGGTGTGTGGCGGAAAAGATTCTGGAATATGTCAGGCGGGAGCTTACAGATTCCCAGGGAGGCTTTTACTGCGGCCAGGACGCGGACAGCGATGGTGTGGAAGGAAAATACTATGTATTTACCCGGGAGGAGATAAGGGAGGTACTGGGAGAGAAAGCGGGCAGGGACTTTTGCCGGCAATATGGAATAACAGGGCATGGTAATTTTGAAGGCAGGAGCATACCCAACCTGCTGGAAAATGATAATTACGAGGAGATTTGTGAGGAACCGTGGGGCAATGGTGACCATGGCGGCAATATCTGTCATGGCTCCTGTGACACCATTGGAGGCAGAGAAAATGAGGAGTGCCGAAGACTGTATCAATACCGGATTGACCGCGCCAGGCTTCACAAGGACGACAAGATACTGGTTTCCTGGAACAGTTGGATGATTTGTGCATGCGCGATGGCAGGAGCAGTGCTGGGGGAAGAGCAGTATGTGGATATGGCTGTCAGGGCGGATGCATTTATAAAAAGCCATCTTGTCAAGGAGGGCCGTCTGATGGTGCGCTACCGTGACGGAGATGCAGCGGGAGAGGGAAAACTGGATGATTATGCCTGTTATAGTCTTGCGTTGCTGGAGCTGTACCGGGTGACGTTCCGGGTTGATTACCTGAAAAGGGCAGCTGCCTGGGCGGAGATAATGACGGAACAGTTCTTTGACCGGGAACGCGGGGGATTTTATCTGTATGCCAAGGACGGGGAACAGCTTATTGTGAGGACAAAGGAAACCTATGACGGTGCCATGCCGTCTGGGAATTCCGTGGCAGCTCAGGTGCTGTACCGGCTGACCCGGATTACCGGAGATGTCATATGGCAGAAGGTGCTGGAAAAACAGTTCTGTTACCTGGCAGGCGCTATGGACGGATATCCTTCCGGGCACAGCTATGGGCTTTTAACCATGATGGATGTGCTGTATCCCGCTAAGGAGCTGGTATGTACGCTGTCGTCTGGCTCTGACACGGAAAGGCGCAGGAAGCTGGCTGCTCAGCTTGCGAATCTGGCCGTAACCGCAGAAGGACTGACTGTGGTGATAAAAACAGAGGAAAATGCACGGGAAATGGAGCGTCTTATACCCTATACAAAAGATTATCCGGTGCCTGATACCGGTGAATTATTTTATCTCTGTGTGGGGCATGAATGTATGCAGCCGGTTCCGCAGCTTGAACAGCTGATTGAGAAACTTTAAGAGAGGACATGAGCCTTAAGAAAATGTCCGGGAATATTGAGATACATGTCATTGCTGGGGAAAAAATGCCAGGATATCTGGAATAAGCCGGGAGGCCCGATGGTCCTTCCGGCTTGCTTTTTTCAGGGGTTTGCATCAGTCCTCTGTTTCAGAGCATTGCTGCAGGTCTTTGCTTCCGGGTCTTTGCTTCAGCCGCGGAACCGGGTAGATATGAGCGGGAGAATATGGTAAACTTGATGCAGTGGCAGGAAACGCTATATAAGATGTTTATGGAGAAAGACGAGGGTATTATGTTCAAAAAAGAGACAGTAACAAAGACGGATTTATTGAAGGTATTGGACCTGATGGAGGCATCCGGCATACAGTACTGGCTGGACGGCGGCTGGGGTGTGGACGTGCTGGTCGGGAAACAGACCAGGGAGCACAGGGATGTGGATATCAACTTTGATGCCCGGTGCACAGACGTATTGCTTGACACCTTGGTTTCCCGAGGTTATGAAATCGTGACAGACTGGCGCCCGGTGCGGATTGAACTTTACCACCCGGAGCTGAGTTATGTGGACATCCATCCATTTGTAATCAATGATGATGGAACTGCAAAGCAGGCGGACCTGGAAGGCGGATGGTACGAATTTGAGGCGGATTATTTCGGAAGCGCGGTTTTTGAGGGCAGGACCATACCGTGTATCTCTGCAAAGGGTCAGAAAGTATTCCATACAGGGTATGAACTCAGGGAAGTGGATAAGCATGACATCCGGAATATTGACCATTTGCTTGCTGTTCAAGCAAGCGGCAGGGATGAGACAGGGGGCGATGTATGCCAGGCAAAAAAATAGGGGGAAAGTTGTCTGCGTATTTGAGAAGAAAACAGGAATCCAGGCCGCCCAATCCGTCTAATACATATGAACCATTGTCGGACGCCCATGCCGCGTACCTAAAGGATTTAGTTAAGCGGGCAGGAAAAAAGGACGGAACGCGTGAAATTTTCGGTTCGTCCAAACATGGATACAAACTGAATCCCACCGTGACACGGGAGGAGGTCAGGAGGTTTGAGGTGCGCTGGCACCTGACTCTTCCGGATGAATATGTATTTTTTCTCACCAAGGTGGGAAATGGCGGCGCAGGACCGTATTATGGCCTTTACTCCCTGGAAAATCTGGACAGGTACAACGAATATCTGGGGTTCTATGATGCCAGGGATAAGGAAGCCCTGCCCCCCTTCATTGACCGGAATATGAGTCCTGTTAACTGGGCGCGGGCCATGGAAGAGATGGAGGATATAAATGATGATAATGAATATGATGTCCGGATGAAGCAGGTCTGCTCCGGCCTGCTGGTCATAGGCACCCAGGGGTGCACCTACGATAATCTGCTGATGTGGAAGGGGAGCGAGAGAGGAAAAATTGTATATATAGACTGGAATATGGAGCCGGAATACGGTCCCTTTTTAACGGGTCTCACATTTCTGGAGTGGTTTGAGCAGTATTTCCTGGAAATTCTGGCCGGGCATAACCTTACATCCTATGGTTATATCAGCCTTAAATCCCAGCAGGAACTCAGAAAGGAGTATGGGGGAGCTGTTCTGACAGAGGACAAGCTTAGGATTCTGGCCGGATTCCATAAGTTTACAGAGGCGGAGCCTGAAACAATTGAGCTTCTGTTACAGCGGGACAGACCGGAGACAGATGGGGCAAAGGGAGAGCTGCTTTTTAAACTGGCGCCAATGAAAGGGCTGAAGATGTTTGAAGAAACTATCGTTGGAAACCATCCCCAGGGAGCCGTGGCCTGCGCCAGGAGAATGCCGGACCAGTATAAGGACCGGTTTTACAGGAAAATGCTGGGTCTGCTGTACCGCCCTGATATAAAGGACAAGGCCCGTATCCTATTTTTTCTGGGAGACTGCAGTAACAGGAAGGCTGCGGATTTGAAGGGATTTGCAGAAAATATGGAAAACAGCAGCGAGGACAGGCGTACAGCTGTTTACGTGATGGGAAAATGCCCGGATAAACTGGATTTTGCGGAATTTTTTGCAAAACGGATGCAGGGGGAGGATTACTGGCTGGCCCACGCCGCACTGCAGGCAATGTCCCGGACTCCCTGTGCGGAGCTGACAGATACATATGAGTGGATGTGGAAGCGATATGAGGGGGACCGCATGATGCGCTCCAATCTGCAGATTGCATTTGAGGCAAATGGGATTGAGAAGAAGTAGAACCATTGATGCAGAACCGGCTCAAGGATGACCGGAAGAGATATACCCTGATGGGCGGCCCTGCGGTGAAAAACACTTTCCCGCAGAGCATGGGAGATATGTCGGAATCCGGCAGTATATAGGAAAACGGAGCCAGTAAAAGCTGTAAATGCGGCAGCTTATTTACACCAAACCATACAAGGGGTGTATAATAGATGATATACGACTTGGCGGGACATCTGGGAGGGCTTTGATTGGGATAGACAAATGAAAAGCTGCGGTGCGGGGTATGGGTATGAACGGGATTCGTCTTATAAGGGAATGGTTTCTGAAAGGATATAATAAAGAGTACTTTGATACATACAGATCAGAGATCGAGCGGTATAATACTGGGATATTGACATTTTTAATGCGCTGGTGCTGTCGCTTCTGGTATTTGTGTTTGTTTCGGGTTTCTTTACCGGATATGTGGCTCCCATGCAGCCGGTTTATGTTGGGACGGCTGTGTTTACGCTGTTGGAGATGGCAGCAGACCGGTGGTTGCTGTTTAAGAGCAGCAGGGGCATAGAGGCTGCCGTCTTCCTTTGTATGATGAAAATTTATATTTTCTGTATTATTTCCGGAGTTTCCTATAGTCTGGATATGCCGGCCATCAGTTTTTACTCGTTTATGATTGTGATGTCCATTCTTTTCATAGCAAGTCCATGGAAGCTGGATTTGTTTAATTTTCTAGCCGGTATAATATTCTGTATATGCAGCTTTAAGGCCAAGCCTGTCTCGCTGGCCCTGGCGGATATTTACAATTGCTGAGTTTTGTACGGAGTTGCATCTGCTGTCTCGTTCTGTATTGTGCCGACAAGGCGCTGTATTGTGCCAAACAGCATGGCAGGAATAAGATTGCCGGTTACGGGGGAGTGAATCGGAATCAATAGACAGGTGTAATGAGAGATATGAAGAAGGCAGGAGGTGTGAAAAATCTCCTGTCTTTCTGTTATTATAATATCGAAAAACGCCCTGTAGCCTTGTTTCATAAAAGATGGCTGAGACAAAGGTCATTTGGCATCAGTTGCAACATTGTTGCATTGTTGACTGCCTTTGTTGCATACATGTTACGAGGTATAATTGAATCATTCTATTTTCATATTCCATTTTTTTGACAGTACCCTAATATTCTTAGCTTTTTGGCAAAAATGTTGTCACTTTTTCCTTGATTAATTTTTGGCATGATATTTGCTGTTATAGTTTGGTAGTAGCAAATATACCCATAACATTATCTGTAGCATCATGGACTGAACTTATTATTTACATAGAATGGGACAGGGATGGCTGTTACAGGAAGGGTGAGAAGAAAAATATAAAACAGAAAGGAAATGCGCGATATGGATTACACAAGTTTATTTAAGAACAACGGCGGAAAAAAGTCAAAAGTAGGAATTATAGGTGCAACCCGCGGATATGGCTATACGCTGTTAGCACAAATTCCAAAGGTTGAGTTAATGGAACTGAGGCTGATTTCTTCGCGGCATACAGACGAATGTGTAGAGGTGCTCACAGGTCTTGGATACAAGAAAGAGGATATTATTATATGCGGGAATAAAGAGCAGGTTGAGAGTGCTCCCAGCCATGCGGTTCTCATTGTAAACGACTATCGGCTGGTACTGGAAAGTGATATTACGGCATTAGTTGAGTGCACGGGAAACACGGCTGTGAGTTCAGAGGTATCAGAGGATGCATTAAAGAAGGGAATCAATGTATATATGGTTTCAAAGGAGACTGACAGTGTGTGTGGTCCTATGTTGAATCATATTGCTGAAAAACACGGTACCGTATACTCTCTGGTTAACGGGGATCAGCCAAGAAATCTTTTGGACCTTTACTCTTGGGGAAAAGTATTGGGATTAGAGATCATAGCAGCCGGTAAAGCCAGCGAGTATGACTTTGTATGGGAGCCGGATACTGACGAATTCACCTATATGGAAGGCCCTGAAAAACCGCACGAGAATATTCCGGGTCTGAAGGAAGTCTGGCATTATGAAGGCCGCGAGACATTGGAGGGACGCCGTAAGCTGTTAGAAAAATATATGGCGGTTATTTCCGCTGATCTTTGTGAAATGAACCTTGTATCCAATGTAACTGGGCTGGTGCCGTCTGACAGACGTCTGAATTATCCTATTGCAAAAATCAGCGAACTGGCAGATATCTTTATTCCGGAGGAAGATGGCGGTATACTTAAGAAGACTGGTGTTGTAGATGTATTCTGCAATCTGCGTGCGCCGGATGAGGCCAGTTTTGCAGGGGGTGAGTTCATCATCATCAAATGCGAGAATGAGACCGTATGGGAACTGCTTACAAGTAAAGGGCATGTGGTAAGCCGTAATGGCAAATATGCGTGTATCTATCTTCCTTATCATTATATGGGACTTGAGACGCCTATATCCATTCTGTTAGGAGATATCCTGGGACTAGGTACTCACTCTGAATGCCGCCAGGTTTCCGTTATGGCCGGAGTGGCCCAGAAGGACATGCCTAAGGGAACCATACTTAAGGTCCAGGGACATCATCATTCCATTGAGGGTCTGGTTCCGGAATTGTGGGAACTCAAGGATGCTGGAAATGTGGCTCCGTTCTATCTGTTAAATGGTACAACACTTCTGGAAGATGTAAAGGCAGGGCAGCCTATAACAAAGGATGTGGTGGATTTGTCAGGAAGCCTTCCCTATAAATTATATAATGAGGGATTGAAGCTTTGATTGAAAAACAGGATAGAGCATGAAGTTGTGACATAGAATAAGAGATGCTGCTGCAAATAGAATTTCGGTTTGCAGCAGCATCCTTTTTATAGGTGTAAACTGAGACATTTTTGGCCGGATTATAAGGAGAATTAAAGTATAAAGACGGCAGGGCCGGTACGGTTAAATGCACGATTGTATTTCCCGGTGCCGGCCCTGAAGTTTATCAGCAAAGTAGTGCTCTGCTTAGATTCAGAAAATAATGGTTCCGTCCTGAATTACAGATGTAACCTTTTTTAAAGCTTCGATATTATCTAATGGATTGCCATCCAGGATTGCCAAATCAGCTGCTTTTCCTTCCATGATAGATCCGGTAGTTCCGTCTACCCGGCAGATCCGAGCTGCGTTGATTGTGATTCCAGACAGTACATCCCGGTTTTTAGCACCCAGACCAGAGATATAGCAGGCCTCCTGGGCCAACCCCTGATGCAGACCATCAGTGCCAATGCCAAACTTAAGTCCGCCCTCAATGGCGCCGGATAAACATTTACAGATAATTTCCTTTTCACGAAGGCTTCCCTCACTGTCATGGGGGGAGAATTTAAATAACAACTGGTCATTCAGGGCGTAACTGGGAGTATATACTACCCAGCGGTCCTCCTTATTAACACGTTCTACCTGGGGCTGGGTGATATAATACACATGTTCCAGACAGTCAATGCCTGCAGTCAGGCAGTCGTCTAATCCCTGTCCTCCAGAACAATGGCAAGCTGTGGTTATATTAACGCTTTTTGCTTCTTCTACCACCACTTTCAGCTCCTCTAAGGTCAAAAAGTGATAAATGAAAGGTGTTGCATTGATAACCTTTGTCATAAATACCTTCAGAAAATCGACACCGCGGGCAATATTTTCCCTGGAAGTCCGGCGGAAATCTTCCGCGCCGCAATGGGGCATTCCTACATATCCATGCCCATGGCTGCTGCGCATGCCGATGCCGCTGACAACCAGCTTCGGTCCTGCAATCCTTCCTTCTTTCTGCGCCTTTTTACATGTTACATCAATATAAAACCTGTCTCCCAGACATCTGGAGGTGGTTACGCCGGCTGCCAGGTCGTCCTTCATCGTTTTAATGGCGCGTATGGTCTGCTCTGCCTCGCAGTCCTCCATTTTGACCAGGTGATTTTCAAGTCTGGCGTCTAAGGCCAGATGGTTGTGACAGTCAATCATGCCAGGGATTATTACCTTATCGCCATAGTCAATTACATTTATTTGCTCTGGTATTTCAACTTGGGAGATATTATCGTAAATTTTTTGGATTTTGCCATTTTCAATAAGAAGCCCGCTGTTTTCCTTAACTTCCAGCTGATCGCCTGCTATGATTTTATTTGCCTTAATGATATAACGTTCCATAAAATTCCTCACTTTCTTGATATGCGGGTAAGTCCATTATTATTTCTGCTGCTTTTTGGCAGCCCTTTTGGCAAAGAACCCAGTCAGGATAGGAGTCAGAATGGCTGTGATAACAACAGCACCAGCTACCTGTGCAGTAGCCACGCCCACCACTGGTTCCAGGGAAGGATCTGCCATGGCAACGGATGCAGGTACAGCCACGGCATTACCTCCAGTGGTGCCAATGGCCATTCCCATAGGATCTGGTTTCCTTCGAATCAGGCTGTAAAGGTAATACGTAAGTATACCCGTAAATAAAACAGTTATAAGTCCAAGGACAATACCGCCAGCGCCGGCTTTTGCAATGGTAAACAGGCTTGTATTGGCTCCCAGCACAAAGCCGTTAAAGGGGAGCAGCATAGCTAATCCGTTGGATAGAAGCACCTTGAAATCTTCATCCAGATTGCCTAAAATCATACCGATAATCAGGGGAACTATGGCTGCTACCAGAGACAGAATTGGAATTTCCGCAAGGCCGGTGGTGCCTAATGCAATCATGGTAAGAAATGGACCGTCGTTTAGGGACAAGATAGCGATTGCTCCTACATCTGTATTGTCTCCAAACTCTTTTGCCAGGGCAGTATAGATGGCACCATTGGAGTTAGTAACGGCTGTGATAACTGCCAATGGAGTAAGACCTAAAATTCCCATGGGTCCGAACAGCTTGTTAAGACCCAGGCCAAGCAACACACCGATGGCATATTTTAAAATGGTCAGTACTGCTCCCTTGTAGAGCGGAAGCGCAGCCTGTTTGAAGTTGATTGTTGCACCGCTGCACAGGATGAACAGGCCTACCAGTGTAGAGGTTCCTGTTTTAAAAAGACCTGTTGTAAAACCTCCAATCTCCAGTACCTGTGGGATGAACGTGTTGACTAAACAGCCAATCAATAGCGGAATGACCATCATACCCCCAGGAAATTTTTTCATTGTCGCGCAAATCTTCATAAAATATACCTCTCCTTCTTCTTGATTTTGGAATAGAGCGCCATTACCCCGGAGACTGACCACCCCGGCAGGGCCGGAGTAAGGCGTGTTCCTATTGCCCGATGCATTTATCTAAAGCAATTATTATGCCAAGTATATGAATAATCGTTAAAAATAATAAAAGCTTCATAAAAGACAAAAGAAAAAGGTCGATATATTGAGAAATACATCAGGGGTGAGGGGGAGTGCGATTGCAACACCATTACAGCAAAAAATGCAACGATATCACAACAAAATGTGCAACACCATTGCATGAATTGAATTATATTTTTATATTATATTTCTGCATTTTTCTCCATAGTGTAGAACGGTTGATTCCCAGAAGTCTGGCTGCCTTGGTCTGGTTGCCGCTGCATTCTCTAAGTGCCCATAAAATGGAACTTTCTTCGCTGGAGGTTTGAGATGCAGTATAGGAAGGAAGCGGAGATGTATCTTCTAAATCCTGGGGATATAATGCCTTTAGCAAATCATCTCTGGTGATTGTATTGCCGGAGCAGATTACCAGAGATCGCTCTACAATATTGCGCAGTTCCCGTATATTTCCATTAAATGGATAATCATTAAGGACAGATAAGGCTGAAATATTGATTTCAGGAACAGGAATACCGTTCTCCTGTCCCCGCTGCCTCATCAAATGAAGAAACAGAAGCTCAGCGTCCCGTTCTCTCTGGCGAAGGGGAGGGAGGAAAATTCTCAGTACATCCAGGCGGTACATCAAATCGCGGCGGAACAATTCTTTACCGGCAAGCTGATTGATGCTTTTATTGGTGGCGGAAATAATGCGGACATTGATGGAGATGACCTTGTTATCACCAATTCTTCTGACTTCACGTTCCTGGAGGACACGCAGTAACTTGGTCTGGGTGGAAAGTGATATTTCCCCGATTTCGTCCAGAAACAGGGTTCCTCCGTGCGCCTGTTCAAAGAGTCCCATTTTACCGCCTTTAACGCTGCCGGTAAAGGCGCCTTCCACATAGCCAAAAAGCTCGCTTTCCAGCAGATTTTCCGGGAGGGCGGCACAGTTGATGGCGACGAAAGGACCATTTTTACGAGAACTGGCATTGTGGATGCTCTGCGCAAATAATTCCTTTCCAGTTCCGGTTTCTCCTACAATGATGACATTGGAATCCGAGGCGGCATATCTGCGCGCCGTGTCAATGGTGGCGTCGATGACAGCACTCTTATGAATAATGTCGTCAAAGGTATATTTTGCCCGGAGTCCTTTTTCACTGAGGCTTCGGCGGATTTGATTCTCTAGCTTCTGTATCTCGGTAATATCAGATAAGGTAATCACGACACCGGAAATGTTGTTATTGACCACCACTGGGACAAAGGAGGCGGATACAGTAATGTTGCTTTTGGGGATGGTAAGAATGCTGCCGCTTATTTCCTGTCCACCCTTTAAAACTTCACTAAAGGATTTGTAAAGATAGGGAAGGGTGGTCTGAAGAGACTTTGACAGCAGGCTGATATTGTTGTTCATGGCTTTGACCACACGGTTGCGTACCCGTATGGTTCCAGAGGAATCAATATACAGAATGCCGTCCTTGGAGGCGTATATGATGGTCTTATAGGTCTCAGCAACAATCCGTTCAATCTGTATCTGCTCCACCGTACGTATGGCTTCATTGATTGCCTGAAGGATGGTATCCTCTCCGGTACGTATGAGGCGGGATAGGATGCCATGTCTTTCGGCCAGCTCTACAGCAGAGTACCCTCCGATTAGCGCGTCACAGCCATGGACGATGGCTTCACCTATGTTGGCTTCCAGGTCCTTGTGATTGCTGGCCGGATAAATTTCCACCTGGCATCCTAATAGTTTGCATATGTCAGAGGCTTCATATATTTTTCCATAAAATCCACAAATAGCAATCCGGGTGGAGTTAAAATCTTTACGGCATTCAGCTACAGTACGGATGATATCATAACCGGAAATTGCCAGGTCGATAACGGGAGTTTGGGGATGCATGGTTTTCAGCTGTTTTGCGCTGAAACCGCGGGCGATGACAGCATCGTAACTACCTGCATTGATCTTGGAAATCTGGTCAACTGTCAATACCTGTATGTCTGCGCAGATTCGTTTGTTTTCAGGATGATTGTCTAAGACATACTCAACCTTTTCCCGAAGTTCAGGGTATGGTACAATAAATAATATATGGATCATGGCATGCCTCCTATGGTTGGTTATACAGTTGTTGCTGTTTCGATTCTACAATAATGCAACAATTTGGTCAACGGTTTTGCAACATATATGAGCGGAAGATAAAGCAGGAAGGCTGTGATTCAAATTGGCATGAAATTTGCTAATATGTATTGTATAATATATCATTTCATGATAACAGGAGGTAAACTATGCCAATATTCGGATGTGTAGCCGATGATTTTACAGGCGCCAGCGACGCCGCTTCATTTTTGGTAAAGGGAGGCATGTCGGTCCAGCTCTTTAACGGAATTCCGGCAAAAGGAAGCAGGGTTGGGGAGGGAATACAGGCCATTGTAATAGCGCTTAAATCCAGGACCCAGGATACCGGGGAGGCAGTGGCGGATACGCTGCGGGCTCTGGGGTGGTTAAAGGAGCAGAGGGTTGAGAGGTTTTATCTGAAATACTGTTCCACTTTTGACTCTACTCCGAAGGGGAATATCGGCCCTGCTGCCGATGCGGCCATGGAATTTCTAGGCGTGTCCTATACGGTCCTGTGCCCGGCGCTTCCGGTCAACGGACGGGTGGTAATGAAGGGAGAATTGTATGTGGGCGGTGTGCCTCTGCATGAGAGCCCCATGAAGAACCATCCTCTGACCCCCATGTGGGACGCCAGAATCGCGAATCTGATGAAGCCCCAGAGCAAGTATTCCTGCGTGGAGCTATGGAAGGAGCAGATGGACAGGCCGGCAGATGAAATCCATGCCATGCTCTCGGATCAGGCGGACACACAGGAGCATTACTATGTGATACCGGATTACCAGGATATGGAGGATGGGGAGCGGATTGTGGAGCTGTTCGGGGATTTGGCCCTGCTGACAGGAGGGAGCGGGATTCTGGAGCCGCTGGCAAAGCATCTGAGCCGCCGTCAGGATATACTGCCGGAGCTTGATATTCGGGCAGAAGGAGCCGCCGTCCTGATTGCGGGAAGCTGTTCCAGGGCTACCCTGGAACAGATTGCCCATTTCCAAACCCACGGCGGATTCAGCTATAAGATGGATCCCATGGCTATGCTTGAGGGCAGGGAGTCTCTGGAGGACGCATGGAGGTTTGTGAGAGAGAACTGGGGAACACCAGTGCTTATTTACAGCTCCGATACAGCCCGGAACGTGAAAGAAGTGCAGCAATATGGACAGGAGCGTGTGGCTGAGATGCTGGAACAGGCAGCCGCAGAGCTGGCGGAACGGGCAGTAGCCCATGGAATCAGGAGGGTGGTGGTGGCAGGAGGGGAAACCTCCGGCGCGGTAACAAAACGGCTGGGATTCTCTTCCTACAGGATTGGCGCCAGCGTTGCGCCCGGAGTGCCGGTAATGGTGCCCATGGAGAATGAGGCGCTTCGCCTGGTATTAAAGTCCGGGAATTTTGGACAGGAAGATTTTTTTGTGAGAGTATTGGAGATGACGCAGACGGAGGATGGAAAATGATGGATAGGGAGTTAGCGCAGAAATTAGATGATGCGGTCTGGATTGGAAGGAGCCTGTTTGAGCGCAGCAAGACATCTGGTTCATCGGCCAATATAAGCTTTTTCCACAATGGAACGATGTACATCAGCCGGAGCGGAAGCTGCTTTGGTACCCTGAAGGCGGATGAATTTGCAGTCATGGATATGAACGGTGCAAGTCTGAGCGGCAGCAAGCCCAGCAAGGAATGGCCCCTGCACCTGAAGGTATACCAGAAGAAACCGGGAACAGGCGCGGTCATCCATACCCATGGCACCTATGGGGTACTGTGGAGTTTTGTGCCTGCTGAGGACGAAACAGACGTAATTCCGGATCATACCCCGTATCTGAAGATGAAGCTGGGTAAGGTGGGACTGGTTCCTTATGAGAAGCCTGGTTCCCAGGCACTGTTTGACGCCTTTGAACAGCGTGTAATGGACAGCGACGGCTATCTGCTGAAACAGCATGGGGCAGTGGTGCCGGGAAAAAGTCTGATGGATGCCTTCTTCTGTCTGGAAGAGCTGGAGGAAAGTGCCAGGATTGCCTGGATGCTGAGACAGGCTGGAATGAGGTAGAGGCGGATTTTGACCGCACCCGGATTGTTCCTGTGAGGTGTTGGATGTTTTGGATTGTAGAAAAGTTATCATGCCGGGCCCTGGAAAACCAGGGCTTTTTTGGCGGCCGGCTGCGGCCTGGCGGCGCCCGGGGCCTTGTCTTTATGCCGTAGTACTGCGCTATGTCTGTTTAATCTGCAGGGCGGCCATTTTTGGGATAGCAAGTCAGCTGAATACGTGATAAAATAAATAACAGCAAGCTGTACAGCAGAAATGGGACAAAAGAAGGAGCTCTGATATGAAAAATGCATTACAAGCAGGAAAAAAGATAGCAGGAATGGCGTGTATCCTGGTCTTTGGGTGCTTGTTGTCTGTGCTGCCATGCAGCGATGCGCAGGCAGGTGCGGGGGATCAGGATAAGGCACAGGGACCGGACAGGATACTGTGGGTGGCCTACCCTGAGCTGAAGGGGATGTCGGAGACAGATGAGAATGGGACCAGACACGGTATTGTGGTGGACTATCTCAATGAGATAGCAAAATATACGGGCTGGCAGTATGAGTATATTGATACGGCTGCAGAGGACATAATTCCGGAATTTCTGGACGGGCAGTATGATCTGATGGGCGGAACCTATTACCAGCCAGAATTTGAACAGTATTTTGCCTATCCGGACTACAATACAGGTTACAATAAATCCGTGCTGCTGGTCCGCCGTGATGATAAAAGCATTAAGACTTATGACTGGAAAAGCATGAGCGGTAAGACGATCGGAGTATATGAACGGGCTGAGGAAAACATACGAAGGCTCCAGGCATTTCTGGACCTCAATGGAATTGACTGTACCATCAGGTACTTTTCCAAAGACCAGTTGGTGGATGGGAACCTTTATCAGTGTCTTGAAGACAGAGAAGTGGATATGCTTTTGGGGAATAATGCAGATGTAAAGGGGAACCTCCGGGTAGTTGCGGAATTTGATTCCCAGCCGTATTATATTGTGACCACTCCGGATAATCAGGAGGTTCTGGACGGTATGAACATGGCCCTGGGCAAGATTGTGGACTCTAATCCGAATTTCGCAGAGGAACGGTATAATGCAAATTTTCCGGACAGCGGAATTGAGAGCATCTGTCTGAATGATGAGGAGCAGGCCTATATCCGCGAAAAACAAAAGGTATCGGTTGCAGTTGTGAAGGAATGGCATCCCCTGTTCAGCCAGGAAGAAGATACGGATATGCACAACGGCCTGATACCGGATGTGTTGGAGAAGGTAACTGAATTTTCAGGGCTGGAATTCAGCTACGAGTATACGGACACCTATGGGGATGCGCTGAATCTGGTAAATCAGGGCAAGGCAGATATATTAGGAGCTTTTCTGGGATCTGAGGAGGATGGGGCAGACATGGGGCTGGCTCTTTCAAAGGCATATGCATCCATGAGTGATATTATCGTCAGGAATAAGGGGGTCAGCTATCCCTCGGATGGATTGGTGGGAGCGGTCATTGAAGGGCGGCGCATGCCAACGGGTATAAAGGCGGATGAGATCAGATATTTTCCTGATGTCAGGGCGGCATTGCGGGCTGTGAACAATGGGGAGGTTGATTTCTTTTACGGAATCTCCACCAAAATCGAGCACGATATGCAGGCACACCACTATCCCAATGTTGTTCCCAATACCCTGGTTAATAACAGAAATGATATCTGTTTTGCAGTGACCAGGCCGGTTGACGGCGAACTGCTTCCAATATTGAATAAGTCGGTCAACAGCCTGAGCAGTGAACAGAAGACGGCATTGACAAACCAGAATATGATAACCATAGGGTCCCGATCTGCATCAATTGTGGAATTAATGTATGCCAATCCAGTGATGTTTGTAACGGTGACTGCATGTGTTTTCCTTGCCGTGATGATTCTTGTAATGGCAGCTGCCCGTTCCAGAATACGGGCAGCCAGGATGCAGAGCAGCCTGGAGAGGGCAGAGGCAGCTAACCGCGCAAAGGGTGAATTTCTTTCCAGGATGAGCCATGAGATACGTACGCCCATGAATGCCATTGTGGGGCTCAGCGACTTAACATCAATGATGGATGATGTACCGGAACAGGTAAGGGAAAACCTGGGGAAAATCCGGTCCTCATCCCAGTATCTGCTGAGATTAATCAGCGATATCCTGGATATGAGCCGTATTGAGAGCGGGAAAATGACAGTGTCAAATGAGGCATTTTCCATGAACCGGGCCGTGGAAGAGCTTGAGGACATGCTGACCGCAGAGGCTACGCGCCGCGGATTGGAGTTCACTGTAGAAAAGGACGTGGAAAACCGTACGCTTATGGGGGATGTTATCCGTCTCCAGCAGGTTCTGACCAATCTGGTTTCCAATGCCTTTAAATTCACACCGGCAGGCGGCAGTATCATCATGCGTGTGACCCGGACCAAAAGCACGAATCAGCAGGTGATCTACAAGTTTCAGGTGATTGATAACGGTGTGGGCATATCTGTGGAGAATCAGAAACGCGTATTCGGAGCCTTTGAGCAGGTGGGACCCAATTATTCCAAGAGCCAGGGAACCGGGCTGGGACTTACTATCAGCAGGACCATTGTGGGGCTGATGGGGGGAGAACTGAAGCTTAAGAGTGAGCTGGGCAAGGGAAGCGAATTCTATTTTTCAGCTGCATTTTCCCTGGCGGATTCGAATGTGGAAGAAGAAATAAAGATAAAACAGGAGAAACAGAAGGCTGGAGGGGTGGAAAGCAGCTGCCTGGAGCACATAAATATCCTGCTGGCTGAGGATAATGACCTGAATGCAGAGATAGCCACTGAGCTTCTGAAGATGAAGGGGGCCAGCGTGCGCAGGGCGGAGAACGGAAAACAGGCTGTGGAACTGTTCATGCAGAGCAGTCCCGGAACCTATCATGCCATTCTTATGGATCTCCAGATGCCTGAGATGAACGGCCTGGAAGCCTGCCGCGCCATCCGCAGAATACAGAGGCAGGACGCTGTTTCCATCCCCATCATTGCTATGACGGCTAACTCTTTTAAGGAGGATGCAGACGCGGCGGCTGAGGCGGGGATGGACGGCTTTGTGACCAAGCCTGTGGATGTGGAATATCTTTACCAGGTATTAGATCGCGTCCTGAGACGCGGGTAGCTGGCAAAAGCCGGCGGGCTGATTGAGGGCTGCCAGCGATTTTATGCCGGTTTGTGCATCCGGATTGCCGGGCAGTGATGCAGAGGTGATGCAGCTGCTGCCGTATGTTTTGAAGAAGTATTCTCTGGAGGAGAGATTGATGAAGGCTGTGTACTGGGTATAATCCGGTGTATTCCGGCTTGTGATGACCGGGCCCTTTGGGATACTGACACTTTCCATTATATGGAAACAGGTCAGCGCCGCTTTATCCCTGCCTGCCGGAATGGGAGTATGAGTCTTTAGAAATGCGGTCCTGACAAACCTGGAAGGAGGAGTATAATCACCGGGCAGGCCAAAGCTGCCGCCGCCCTGTCCGAAGGGGGTCAGCTCCAGGCTGCCCCAGGTCTGTGACTGCTCCTGTGTGGGGGAGAGATTCATGTAATTGCGCAGATTGGTCAGGTGCCACTGGAAGTCAGGGCTGTTGGAGAGAACACCTACAGGGTTATCCATGAGATGCAGGCCGTCAGCTGTCTTTTCAATGACCATGGATTTGCCGGTCCGGTCCGCCACGAGCCAGTGGAGCGGGGCAATGGTTCCGGTTATGGAGTCTTCGGCGCCAACGATTCGGATGGTGCGGAGAATGGATGCTGCTTCCTCCACGGACGCGCTTAAACCTAAGAGAAATCCCGTGAGTTCCAGTGCTGTGATGGCAGGCCGGGACGAATCCTCAGGGTCCGGGACATCATACTGGGCATAGCCGGGGAAATAGAGGACAGCGGCCCCGAAGCCCATCTCATTGACCCCGTCTGCAAAGACCACCGGGGATATGTCCTGCCCGATTCCCATGAAACGGTAACGGTTGCGGACCTGGTGGGTGTTCATGATATTATTCCATTGATAGCCTTTGGGAACAAAATACAGTTCAGGCTCAAGGGGATAAGAGAAATCCATGGTTCGTCCAAAATAAATGTCCCCCTGGGACGTCTGTGTGACCATAGCTGTGCACATGGGCAAAAACCTCCTTTATACGAAGTTTGCAGAAGATATGGTTATGTATATTCCGTTTGGAGGAGGAACATTCCCTGTGACAGTCTTTTGGTGTTTGTAAGGATGAAACTGCAGGATAAAACTATAAAATGAAAACATATTATAAAACACCTCCGGAATGGGAAGGGAAATGGATTCCCTGTCTGTTCCGGGGGTGTTTTTTGTCTGAAATCTGTTAATAACCTAATTTTTTTCCAATCTTCAGGGCGGCATCCTTTACCAGGGCAACATAGCGGTCACGGTTAAGCTCCATGCGAGTGGACGGGCCTGAAATACTGATAGCCGCAATGGCCTGCCCCATGCTGACAACAGGGGCGGCATAGCAGGTGAGCCCTGTCTCGGATTCCTCATCATCGCAGGCATACCCCTGGGCGCGAATTTGGGGTATGAGCCGTTCCAGCTCTGAACGGGAAGGAATGGATTTGGGCGTCTGCATGATAAACGGCGCCAGTTCCATGTAGGTGCCCACAACCTCTGGTGAGGAATAAGCCAGCAAGGCTTTGCCTGTGGCTGTCATATGGGCTGTACGGGTAAATCCTACCATGGACTGCATGCTTATGGTGGCAGTTCCGATTACCTTGTCGACAAAGATAATTTCTGTGTCAGAATGCCAGGTGACCAGATGGGCTGTCTCGCCGGAAAGCGCAGACAGTTCCATCAGGAAAGGATGTATCAGCTCAATCAGTTCAGAACGTTTGGTGACAATAGTTCCGATGCGGGCAAATTTGAAGCTTAAATGATACTTTGAATTCCGGTCCTTGGATACATAGCCCTTGCGCTGCAGTGTATACAGCAGGCGAAAGACCGTACTTTTTCCCAGATTCATGTAACTGGCCAGCTCAGCCAGTCCTAAATTGTCGTGTTCGCAAAGCACATCTATGATTGCCAGTGCATTATTTACGGATTGCAAAAGGTATTTTTCATCTGAGGTTTGTTCGGACATATACTCTCCCTCCTTTAGATTTGTGTTTTTTATTCTATCATATATTATGAAAAAAAGATATGTTTCATATAAAGAAATAGTAATTCATATATTAAAACAAAATTCACAAAAAACCGGAGGGATGTTATGAAAATAAGACAAAAAATTGTTAAAAATAATGAAAAAAATTAATATTGCAGATTGTATATTTACAAATAAAGCAAATAGACCTATAATTCATATAGTTCATATAAAGAGATAATATTTCATATAGAGAAACTATAAGGAGGAATCATAATGAAAAGATTAAAATTCTATGGACTGGGAGGCCAAGGTGTTGTTACTGCGGGCAAAGTCTTGTCTTCAGCAGTGTCACTGCATGAAGACAAGTATGCAATCACGGTTCCGGCGTATGGTCATGAGCGGAGGGGGGCTCCGGTGTTCACCGATGTGGTCATGGACGATAAGCCTGTATTGGTGAACTGCTTTGTATACACGCCCGATATTGTGGTGGTGATGGATGAGACAATCATACAGAAGCATGTGGATGTGTCCAAGGGCATTACAGATGAAACCATACTGGTTCTCAACGCGTCCAGCGAGGCTGTGGCAAGGAAGTATCAGGAGGCATTTCCGTTCAGGACCGTTTATTATGTCAATGCGACCCAGGTGGCATTGGACAATATAGGGAAGGGGATTCCCAATGGTTCCACCCTGGGAGCGCTGGCCAAGACCGGTGTGGTATCCATTGAATCTGTTGAGAAGGCGTTGATTGAATTTTTTGGAGAGAAGGCAGGTGCGAAAAATGCAAAAGCAGCAAGAGACAGCTACAACCAGACAAGACAGATGTAACGTACAGGGGCCGTGCGCCTACATATTTGACTCCGGCAATACGGGAAGCTGGAGGCTGGAACGGCCAGAGGTGGACTACGATGCCTGCATCAAATGCGGCACCTGCGCCATGTACTGCCCGGCTAATGTAATTACAGTGAACAAAGAGAAACGGGAATGCATTGAAATCATGTGGGATTACTGCAAGGGGTGCGGAATCTGCGCCAATGAATGTCCCAGGCACTGCATTGCGATGATAGATGAGAGGAGTGTGGAATAATGGCTCATTACAAGATGTTGGATGGAAACGGGGCAGCGGTGGAAGCCATCAGGATGGCGAAGGTTAAGGTGGTTTCCGCTTACCCCATAACCCCTCAGAGCACCATTGCGGAAAAACTGTCGGAGCTGTGCGACAGCGGGGAACTGGATGCAAAATACATACGGGTGGAATCGGAGCATACGGCCATGAGCTGCGCACTGGGCGCTCAGCTTACGGGAATCCGGTGTGCCACAGCCACAGCCTCTGTGGGCCTGGCCCTGATGCATGAGGTGCTGAATGTGGTTTCCGGCTGCCGGGTACCCATCGTTATGCCTGTGGTAAACCGTTCTCTGGCTTCACCCTGGAGTCTTTGGTGCGATCACCAGGATTCCATGGCTGAGAGGGACAGCGGATGGATTCAGCTGTACTGCGAGAATGTTCAGGACATATACGATACTATGATTATGGCCTACCGTATTGCTGAGGACCAACGGGTGCTGACGCCGGCCATGGTCTGTCTGGACGGATTCTTTCTTTCGCACTCCATGCAGAAGCTGGTGGTGCCGGAGCAGGAGGAAATTGACGCGTTTGTGGGTGAATACTGCAGAAAGAACATGTATCTGGATCCTGAAGATCCTCTGGTTATCGACAATCTGACGGGTTCCAATGAGATCACGGAGATGAAGTACCAGCAGGCCAGGGGTTTTGTGAATGCAGAGGCTGTGATGGAAGAGGTGTTTGAGGAATTTGAAAGGAAGTTCGGGCGCAGGAAATCCATGGTAGAAGGCTACAACATGGAGGACGCAGAATCCGTTATCGTATGCATGGGCTCCATGGCCGGAACGGCAAAATATATATCCGATAAGCTGCGGGCCCAGGGCAGGAAGGTGGGTGTGGTTAAGGTGGTATCCTTCCGTCCATTCCCATACAGGAAGTTAAGAAGCGTCATAGGAGACATTAAGAAGGTGGCTGTTCTGGACCGCACCACCGGGTTTGGAGGACAGGGTACGCCGCTTTGGACAGAGACAAAGTCGGCTTTACCCGGAGACTGCCTTGTCAAGAATTATATTGGGGGCCTGGCTGGCAGGGACATCAGCCTGGACACCATAACCAGGGTGTACGAGGACATACTGACAGGAGAACCGTCAGAGGAACCCGTCTGGATTGACTGTGATACAGAGCATGCAATGGGAATCAGGGAGGTGCGTAAAGCATGATAGATATAAGGACAGAATCAAAAGGATATGTGGCTCATGGAGTAAGCGCCTGCGCGGGCTGCGGGATGGAACTGATCATCCGCAATGTACTGGATGTGCTGGGACAGGATACCACCCTGGTCATACCGCCGGGATGTTCCGCCCTGTTCTGCGGATTTGGCTGCGAGACAGGAATCAAGGTTTCTGCTTTCCAGGGAAATCTGGAGAACTCGGCTGCCATTGCCACCGGCATACGGGCCGGATATGCGGTCCAGGGAAATGACCATACCCATGTGGTGGCATTTGCGGGCGACGGGGCGACCCTGGACATCGGGCTCCAGTCCCTGTCCGGTATGATGGAGCGGGGGGAGGATGTGCTCTATATCTGTTACGACAACGAGGCTTATATGAATACAGGCATTCAGGGAAGCTCCGCCACTCCGGTGGGGGCCTGGACCACCACCACACCCGGAGGAAAGAGCGTGTGTAAGAAGGATTTGCTGGGAATCGCAATGGCCCACGGCATTCCTTACTGTGCGTCTGCCAGCATTGCCAATATACCGGACCTGCGCAAAAAGGTGCAGAAGGCAAAGGATATCAGGGGGCCGCGTCTGCTCCATATATTCTGCCCGTGTCCAACCGGCTGGGGATATGAGCCGGCTAAGAGCGTGGAAGTGGCCAGGCTGGCTGTTCAGACTGGGGCTTGGGTGCTCTATGAATGCGAAGAGGGCAAGGTCCGGGTGACAGTAAAGCCCAAGGAGTTAAAGCCACTGGGAGAATACCTGAAGCTTCAGAAGCGTTTTAAGGGAATCACAGAGGAAGAGGTAAAGTCATTCCAGGAATATATAACAGAAAACTATAAGAAGCAGCTGGGAGCAGAATAAGAGAGGGCGCCCATCCGCGGGGCGCCGTAAGGGGGTAATTATGGAACAAAAAAACGGGGTTAGAAAATATGTTTGGATGATAATTACGATTTTACTCTATGTGGTCTGCAGCAGGATGACTCCTCCGGAGGGGTTGAGTGTGGAAGGGTGGAGAGCCATTGTCCTGATGGTGTGCGCCATCATTACCTGGGTCACTGAATTCATACCTATCGGTATCGCATCCTGTTTGCTGCTGTTTATACCCGGCCTGGCCGGCATACAGACCACAAATGTGGTGATGCAGAATTTTGGAATAACCACCATCTTCTTTATGCTGTCCTCCGGAATCATTGCCAGGGCATTCATTGACTGCGGGCTGGGATACAGGATATCCTTATACATCACTCCCATGCTGGGAAAGAAGAGTAAGATGGTGCTGCTGAGCTTCATGATATGCTCTGCCGCCATATCCACGGTGCTGGCGGATATCCCCACCACCATTATTCTCAGCGGAATTGGTTATACCCTGTTAAAGGAGAATGGCTGTCTGCCCGGCAAGTCCAAATTTGGCCGAAGCATGATGATGGGTATTCCCATAGCGGCCTGTCTGGGAGGATTTGCCACTCCTGTGGGCAGCGGAATCAATGTGCTGTGCATTAACCTGCTTAAGAACATAGCGGGCCAGGATGTGACTTTCCTGCAATGGACGCTGATAGGCGCTCCTCTGGCCGTGGTGCTGACCCTGATCGCTTGGTTCATCCTTACTGTGATGGTGAAACCAGAAATCGAGGAGGTGCAGGGGCTGGATAATGTTAAAGAGAAACGAAAGGAGCTGGGAAGCCTGACCGGCGATGAGAAGAAGTTCTCTGTCATATTCGGTATCACCTTGCTTCTATGGCTTACCCAGACCTGGACAAAGCTGGATTTAACCCTGATATCACTGACCTGTTCTGCGGTGTTCTTCCTGCCTAAGGTGGATTTAATAGACTGGAAAAAGGCCGTGGACGCCACCGGATGGGCCGGACTTTTGATTGTAGGCGCATCCAATGCCCTTGCCATGATTTTGAGCCAGCAGGGCAGCGCTGAATGGATCAGCAACCAGTTCCTGGGCGGTCTGGTGGGAAGTTCCATGCTGTCCATTATGCTGGTGGTGACTGCTTTCGGCCTGTTTATACATTTCCTGGTACCGGTAGGCAACGCGGTGCTGGCAGTGTGCGTGCCACTCATTGTTATCCTTGCAGACAAGGCAGGAATCAATCCCATGTATCTGGTATTGATACTGGGTTACACATCCAAATGTATCTTCCTTCTGCCCCTGGACCCCATTCCCATGGCCACCTACGACTACGGCTATTGGAGGCTGGGCCAGATGACAAAGGTGGGATTTGTCATAGCGGTGCTTTGGATTCCCATTATGGTAGCCTTTATGTACGGGGCCATCGGGCTTCATATCATTTAGGAAGAACAGGAGAGAGGTATGCATATGAGGATATATAAGATTGCGGCAATTAATCTTGGTTCCACTTCCACTAAGATTGCCTATTACGAAAATGAGAACTGCGTGTTCAAGGACAACATCGTCCATACTGCCAGGGCACTGGAAGGATTTTCAACTATATGGGAACAGTTTGAATTCAGGAAACAGGCCATCGAAGCTTATCTGAAAGAAAAGGGAATCCTCATATCCGGCCTTGACGCGGTGGTCACCAGAGGAGGACACACAGAGCCCATTGTGGGAGGCGTTTACCGAATTACGAGAAAGATGCTGGAGCAGTCGGCCAGTGAGAAATATGGCAATCATGCCACGGACCTGGGCCTTAAGCTGGCCTATGAGTTTTCAGCTCAGGGTCCCCAGGCATTTACCGTGGATCCGCCTACTACGGATGAGTTTGAGCCTCTGGCCCGCTACAGCGGACTGCCCCAGATTAAGCGCCGCAGCAGTTTCCATGTGCTGAACCACAGAGCAGCGGGCAGGCAGTATGCTAAGGATTCGGGAAAGGATTATAGGGATCTGAATCTGGTGGTGATCCATATGGGAGGAGGCATCAGCATTGCCGCCCATAAAAAAGGAAGGCTGGTGGATGCCAACAATGCTATAGACGGGGACGGACCCTTTTCCACCAACAGGTGCTGTTCGGTACCCATTGGAGATTTGATTAATATGTGTTATTCTGGAACATATACATATTCTGAAATCCGCAGGCTTATCAACGGAAACGCGGGCCTTATGGCATATGTAGGCGAAAATGACGTAAAGACCGTTGAGGAGAGGGCGGCAGGCGGGGATCAGGCCTGCGGTGAGGCGCTGGACGCCATGTGCTACCAGATTGCCAAGGAAGTCGGGGCGGCAGCCACCGTGCTTATGGGTGAGGTGGATGCCATCGTATTTACAGGCGGGATTGCCCACTCAAAAAGAATTGTGGACAGCGTTTCCCGCAGGGTTTCCTTCATCGCTCCCATTGCAGTTTATCCCGGGGAATATGAAATGCAGTCACTGGGACTTAACACACTGGCTGCACTGCGTGGGGAAGAGGAGATAAAGGAACTGAATGAATAACAGGGTTGATGACCAGGAGGAAGTACAGTATGTTTCATAATTTTCAGGAAATGGAAGATTATATTAAGAGCCAAAACATTAAAAAACGCCTGGTGCTGGCCAATGCCCATGACGAAGATGTCTTGGAAGCTGTTGTCACGGCCAGGAAGCGGGGCGTTATAGAGCCTATTCTCATTGGCAAAGAGGACAAAATCAGGGAGCTGCTGGCCGAAATGGGGGAAGTGGCAGAAGATTACCCTATTATTCCCTGCCAGGATGAGAGGGAAGCTGCCAGGATGGCCTGCAGGATGGTGAAGGATAAAGAAGCGGATATTCCTATGAAGGGACTTATGCAGACCGCTAGCTTCATGCGGGCCATTCTGGATAAGGAGGCCTATGGTTTCGTGCCGGATGGAAGCCAGTTAAGCCAGGCCACAGTTATGGAGTACCAGGGCCGCCTGATGATTGCCACAGACTGTGCGGTCAATGTGGCGCCGGATTACAGCGAAAAGGTGAAAATCATTAACAACGCAGTGAAGCTGGCTGGAAAACTGGGAATTCAGTGTCCAAAGGTGGCTGTTATCACTCCGGTGGAGGTGGTAAATCCCAAGATGCAGTCTACTGTGGATGCGGCCATGCTGAGTATGGCTGCTCAGAGGGGACAGATTAAAAACTGTATTGTGGACGGTCCGCTGGCTCTGGACAATGCTCTTAGCGCGGATGCGGCCAGGCATAAGGGAATCACTAGCCAGGTGGCGGGACAGCCGGATATCCTTTTGATGCCTGATTTATGCGCAGGCAATATATTTACCAAGTCGCTGACCTATTTTGCCCATATGGTTTCTTCCGGCACCTTGAACGGCACCACAGTACCGGTGGTCATGACCAGCAGGACAGATACGCCGGAGGACAAGTATGATTCGATTTTAACGGCCATCATACAGGGATTATAAAAAGTGGAGATATATTATCTGTATGTGATTATCAGACGGAGACGCAGGAAGGCGGGATGCGGTAAGTATCCCGCCTTTTAACTTGTCTTTTTACCTGGGGCTGGTTATAATAAAATGAAGCCGGAACATGGAATTACCGCCTGTACAAAAGTGGATTAAATACGCGAAGTGATTTGGAGAAAAACATGGAATATCAATGGGACAGGGTGACAGAGGAAGAACTGAAGCATTTATACTATGAGGAAGGCAAGACGGACAGGGAGATCGCAGAACGGTTTGGGGTCTCTATGGGGAAAGTGGCCTATAAGAGAAGGAAGTATGGGATATCCATTAAAAATATGATATACCAGCAGTTTATGGATGAAAATCCGGAGCTGTTTGCACAGCTGAACGAAAATTCCAGAGAACGGCTGCTCAGGAGAGAAAATATTGACGCTATTTCCAAGGCAGTGACTCATTACGCGTTCAGAAACGGCCCGGTTGAGGACATGCATGCTAATGGGCAGCTGTCCCAGCAGGATATGAAGACATTGAACAAATATATGGTCAACCGCATTGCAGGGCTGTTGTCTGCGGCTATGGACGGGAGCTGGCTGCAGCTGGAGCAGCTGTTTTCCTATTACCGTTTTTTTGGCGGGGACTGGGATGCCGCGGAGCCGGATATGGGAGAGATGAAGCTTTTGATGGAACGGTTAAAGAAACTCTGACAGGTGTCCGCAAATCATAGAGACTGTCCGGAAGCCGGCATACCTTTAGTATCTTTTATATACCATGGCACTTTATAGTGCGTAGTTTACCGCGTCTCCCCAACAGGTTATAATGGAGTCAGATTGGGCGGAGGCCCTGGAAAGGCGGGATGATATTGAATACTGGGGATTGTCTCCTGGCGCTGAAACGGCGTCTGGAGCAGGCTGACGCTGTTGTCATCGGAGCAGGAAGCGGCTTGTCTGCTGCGGCCGGTCTGACCTATGCAGGCAGGCGGTTTGAGGATCATTTTAGGGAATTCATAGAACGGTACGGCATGAGGGACATGTATTCGGCGGGGTTCTATCCGTTTCCCACCCAGGAGGAGAAGTGGGCCTATTGGAGCCGCCATATTTATTATAACAGGTACGACATGCCGGCGGCAAAGCTGTACAGGGATTTGTATGCCATGATGAAGGATAAAAAACACTTTGTCCTGACCACCAATGTGGACCACCAGTTCTGGCTGGCCGGTTTTCAGGACGAGTGTATATTTGCAACCCAGGGAGACTACGGGCTGTTCCAGTGCAAACAGGCATGCCATAAGAAACTGTATGACAATGAGGCGCAGATCCGGGCCATGCTGAGGGAACAGAAGGACTGCAGGATTCCCTCCTGTCAGGTGCCCAAGTGTCCGGTGTGCGGAGGCGACATGGAAGTACATCTGAGGTGCGACGGTAACTTTGTGGAGGATGAGGCGTGGTACCGGGCAGCGGTACGGTATGAAACATTTCTGCGCAATAATCAGGAAAAAACACTGGTTTTCCTGGAATTAGGGGTGGGTATGAACACGCCCGGCATTATAAAATACCCCTTCTGGAGAATGACAAAGCAGTGGAAACAGGCATTTTATATCAGCGTCAATCTGGAGCAGGCGTGGGTGCCGGATGACATCATGGACCGGTCACTGGTGCTGAAGGCTGACATCGCGCATGTGCTGGAGTATCTGGCAGGAACAGACGCAGGATGCAATGACGGGGCTGGTTGGGGAGAAGGGAGCTGTCAGCCATGAAGCAGACGGGCCAGGAAGCACGTCTTAACTATATTGTGGAAGAACTTAAGAAGGATTCGGGCAGCTTCAGGGACATGGAGGTAAGGCCCCGGGACCGGCGCAGGGTCATGCGTTCCCTTATGAATATCCGTATGCCCGGGCCACTGCCTGCCGGATTCCTGGAGATTCAGGATGAATTCCTGAGGGAGGAAGCCAGGGAAAAGGGAATTGTGAGTCTGGCTGACATACCAACCGTAAAGGAGCAATATGGAAGCGGCGTCCTGTTTGGGGACCGTATATCCATATGGCAGGGCGATATTACACGGCTGCAGGCAGATGCCATTGTCAACGCGGCCAATTCCCGTATGCTGGGGTGCTTTGTGCCATGCCACGGCTGTATTGACAATGCCATTCATTCCGCTGCGGGTCTGAGGCTGCGTGAGGCCTGCAGCCGGTATATGGATGACAGGCACAGGGAGGACCCGGATTATGAGGAGCCTGTCGGAAGGGCAGTGCTGACGCCGGGGTTCTGCCTTCCCTGCCGGTATGTGATTCACACCGTGGGACCTGTGGTGGGAATGAGGCTGACAAAAGAACTGAAACAGGACCTGAGAAACTGTTATGTTTCCTGCCTGGAGGCAGCTGCGGACCAGGGATTAAGGAGCATCGCCTTCTGCTGTATTTCTACCGGGGAATTCCATTTTCCCAATGATAAGGGGGCTGAGATTGCGGTGGATACAGTGACGAAATTCATAAAACAGCGCAAAGCGGCCTTTGACCGGATTGTTTTTAATGTGTTTAAGGATGGGGACAGGGAATTATATGAAAAACTGTTGTCATAAGAATGTTTTTACAGACGTTCCAGAGGCTGAAGCTGCCAGCACTTTTTACATGCGGCATACCGGCATCTTTATGTAGCGGAATACAGAATTAAATACAAATGAAAAAGAAGCACAAATGAAAAAGAAGCGCCCTCAAACCATTCAGGCATACTTGAATGGTTTGAGGGCGCTTTGCTTCCGGCTTTATTGCGCGGCCTGCATATTCTGCGTATTGCCCGCCGCAGGCCTTCGGCAGTATTTTCTGGATGCGGTATATGCGCCTATCCAGCCGGCAAAGGCGCTCAGGGTCAGGATAAGAAGGAGAATCCAGGCCGTGTTGTAGGAGCCGCTGGTGTCGTATATGGCAGCCACCATGAGCGCTCCCAGGGAAAGGCCGATTTGTGTAAAGCTGTTGGCGATTCCGTATGCCTCGCCGTATTTTTCAGCGCCAAAGATGGCGGAGGTGATAAGCGGAGGGGTGACGGTGCCGATAGCATCTCCCAGGCCGAAGAGGAAGGCCATGATGTAGAGCATGCTGATATTCTGGCCAAACAGGATGAAGATAAAGGAAAGGGCAAAGGTGATGCATCCAAAAGCAGTACTGGCCACAACGCCAAACCTGTCATTGAGCCATCCAAGGACCAGCTTCCCGAAAATGCCAATCATGGAATACAGGGAGATGATTAATGCCTGTACCTGGGGGCCCTGAAGTTCCTCGATGGCCGGAGGGAAGTGACCCAGGGAGCCCGTATTAATCAGTCCGTTGCACAGCATGCCGAATATGAAAAGGATAAAGAACAGCTTTGTCCTGGATTCCTTTACGCTCAGCGGAAACACCACGTCTGCCTTTTGGGGGATTCGTTTGGAGGCAGCATCCCTGGAGGAGGAATCCTGAAGGGAGGAATTCTCAATGGTGGAATCCTGGCTACCATAGGGTAAAAGTCCCATGTCCTCCGGACGTTTTCTGAGGATGAACAGGGCAGCGGGAAGGGCCAGTACCAGGATAATGAGTGCCATGATCCGGTAGGTGCTCCTCCAGCCATATGCCCCCAGCAGCCATGTGATCACAGGGCTGAAGATGGTGCCGCCCACGCCGATTCCGGCCATGGCAATGCTCATGGCAAGTCCTCTCTTTTTGACAAACCAGTTGGTAATCATCATGCTAACCGGAATCAGGGAAGCGTTTAAAAAGAAAATACCGGTAAAGAAGGAGGAAATGTATAGATGAATCACATTGGTGGCAAGGGAGAAGGAAGCGTAGGAAAGGACAAAGCCGATAATGCTGACGGTCTGAATCCGTTTCATGTTGCCTCTTGCAAGCCTGGCCGACACAACAGGGGACAGGAAGATTCCGAGACCCTGGAGAATGGTATTGGCCAGGGTAAAGGCGCTTCTGGAAATCTGGAGCTCACCCGTAACCTGTATCAGGAATTTATTGCTGAGCGCCATGATGGGGGGGACCATGGTACATGTAATCATGAGACAACCAAAGACAACGAACCAGCCATAGTATATTTTTTTGCGTTCCATTATGCGTTCCTCCTGTTCAGCCAGTTAAATGCGCAGGCTGCGTGTACTGCGGCCCCGTAGGGCATGACGGTTTCATCGAATAATACGCCCGGATTATGGTGCTGAACCGTGCATCCATCCACCCTGCATCCTATCATGAAGTAGACGGTGGGGACCTTTTCGGACACGCGGGCAAAGTCATCGGAAGGTGTTACGGAGTAATCGGTGTGTTTGATGAAATCAGGAACCACCTCAGAGGCATATTCTGCCAGCTCCCTGGTAAGAGCCGGGTCAGAGCAGGTGGATGGCACCTCGGAGAGGGATTCGTATTCAATGGCCACTCCAAAGACCTTTCCCGTGTATTCTGCAATCTCATGCATCCTTTTTACAAGCCTGGCGCGCAAATCCTTGTTATAGGTGCGCAGGGTGCCCATGAGTACGGCGCTGTCAGGAATAATGTTGGAGGTGTTTCCCGCATTAAACGCACCCAGGGTAAGACTTGCCTTCTCGCCTGGATCACACTCCCTGGCTATGAGATTCTGGAAGGCGCTGTAAATATGAAAGCCCACATTGATGGGATCAATACCCAGATGAGGCATGGCCCCATGGCAGCCCACACCTTTTACCGTGATTTTAAAACCGTCGCAGGAGGACGTCATGAAGCCCGTGCCATAGTTGAGGGAGGGAACCGGGGTATCTAACATCACATGTATGCCCATGGCGGCATCTACCGTGGGATTGGAAAGAATTCCCGCCTTAATCATGTTCTCAGAACCAGTAAAAACCTCTTCCGCCGGCTGGAACATCAGCTTGACGCTGCCGCAGAGCTCATCTCTGCGCTCATGCAGAATCTGGGCAGCAGCAAGAAGCATGGCGGTATGTATGTCATGTCCGCAGTTGTGGGCCGCCTCCGTGACTGTCTGAAAGGGAAGACTGTTCATCTCTTTCATGGGGAGCGCATCCATGTCAGCTCTGAGAAGTATGGTCTTGCCGGGGCAGCTGCCCTCAATCAGGGCAGTGATGCCTGAGTCGCAGATTTCCCGGGGGGAAAGCCCTATGGAAGAAAGGCGTTCCATGACATATTTAGTGGTTCCGGGCAGGTGTTCCCCTGCTTCGGCATGCTGGTGCAGGTAGCGGCGGTCCTTCTGCATCTGGTGTTCGAGTTCCTTTGCTCGTCGTAAGAATTCGTTCATTGCGGTACCCTCCTTGGAATATAAAAAGACTATATAAAGACGTGTCTTTATATAGCAAAAAGACCATGTTTGTCAAGGGGATAAAAAATATTTATATGCATAATTGACAAAAAGTCGGGGATTTTTCCATTTGGAGGATGCGGATTTTCCTTTGCTATGTTAAGATAAAAGACAAAGCGGTTTTGGGAGGAATGGAATTGAAGAGAAAGATTGCAGTCATCGCAACAGAATATATAAAAGAGTTTCTCCAGTCCATGCTTGGGGACCTGGACGTTGATTATTGCATATTTACATATAAAACATTTTCAGATATACAGTATATCTATGAAAAGGTTACGGAGGAGTTTGACGGCATCCTGACTTCCGGCAGTTTTCCTGCGCACATGATACATCTTTATTATAAAGAAGAAAAGCGCCCCATCTGTTTTTTCAACACTGATGAGGCTGCCCTGTACCGTTTATTTCTAAAGCTGTTAAATGAGAACAGGAACCTGGATTTTACAAGGGTTTACGCTGATATTGTGGAAATCTTCGGAGTGGGACTAAAGGATTTTGTGGAGGGGCGCAGCCCCATGCCCGATATCCGGGAGCTTTCAGCGGATGAATTTGACATGGAGCGGATGCTTGGAATTGAGCAGGAGGAGTACGGGAAACATGTAAGGCTCTGGGAGGAAGGAAAGATTGATTTATCCGTCACGCGGTTTTCCAGTATTGTGCCGGCACTGCAGGAGGCCGGCGTGAAGGTCTATTTCCCGTTCCCAAGCAAACGGTATGTGGGGGAGATGTGCGACAAGCTTCTCAATGAGATTGAGCGCAGGAAGCTGGAGGAGCAGATACCGGGAGTCATCATCGTGAAACTGTCGGAAAATGGTTCCGGCGGTGAGATGTTCCAGGGCCTGGATTATGATTACATGAGGCTTGAAAATCTTGTGATTGAATTTATAGGGGCATCCATGATTGACTGTTCGGTCCACAGGCGCCATTATGGGCTGGAAATCGTGTCTACCAAGAAACATGTTTCGGGCTGGACCGGAGATTTTAAGGAGGACCGCCTCAGCCCGTTTCTGAGGGAAAAAAAGCTGTCCGCCCGTTTCAGCATCGGCTGCGGTCTTGGGAACAGTCTTTCACAGGCCCGGTTAAATGCTCTTGACGCCTGCCATGAGGCTGAACTTAAGCAGTCTCTGGCATACCTGATCAATGAGAGGGAGCAGATTATTGGTCCCATGGGGGACTGCGGCCAGCTTCTCCTTAATGTGGACAACAGTGAAGTGCTGGACGTGCAGTCCAAGCTTTCACCCCTGACAGTAAAGAAAATATTTACTGCTATCAGCGCCTCCGAAAAGCAGGAAATCACAGCCAGGACCCTTGCGCTCAGGCTGGGCATCACCAAGCGGAGCGCCAACCGTTTTCTGGCTGTATTGGAGCAGGAGGGATATCTGAAGATTGCATATAAGACCAGGACCACCACCAAGGGGCGGCCGGAAAGTGTGTATATCAGGACCGGCGGTCCGGGGAACCCGGAAGAAAAACAGGGACAGCAGCAGGAATATTTCTGACTGCGTGCCTTATAAATTGTCTTCCGGAAGCTCATGCCCCTTGGTAATATGGTCCTTGATGGCCCGGAAGCTTTCTGCGCTGACCACATGTTCAATGCGGCAGGCATCCTCCGCGGCTGTCTGTTCATCCACGCCAAGGTACATGAGCCACTGGGAGAGCATGGTGTGGCGTTCGTACATGGTTTCGGCGATTTCCTTTCCCATGCTGCTGAGGGTGATGTGCCCCTGGTCATCCATGAGGATATAACCGTTTTCACGCAGATTCTTCATTGCCACGCTGACACTGGGCTTGGAAAAGGCCAGTTCGTTGGCGATGTCGATGGAGCGGACATAGGGGTTTTTGCGGCTTAAAATCAAGATTGTTTCCAGATAGTTTTCAGCTGATTCCTGTATTTTCAATTTAATCAAATCCTCCCACTGATAAATATTAGTTAGTTCAAAGTTTGCGGCGGCTATTTTCTATTTTATCATACCCGGAAAGGAAACGCAAATTAGCGCCAGGTCTGAAAGAGCAAAAAACCTGCAATTAAATTGAAAAAAATGATTGACATTTCGGTTAACTGGTGCTAACCTAAATTTGCAGTTAGGATACCATAACTTTCCAGCTGCAATATAGAAATTTCAGGAAACAGAATCACATCAGGTTCAGAAAGAGGAGTGATGGGTATGCCGTTGACATTGGTAAAAGAAGGTACGGTGGCATCCATAGTCCGGGTGGGCGGCAAGGAAGAGGTAAAGCGTCATCTGGAGAACATGGGGTTTGTGCCGGGAGCGAGTGTGACTGTTGTTTCAGCTAACAATGGCAATGTGATTGTCAATGTAAAGGAATCAAGGGTTGCTATCAGCAAAGAAATGGCCAATAAGATTATGGTGTAAGCTGGCCGCGGGTATGAGAAGGAAAGGAGCATTAATAAGATGCGCACATTGAAGGAAGTAAAATGCAAAAGCACGGTAACGGTTGTTAAACTTCACGGAGAAGGGGCCGTAAAGCGGCGTATCATGGATATGGGCATCACAAAAGGGACGGAAGTCTATGTCCGCAAGGTGGCGCCTCTGGGGGACCCTGTGGAGGTGAATGTTAGGGGCTATGAGCTGTCCTTAAGGAAAGCGGATGCCGAGATGATTGAAGTGCAGTAGAAACTGCTTTTTTTTAAAAGAATGAGTTAGCCACAACTAATTTATTGATAAATTTTCTCAATAAGAGAATGAGGAGGATATGAAAGTGTCAATCAAAATTGCTTTGGCCGGTAATCCCAACTGCGGAAAGACCACGCTGTTCAATGGTCTTACCGGATCCAATCAGTTTGTTGGAAACTGGCCTGGTGTCACGGTGGAAAAGAAGGAAGGAAAACTTAAGGGGAACAAGGATGTCATCATCATGGACCTTCCGGGTATCTATTCATTGTCGCCTTACACGCTGGAGGAAGTGGTCGCCAGGAACTACCTGATTACCCAGCGGCCGGATGCCATCTTAAACATTGTGGACGGAACCAACCTGGAGCGCAACCTGTACCTGACCACCCAGTTAATGGAGCTGGGGATTCCCGTGCTGATGGCTGTCAACATGATGGACGTGGTTAAAAAGAGCGGGGACCGGATTGACATTCAGGCTCTGAGCAGGGAGCTGGGCTGCCCGGTGGTGGAGATTTCCGCATTAAAGGGCACCGGCATCATGGAGGCCGCCAACAAGGCAGTGGAGCTTGCAAGGGACAGCAGAGCATCTGTACCGGTACACAAATTCTGCGCCGATGTGGAGGCGGCTCTGGAGGAAATCGAGCAATGCATCGGAGGAAATGTGCCTGAGGCGCAGAGGCGCTTCTATGCCATCAAGCTGTTTGAGCGGGATGACAAGATTGGGGCCCAGATGACCATGGTTCCGGATGTGGGAAGCATCACAGCGCGCATGGAGGAGGCCATGGACGATGACGCTGAGAGTATCATCACAAATGAGCGCTATACCTACATTACATCTATTATTGGCAGGTGTTATACAAAAAAGAGCAGAGAGAAGATGAGCGTCTCCGATAAAATTGACCATATCGTCACCAACCGTTTCCTGGCTCTGCCTATATTTGCGGCGGTCATGTGGGTTGTCTACTATGTTTCAGTTACCACAGTGGGAACCTGGGCCACTGACTGGGCTAACGACGGAGTGTTTGGGGAAGGCTGGAGTCTGTTTGGCTTGGAAGTGCCGGGCATACCTGTTGTTGTGGAGGGATTCCTCGCCGCGGTGGGCTGTGCTGACTGGCTCTCCAGCCTGATATTAGATGGTATTGTGGCTGGCGTGGGCGCTGTGCTTGGCTTTGTGCCCCAGATGCTGGTGCTGTTTATTTTTCTTGCGTTTCTTGAATCCTGCGGTTACATGGCCAGGGTGGCGTTTATCATGGACAGAATTTTCCGGAAATTCGGATTGTCAGGAAAGTCCTTTATTCCCATGCTGATCGGAACCGGCTGCGGTGTTCCCGGCATCATGGCTTCCCGTACCATTGAGAATGACAGGGACCGCAAAATGACCATCATGACCACCACCTTTATTCCATGCGGAGCAAAGCTTCCTATTATTGCGCTGTTTGCGGGAGCCCTGTTCGGAGGCGCTTCCTGGGTAGCACCCAGCGCCTACTTCGTAGGAATTGCAGCCATTATCTGCTCCGGCATCATCTTAAAGAAAACAAAAATGTTTGCAGGGGATCCGGCGCCGTTTGTAATGGAGCTTCCTGCTTACCACCTTCCAACTGTGTCGAATGTTCTGCGCAGCATGTGGGAGAGAGGCTGGTCCTTTATCAAGAAGGCAGGAACCGTAATCCTGCTGTCCACTATTTTTATTTGGTTTACATCCAGCTTTGGGTTTGTGGACGGACATTTTGGTATGGTGGAAGATTTGTCGGATGGAATTCTGGCGTCAATCGGTCAGGCCATTGCCTGGATATTCGCTCCTCTGGGATGGGGGAACTGGCAGGCAGCTGTGGCGGCCATCACGGGTCTGGTTGCAAAGGAAAACGTAGTTGGCACCTTCGGCATTCTCTATGGTTTTGCGGAAGTGGCTGAGGACGGATCAGAAATATGGGGAACACTGGCCCAGAGCTTTACAGCTGTCAGCGCATATTCCTTCCTGGTGTTCAATCTGCTGTGCGCTCCCTGTTTTGCTGCCATAGGCGCCATCAAGCGTGAGATGAACAATGCAAGGTGGACCTGGTTTGCAATCGGTTATCAGACCATACTTGCATATGTGGTGGCACTGTGCATATACCAGTTTGGCAGATGGTTTACAGAAGGAACCTTTGGAGTCGGAACCGTTGCGGCAATTGGGGCCGTGGCCGTATTCATCTATCTGTTAGTAAGGCCTTATAAAGAGGGCAGTTCTCTTAATGTGAATGTAAAGGCCAAGACAGCATCATAACAGCCCTGCATACTCTTTTGTGCCTGATAAGGATTGTTTACATATAATTAGGAGGATAAAGGAATGATCGATTGTTTTAAATGTAAAAAAATGGGCCTTTTTTTAGGCGGCGTCCTGTTTGGAACAGCAGGTGTGAAGATTCTGGGAAGCGATGATGCCAAAAAGTTATATATCAACTGCCTGGCTGCCGGATTAAGGGCTAAAGACTGTGTGATGACCACCGCCTCCAATATCCAGGAGAACGCTGAGGATATTCTGGCAGAGGCCAGGGAAATCAATGCACAGCGCTGTCAGGAGGTATTTGAGGATGAAAGCAGGGAGGAGGCCCCTGAGCATACCTCAGAATATTTGAAGGAAGATGAGACAGCTTCTGCTGATACGGTTACAGCGTAATGTATAATCCGCCTGGGGAAGAAATCTCCGGGCGGTAATTTTTTCATTTACTCTGAAAATGTGTCCAGGACAGTTGAAAATAGGAGCTTGAAACAATGAAGTTTGTAATTAGACATGAGATAAGGGGAAGGGTCAGGGTTCATTTTTATCAGAAGGATATGAGCATACGGCAGGCTGATTTGCTGCATTATTATCTCTGCACCCTTCCCGGAGTAAAAAATGTCAGGGTATATGAGAGAACAGCGGATGCCGCTGTGGTGTATGAAGGCAGCCGCAGGTGCATACTGGAGGGAATACAGAGGTTTTCTTATGATAGTGAGCGGATGGAAGAGCTGGTGCCGAAGAACAGCGGAAGGGCCCTGAACCGCGAATACAAGGAGAAGCTGGTCCGGAAAGTGGTGGTCAGGGCATTTGCCAAATCCTTTCTGCCGGCTTCTGTCAGAGCCGTCTGTACGGCCGCCCACTCCGTCAGGTACCTGCTAAAGGGAGTCCGCTGTCTGCTCAGGGGCAAGCTGGAGGTGGAGGTTTTGGATGCCGCAGCGATTGCCGTGTCTGTCCTGAGACGGGATTTCGACACGGCGGGTTCTGTTATGTTCCTTCTGGGGATTGGGGAACTTCTGGAAGAATGGACCCGCAAAAAGTCAGTGGGCGACCTTGCCAGGAGCATGTCCTTAAACATTTCCGGGGTATGGCAGAATGTGGATGGGACAGAGGTCCTGGTTCCTGTTTCAAAAATAAGGGAGGGAGACCTGGTAACGGTCCATATGGGAAATGTGATTCCTCTGGACGGAGTGGTCGCTTCCGGGGACGCCATGGTGAATCAGGCTTCCATGACAGGGGAGTCAGTGCCTGTCAGGAAGGAGGAGGGATCCTACGTGTATGCGGGAACAGCCGTAGAGGAGGGAGAGATTACCCTGCGGGTGAGGACGGCTGCGGGCGACACCAGGTTTGAACGGATTGTGACCATGATTGAGGAGTCGGAGCAGCTTAAGTCCACAGCTGAGGGAAAGGCAGCCACCCTGGCGGACGCGTTGGTTCCCTGGAGTCTGGGCGGAACCATCCTTACGTGGCTGCTGACCCGCAATGTGACAAAGGCCCTGTCCATCCTGATGGTGGATTTTTCCTGCGCGCTGAAGCTGGCTATGCCCCTGTCTGTGCTCTCGGCCATGCGCGAGGCCGGCAGCTGCCATATTACGGTAAAAGGAGGCAGGTATATGGAGGCAGCGGCTGCTGCCGACACCATTATCTTTGACAAGACAGGAACCCTGACAAAGGCCAGGCCCCAGGTGGCGGATGTGGTGGTATTCAATGACATGGGAAAGGAAGAGCTGCTGCGCATTGCTGCCTGCCTGGAGGAGCATTTCCCCCACTCCATGGCTAAGGCTGTGGTAAATGAGGCAGTGAAGCGGGGGCTGGTCCACAAGGAGATGCATTCCAGGGTGGATTATATTGTAGCACACGGCATTGCCACCTATGTGGGAGATGAAAGGGTGGTGATTGGAAGCTATCACTTTGTGTTTGAAGATGAGGGGTGCAGGATACCGGAGGATAAGAGAACGGTATTTGACAGCCTTCCCGTGGAATATTCCCACCTCTACCTGGCCATCGGAGGAAGTCTGGCAGCCGTTATCTGCATTGAGGACCCTCTGAGGGATGAGGCGGATGCGGTCATCGCCGCCCTTCACAGGCAGGGAATCACCAAGATTGTCATGATGACAGGAGACAGTGAGCGCACAGCCGCCGCTGTTGCCGGACGGGTGGGAGTGGACGAGTATTATTCGGAGGTCCTTCCCGAGGACAAGGCCCGGTTCGTGGACGAAGAAAAGAAAAAGGGCCGCAAGGTTATTATGATTGGCGACGGAATCAATGATTCGCCGGCCCTGTCGGCTGCTGACGCGGGAATTGCCATCAGCGAAGGGGCTGAGATTGCCAGGGAGATAGCAGATATCACCATCTCGGAGGACAACCTGTTCCAACTGGTGACACTGAGGGCTATCAGCCGGGCACTCATGGACCGGATTGACCGGAACTACAGGTTTGTTATCGGATTCAACCTGGGTCTTATTCTTCTGGGAGTGGGAGGCGTCATAACCCCGGCCGCATCAGCTATGCTCCACAATACATCCACTCTGGCTATCAGTTTAAAGAGTATGACCAATCTTCTGGATTGATTTTTGAAGGCGCGTACAGAAAAAAAATAAAATCCCCCTTCCTGTATTTTACAATTATTTTGGGAATGGAAGAGAGTAAATGGACATATGTTTATTTTCTGTCATTTATTGTGAAAGAAATTGTGCCGTATGCATAAAAAAACGGTATGTTTTTTGTGAAAAAGAAATAAACTGAACATAATTCTATTGCTTTTTTCTATGTTTGATGTTAAAATATAAACAAAGTTAATGACAGACCGGTTGATGAATTCGGGAGAGATTACCGCCAGGTAACGCCGAAGGGGATGCGCAAACTCTCAGGCAAAAGAATCGAATTCGGACGGGACTCTGGAGAAGGTCACTAAAATGTGAATACCGATGAAGCAACCGGCGGCATAGCAGCAACCGCGTCAGGGAAACTTTCAGGTAAAAGGACAGAGGCAGACATCTACGCTACGTTTATGTCTGTCTCTGTTTTTTTGCAATTTTGGGGACTTCTTCGTTACCTGCATTGCGAAAACTCTACCAAGGATATACCTTAGCTTAAGAGCTATCACAGCGGTAACGGCGGTCTGTGGTGGAAAGCGGCCAAGCATATCTGCGGAGAGCAAAAAACAGGAGGAACGTAGATTTATGACAATTATTACGGGGTTAGGATTACTATTATTGACGCTGGCAGCTTTCTCACTTTTCAGTATGAAGGCGCCCAAAGGTTCAGCGGCCATGTCGGGAATGGCCAATGCAGCAGTTGCAACTTTCCTTGTGGAGGCTGTCCACAGGTACATATCCGGAGATTTGCTTCACCTGGCATTCCTTGGGGAAACGGGCACCATATCGGGCAACATGGGCGGCGTGGCAGCGGCAATTATGGTACCGATAGGCATGGGAGTGAATCCCGTATTTGCAGTAGTTGCCGGTGTTGCTCTGGGAGGATACGGCATCCTTCCGGGATTTATCGCAGGATATGCAATTGGCTTCATTGCGCCGTTTATTGAGAAACACCTTCCGCCGGGCCTGGATTCCGTGCTGGGTGCTCTCATGATTGCACCGATTGCCAGATTCATCGCCTTCCTGGTGGATCCGGCTGTGAATGCAGCCCTGGCGCACATCGGCGGCATGATTTCGGCAGCTACAGAGCAGTCGCCCATTCTCATGGGACTTCTGCTGGGAGGGGTTATCAAGATGATTTGTACGTCTCCCCTCAGTTCCATGGCTCTTACCGCCATGCTGGGACTTACAGGACTGCCCATGGGTATTGCAGCTATTGCCTGCTTCGGCGGTTCTTTTACCAATGGTGTCATCTTTAAAATGCTCCACTTCGGGGATAACAGCAACGTGGCAGCTGTTATGATGGAGCCGCTGACACAGGCCCATATCATAACAAAGCATCCCATACCAATTTATTGTTCCAACTTTTTCGGGGGAGGCTTTTCGGGAGTGGCCGCCGCATTCCTGGGCATTATCAACAATGCCCCGGGAACAGCATCTCCCATACCAGGACTGCTGGCGCCCTTTGCCTTCAATCCGCCGTTAAAGGTACTTATGGCGCTGCTGCTGGCTGCCATCAGCGGTACCCTGGCTGGAATCGTGGGAGCCATAGTATTTAAGAAGAAGTATGATATGAAGCCGGAATTATCCGTCATTAATTCGTTTGAGGAGTAATAACGCAGCATGGGAACAGCCAGATGGGGAAACTTGTCTGGCTGTTCTTTTTATGTTTTTCAAAATAAACAATATTAATAATAATTATCAATATTATTTATTGACAAAAGGGATTAGTTCTGGTAAAATATGAGTAAATTAGACAAAACTAACAACCGGGCAGCGGGCAATGGATTTCTGTTTCAAGGGTAACGGGATAGAAGGCAAGGCAGCAGTAAACCATCACAAAAACCAGGAGGAAACAATATGTCATTAATAGGAAAAGAAATCAGCGATTTTACAGTACAGGCCTATGCAGGCGGAGCGTTCAGGGAAGTGAAGAAATCAGATGTTTTAGGGAAGTGGGCTGTATTTTTCTTTTATCCCGCGGATTTTACATTTGTTTGCCCCACTGAGCTGGAGGACCTGGCGGATAAGTATGAGGACTTCAAGTCAGCCAGCTGCGAGATATACAGCGTATCCTGCGACAGCCATTTTGTCCACAAGGCATGGCATGACGCATCAAGAACCATACAGAAAATCAAGTATCCCATGCTGGCGGATCCCACGGGCAGTCTGGCCAGGGATTTCGATGTGATGATAGAGGCTGACGGAATGGCTGAAAGAGGAAGCTTTATCGTGAATCCGGAAGGAAAGATTGTTGCCTGCGAGGTAATCGCGGGAAATGTGGGCAGGAATGCGGACGAGCTGTTCAGACGTGTTCAGGCATCCCAGTTTGTGGCGGAGCACGGTGATCAGGTATGCCCGGCAAAATGGCAGCCGGGAGCAGATACTTTAAAACCGAGCCTGGAGCTGGTGGGGCTCTTATAAGCCGCCCTCTACAATATGGCAGGTCCCGGACAGATGGTGGATGAAGGGCTGAGAAAGTACGCTGCATTCATTGGTTTTGAGAAGTTTTTTCAAAAAAACAGATAAAATGGTTTAATGAGAAAAGGTATCGGTTATATATATTGACGGATGCCTTTTTTTGTACCATAATAACCATGTTATATAACAGTGTTATAATGATATGGGAAAAGGTTGGAGTGATTGTCATGGAGGACAGGTACAACGGTACAGTTACTGCCATATTGGAGGCAGGAAAGAAGGAATTTCTCACATATGGATATGAGAAAGCGTCGCTCAGGAGAATCGCAAAGGAGGCATCGGTGACAACCGGAGCCATATACGGTTATTTTCCGGGGAAGAAAGCATTGTTTGACGCGCTGACCTCAGATACGGCGGAGGAACTGCTGGATCTGTACCGTAAAGAGCACAGGGACTTTGCTGCGCTGCCGCCTGAACAGCAGCCAGCCAGGCTGAATGAGATTACAGAGCAGTACATACCCTGGATGGTGAATTATATCTATGATCATTTTGAGGTGTTCAAGCTGCTTCTTTGCTGCGGCGCCCAGGAAGCCAGGGACCGTTATTTTGACAGGCTGGCCGCGGTGGAGGAGCAGTCCTGCCGGGATTTTATAAAAGCTATGGAATCTTTGGGACATTCGGCTGAAGGAATGAGCAACACACTGATTCATATTCTGTGCAGGTCCTTTTTCCAGCAGCTCCATGAATTTGTGTCCCACGACCTGCCGAGAGAACAGGCAATTACCTGTGCTGTCACATTAAGCCGTTTTCAGCATGCGGGCTGGGTGCGAATCATGGAGTTGGGTGAGTAAGAGATGAGGCTTGAGGGCGGAAAGCCGGAAGGCAGAAGCCTGACAGCCTTATTTTTAAAACAATGAGTTAGTTGAAACTAACGAAAAGGAGGATGAAAAAGTGGATGGCAGCAGGAAACATATTATGACACGGCTTCCCGATACAGGTAAGGTGACTCTGATGACCTTTGCAGGGAAGTATAAATACCTTACAGTGACAGGATGCATTCTGTCAGGTATCAGCGCGGTTATAGCGCTGGTGCCGTATCTGTGCATGTGGATGGTGATAAAGCTGGCGGTCCTGAACTGGCCGGGAGGACTGGCCGGCGGAACGCTGGTTTACTGGGGGTGGATGGCGGTGGCTTCCTCACTCCTGAGCATGCTTATCTATTTTGGGGCTCTTATGTGTACCCATCTTTCGGCCTTCCGGACAGCCAGAAATATGAAGACGGCTGCCCTTCACCACCTGGCAGAGCTGCCCATTGGCTATTTGAGGGGGACCGGAAGCGGAAAACTGCGCCGTATCATTGACGACGGGGCAGGACAGACAGAGACTTATCTGGCCCATCAGTTACCGGATTTGGCGGGAGCATTGGTGACGCCGGCGGCAGTGCTGGTACTTCTTCTGGTGTTTGACTGGAGATTTGGCCTTATCAGCCTCATTCCCATGGCGGTGGGTACATTTTTCCTCAGCAGGATGATGGGGACGGGAATGGCAGAGTGCATGAAGCAGTACCAGAATGCCCTGGAGGACATGAACAGCGAGGCCGTGGAGTATGTGCGCGGAATCCCTGTGGTAAAGACATTCCAGCAGAGCATTTTTTCCTTTAAGAGCTTTCATGATTCCATCATGCGCTATAAGAACTGGGCTGTGAATTATACCCTGTCCCTCAGAATTCCCATGTGCTGTTATTCGGTCAGCATTAACAGTATATTTGCCGTTCTCATACCTGCGGGCCTTCTTCTGGCAGGGGATGCGGCGGGCGGGCAGGGATTTGTGACCATGGCCCTGGATCTGGTTTTCTATATCCTGTTTACACCTGTCTGCGTGACCATGATGGACAAAATCATGTGGACCAGTGAAAATACCATGGCTGCCAATGACGCGCTGGAGCGAATATTGAATGTTATCAGAGAGAAGCCTCTTTCTGAGCCCGCTGCTCCCAGGAAGCCTGAAAATCACAGGATTGAGATTAAGGACGTCTCGTTTTCCTACAACAAGGACGGTGTAAACGCTCTGGAGCATGTGTCTCTTACTGTGCCGCAGGGAGCCACCACAGCTATTGTAGGGGCTTCCGGAAGCGGCAAGACTACTCTGGTCAGCCTGATTCCAAGGTTTTTTGATGTGGACCAGGGAAGCATTTGTATCGGCGGTGTGGATGTGAGGGAGATGGAGACAAAAGAACTGATGAAGAGGGTCAGCTTTGTATTCCAGGACAGCCATCTATTTAAGGACAGTCTGATGAACAACATACGGGCGGCAAAACCGGAGGCAGATAAGGAGGAAGTCATGGGGGCCGTGAAGGCAGCCAGATGTGAGGACATTATTAAGAAGATGCCCCAGGGTCTGGATACGGTGGTTGGAACCAAAGGGGTGTACCTGTCGGGCGGTGAAATGCAGAGAATTGCACTGGCCAGGGCAATCTTAAAGGACGCTCCCATTGTGCTCCTGGACGAGGCCACGGCATTTGCCGACCCTGACAATGAATATCTGATTCAGCTGGCCTTTGAGAAGCTGGTGGAGGGCAAGACCGTGATAATGATCGCCCACAGGCTGTCTACGGTGTGCCGGGCTCACCGTATCTTCGTGATGGAGAAAGGCCGTGTGGCTGAACAGGGAAGCCATGATGAACTTTTGAAGGCCAGGGGGCTGTATGCAAAAATGTGGAAGGATTATCAGACATCAGCAGAGTGGAAGGTAGGTGGAAAGGCATGAGCAAGTATCTGCAGAAAAAATTCGCCTTGAGCGAACAGGGAGGAAGGGATCTGACAAAGGCCATATTTTCCTGTGCTCTCACCAATATGGGGCTGATATTCCCCATGGGCATTCTGTTCCTCTTTATGGAACGGCTTCTGGGCCCGTTGGTGGGGATTCAGGCTCCTTCCCTGGGAATGGCCGGGTATGTGGCAGCTTGCATTGTACTGCTGGTTATAATATTCATTTTCTGGAGAATCCAGTATGACGCCACCTTTGTGGCATCCTATACGGAAAGCGCCAATATGCGTATTCGTCTGGCGGAGAGGCTCAGAACCCTGCCCATGTCTTTTTTTGGAAAACGGGATCTGGCGGATTTGACCACCACCATTATGGCGGACAGCGCGTTTATTGAAAAGGCATTTTCCCATTTTATTCCTGAATTCATAGGGGCCTTCCTATCCACGGCGATCATAGGAGTGTGTCTTATGGCGGCTGACTGGCGGATGGGGCTGGCTGTGCTGTGGGTGGTTCCCATATCCTTTCTTCTGGCAGCAGGTACAAGACCCATGGTGGACCAGGTGGAGCGCAGGCAGAAGGGAAAGAAAATCGCTGCTTCGGACGGAATCCAGGAGTGCATTGAGAATATCCAGGACATCAGGGCCAACAACCAGCAGGAGGAGTATCTGAGGGGGCTGGACCAGAAGATTCTGAACGTGGAATCCATCACCATACGTCTGGAACTGTTAAACGGCACCATGGTCACAGCGTCCCAGATGTTCCTGAAAGTCGGCATGGCTACCACGGTACTGGCGGGAGCAGCTCTTCTGTCATCCCATTCCATCGGCTTTATGATGTTCCTCATGTTTATGGTGGCGTCCACCAGGCTGTACGGACCTCTTACCGGCTGTCTGCAGAACCTGTCGGCTGTGTACTCTGCTTTACTGGTGGTGGAACGGATGAAGGGGATTGAGGAGCAGCCTGTTCAGCAGGGAAGCAGGGAAGCTGCGTACGATGGATATGATATTGTATTTGACCATGTGGGATTTTCCTATAAAGAGGGGAAACAGGTTTTAAAGGATGTGTCATTTACAGCAAGACAGGGACAGGTGACAGCTCTGGTAGGGCCCTCGGGAGGCGGAAAATCCACCAGTGCAAAGCTGGCTGCCAGGTTCTGGGATATTGACAGAGGAAAGATTACGCTGGGAGGTACGGATATCAGCGGGATAGAGCCGGAGACCCTGCTTAGAAGCTTTTCCATTGTATTCCAGGATGTGGTCCTGTTTAACAATACCATCATGGAGAACATCCGTCTGGGACGCAAAGACGCATCTGACCAGGAGGTGATGGAAGCGGCCAGGGCTGCCCAGTGTGAGGAATTTATTCATCGTCTTCCAAACGGATATGAGACCCGGATTGGGGAAAATGGTTCTGCCTTATCCGGCGGGGAACGGCAGCGGCTGTCCATTGCCAGGGCCCTTTTAAAGAATGCCCCTGTGATTCTCATGGATGAGGCCACGGCGTCTCTGGATGTGGAAAATGAGACTCTGGTACAGCAGGCCATATCCAATCTGGTCAAGAATAAGACTGTGCTGATTATTGCGCACCGGATGAGGACTGTGGCAGGCGCAGACCGGATTGTGGTGCTAAAGGATGGTTATGTGGCGGAGCAGGGTACGCCGGAGGAACTGTTGGAGAAGAAAGGGATATACCATCACATGGCAGAACTTCAGGGTAAGAGCCTGAACTGGAGTCTGTAAGCAGATGGTGAGAGGAAAGCCGCCGGGAATGGATGGAGTCCCGGCGGTGTTTTTTACATTTATGCAAATTTCATGATGTTTTTTGAATATATTTTCGGGTGTTCATAGTCTGCCAGATTAACCTGGCTCCCATGCCCGCCAAGTATTCGGTGCGGTCCAGCAAAACTTCGGAATTAGGATACTCTTCCTCTAATACTTGGGACAGAGCAAGGGCCATTGTTCCCCTTCCGCCAATTACAATTTTAAAACCGTGATTAAAGATGATTGCCTTGGAACCTCTCAGAGCCTCCAGGTCTAGGGCAAGGACTGTTCCAAGGAGGTAGCTGCCTAATTGCTGTGGAGAAAGTTCACAGAACAAGTGAAGGACCCTGGTCAGAAATGCAGCTCTTCCTATACCTAATTCACAGCTGTTTTTATATCCGTTCAGGAGCCAATGCCTGTCCAGTTCAGACTCATCCAAAAAACTGCAATTGACAGAGGCTGCCAGTATTGTATTTTGAGTGAGGGACGAGAGTATTTCACCGCTCATTGAAGTCATGCATCCGGTAATCCGGCTCTGCTCATCCACCGATATATATTTGTTGTGGGAGCCAGGAAGAATGAGCAGCATAGGACTGCCGGTGTGATGGAGCCTTAATAAGGCCATACTTTCCGTTTCTTCTCCGCGCATCATATCCATCTGGTCTATGGATTCAAAATCCAGATGGTTTACGTGATTTTTTACTCCGGGAATAAAATGAATGGGTACAGGACTCACTTCAGGAAGCAATATGGTTTGTATGCCCTCAGACAATTCTTTTAATCCGGCGGGTGTACTTAAATGAGGCAATTCGTATAGTCCTGAGGAACAGGTAATCATGCCGCATGCCAGGATATATTCCACATCTCTCCAGGAATGGCCTGAGGATGTTAATACCTGTTCCAGATTGTGTTTAAGCTGAACCTTTAAAGTATCATTTCCGTGTTCCATAGCGCCATTGCGCGCTCCAATATTGCATTTGCAGCTGGCAATGACCCTTGCCTCCTGGTCCCAAATCAGACAGCGGGTATTGGTGGTGCCCCCATCTATTGTTATACATACATTTCCCATAGATATACCTGCTTTACTTAGTTTTGCTATACAGCTGTGTCCACAATCTCTTTATAAGCTCTGGCTAAAGAACTAATCTTTCGGTAATCGCCTGCCTGTATTGCCTTTTTGTCTGCCAGGTTCCCGCCTACTGCAATCATTTGGTAGCCAGACATCAGCAACTTTCCGGCATTTTCAAGATTGACTCCTCCCACAGCCGCCAAGGGAATAAAATTTAGAGGACCCTTTATTGCTTTGATATAATCTGTCCCCAGATTTCCGGCCGGGAATATCTTAACAATATCGGCACCATTTTTGTAAGCGTCTACAATCTCCGAGGGGGTCATAGCTCCTGGCATGGAGGCCAGTCCCAAAGACTTCGTCTTTTTTATGACTTCGGGGTCCATATTAGGAGATATGATGTATTTTGCTCCGGCATTGGCCGCGGCCTCAGCTTCTTCAGGGCTTAATATGGTTCCGGCACCCAGGAAAATCTGATCTCCAAAAGTCTCATGGGATTTTTGGATTGTACGGAGACTGGCGGCCTTGGCGGCGGGAGTACTGTGGTTTAACGGAATCTCAATGGATATGATACCTCCACCCACCAAAGCGTTTATTACGTCTACAATGTTTTCTGCATCCACATCTCTGAGAATAGCAATTATCCTGTTATCCAGTATATTCATTAGCACTTACCTCTCTATATGGAAAGCTTTCTGTTTCTTGCTGTCACTTCCCAAATATCAACAATTTGTCCATCCAGGGCAACCAGGGCCTCCGGATACAGGGCGCTGGTGGGACAGATATGAGTGGGAATTACATATAATACAGAGCCAATACCGGGCCGCTGGTCTTCATAACCCTCATCCATTTTCCAAATCCAATGTTCTTCATTCTGATTTATGGGGCTGGCATGCCAGTCTCCCATAAGACAGCCTTTGAGACCAGGAGGATCGGCGGCGATTCCTTTATAGCCCAAATCTAATGTAAAGAGTCCAGGTCCACCATGACTGATAACGCGGGTCATGAGTAAGCCTGCAGGTATGAAGGTCTCATCTGTAAATTTACTGGCATAACCGAAGTCAGAGATAATGCCTGTGCCAGGCGACAGATACACACGTTTATACCGGGCATGGCAGGGAAAAGAGGGGGTTCCTCCCATGACCAGAACCGGGCATGGGAGACCTGTCTGCTCCAGTGCAGCCACTGTTGAGAAAACTGCCCGGTCTATTTTGTCTACAGCCTTTTCTCTGGCATCGTATTCAGCAATCCCGTTGTTACCGTCATAGCAGTGAAGTCCTTGGACAGAGAGCCAGGGAAGTTTACAGCAGTTCCGGTAAAAATCTGGCAGTGTATTGATAGAAATTCCAGTTCTGTTGGTACCCATGTTAACATCGGCCAAAAAATTCACTATGGTTTCTTGGCTGCCGGCAGCGCTGTTAAGCAGAGATACCTGCTCCAGGTCATCGCCAATGGCCCAGAAACGTGTACCAGCATATGTTTTGACTAATTCAAGGAATCGGTCTATGTTGGGCCCTACCAATGGATAAGCTACCAGTGCATCGGAAGCACCACTTTCGGCAACCATTTGAGCTTCAGCTATAGTAGCGCATTTGAACCTTGTTATTCCCATTTTTATCTGCAGTTCCACTAATTTTTTCATCTTATGGGATTTTACATGGGGCCATAAACGGTTTGCATTGCCTGCAACAGATATCATTTCTTTTATATTCTGCTCAATGATATCCTTATAATAGATTAAGCAAGGGGTGATAATCTCGTCCGTGTGTTTAAGAAGATAACGTTTTTCTTCCATTCCTATTCTTCCTTCCCAATATAAGCCAGCCTGCTTCAGATTTCAAATATAAATTCAATTTCTACTGAGATATTACCAGGTAATTCGATGGCAGAGATAGCAGAACGGGCACCCACTCCGTTGTCATCACCAAAGATATCCTTTAAGAGCTGAGAGGCGCCGTCAACCACGGCAGGCTGGGAATTAAATCCCGGAGCGCTGGCTACAAATGCCAGAATCTTAACAACACTTTTGATTTTATTTAAATCACCAAGATATTCATGGAGCACACTTAATGCATTCAGTGTGCAGATTCTGGCAGCTTCCTGACCCTCTTCTATGGTCCGTTCGCTTCCAAGTTTCCCGGAGACAACAGGCTGTCCATCCTTTGTGGCTCCCTGGCCTGAGATATACAACAGATTACCTACCTGCTTAACTGGTTTATAAATGCCTCCTTTGGGCGGACTTGGGGGTAATTCGTATCCTGATTTCCTAATATTTTCATATACATCCATAGTGCTATATCCTTTCTGTATTTTTATTTTATTCTTTTTCCAAGACGGACCGCAGGAATGAGCGGGTGCGGGCTTCCTTAGGGTCTGTAAATAACTCTTCAGGGGGGCCCTGCTCTATGATGTGGCTGTCGGCCATTACAATTACGCGGTCCGCCACCTCCTTGGCAAACTTCATTTCATGAGTCACGATAATCATTGTCATACCGTCTTTTGCAAGCTGGCGCATGACTTCCAGTACTTCGCCAATCAGCTCCGGATCCAGGGCGGAAGTGGGCTCGTCGAATAGCATGTATTCCGGATTCATGGCCAGTGCCCTGGCTATGGCAATCCGTTGCTGCTGGCCTCCCGACAGTTGAGGGGGATAACTAAACTTTTTATCAGATAACCCTACCTTTGCCAAGAGGTCATCCACAGTTTTATCCATGTCTTCTTTAGACATGCTTTGCACACGTTTTGGACCCAGGGTGATGTTGTCGTAGACATTCATGTGGGGAAAAAGATTAAATTGCTGGAAGACCATTCCCAGATTGGCCCTCACTTTCCGGATTTGGCCGGATTTTCCAGTGAGAATCTCGCCATCCACCACGATTTCACCCTTATCAGGAGTTTCCAGATGGTTGATGCATCGCAGCAGTGTGCTTTTTCCTGAACCGCTGGGACCTATGATAACTACTACCTCGCCCTTGTTCACAGTCAGAGATACATCCTTCAGAACATCCAGAGTGCCAAAGGATTTATAAATATTTTTTACCTCAATCATAAGCCTGCCTTCCTTTCTGTCCACCCAACGTATTTTGAAAGCGGATAACATATAATGAAATAAATCACTGCCACCAGAATGTAAGTCTCGAAAGGATATCCCGTGACATTCATGATGGTTTTCCCTTCTCGTAGAAGTTCAGAATATCCAATGATGGATGCAATAGATGTATCCTTGATTAGTCCAAGATGAAAACCAATCAGTGCTGGCAGAGATATTTTAAAGGATTGCGGCAGAACGACGTCTCTGAGTACATCCACAGGATTTAAGCCAATACATTTGGCAGCTTCCCACTGCCCCTTTGGAATACTTTCAATTCCGGAACGTATTATTTCTGCTATATAGGCACCTCCGTACAGAGTGTACACTAATACCACAGCTGAAAAAATGTCTATTTGTATACCAAGATAAGCCAGACCGTAATAACCCATAAACAGCTGCATGAGAAGAGGACATCCCCTGAATAATTCCACATATATCCTTAAAACACCTCTGATTCCCCTGTTTTTTAAAGTAAAGAGCATACCGCATATCACACCTAAAAGTGTGCTGGTAATGATTACTGTGAGAGAAAGCTTAAGTGTAATCAAAAAACCATCCAGCAGCAGCCTCCAATAGGAGAAAACTCGTAAAAAACCATCCATTTATTTTACCTCCCGCCGTTGCTGATACTTGGAAAGAACCGGTTGTTAACATATCTTAAAATTTTAGAGCAGATCACTGACATAATGTAGTAGATGCCAATAGCAAAGGTGAACAACTCCAGAGTTCGGAAATTTTGGGAATTTAGTATGGAGGCCACCTGGGTAAGATCTTTGATGTCAAGAACAGAAAGCAGGCTTGTACCAAAGAGTATCATGATGAATTGATTAATAAGCGAAGGGAAAATGTTGCGCAGAGCTTGGGGAAAAATGACATCCAAAAACGTATGGATGGGCTTTAATCCCAGACAATTGGCTGCTTCCCACTGGCCTTTGGGGATAGACTGGATACCGGAGCGGACGATTTCCGCTATGTAAGCTGTGTTATTAATGGTCAGTCCCAGAATACCAGCGAACAAGGCAGGAAGATAAATCTTAAATTGGGGGAGACCGAAATAGAGAAAGAAAATTTGAACCAGCATGGGGGTGTTGCGGATTAATTCCACATATACGGTTGCGATGCGGTAACCAGCTTTGTGGTGTTTGTTATACCGCAGAAAACCCACAATCGTTCCGAAGAACAGGGAGAGTGCGAAGACTGTCAATGTAAGTTCAAGGGATACAAGTGCGCCTTTAAGCAGCGCCGGAAGATTTTCGATGGGAGTCCACCAATCCAGGAACATATTAACACCTCTTTCTATAGAATGGGGCTACCAGAACGGAGCCCCATTTACTTTAATTAATATTGAGGATTTAAATCAAATGGCATTGGTTCTCCAAACCATTTTGAGTACATTTCATCATTTTTCCCCGATACATTGGTGTTGAAGATGAAAAGGTTCAGATAATTGAGCCAGTCCTGATCACCCTTCTTTACTCCAATTGCATTGTATTCCAGAGAAATGAGGGAATCGCCTACCACCTCAAGGTCATCGTTCTGAGCAGCCTGGTACTGCTGGAAGTTACTGTCCTCCAAGAAGGTTGCACACTGGCCGTTCTTCACAGCCTGAAGTGCATCTGCAGATGTTTCAAAGAATACCACCTCAGCGTTTGGGTTTAGTGTTGCCATCAGTTCTGCATTTGTTGACCCTTTTGTAACAGCTACCTTTTTACCAGTTAAATCATCTACGGTATTGATTCCGCTTCCTTTTTTAACGAGAAGCCGTTCGCCGGCAACAACATAAGGATTTGAAAAGTCAATTTTCTGTGCCCTCTCCAGAGTTCTTGTGAAGTTTCCGAATACAGCGTCAACTTTACCTGTCTCCAGGCTTGGGATCCTGGCATCGGCAGTAACTTCAACAATCTCAACTTCCACACCTAAAGAATCCGCCAGTTCATGTATCATATCCACGTCATAACCCATGGGAGTACCATCCTCCGATTTGTAGCCGAAGGGAGGGAATGACAGGATGCATCCTACTGTCATCTTCCTCTCCTTAAGCACTTTCTGGAGGGTTCCTGTCTGGGTTGAATTTCCCTGGGAGTCAGTTTTCTGCTGACAGGCCGTTAACCCCACTGCTACTGAAACCGCCATTACAACTGCTGCAATTCTCTTGATCTGTTTGATTTTTTTCATTACTACCTCGCCGTCCTTTCTTAATCTTCTACTCTTTGGTAGAAATTTTATTTCTAAATGGACTCTTTACGTTCACGTACTTCATCCAAATAGTTATACAAGGTAAACTTGGAGATCTCCAAAATCTGACAGATTTTTGTACTGGATTTACTGATGAGAAAAGCTCCTCGATCATCCAGAAAACGTAATACCTTCATTTTGTCTTCCTTGGTCATCTCACTGACAGGTCTTCCAATGTTATTTATTCCCTGGTCTATTAGGTATACTAATAAATCAGACACATCTGTAGCGAAGAATTCTTCGTTGCTGTCCTTTTTATTTAGTTCTTCGGGAAGCGAGGAGTCCAAATATTCCTTTATCTTGATTCTCTCGGATATATCTGTGTTAATACACAGCGCACCCAAAGCCTGTCCATCGTCATTCTTTATATACATGGTCGAGGACAATAGGACTTTTCCTTCCCTTGTGCGAGTGACATAGTTACATTTCATATCGCTTGTAGCGGTTCCGCGTATCACTTCCAAGCCCAGATTACTGCCGCAGTCTCCAATCTTGCGGTTTGTGATATGTCCGTTTTCAATAGCTACTACACTATGGTCATAACCTTTTGACCAGTCATGCAGGATAAATTCTGACTCCATACCAAACTGATTTTTTAAAAGCTTTAGCAGGGTTTGGAAAAAGGGCATTTCATTCTCGATGGTCTTCATATAATTTCCTCCTAAGTATAAATGTACTTAGATTGTAACCCTAATGTTTTAAAAAATAAAGTTTTTATTATTTTCTGAAAATTATAACTTTATGTTATATGAACTGTGCAGGGGCTGGCAGAAAACATTTAAATAATGTAAAAGCCCCCTCACTGTTTTGAAGTTACATTGTAATTTTAAAATTAAAATTAATTTGAATTATTGCATTTTTAAAACTTTTAGTCTTTACACATTCAATATAGCAAATGTTTTGTTTTTTGTCAATTGTTAATTTTTTATTTATTTATTTTTCTATTTTTGATTAATTGGCAAATTATATGCACTATTATTTCGGGCTTTTGGAAAACACTGTAAAAGGGTTGGCATAAAAAAATAATGTGTGCTTTTTGAACATTTAATTCTTATACGATAACTTTTTGCAAAAAATGAAAAAAAAATCTGGGCTGTGCTTTTAAGCCTTTTTATAAATATCTCCTGCAGCAATCTTTCTGTCTTTTCCATTGATTAAAAAAGGAGAACATTTCTGGACAATATCCGGAAAAACCGCCTGTCAGTTCACAGAAAATCCCCCGACCGTTCACAGAAAGCTCATGGTTTCCAGGATTTTTTTAAGGTTTGTTTCAGCTTGGGCTGTTAGGATATAAGCCATAAAAGATGAAGGAGGCCATGTGTATGACTCAGGAAATATTCAAACGCTACGAGAAAAAATATATGCTCACCCAAAAACAGTATGATGCTTTGATGCCTGCTCTGGAAAGACAGATGGATACAGACCATTACGGGGAATATACCATATCCAATATTTACTTTGATACACCGGATTTCCAGCTGGTCAGACAATCCATTGAAAAACCGGAATATAAAGAAAAGCTGCGTTTGAGGGCATATGGGAAGGCGACGGACACCAGCGTGGTATATGCGGAATTAAAGAAAAAGTTTGACGGGGTGGTGTACAAACGCCGGATACCAGTGCCTCTCTGCCAGGCGAGAAAGTATCTGTATTATGGAATCCGGCGGATTGAGGAGAGCCAGATATTGAAGGAAATAGATTATGTTTTGAATCGGTATGACTTAAAACCCGCGGCTTTTGTGGCCTATGACCGGGCGGCATATTACGGAAAGGGCAATAAAGAATTAAGAATTACCTTTGACCGGAATATTTGCTGCAGGTGCAGCGGACTGGATCTGAAGAATGGAGTTTATGGAACAATGCTTTTGGATAAGGACCAAATTCTGATGGAGGTGAAAATTCCTGGGGCGATGCCGTTATGGATGAGCAGGCTTTTTTCCGATATGGGGCTTTTTCCGGTGTCTTATTCAAAATATGGTGCCTATTATAAAGAGTACCTGTATCAAGGGATATTTATAGAGGGAGGTAGAATCTGTGCTTGAGAGTGTGTTGACAGAAACTGTAAATACCGGTATTACAATGGGACAATTTTTACTCTGTACCATTACATCAGTAATGCTGGGGGCAGTGCTGGCTGCGGTTCATACATACAGGAACCAGTATTCCAGAAGCTTTATTCTTACTCTGGTCCTGCTGCCTGTTATGGTCCAGACCGTGATCATGCTGGTAAACGGAAACCTGGGTACCGGAGTGGCGGTCATGGGGGCGTTCAGTCTGGTGCGGTTCAGGTCCTTGCCCGGCAATGCAAGAGAGATTGGAAGTATATTCCTGGCCATGGCTCTGGGTCTGGCCGCTGGAATGGGGTATCTGGGAACCGCTATGCTTCTGATGATTGTGTCTGGCGGAATTACCATCCTTTTGATATCCCTTCCGGCAGGCAGGGCCGGGAGAAAGGAATTGAAAATTACGATACCGGAAAATCTGGACTATTCAGGGATTTTTGACGATATATTTGCGAAGTATACTAAAAAGTCAGAGCTTGTGCGGGTCAGGACCGTGAATATGGGCAGTCTCTATGAACTGTGCTACCAGGTGGATTTAAAGTCGGAATTTATTGAAAAGAACATGCTGGATGAAATACGGTGCAGAAATGGGAACCTTACCATTGTCTGCGGCCGGCTGCCGGATGGCAGGGACGAATTATAGGAGGATAATCATATGGGCAGAAATGGACTGAAATACAGGAAACTTAAGATATATGGAATAGCGGCCGGACTGGCCGGTGTTCTGTTTCTTGCCGGATGCACAAAGACAGCCGGGCAGAATGGGAGTAAGGCGGGAGCCGCTGGAACATCGGAAACAGCAGGCATCCAGGAAGCGGCAGGGACGCAGGACACAAACCGGACAGATGCAGACAGTTCCTTTGGTGATGGAGAGGAAACACGAATCACTGGAAATGGAACAACAGTGGCCATTGAAGGGACAGGGGCTGCGGCTGACGGGGCCAATGTCACTATTTCATCTTCCGGAACATACCGCCTGACAGGAAACATTACAGGGGGAGGCGTGGTGGTGGACGCGGGAAAGGAGGATGAAGTATGTCTGATACTGGACGGCGTTTCCATTACAAGTGCGGATTATTCCGCAATCTATGCCAGCCAAAGCGGACTTCTGACCATTGTCCTGGAGGATAGGACAGAAAACAGGGTATCTGACGGAAATACATATACTTATCCGCAGACAGGGGAGGACGAGCCGGATGCAGCCATTTTCAGCAAGGATGATGTGGTATTTGAGGGGAACGGCATGCTGACAGTCAGCGGTAATTATATGAATGGTATACGGGGAAAGGATCGCCTTACCATTAATTCCGGTACCTATGTCATTGAGGCGGCGGAAGATGGCGTGAAAGGAAAGGACGCCGTAGAGGTGAACGGCGGAGAGATTACCATTACAGCAGGCAGCGACGGGATACAGTCAAATAATAATGGGGAAGAAGACAAGGGATATGTGAGAATCACCGGAGGAACCACGGCCATCACAGCAGGAAAGAAAGGAATACTGGCCGAAACGCTGGTTGAGGTTACAGGCGGCATCATTGACATAAATGCTCAGGATGACGGTATACACAGCGGCAAGAATGTAAGGTTGTTCTCAGGTGAGCTGACGCTGTCCGCAGGCGACGATGCAGTTCACAGTGATAATCTGGTGGAAGTCTCAGGCGGAACCATAATCGTGGAACAAAGCCGCGAGGGACTGGAAGGGCTCTGTTTGGAAATCACTGGAGGAACCATTCAGATTAACTCAGAGGATGATGGAATTAATGCAGCCCGGGGTACAGATACATCCGGCGGTCCAAATGCAGCCGGCGGTTCTTTTGGTGCAACAGAAGGGGCTTATATCCGTATTACGGGAGGAAACGTGAAGATCAATGCTTCCGGGGATGGTATAGACTCCAATGGAGACCTGTATCTGGAGGGAGGTACCGTCCTCGCAGAAGGCCCGGCAGAAGGGGGAAATGGTGCTTTGGATTACATTGGTACGGGAACCATTTCAGGAGGAACCATATTGGCTGTGGGAAGTGCGGGAATGTTCCAGACGTTTTCTGAGAATTCATCCCAGCCCATGCTGATGGTTTACTTTGATGAAATGCAGGATGCCGGAACAACCATATCAATAAAGGACGGGCTGGGAAATCAATTGACGGAAACAGAGATTTCAAAGCCCTTTGAGGCTCTGCTTTTCAGCTCGCCAGAATTAAAAACAGGGGAGACTTATTACATAGAGGCCGGAGAACAGGATATTCAGATGGCGGTGGACGGCATCCTGAATCAGTATGGCACGCCTTCCAGCGGAGGCTTTAGAAGAATCCCAGGCGGCGGAGAAGGAAAGTTAAAAGAAAGGCCGGGAGCAGGAACCGGAGAGGAAAACTTCGGAAGAACACAGGAAGGTAGAGAAGGAGAGAATGCTGAAGGAAGCCGGGAGGGAAGGCGAAAAATGCAGCCGGAAGCGGGAATCGCAGATAATATTGGCAGTGAATCAGAATCGGAAGGAGCCGGAAATGTTTCCGGCAAAGCCTCCGTTGTTGTAATACAGGAGACTTTGCTGGCAGGGAATTTGCCGGAAGAGAGCTTGCCGGAAGGTATCCATGTTCTGGGAAGCAGCAGTAGCATGGAGTAAGCCGAAGCCTTGAAGCATGCCGGGTGGCCGGGAATACTTTCTTATTCCTATATGGGCAGCCGAACTATAAATGAGTTTGTTGCGAAACCATCCGTGCTGGCCTCAATCTTTCCTCCATGCTCAGATACAATGCTTTGGGCAATGGAAAGTCCGAGGCCGTAGCCGGGGATATTGCTGCGGGCAGTGTCTCCGCGGTAAAAGCGGAGAAACAGGTGTTTGATTTCTTCTTTCGTGAGAGGCGCCCCCTCATCTGAGACAGTGAGGAGCGCCTCTTTTGCGCTGGTCTTTTTCAGGGCAACACAGATGGAGCCGTTATCCTGACTGTATTTGCAGGCATTGTCAAGGAGAATGTCTGTCAGCTGCCGGAGTTTTTTATCATCTCCATTTACATGAAGTGCAGCTTCGATATCATAGGTGATGTGTTTACCCATGTCAAAAGCCAGAGGCTCAAAGGCCATAAGACTGCTGTTTACAATAAAGCTCAGGTCAACTGGTGCGCAGACCGCAGACTCCTGTCCTGAGTCACTCCGGGCCAGGGCGAGAAGGCTTTCTATCAGCTGTTTCATCCGCAGGGACTCAGCCTTTATATGGCTTATCCGCTGCCGGTTTTGTCCCTTCGGTATATCGCGGTCTTTTTCAAGCATATCGGCATTGGAGAGGATGACGGTGAGAGGTGTTTTTAATTCGTGAGAGGCATCCGCAACAAACTGGCGCTGCCGCTGCCAGGCAATCTCCACTGGTTTCACAGCCCATCCGGAGAGAAGGATGGAGAACAGGAAAAAGACAGCAAACGAACTTGCTCCGATCATGGAAGAGTGAATCACCTGCCAATAGAGTGAATTCTGTTCCTCATATATATCGGCGAATACATACCGCACTGTTTGGTCAGGCTTGGTTTTTCCCCGGAGAAAACGCAGGTGCAGGTCTTTTAAGGTACCGGACTCACCGCCCTTGCTTTCCGCCAGGGATATCAGGGTTTCGGCCTCCTGGCTTTCTATATCTGGAAGCTGGTTCTTTACTACAGTATAGTTGCCCTGCCTTATATCAACCACCATCAGAGGAAGTTCCTGCCTGCGGGGGCGGGAGGGAGGACGCTGGCCCGCAGAGGGCGGCTGCCCTGCCTGTTCCCGCATACTGCCCGGATAATTTTCCAGCATGGCGGAATGCAGGGTGCCCATGCTCCGCTGAACGTAGTTTGCTTTTGTTGTGTAGTACAGCGTTATGAAAATGACGGCCAGCAGAAAAGCGACAATGGTCATCATGATGGCTGAAAATTTCCATCTGAGTTTTCGTATCATAGGGACACCCCCAGCTTATATCCAATGTTTCTCATGACGGAGATAGAAACACAGGATCCCAGCAGCGAGAGTTTCTTGCGCAGAAATGATATGTAGGCCTCCACACTGTTGGAATTCACATTGGCGTCATATCCCCAGACCTTAAGGAGTATGGTTTCTTTGGGGAGATACTGACTGCTGTTTTGTATCAGCAGGCTCATTAGTTCCAGTTCCTTGGCGCTTAAAGACACACTGTTTTCTCCGCAGATAAGTTCAGGCATGGAGGGTGTGAGGATAAGGTCGCCAAAGGTCAGAGTGTCGGGCGCAATATCTCCGTGGCGCCTTAGCACGGTGCGCAGACAGGCCAGGAATTCTTCGGTGGCAAATGGCTTTGTCAGATAGTAGTCGGCTCCGGCATCTAATCCCCTCACCCGGTCCGAAAGCTCCGACCTGGCAGTCAGCATGAGCACCGGCGTCATGTTGCGGGTGCTTCTTAAGTTTTTCAGAACCTTATATCCATCCATTCCGGGAAGCATCACATCCAGGACAATGGCATCGTAAATGCCGGTTTGTGCAAGCTCCAGTCCCTCGGCCCCGTCATGGGAGACATCTGTATAATATCCTGCCCAGCCTATCATGTCAGCCAGAGTAAATGCCAGCCGTTTCTCATCTTCAATCACTAATATGCGCATGGAATCCCTCCTGTGGTTCATTGGAATAAGTCTATTATAACATGAAGCCTGGGGAGGGAATTTTGAACTTTGTGTGAAACATGTATGTTAGTTAAGGATATAGTTTTTCTGTATCAGCATATGAGGAGTGGAGTGAATTTGAAGTATTATGGTGAAAGATTAAAGGAAGAAAGTTGGAAGGGGACAGGACTGAAAAAGGCTGCAGACTTTTAAATCCGCGGCCTTTCCAAGCTCGTATCATATATCAATCTCACCTCTACGGAAGCAATACATAGAGTGCGGCAGCCACGGAACAAATCATAAAAAATGTCCCGCTGACCCGGATAAATGTCAAATAAAGACCGGTTGGCCCTACGCCGTCCACTGCGAAAATATGTTCAACCTCCCAGAGATATTCCGGCTTTATAATCATGGCCAGACCTAAAACAAATAAAGGAATCAGACCCAGATAATCCATCGCAACCTCCTTGAAATTATGGTATCGTATCCATGAAATCATGATATGTATGTTTCATAAACAGAGTATATCATATAAAAAATGGAATATAGCGATATTCATGAAATGGAAATAGAATCTTAAAGATGGAATAAAAATAGAACAAAAAAAGTAATAATTTTTCGGTTTTCGATCTGATGAATGAATATAATTCATTGACTTTTGTTCGATGGAGTGATATTCTATGTATATAGCAGACGGTCAGCTTGTTGGGAAACAGGTATGGAACCCTGCTGACTAATGAAAACAGAGTATTAAGCAGAAGGATTCTGTTCAGAAAAAGGGGAGATTGACAGATGGAACGCAAGACAGCCAGAATATCCAAGGAACCGGAGGCCCGCAGACAGGAAATATTGGACACAGCCATGTCTGTTTTTATGGAAAAGGGGTATGAGGCAGCTACCATGAGAGATATTGCGGCAGCCATGCATGTGGTGCCGGGACTGTGTTACCGGTATTTTGAGTCCAAGCAGATGCTGTATGATACTGCAATTGAGCAGTATGTAAAGGATATTACGCATCCCATGATTGAACGTCTGAAAGAGAAGGATGATTCGCTGGATGGTTTCCTGGACAAAATGGAACAGCTGTTTATTCAAACAGATGGAAAGGAAAAGTATCATCATTTTTTTCATAAAAAGGAGAATCACGATCTTCAGATGCTTATGTCGGTTAAGCTGTGTGAGACCATTGAACCGTATATGGAGGAGAAGCTGCGGGAGATGAATGAAAATGGAATCACGAGGGTTGGGAATATACCGCTGACAGCGTCATACATGCTCTTTGGCGCGGTTCCTGTCCTGGAGAACGATGGATTGTCAACGGCTGAGAAAGCGTTGGGCATCCGCATGATTATGAAATGTATTTTAGAAGCGTAAGCGCGCTTGGAATGGTAAATAGGACGGCAGATAAGAGAAGGATTCCCGTTGCCGGTGTTTCGGGAATTTCTTTTTTTAAATAATGAATGAACAATGTTCATTTAATCAAGGAGGCGGAAGATTGAAACATTATGCACTGATAACAGGGGCAACCAGCGGTCTGGGGCTGGCTTATGCCAAGTGGTTCGCAGGAAAAGGATATGATTTAATCATGACCGGCAGGAGAAAAGAAGTGATTGAAAGGAGAGCTCAGGAAATCAGGGATAAGTTTGCGTGTAAGGTAATTGTGATACTGGTAGATCTTGCTCAGGAGGACGGGGTAAGAAAGCTGCTTGCATCGTTAGAGGGAAGGGAGATTCATGTACTGGTGAATAATGCGTGCTTTGGTTTCAGAACCCCATTTAGTGATACGGATATAGATGGATTGAAGCGTCTTATTTATCTTCAGACAATTGCTGTGGCAGAAATCACCCATTATGTCCTGAGAGGAATGAAAGAGCGAAATAAAGGCATTATCATCAATATTTCGTCGGACGGGGCATTTGCAGTGGTGCCCGGCAATGTCACCTATGCCGCTGCAAAACGCTTCATCGTCACATTGACTGAAGGGCTTCACATGGAGCTTATGGGCACGGGAATCCGGGTTCAGGCCGTGTGTCCGGGCTTTGTGGATACGGATTTTCACGAAAATAACGGAATGTATGTGGATAAGACGAGAAAGGGTATGTTTGGATTCCGTCAGCCTGGGGAGGTAGTGGATGAGGCCATGAAGGAGTTTGAAAAAGGCAGTATTGTCTGTGTACCTGATAAGGCCGGAAAACTTGTGAAGGCCATGGCAGAGTATATGCCAAAAAAGATGTATTACCGGTTTGCAGATGATTTTGTGAATAAGAATATCCGGAAGAACTGACAGTCACAAATGCCGACAGAAGATCTGCTAAGAACAGAAAACCTTTTTAAAACAGAAAACCTTTTTAAACAGAAAACCTTTTTAAACAGAAAACCCAATAAAACAAGCAGAAAAACCAATAAAACAAACTTATGAAAAGGCGCCCATTACGGCTGACTGCCAGCGGTTATGGGCGCCTTTTGCGTGAAAACCTTCTTAAATAATAAATTTGAACTTGTCCCCAATGCAGAGCTGGCGGCAGAGGTTCGTAATTGTGTTATCCACATCGTGTATAACGCTTTCTATCCTCAAAAGGGGGTACCCGCTTGAAATTCCCAGGGCTTTGGCTTCTTTTGAGGTGGCGAATACGATGTCCAGGGTTTTTTGGGAATGGTCTAAAATTATATTATGTTTTTTCAGAATCTCATACAGGGAACTGTCGTTTAAATTTTCGCTGAATAAAAAGGAAAAAGACTCAGGAAATTTATTCAGCTCTAACTGGACCGGTTTTCCGTCAGCATACCGTATTCGCTCTAACACCAGTATCTTTTCGTCCTTGTCTAAGGACATCAGCTCCATCTCTTTTTCAGTGGGATCCTCCAGGGCTATTTTCGTGATCTTGGCACCGGGGGATGCATTCATCATACGGCACATGTCGGTGAAGCTTAAAACCCCATTGGTGATACCCCGCTGAATCTTTTTTTCTGCGACAAATGTTCCCTTCCCGGATTTGCGGTAAAGATAACCTAATTCAGATAGTCCGGCCAGAGCTTTCCTGACCGTGACACGGCTTACATTATATGTTTCGCTTAATTCGTTCTCTGTGGGAAGCCGGCTTCCGGCAGGCCGCTCGCCGGTTTCTATCTCTTTCTGCAGCTTTTCCTCCAGTTGCTTGTATAGAGGGGTAGCAATTGTATTATTTAGTTCCATATATATCCTCCGCGTTACCCTTAAGTTATAATACTCAGTTATATTATAATACAAATTGGCCTGATTGTATATAATTGCGAAAAATTAAATTTGTTATTGACAATAAGTATTATATTGTATTATCATAAACATAGAAACAATTAAAAACAATATGCAAAGGAGATTTGAGACAATGGCATACTTTGGCGCGGATATCAAAAATATTATTGCTGAAATTTTGGAAGCGAAGAAATCAAAGGGCGGGGTAAAGAACCTGTATTTTGTAGGATGCGGAGGGTCACTGGGAGCTCTTTATCCGGCTAAGACATTTATGGAGAAGGAGTGTGCTTCCATAAAATCCGCCTGGATTAACAGCAATGAATTCGTTCACAGCACCCCCAAGGACTTTGGGGAAAATTCTATCATCTGCCTGGCATGTCACAAGGGCAATACACCGGAAACCATTGAGGCAGCAAAGCTGGGAAAAGAAAAGGGAGCTGCTGTCATTGTTCTGACCTGGCTTGAGGAATCGGAAATTATAGAATTTGGCGACTACATCATCCGTTATGCGTTTGACGCCAGCCCGGACCATCTTAAAGGCGATATTGACTATGCGGGGGAGAAAACCATATGTGCTCTTTTGGTGGCGGTTGAACTGACTGCGCAGACAGAAGGCTATGAAAACTATGACAAGTTCCAGGAGGGCCTGGGCATGATTAGCAATATCATTAAGAATGCACGTGCCCATGTTGCAGAGAGAGCCCTGGAGTTTGCCGAAACGTATAAAAACGATCCTGTAATCTATACCATGGGAAGCGGGGCTGCTTACGGCGCTGCCTATATGGAGAGCATCTGTATTTTTATGGAAATGCAGTGGCTGGATTCCAGCAGCATCCATACCGGAGAGTATTTCCACGGTCCGTTTGAGATAACAGATGCAAACCGTCCGTTTATGCTTCAGATTTCGGAGGGCTCCACCCGTCCGCTGGATGAACGGGCCTTAAAGTTCCTTCGTACCTATGCAAAAAGGATTGAAGTCCTGGACGCAAAGGAGCTGGGCCTTTCTACCATTGATGCTTCTGTGGTGGATTATTTTAACCACTCCCTGTTTAATAACGTATATCCAATCTACAACCACGCCCTTGCAGAAAAGCGTGAGCATCCGCTTGTGACACGCCGCTACATGTGGAAAGTGGAGTATTAAGCTACAGCGAAAAAACGATAAGATATTCATTCCCGCGAAGGCAGCGTGCCGGAGTATTTTTTAATACGCTTTAAGCCGTATACGGCCCGGATCTCTGCCCGCGGGGCCCAAACCCCGCAGCGTACTGCGGGGTATTTTGCTCTACAAGGAGGAAAATGTATGAAAATTTCTCAGCTCTGCGCAGCAAATTACCATTACAAACGATATACGCTGGATTACTTCCTGGATTCCGCAAACCGTCTGGGATTCCAGTCTGTTGAACTGTGGGCTTCCGGGCCTCATCTGCATCTGGAGGATTTTGATGGGGGACGTCTGCGTGAATTAAACAGGACCATTAAGGACCATCACCTGAAGATTGCCTGTTTTACGCCTGAGCAATGTGTTTATCCCATCAGTGTCTCCCATCCGGATAAGAGATACCGTGACAGGACCGTGGATTTCTTTCAAAGGCACATAGAGGCGGCGGTGTGCCTGGATTGCAGCTGCATGGTGGTATCCACCGGGTTTGCCTATCTGGATGTGGATGGGGAAGATGCCTTTAAATGGGCTGCGGATTCATTTTCGCAAATCTGCCGGAAAGCGGAAAGCGAGGGCGTTACCCTGGCTCTGGAACCATTCACAAAATACACCACTCATATCTGCAATGAGGCAAGCCAGCTCCTTCGCCTGCTGCGCACGGTGGGAAGTCCGGCCCTCAAAGGCCTTGGGGATACGGATGTGATTGCCACCACGGGAGTGGATACATTTGAAACATTCATCGGAATTCTGGGAAGGGAGAACCTGGCCCATGTACATTTCGTGGACGGAAATCCCGGCGGGCACCTGGTTCCGGGAGATGGAAACCTGAATCTGGACCAGGCGCTTCATACCCTGGAAGCCTTTGACTACAAGGGGTATCTGGGGCTGGAAATACTGGACAGGAGATATGTCATGAATCCGGAAGATGCCATGAGAAGGGCGCTTGCATGGTATTCAGAGCGCATAGGATAATGGACTGATGATGGAAGACGCGAAAAAACAGCGGCAGACAAATGGTTAGGGGACAAATGTATTTAAATGTATTTAAATATATTTGTAATGGCGATACATTTGATACAGGCACGGATGTATAATACGCACAAAAATAATGCTGAAAACTGTGTATTATATACAAAATGATAAATAGCAATTGACAAATCTATTAAATGAATATACTATTGCATTAGATACAAAACAATACAGAGCAATACAAAGAAATACAAAACTGAATTGCTTTTGTATTACCAAGAATGTGCGCACCATTCTTAAAACAAAAGATTGAATCATTTCTTAGACCATAAAGGGGAAACATTTTACAAAGGATTAGGAGGATAATTTATGTTTTGGATAGAATTGATTATCGTTCTGGCTATCATTTTTCTGGGGGTACGAATTGGTGGTACGTTCCTGGCGATGGCAGGCGGAATAGGAATGTTCATTATGACATTTATACTGCATGTAACACCTTCCGATCCGCCGATTACCGTTATTCTGATTATGATTGCAGTAATCTGTGCGGCAGCCACCATGCAGGCCTGCGGTGGACTGGACTATCTTGTTAAAATCGCTGAGAAGATACTACGCAGAAACCCCAGGATGATTACCGTACTGGCTCCGGTTGTGGCTTATATTTTCACCTTCATGTGCGGAACAGGCCACATTGTATACAGCCTTCTTCCTGTTATCAATGAGATTGCCATTGAGACAGGCGTCAGGCCTGAACGGCCCATCTCAGCCTCGATTGTTTCATCCCAGCAGGCCATTACAGCGTGCCCGATTTCAGCGGCTACCGTGGCAGTCCTTGCTTTTATGGCTGAGGCCACAGGCTATGGCTCCGTCAATATCTTTACCCTGCTGCTTGTCTGCATCCCTGCCACTCTGGTTGGTACCGTGGTCTGCGCGCTTGCAGTTATCAAGAAGGGCAAAGAACTGGCAGATGACCCGGAATTTAAAGCCCGTGTTGCAGCAGGACAGATAGAGGATTATACAAAGGCAGAGAAGAAGGAAAGACCTGCCACAAAGGAAGCCAAGATTTCTGTGGCAATCTTCCTCATTGCCATGGCAGGCATTGTTTTGCTGGGCGCTGTGAAGCCTCTTGTACCTACACTTGCTGACGGAAACAAATTACCGCTGACAACTGTTATTGAAATCTTTATGCTGGTGGCAGCCGCAGCCATGGTGCTTATCACAAAGCTCGACAGCGACAAGGTTCTGGACCAGCCGGTATTCCGTACAGGTATGTTCGCAGTGGTACTGGCATTTGGCCTGTGCTGGCTGGTAAATACCTTTATCGGAGACCAGTCCTCCTTCATCACTGACAATATGTCGGCCCTGACCAATCAGTATCCATGGATTTATATTATTGCCGTATTCATTGTGGGAGCCATTACCACAAGCCAGTCCTCCACAACCATGATTATGGTGCCAATCGGTATTGCGCTGGGCCTTCCGGCTAACATCATAGTGGCCGGCTGGATTGCCTGCTCATCCAATTACTTTATTCCCGCTTCGGGACAGTGTGTTGCTGCCATTGCGTTTGACTCGGCCGGAACTACAAAAATTGGAAAATTTGTCCTGAATCACAGTTACATGGTACCGGGACTTGTGTGTACAGTGGTATCTGTGGCGGCAGCCTTGCTTCTTGGAAGCGTAATCTTTTAATGCAGTCCGGCAGCAGCCGGAGCCGTGACGGGTTTTATGACAGGCTCCGGTGCTGCCAGTTTTGTGAAAGCGCAGCTTGTGATATAGAAGGAGGCCTCATTATATGAAATTTGCTCCAATGAATTACCATTATTTACGTTATCCCATAAAAAAGTTCCTGGACAAAGTGGAGAGCTCTCCCTTTGACAGTATCGACCTTTACTGCTCGGCGCCCCAGCTTAACATTTTTGATTATTCCCTGAGCCGGCTGATTGAGCTGGACCGGGATATCAGGCAGAGAAACCTGAAGGTAATGGCTATGACGCCTGAAAATTGTGTTTATCCTGTAAATTTCTGTACCCAGGATCCTGTGACAAGGCAGTCCAGCATCCGCTATTACCAGAGAGCCATTGACACGGCGGAGTTCCTGGGATGCCCTAACATCCAAATCAGTACAGGCTTCGGTTATTTTGACCAGCCCAGGGAAGAGGCGTGGAAATACTGCCGGGAGTCGCTGGCGCAGCTGGCCGTGTACTGCCAGAGGAAACAGGTCCGGCTTTTCCTGGAGGAGCTGAAGGTCACCACCACCAATGTCCTGATTACAAGCAAAGACATAGCCGGGATGCTGGATGAAATCGGCTCCCCCTGCATCGTTGGAATGGTGGATATGGACCAGATGACGTATGCCGGGGAGACAGTGGATGATTATTTCGACCATCTGGGAGAACGGCTTATGCATATACACTTCAATGACAGGGGGCATACGGTTCCCGGCCACGGGGATTTCCCCATGAAGGAGTATTACGATGCCATCAAGAGAAGAGGATACGATGGAACCGTTTCATTTGAAATCTGTGACCGCAGATATTACTGTGACCCGGATAAGGCTATCGACGACATCGTTTCCTGGATGAAGAAAAATACCCATGAATTAGGGGATGTAATAGAGGAGATATGATATGTGGATTCATGACATGTTTGGAGCAGATAAGCCCATTATCGCACTGCTTCATCTGGATGCCCTTCCGGGGGACCCGGGGTTTTGCGGGGACATGGATGTGGTGCTGGACCATGCGGCCCACGACCTCACGGCATTGCAGGATGGAGGCGTGGATGGGATTCTTATTGCCAACGAGTTCAGCCTGCCGTACCAGCCGGTGGCGGATATTGCCGTTATATCTGCCATGGCATACATAATCGGGAAGCTGAAGGACAGAATCAGGGTTCCTTTTGGGGTCAACGTTGTAAAGAATCCCATTGCGACCATTGACCTGGCGGCGGCAACAGGCGCCCGCTTTGGGCGGAGCTGTTTTTCAGGTGCATATATGGGAGAGTATGGGGTCTATGTCTCTAACAGCGGAGAGGCCGTCCGGCACAGAAAGGCTCTGGGAATGGAGCACCTTAAGCTCCTGTTTAAGGTGAATCCGGAGGCGGATGCCTACCTTGTGCAGCGGGATATCCAGGTGGTGGCCAGGTCCATTATGTTCGGGGATTTTGCAGACGGCCTCTGCGTATCAGGGGCAGCAGCGGGAGCAGAGCCTGACGATGTGGTTCTGTCCAGGGTCCATGAGGCAGCGAAGCAGAAGAATGTTCCGGTGTTCTGCAACACCGGGTGCAATCACCAGAATGTAAGGGAAAAGCTGAAACATTGTGATGCTGTATGCATTGGATCAGCCTTTAAAAAGGATGGTATTTTTAACCAGCGGGTGGATGAAAAACGGGTCCGTGATTTTATGGAAATTGTCAAAGAGATCCGCGGGGAATCATAAGGAGATGTGATGATTGAAACAATATTTTATGGGAATTGACATTGGAACCTATGAATCCAGAGGAATGCTCATAGGGGAAGATTTCAGGGTGACAGCGGAACATACCGTGGCCCATGGAATGAGTCATCCAAGGCAGGGGTGGTTTGAACATGATGCAGATAAGGTGTGGTGGGGGGATTTCTGCGGGATATCCAGACACCTGATTGAAGCCGGCGGTATTGCCCCGGAACAGATAAGCTGTATCGGAGCCAGCACCCTGGGGACGGACTGTCTGCCTGTGGATGAGCAGTGCAGGCCGCTGCGCCCGGCCATCCTGTACGGCATTGATTCCAGGGCTGACAAGGAAATACAGTGGCTCACCAGGCATTACGGCAGGGATGTCCGAAGGCTGTTTGGCCATCCCATCTGTTCCGGCGACACGGCCACGAAGATACTGTGGATTAAGAACAATGAGCCGGAGGTATACAGAAGGACCTATAAATTTCTCACAGGAAGTTCTTTTATCACGGCAAAGCTGACAGGCAGGTATGTGATAGACCAGTTATTGGCCAAGGGTTCCTTCCGGCCTCTTTACCGGGCGGACGGAACGGTCAATGAGGAGGAATGCGGACTTTACTGCAGGCCGGACCAGATTGCGGCCTGTGCATATTCCACGGATGTGGCAGGCCGTGTCACCAGGGAGGCTGCGGCTCAGACAGGACTGGCAGAGGGAACACCGGTTATCTGCGGTACCGGGGATTCCACATCGGAGGCAATCAGCGTGGGGCTGACAGAACCGGGAACCGCATTTTTCCAGTATGGTTCATCCATGTTTTATTACTACTGCGTGGATCGTATGGTGCAGGACTATATATCCTCCGGAGGAAACGGTTCTGTTAAAGGCGGCAAGGTATTTACCATACCAGGCACGTTCTGCTTGGGGGACGGCACCAACGCAGCCGGTACACTGACCCGGTGGGTACGGGATACCTTTTATGGGGAAGAGCTGGAAATGGAACGTAAGGGCGGGAAAAATGCATATGCAGTCATGGCAGGGGAAGCCGGTGAAATTCAGCCCGGCTCAGAGGGCCTGATGATTCTGCCTTACATATACGGGGAGCGCAGTCCCATACAGGACCCGCTGGCCACAGGCATGATATTTGGGCTGAAGGGAAGTCATACGAGGAAACATATCAACCGGGCGGCGCTGGAAGCTGTGGGATATTCCACGTTACAGCATCTGATGCTGTTTAGGGAAATGGGGCTTCCGCCGCATACCCTGATAACAGCCGGCGGAGGTACGAAGAATGATGTCTGGATGCAGATTATCTGCGATATGACCGGAATGCCCCTTCATATACCGGAAACATTCCAGTGTTCCTCCTATGGGGATGCCATGCTGGCGGCCCTGGGAGCGGGATGTTTAAAGGATTTTCACCAGCTTAAGGAGAAACTTCCAGAGGGAAGAATTATTGGACCGGACAGGGAAAACCATGAATTTTATCAGAGAAACTATCCCATATACAGGGATTTGTATTTGAATAACAGGGAACTGATGCACAGGATGCATATGGATAAGGAATAGCCGGAGCAGTTTCTTTGTGCTGGAAATGCGATAGACAGGGAGGCAACAGACATGGTAATAGATACGCATATACGCCCCGCGCTTTTTGGACCAATCTGCCGGGACAGGGACAGATTCAGAAAACGGTGCGATGAGATGAATTATCATCTGATGGGACCTTCGGACATGGATTTGCTGAAGAAGCAGTATGCCCTGTCCGATATACAGAAGATTTTCATGCTGCCGGATGACAATTCATCTAAAACAGGGGAACCAGCCATATCCAATGATGAGATAGCGCAGCTGGCAGCCTGTGATTCTGATTTTTTTATCGGGTTTGCGGCGGCGGATCCGAGAAATAAGGATGGGGCGGATGAACTCAGACGTGCATTTGGAGAGCTGGGACTGAAGGGGTTGTATGTCAATACGGCCAGGCTTCACATGTATCCCTATGATGAGAGATTGACGCCTCTGTATGACATATGCAGGGAATTTGGCAGGCCGATTATCTTTCACTCAGGACTTAGCCTGGAACAGCAGGCATTTTCAAGGTTTTCCAGACCAGCTGATTTTGAGGAGATATGCTGCAGATATCCGGATATCAATATCTGCCTGACCCATGTGGGATGGCCCTGGGTCCAGGAGACAGCCGCCCTTCTTCTGAAATATGAAAATTGTTATACAAGCACGGCGCTGATGAATTTTGACGGCCCTTACCAGATATACCATAAGGTATTTAAGGAAGATATGGGGGAGCTGTGGGTGGAGCATAATATTTCCCGTAAAATCATGTTTGGCTCCGGTTCGCCCAGAATCCGGCCTGTCCGGTGCAAGCGGGGACTGGACAGTCTGGGGTTCTCTTCCGAAACCCTTGAGAACATATATTATAAAAATGCCCTCAGGTTTTTGGGACATGCATAAAAATGCCGGGCATACCCTTTGGGGATTGGAGGAATAGATAGATGGAGTTCAAACTAAAGGAAGCAGCTGTCTGTGCGGACCGGGAATTTGAGATGATTAAGATTACCCCTGAGGTCAGAGCGTTTGTGGAAGAAAGCGGGATTGAGAACGGGCTGGTCTATGTGATCACGGAGCATACCACCACGGGCATCACGGTCAATGAAAGCCTGGACTGTGTGGAAAAAGACATTATGGAATGCTTAAGCCGCATTGCCCCGGAGGACTATCCGTACCATCATAACCATTACCTGCCCACATACGGGACCATCGGAGGAAACACACCGGGTCATCTGAAGTCCCTGCTGACAGGAAATCACTGTGTATTTCCCATTGTGCGGGGAGAGCTGAAGCTGGGCCATGCAGCGGACATTTATTTCTGCGAATACGACGGAATCAAAATGCGCCATTATATGATATACGCTGTGGGGGAAAGGAAGGAATAGAACATGAAGCGGGCAATTGCAATGGCAGATAACTGCATTGATGTGTACTATAAGCTGGACCGGTATTACCTCACCGGAAACAGCATTGATTTTGCGTTTAATTACCGGGATTTGGGCGGTGATGTGACGGAGATGACCATTCTTGGCAATGACGTATTTGCCATGGCTCTGGAAGAACGCCTGAAGGAGAGGGGAATAGCCCTTCGCGTTCTGAAACGCGCGGACCGCCCCACCGGAATGGCCACCATGGATATTGTGGATGGGGATAAGAAGCATCTTCACTTTGAAGGGAATGCCATGGAGGAGATTGAACTTTCAGGAGAGGACCTGGAATTTGTGAAATCCTTTGATATTGTATACGCTGAGCGCTGGTCCAGGATTGACCGCTATATTAAGGAGTTAAAGCAGCCCGGGCAGATTTGGGTGTATGATTTTTCCAAACGGCTGGAGCAGGAGGGCAATGACCTGATATTGCCCTATCTTGACTACGCATTTTTCTCTTATGACCGGGACGACAGCTATATCAGGGACTTCATGGTAAAAGTGAGAAAAAAGGGTACCGGTACTGTGATTGCCATGTTAGGAGAACACGGCAGCCTTGCCTATGACGGGGACCGGTTCTATGAAAAGGAAGCAGAGAAGGTGCCTGTGGTGAACACGGTGGGAGCCGGGGATTCCTATATCGCAGCATTTACCTATGGCGTAAGCCTGGGGGAATCCATATCCCAATGTATGGACAGGGGAAAGAAGCGGGCCACGGAAATCATCCGGCAGTTCAATCCATATAAATAAAAGAAAGCGGGAAATGAAATGAAGGATTACAAAATAATTGCGGTGGGAGATAATGTCTGTGATAAATACCTTTCCAGAGGCAGGATGTACCCGGGGGGCCAGTGTGTCAATACATGTGTGTACGCCAAACTCAACGGGGCTTATACCGCTTACCTTGGAAAATACGGCAGTGACCAGGTGGCTGAATGTGTCCGGGATACACTGAAGCAGATAGGGATTGACGACAGCCATAGCCGCTGCCATGAGGGTGAGAACGGATTTGCCCTGGTGACACTGAAAGGAAATGACCGGGTATTTCTGGGCTCCAATAAGGGAGGAGTCGCCAGGGAGTATGGCTATGATTTTACAGAGGAGGATTTTGCGTATATCAGCCAATTTAATCTGATTTATACTAATTTGAATTCTTACATCGAAGATGATTTAAAGAGTCTTAAAGAAACCGGAGTTGCCATTGCCTATGATTTTTCCACCAGATGGACAGACGCGTATCTGGAGAAGGTGTGCCCGTATGTCACGGTGGCCATTCTTTCCTGCGCCCATTTGACCAGGCAGGAGCGGGAAACGGAGATGAAGAAGGTACAGTCCTATGGAGTTAAGGTGGTCCTTGGCACCATTGGGGAGGACGGATCCTATGTACTATATGATGACAGCTTTTTGTATGCGCCCGCTGTCCATGCGGACGATGTGATCGATACCATGGGCGCAGGTGATTCTTACTTTGCAGCCTTCCTGTGCTCTTTGTTAGAAACCTCGCAGACAGGTGCTGTGGTGGAGGGTACAGAGGAGCGCATGAAGGAAAGACTGGTGGAAGCAATGGAGAGGGGAGCTGCATTTGCGGCTAAAATGTGCGCCAAAGAAGGGGCATTTGGCTACGGCGTGCCTGTTCTTGGGAGGACTGAAATATAGGAGCCAGGTGCCAGTGACATGTATCGCACGTAAGAGTCTGGAGAACAGGCGCCAAGTGCTCATAACCAGCCACTGCGCTAAGTGCTCATAATTTAGGAGGAAATGATAATGAGACCGGATGTGTATGAAAATAATGGTGAAGGTATCCTGTGTGTTTATAAAAATGAAAAGTGGCTTGTCAGTATCAAGAACTGGAAGCCGGACAATGACATTGACGGTATTGCCCACCTGGAAATCCATCATTCTACGGATGAACAGTTTATTCTGGCAGCGGGAAAGGCGATTCTGATTACCGCAGCGAAGGCGGATGACGGGTTTAAGATTGAACTGACTTTGATGGAGCAGGGGAAGGTGTATAATGTGCCGGCAGAGTGCTGGTTCTATTCCATCACCCAGAAGGATACTAAGATGATGTATGTCCAGGATTCCAACTGCTCCATGGAAAACAGCGATTTCTGCGACCTTTCCAGGGATGAGATTGCGTACATACAGACCAATGCCCGCAGGCTGTTCGCACAGTAGACGGAGCGCCTATGGGAACGGAGTTTGTGCTGTTTGACTTTGACGGTGTTATTGCAAATACAGAGGAGAGCAATGCAGCATATCTGGAAAAGGCCCTGTCGGCCTTTGGAATCCAACTGACGGATGATGACCGGAAGGCTTTAATCGGTACCAATGACAAAGCCAGAATCGAGAGCCTGCTTTCCAGGTCTTTGGTCAAGGTCACGGCAGAGGACCTGGCAGGAAAGCGCCGGCAGGTGGGAAATACATACGAAAACAGCTGTATCCGCCCCATGCCGGGGGTGGTATCCCTGATTCAGGAGATACGGGGCCGGGGAATGAAGACAGGACTGGTGACCTCTACCTCCACCCGGCTGATTATGATTGCACTGAACCGGATGAGGATGACCGCGCTGTTTGATGTTGTCATATGCGGCGATATGTGCGCCAACCATAAACCGGATCCGGAGTGCTATAAAAAGGCAATGGATTATCTGGGAGCGGAGCCTTGTAAGTGCATTGTGTTTGAGGATTCCGCTGTGGGCATACACGCTGCCAGGCTGGCAGGAGCCCGGGTGGCGGCGTACCGCGGCTCGGGAATCCAACAGGATGTAAGTGAAGCTGATTTGATTGTGGATTCATATGATGAGTGTAAGGATATGCTGGATGACATAATGCAGGGCAGAAAAATGCAAGACAGAATAACGCAGGGCGGAATAATGCCCTGTAAATAGAGTGACGGCAGATTGGGCCGGTTTTTCCTGTTGGGGAAAACCGGCTCTGTTTATTTTCATGGAAGCCGGAGAATAATGATTGGTAAATTTATATTGCCGGCGCAGGGGTTATGGGATAAAATATAGTAACGCTTAATATGGGAGGGAGACACTATGATTTTATCAGACAGGACACTATTTAAAATGCTGGAGGCAGGTACCTTGTCAATCACGCCGTTAGATAAAGAGCAGGTACAGCCGGCCAGTGTGGATATACGTCTGGGGAATACCTTCAGTATTGTGGAGGATTTATCCACGGGAGTCATTACTTTAAAGGATGAGGTCAGGTACAAGACCATAAATACAGATACATACATCCTTCTTCCGGGCCAGTTTGTGCTTGCCACAACCATGGAGTATGTTTCCCTGCCTGACAACCTGACTGCTTTTGTGGAGGGGAGAAGTTCCCTGGGGCGTCTGGGTCTGTTCATACAGAATGCGGGCTGGGTGGACCCGGGCTTTCAGGGGGAGATTACCCTTGAACTGTTTAATGCAAACCGTTGTGCCATTGAGCTGAAGGCAGGACGAAGGGTTGGCCAGCTTGTGTTTGCGGAAATGGATGACACAGCCCTGAAACCATACAATGGAAAATACCAGGGGCAGAAGGGTGCCACCGGGTCGCGGGTATATATGGACTGACGGCCGGGCCGGACTTCAGGCAAAGAGACGCTCTGACTGGAACTGCTGCGTATATGATAATACATGACGGAGAACGTCCGCTCATTGATTGACGGAAGATATGGGGGCATGATATGATAGTACCAGTTACAAGGTTCGGCGGAGAATAAATATAAAATTGAAAAGGAGAAATAACATGGCATTCTATTTTGAGGAACCTTCCCGCACGTTCAGCGAGTATCTTCTGATTCCAGGCTATTCATCCACCCAGTGTATCCCTTCCCAGGTGAATCTGAAGACGCCTCTGGTAAAATATAAGAAAGGAACAGAACCGGACATATCCATCAATATCCCCATGGTTTCTGCCATCATGCAGTCCGTATCGGATGACAGGATGGCTGTTGCCCTTGCGCAGGAAGGCGGGATTTCCTTTATATACGGGTCCCAGGCCATTGAGAAGCAGGCTGAGATGATTCACAAGGTGAAGCGGTACAGGGCCGGTTTTGTGGTGAGTGATTCCAATGTATCGCCGGATATGACGCTGGCAGATGTGCTGGCCATCACGGAGGAGACAGGCCATTCCACCATTGCGGTGACTGCGGACGGACAGCCCAACGGAAAGCTGTTAGGCATTGTCACCAATAAGGATTACCGTGTCAGCAGGATGGGACCTGACACTAAGGTAAAGGACTTTATGACAACGCTGGATAATTTGGTTTATGCCGACGAGTCCACTACCCTGAAAGAAGCCAATGATATTATCTGGGAGCACAAGATTAACTGCCTTCCGCTGGTGAATAAGAACCAGGAGCTGGTGTACCTGGTTTTCCGTAAGGACTATGACACCCATAAAAAGAATGAGAACGAACTCATTGACAGCTCCAAGCGGTATATGGTGGGAGCAGGTATCAATACAAGGGACTATGAACAGCGTGTGCCGGCCCTGTTGGACGCGGGAGCGGATGTGCTGTGCATTGACAGCTCCGAAGGCTTCTCTGAGTGGCAGAAGATTACCATTGACTACATCCGGAAGAATTTTGGGGATTCGGTGAAGGTAGGAGCCGGCAATGTTGTGGACGGAGACGGATTCCGGTTCCTGGCAGAGGCAGGAGCTGATTTTGTCAAAGTGGGAATTGGCGGCGGCGCCATCTGTATTACCCGTGAACAGAAGGGAATCGGAAGAGGACAGGCCACGGCCCTGATTGAGGTGGCAAAGGCCAGGGATGAGTATTATAAAGAGACTGGCGTATACGTGCCCATCTGTTCGGACGGCGGTATTGTACACGATTACCATATCACGCTGGCGCTGGCCATGGGCGCTGATTTCATCATGCTGGGACGGTACTTTGCCAGATTTGACGAGAGCCCTACCAAGAGGGTGAATGTCAATGGAAGCTACATGAAGGAATACTGGGGCGAAGGCAGCGCCAGAGCCAGGAACTGGCAGCGCTATGATATGGGCGGGGATAAGAAGCTGTCCTTTGAGGAGGGCGTGGACTCCTTTGTTCCATATGCCGGCAGCCTTAAGGACAATGTGAACCTCACTCTGAGCAAGGTACGCTCCACCATGTGCAACTGCGGGGCGCTTACCATTCCGGAGCTCCAGGAGAAGGCAAAAATCACCCTGGTATCTTCCACCAGTATTGTGGAAGGCGGGGCACATGATGTTATGCTGAGGGATAAGAGATAAAAGACAGAAGATGAGAGATAAAGGCTGAAGAACAGAAAACTGAAAATAAAAAACAAAAGTTAAGAGGACTGCTGCAATGGATTGTTGCCGCAGTCCTTTTGAACAACTGGCAGGTATTGGAAAATGTTAACAGGACATTCTTAACGTCATTCAGAATACCGTCAATGCCGCAAAACAGAGTTGAGTGCCTTGATTTTCCGCCTGCAATTGTTTATAGTAACGGAGTAAGGGCTTAAGAAGAATGGAAAATGATTTTACATAGAGGAAAGGGGATTTTACAGATATGGATATCAGGATACGGGAGTATACAGAGGCGGACGCAGAAGAGGCAGTCAGGATATGGAACCATATTGTGGAGGAGGGAGCGGCATTTCCGCAGCTGAAGCTTCTTACGGCAGAGACAGGGAACCGTTTTTTTTCAGAGCAGTCATTTACAGGGATTGCGTATGACGGTGGGGGAGGAGAAATCGTGGGACTGTATATTCTCCATCCCAATAATGTGGGGCGCTGCGGCCATATCTGCAATGCCAGCTACGCGGTTAAATCCCAGCTGCGGGGACACCATATCGGAGAGGCATTGGTGAAGCATTGCATGGAGCAGGGGAAAAAGCTGGGATTCAGGATACTTCAGTTTAACGCTGTGGTGAAGAGTAATGCTTCGGCGCTCCATCTGTATGAAAAGCTTGGATTTACACAGTTGGGCGTGATACCAGGAGGATTCCTTATGAAGGATGGGAGTTATGAGGACATCATTCCCCATTATCATGTCCTGTGACGTGCAGTGCCTTATATAGTATCCTGTTATCATTTTTAAAAATGTTCTTGCTTTTCATTTTTAATCATTATATGCTTTTTTCATACACCGGTGTACCTATAAACGTGAAGGAGCTTATATGATGCAAAATGAAAATTGGCCTGTCCCGGAGTGGCGGACAACAGATCCCGGGGAGCAGGGCATGGACCGGGCATTACCTGAAAAACTGCGTTCGGTTATCACATCAGAATACGCAAATACCAATGGCATCGTGGTGGTCAGAAATGGCTGTATTGTCTGTGAGGAGTACTTTCATGGCTTTGGACCGGATGTTCCGGTCCATGTGGCATCGGTGACTAAGAGCGTGCTGTCCGCGTTGACGGGCATTGCGGTGGACAAGGGATATATACCGTCTGTCAGCCGGAGGATAATGGAGTATTTACCGGAGTATGTTTCGGAAACACATAACAGGAACTGCGGGAATGTGACCATTGAAAATCTGCTGACTATGACGGTGCCCTATGCTTTTGAGGAATGGAAGGAACCCTTGGAACAGCTGTGTACATCTCCCGACTGGGTGGGATTCACCCTGGATATGATGAGGGATGAGAGGGAAACCGATAAACCCCGCAGGCATTTCCAATATTGTACGGCAGGAGCCCATCTTTTGTCCGCGGTTTTACAGCGGGCGGTTGGGATGAGTACCAGAGAATTTGCAAACCGCTATCTGTTTGAGCCTGTTGGAATGACGGTGATTCCGGATTATCCCATGGAAACCTATACATGTGACAGTCTGTTTGGGGAAGGAGTCAGGGGGTGGGTGCACGATCCTGACGGCGTCACCGCAGGCGGATGGGGGCTGACCATGACTCCCAGGGATATGGCGCGGTTCGGCCTTCTGTATCTGAACATGGGCAGGTGGAATGGAGCGCGTATCATTTCAGAATCATGGGTCCGTCAGTCTGTGAAGAGAACCTTCAGCCGCTATGGTTATATGTGGTGGCGGTTTGAGAAAAAGGGAGTGGCTGTCCACGCCGCCATGGGAGATGGAGGAAACATGATTTGCTGGGTTCCTGACAGGAACCTGGTGGTGGCGATTGCGTCCGGGTTTGTGCCGGAGGCGAAGAACAGGTGGCTGATGGTCAGGGATTATATACTGCCGGCTGTTGAGGAAATATGGCGGTAAATTTTAAGGAAAGTATAGCGGGGACAGGAACCGGCCGTGGCCGGTTCCTGTCTCCGCTATATATGATAAAGTTATTAAATACGGATGGCATGCTTATTACCGGGCTGAATACTTCGTAAAATATGGGGCCGTTCCGCTTTTTGCAATGGTTCTTCGGTTTCGTTCTGCAATCGTTTGCTTACTGGTTCCCCTTCACTATAATCATGTCCTCCTGCTCCAGTGCGTCTGCAATCCAGCTGATGAACCGGCTGTAAAAGTCAAAGACAGTATCATCGAAATGAATATGGCTCATGTCATTTTCGATTTTCTGTATTATGATATTCCAGGTCCCGGCAGGTATGCGGTTATCCCAACAGACATCAAATTCCGGGAATTCGGATTCCAGATAGGACAGCAGGAGCTTTGTATAGTCTGTATCATAAATGCACAGTGATTCCTGGCAGTATGTATCGTGGTCTCCCGGTCCGGTGCCGCAGCTGCAGGGATAAAAGCAGAGATTTACCTTTTCATCCGGAGCCGAAAAACATCTTAATACCATAATCATCCCCCCGTATATCATTCCATTGCCGTGTACCGGGTCTTTCTAAGGCTAAGACCGCAGTCTGAACGTGATAATTAAATTATATCACGCCGGGGGGAGATTTGATAGTGTGAAAAAATAAGCCGCTGTTAAACCAGTCGCTGTTAAACTTGGGGCAGTTTGTAAGTTGGATTGACAGGAACTGGGGGTGGCTATAAAATAGAGGAATACCGATATTTTATTATAATGTGTGGCTGGGGGAAAATAGCTATGGACGGACAGAGGATACGGATTATTAAAAAGAATGATGAATATTCCATGGAATACCAGGTTGGAGATATCTTTTTGGTGGACAGCACATGGTATGGCGGCGTGAATGTGACCAGTAAGTCGGGAATACCCCTGTCTCTGGACAAGGAGGAGTATGAGTTTGTGAACAGGGAGGAGGCTGTACATGTAATTGACACCTATTCCTACGGGCTGGGAGCCATGGACTGCTTCTGCGAGATGGTGTCTGCCGGCCTTAAGACACTGGCCATGAGCCACCCCTGCGATACCAGGGAGGAACGGGATTCCTACCTGCAGGATGCAGAAAAGCTGTGCAGGAAGTACGGGGTGAAGCTTTATCCGGAGGACGAGGCTTTTATTACGGATTTATTCCCCGAGGAGTTGAATAAGGGTAAGTATAATTACCTCTTTTACCGGACCGGCGATGTGCTGGAGCGCTATATGGGACTGAAGGAACAACAGAAACGATTGATTGCAGACCACTCCTATACAGGGCAGGAGAGATACAGGATTGCCGTGGAGTTCGGGAAGCTTCTGTCCTACCCTGAGGATGGGATAGAGAGGCTGATTGAGAGGGCAGGCAGAGAAAAACAATGAAAACCCGGGTACGCTTGGAACGTATAATTGTAATTGCTGGAATACTGGTAGTTCTGTTCCTCACACTGGTCACCAGCTCCTATTACCAGAATGTTTTAAATCAGGTGGAGAAGGACGGCGGGGAGGATGGAAACGAATACCGCTACCATTATGTCATGATTGTGGAGGATTGTGACATGCCTTTCTGGAAGGATGTGTACGAGAGTACCAGAGAGGCTGCAAGGGAGCACAATGCCCTGGTGGAACTGATGGGAAAGAGTCTTTCCTCCACCATAGAGATAGAGAGTCTCATGGACATGGCCATTGCTTCCGGGGTGGATGGAATTATCCTGGAATACACGGGCGGCCATAAGATAGATGAGCGGATTAATGAGGCTGGTAAGGCGGGAATACCCGTGGTCACGGTTCTCAAGGATGCGCCGGATACCAGCCGTATAAGCTTTGTGGGGGTCAATGACTACCAGCTGGGCCGGCAGTACGGGGAACAGATTTTAAAGCTGGTGCCGCCGGATAAGGATGATGTGGAGGTGATGCTTCTGCTCCACGACAGGGATAACAGCAGCCAGGTGCAGATAGCAGAACAGATCAATAACCTGCTGGTGACTTCACCGGACACATCGGGACGGGTCAGGCTCATACAGGAGACCATGCGATCCACCGGGAAGGTGGATGCGGATGAGACCATAAGGAACATATTTTTCCGCAAGGAGGGAGTACCGGATGTCCTTGTGTGTACAGAGGCCGTGGATACAGAGGCTGCCTACCAGGCCATGATTGATTACAATAAGGTGGGGGAGCTGCAGCTCCTGGGGTATTACAAGTCAGATCAGATTTTAGAGGCTGTCAGGAAGGGGAATATTCCGGTAACGCTTGTCATTGATACGGAGCAGATGGGGCGGTACTGTGTGCAGGCATTGGAGGAATATCTGCAGGAGGGACACGCAAATTCCTATTACAGTGTGGATTTGCAGTTTGTCACAAAGGAAAATGTGGATTAGAGCCTGTTTGAAAAGTGAGCGATGAGTATGGAGAGACCGGGAAAGAACATATGGAGCCATCTGAGCCTGGAGAAGAAAATACTGCTGGCCGTGACCCTTATGATACTGACATTATTTATAAGCAACATATTTATCTATCTCCAGGTAAACAAGATTGCCGGCAAGATGGATACGGTATATGCCAGCAATGTAAACCTAAGCGAGCTGTCAGAGGCCCTGGAGCATGTGCAGAAGGACATGGGAGACTATGTGTCCGTAAAGAGCTCGGACAGCCTTGAGAGCTATTACAAAAGCCAGCAGGAATACCAGGGATTGTTAGAACGCCTGAACGATAAGACCATTGACAAGCCGGGAAAAATCCTGGAAAAGAACATCCGCATGATGTCGGAATCCTATCTGGATATGACCCAGGATGCGGTGCAGGCCAAGCGGGGGCGGAACGTAGAGCGGTACAGGGAGGCATATGAGAGGGCCCTTACCCTCTATCAGTACATCAACACGCGTATATCGGAGCTCAATGAGCTGCAGTTTAAAAACAACTCTGCCAGCTACCAGACCATGAGGGAGGCCCTTCGCTACATGGAGGTGTTCAACATGGTAATCCTGATGATTGTCATGCTGGCAGGGCTTATGGTGCTCAGGATGCTGGTAAAGGATATGGTAACGCCCCTTACCAGTCTGGCCAGGACCGCCAATCTGGTGGGACAGGGGAACTTTAATGTAAAGATGCCGGATACGGATTCCAACGACGAGATTGGCATTGTCACCAGGACCTTCAACCAGATGGTAGGAAGCCTGGAGGAATATGTGGCTAAGGTAAAGGAGGGTGCTGAGAAGGAGCAGGAGCTTTTGGAGCGGGAGCTCCTGATGGAAAACCACCTGAAGGAAGCCCGCCTTAAATACCTGCAGTCCCAGATCAATCCCCATTTTCTGTTTAATTCCCTCAATGCGGGGGCCCAGCTGGCTATGATGGAGGACGCGGAAAAAACCTGCATTTTCCTGGATAAGATGGCGGAATTTTTCCGCTATAATGTAAAGAAAGGATTGGAGGATGCCACGGTAGGGGATGAGACGGCTGCGGCTGAAAATTATATCTACATACTGAATGTGAGATTTGCAGGGGACATACAGTTTAAAGAATCCATAGACCAGCGGGTATTGGATGTGAAGATGCCCAGCATGATACTGCAGCCCATTGTGGAGAATGCGGTCAGACACGGGATCCGCGGCATGGAAGAGAATGGGACGATTCTTCTTACGGTTCATGGATGCAGGGACTCCATCCGCATCAGCGTACGGGATAACGGTAAGGGTATGAGCCGAGAGAGAATTCTTGAGGTTATGGAAGGCAGAAAGCAGGAAACACCGGATGACGGCGATTCCACGGGAATCGGCCTGGACAATGTGGTCAGCCGTCTGGAGCTGTATTATCAGCAAAAGGGGCTGGTCCAGATTGTAAGCGAAGGTCCCGGAATGGGGACCGAGGTCATCATCCATATTCCGGTGAAGGAGGAGATTGGACATGTTTCGGATATTACTGGCAGATGATGAGGGAATTATGCTGGAGTCCCTTAAGAAGATCATTACCACCAGCTTTGGAAGTGAATGCGATATACGGTGTGTCAAGACAGGCAGAGGTGTTGTGGAGATGGCGGAGAGCTTTCACCCGGATATTGCATTTGTGGACATCCATATGCCGGGACTCAGCGGAATCCAGGCCATCCAGGAAATACGCAAGGTGGATAAGGAGATGATGATTATTATCATCACAGCCTACGATAAATTCGCCTATGCAAAGGAGGCTGTGAACCTGGGTGTTATGGAATATCTGACCAAGCCCATTTCCAATAAAAAGATAATCCTGGACGTATGCATGAAAGCCATGCAGCGGGTGGAGGAAGCCAGACAGAAGAGAAGCGACGACCTTAAAATAAGGGAGAGGCTGGAAATCGTGGTTCCCATGATTGAGAGCGGATTTATCTACAATATGCTGCAGGACGACGGCGCGGACAGCTCCGGCTACGAGGAACTGCTGGGAATCAGGGAGCATTACGGTTTCTGCCTGGTTCTGGAATTCGGAGACAGGGATGAGAGCGGCAGGCTGACCAATGTAATCGGATCCAGCGTAAAGGCCAACAAGTATTACCAGGCCATGAGGGAAATTGTGAGGGATTATTTTTCCTGTATCGCCGGACCTGTCATGGGAAACCGGGTGGTGCTGTTTGTGCCTTCCTCTGAGCCGGTGCTTAAGTATGAAGAGAGGGTGGAGGTCATCACAAGAACCAGGACCATGCTCCAGAAGCTGGAGGAACACATTGGCAGTGATTTCCGCAGCGGTATCGGGAGCACAAAAACTCTGGGAAATGCAAAGGAGTCATATGGGGAGGCGCTGAGGGCATTGCGGGAGAGCGTCAGCCATGTGGTCCACATCACGGATATCCCAAGCAGGCAGGAGGACGTGGCCGGGGAATACCCAAAGGAGCTGGAAAACAGTTATTACGAGCGGGGATTGAAGGCGGACAGCGAGGGGGCCGCTGCCTGCGGAGCCGAGCTGTTTTCGTGTATGCAGGGAAGGTATGACTGCCGTGAAGACTTGGAGGCCAAGGTGCTGGAGCTCATCATGCAGCTGGAGTACCGGATATGCGCAAAGGACGGCACTGAGTTTGGCTTAAAGCCCAGGGGCAGTTATATCCGGGAGATAAAAGAGGCATCTGACAGCGACAAATTGTGCCGCTGGTTCCTGGAAAAAACACGGGAAATATGTCAATGCGCGGGTACTGAGAAAAAGAAGGAGATGGAGTACCTGGTGGATACGGTGAGAAAATACATTGACGAAAATTACCAGAAGGATATATCCCTGGACGAGATATCCAGGATGGTGAATATAAGCCCTTACTATTTCAGCAAGCTGTTCAAGCAGGGAACAGGGGAAAATTTCATCGAATACCTGACACGGACCAGAATGAGACAGGCCTGTGTCTGCCTCCGGAATCCGGATTACAGCATCAAGCAGATATGCGCCATGGTGGGATACAGCGACCCCAATTACTTCAGCCGTATTTTTAAGAAATACGAGGGCGTCAATCCCAGCGAGTACAGGGAACGGATGGAGAATGGGGCAGGGAAGGTTTAAGGACAGGTTTAGGACTGGTTAAGGAAAGGATAGGGAAACCATATGGGGATACGTAAAAAGAGGACCGCAGGCAGTATTGTCTGCATATTGTTCACAGCCCTGTTCTCGGTCCTGGCGGTCTCAGGCTGCGCCAAGACAGAGGACGCGGCGGCAGGCAGCGTGGAGCAGGAGGAGCAGGAGGTACAGATTGGTCTCAGCTTTGAATCCTTTGTCATAGAGCGGTGGATGCGGGAGAGGGATGTGTTTGTGTCCGCTGCAAAGGAGCTGGGGGCGGAGGTCAATGTACAGAATGCCAACGGGGATGTGGAGGAACAGATTTCCCAGATTGAGTATTTCATTAAGAAGCAGGTGGATGTCATCGTGGTGGTGGCAGGAGACTGTGAGGCGCTGTCAGATGTAATGATTAAAGCCAGGGAAGCGGGAATCAAGACTGTTTCCTATGACCGGCTCATAATGAATGCCGGGTGCGATTTATACATATCGTTTGACAACACCGAGGTGGGCAGGCTGATGGCTGAGAGCATGCTGGAAAATATTCCGGACGGAGGCGATATCTTCCTGATTCAGGGGCCCCTGACCGACAACAATGTTTCGCTGATCCGGGAGGGGATTGACGAGACCCTGGCCGGCAGCAATCTCAATGTGGTCTATGAAGCCAACTGCCCTGGCTGGATTGCGGAAAACGCCTATACCTATACGAAGGAAGGATTAAAGCTGGACCGCAATGTAAAGGGAATCATCTGCGGAAACGATGATCTGGCCAGCCAGGCCTTTAGGGCCTTGTCCGAAGAACGGCTGGCCGGAAAGGTGTGCGTGACCGGTCAGGACGGCGACCTGGCAGCCTGTCAGCGCATTGTGGAGGAAACCCAGGAAATGACGGCTTTTAAATCCGTGGAACAGGAGGCCAGCCTGGCAGCCAAATGCGCGGTTCTCCTGGGACTGGGGGAGGAAATCGAGGAGGTGCAGGACACTGCCTATGACGGCACCTATAACGTACCTTACCTGGAGCTTCAGCCCATTGCCGTCACAAAGGAAAACATGGACGAGGTTATCATTAAGGGCGGGTTTCATGCAAAGGAGGATGTGTATTTGAATGTGAATTAGGGTGTACAGCCGGATGATAGCACATTTTTAACTAAAAATAAAATAAACTGAGCAAAAATGTCCTGTATCCTGCAGGGCATTTTTTTAAACCTCTTAAAAGTGTGCAGATGGGTGCCAAGCAAGTCCAGAGCGGGCTGTGGTATATTTAAACTATCAAAACATTATGGAGGAGGATTTACAATATGAAAAAGAAATTGTTAGTGACCATGCTTACATTAGCCATGGCAGGCAGCCTTATGGCATGCGGAAGTAAGGAGGGAGCTGCTCCTGCTTCAGAGGCAAAGACAGAGGCCCAGACCGAAGCAAAGGCAGAGGACGCCAAAGCAGAGGACACCAAGGCTGAGACAGAAGCAGCAAAGGATGAGGCTGCATCCGGCGAAAAGCACCTGGTTGGCGTGGCAATGCCCACCAAGGACCTGCAGAGATGGAACCAGGACGGAAGCAATATGAAGGCAGAGCTGGAGGCGGCCGGATATGAGGTAGACCTTCAGTACGCCAGCAACGATGTACAGACCCAGGTATCCCAGGTGGAGAACATGATTTCCAACGGCTGTGAGCTGCTGGTCATCGCATCCATCGACGGAAGCTCTCTGGGCGAGCCTCTGGGACAGGCCAAGGAAGCAGGCATACCTGTTATTTCCTATGACAGGCTTCTGATGAACTCTGACGCTGTTACATATTACGCAACCTTTGACAACTACATGGTAGGACAGAAGCAGGGCGAATATCTGGTAGAGGCCCTTGGATTAGAGGAGAACGACGGACCGTTCAACATCGAGATGTTCACCGGCGACCCGGCTGACAATAACTGCAACTTCTTCTTCGGCGGAGCCATGGACGTGCTTCAGCCATACATTGACAGCGGAAAGCTGGTTGTAAAGTCCGGCCAGACCACATTCGAGCAGGTGGCAACCGCTAACTGGGATTCAGAGAAGGCACAGAACAGAATGGATACCATCATTGCAGGAAATTACTCCGACGGAACCGTTTTAAACGCAGTGCTTTGCTCCAACGACTCTACTGCACTGGGTGTTGAGAATGCCCTTGCATCCTCCTATACCGGCGAATATCCCATTATCACCGGTCAGGACTGTGATATTGCCAATGTAAAGAACCTGATTGCAGGCAAGCAGGCTATGTCCGTATTCAAGGATACACGTACCCTGGCCTCACAGGTAGTTAAGATGGTAGACGCCGTTATGCAGGGCGGAGAGGCAGAAGTTAATGATACCAAGTCTTATGATAACGGCACAGGCGTAATCCCCACATATCTCTGCGAGCCGGTTGTTGTCACAATTGATAATTACAAAGAAATGCTGATTGATTCCGGCTATTACACGGAAGACCAGTTAAAGTAATCAGATGGACCGGCCAATCAGGCCGGAAAAGATGAGAATCGTACAGGCGGGGAGAAACACCCGCCTGTATGGTTGTAGGAGGGATAGAATGGCAGAGATACTTTTGGAAATGAGAAATATCACCAAGACCTTCCCCGGAGTAAAAGCCCTTGACAATGTAAACCTGAAGGTGGAAAAGGGAGAAATCCATGCGCTGGTGGGGGAAAACGGAGCCGGTAAATCCACTCTCATGAACGTGCTCAGCGGCATATATCCCTACGGCACATATGAGGGCGACATCATTTACGACGGTCAGGTGTGCAAGTTTGATAAAATCAGTGACAGTGAGGAAAAGGGAATCGTCATCATCCACCAGGAGCTGGCATTGATTCCGTATATGTCCATTGGCGAGAACATGTACCTTGGAAATGAAAAAGGAAAGAAAATGGCAATTAACTGGGACCAGACATACGACGAGGCTGACCGCTATTTAAAGACAGTGGGCCTTAACGAGTCCTCCCATACATTGATCAAGGATATCGGAGTGGGAAAGCAGCAGCTGGTGGAGATAGCCAAGGCCCTTGCCAAAAAGGCCCGGCTGCTGATTCTGGACGAACCAACGGCTTCCCTCAATGAGGATGATTCCAAGGCCCTGCTGGAGCTGCTGCTTAAATTCAAGCAGGAGGGCATGACATCCATCATTATTTCCCATAAGCTCAATGAGATCGCATATGTGGCTGACAAGATAACGGTCATCCGTGACGGCTCCACCATAGAGACCCTGGATAAACAGACAGACGACATCTCAGAGGACCGGATCATAAAGGGAATGGTGGGACGTGAGCTGACAGACCGGTTCCCCAGGAGGGAGAATATCAACATCGGCAATACTGCCCTGGAGGTCAGGGACTGGGTGGTATACCATCCCCTGTACTCAGACAGGAAGGTGGTGGACCATGTGTCCATTCATGTGAACAAAGGGGAAGTGGTGGGAATCTGCGGGCTTATGGGAGCGGGACGTACGGAGCTGGCCATGAGCATTTTCGGAAAGAGCTACGGTACCAATATTTCGGGACAGCTTTTTATTGAGGGAAAAGAAGTCCATCTGAATACGGTGCACGACGCCATCAGCCATAAGATCGCATATGTGACTGAGGACAGGAAGGGAAACGGCCTTATCCTGTCCAATCCCATACGTGTAAACACCACCCTTGCCAACATGGGAGCGGTCAGCAGCCATGGAGTCATAGACAAGGACAAAGAATACATGGTGGCTGTGGAGTACAAGGATAAGCTGAAGACAAAATGTCCTGGAGTGGAACAGAACGCAGGAAATCTAAGCGGCGGCAACCAGCAGAAGGTGCTTCTGGCAAAATGGATGTTTACGGAGCCGGATGTTCTGATTCTGGATGAGCCCACAAGGGGAATCGACGTAGGCGCAAAGTATGAGATATACTGTATCATAAACCGTCTGGTGGAGGAAGGGAAGTCCGTCATCATGATATCGTCGGAGCTGCCCGAGGTGCTGGGCATGTCAGACCGCATTTATATCATGAATGAGGGCAGGCTGGCCGGGGAAGTGAACGCTTCGGAAGCTACCCAGGAATATATTATGTCCTGTATTCTTAAAGCTGATAAAGGAGAGTAGATCATGGATCAAAAGCTGAAAATCTCAGAGGTTCTGAAAAAATATACAATGATTATCGCTCTTGCGGTTATCGTCATACTGTTTACCGTGAACACGGGAGGCAAGATGCTTCTTCCTCAGAACGTAAACAACCTGATTGCCCAGAATGCCTATGTATTTATCCTGGCCACCGGCATGCTGTTCTGTATTCTGACCGGAGGCAACATCGACCTGTCGGTTGGTTCCGTGGTATGCTTCGTGGGCGCCATCGGAGGCAAGATGATGGTGGAAATGGGCATCAGCCCTTACCTTACACTTATCGCCATGGCCATCATGGGAATGTTAGTGGGAGCTTGGCAGGGATTCTGGATTGCCTATGTCAGGATTCCTCCGTTTATCGTTACCCTGGCCGGCATGCTGATGTTCAGGGGACTTTCCAACGTGGTGCTTCAGGGAATGACGCTGGCTCCCATACCGGACCAGTTTCTGGTGCTGTTCAATACCTATGTGCCGGATTTCTTTGCTGTGGAGGGCTTTAACCTGACCTGCTTCCTGGTGGGAGTTATTGCCTGTGTTGTCTATGCCTTTATTGTTTTCAATGGAAGGCGGCAGAAGCTGGCTAAGGGGTACTATGTGGAGCCTCTTACGGGAGTTGTGATCAAAATGGCAGTCATCTGCGTTGTCCTGCTCTCCTTCATGTTCCGCTTGGCCCAGTACAAGGGAATTCCAAACGCTCTTATCTGGGTAGCGGTTATCATCGGAATCTACAGCTATATTGCCTCCAAGACCACCACAGGCCGTTACTTCTATGCTGTGGGCGGCAATGAGAAGGCAACCAAGCTTTCCGGTATCAATACCAACCGGGTATATTTCCTGGCCTACTTAAACATGGGCCTTCTGGCAGCCATCGCGGGCATGGTCACGGTAGCCAGACTGAACTCCGCCAACCCCACGGCCGGAAACAGCTATGAGATGGACGCCATCGGCGCGTGCTTCATCGGCGGCGCTTCCGCATACGGCGGCACCGGTACGGTCCCCGGGGTTATTGTGGGCGCAACTCTTATGGGCGTGCTGAATCTGGGTATGAGCATCATGGGCGTGGACCAGAACCTGCAGAAGGTGGTAAAGGGCGGCGTTCTGCTGGCAGCGGTTATCTTTGATGTGGTGAGTAAGAGAAAGTCGTTTATTGTTAAATAATCATGTGTGAACAAGTTTCATATTGGATGGAATAAAATACCCCGGAGCCGTTGTCTTTAAGTCTGCTCCAGGGTATTTTCCTTGAGAAATGAACCTGTGTCATGTATAATAAGATGTATGTGAAAAGAAAAGCGCAGGATGATACAAAGAAGTAAAAAGAAGTTAAAAGGAAGTTAAAAAGAAGTGCGCTGCAGCATACAAAGGAGATACGACATGACAAAGGAAAAACTTGCATTGGAAATCATAGACCGCCTGAAAAAAGAATATCCCGATGCAGGCTGTACCCTGGACTATGACCATGCCTGGAAGCTGCTGGTCAGTGTACGCCTGGCGGCACAGTGTACAGACGCAAGAGTGAACGTGGTGGTTGAGGACCTTTACGCCAAATATCCGGATGTGGATGCCCTGGCAGAGGCGGATGTGGAAGATATTGAGCGGATAGTGAAGCCCTGCGGCCTGGGACACAGCAAGGCCAGGGACATAAGCGCCTGCATGAAGATATTGAAGGAACAGTATGGAGGCAAGGTGCCCGATGACTTTGACGCCCTGTTAAAGCTTCCCGGAGTGGGAAGAAAGAGCGCAAACCTGATTATGGGGGATGTGTTCGGAAAGCCTGCCATTGTGACGGACACACACTGTATCCGCCTGGTGAACCGTATGGGCCTGGTGGACGGAATCAAGGAGCCAAAGAAGGTGGAAATGGTACTGTGGAAGCTTGTGCCGCCTGAGGAGGGCAGCGATTTCTGCCACAGATTGGTATTTCATGGCCGGGACGTCTGTACAGCCAGGACAAAACCCCGCTGTGAGGCATGCTGTCTCAATGATATTTGCAAAAAAGCGGGAGTGGAGTGATTTTTTGCAGGGATGGAATAAAGATTGGACTTGAAAATAAGTTTTATGGAAAATGCTTTCCGGCATATCATGCAGCCGGAGGGCATTTTTTGCGTAACAGGTTAATTCCGCTTGCAGAAACAGGCTGATGGAACGCGGGAAAAGTATACAAAAACAGAGAGGTTCCCTCTGCACAGAACTCACAAAGTTTTTTTGAGGAGAAAGTTCTCCTTTGAAATTTGTTTTGGGAAAATGGTAAAATAATGACTGAGATAATCCGGAAGAATACGGATGAAGCAGCTCAATGAGCTCAATGGATGATGAGCAGGGAACAGTCAACGCTTTTGCAGGAAGGTGAGAAGATGAAAAATGAATCCGTGAAACATGTCAGATATGGGACTGGAAGAGTGGCGGAGGTGGTACAGAACCATATGGTGGTTCTGTTTGATGGTGAAGCCGGGAGAAAGGTATTTCCGTATCCCGATGCCTTTGAGCGATTTCTTTGTTTTGACGATCCAATCCTTCAGAAGCGGGCAGAAGCCGCGGTCATGGAATTAAAGAAGAAGCGGACGGAAGAAGCAAAACAGCGTCTTGTGGTTTATCAGTTATATGAGGCAAAAAGGAAACAGGAGCAGACGGAATTGTTAAAGAAAAGAAGGAAAGCGGCAAGGGAACGGCTGGCAAGGGAAAAGATGGCAAAGGTTATTTAGAAGAGGATTAGAAATAAGGACGAAAGTAAGGAAGAAAGTAAGAACGGAAGAAAAGCTGAAAGTACGGCCGGAAGAGAGGTTAAGAGAAAGGTTTTAAAGAAAGGAGTCGGATAACATGAGAATTATGAATCAAAAGGTGGAGCATAAGCGCTATGGCATAGGGACTATATTTGCGCTGAAGGGGAAGAAGGTCTACGTGGCATTCGGCAAGTTATATGGGGACATGGCATTTCCATATCCCAAGGTGTTTGAGGGTGACATGAAATTGGTGAACCAGGAGCTGCAGGAAGAACTGATGGAGGAACTTGCATAAAGGCGGCTGTGGAAAATCAGCGGCAGCAGAGGGATGCATACAACGAAATGCCAGTTACTGCTGGAAAGGGGTTTTCGGGAGGCAGAATCAGGACCGGACATGCGTTATGTCGGGGACAATGCTTTTGGGAAGCTCCTTTTTGCATGTAAGAATTTTTTATTTAAAAAGTATTGACTCTTACGTAACGTGATAGTGTACAGTAGTGGTAAGAGATAAAGCTGATGCGGATATTCCGCTGCCGGCAGATAATCATAGGCGGAAGCTCTGAAATTGAAAGAAGGATGATTGGTATGATGACAGTGAAACAGATGTCTTCCCTGACTGGTGTCAGCGTTAGGACATTGCAGTTTTATGATGAAATTGGTCTGCTTAAGCCCGCTCAGGTGACCGAAGCAGGATACAGGATGTATGATGAAAATGCAGTGGCAGAGCTGCAGCAGATACTGTTTTTTAAGGAGCTGGATTTCACATTAAAGGAAATAAAGGCTGTTATGGCAAGTCCTTTGTATGACAGGAAGGATGCATTTGAAAAACAGCGGGAACTGATTCGGATTAAGAGGGACAGGTTAAACGCGCTGCTGGAGCTGTTGGACAGACTTATAAAAGGAGAGAGAACTTTGGATTTCAAGGAATTTGATATGAGCAATTATTTTCAGGTTCTAACAGATTATAAAAGGACACATATGGAAGAAATCATAAAGCAGCTTGGCAGTATGGAGAGCTTTGACGAAATGATTTCTGAGTTAAAGGCCAACGAAGGCCACATAGCACAGATGGCAGTAAAACAATATGGCAGCATTGAGAAATTCACAAAGGCCATGGAGGAAAATCTGCAGCATTTTCTGGAAAATGGACCTGGGTTCACACAGAAAGAGGCAGATGAGGCCGTGGATAAAACGGATACGCTGACAAAGAAGCTTACCGCGGATTTGAGTAAGGAAGCCGGTTCGGACGAAGTACAGAAGATAGCCGGTGAACTGGTATTACTTATCAATGAAAGTAATGGAGGAATGGATATGGGCAGCAGCTACTGGTCCTTCATGGTCAATAATTATATGACGAATCCCGCGTTTCAGGAAATAACAGACAGAAAATACGGGGAAGGTGCATCGGAGTTTATGAGGAGGGCGTTAAAGGTGTATTTCGGGATGGAGTAAGCGGTGGATGGAGAGAGCGGTGGATGGAGCAAGTAGTGGATGGAGCAAGCGGCAGAGAGCATGGCTATATAAAATAATTTAGAATATCAAGGGTTCCTAAAATGCGGGATGTGTGCTATATTAGAGAATAATATTTTGCTGCCAGTCAATCATGCTGCGCACATCCTTTGTATGTGCAGGAAAGGAGAGGAACCTTATGAAGAATTCCGGAACCGTAAGAATGGAGACAAAGCGGCTGGTGCTGCGCCCTTATGTGATAGAGGACGCTGACGCCATGTTTAGAAACTGGGCAAACGATCCCCAGGTCACGAAATACCTCTCCTGGGAACCTCACAAGGATGTGGAGGAGACAAAGCAAATTCTGGAGGGATGGATTAAGTCATACGAGTCTAAGGATTTTTACACCTGGGCCATAGCGCGGAAGGAAGACGAGGGAAATGTCATCGGAAGCATTTCTGTTCCGCAGCTTAACCAGAAGGCGGGCCGTGTGACGGTGGGATACTGCCTGGGCAGGAATTGGTGGGGCCACAAAATCATGAAGGAGGCATTTGCGGAACTGATTCGGTTCTTTTTCGAGGTGGAGGGTGCCAACCGCGTGGAGGCCCTGCACGATACACGCAATGTGAACAGCGGAAAGGTTATGGCGGCCTGCGGGCTTAAGAAGGAGGGCACCCTTCGCCGGTATGGGTGGAATAATCAGGGGATATGCGATGAGTGTATCTATGGGATGGTGGCTTCGGATTATTTTGAAGGGAAACAACGTTGGGAAAATAAATAAGGAAAACAGGAAATAGAAGGTTATGTATGGACAGCCGGGTACAGATAGTGTGCCGGGCTGTTTTTGATGATGGGCATAGGTTATAACATAGAATATCAAAGAACTGCAATCAGATAATTTGTTTTATTTGGAATAATTGATAGATTACAGAAGAAATATTGGAAAACCAAAAGAAAATATTGCCAAATCAAATATACTGTCACACCGGGAATGCTTATAATACAAGCATAAGACGTCTTAGAAAAAAAGAGAAGGAGCGAAAAAGGGTGAAAAAAATAGCAGCATTGTTTGTAAGCATTGCATTAGTGGTAAGTCTGGCGGGATGTAAAGGGAATACAGCTACAGACACAACAGGAGCAGGGGAGACAACACAGAAGACAGAGACGAAAACATCGGAAGAAAAGAAGGAAGAGACACAGATGGAGGAAACCATAGAGAAGACAATTGCGGGTTTTGATGTCTCACACATGCCGGAAGGCGGATATACAGTGGCTCTATGTAATTTCTCGCTGGGTAATACATGGAGGGTTCAGATGGTTGAAACCTTCCGTCAGGTAGCAGAAGAATATAAGGAACTTGGTTTGATTAAAGAATACTATATAACCAATTCAGATGGGGATACAGCACAGCAAATCAGTGATATGGAAGATCTTATTACCATGGGAGTGGATATTATCTGTTTAACTGCAGCGTCACCTACAGCCCTGGTGCCAGTAGTAGACGAGGCTATGGAAGAGGGGATTACCTTAATTTCGTTTGACGCAGGGGTGGATACGGACAATGTGACGGCATCCCTCGTACTGGATAATACAGAGTTTGGCAGGGTGGATGCAAGATGGCTGGCTGATAAGATTGGGGGAAAAGGAAAGGTAGTGGTATTGGCTGGACAGGCTGGTTCAAAAAACGCGGAGCAGCGTGTCAATGGTGTTAACGAAGTGTTTGCGGAATATCCTGATATTGAGGTAGCGGCACTTTCCTATTGTGATTATGACTATGCAACCGCAAAGGCGGCTATAGAGAGCATAATTTCTGTATACAATGACATTGATGGAATTTTATCTCTTGGCGGAGCTATGAGCAGAGCGTGTGTGGATGCATATGAGGCTGCGGGATTAGAGTTGGTGCCAATCACAGGCGAGGCCAATAATGGATTTCTTAAAATGTGGAATGAGAGACAGTCGGAAGGGTTTACCAGTGTGTGTCCTATATCACCAAATACCAGTGGTGCGCAGGCATTGGATTTAGGACTTAAAGCCATTACCGGAGGAGAATATAAGAGGGAAAACGTGTTTGAAATTGAAACTGTAACAGATGAGACACTTAAAGATGTGGTAAGGACAGACTTGTCTGATAATTACTGGGCACCCTCCATACTTTCGGAAGAAAAACTTCAGGAGCTTTATGGAGAAGATTAGCGCTTTAAAGACGAAAGGCTGAAGGCACGATGAATGAAATAATGTTGGAAATGAATCATATCAGCAAAGCCTTTGGTGGGAATCAGGCCCTTAAGAATGTGCATTTTTCCTGTACGAGAGGAACCGTTCATGTGTTGGCGGGGGAAAACGGTGCAGGAAAAAGCACACTTTTAAAGGTGATAGCCGGTATCCATCAGGCTGATAAAGGAGAAATTTTTCTAAATGGAAAACAAGTATCCATACATAGTCCGCTGCACGCACAGGAACTGGGGATTGCCATGGTATTCCAGGAGCTGACATTGATTGGTGAACTGACTGTGGAGGAAAATTTGTATCTGAATGTGGAACCTCGTAAACATGGCCTGATAGATAGAAAATCCATCACCGCCAGTGTCAGGGCGTTGATGAAAGAATATGGAATCAATATAGACCCAAAAGCAATAGCTGGAAGATTATCTGTGGCAGAACAACAGATGGCAGAAATACTGAAGGTCCTTTTAAAATCTCCTGAATTAATTATTTTAGATGAGCCGACCTCATCTCTTGCTATCCAGGAAGTCGAGAAGTTGTTCCAAATCATTCGAAATTTGGTGGAAAAGGGAAAGACAATACTTTTTATTTCTCACCGAATGGAAGAAATATTTGAAATAGGGGACGACGTTACTGTTTTCAAAGATGGGGAATTTATAGGGACCAGAAAGCTGAAAGAAATTGATAAGGATGAATTGATTCGCATGATGGTGGGAAGGCCGCTTCAGAATGTATTCCCCCAAAAAGCAGGGACAATTGGCAATGAGATTATATTCAGGGCAGAACATATAACAGGCAGCAGGCTGCAGGATATATCCTTTTGTCTCAAAAAAGGCGAGGTATTGGGAATCGCAGGACTGCAGGGACATGGGCAGACAGAACTTTTAAATGCTTTGAGCGGACTTTATCCGCTAAAGCAAGGTAGCCTGGAAATAATGGGTAAGGTTAAAAAGATAAGAAATGCAGGACAGGCAATACGTGAGGGGATTGCTCTGGTACCGGGCGACAGAAAACGTGAAGGGCTTATGCTTATTCTGCCGATTCAGCATAATCTGGCTGTCTGCTCCTTGAAGAAACGGATGAGGCTGGGATTTATAAATCTCAAAAAAGAAAGACAGTTTGCCCAGAAAATGAAGGAAACGTTAAATATAAAAGCCTATCGACTGGGTGACCCTGTCTACAGCCTCAGCGGTGGAAACCAGCAGAAAGTTGTATTAGGCAAGGAACTGGCCATTCTTCCCAGGATTATTTTGTTTAACGATCCTACGAGAGGAATTGATGTAGAGGCTAAAAGCGACTTTTACAAAATCATGAGAGACTTGGCTAATCAGGGAATAGGAGTCATTCTTTGTTCCAGCGATATGATGGAAATAATCGGCATGAGTGACAGGGTCCTGGTCATGTATGAAGGCGCTATATCTGCACAGTTAAAAGGTGAAGAGATAGAGGAAGAGATAATCATGCGTTGTGCCATGGGACTGTCTTCCGATGAATGAGGGGGAATATAAATGGGGTCTAAATTGGTAATTTTAAAAGATAAAGATTTCCTCTATCGATATTCGCGCGTATTATTCGCGGCGACATTCCTGGTGCTGTTCATCTGTTTTAACTGTATGTCGAGTGACCGGTTTTGGACATGGAGGAATTTTAAAAGTATTGTTTTTGCTGCATTTCCACTTATGATGGTAGCCTATGGGCAGACCATGGTTCTGCTTACAAGAGGAATTGATGTTTCTTTGGGGGCAGTGGTCTCATTGGCAAATGTGGTATGTGTATCTCTGATGAAACCTGAGTCTCAGACAGGGTGGGTGATGGCGGTCCTTGGCGCAGTTGCTGCCGGTGCGGCATGTGGAGGATTGAACGGTTTTATAATTGCCCAGTTCCGGCTGGCTCCTATGATAGTGACCATAGCCATGACGGTGGTGTATTCAGGTTTAGCCCTCTATGTGATGCCGATGCCATCAGGAAGTGTGCACAGCGGTTTTGGAAATTTAATGAGGAAAACCTGGTTTAATATACCTCTGGCTCTTTTATTCATAGTAATACTTATGATTGCAGCCAGGTTGTTGACCAATAGTACTTCATTTGGCAGACAATTGAGAGCCGTAGGAGGAAACGAGGAATCCGCCTATTCTACAGGTATCAATGTAAAGTGGGTCAAGATAAAGACATATGCGTTTTCCGGTATGTTTGCATCCCTTGGTGGAATTTTTCTGGCAGCCTATATCAATTCAGGTGACCCTACGATTGGCGGGAATTATTCTCTTAATGCGGTGGCTGCTTCTGTAATAGGAGGGACTTCTCTGATTGGAGCCAGAGGAGATATCATAGGTACGGTGATAGGTGTTTTCATATTATCCATGATTAGCAATATGCTGAACCTCAATGGTGTATCATCCTATTATCAATTCCTGATAGAAGGTTTTATTCTGATTTTTGCATTGGCTATCAGTTCAGTAAAGAATGCATCGGATTAAGCCGGGAGGAAACGAGATATGGAAGGAATAAGAGGAATGGAAAGCAATAAAAAAAATTGGCTGAATATTCTTTTTCAGCCCCAGTATCTGATTTACATTGTACTGGTATCGGTATTGATTATAGCCAGCATAATGTCTCCAGGCTATTTAAAGATAACCCATATCGCAAGTATGCTGCGTATAGCCTCCTTCCTGGGATTGGTATGTATCGGTCAAAATCTGGTCATGCTGACTGGCAGTATAGATATGTCTGTGGCAGCAGTCATAACACTGGGTAATATACTGGGCGCACAAGTATTGATGGGAAAAGATGCCAATATTTTAACGGCACTTCTAATTGTAATCGTGGCAGGGCTGGCAGTGGGAATCTGTACCTCTTTTGGGGTCAGTAAATTAAACATACCTGCATTTATCATGACATTAGGCATGAGTTCCATTGTTGAAGGGTTTGCCATGGTTTATACAGGAGGCGCACCAAAGGGAAGTACGTCGCCTGCACTGACACGGATGACCTCATCCAATATGGTTGGCGTATTTTCCGGAACAGCTGTTTTATGGTTAGTCATAGCAGCAGGGTTTATCCTGTTCATGAGATACACAAAATTTGGCCGTAATGTATATGCAGTGGGTGCGAATCCTGTTGCCGCCAAGTTTTCTGGTATTAATGTTAGGATGACGAAGGCAGCCATTTTCATCATAGCAGCTGTAATATATGCATTGGTAGGCTTCCTTCTTGTGGGCTATACGGGGACCACATATTTAGAGGTAGGAGATACATACCATCCTAACAATGTTGCCGCTGTCATTATTGGCGGTACCTCAGTGAAGGGAGGCAAAGGAGGTTATTTTGGTACCATTGCAGGTGTTTTGCTTATGGTGATACTGACAGATTTTCTTACTGTACTAAATGTGCAGGAGTCTCTGAGACAAGTGATTCAGGGAGTAATTCTCATTTTACTAATTGTGCTTTATGCAAAGGACAAGGAGCGTTAAGGTGGAGTTTAAAAATGTGTTTGATCTGAAGCTTCCAGGCTGCTATGCGGCTGGAAGATTAGTGGAGAATGGAATGGAAAAGGCTGTCTTTGCCTCAGAGAAGGAGGGAGACGGTAAAATAATAAGTTTGGATTTGGACAGTTTTCAGACCTGTGTTCTGTCCGAGTCACCAGGCGGATGTATGAATGTTATTTCTTTGCCAGGAGAAGATGCGGAGTTTCTGGCGATACAGAGATTTTTTCCAGTGTTTCAGTCCGAAAATGCAGTCATCGTATGGGGGTGGAAAACAGATGAGGGGTATCAATATAAAGAAGTACAGCAATTACCATTTGTCCATCGGATCGAGGTGATTCATTACAAAGGGGAAGATTTACTAATTGCGGCCTCTCTGTGTGGTTCAAAACGGTATCAGGAGGATTGGGAGTCACCGGGAAGCATCTATGCCGGACGGATAGATTATATCAGCCGATCAATAACAGAATTTCATGTCATCTGTAATGGAATATTCCAGAATCACGGACTGACCAGAGCAGAGAAAAACGGAATACCAGGAGTGCTGGTATCAGGCAGATGCGGTGTATTTCTTCTGACCCCCTCTAAAGGTGTCAGCGGTATGTGGGAAAAGCAAAGTTATATTGACACACCGGCCAGTGATGCGGTTATAGTGGATATAGATGGGGATGGTCAGTGGGAAATGGGAGTCATCTCACCGTTTCATGGAGACAGATTCCAGATATATAAGAGGATAGGAGAGACTTGGAATGTCATATATGAGCTGCCGGGTAAGCATGAATTTGGACATGCAATCTGGGGTGGTATGCTTAACGGACACCCGGGTTTTATCGTGGGCTACAGGGGAGATGCAATGGAGTCTTATCTGGTTTCGCTAGAGAATGGGGAGTATAAGGCGAGTCTTATAGATAAGGGGACAGGCCCTGCAAACATAACAGTAGTACATGTAAACGGCTGTGATTATGTATGTGCAGCAAACTGTCAGAGTGACAGGTGTACAGTATATCAGGCATATAGGGATTAAGTAAACTATGAATCATGCCCGAGAGGCAGAAAGGAATAAATATGAGTATAGAAAAAACAGACGGAAGAGGTTTATTATCAGGTGTTTACATCAGAACTAATAGGGAGATTACACGGGAACAGTGGATATTGGAATCATTTCCGGAGTGGGGTACATTCCTCAATAATGAGATAGAGAATTATGAGGTGCCGAAGGGGCAGGTCAGCCTTTGGTGGTGTGGAGGGCCATCTTGGGTTCTTAAGACAGATGCAGGCGGCATTTTCCTCATCGACCAGTGGTGCGGTCCTTCGCATTATACCACTATTGATTACTGCGGAGTGTGTAAACAGAATGGAGCGCCCAGTATGAACTGGCTGCGGTTGAATCCGCAGGTCATTGATCCTTTTTCATTTAACAAGGTAGATGGAGTTTTTTGTACCCATGTACATAATGACCATTGCGATTTTTATACAATAAAAGGTACTATGCAGACTACAGATGCCCGATACATTGCTCCGCCGGAAACAGTTAAGCGCCTTCATGAATTTGAAGTGCCGGAAGATAGAATCGTAGAGGCGCATGTGGGAGAGAGTATTCATATGCCTGGGGCAGAAATTGTATTCCTGCCCAATTATGATGACTGTGCCACAAAAACAGGAGACGGGGAAGCACAGCCTTATAACCAGGTAGCCTGCTCTTTCCTTTTTAAAACATCAGCGGGTAATATACTGTTTCTGGGGGATACATGGTTCAATGATGCATATGTTGCCATTGGAAAGAAATATGATATAGATGTGGCTGTTTTTGATATTGGTTATAATGCACCGGGAGCCTTTGATAAAATGACACCGTATGATGGGGCAAGGCTGGGCAAAGCTTTGAAGGCCAAAGTGCTTATACCGGACCACTGGGAAAACTGGGCCAATTCCTCCGCAGACCCGGATATGCTTGTAAGACAGTTTGAAAGCATATGTGAGGACATATGTCCTGAATCAAAGACAGTAATCATGAGGTGTGCCGGACGGTTTGACTATCCAAAGGATCAGGATATCAAACGTTACCGGTATCCGGACCAGAGCGAAAATTTCCGTCTGGAGTATTCATCCTATGCCAATCAAATTTAGTTTATTTAAGGATGGGGCTGTTTCACCAAAGTTTGGTGGACAGCCCTTCCTGTAATTATGTATTCTGCTTGCGGTATTGAGATGGGGTAAGCCCGGTATACTTCTTAAAAATAACATTAAAATGGGAAACATTCTCATAGCCAACCATAGTGCTTATCTCAAAAAAACGCAGATTACTCTGTCGTATCAGCTCACGGGCTTTGTCAATCCTGAGCCGGATTAAATAGTCGGAAAAAGTCTCGCCCGTCTGCTTTTTAAAAATCAGACTGAAATAACCTGGACTTAAATATATATGGCGCGCAACATCATTCACATTCAGGCCTGGTTTGCTGAGATTATCCTGTATATAGCGAATGGCATTGTTTATGGTTTTTGCATACTTGTTGTGCTGCTGATGTTCTATAAAGTCCGCAACTGTTTCATAGATAGACCGGAATTTATTCAACATGAGATTGAGGCTGCCAGCCTGAAGCATGGACTCCAACTCTGTCATGGGTGAAGAAAATATATCGGTTAAGGCGATGTCATATTGTTGTATTTCTTTTGAAAGTGATACAGCCATTTGTTTCAGAAGGATCTGGGCGTAAGAGCGCGAGTCCGGACCGCATGAAATCAGCTCATGATAGAGTTTGAAAAGCTGACCATTAAGCTGATCCCGAGAGTTGATGCTGATATCCGCCATTTGCAGCAGTCCGGGGTTCTGGGGTTCGGAAACAGCTGGAGCGGCAAGTGTGCGGATATCTTTATAGGAAATGCATTCGCTGGTTCCGATGATAAATTTGTAGTCCATGGCAGCGAGTGCCTCCATGTAGGACTGACGCAGATTGGACAGGCTGGATATGAATCGTCCGTAAGTTATGGTTACGGCCGCAGCGGAGGATTCTTTCAGACAAGCCTGCACCCCGGAATGATAAGCACGAATTTTCAACTCCAGTGCATCCCTGTCAGGTGCATGTACCAGAAATACATATTGCTGCATGGTGTGCCTAAGGAGAAAAAAATTGTCTGAGGGATACTGCTCAGCTGTTTTGGAGAAGTCATGAAATGCCTGCTGCTGCCTGTGGAGACCGTATTGCTTAAAATGAAAACTGTCTGTATCCAGCTCTGCGATTACTATAGCATGGAGGATGTCCTGATCCAGATTCAGCGAATGTGCTTTTGCATTGATTTCGCCTGCATCGGTAAGCTTGAAATCCAGTATATCTGAAAGGAACATACGCCTGTTCAGCAAATCATTTTTTTTGTTCTGGCTGCACTTTTCTTTTGCCGCATTCAAAATGCTTGTAAATTCATCCAAATCAATGGGCTTGGAAATATATCCAAGAGCGCCTGATTTTAACGCCTTTTGGGCATACTTGAAATCATCGTATCCGCTTATAATGATGATGGATGTATTCTCATTAACTTCATATGCACACTCAATTAAATCAAATCCCAGACAGTCAGGAAGGCGGATGTCGGTTATAAGGATATCCGGTTTGATTTCATGCAGGGATGCCTTGCAGGAGACCCCATTGGAAGCAGATGCAGCCAGACAGACATCAGGTATTTCTTGTTGTATGAATTCGCTTAAGCCCTCCAGAATTATTTCGTCATCATCACATAATACTACACTGTACATAGCGTCACCCCATAAAAGATTCAATATCTTCCTTTTCTGTAATCTTTGGAATTCTGATGGTTACAGTCGTTCCTTTACCACGTGTGGATTCAATTTTAAAACTGCAGTTATCACCAAAATACATAGTAAGACGGGTATATATATTTTTAAGGCCGTAACCACGGCTGTTATCATGAGAAGAGTTAAGGTCCAGACATTGTCTCAGCTGATATAAATTGCTTTCATCCATCCCACTACCATTGTCTGATACGCGAAAGACGACTGTTTCCCCGCATAGTTCAACGTCGATATGAACCATGACTGGTTTTTGTTCCGGTGTATAAGCATGATAGATACAGTTTTCAACCAAGGGCTGCAGGATGAGTTTGGGTGTAATGCAGGAGCTGGCATGTTCAGAGCAATTAATCGTATAATTCAGTTTCTGTTTATACCGGGTGCTCTGTATGACAAGATAATTCTGAACATGTGATATCTCTTCTGATACCATGATTAAGTCATTCCCCCTGCTGAGTGCAATTCGGAACAATTTACTTAGGGCAGAAAGCATAGTAACAGCCTCGTCCTGGCGCTTCAGACGCATGAGCCAAATGACAGAGTCCAGCGAATTATAAAGAAAGTGGGGGTTGATTTGAGACTGAAGAGCCTTTAACTGCGATTCCCGTAAAAGTTCCTGGCTTTTATATACTCGATCCGTCAGGCTCCTGATTTCATAAACCATATCGTTAAAAGCATTACAGAGCTCACCAATCTCATCTGTCCTATGGGATGAGACCTCCACACATAAATCGCCGGACTGGATATCACGCATTGAATCCCTGAGTTCCATTAGGGGGGCCAGCATACGCCGGGAGTAATAATAGCTGATTAAGAAAATGAGCAATATGATGCATACCGTTGTAATAATGATAGGAATGAAAATACCAAACCACTGCATTTTTATGCTGGTGACGTCAGAAATGGATATCAGTTTCCATTTACCATCAAATATTTCGTCAGTCCAGATTCGGAACTGTCGGTTGCGTATATTGATTGCATCATCGGAAGTATGATTCAGGTATGGTGTCCAGTCCATGGAATCCTCCAGATTGATGGAATGGTTGGATTCCAGAAGAACCTGATTATCAGTGTCAACAATGAGAAAAGCAGCTATTTCAGAAGTTGTATCCAATAAATTATAAATTATCTCAGTATCAATGTCGGCTAGTACAGCTCCGCATTTCTTACCAGAAGATTTATCGTAAATAGTAAGTCCGACAGTGACATAGGACTCATCCACTGTTTTAACTACATAAGAATTTTCGTGAGGGGGAAATATTACAATGTCATTCTGATTTATAATCTGGTGAAACCAGGATTCATCTAAAAAGTTTTTTTTCAGAAAGGAAATATTAGTTGATTTTAACTCCAGCTGATTTGAGCCAATGACATACAAACCGGAGAGGTTTTTGTTTTGCTTTGCAAATGATGTCAGCTCCAGGCTGGCTGTGAGATCAGCGGAATACAATGCAGGAAGACTGGAATAGTCATTTTGCAGATAACCCTGGATACTCATATTGTCTGCTACGACCTGACATGAATTACATACATCCTCATAAATTGTATTAAGATTTGTGATCAGTATGTTGCTTATTTCTGCCATGTGGGATACCTTTAACTGTGTCAGTACCCGGACACTGAACAGGGTACATACTGTTAGAAGTATGCATAAAGGGATGGATGCAATCGTCAGGTGGCTTAGGATTAATTTTGTACGGAATTTCATGTGTAGTCGTTTCATTTTTATTTGTACCATCGTTAATAGGCGTAATTATAGTTTTCCAGTGCATTGGTACGATCATATATTTTATTAGGTATGATGACCCATTTGGGAAGTTTATAGCCAGCCCTGTGCTGGGATATGGCGGACATGACTACGGTCCCTACGTTGGGACTGCTGGTTATCGTAGCCAGATACTCACCGGCTATGATAGCTTTTAGTGCATCCTGACTTCCATTGATGGATACAATAGGTATCGTGTGGACATCCTTGCCTGCTAGTTTTAAAGCCTGCAGGGCGCCGATCCCGGCCTCGTCGCTGTGAATGAAAAGCGCGTCAAAATCAGTTTCTGAGTCAGTAATAATCCGCTCCATTATTTTCATGGATGCCTCACTGTCGAAACTGCCATCCACTGTATCCACTAGGGTAAGATTCGGATAACATGCAAGCTCCTGACTGAAGGCATCGGAACGTACAGGGGTATAGTCCAAATCGGGTTCGCCGGTTAATTCCAGGATACGTGCCTCTCTTCCTTGAAAAAAATCAGCCAGAATCCGGGCGGATAGCCGGCCCTCAGAAGGGTAACTGGAACTTATACGGGTAAGATAATGTATATCGGGATCTGATACATGGTCTGTATCCACAAAGATGACACCCACCCCCATGGCTTCGGCTTCCATCAGGATATCCTTTAGCGCTGAAAGTTCTTTCGGTGATATGACAAGGTAATCAGGATGGTCCATGAGTAGCTGTCGGAGATTCTTGAGCTGCCATTCTGAGGTATCTTCTTCCGGTTCATAATATATTAGCTGATATCCATGTGCTTTTGCCGATTCCTTGAAACTCATAAGCTGTATTGCCCGCCATGGATTGCTGCAATCTGTTTGGGAAAAACCGATTCGGACAGAAGCATCATCCAGCTTCGGGATAGGTATTATTTTTTCCTGCTTATATAAGGAATTATATAGGAGACCTAACAGGCAAGGGATGCACAGCGCGAGAAAAAGCAAGATCCAAATATTTTTCTTACACATTTTCATAGAGGTCCTCACTTAATTTGGGAGGTTTTATTGGAACGGAGTTGTCACATATCACTATAAAATATTATATATTGCCATTAAAAATAAGTCAATATGACCTGGAAAAAAATGGGGGAGGGGGATGAAAGATTATCATAGAAGGATTAATTTGTGTTTTTCCGCCAAACATAGTATAATCAAAATGTTGCAGACAACGAAAGAATTAAGGAGAATTATATGGAACCATTTGAAAATGATAAGAATCAGAATACGGAGCCTGTAATGGCAGAGAATATGACATCAGCCCCAGCAAAGCGATATGAAGGCAAGTCCTTCATTTTCTCAGATATCCCGTCACAGGAAAAAATCATTCAGGTTTTGTGTACAACCTTTGGCTTGGACCCGGAGGGAAAGGGAGATACCCTTGTACTGCATAACGGAGATATAGAAATCCGTCTGGCAGTGGCCAGCGAGTCTGCCGGTGAAAAGGCGGAGGAGTTTATAAAGAGACAGGTGGAGGGAACCTGCGACCATTTTTATCAGGTTAAAACAGGGGTTGTGGATGTTAAGACCAACCTGCTGTACCAGATTGGACGGGCCAGAAGTTTTGTGCTGGTGGAATATGCCTTTGACGTGGAGGACGAAGAGGATATTGAGGACAAGAAGACCATGATTGAGGATATGTTCGTGTCCATTTTAAACGATCTGGAGGGAATTATCCTGATTCAGAACCAGGATGAGAAAGAGGACGGCATGTTCTGCAGCGGGGAAAATGGGGAAAAGCTACTGATTCTGTCCGACAAGGGCGGAAGCGCCTTTACCCGCTATCTTCCCTATCAGGAGCCGGACTTAAAGGCCGGAAAGGATATCACCCAGGAGCAGGTGGACCGCAGGATGCGCACCATGCAGACGCTTATCGGAAATGCAATCTATGTACCAGGATGGCTGCCCGCAGTTGCGCCTGCTTCACAGATAACCTGCCCCTCCCTGGAGGAGACTGCTCAGAGGGCACTGGCCATTATGGGCGTTGCCATTTATTCGGAATGCCTTCTGGATGAAAAACAGGGCATGGAAAAGGCACAGAATTTCCTGATGGATTATATTGATAATAACAATACCCAGGATTATTTCTCTCCAAAGGAGTGGAAGTATCTGCACGATACGGCTCCCGACAGGAAGGAAATCCTGTCTTTCTTAAGGCAGTATGAATCCCTTCATGTGGTAGAATGGGCGCTGGGACTGGTGGAGGAGCTGGGATTCCCGGATCATCCCTGCAATCCCGCTGATTTGGTAAAGCTACTGAGAAATGGCACCAGTATCAGTAAAATCATGGCAAAGTCCAGGCCTAAGAGCCCCAGAGAGCTGTTGGATGCCTGCGACCTTATTTCCTGTCTGGAATGGTCCTGCATCAATGCCAGACGCCATGAATTGCCGGAGCCTGTGGGCATGAAGACCGGGGTGGTAAGGGAGTGGCACAAGGCTCTGAACTGGCTGACAGGCCATGGCCAGTGGGATGAGGTAAGAACTAATTCCTAAAATACGCCTGTAAAGAGGTAGATGGAAATGAAAACTGGAATTGTTGTGGAAGGCGGCGGAATGCGGGGCATTTACGCCGCCGGCGTATTGGACGTATTATTGGAACATGGGATTAAGGCAGACGGTCTGGTAGGAGTTTCGGCAGGAGCCATCCATGGGTGCAGCTTTGTGGCGGGACAGGCAGGGCGCTCCATACGCTATAATCTGAAGTACTGCCGCGACCCGCGGTATATGAGTTTCCGGTCGTTGGTAATGACCGGCGATCTGGTGGGAAATGAGTTCTGTTATCACGAACTGCCGGAGCGGCTGGACCCATTTGACAATGACGCCTTTGAGGCTTCGCCCATGGAGTTTTATGCCACCTGCACAGATGTGGAAACCGGCAGGCCGGTATACCACAGATGCGGCAGCCTGAGGGGGGAGAACATACAATGGATCAGGGCATCCGCCTCCATGCCTCTGGTTTCCAGGATTGTGGAGATAGACGGACAGAAGCTGCTGGACGGAGGCGTATCCGACTCCATTCCCGTAGCTGCATTCCGCAAAATGGGCTTTAAAAGAAGCCTGGTCATACTTACCCGGCCGGATGGTTACCGCAAAAAGCCAAACCAAATGCTCCCCGCTATCCGCAGGGTATACCGCAGATACCCCGAATTTATAAAAACCATGGAGTGCCGCCATCTGATGTATAACCGGGAACTGGAGGAGGTCAGACGCATGGAGTCTGCCGGGGAAATCTTTGTCATACGTCCCAGCCGTCTTATTAAAATCAGCCGGACAGAAAACAGACCGGAGAAGATACAGCAAATGTATGATTTAGGGCGTCTTGACGGTATGAAGGCGCTTCAGGACACAGCGGTTTTTTTAGGACTGGAGCCGGCTGCACAGGGATAATATCATAGTAATTTCACATAAGGATCATATAAGAGCCATGGTCCCCGGATTTGAGAGAAACCGGGGGCACGGCTCTTTGTGCGTTTACATTTGTCCTATGTTCTTTTTGTAATCCGTTCCCCAGGCTACCATGGAGTCCAGTATGGGTTTCAGGCTGTACCCTGTTTCGGTCAGGGTATATTCCACCTTCGGGGGGACCTGGGGATATATTTTGCGGGTAATCAGGCCTGCCTGTTCCATGGCCCTGAGGTGGCTGGTCAGGACTTTCTGAGTTATGCCGTTCACTGACCGCATGAGCTCGTTGAACCGTTTTGTCCCTGTGAGCAAATCCCGGATGATGAGAACCTTCCATTTATCGCCGATAAGCTGCAGGGTCATTTCCACGGGACAATCAGGTATTTTTATTGCGTTATCCATTCTGTATCACCTCCTGAGTATCTTTATAGGCGTATAGTATAAAAAAACTGTTAGTATAATTATATACCTGTAAAGGGGATTTGACAATGGGAAGGGAGGGCGGGGATGTGAATTTTAATGCGGGAGAATCCCAAGGAATATTTTTGAAACTCAGACATAGCCAATCATAACAAAAAATTAGAGCAGACCATAGAAAATATAATTTTACATCTTACATACATGAATATATAATGGTTAAATGTATTGTAAACTGTGTTTGAAAGGAGTCAATACCATGGAATATAAGCGATTTGGACAAAAAATCATTCTCCGCCTGAATCCGGGCGAGGAAGTGACAGAGTGTATCCGGGAAGTGTGCAGAACAGAAAAGGTGGCTCTGGGAGAGGTTTCCGGGCTGGGAGCTGCCTGTGAGGTGGAACTCGGGGTATTTGATACAACGGAGAAGAAGTATTATGGAAAGTCCTTCAAGGGAATCTATGAAATTGCCTCCCTTACAGGCAACATTACACAGCAGGGAGAAAACCCCTATCTTCATCTGCACATGGTAATCGGCAATCCGCTGGTGGGAGAGTGCCACGGAGGCCATTTGAACAGGGCGGTTATCAGCGCCACCGCTGAGATTTTCATTACGGTGATTGACGGAACCGCAGGCAGAAGGATGAGTGAATCCATCGGACTGAATCTGATTGAGTTCCCCCAGGCGTAATATCTAAAAAGGCATACAGACCCGGACTGTCTCGACTGAGGAGACGGTCCGGATTTTTTTGCCTTACCCTTTAATTGGGATTTGGAAATCGGATGGAATCATGATATACTTAGGAAAACGCGTTGTACGGGAACGAAAACAGCGCAGAGGGAGGCTTTGAGGTGGAACGGACCATTCTGTTATTGGGAAATCCTGAATTATATGAGGTCAGTCAGGAAGTGAAAATAGAAGAGCTTCATCAGATGGAACAGGTGAGGGAGGATTTAAAGGATACTCTGTTGGCATTTAGGGCCCGCTATGGAGTGGGAAGGGCCATTGCGGCGCCCCAGATTGGGGTGAAGAAACGTGTTATTTACCGTCATCTGGACACGCCGGTGTTGTTTATCAATCCCCGGCTTACCTTTCCAGAACAGGAAATGATAGACGTGCTGGATGATTGTATGTCGTTTCCTGACCTGCTGGTAAGGGTAAAGCGGTATAAACGGTGCATCATATATTATAAAGACCTGGAATGGAACGATTGCTCCATGGAACTGAAAGGGGATATGTCGGAACTGATTCAGCATGAGTACGATCACCTGGACGGAATACTGGCAACCCTGCGGGCAGTGGATGAAAGAGCGTTGGTGATGAAGCCCCATTGACGGATAAAGTACGGCGTCAGTAAGGATATGCAGACATTTTAGACACAGGAGGAATGATACCGGATGATTGACAAGGAAAAATTTTTAACAAGCTACAACATTGAACCTGAGGAACTTAAGGCGGCCGGACTGAACTGGGAGGAGCTGGCGGCCATCTATGATGACTATTTGTCCGTTGAGGGAAAACTGCGCAGCATTGGTAAGGATTTTGTGTACGATTATCTCTATGATATTGAGAGGGCAGGCATCCATTCCTACCGGTACCGCACTAAGGATCCCGGCCATCTGATAGAGAAAATCATACGCAAGCGCAACGAGCATTTTGAACGGTTTGAGGATATAAACAGAAGCAATTACCATAAGTACATCACGGACCTGATTGGAATTCGTGTGTTTTTCCTTTACCGGGAGGATTGGATTCATTTCCACAAATATATAACCAGTGTATTTGAGAATAACCCTGATCTATATGTGGTGGACCGCATAAAGGATTTTGATGAGGACACCGGGCATTATTACATCGCGGAACGGCCAAAGGTCTACCGCAGAAACGGGGACACCAGGATTTATGACGAGAATTTGATTGAGATTAAGTCCAACGGTATATACCGCTCCCTCCACTATATCATCAAATATAAGGGATATTATGTGGAGATCCAGGGAAGAACCCTGTTCGAGGAGGGCTGGAGCGAGATTGACCATGATATCGTATACCCCTATTTCCAGGACGATGAAATGTTAAAGGATTTCTCCACGCTCCTAAACCGTCTGTCAGGCATGGCGGATGAGATGAGCTCTTATTTCCGCAGGATGAAAGGGGTAAAGGAGGAATGGGAGAAAAAAATGGAGAGATATGATGATGAAGGATAGACAGGACCCGTTTTCCGGCATGAGCCTGGAGGAACTGTGGCAGCTGTTCCCTGTTTTCCTCACAAAGCACAGGCCGGTCTGGACGCAGTGGTACCAGGAGGAAAGGGAGCGGCTGTTTGGTATCCTTCCCATGGAGGATATCTGCGAAATCAGTCATGTGGGAAGCACATCCATCCCATCCATCTGGGCCAAGCCCATAGTGGATATCCTGGTGGAAATGAGGGAAGGCGGGGATATGCAGGCCATGAAGGAACACATTATCGGGGGCGGCTACATCTGCATGATGGAAAAGGCAGGAAGGATTTCGTTCAACAGGGGTTACACGCCGTCGGGATTTGCGGAGAAGGTATTCCATCTGCATCTGAGAGAGGCGGGGGATAACGACGAGCTGTATTTTAGGGATTATCTGAGGGAGCATCCGGAAGCAGCCAGGGAATATGAGGAGCTGAAGCTGGGACTCTGGAAAGAATATGAACATGACCGGGATGGGTATACGGAGCAGAAAAAAGCTGTGGTGGAAAGATTTACCAGGGAGGCAAAGAATCTTTATCCCGGCCGGTATAAAAGGCAGGCTCTGAGGTTTGCCAGGGCAGAGCCCGAAGATACGGAGGCGCTGCGCCGGCTTGCCAGGGCTTCGGAGGCACACTGGGGATATGATGAGGCGTTTATGGAAAACTTTGACGCAGGGTTTAATGTTACGGAAGATTTTATCCGCCGTAATCCTGTGTATGCGGCAGGAGATTGCGGCTGTCCGGCTGCCTTCTGGGGAATCAGGCAGGATAGAGATGCATGGGAATTAGAGTATTTTTATGTGGCAGAGGAAAGGCTGGGGAGGGGACTGGGAAAACAGATGTGGGAGCATATGACCGGCTGGTGCGGAAAACAGGAAATATGCCGCATTCATTTTGTTACCAGCCCCCAGGCAGTGGGATTTTACAGAAAAATGGGCGCGGTCCAGGACGGGGAAACACGGTCCCCTGTGGACGGCCGTCCGGTTCCGCATTTTGTGTATGACCTGTGATATTACATGGAAAAAGGCGGATAAGGTATGCTGCGGTCAAGGCTTGTATAGTCTGTATTGGCGGAAGAGGTGCTGAGACGGGTAAAATGGTAACGTATGAACAGGCGCGCGGCCGGGAAAAAACGGCCGGACGCCTGTTTTTTGTCTGCGGTCCGTGCTTTATTTTAAGAACAAAAGGGGAAAAATGCATTTAGGCATTTGCATTTTTCATGGGCTGGTATATAATCGGTACTGTTAAAAGCGGAATGTATCGCACGTAAGAGACCAAAGGACGGGTCACTAAGTGCTCATAACGAACCGCTGCACTAAGCGGTCAAAGGACGCCCGCCAAGTGCCAGCGGAATGTATCGCACGTAAGAGACCAAAGGACGGTCTCTAAGTGCTCATAACGAACCGCTGCACTAAGCGGTCAAAGGACGCCCGCCAAGTGCCAGCGGAATGTATCGCACGTAAGAGACCAAAGGACGGTCTCTAAGTGCTCATAACAAGGAGGCAGGAATATGCGAGGAGTGGAGACACGTATACAGGAAATCAGACACAGGATATTCAGGGAAGTGGCAAGGATGGCCTATCATACGGAATGGCCGGTGGATAAACGTATTGAAGAGCTTCCGTATAAAATCATACCGGGAGAAGTGGGGAATTTCCGCAATGACGTTTTTTTGGAACGGGCCATTGTCGGGGAACGGCTCAGATTGGCCATGGGGCTTCCGTACCGCAGCGCGGCGGAACATGCGCCGGTTTCGGATAACATAGAGGCTGCGGACAGACCGGAGACTTATTATACGCCTCCCCTGATTAATGTGATTAAATTTGCCTGCAATGCCTGTCATGAAAAGCGTGTATTTGTAACAGACGGCTGCCAGGGCTGTCTGGCCCATCCATGTGAGGAGGTGTGCCCTAAGGATGCCATCAAGCTGGACAGGACCAATGGCCGCTCCCACATCAATGACGACAAATGCATCAAATGCGGAAGGTGCGCGGATGTTTGTTCCTATAAGGCCATCATTATCCAGGAAAGACCCTGCGCCGCTGCCTGCGGTATGGACGCCATTTCCACGGATGAGAATGGAAAGGCGGATATTGATTACGATAAATGCGTATCCTGCGGAATGTGTCTGGTGAACTGCCCCTTTGGAGCCATAGCGGATAAATCGCAGATATTCCAGGTTATACGGGCCATCCAGTCAGGGGAAAGGGTTTATGCGGCAGTTGCCCCGGCTTTTGTGGGGCAGTTCGGACCAAAGGTGACGCCCGGCAAGCTGCGTGCAGCAATGAAGGCGCTGGGGTTTGCGGACGTTTTTGAGGTGGCGGTGGGAGCCGACCTGTGCGCTACCCAGGAGGCAATTGACTTTATCCAGGAAGTGCCGGAAAAGCTTCCCTTTATGGCTACATCCTGCTGCCCGGCCTGGTCCATGATGGCTAAGAAGCTGTTCCCGGAGCATGCGGACTGTATTTCTATGGCATTGACCCCCATGACATTGACGGCAAGGCTGATAAAGAGGCACCATTCTAATGCAAAGGTTGTATTCATCGGTCCCTGCGCAGCCAAGAAGCTGGAGGCCATGCGTACGGACATACGAAGCGATGTGGATTTCGTCCTTACCTTTGAAGAAATGGACGGCATCTTTGACGCCCGGCATGTGGACGTGGAGAAGATAGAAGAAGATCCGGAAGGCGTCAATGACGCTTCCATGGACGGCCGTAACTTTGCGGTGGCAGGCGGGGTGGCCAAGTCCGTAGTGGATGTGATTCATGAGCGTTATCCGGATAAGGAAATCAAGGTAGCCAATGCAGAGGGCCTTAAGGAATGCAGAAAACTGCTGACCATGGCAAAGGCCGGGAAATACAATGGCTACCTTCTGGAGGGAATGGCGTGTCCGGGCGGATGTGTGGCCGGAGCAGGAACCATGCAGCCTATTAAGAAGTCCCAGGCATCCGTGAACCTGTACGCATCCAAGGCAAAGCATAAAACCTCCAATGAGACAGAACATGTGAAGGAACTGGATAAGCTGGTGGACTAAAGGGCGGATTAATCTTTCTCCATCATGATTTCCAGAATGGTGCGGTCTGTCTGTGCCATGCCGGGATTGCTGATTCGTCCCATATTGCGGATGGCGCCCTCCGGTGTGGCGTGGCATATGCCGTCCTTTGGATCCAGCACAGTTTTGTCCACGGCCAGACAGGCGCTCATAAGGGCTGCCCCGCTGGCTGTAGCCAGTTTTAAGGCACATCCGATTTTTCCGCCGTCACATATCATGCCGGTCAGGTTGCCGCTCATATTGATGATGGCATATCCCATCTGTTCATGGCTGCCGCCCATGAGCCAGACCATGGAAGCAGAGGCGGCAGAAGCAGCGGAGACACCGCATCCGCAGGTGGCGGACAGCTTGCCGGTGAATTCCTTGATGTACACATTGATGGAATGGGATATGGCCAGCGCCTTTACCAGATGTTCTTTGTCAGAGCCAAGATACCGGGCTGTTTCCACTACAGGCAGAATGGTGGTAAGGCCGTGGTTGCCGCTGCCTGCGCTGCTCATGACTGCATAGGGACAGCCACACATGCGGCCTTCCGCGCTGCTGGCCATAAGGGTCATAATACGGCTCATAAGGGAGTTTCCCACAATATCGGTCCGGCAGTATTTTGCCAGAGAGGAGGCGGCTCCGATGCCAAGTTTGTGCTGCATGCCGTAATCGGCCAGGGCAGAGTTCATCCGGGCTCCGTCTTCCATGAAGGCCAGTTCCTTCGGGGAACAGCTTTCGACCAGCGATACAATCTGCGAAATGGTCATGGAGGCCAGCTTTTCATGGAGAGCCGTCCTGCCGGTAAGGGAGTATTCCTTCTGAAAGAAAGGCGTGAGAACTCCGTTTACTGTCCGGGCAGTACAGACAATATTGGAATGGGTATTTCTTATTGTGCTGGCTCCTGTACCGGCAGAGGACACTGCTTCTGCATGGGCATAGAGCAGGGGCTCGTCCTCCTTGAGCTTAAGTGTGACCATTCCGGATTCCACCAGGTTTATGGCCTGGCTGCTGACAGCAGGGGAAAGGTCCTCCAGGAGTTTAAGTCCTTTCTGAGGATTGGCCAGGCAGGCGCCCAGGGCAGCGGCATATTTGAGTCCCACCCGGTCAAAACCGGGAATACCTACATTCATACCGTTCTTATAGATGCCTGGATTCATTTCTACCCTGACGGACAGAATGGTTCCTCCGGCAGCCTTTGCGGCATCTGCCGCGGCCAGGGCCACACACACTGGCTCAGTACAGCCCAGGGCAGGCACTACCTCCTGCTTTAACAATGCAATCAATTCTTCTTTATTCATGATGTTCCTCCTTTGCAATTCCCGCACCATGCAGCCCTGACGAATGACAGGGCGTTCAGCGCAAATCCTATCTATCTCTCATTATAAGCAAGATTCATGCCTGAAAATTCAGCTTGCGGAAAGGCGGGTTTTGGTCTTATAATGGTTTTAATGGTTGAAATGGAGGAATAAAATGGTTAAAAAGGTAGCGGTCATTGCCCTGGACCCAAGAGCCAGCGCATTTTACGGAAAACAGGTGCAGGAGCTGTTCGGGGAATACGTGAGGGTGAATTCATACAGTGTGAGAGAAGGAACGATTTCCAATATGGAGCGGGCGGATCTGTATCTCATGTCAACAGACGCATTTGACAACCGGGAGGATGTGCCCCAGTACATCCCCATTGAAGCGCAGATCAGCGAGATTCACGTGACCTATCTATGGGAAACCATACGGCTGCTGCGGACCATTCCTGCCGGAACCAGGGCACTGTTTGTGAATATGACGGAGAAAATGGTCCGGGAAGCCACATCGGGTTTGAACCAGCTGGGGGTGAACCACATTGAATTTATACCCTTTTATCCGGGAGCGGAGCCGGTGGAGGGCATTGGCCTGGCTGTCACACCGGATGAAGAACGGTATGTCCCGGACAGCGTGAAGCAGGTGGTCAACATAGGACAGCGCTGTCTGACTTCGGAGACCATGATTGAGGCAGCGTTAAAACTGGGCCTGGAGGAACTGTTGGAGACGCCTAAGTTCCAGGCATATTTTTCAAGTGTGGTCACCAGCACCTACAATTTTGACATGATGTTCGCCAGGTCCAGAAGGCTGGAAAGCCAGTTTGACATACTGATGGAGATATTGGACGAGGGAATCATCGGTATCAATGAGCGGGCCGAGATATTTGCCATGAACAGGAAGGCGGAAACGATTACGGGGCTGAGCCGCACGCTGGTGATGCATAAGCAGGCATCTGCCTCCCTGGCCTATTTGCCGTTTATTGAGTGCCTTAAGACAAAAGAGAAGATAGAGCCCAGGGTAATCCGCATCAACAATGTGAATGTAGGCGTCACAGTGGTTCCGGTGCTGCGCAGGGAGGACTGCATCGGCGCGTTTGCCATCCTGCAGCCCTTTAATGATGCTGAGAACCGCCAGCATGAGCTGCGCAACCAGCTGATGCACAAGGGGTACCGGGCCAAGTACACCTTTGAGGATGTGATTGGGGTGTCCGGGGAGATATTGAGGACAAAGGCTATTTTAAGGCGCATGGCCTACACGGAATCACCGGTACTCTTAATTGGTGAGACAGGCACTGGCAAGGAGTTGTTTGCCAACGCAGTGCATCTGGCTTCCGGGAGGGAAAAGGGGCCGTTTGTGGCCATAAACTGCGGGGCTATGCCGGAAAATCTGCTGGAAAGCGAGCTTTTCGGGTATGAGGAGGGCGCGTTTACCGGGGCCAAAAAAGGCGGAAGACCAGGGCTGTTTGAATTCGCCCATCACGGCACCTTGTTTCTGGATGAGGTGGAGGGCATGAGTCCGGCCCTCCAGGTAAAATTGCTTCGGGTGCTTCAGGAGCATGAGATCATGCGGGTGGGCGGCAATAAGATTATCAGCGTGGATGTACGTATCGTGGCAGCCACCAATGAATCCCTGGAAGAAAAGGTGCGTGACGGCAGCTTCCGGCGGGACCTGTATTACCGTCTGAACACACTGCCGGTCCTCATTCCTCCCCTGTGCCGGAGGGGGGAGGATGTATTCCTTCTCATGGAACGGTTCTGCCGGGAGCTGAAGGGAGAGTTTGTGCTCTCAGAGGAGGTAAAGAAGATTTTCCGCACGTACAGCTGGCCGGGGAATATCCGGGAACTGCGCAACCTGGCGGAGTACTTTTGCTTTACAGGCAGCCAGGTCATCACTGTAAAGGATTTGCCCCCCACATTTCAGTATGATGGGATTGGGACAGGATTATCGTACTGCGCGTCCAAAAAGGCGGAATATCCGGAACCGGTTTTGCAGCCTGATACCGCACCGTGGAAACAGGCAATGCGGGAACAGGGGCTGGAACCGGAGGAATACTGGTTTGTACTAAAAATGTTATACTGTTCCTCTGAAAATGGAGAGACAGTGGGACGGGAGCGGATTCTGGAAGCTGCCAGAAAAGAAAAGCTCCTTCTCTCCCAGCCGGCCGTCAGGTCTATCCTGGGAATATTCAGGGAATATGGCCTGGCCAGGGTTGGACGGGGAAGAGGCGGAAGCCGTATAACATCCCTGGGCAGGAAGATATGGGAAGGATATGAATTTAACCAAATAAACCATATTATCAACCAAAAATAAAAAAACACAACCAATTAGCGGCCGATATAACCATTTGATTTGGTTTGGGGAATAATTTAAATACAGCGGAAAAGGATTTGATTTAATAAGGAATCAAGTCCTTTTTTTGCGTTGATTTCAATATGATTGTAAAAGTTGGCATGATGCTTGCTTATTAAATAGGCAGATGCGGAAAAGCACAGCCAGATGCGTAAAAGCACAAGCAGCTGAGGAAAAGCACAGCCAGCATAAACAATGAAAGAAAGGCGGTATATGACATGAAGTATAATTTTGACGAAGTCATTGACAGGAGCCACAACAGGGCAGCCAAGTATGATGAAAGGATGAAGAAATTCGGCAGGGAGGATGTGATTCCCTTATGGGTGGCCGATATGGATTTCAGGACAGCTGAGCCCATCATAGACGCCCTTAAGGAGAGGGCCGAAGAGGGGATCTGGGGATATACCTCCAGGCCGGATTCCTACTTTGAGGCGATCCGGGGCTGGCAGAAGCGGCGCAACGGATGGGATATAAAAAAGGAGATGATGAGCTGGAGCCTGGGAGTGGTGCCGGCCCTGTCATCCATTGTAAAGCTGTTTTCAGAACCGGGTGACAGCATCATGATTCAGACGCCTGTGTACTCGGAATTCTACGATGTAACAGAGGCGTGGGGACGGAATGTGCTGGAAAACCGACTGGTGGAAAAGGACGATGCATGGGGAATTGACTTCGAGGATTTTGAAGCCAAGGCTAAGGAAGCCAGGATATTCCTTTTGTGCAGCCCCCACAATCCACTGGGAATTGTATGGAGCAGGGAGGAGCTGACCAGAATGGCAGATATCTGTATGGCCAACAACACTCTGCTGGTTTCCGACGAGATACATTCTGACCTGGTATTCCATGGAAAAAAACATATTCCAACCGCCACATTGTCCGCGGAGACGGCCGGAAGGGTAATCAGCTGTATTTCCGGTACAAAGACCTTCAACCTGGCGGGGCTTCAGGCATCTACCACAATTTTTCCCAATCTGGAGATGAAGAAGAAATTTGATGACTTCTGGATGGCTATGGATATCCACAGAAATAACGCGTTCAGTTCCGTGGCAATGGAGGCAGCGTTTAATGAGGGGGAAGAGTGGCTGGAACAGCTGCTTGCGTATCTGGATGGGAACTTTACCTTCATAAGGGAATACTGCAGCGCCAATATACCCAAAATCAGGCCCACGGTGCCGGATGCCACTTATCTTGTGTGGCTGGACTGCCGTGAACTGAATATGGATAATGAGACCCTGCGTACCTTTATGATCGAGAAAGCCGGTTTGGGACTGAATGAGGGGTATACCTTCGGACGGAGCCTGTCCGGTTACATGAGGCTGAATGCCGCCTGCCCAAGGAGTGTACTGGAAAGGGCCCTGGGACAGTTAAAGAACGCAGTGGATCGTCTGTAGACCGGGCTGCGCCAAAGGAGAAGGAGGAAGTAAGGGATGAACAAATCAGAAATATGGAAGAATTACCGTTTTCCAATCATTTTATTATCAGGCATCATGATTGGCGCCGTCATCGGGGTGATATTTGGCGAAAAGGCAAAGGTTCTGGCTCCCCTGGGAGATATTTTTCTGAACCTGATGTTTACGATTGTGGTTCCAATGGTTTTTGTTTCCATATCCAGCGCAGTGGGGAACATGGTGAACATGAAACGGCTGGGGAAGATACTGAGCAGTCTGGTGATGGTATTTGTGATTACCGGTGCCATCGCAGGTGTCCTGGTGCTGGTGGTAGTAAATGTATTTCCGCCGGCGGCAGGCACCAGCATCCATTTTGCCAGCGCTGAGATGGAGGAAATGAGCGGAATCGGGGAAATGGTGGTAGGCGCACTGACGGTTGACGATTTTTCAGGGCTTATGAGCAGGAAGAACATGCTGCCTATCATTGTATTCGCCATTTTGTCCGGTTTCTGCGTCAGCGCCTGCGGAGGTGAGGACAGTCCTGTGGGAAGGATGCTCAATAACCTGAATTCAATTATCATGAAAATCGTGAGTATTATCATGCTGTACGCGCCGATTGGACTGGGAGCGTATTTTGCATCCCTGGTGGGAGAGTTCGGCCCGGGACTGATCGGAGACTACGGACATGCCATGCTGGTATATTATCCCATGTGCATTGTTTATTTCATGGCAGCATTTCCGGCATATTCTTATTTCGCAGGAGGAAGAGAGGGAGTGAGGCGTATGTTCAAACATATACTGAATCCTGCGGTCACTGCATTTGCCACTCAGAGCTCCATTGCCGCCCTGCCTGTAAACTGCGAGGCGTGTGACAAGATAGGGGTGCCAAGGGACATCCGGGATATTGTGCTGCCCATGGGGGCGACTATGCATATGGATGGTTCCGTGCTCTCCTCCATAGTGAAGATAAGTTTCCTGTTTGGTATATTCGGCCAGTCCTTTACCGGAATCGGTACCTATGCCATGGCTATGGCGGTTGCTATCCTGAGCGCCTTTGTGCTGTCCGGTGCTCCCGGGGGCGGCCTGGTGGGAGAAATGCTTATTGTCAGCCTCTTCGGTTTTCCGGCAGAAGCCTTCCCGCTGATTGCCACCATAGGATTTCTGGTGGACCCGGCCGCAACCTGCCTTAATGCCAGCGGCGATACCATTGCTTCCATGATGGTGACCAGGCTGGTGGAAGGAAAAGACTGGCTGGAAAAACAGATTTACAAAGAAAATCCCATGGGAAATACTGCCGCGGCACAAGCCGCTATAGCAGAAACCAAATAGAATCATATGATAGAAAAGGAGATTTATAGTATGAAAGTAACTGTTATAGGAAGTCATTTATGTCCTGACACACTGTATGCATTATGTAAACTGACAGAGAAGCAGGCGGACATTGATTTTAAGAACCTGTCTGCCAGCCTTCCGGATTTGAAGCAGTATCTGGAGGTCCGGGAACAGAATGAGATGTATGAATCTGTGCGCCGGGCAGGAGGAATCGGCATACCGTATTTTGAACTGGAGGACGGTACCGGAACATTGGATTTAAATGAAGTTATGGCGCGGATATAAGACAGGTTTTGCGTTTCGGTGTAAGGCTGTTTCCGGAACAGGTACAGGATGGGGTTCGGGGCGGCGGGATTATGGAATCATATAGGTATGGATAACGGCAGGAAAACGCGGGTAAGCATCTGAACGCGTTTTCCTGCTGTTTTGCTGATAAATATAATGCGGCAGGCGTGTTCCTTCCTGTCCGGCAGATATGCGCTTCCATTTAATGGAACATATGCTCTTCCCATTTAACTTCTTTCCAATCACCTCAAAATAATATATAATGTAAAAATGGCATGTGCACAACCATATACGACGGGGAGGTACAGATTTGCGCAGAGGCATTTTTCATAAATATTTGTTGGGTTTTACATCTTTTTTTCTGGTGCCTATGGTGGTACTTTCTATTTGTTTACAAATTATTATGTACCGTAATCTGTCCAGGGAGATTCTTGGGTACAATGAAAATATTCTGGAGCGTCTGGGAGATGATTTGGTAACCATGAACGGCCGCCTTATGGAGGCTGGGAACCGAATCAGCTTCAGCGGCCCTGTGGTATCCAGAAGCCGGGATGCCCAAAACCAGATTCAGATGGTGGACATGCTGCGCGAGGAGAATGCAGCCAATCCTTACATAACAAAGGCGTATATCCTCTACGAAAATGGAGATATGAGTTTTTCTTCCCAAGGGCGGTATGCCAAGGATATTCTTCTGGCGGGCCAGCTGAGGCTGCCGGAGGAAGAAAGGCAGCCATTCCTGGAAAAACTGTATAATATGGACCATCCCGGGTACGATGTTATCAACAAGGAGTACCACATGAAGGACGGAATCATAACAAGACCGCAGATGGTATTCATTTATCCGGTATATAATTATTCCTTTAAGGTTGAATCCTGGGTGGTGCTGGAACTGCAGCCCTCCAAAATCAGCCGGAGTATGACCACGTCCCCGGGCAGCTACAGCCATGGAATCGCTGTGCTGAACGGAGAGGGAAAGATACTGGCAACAGAAGGGGAGGATCTGGGGCTGGATGAGGTGATGGGACGGGTCCTGGAGGCAGAGCCGGGAAGCTGTACCACCTTTCAGGAGAGAGCGGGACAGGGCCGTTATATCGTATATCCTATGGACCATCCCTCTCTTATCATATTGAGTAAGATAACCATGCCCGACCTGCTGGCAGATGTGGTACAGAATAACAGCCTGCTGGTCACCGGAGTTTTACTCTTTTTAATCCTGGGATGCTTTATGGCAATCTACATGGCCTACCATTATTACAAGCCCATACACCAGCTGGCTCAATATATGAAACAGGACAATGAAAACAGTGAGGACAGGAGCAGGGACGAGCTGGTATTTATAAAGCATCAGTATGACAGCCTGAATTCTGTCAGGGATTCCCTTGCAAAGGAGATTGAAAAGCAGTGGCCCCTGGTGGAGGAACGGCTTGTGACAAAGCTGCTCTATGGGGAGGACGACACCCGGGAGGACGACATGGTGAACGGCATTCTAACGGAGCAGATGAAGGGGCGGAATCATATGGTGATTCTGGCGGCCGGAGGAAACATGTCTTCCAGGGAGTTATCCGCTTTGTACAAAGAAAAGGAAGGTCCCATAAAAGAGAGATTTCAGACGGATTACGGCGTGTATACAAGTTTCCTGTACTATTTCGGCGCAATTGCCGTCATTCTCAGCCGCAAGGTCCTGACTGAGGAACACAGGATTGGGGCCAGGGAGCGTTTGAAGGAGGTATTCGGCAGTTGCGAGTGCGTCATTTCCGCAGGAAATATTCATGAGGATGCGTCAGGTGTGCATCTGTCCTATCTGGAGGCCCTTACCAACATGAAGTTCCGTTTGTTAAATCCCCACAAAGAGCTGGATTTTGAGAACATGGAGCAGGGAAAGGGTGAGGAGTACAGCGCTACCATCAGCCGCTATCAGACCGAATGTCTCTTGTGTATCAGCCGGTGTCTGGAAAGCGGTTCGCCGGAGGGGGTGGAGGGCTCTGTGCAGGAAGTGGTGCTGAGCCTGGAGGAGCTTCCGGGACAGATGGCGCTGATGTGCTGTTATGATATCGTAAGCCATCTCCTGAAGGAAGTGAAGAAAAATGACATCCGGCTGACGGAGAAGGAACTGTACCAGCTGACCGCGTTCAGGACTGTGGAAGAATTCGGTGAAAAGCTGGGAGATGCTCTTATGAGAATCAATGGTGTCCTTGCGGCCTCCAGGCAGGACACCCGCAATGATTTAGTTAAGCAGGTGCTTGTATACATAGAAGATAATTACAGGGACAGCAGTCTCTGCCTGGTGGGAATGGCGGAACACTTTGGCTATTCATCCAGCTATATGAGTAAATTCATAACCCAGAACCTGAATACCAGTTTCTCCGAACTGATATCCAAAAAACGTCTGGATTACACCAAGGATTGTCTGATTCACACAGATAAGCAGATAGCCCAGATTGCCCAGGAGGCTGGATATGCCAATCTGTCCAACTTTACAAGGAGGTTTAAGAGTTCGGAGAATATGACGCCGGGGCAGTATAGGAATTTGTATGGAGATGGGAAAAAAATATAGAGCGGATATGGCAGGAGATATAGCGGTGCGGGAAGCGCCCATCTCCTGCCATTTTCTTATTTGGCGGTCAGAACGAACCATCGGTTGTGTGCGGCGTTGAAAATGTTGTGATATCTGACTGGGATTTACAGCATCAGGGAAGATAAAGCCTTTTACCATCGAAGAGAATATCAATCAGAACATAAGGGCAGAACACATATAAAAACTGTAAATAATGCATAAAAATACGGTTTCAATATAGTGCAATATTTATGTATTGACAAAATTAAAAAATAGTAATAAGATTAAATCACGAAATAAATTTGGAAAAACGCTTTACTAAAAGCTTTTTCCTGGTAAAAGGAAACAATTATATTTTAGGTGAAGGAAGGAGTAGTTTTATTATGAAGAAACGTTTTTTGGCAATGACGATGGCGGCAGTATTAGGATTAAGTCTGGTGGGGTGTGGTTCCAGCAGCACAGGAGCTAAGGCAGAGAGCAAAGCGGATAGCGGGCAGACTGCAGCGGAGGGCTCCGGCGAGGCAGCAGATTCTGAGGGCAAAAGTCCCATAAAGGTAGCTGTTGTTTACTCTGGTAATCTGGGAGACAAATCCTACAATGATTCCTGTAATGCAGGTGCACAGCAGGCAGCCAAGGATTTTGGCGTGGAGGTAAAGAACCTGGAAGGCACTACCGCAGACGAGTGGGAAGCCAACCTTCTGGCATGCTGCGAGGGCGGATATGATTTGGTCATCTGCTCTAACTCTAATTTCCAGGAATATCTTGAGAAATATAAAGACAGCTATCCTGACGTTAAATTTGCTATCATTGATACAACTGTAAAAGGACCAAATGTGGTTTCCATCAGCTTTGCTCAGAATCAGGGTTCATTTTTAGCCGGTGCAGTGGCAGCTATGTTCACGACCCACTCCGAGATTGAAGGGGTAAATGACGATGCTATTATAGGCTGGGTCGGAGGCCAGGACATTCCGGTGCTTCACGATTTCTATGTTGGATTTGAGCAGGGAGCAAAGTATATTAATCCCGACATTACCATTCTTCAGTCTTACGCAGGAACATGGATTGACCCTCTTAAGGGCAAGGAGCTGACATTGGCGCAGTATGAACAGGGTGCTGACATTGTCATGAATGTGGCTTCTGGTACAGGTACAGGTGTTCTGGAGGCGGCCAAGGAAGCTGGAAAATATGCGATTGGCGTTGATTTAAATCAGGATAACGACCAGCCGGGACACGTAGTGACATCCATGGTTAAACGAGTTGACACTGCCTGCTACAGCGTGATTGAGTCCGTAGTGGAGGGTAACTTCAAAGGAGATACCACCAGCTATCTGGAAGTTTCCAATGACGGTGTGGATTTAACTGATTTCGCAGTCATTAAAGAGCACTTAGGTGATAAGTTCCCTGCTGATATCCAGGACAAGGTGCAGGAACTGAAAGATAAAATCATTTCTGGTGAGATTGTGGTAAATAACTATGAGGGATTCGGTAAGGACGCTCAGTAAGGCAGTATAAAGCGCGGAGATACTTAAGGGGCGGCAGGACATGGATATGTCTTCCCGCCCCGGGTTTTATGAAATCTTTAGAGGCAAAGATTCAGGGAAAAAGGTGACCGGAATGAACGGATATGTAGTGGAAATGAATAATATCAGGAAATCATTTGGCTCCGTACAGGCGGTAAAAGATGGGCAGTTCAACTTGAAGAAGGGTGAAATACACTCCCTGATTGGTGAAAACGGAACAGGAAAATCCACCATGATGAAACTGCTGTACGGACTATATGATTTTGACGGGGGAGATATAAAAATCAAAGGCGAGAATATGAGCCACATCACCCCCAAGATTGCCATAGAAAAAGGAATAGGCATGGTGCACCAGGAATTCATGCTGGTAAGCGAGCTTACAGTACTGGAGAATATTATTCTGGGATTTGAACCCAGAAAGGGATGCACCATAGATTTTGATAAAGCAAAAAATACAGTGCAGCACTATATAGACCAGTACGGCATGGATATACAGATGAGTAAGAAAATAAATCAGATTTCCGTGGGAGAAGCCCAGAGAGTGGAGATCATTAAAATATTGACCAGGGGAGCAGATGTAATCATACTGGATGAACCGACAGCTGTGCTGACGCCTCAGGAAACACGCAGACTTTTTGAGATTCTGGAGAATTTGAGAAAGGATGGCAAGTCCATTGTTTTCATCTCTCATAAACTCAATGAGGTAATGGAGATATCGGACCGTATTACCGTAATGAGGCAGGGGTGTTTTATCGGTACCGTAGATAAACAGGATACGTCCCCTTCAGATTTAGCCAGGATGATGATAGGAAGGGAAGTTTTCCTGGATATTAAAAAGGAAAAGGCTGATATCGGTGATGTGGTCCTGGAAGTTAAAGATTTGTGGACATCGGGTGAAAAAGAGATATCCAAGATACGCGGTGTCTCTATGGAAGTCAGGGCAGGGGAAATCGTGGGTATTGCCGGTATTGATGGAAATGGCCAGAGTGAGTTTATAGAGGCTATAACCGGATTGAGAAAGGTGGAGAAGGGATGTGTTATTCTGGGAGGAACGGAAATAACTAATTTTTCTCCAAAGAAATCCAGAGAAGCCGGACTTGCCCATATACCGGAAGACCGAAATACCAGAGGTTTAAACCGTACCATGACAATACGGGAGAATCTGGTGGCAGTTCAGGAGGACAAAGCTCCCTTTGCCAAGGGAATCATGGTAAATGATTCTGCATCCTACCCGTTTGCCAAGGAGATGGCCGAGAAATTTGATATACGTCCCAGGGATACTGAGATTCCCACATCATCACTTTCGGGAGGTAATGCCCAGAAGGTAGTGGTGGCCAGAGAGGTTTCCATAGGCGGAAAACTTCTGGTGGCATCCCAGCCTACAAGAGGTGTTGATATAGGAGCCATTGAATCGATCCGTACTATTTTGCAGGATGTTAAGAAAAAGGGCCTGGGAGTGCTTCTGGTATCTGCGGATCTGGAAGAAATCATGTCTCTGTCTGACCGTATTGTGGTTATGTATGAAGGCAGGATTACAGGGCGCATGATGGCGGAGGAAGCAGATGAAGAAAAGCTGGGACTTCTGATGATGGGCGGTCATGATATGGAAGGCTGCGGTATTCAGGAGCAGGAAGGAGGCAGACAATGAATCCAAAAGTAGAATCAGTGATGAAAAGCCTGAGGAGGATTTTACTGCTGGCTCTTCTGGCATTGGGCATAGGAGCTGTTTTTATACTTCTGATTCATGAAAACCCGCTGGAGGCATATGCGGCTTTGTTTAAGGGCGCTTTTGTGGGAAAATTGAAAATTGGTACAACTCTGGCCAACTTTACCCCGCTGCTTTTGACGTCCATTGCATTTGCAGTGGCGGCTAAGGCAGGAGCTTTCAATGTAGGTGTTGAGGGCGAGGTATTCTTAGGCGGTATGGCAGCTGCCTATGTGGGAATCTACTGTACATGGCTTCCAAAGCCTTTGCTGTTAGTGGCATGTTTTGTGGCTGCCGTTGCAGCAGGTGCGGCATGGGCATGGATTCCGGGATTCTTAAAAGCGTATTACGGCGTCAGCGAGGTGTGTACCACCATTCTGATGAACAGTGTGGCTTTGTATATCACTTCCTATTTAGTAAGCGGACCAATCAGTGCAGGCGTTGCCAATCCCCAGTCCATACTGGTGAATGTGACGCTTCCCAAACTTTTGAAACCAAGTAATGCCAACGCTGGGCTGTTTATAGCTATTGCAGCGGTCATCGCTGTCATCCGGATGCTGAACAAAACAACGCTGGGCTATAAGATCAGAACCGTGGGAACCAATCCGGCCAATGCTGAGTATGTTGGAATCAATCCGAAGAAGGTGTTTATCCGTACCATGATGCTCAGCGGCGCCATTGGCGGCCTGGCAGGCTGTATCGAGGTGCTGGGTACATACGGATACTTCCTGAATAACTTTGCCACGAACCTGGGAACAAACGGAATGCTGGCTTCCCTGATAGTTAAGAACAATGTGGTTACAACCCCGTTCATCGCGTTTTTCCTGGCAGTGCTCCGCTCTGGTGCATTGGGTATGCAGCAGAATACAGGTGTTCCAAAATCCATTGTAGATACCATTACAGCTATCTTTATTATCGTGGCTACCATGGAATTGCTGTTCCAGTTTAATAAAAAACGCAAGGCAAAAGCAGATGCGCAGTAGGAGGAGGACATATGCAATTTGATAAGATTTTTGATATTTCATTAATATATGCGACGTTCCGTTCAGCTACGCCCATCATATATGCAGCTCTATGTGCAGCTATTACCCAGCAGGCGGATATTCTTAATATTGGTACTGAGGGTATCATGCTTACAGGGGCATTTACAGCGGTAACTGTTAGTTATCTGACTGGAAGCTGGGTTCTGGGAATCCTTATTTCAATGGTGGCAGGGCTTCTCATTGCTATGATTATGGCTGTGGGACACATTAAGTACAAGGCAGAGATTTGTGCCATCGGTATGGGTATTAATCTGTTTGCCATTGCCTTTACCAAGTTCATGCTTAATAGCGTGCTTGGAGTAAGCGGCTCCTTTACCAGCCCGCAGATTAAAGGCATACCTAAGGTACATATGCCGTTTTTAGACGGTGTGCCGGTCCTGGACAGCTTGTTTAACAACTGGAGTGTTACGGAATGGTTTGTTATCGTGCTGGTATTTCTTATGATGTTTCTTTTTTATAAGACTGTATGGGGACTGAGGCTGAGGGCAGTGGGACAGTTTCCCATGGCTGCAGAAACAGCAGGTATTAATGTAAATGCTATGAAATACCAGGCAATAGCCATATCCGGTCTGATTGGAGGGCTGGCAGGAGCTCATCTGTCCCTTGGATACAGCCAGCTTTTTACAGAGGGTATGACGAATTCCAGAGGCTTTATGGGTGTGGCCGCCATGTATTTTGGAGGAGCTCATCCTGCTCTTACAGCGGTTGGCTGTCTGATATTCGGATTTACAGATTCATTGGGAGCCCGTATACAGGCGTATGGTGTTCCTTCCCAGTTTGTATTGCTGATGCCCTACGTGGTGACCATTACAGTACTGGCAGTTTCCATGATATCCAAGAAAAAAGCCCAGGAGAAGAAAAAGAGTTCACTGGTTACGATTGAATAACAGGAGGTTAAGATATGGATAAGCGCAAGATTATTTTAGACTGCGATCCGGGCCATGACGACGCGGTTGCCATAATGCTGGCGGCTAAGAGCCCGCAAATTGATTTATTGGGCATCACGGTGGTGGCCGGAAACCAGACATTGGAAAAAACAACGGCCAATGCATTAAATGTGTGCCAATATCTGGGGCTGGATATTCCAGTGTACGCAGGATGCGGACAGCCTATGATACGGGATAAGCAGGTTATTGCGGATGACATACATGGAGAGACAGGGCTTGACGGACCGGTATTTGCACCTCTCAGAAAAAAAGCAGAAGATAAACATGCGGTGCTGTATATCATAGATACGCTGATGGCATCGGACGGTGATATCACACTTGTACCCACAGGCCCGCTGACTAATATTGCCATGGCAATACGTATGGAACCGAGAATTCTTCCTAAGATTCGTGAGATTGTGCTTATGGGCGGCTGCTATCAGTTGGGAAATATGACGCCTGCGGCAGAGTTTAACATTCTGGCGGACGCGGACGCGGCCCATGTGGTGTTCACGTGCAACAGGCCCATAACCATGGTGGGACTGGATGTGACCAGAAAAGTGCTGTGTTACCCGTCCGTGATTGAACGAATGGAAAAGATAGGAACGCCGCCGGCAATGCTGTTTGCAGATTTGATGCGGTTTTTCAGCAAGAGCCAAAAAGCTGTATTCGGATGGGAGGGAGGACCTCTTCATGACCCTCTGACCATAGCATACCTGATAGACCCGACAGTCCTGACAACGAAAGCAATGTTTACGGAAATAGATATCCGCAGCGTTCAGAGCTACGGCCGTACGAATTGTGACTTCTTCGGATATTTCAAGAGGGAGCCCAACAGCAATGTGGCAGTGGAAGTGGATGTGGAAAAGTTCTGGGATATCATTGAACAGGGAATCCGCAATTACGGTTAATCTGGTTAATGGAGTGATGAAATGCCGCAACCATGTCTGACCGAAAAAGGAGTTGAAATTATGAGGCCGCTAAAAGAAGTTTTGGAAGAAAATAAACAGGCATATATACAGCGTTTGATGGACCTTATAGCTATCGACACCCATGATTTGGGCCATGGGATAGCAGGAGGGCTGGAAAAGCAGGGGCAGGAGTATATGGTGAAATTGTTCGAGGATATGGGAGCGGATAGCATCCGCCGGGATCCTATGACAGAGGAAGCCATTAAAGAATGCCTGGCCAAATATCAGGAAGGAAACATTGGACATAATTACGATGACCGCTATAATGTGTATGCTGTTTTCAAAGGAGACAAAGACGGCAGGAGCCTGATGTTTAACGGTCATATTGATACCATGCCGGCAGGAAATGAAAATGAGTGGAATACGCCGCCGCACACGCCAACCATGAAGGACGGCAGGCTTTACGGCCTTGGCGCGGCTGATATGAAGGGCGGACTTATGGCATCTGTTATGGCAGTGCAGCTGCTTAAGGATGCAGGGATAAAACTGCCGGGAGATGTACATATCACTTCAGTCTGCGATGAAGAAGGCGGAGGCAATGGTTCTATGGCGGCAATCATGTCGGGAGAAAAAGCCGATGGAGTGGTTGTATGTGAGCCTTCTTCCGATGAATTGATTCTGGCCCATATGGGATTTGTCTTTTTTAAAGTGGAGTTTGAGGGAAAAGCCAATCATTCCGGAGCAAAGTGGAAGGGAGTCAGTGCAATTGATAAGGCGTTTAAGGTTATCCGTGAGCTGGAGGAGCTGGAACACAAATGGCTGCTGACTTATAAACATCCCCTGCTTCCTGCTCCCAATCTGAATATAGGTACGATTCACGGAGGCAGCGCCGGTTCAACGGTGCCGGGACATTGTTATTTCGAGACATGCATCCATTATCTGCCCAGACAGATGAGCTATGATCAAATTGTAGAGGAGTTTACAGATGCGGTGAACCGGGTGGCTGACAGCGACTTATGGCTGTGCCGGCACAGGCCGGTGATAACCATGTATCAGGCCGGAGGGGCCTTTGAACAGGAATCTGATGACAGCTTTGTGGCCTGCTTTATGGATGGATACGAAAAAGCCCTTGGAAGACAGGTGCGTCTGGTCGGTTCTCCGGCAGGCTGTGATTCAAGATTATGGAAGAATATCGCGGGATGCCCCACCATGCAGTTTGGTCCCGGACGGTTGGAAGAGTGCCATGCTGTAAATGAGTACGTGGAGGCAGAATCATATCTGGAAGCCATTCTCGTTTATGCCCAGCTCATACTGGAATGGTGTAAGGCAAATAAATAGAATGAAGAATAAGGAGAAGAGAGATGAGTAAGAAAGTATTGTTAGCAGGAGAGTCCTGGATGAGTTACACTACACATGTGAAAGGATTTGACAGTTTTTATACCTCTGTATACGAGACAGGAGAAAAGTGGCTGAAAGCAGCGCTGGAAGAAGGCGGTTATGAGGTTACCTTTATGCCTAACCATCTGGCAGGAGAGGAATTTCCGTTTACAATGGAAGAATTAAAGGAATACGATGCAGTAATTCTCTCTGACATTGGAGCCAATACGCTTCTTCTTCCCTCTGCCACATTTATGAGAAGCGAGAAGAAGCCAAACAGATGTAATCTGATTCGCGATTACGTGTTGGATGGGGGAGCCCTTATGATGGTGGGAGGCTACCTTACCTTTTCAGGCGTGGATGCAAAAGGAAAATGGCATGATACTGCGGTGCAGGAGGTTCTGCCGGTAGAGGTGCTTACTGTGGATGACCGTATGGAGCACTGCGAGGGAACCACACCTGTAACAGTTGTTCAGCATGAAGCCCTGAACGGGATTCCCGGGGAGTTCCCGCAGGTACTGGGATATAACAAGACCATTGCAAAGCCGGAAGCGGTTGTGGCCGCTGTGGTAGATGATGATCCGTTTATTGCCTTTGGGGAATATGGAAAGGGAAAGAGCGCTGTAGTAACCACGGACTGTGCCCCGCACTGGGCCCCGCCGGAATTCTGTGAGTGGGAATATTATAACAGGATGTGGCAGGGAATCATGAACTGGCTGACAAAGTAAGAATAAGGATGGGGACTGCTGCCTGAAATCAAGGATTCCATGGGCGGCAGTCCTCTTTTTGCAGGAGGATTGCAGATGGAAACAGAGAAAAGAACAGAGGAACAGAAAAGAACAGAGGCTCTGGCGTTATTGAAGAGCATACTGGAAATACCCAGTGTTAACGGAAAAGACAGGGAACAGGAGACAGCTGTTTATCTGGCAGAATATTTAAAAAGAAAAGGTATGGAAACAAGGGTTCAGCTGATTGACGAGCATCACGGCAATGTGATTGGCGTGCTCAGAGGAAAAACAGAAGAGACCATACTTTTTAACGGACATCTGGATACGGTCCCATATGGAGATATAAACGAATGGAATACCAATCCGGCTGTGTGCGCAGAACAGGATGGACGCCTTTATGCAAGAGGCGCCAGTGATATGAAAAGCGGATTGGCAGTCATGGCTTTTGTTCTGGGAGAGCTGGCGGAGAGCGGATGCGTCCCGCAGAAAACAATTGTTTTTGCGGGAACCTGTGATGAGGAACGTGGCGGTTTGGGCGCAAAGGAAATCATAAAGGAGTATCCTGATTTATTTCCAAAGCTGCTTTTAATTGGAGAGCCTACTTCATGTCAGGCTGGTGTGGCCCAGAAAGGATGTATCTGGTTAAAACTATCTGTTTCAGGCAAGACAAGCCACGGAGCAGAGCCCTGGCAGGGAATCAATGCCCTGGAGCAGGGATTTGGCCTGTTTGCGGATTTGAGAGAGGAGCTTATGAGGGAGGAACACCCTGTGCTGGGACGCAGCACACTCCAGGTTACCATGGCGGAGGGTGGAATTGCACCAAATATGACTCCGGACAGGGCGCAGTTTCTGGCTGATATCCGTATTGTGCCGCCTTTAAATGAAAAGGAGGTTCTGAACCGTCTGGAATGCCTTATAGAAAAGCGGTGTGAAGTTTATAACGGAGGTCTGTCCTTTACACCCGAAATATCAAATTACAGGATGCCGGTAGAGACCGGCCCCGAAAACCAGTGGCTTCACAGGCTGAAAGGATTTATAGGCGATAATGCAGGAGAGACCGGTATCAACTATTTTACAGACGCTTCCATTTTCCTGACAGCCTGGCCGGACAGTCCGGCACTTCTCTTTGGTCCGGGAGAGCCTCAGATGTGCCATAAGCCCAATGAATACGTGGAGATATCCAAGTATTTTGAGGCAATTAGAGTCATGGAAAAATTTTGCTGGTACATTGCTAAATAATAAACTTATGATATAATGAAATGTAAGATTTTGAGCATGTTTTAACAGGGGGCAGGATTTGCGAACAACAATTAAGGATATAGCGAAGTACACAGGTTTTTCTATTACCACCATATCATTGGTACTGAATGGAAAGGCACATAAGATTCCAAAGGCAACAGAAGAGGCGATTCTCCAGGCTGCGAAGGAACTCAATTACCGTCCAAATCAATTAGCTGTGGGACTGGTAAAGAAGCAGACAAAAACCCTGGGCCTGATTTTATCTGACATCCGAAATAACTTTTTTGCTAATATGGCTAAGTCCATTGAAGATGAATGCCGCAGGAACGGCTGGAATCTCATACTGTGCAACACCAACGATCTCCATGAGCGCGAGATGAAATATCTGCAGATGCTGGCTGACAAGGGGGTAGACGGAGTATTAATCTGTATGGCAAGGGAGAATGACAGTGAAAAAGTGGAGGAAATGGTGGCTCTGATGGATTCACTCAACATACCCTTTGTCCTTGTGGACCGCTTTTATCCTGAAGTCAAAGGCTGTTCCGTGATTGTGGACCATGATGAGGGAGGTTATCTTGCTGCCAGACATCTGTTGGAATTGGGCCACACCAGGATTGGATGCGTGGGCGGCCCAAAGGATCTGGCTGATTCCAACCGGAGGACGCAGGGCTATATAAGGGCGCTGATGGAAAAAGGAGTGGAATTTGATCCGTCCCTTATATTTTATGGGGACTATGACTTAAGCAGCGGCGTGCGGGGGGCGGAATATCTGCTCAAAAAAGATGTTACAGCAATTTTTGCTTATAATGATATGTCGGCGTATGGTGTGTTTCACTATCTAAAACAGCAGGGAATCTCTGTTCCGGAGGACATATCGCTGATTGGATATGACGATATCTTTTTTTCAGAGATATTAAGTGTGCCCCTTACATCAATTCATCAGCCAGTGGAGGAAATGGGAACAGAGGCGGTCCAGCAGATGATTCGGATTATTCGCCAGAAACAGAAACAGGATACAAAGAAAAATATTATGTTTCAGCCGTATTTGGTGGTCAGACAGAGTACGGCGGCTCCTGCAGGTGTAATGCACATATAAATATATCTATATTTTCTGCATCTTAAGAAATTTCAGATATTTATAATAATTTGTTCACATTCGGTTCAGAGGCAGGCATTATACTTAAATAAGAATACGGGAAAAAGGAGTGAAAAAATGAACATACTGTTTTTCCTGACTCCTAAAAGTGATGTGGCGTATATAAGCGAGGATGATACGTTAAGACAGGCTTTGGAGAAAATGGAGCACCACAAGTATTCCGCAGTACCGATTGTCAGCAGGACAGGTCGCTATGTGGGGACGCTGACGGAGGGTGACCTGTTATGGGGAATCAAGAACCAGTTTAATCTGGATCTAAAAGGGGCTGAGAGGATACCTGTTACAGCCATACGCCGCCGGTGTGACAACCGTCCGGTTAAGGCAGACGCAGATATGGAGGATCTGATCGGAAAGGCATTGAACCAGAACTTTGTGCCGGTACTGGATGATCAGAAGAGTTTCATTGGTATCATTACCAGAAAGGACATTATCAAATATTTTTACCAGAAGTGCGAAACCGCCGAGGAACGTTCCAAGAAGTGTCAGGACCAGGGCGGAAAGAAACATAAAAAGACGGACCTGTCCGCGGTGGTAAAGCTGCGCAGTCAGGAGGGAGTCCTGGTGTAGCGGGACAGGGCGGTCCGGCACGGTGAGGGCTGTGCGATTGCAGGGAACCATGGAAAACGCCATAAGGCGGGAGACATGGTTCCCTGTTAATATACAGGGACATGGTCAATATGTCCCTGTCCTAATATGAGCCCTAATATGGCCTAAGTCATGAAACTGTGATAAGATGTAGCTATGGATGCTGTTAGGTTTTGTGCAGATGCTTCCGGTGTAAAAACCGCAAACAGAAAACTCATATGGAATTTGCATGAAAACAGCAGACAAACCCGGGAAAAGATGGTATAATGTCGCCAGACAATATAATGCGCCAATGCGTTGTCACGTCAAAGTAAGATAGTACAGGAAACCAGACAGGAGATGCGGGGGCAGGGAAAGGGAGGTCAGACAACATGATTTGGGCAAAAGAGGAGACAATGTCCAGGGCGGAGATTGAAGCGATACAGCTGAGCCGCCTAAAAGACACGGTGAACCGGGTTTATGAAAAGGTACCGGCATACCGCGCCAAGATGGAGGAGGCAGGTGTAAGGCCGGAGCATATACAGACACTGAAGGATTTACAGAAGCTTCCGTTTGTGACGAAACAGGATATGAGGGACAATTACCCCTATGGCCTGTTTGCGGTTCCAAAGAAGGAACTGCGCAGAATCCACGCATCCAGCGGTACCACGGGAAAGCCAACTGTGGTGGGTTATACGGAGAATGACCTGGAGGTGTGGAAGGAATGTGTGGCCCGTCTGGCCGTGGCAGGAGGCGCCTCGGACGAGGATGTTGCCCAGATTTGTTTTGGGTATGGCATGTTCACCGGCGCCCTGGGACTTCACAATGGACTGGAGAAGGTAGGGGCTGCGGTGGTTCCGTCCTCTACCGGCAATACCCAGAAGCAGCTGATGTATATGAAGGATTTTGAGACTACCCTGCTGGTGGCAACTCCCTCTTATGCCATGCGCATTGCTGAGGTGGCCCTGGAGATGGGAATTAATCCCAGGAAAGACCTGAAGGTAAAGACCCTTGTACTGGGCAGCGAGCTGATGACAGAGGCCATGAGGAATGAGCTTTACAAGGTATGGGGAGAGGATGTAAATTTGACCCAGAATTATGGCATGAGCGAGCTGATGGGTCCCGGCGTGTCGGGAGAATGCCTGGAACTTAAGGGAATGCATATCAATGAGGACCATTTTATTGCGGAGGTAATAGATTCCGCCACAGGGGAAGTGCTTCCTCCCGGCGAAAAGGGAGAGCTGGTTATCACCTGCATTTCCAAGGAGGCGCTGCCTCTCATCCGTTACCGTACCAGGGATATTACCAGGCTAATGTATGAACCCTGTCCCTGCGGCCGCACCACCGCCAGGATGGAGAACCTGTCAGGACGTACGGATGATATGTTAAAGATTCGGGGCGTCAACGTATTCCCGAGCCAGATTGAGGAAGTGCTGATTAATACAGAGGGAATCGGGCCTAACTATGAAATCGTGGTGGACAGGAAGAACCACTCCGACATCCTGATTATCAAGGTTGAGGTGGAAGCTGAGAGTATGATGGACTCCTATGCTGCCCTTGAGCGGCTGGAGGACACTTTGAAGGATAAGATGCGCCTGATGCTTGGTCTGGATGCCAAGATTCAGCTGGTATCCCCCAACACCCTTCAGCGGTTTGAGGGAAAGGCAAAGAGGGTCACGGACCTGCGAAAGGAAGTCTGATGAGGCATCAGGACAGTTATTAAGAGGTCCGGTGCGGTTAATACATACTGAAAGGAAGGAAAAAACGTGTCAGAGAAAAGAATATTACTTGGCAATGAAGCCATAGCAAGAGGTGCCTATGAGGCAGGAGTAAAGGTATCCGCAGCCTATCCGGGCACACCCAGTACGGAGGTCAGCGAGTCTCTGGTCCAGTACGATGAGATTTACGCGGAGTGGGCTCCCAACGAGAAGGTGGCTACAGAGGTGGCCATCGGTGCATCTATAGCAGGCGTGCGTTCCATGTGCGTCATGAAGCATGTGGGGATGAATGTGGCTGCGGATCCGCTATATACGGCGGCATACACCGGCGTCCGGGGCGGACTGGTGCTGGTGGTGGCAGATGACCCGGGCATGTACAGCTCTCAGAATGAGCAGGACAGCCGGATGGTGGCCAGGGCTGCTATGGTCCCCATTGTGGAGCCCTCCGACAGTGCCGAAGCCAAGGAATTCATGAAATATGCTTACGATCTCAGTGAGAAATATGATACCCCTGTTATTCTGCGCAGTACCACCCGTCTGTCCCATTCCCAGGGGCTGGTGGAACTGGAGGAGAGGGCAGAGCCCTTTGACATCCCCTATGAGAGGGATATGGCAAAGTATGTCATGATGCCCGGCAATGCCATCAAACGCCACGTGGTGGTGGAAGCGCGCATGAAACAAATGGCAGAGGATGCCAACAGCCTGCCCATCAACCGGGTGGAATACAATGATTTATCCGTGGGCTTTATCACCAACGGTATTGCATACCAGTATGTGAAGGAAGCCATGCCTCAGGCGTCTGTCCTGAAGCTGGGGCTTCTCAATCCCCTTCCAAGGAAGCTCATCGAGGAATTTGCGGCCAAGGTGGATAAGCTTTACATATTTGAGGAGCTGGAGCCGGTGGTGGAGGAACAGGTTAAATCCTGGGGCATTCAGAAGGCAGTGGGCAAGGAAATATTCACGGTTCAGGGTGAATACAGCGCAAACCTGATCAGGGAGCGTGTGCTGGGCCAGACATCACAGGTGGATAAGGCGGCCCAGGTTCCTGCAAGACCTCCCATCCTGTGTCCGGGATGTCCCCACAGAAGCGTATACGCTGTGCTTAACAAGCTGAAGATACATGCTGCCGGAGATATCGGCTGCTATACACTGGGGGCAGTGGCGCCCTTAAGCGTCATTGACACCACGATCTGTATGGGAGCCAGCATCAGCACTCTCCACGGTATGGAGAAGGCAAAGGGAAGAGAGTATATTAAGAGCTGGGTGGCTGTAATCGGTGATTCCACCTTCATGCACACAGGCATCAACTCTCTCATGAACATGGTCTACAACCAGGCCACCGGCACAGTCATCATTCTGGATAATTCCACCACGGGAATGACAGGCCACCAGGATCATGCCGCCACAGGCAAGACCCTTAAAGGACAGGTGGTTCCTGCCATCAATATTTACGGTCTGTGCAAGTCACTGGGCATTGAGCATGTCTGCGAGGTGGACGCCTTTGACCAGGCGGAGCTGGAGCGCATAATCAAAGAGGAAGTGGTAAGGGATGCGGTATCCGTCATCATCACCAAGGCGCCCTGCGCCCTGCTTAAGGGAATCAAATTCCCCAACAAGTGCAGGCCGCTGCCGGATAAGTGTAAGAAATGCGGAGCTTGTTTAAGACCGGGCTGTCCTGCCCTGACAAAGAATGAGGACGGCACCATATCCATTGACGAGACCATGTGCAATGGCTGCGGACTGTGTAAACAGCTGTGTAAATTTGACGCAATCAATCTGGTAAAGGCGGGTGAATAAAATGACATCAAAGAATATTATGATAGTAGGCGTAGGCGGCCAGGGAACCCTTCTTACCAGCCGCATACTTGGAAAGCTTGCAATCGGGGCGGGCTTTGACGTGAAGTTGTCCGAGGTGCACGGCATGGCCCAGCGCGGCGGCAGCGTGGTAACCTTTGTGAGATATGGAGAAAAAGTGGCAGAACCCATTGTAGAGGAAGGCCAGGCAGACGTGCTGATTGCTTTTGAGCGTCTGGAGGCACTGCGGTATCTGCATTTCCTCAAAAAAGACGGCGTGGTCATTGTCAATGACTGGCGCATTGATCCCATTACGGTGGTGACAGGGGTGGCTCAGTATCCGGAAGGAATCATTGACCGGTTAAAGGAAGCCCGCAGAACCATTGTGGTGGAGGCCACGGAGGAAGCGAAAAAGATGGGCGCGCCCAAGGCATTCAATGTCATTGTCCTGGGAGCCGCTGCAAAGCACATGGGATTTGAGAAGGAAGACTGGCTGAAGGTAATCGAGACAACGGTTCCGCCTAAGACGGTGGAAATTAATAAAAAGGCATTTGAGACCGGTTATGCGCTTTCTGTTTAGACGGACAGAAGCCGGTCAAACAGAAGCCAGTCGGACAGAAGCCAGGAAGTAAACCGGAGAGTGGACTGTAAGCAGATAAGGGATATAAAAATATGTCATGTGAGAGTTGGAGGGGTTACAGGCAAATGATATGGAATGAGACAAAGGAGTGCATGAGCAGGGATGAGATGACCAACCTGCAGAGCGCAAGGCTGAGAAAATTAGTTGACAGGGTGTACCACAGTGTGGAGTATTACCGCAAGAAAATGCAGGCAGTGGGATTGGAGCCGGGAGACATCCGGGGAATCGAGGACCTGGAAAGGCTTCCGTTCACCACAAAGGATGATTTGAGAGATACATACCCCTTCGGCATGTTTGCGGTGCCTAATTCCCAGATTACCCGTATCCACGCATCCAGCGGCACCACGGGAAAGTCCACGGTGGTGGGATATACCCGCAAGGACATTGACGTGTGGAGTGAGTGCGTGGCCCGGTGCATTACCATGGCCGGACTGGGAAGCAATGACATCATCCAGGTGGCTTACGGATACGGTCTGTTTACCGGAGGCCTGGGAGCCCACTATGGTGCGGAGGAGATGGGAGCCACCGTGGTACCCATGTCCACAGGCAACACCAAGAAGCTGGTGACCATGATGGTGGATTTCGGTGTGACAGGAATCATGTGTACGCCGTCCTACCTTCTTCATATTGCAGAAACCATCGAGGAGATGGGGGTCAAGGATAAGATTAAACTGAAGGCATCCATCAACGGAGCAGAGCCCTGGACTGAGAAAATGAGAACCCAGATTGAGCGTCAGCTGGGAATCCACGCCCACGATATCTATGGCCTCAGCGAAATCATGGGACCGGGCGTTGCCACAGACTGCCAGTTCCATGAGGGACTCCATATCCATGAGGACCATTTCCTGCCGGAGATCGTGGACCAGAATACATTGAAGCCGCTGAGAGACGGCATGACCGGCGAACTGGTTATTTCCACCCTGACCAAGGAAGGGCTGCCTTTAATCCGTTACCGCACAAAGGATTTGACCAGCCTTGATCACAGTACCTGCCAGTGCGGAAGGACCACGGCCAGGATTGCCAGATTCACAGGAAGGACCGATGACATGCTGATTATCCGAGGCGTCAACGTATTCCCATCCCAGATAGAGTCTGCCCTGCTGGAAATGGGCGGCACCACGCCTCATTACCTGCTGATTGTGGACCGTGTGAACAATCTGGATACCTTAGAGGTGCAGGTGGAAGTGGAGGAGCGATTCTTCTCAGATGAAATCCGGGAGCTGGAGAATCTGACAGGAAAGATCGCCTATATGATTCAGCAGGCCATAGGTCTGGCTGTGAAGGTAAAGCTGGTGGAGCCAAAGAGCATTGAGCGGAGCATGGGTAAAACGAAGCATGTGATTGACAAGAGGAATCTGAATTAAGAAAGGGCGGGGTGCAAGAATGTTTGTAAAACAATTATCTGTATTTATAGAAAACCGGGAAGGCAGACTGGAGCAGGTCACAGAAGTACTGAAGGAGCAGGACATCAACATACTGTCCCTCAGCATGGCGGATACCACGGAGTATGGTATGCTGAGAATGATTGTGTCTGATCCGGATAAGGCAAAGGCAGCGCTGAGGGAAAAAGGATTTTCAGCCATGCTGACCGATGTGCTGGCAGTAAAACTGGAGGACCAGGTGGGGGAACTGCACAAGATGACCCACATTCTCTGCAGCCAGGGGCTGAACATTGAGTACATGTACGCACTGGCTTCCGCCAACCGCAGGGCAATGATTGTGAAGGCGTCTGACGGAGAGACGGCAGCCAGGGCAGTGACAGACGGCGGATTGGTGCTGTACAGTAATGAGGAAATGTGCTGGTAGTCTGGTATGACCGGAATATAATGGATAGTGAGTGAAAGGTAAGATAAAGGTAAGATAAAGGTAAGATAAAGGTGCCGAGAAACCATCATTTGAGATGATCTCTCGGCACCTTTGCATGATTGCTGCCTGATACCCCGGAAATACGGCTTGGCATATTTGGAGAGAAGGCGCAGGATGCGGGTGATTGATTTCTCTATCCTTTGGAGAAACCGCTGGCCGTTACGTGGGCCACCTCATTGCCCAGGTCATCCTTCACCTCCACCAGATAGTAGCAGGTGCTCCGTCATTCCTTTACCTTTCTGGCTTCCGCTATGAGGCGTGTGCCTCTGGCAACACCCAGGTAGGTGATCTGGGACGTGGTTGAGACATGGAGGGGCTTGTTCCAGTTGGAAGCAACCGCAAAGGCAAAGTCAGCCAAGGTAAAGATGGCCCCTCCCATGACTGTGCCGGCTGCATTAAGATGGTGCGGTTGTATTTCCAACCAACATTTTGCATATCCCTCATCCACCTGCTCAATGACAGCCCCGTTATCCGTAGCGAAACGGTCGTTGGCAAAGACCTTCTGTATCTGTTCCAGTTTTTGTGCATCCATATGGAAAACCTCCTGTGGTTCTATGTATGAAATGATAGTGAATATAAGCCAACTATATACCAGAAAAAGGAAGATTGTCAATGGTTGTCTGTGATGTATAGGTGATTAGGAAAGAAAGAGTGTGTAAAAAAGAGCAGATGCAAAACAGGGCCTCGTAGGAGGTCCTGTTCCGTATACCTGTTGTTTGCCAATTTCTATTAGTTGTTACAGCCGCAGCTGTTTTCGGCGATAGCTGGACCAGGTCCTCCGGCCGTGCGGGGGGTGGGGCCGCCGCAGCCTGGATTGCCCCAGGTTGCATCGTTGAAGCCTTCCCAATAGCCATTGCGGAAGCCTTCCCTGTATGCCTGGCGTCTGGCGCCTGCACAGATATCATGGCCGCCGCAACCGCTGTTGTTTCCTCCACCACAAGAGCAACCACAGCCGCATCCGCTGTTACTGCCGCATCCACAGCCACAGCCACTGTCATTGCTGCAGCCGCATCCGCTGTTACTGCCGCCGCAAGAGCATCCACTGTTGCTGCCGCATCCACAACCACTGTTGTTACAGCCACAGCCACATCCACAATTACAACGATTCCATCCACATCTACAAAGTCTAAAGCAACACATATATTGTACTCTCCTTTTTTGTTGGTTTGTACTATATCATATGGGACGCCCAGACAAAGTGTGAGTGATTGTCTCAATGTATTTTATTGTCACCCGTTGTTTTTCTTCTCATAAACTATAGTAGAAAAAGATAATTGGAAGGAGTATCCAACCTATGGATTCTTATACAGATGTAAGTACCCAGTGCTGCGGCCGCGGCCGCATGTCTTGCGGTACATCGTTTGGAAATGGATGCGGTTCTTATACAAGTCCGGATTATCCGGACATGAACGCATTCCCATGGGACTCATGGGGAAGCAATCCTGCGCTTTCCTATCCTACACCTGCAGCCCCAGTCACTCAGCCAGCCAATATGTCGTGTCCCTCCACAGAGGGAGGCGTGCTGGAACAGCAGTTTCCGGTGGCCATGGCTTATGTACCGTGGCAGCAGTGGCAGACCACCTATGCCCCTGAAAGAGGCCTTGTCCAGGGGACTATTTTCCCTGACCTGGATTTACAGTTTAATTACGGGAGGTGCGGAAGATGATGAATCAGATGATGAATCCCGACTTTAATGCCTCCCGTGAGGCCATGCTTCGTGAAGTGGACCAGGCCGGCTTTGCAGTGGTTGATGCCAACCTCTACCTTGACACCCATCCATGTGACGCAGCCGCCATTGATTACTATAATCAGATGGCAAACGCATACAGAAACGCCGCCGCAGCCTTTGAGGCGCAGTTTGGACCTTTGACAGCTTCCGCTAATACAGATGCTGCATACTGGTCCTGGATTAACGATCCGTGGCCATGGGAAGGAGGGTGCTATTAATGTGGATTTATGAGAAGAGATTGGAATTTCCAGTTAATATCAAAGAGCCCAATGCCCAGATGGCTCAGTTTATAATGAGTCAGTATGGTGGGCCGGACTGTAATAACCTATGATATATAAAAATGAATATGTAAATGCCCTTTGCCGCGGTCAAAAACAATCTCTTTGACTATCTTGCGGAGGGCATTCCCTTTTATCTCATAACTGATATTTGGGTCTGCCAGAATCTCATGCACATGCGCAATCTGGCGCATGATATCTTCCTTGCTTGGAACCGCGGCAGGAGACTGTTCTGCCTGCCTGCGGAGTCTTTCAGCATCAGCCATGAGTTCTTCCCTTTCAGCCTTCAGACGGAGCTTATTCTGCTTATATTCCTCCAGGGTGTCAATTTCATTCTCGTAAGCTTCCCTGATACGCCGCTCCTTGACTTCTAAGCGGGCAAGGGCCTCCTGAATGGCGATTTCTTCTGCGTTTACAGCATCATCGGTTTTTTGGATGTATTCATATTCCAGTTCATTTGTTTCAAGGACTTCCTCCAAAGATTCAATCACAGCTTTTTCCGCCAGGTGTACGGCCAGGCAGCAGGAACCCGGATGCATCCCTTTTGCATACTTCCAGCACTGGAAGAAGTCAGGCCGCTTCTTCTGGTCATTGGAACGATTGAAGCCAAGGCTGCCGCCGCATATGCTGCATTTGAGCAGACCGGAAAGCCAGTGGACATTGTTGGAAACCTCCCGGCGTTTCTGGGGCCGGTATTCCTTTTCAATCCGCTTCTGAACATCTTCAAATAGGGAGGTGACGGAGGAACGTACCTCGTGGGTGCCCTGGAAGGAATACCCGTTCCATATGACCTCGCCAATATAAAAGCGGTTGGCAAGAATCCGGTTAATGCCTCGGCGGTCGAATAGGTTGCCGCGGCGGGTCCGGTATCCTCTGGCATTGGCGGCCCTGGCCGTGGCGGTCATATCCTTCCCGCTATGGTAGGTCTGGAAAATATATTCAACGATGGCATATGATTTTTCCTCCACGGCGAAAGGCTTGCCTTCCCCCACAGCCCGGTAGCCGAGGCAGGGGGTGGCCTGGTAGCCTTCACGGAGGGCCTTTTCCGTCATACCGCGCAACACCTCGCCGGAGAGGTTGATGGAATAATATTCGTCAAACCATTCTATTATGGTTTCGATTAGCCGGCCAAACATGCCTTCCATGATGGGTTCCGATACGCTCTTAATTTCTACATCACATTTTTTTCTCAGGATGCCTTTGTAGAAGGTGCTTTCTTCCTGGTTTCTGGCGAACCGGGAGAACTTCCAGAGATAGAGCCGCTTAAATGGGGCCGGCTTCTGTGATTTGGCAATGGCTATCATGCGCTGGAACTCCGGCCGGTTGCCTGCTTTGCGGCCGGAGATTCCTTTCTTCTCAATAAATATGTATTCTTTGGGAATTATAAAACCGTCCGCCTTGGCAGCGTCCATGATGACGCGTATCTGGGCATCCGGAGACAGCTCCGTCTGATCGTCTGTGCTGACACGAACGTAGGCGGCGCCGATTTCTAGTGGTGTTGCTGGCATTATATCATCTCCTGTTCCTATCATGTATATGAGTTTGGGGGATGTTTCAATCCACATTTTGGCCCGTATTATAACCCATATTACAGCCTGTAAGATTTTGGTGAGCTTTGAAAAAAGGGTATAAAAAATACGCCCCTTGCCAGGACGCTCCAGGAATGATATAATTTACTTGCTTAAGGTAATTAATTATATCTTGCTGGGGCGATCCGGTAAGAGAAAACTATGTGAGGGCGGTTCCTGCTGGTAACAGGGCCGCTTTTCACATTTGACAATTTTCGTATATTTGGTATAATATACTTAACAAGACAGCCGGGAGATAGATTAAGCCTATCCGTCCTGGCGAATTATAACAACTTTAGTAAGTCGCCCATCCGGCCAAGGAGCAGGGCGGCTTACTTATTTTTCATGTTCAGGATTGCAACGATTAACAAGGCAATGCCTAATATAATCTGAAATTCCTCATATGTACTCATAAGCAACCATCCTTCCTGTCAAGACTCAGAACGAATGGCACGCACGCCCTCCCGGCTGCCCGGGTAAGGATATTATGTTGTCAGGGTGAGTGGCCCCGGGATTTGTAGCTTCTGGGGCTTTTTGTTTTTAGTTTCTTTTACAATAATTCAAGTATTTAATCCATCTGGGGATAGTATCAATACATTGTTGTAGGGATGGATTATGTAGTTCTTTAACAGAAGTTATGCCTATGGAGTATTGCATATAAGTATTAGACTCAAGTGTTCTTTCTTGGATTTCAAAAGCACTATTGGTAGAAGCAAAATTTCTAGCCTCGTCAAAAGAAGTGAAGACTTTAGTGGCACGTTTATTGCCTTTTTTAATTACCGCATAAGTAGTGGGTGCTTTATATAGGCATATTTTTCCAATGTAACACAGGCCAATATAATCTACATTAAATGTCCCATCAGATAATCGTGTAAGCTGTACTAAACTTGGATTATACGTAGCTTCAATCAATTTTTGTTGAAATACATGAAAAAAAGTTTTTTCTTCTTCGTTTAAATAACAGTAATTATCTTGCGGAGGTACAGTGGAAGAGATTAATTTCATACCATAAACAACTGGTGTATTTACAGGGTAAATTCCGTTTTTTACATTATAATCATTACATTGCTGTTCAGTATTCCCATTAGATAAAAGCTCTTGTGTATATCTCGGATTTTCTGACTTTCTAATGTGTCCATTATTAGACAATGTTTTATTTTCTTGTGCATTTTCTTGATTTATGTCATTAGCCCCTTTTTCTATTGTTAAGTTTGAGTTTCTTTTAAAAAATCTAAATAGCTTCATATGGTGTCTCCTATGCTAATTTATAAATCATTTCCGTAAAGCCACTTATCTTCAGCAATTCCAAATCCCAGGTCCCCGCGCCATCTGCCTAAAAACTTCATAAAATTAGAACGTTCATCCAGTTCATCCTCGTCATTTTCGGTGTAGCATTCTCTGGCCGGTTGAACAATACCTTCCATGAGCGGAATCAAGTTTGGCTCTGGAAAGAAAATATGCTCCAGTTGTTGCTCCGGTTCCGTGGGCTTCCTGGTTGCGCTGTAGGAGATATTGCGGAACCATTCCTTGTAGGACATCAAAGCTCTGTTAGATGCCTTATAGGATAGGCCGAAAGCATCATGTAGCTGTTCTGCGTCCTGGTATCCGTACTTATGTATCAGGATACGTGGGGCCAAAAAGTGACTGGCAAAGTCATCACAAGCATCTTCGTTATCTGTTTTTAGGAAAATATGACCAAACTCATGCGCAATTGTGAACTGGATTCGCTGCGGATGGGCTTGAGCCTCATAAAATAGTGTTCCATCCAAAAAGCAAGCATCATTGCTAAGCGTTCGACAAGCTATTTTCTTTTTATTACTTAAGTCTGCATATTTAACAATTCTAAAACCGCACTTCCGTACTAAATCAAAACAATCTATTGGAAATGAGTCAATGCCAAAAAACATATATGCAAATAAAATACTGTCATATAGGTTTTGATAATCCATTTGATATTACTCCTCGTCGTCATCTGATAATATGATACGAGCAAGTCTCATTTTTTCTTCCTGAGAGAGATTCTTTCTACTACGAGTGTAGACAGTGATAACATCATTGTAAGCAGGCTCTTTTGCTGGAATAGAATCATTACAAAAATATTCTGGTTCTACACCCAATTCTTTGGAAATTTTAATAAGAACCTCAATGTCTGCCTTTTTACTGTCTCTTTTTATCATCGAATAAATAGTTTGTGCTGGCACATTTATTTTTTGGGCCAATTCGTTCGGATTAGATCCCTGTGATTTTAAAAGACTATCCAGTTTTGCTCCAATTCCCATGATTTTCACCTCTTTCAATCTAAATATAGAATAGCATATTTAAATAATAAAGTAAACAAAAAGTTATGCAAAGGAATAAAAAATGTGTTGACAATATATTCGAATGGATATATACTGGCAATACAAGTTATTCAAACGCATAAAAACAGGAGGTGAAATAATGTCATACCCATTTTTAATTGGAGAAATGGCCAAACGTAGAATTACGCGTGAAGCTTTATCAAAGAGCTTAGGGCTTCATAGAAATGCCATATCTTATAAATTGCGAGAAGGTTCGTTCTCCATTGAAGAGGCAGCCAAAGTGAAAGAAGAGTTTTTTCCTGACATTCCAATTACAACACTTTTTGCTAAGGAAGAAAAAACGAACATTTGTTCGAATGACTAAACTATATCACTGTCGAACCTATGTGTCAATGGGATTATGGGGAAAGGAGGGGGATAAAACGTAACGAGGGAGGCGGTATATAACAACGCGATATGCAAGACCCGCCGGCATAGCCAGTGCCCAGAACGGACACGGTGGTATCCGTGCAAGGACTATGAGAGGAAGGAAACAAGTACAACCGGTACCGCATACAATCTATCAGGGAGGGGTGGTGATAGTGCAGAAATTAAAAGTATTCAAATACATAGAAATTGATGGCCAGGATGTTCCAATGGAATCACTGACGGATGAAGAAAAACGGCGCATTGCCTATGCGCTGCAGGACAATCTGATGCTTCCACTGGGATTTCGGAGGAAGAGAAAGACCGCCTAAGGGCGGCCATGGAGGACAAGCATAGAAAGGAGAGACAAGCCAATGAGAGCTAAAACATTTGCGGAGCATCGCATCCGCGCCAGAGCAGCGGTCCAGTATCCTGGCTGGCGTGTGGATTTTGTGGGGCCGGCTACCGCGGTGATGACCAATATCATGGGGCACAGGCGTATGGTGACCTTCCGACAGCGCAGGAGACGCCGAGACGGCCCAATCATGATGGCAGCTAAATGGATTGTACCGGCGGTTATCTGGCTGCTGGGGATGTGGATGGTAGCTATCGTGGTCATGGCGACGGCCATGGGCGTGAGACTGTGAGAGGAGATGAGGATAATACAGAGACAAGTTATTAAAGGTATCATCATACAGGCCATGGTCCAATCTGGTGTCGTTATGACCGGTAACGCAGATAGGATTGAGGCGGGGGCCGAGGCAGCAAGTAATGAGATATTGGAAGAAATGAAGATGGACCCCAGCGGCGGCAACCGCAAGAGGCCCATGGACAAATAGTTTAGCTCACCCTTAGTATAAGGGATTTAAAAGGAGATTGCAAGATGTCAATGAAAATCAATAAACTTGAAATCGAAAACGTAAAACGGGTTAAGGCGGTCAAAATTGAGCCGTCAACGAACGGGCTCACTATTATAGGAGGCAAAAATAACCAGGGGAAAACCTCTGTCTTGGATGCTATAGCGTGGACCCTGGGAGGAGAACGGTTCCGGCCATCACAGGCAGCCAGGGAGGGCTCCACCATCCCCCCCAATCTGCGCATTGTTATGAATAACGGCCTGGTCGTAGAGCGAAAGGGGAAGAACAGCAGCCTTAAGGTGACAGACCCCAGTGGTCAGAAGGCCGGGCAGCAGCTTTTGGATGGGTTCGTGGAGCAGTTGGCTCTGAACCTCCCAAAGTTTATGGAAGCCAATAGTAAAGAAAAGGCAAACACTTTATTGCAGATTATAGGTATTGGTCCTCAGTTGGCGGAATTAGAACGTCAGGAAAAAGAGATGTTCAACGAACGTACCTACATAGGCCGAACGGCTGACCAGAAAGAGAAGTATGCAAAAGAACAGCCTTACTTTCCAGATGTCCCATCCACCCCCATATCTGCATCCGAACTGATTCGGCAGCAGCAGGAGATACTTGCCCAGAACGGGGAGAATCAGAGGAAACGTGAATGCCTCCACCGGTTGGAACAGGAATACCAGCAGGTTACAGAGCAGATACAGGCTTTACTGCATAAACAGGAGCAGCTGGATACTGACCTTAAGATTGCCAGGGGGAGCGCGGAGAGCCTGGCGGACCAGTCGACAGCGGAATTGGAACAGAATATAGCAGATATAGAGGAAACCAACCGCAAGGTACGGGCCAACCTGGATAAGGACAAGGCCGAAGAGGATGCCAAGGAATACAGGGCACAATACAATATTCTTACCACCAAAATTGAAGCGGTGAGGAAGCAAAAGGCTGATTTATTAAAGGGGGCCGACCTCCCACTTCCAGGCCTTTCAGTGGAGGAAGGGGAGCTTATTTATAACGGCCAGAAGTGGGACAACATGTCAGGCTCCGAACAGCTCCGGGTATCCACCGCAATTGTACGCAGGCTTAACCCCGACTGTGGTTTTGTACTCCTGGACAAGTTGGAGCAGATGGATCTGGATACACTGCAGGAGTTTGGACAGTGGCTGGAGCAGGAAGGGCTGCAGGCGATTGCAACACGGGTAAGTACCGGGGATGAATGCAGCATCATAATTGAGGACGGATATGTGGCAGGACAGGATATGCCAGCGGCTCCTGAGCCTCCAAAACAGACAGGATGGAAGGCAGGTGATTTTTAATGGAAATCATTAAGGGAAAGATACCCGGGGCTAAGAAAGTAGTTGTGTATGGTCCTGAGGGCATAGGAAAGTCCACGTTTGCGTCTATGTTCCCAGACCCTCTCTTTATAGATACAGAGGGCTCTACAAAGGACATGGACGTGGCCAGAACTCCAACACCCAGCAGTTGGATGATGCTCATGGAACAAGTGATGGAAGTGAAGCGCACTCCAGGCCTGTGCCAGACACTGGTTATTGATACAGCAGATTGGGCTGAGATGCTCTGCATCGTCCAGATATGCGATAAGAACCACAAGGGCAGTATTGAGGAGTTTGGTTATGGTAAGGGATATACCTATGTCCAAGAAGAATTTGGGCGCCTCCTAAACCTGTTGGAGGAGGTGGTTAAGACCGGTGTCAATGTTGTCCTGACGGCCCATGCAAAAATAAGGAAATTTGAACAGCCGGATGAATTGGGGGCCTATGACCGCTGGGAGATGAAGCTGACCAAGCAGACGGCCCCAATGGTGAAGGAATGGGCCGACATGGTACTGTTCTGTAATTACAAGACGTTTGCGGTCAATGTGGACGGTCAGGGGGCCCAGAAAGGCAAGAATAAGGCCCAGGGCGGAAAGCGTGTCATGTATACCACACACCACAGCTGCTGGGATGCCAAGAACCGGTATGGGCTGGCGGATGAGGTACCATTTGAGTATGACAGCATCCGGCATATCATCGAGCAGGCCCAGACGGGCACATCATCCCCGATTGAGAAACGGGAGGCGCCGGCCACAGCCACTAAAAACCTGCCGCCACCCCAGGAGCAGCCAGTCAGTAATGGCAAGGACGCTAAGGAGCCTGCAAAAGAAGCGGAAACACCGGAACCTGCTAATGATGAGCCTGTAAACCAGCCGGAGCTGTCTAATGTGGATGAACGCATTCCCAAGAACCTGCGCGACCTCATGATAGCAAATGATGTCTGCGAGTGGGACATTCAGGCCGTGGTGGAGGCAAGAGGGTATTTTCCGGGAGACATGCCCGTGCGGGATTACCCGAAGGACTTTGTGGACGGCTGCCTGGTAGGCGCCTGGGATAAAGTGTATGGAATGATTAAGGAAATGAAGGATAAGGACGCATTAGTATTCAATTAGGAGGATATGTGATACATGAATGATATGAATGAAGCATTGGGCAGGGAATTAAGCTGGGATGACCAGATAGAAAATGAAGGTTCTGATTTTGAGCCATTACCAGATGGAGAATACGATTTTGAAATCAGGACCATGGAGAGGGGGAGGTTTGCAGGTAGCGACAAGATGGCAGCCTGCAACAAGGCAACAATTGACTGCGTCATCAAAGACTCAGACGGAAACGAACACCATGTTTTTGATGACCTTATCCTGAATAGCAAGATGGAGTGGAAACTTTGTCAGTTCTTTCTGTGCATCGGACAGCGTAAGAAAGGGGAGAAACTGAAACCGCGCTGGAATGAAGTTCCTGGAGCCACAGGAAGATTCAAAATTTATGTCAATGAGTATAAGGATAAGAATGGGAAACAGCGCAGGAATAACAAGGTGGACGAATACCTTGCCCCGGAACCGAAACAGTTTAAGGCTGGTGATTTTTAATGGAGTTAAGACCCTATCAATCCGAGGCAAAGGAAGCTATCTTCCAGGAATGGGACAAGGGTGTCCTCAGGACACTCCTGGTCCTGCCTACAGGCTGCGGCAAGACCATCGTATTTGCCAAGGTGACGGAGGATTGTGTGCGCCGTGGGGACCGGGTGTTAATCCTGGCCCACCGTGGTGAACTCCTGGACCAGGCAGCGGATAAGATTGCCAAGGCTACAAAACTGGGATGTGCCACGGAGAAAGCGGAGCAGTCCTGTCTGGGCAGCTGGTTCCGGGTTGTGGTCGGTTCCGTCCAGACTCTGATGAGGGAAAAACGGCTGGGACAGTTTCCGGCCGATTATTTCAACACCATCATCATTGACGAGGCCCATCACAGCATATCAGACAGCTATCAGAAAATACTGGCACATTTTGACAAGGCCAGGGTACTGGGAGTAACAGCGACCCCCGACCGTGGAGATATGAAAAACCTGGGGCAGGTGTTTGGCAGCCTGGCCTATGAATATACCCTTCCCAAGGCCATCAAGGCTGGATACCTGTCCCCTATCAAAGCGCTGACCATACCATTAAAACTGGACCTTTCAGGCGTAGCCATGCAGTCCGGTGACTTCAAGGCCGGAGATATTGCAACAGCCCTTGACCCATACCTGTACCAGATTGCGGACGAGATGGAAAAGTATTGTAAGAACCGAAAAACTGTGGTATTTCTTCCACTGGTTAAGACCAGCCAGAAGTTTAGAGATATTTTGATTGAAAAGAGATTTAAGGCTGCTGAGGTCAACGGGGAAAGTAAGGATCGGGCGGAAGTGTTGGAAGCATTTGACCGTGGGGATTACAACGTGTTGTGCAATTCCATGTTGCTGACAGAAGGGTGGGACTGCCCATCCGTTGACTGTATTGTGGTGCTACGACCGACCAAGGTCAGGAGTCTGTACAGTCAGATGGTAGGACGTGGCACCCGGCTGCATCCAGGGAAAGAACACCTGTTGCTTTTAGACTTCCTGTGGCACACGGAACGCCATGAACTGTGCCATCCGGCAGACCTTATCTGTACAGACCGTGAAGTGGCCCAGAAGATGACCGACAACATGGAGGAGACCTGCGGGTGTCCTGTAGACATCGAGGAAGCAGAGAAAAAGGCGTCAGAGGATGTAATTGCAGAAAGGGAGGAATCCCTGGCCAAGCAGCTGCGTGAGATGCGGAACCGGAAGAAGAAGCTGGTGGATCCGCTGCAGTTTGAGATGAGCATACAGGCGGAGGACCTGGCCGGATATGTCCCTGCATTTGGATGGGAACTGGCGCCACCGTCCGATAGCCAGAAGAAGGAACTGGAGAAACGGGGTATCCTCCCGGATGATATTGACAATGCTGGGAAGGCCAGCATGATACTGGACCGTCTCCATAAGAGACAAGAGGAAGGTCTGACAACTCCGAAGCAGATTCGATGCCTTGAGAAATACGGGTTCCAGCATGTGGGGACCTGGAGTTTTGAGGCAGGGAAAAACATGATTGACAGGATAGCAGCGGCAGGATGGACCGGGGCACCGAGAGGAGTCAACCCCAGTGAGTATGTGCCTGATAGATAAGGAGTAAGCCATGGAGAATAACCAGTATGACCTGTTGGAGGTCTTAAACAGCATAGAGCCGGCGGAACTGGATTACCAGCAATGGCTGAATGTAGGGATGGCCCTGGACCAGGAGGGATACAGCGTGGAAATCTGGGATGCATGGAGCCAGAGGGACCCCGGCAGGTATCATCCTGGGGAGTGCCAGAAGAAATGGAATGGTTTCCATGGCCATGGTACACCAGTGACGGGCGGTACCATTGTCCAGTACGCCAGGGAACAGGGGTGGATGCCGCCTTATGACCCGGGACATGCACTGGACTGGGATGACGCCATATCTTCCGAGGGAATTGTCATAGATAAAAATTGGGTGGAAGGCCGGGAAATACAGGAACCCGGCAGATGGGACCCAGTGAAGCAGCTTATCACCTATCTGGAAACACTGTTTGAAGCCGGTGAGAATGTGGGTTATGTGGTTAAGAGCTATCAGGCGGAGGATGGAAGATGGAAACCCACAGATAAAGGCTCATTTGACCGTACGGCAGGGCAATTGATTGAGGCCCTGGCAAACTGTGATGGGGACATAGGGAAAGTAATGGGTGACTATAACCCAGCAGGAGGGGCCTGGATACGGTTCAATCCCCTGGATGGAACAGGTGTCCGTGATGCCAATGTGGCAGACTATAGGTATTCACTGGTTGAGTCAGATGGAATGGACATTGAAAAACAGAATGCCATCATCAGGGAGCTGGAGCTTCCGGTGGCCTGCCTGGTGCACAGTGGAGGGAAAAGCCTGCACGCCATTGTGCGGGTGGATGCCGCAGACTATACGGAATACCGGAAGCGTGTGGACTACCTGTACGACATCTGCCGGAAGAACGGCCTGGAGATAGACCCGCAGAACCGTAACCCATCCAGACTGTCCAGGATGCCCGGGATTATCCGTGGGGAACATAAGCAGTTCCTGATGGATACTAATATTGGGAAAACAAACTGGAGCGAATGGAAAGAATGGATTGAGTCTGTCAATGACGATCTGCCGGATCCAGAGAGTCTGGAGGATGTCTGGGACAACCTCCCGGAGCTGGCGCCATGTCTGATTGACGGTGTGCTGCGGCAGGGCCATAAAATGCTCATAGCCGGGCCATCAAAGGCCGGAAAGTCCTTCCTGCAGATTGAGATGTGTATAGCCATTGCGGAGGGCAGGGAGTGGCTGGGATGGAAGTGCACCCAGGAGAGAGTCCTGTATGTGAATCTGGAGCTGGATCGGGCCAGCTGTCTGCACCGTTTCAGGGATGTGTACCAGGCTCTGGGATGGAAACCGGACAACCTTAAAAACATTGATATCTGGAACCTGCGTGGTAAGTCCCGGCCTATGGACAAACTGGCTCCGATGCTCATACGCAGGGCCGCCAAGAAGAACTACATAGCCATTGTGATTGACCCCATTTATAAAGTCATCACCGGCGACGAGAACAGCGCGGACCAGATGGCCAACTTCTGCAACCAGTTTGACAAGGTCTGTACAGAACTGGGTGTGGCGGTTATCTATTGCCATCACCACAGTAAGGGCGGCCAGGGAAGCAAGAAGGCCATGGACCGGGCATCCGGCTCCGGTGTGTTTGCCCGCGACCCGGACGCTATGCTGGATATGATAGAGCTTGAACTGTCTGAGGATGTGCTTAAGGCCGAGGAGAACAAGGCTGTGTGTGCGGCTTGCAAGCAGTACCTGGATGCCCATTTTAAATGGGAGGATGACCTGTCAGAGGATGATTTATGCAGCAGCTATCAGATGCTCATTTACTGCGAGAATAAGCTGGACAAATGGCAATGGGCGGCCCTGCAGCGCATTGTGGAGGCCGCTAAGATAAGGGCCAGGGCTGTGACGGCCTGGCGCATTGAGGGGACTCTGAGAGAGTTTCCGAAGTTCCCCGCGGTCAACCTATGGTTTGATTATCCCTGCCATAGGGTGGACGGTGTGGGCATTCTGAACGATATACAGCCGGAGGCTGACGGGGCATCATGGCAAAAAAACTTCAAGAAAAAACGGACACCTGAGCAGGCTAAAAAGGACCGCATGCAGAGCCTGGAAGAGCAGTATGAGTCCCTTAAAAGTTTCAATGAGGATGGAAAAGTAACTGTGAAAGAACTGGCGGAGAGTATGGGGACAACCGAAAAAACAGTTCGGAACCGTATAAAAGAGCATGGCGGATTCTGGATCGATGAAGGAAATGTGGGTAAGAAGTAAAGGGAAAAATACGGATGGAAAGGGTTTCCCTCATAAGGAAAAACTCGAATGGAAACAATTTCCCTCATAAGGAAAAATACGATAGTTTCCCTTTTCCCTATCAAAGTGAAAAACACGAAATTTACCGATAATTTCCCTTTGAGGGAAAAAGTCGAGAAAATACCGAGTTTTTCCGAGGGAAGGAAAATGTACCCCCTTACAGGGGGTAATATATACATTTCCCTGACGGTCAAAGGGGGAAAGAAAGGCGGGCTTAAGCGCTGCCCGCCGTCCTTCCTTCCCCTGTCCTTTGACAAATATAAAATTCCATTCAAAACCAAATGTGATAAAAATAACAAAGATTGGAAGTGAACTTGATTGACGTTTTCAAAATGGCTATCCGAAAAATATGGAAAAGAGAATAATCAATTTTCAAAATTAGCAAAAATGTTAGAAGAAGGTCCAGATGCTCCGAAGCGTGCAAAGAAGAAACGTGTTATAAAAACATATTTGGTTTCTCAGGTTGTAGGACCACGAATGATGGGAGCATTTAAGGAGGCATACAGGAAGTATGAAAAAGATATGGCGGGGAATTGATTATGATGATAATTGATTTTTTTATGCCGATGGAACCACCCACCTGTACCCATCAGGAGAAGCAGGTGCATGTGGTAAACGGGAAGCCGGTATTCTATGAGCCAGCAGAGTTGAAAGCAGCCAGGGCGAAGCTGAGGGCACACATGTCAAGGCATGTGCCTAAGGAACCGGCACAGGGTGCGCTCCGTTTGACGACTTGGTGGTGCTTTCCTCTCCAGGGCAGCCACTGGGATGGTGAGTATAAAACCAGTAAGCCAGATACAGATAATCTGGTTAAACTGCTTAAGGATGTCATGACAGACCTGGGATTTTGGCGGGATGATGCCCAAGTGGCCAGTGAGGTAATCTGTAAGTACTGGGCAGCGCGGCCAGGAATCTATATGAGGCTGGAAAGCCTATGACCTTGGATGATGTGATGATTCTGACAGACCAGCAGGTACAGGGTATTTACAATGATGTCTATAATGGGTTCTGGCGCCAATATAAGAATCCCCCCGACTGGAAATCACCTGAATGGGAGGATGTGGTGCAGCGGGAGAAGATGCTGCGGGAACGGTATCAATCCTGTCCACTGGTATTGCACATGCTCCAGGACCTGATGGACCAGCTGGAGGCCAGAAGTAAAAGGAGGAACGATGATGGCTAAAGAAAAAAAACAGCCCGAATCCCCGGTCTATATCTGCAGTGAGTGCGGCAGGGAGATAAGCGGGGACCATGTGTATATCAAGACAAAGCGGCGGACGGAGCTGCACATACACTTTGGATGCATGCCAGGAGAGCGTAATAGGAACGTGATATCATAAATCGTTATTTTAAGAGTTAATGGCGGTGTGTGGCACACAGGTCCAGGTTCGATTCCTGGCATAACCATGGTGGGAAGTAAGAGGGTGCCGGTTCGACTCCGGCCGCCGCCAACTTAACATTTTACAAAGAAAGAAGGTACTGTATGGCGTATGCAGAAAAAACAACAGTTCCTGTCGGCAAGAGCAGGATGGAAATTGAAGAACTGATTCGGAAACATGGCGCTGAGCAATTTGTTTCAGGATATTCAGGAGATAAAGTAATGATTGGATTCACGGCAGCTGGTCGGCAGGTTCGCTTTATCGTGACAGTTCGAGCTGGAAAAACGCAGAAAGATACTGAACAAATTGAACGTCAACGCTGGCGTGCGCTGCTGTTGATAATTAAGGCAAAATTTGAAGCTATTGAAAGTGGTGTGAGCTGTTTCGATGATGAATTTCTGGCACATATTGTATTACCCGATGGACAGACAGTGGGACAGTGGATGGCCCCGCAGATTGAAGTAGCATATCAGACTGGAGATATGCCTCCTATGCTGCCAATATTGGAAAATTAAAACTTGCTAATAAATGTCAAGCAGTTTTTGAAAAAAGTTGAATAGTAAAAAAGG
>OBWG01000020.1_pt1 | contig 201703 bp, 194 predicted proteins | sample 1495221 | NCBI WGS metagenome assembly OBWG01 (sample SAMEA2580053, study PRJEB22360) | human gut metagenome | reverse complement strand
TCCGGGGCCGGGGCCGGCTCAGGAGCCGGCTGCGTCACGCCCGGGCCTCCCTCCACGCCGGTTACCGGCGCTGTCTCTGCCGGAGCTGTATCCACAGGCGCCGTCACATCCGGCACCACCGGCAATGCTACCGGCAGATCAGGACCTACCCGGTAAATGGCCTTGGATGCATTGTAGGTGTCCTTGTTAAGCAGGGTTCTCTCCTGCTCCACGCCGTCCACCGTCACTACCTTCCATAATCTGGACCTAAGTCCTGTGTGGGAGGACTGGACCTTGACCCTTGCTCCCGGAGCCAGGGTGTTGTCTACAATGAGCTGCGGCTCTCCCGGACTGGTGCTTCCCAGGGTTTCAGACACGTATTCCACCTTGCGGTTAGCCGGTCTGGTCTCCTTGCCGTATATGGTGAAGGTAAGCTTCCTGCCGGAGGTATAACCCTCCACATAAATAGGGGTACTGTAATTGTTCTTTATCTTAATATCCTTATAAGTGCCTGCAATGGCCGCGTCCCTGGATGGTTTCACATAGGTGACAATCATGGAGTGGTTCTGTCTCTGGACAATCTCCACCTCCGCTTCCAGGGAAGCGTTATACAGAGTGGTAGCCAGCTGGCACACACCTCCGCCGATGCTGTCCACGACCTGGCCGTTCTCATAGGCCGCCGCTGTCTTATACCCATTGGCTGTGGTAAAAGGCTGCAGGCATTCATAGCCTGACAGGACATCCCCGGGCATAAGAACGTGACCGTTAATCTTGGCCGCGCCTACTGCCAGGTTGGTGGAGCGGGCTGCGCCGCTGCTGCTGAAATCAGTTGTATATGTGCCCAGCACATCCTGAATGGTAGCCAGGGCCTCACTGGTAATGACCGGCTGTTCTTCTGTTACCTGGGCTGTTACCTCTATCGGCTGGTCCAGTCCGCCTTCCAGGGCCTCGTTAAGGGCCGCCTCGGTTCCCGCCACGTCAACCACCCGGCCGGGTACAGAGTCCGTAATGACAAACTGTCCGTTTTCTCTGGTTATAGATGCATTCTGGGGCTCTGCCGTGATTCCCTGGCACTGTGTATCCACAAAGTTCTTCACCTTCGCGGAATCCACCTCTGTCTCCAGTTCAACCTCCACGGGCGCTGCCGCCAGATCTTTTTCAATCATGTACTGTTTAATCAGGCTGCCGCCGGCATACTGGCTGACCGCCTCATCAATTACGTCTGTGTTAATCCAGTGAAAGCCCAATTCCCCTGCTGTGGTGGCCACATCCTGTCCATCCACGCTAAGGGTCACTGACTGGGCCGCCAGGCCGTCCACATATTCCTGGACCGCTGCCTTCGCCTCCTCAGCCGTCATTCCGGCCAGGCTCTGGCTGCCTGCGGTTATCCCGGCCGGCAGCACAGGCGCCGCCCAGGCAATCACTGGAAATGCCGCAAGCAGCGCCATACTGATGGCCGCTGTCAGGCCGGCATTTCCTATACGATTCCTCATAAATTCTCCTCTTCCAAACTGTAATGCAATTAATACATAAGTGCGCTTAAGGCCATAGGAACAATCATAGCCAACACTAATACAACAACAATGATGGTGGAAATGATCTTCTTGGTCTTTGGATCTCTCATATTAAGCATTGTACATTCACCTCTTTTAATAATATGCCTCAGAATCTCTTCTTTAGTCTTTCTGTTCCCCGGATATTCTGCTGGTCATCCGTCCGTACTGGGAGATAATATTGTCAATCATCCGCGACACCTCACTGCGGCTCATGGCATCTATCTGCACAGTTACGTCTATTCTATGACATTTTAACAAATCGTGCAAGTATTCTTTTTGTCTTTTTGTGGCCGGCTGTTCTCTTTTTGCCTTATAAATCAAGGGTTTCGCCGCAAAAGCTTCCGGATGCTCCTCCCCGTGGCGTGCCATCATCACCTGATACAGCCTATGAGCCGCCTCCGCATCCGCCTGCGCCCGGTGGGCCGCAGACTGAGAAACCTCATAAAAAGAGCAGGCGCAGGTTAAATTCCGTTTTACATCCGCAGGCATAAACAGCCGGCAGATGCCAAGGGTATCAATGCCCTCCCGTTCAAAATCCAGCCCGCTGTTCACAGCGGCCCGTTTCAGGAAAGCGTAATCAAACAATATATTATGCCCCAGTAAAGGCAGATTCCCGCAGAACCGGACCACATCTCCAATCGTATCCTCAATCACAGGGGCGTACTTCACCATATCATCCGTAATCCCCGTAAGAGCCGTAATCCTCTCCCCCAGCTGCCGCCCAGGATTCACCAGGGTTACAAACCTTTCCTCCACCCGGCCGTCCTCCACTCTCAGGGCAGCAATCTCCGTTATCTTATCCAGCCTGGCCTCAAGTCCCGTCGTCTCCAGGTCCAGGGCTATGTACGAATTCGTCATATCTTCCTCTTTCCAATAAACACCGTAAAACCATTATGAAATCATAGTTAAAGACAATCCTTATATTTATGACCCATTCTACTACACTTATGGAGGAAATGGAACTGGAAATAATAGAATAATAAAGAAATCAACATGGCACAGAACATTTTCATGAACAGGAACTGAATATTCATTGCAAAGAAAAGCATCCTCTCCTTCTTCATGACCTGAGGATACAGTCCGCAAAGCGGGGCAGGGCGGACAGCCGATCCCGTGGCTGCCTGCCCTGCCCCGCTTCGCGGAGGTACCCTACGCGCCCATCACCCTCCACAACCCAAGAGCCGGGGCCTTTACTACATATATCTCCTCCCCATCCTCCATCTCCTGCCATCCATCCTCCATCTCCAAAACAGGATATCTGGCAAGCGCGTCCTTCACTTCCATGAATTCATACCCTATCCGGCCTATCTCGTCCTGGGACACATATTCCGGATTTACGGCATAGGTAATGGTAAACCTGCCCTCAGAGGAGCTGTGTATCATATGGGCCGGCACCATGGCGGAGCCGGGAAATGCCCCATTTTCCATCAGTTCCATGGTATAGGGCGTTCCCTTATAGCCGTAACGGCGTATGAGACCGTCCACCTCCGGGTTCTCGCCAAACCCCTTGATTCCCGGCGCAATGACAAGTAATTCGCCGCCATCCTCAATCATCATACGGGTGCGGTAAATGGCCTTGTTTCCCACCCAGGTGGTGGAAAACTCCTCCGGCTCCAGATAAGCCACCACCTTTTTTGCCCGGCGTTCCACCTGTGTGATGCAGCGTCTTTTTGCCAGCGCAGCCGCATGTTCATAGACCTGCCTGGACGCCCCGGTAAAGATGCCGTGAAGGGCGGTCCTTCCCTCCTGCTCCGACGCAACGGTCAGTATGTATGCCAGAGGCACATCCCGGAGAAAATGTTCCTCCCCGTAGTCAAACACCGCCCGCACCGGCGTGTCCGTATTTCCCATAATTGTCTCCAGATTACAGAGAGCGCCCAGCATATGGGTACCGTTAATCATGGGCCTTCCTCCCAGCCCCACCAGTATGTTCTTGGTGTAATTGGACATGCCGATGACCTCATGGGGAACCACCTGGCCGATGGACAGAATCAGGTCAAAGCTTCCATCCACCACACAGCGGTTCACCTCCGCACCGATATCCGACGTGTACCTGCCCCCGGACACCTTGCCGCAATAGGCACCCGGCACCGTGCCGACAGGGACTGTGTCCTTTCTCCAGTCATGGTACAGAAAAACCTCCTCCGGCACGTCCTCCCCGAAAAACCGTATCTGTTCCTCACGGCTCATGGCCCTGTGGGTCCCCACCGCAGGCATGATGCGCACCTTTGCCTCCCTGCTCAGACGGTGATACAGATAGGATGTGATGACACCCCCGTAGGAATAACAGCGTGTGATATCCGGCGGCACTAAGAGGATACGCCCGGCCTTCGGAAGTCCCTCCAGCATACAATCCATCACTGCCACCGCCTGATGCGAAGACAGCTCCCCTGACTCTGTCTGTGCGCTGAACTCAGCTATATTTTTCAACATGTATGATTCCCCCTGCTTCCTGTATTGTTTCCTGACTGCTTCCTGTACTGCTTCATGAGTGATTCCATGAACTGTGTTCCGGCCTACTTCTTACGCTTTTCCCTGCTGTATATGAGTACCAGCAGTACGATGATAACTCCCTGCATGATCTGACGCCCTGCCTCCGGAATATTGACAATGGTCAGAAAATCATCCAGTATGGTCATGATGATTGCTCCTGCTATGGTTCCGATATATCCGCCCTTTCCTCCGGTAATGGCGGTTCCTCCGATAATGACGGCCGCTATGGTCTTTGTATTGTAGCTGGTGCCCACATCCAGGAAGCTGGTACCCGTGTATCCCACCAGGAAGAAACCGGAGACAGCTGCTATGACCGCGGATATCAGATACACGGAAAATGTCACCCTTCCTGTGTGTATTCCCGAAAACCTGGCCGCCTGCTCGTTGGTGCCCACGGAATATATCTTCCTCCCGTAGGGAGTATTCCGCAGAAGCACAATGGTCACAGCCGCCATAACAGCCCATATGACCACAATGCCGGACAGGATGCCTATGAAGCTCTGTCCGCAGATGGCCTTCAGAAGGGGAGATGCATTGCCCTTGGGGGCGCCCTTTGTGTAAATCAGAAACACGCCCTGGATAACCGTTCCCACACCAAGCGTCATGATAAAGGGCGGTATCTTAAGCCAATGGATTCCCACTCCGTTGATAAATCCCACCATCACACCCATGACAATAACTGCAAAAAGCGCAGCGGGCAGATTCTCATTTCGGCCCATCATGATCTGCGCCGCAATCACGTTGGCAAAGGTGATGGTATTGGCGATGGATAAATCAATTCCTCCTGTCAGTATGGTCAGGTTCTGGCCGATTGCGGCGATTCCCATAAAGGAGGCCAGCCTCAGGATTCCGGCCACATGGGTGGGCTTTAAATAGCCCGGTGACATGAGCTGGGCCGCCAGCAATAATACCACCAGTATAACATAGACCATAACCTGGGAGCTGCCTGCATTTTTCTTAATAAACTGTAGATTGGAAGCCTGTCTGTTCTTTTCTTCTCCCACTTTCTTTCACCTTACCTTTCTATCCTTAATAATAAGTCCCCACAGGCCCTAATGCCTCTTATGCAGCGCGCTGAGCGACAGGGCTGCAATCAGTATCAGGCCCTGGCATATGAACTGGTAAAATGAAGAAACGCCAAACAGGTTCAGCATATTGTTGATGATGGAAATGATGAACACGCCTGCTATGGTACCCAGAGGGTCTCCCACCGCGCCTGTCATGGCAGTTCCGCCCACCACCGTGGCAGTGATGGCGTTCATGGCGTAATTTTTTCCTATGGTGGCGTCAGCCGAATTCATCTGGGCGCTTAAGAATATTCCGGCCACAGCGCACAGGAGCCCGGCCAGACAGTAGGCGCAGAATTTTATCTTTCCCACCCGTATGCCGGTGGAGTAGGCCGCATTTTCACTGCCTCCAATGGCCCTCAGGGCCTTTCCGTAGGGAGTGCTGTTGGCGAGACTTCTCACCAGACAGAGGATGAGGATGAACAGAAGAAAGGGTACCGCACCGGAATATCCCCGTGTCAGGAACTTGGCAAACGCCTTGTGCACACTCCCCCCCGGATTCGGCATGAGCAGTAAAGCCATTCCGTCAAATACGGCTGTGGTTGCTATGGTTACAATGATGGGAGCCAGGCGCCCTTTTGTGACCAGGACACCGTTTACAGCCCCGCAGGCCAGGCCCACCGCAGCCGCTGCCCCCAGGGCAGGGACAAATCCCCAGGCAGAGTCCGGGTTCATGGACATGACGCAGACCACATTGCACAGAGCCACAATTCCTCCCAGGGACAAGTCAATTCCTCCTGTGAGAATGATCAGCGTCTGCCCCAGGGCTGCCATGAGCAGCGGAAAAGAGGAACGCAGAAGATTCTTGAAATTCCCCAGCGTAAAAAAGTCCTTATTAAATATGCTTACAAAAACCATGAGAGCTGCCAGAAACACGTATATGATAACCGTATGCCCGTGTTTATGCCAGAAGTTTCGATTCAATCTGCCCTTCACCCTTTCTCACCTTCCTTCCTGTTCTTTCCCAGTCCCATGCCCAGCTGCATAATCCGTTCTTCTGTCAGCTCTTCTTTTTCCAGGACACCGGATATCCTGCCCTCGTACATAACAATCACCCGGCTGCTCATGCCGATTACCTCCAGCATGTCACTGGAGTTCATGACCACCGCCACGCCCCGGGCCACCAGGTCATGCATGATTTGGTAGAATTCCCGTTTTGCCTCCACGTCAATACCGCGTGTTGGCTCGTCAAAGAGAATAACCCTGGGCTCCGTGGCCAGCTCCTTGCCCAGAACCACCTTTTGCTGGTTTCCCCCCGACAGACTGGATACAGGCAGGTCCAGCCCTCCCATTTTAATGGAAAGCTTTGACGCCATGGACTCGCTGAATGCCTGTTCCGCCTTTTTGTCTATGAAACATCCTTTCATGCGCTTTTTCATACTGGAAATGGCCAGGTTGTGGCGGTTGGAAAGCTCCAGCATCAGCCCCTGGTTCTTCCGGTCGGAGGGCACCAGGGCAATTCCGTTTGCAATGGCCTGCCCCGCGTTCTTTATGCCCACCTGCTTTCCATTGACAATAATAGATCCCCCGGACAAGGGATAGAGACCGCTGACAGCATTAAGCAGCTCTGTCTGTCCATGGCCCTGCAGTCCGGCCACTCCCAATATCTCTCCTTTATGTACCTGGAAGCTGACCTGGTTCAGCTTATGGTCAGCGTCCGCCAGATTCTTTACCTCAAATATTACCTGGCTGTCATCCACTTCGCAAACAGGCGGAGGGAATACATGATTCAGGGAGCGTCCCACCATCATCCGTATTAAATCATCCTCATTTATCTCATTCATGTTCCTGGTCCCAATATAGCATCCGTCCTTGAATACGGTGATCCGGTCTCCCAGCTCAAACAATTCCTCCAAACGGTGGGAAATGAAAATAATCGTCTTGCCATCCGCAATCAGATTGTGGATAATCTGATACAGCTGCTCTACCTCCTTTTTGGCCAATGCAGAAGTTGGCTCGTCCAGAATAATCAGTTCCGGGTCCCTGACCAGAATCTTTAGGATTTCCGCCATCTGCTGTTCCGCCACCGGCAGACTGCCCACAGGGGCATCCGGGTCAATATGGATTCCATAGCGGTCCATGACGTCCAGAATGCGCTTTTTAATTTCCTTTCGGTTGATTCTTCCCAGACGGGTAACCGGTTCCTGGTTTAAATAAATATTTTCCCAGACCGTCATTTCCCCCACCAGAGTCAGCTCCTGGAACACCATGGCAATCCCCAGTTTCTGGGACTGCTCAGGATTCCGGATTACCACCTTTTTACCATGGAAATATACTTCCCCTTCATCCGCCTGATGGATTCCCGCCAGAATCTTAAGTATGGTACTCTTTCCGGCCCCGTTTTCCCCGGCCAGCACATGTACTTCCCCCTTACTGCAGGAAAATTGTACCCGGTCCAGGGCCGTGATGCCGGCAAACCGTTTTGTTATATTGACCATTTTTAAAATCTCTTCAGCCACTGTTAACCTCCTTCTCTCTCCGGAACAGACATGGTCCTTATGTGCAAAACAGGCCGATATTCATCGGCCTGTCCATCATCCCCAAAGCGTGCTGACTACTTGTAAAGCTTCTGAAGAGTCGCGTCATCCAGCTCTGTAAGAACCCAGAAGCTGTCCGGCATATCTGAACGGTAATACTGGTCCACATTTTCTTCTGTAACGGTCTCAATATCCATGACCACGTTCCCTGGAATATCCTCGCCGTTTAAGGCTTTGATGACAACCCGCAGAGCCTCTGCGCTGGTGTAGGTAGGATTGGAAGGTGCTATGCAGGACAGCCCTTTATCCTTATTTTCAATCCATGCGCGGATAGCGCCGTTGTTGCCTTCGCTTGTCATGGGAACCAGATCCCGGCCGGCTGCTATAAATGCGTCGATTGCGCCCTGTGTCATGGCGCCGCCCTGTGACCACACGCCGTCGATTTCCGGATAAGCGGACAGCATGGATTCCATGGCAGCCTTGCCCTGGGCATAGTCCCAGGAAGCGTTGGCTGATCCCAGAATCTCGATGTCGGGATACTGTTTGAACACTTCCTCAGCACCGCCCCAGCGCAGGGAGTCAGTAGCTGTTCCCGCGATACCGTTCAGGACCACAATCTTGCCTTTTCCATCCAGCTTGTCCACCAGCCACTCTGCTCCGATACGGCCGAATTCCTTCTCGTCAATGCCTACCGTAGCCACCTGCTCATCTGTCTCCACCACATTGTCGAAGGATACCACCTTGATCCCCGCTTCAGCAGCCTCTTCTACCACTGGCGCAAGGGCTGTTGGGGAGGCAGCCGTAATAACGATGGCGTCTACCTTCTTTGTAATCAGATCCTGCATATCGCTGATCTGCTTGTTGATATCCTCATTGGAATTGGTAATGTAGTACTCGCTTACCACTCCCTCTGCCTTCAGCTTCTCCGCCTCAGCCACAAACTCCTGTTCCATCTGGGCCCTCCATGAGTTTCCGATGGAATAGTTGCACAGGGCCACCACATATCCCTCACCGCCGGCTGTCTCAGAGGATGCCTGGGCCTCTGTGGTCTCTTCCGCTTCTTCTTTCTTTTCATCCTGGGATGGGGCGGCTGTTGTCTCTGCCGCCGCCGGTGCAGCCGTTGTCTCCGCTGCCTTTTGTGAACCGCAGGCGCACAGGCCCATTGCCATTACTGCTGCCAAACCTACTGTAAACATTTTTCTCATAACTCATCTTCTCCTTTTTTTAATAGTAACAGTCATACGTAAGTTACCTCTGATCGTCGAAAAACAGCCGTCTGGCGTTATCCGCCATAATCATCTGCCGGTGGGACTCCGGTATATGGCTGCAATGCTTTTCCACCAGGTTAATCAGCTGCCGCATGGTGCCATGGTTCAGCATGCCCGGATAATCCGACGCCCACATCATCTTCTCCGGTCCCACATGGCGGTAGCATGCCTGGATGATTTCCACGGAGGAGGGCCAGGGATATTCCTCGCCAAAATACACCGGTACGGTGGATGTGTCGATGAATACATTGGAACGGTTCTTTACCAAATCCAGCACTTCCCTGTAATTGGATTCAGGCATCCCTTTTTTAAAACATGCATCCGCCCCCATATGGCACAGAATGAAGCTGATATTGGGATACGCTGAGGCCAGGAAGCCCGCGTCCTCAATGTCCTCTGTGCGGAACATGTGGATGAATACCGGCTGATGGTATTGATTGCAGCAGTCCCACACAGGAGACAGCCCGGAATCCGAAAGGCGGGTTCCGGGAGCACACTGGAAGGTGCTGTCCACTTCCACCTTAAAGCCAAACAGGATTCCCTGGTCGTAGATGGACGCCAGCTCTCTGGCCGCCTCCTGTCCTTTCATTATGTCAACCAATGCCACCCCCCGTAACCGGTCCGGATACCGTTTTACGCTGTCCGCAAAGTACCGGTTATGGTACCCGTAATAGGGATTAGGCATAAGAACCGCCTTTTCGATACCGCACCAGTCCATATAGGCGATGAGCATTTCTGCTGTGCTGCGGCTCTGTTCAAAGGACGGAGGAAGAAACTGCACTTCCTCATTTCCTATGGCGACCCGCCCCAGATCCGTGGAGGCCATGGGCTGTCCCCTGGTAATTCCCGCCACCCGCTCATATATATGGGCGTGAATATCAATTACGTTCATCTAAATCCCCCTACCTGTACATTTGTGTATATTGCACTTTAACAGCACTGTTTTTCGGATGCCATTAGTATACTATGACCATATTTTTATGTATATATGATTTGATTGGAATATGTTTTGATTTCATTCTATCTTATTGACGCTCCCTGCAAATCGTGATTTAATGATAACAACTGTTACATTGGGATGATATTTTTATCATAAGGAGGGATTTTATGTATCAGATTTTATCGTATCCTATAAAAAAAGGGCAGCCCACCTGGCCCGGCAACCCTGCATTCAGTCTGGAACCCCACACCTCCATTGCCGGAGGCGACACAGCCAACACCTGCACCATCCATCTTTTTAACCATTACGGAACCCACCTGGATGGACCCATGCATTTTTACGGAAAGGGCATTCCCCTGGACCAGGTTCCCTTTGGGCAATTTTTCTTTCATAAGCCCCTGCTCCTGGATATTCCAAAGGAACCTGGCGCAAAGCTCATGCCCGAGGATCTGATTCCCCACCGTGAGGACGTAAAAGACGCTGATCTGCTTTTAATCCGCACCGGTTTCTCCAAATACCGCAGAGAAAAACCGGATCTCTATGAAAACAATGGTCCCGCTGTCAGCAGCCGGCTGGCCCGGTACCTTCAGGATAATATGAGCCATTTAAAGGCCCTGGCCCTGGATTTTGTGTCCCTTGCCTCTTACAGCGACACAAAGGATGGGGATCTGGCCCACCAGATCATGCTTGGCATGTACCACAACCGTTATATCTGCATCATCGAGGATGTTAATATGGAGGGACTTCCGTCCGGCTTTCTGAAAAACGCAGCCGCCGTTCCGCTGATAATAGAGGGCATTGACAGTTCCCCCGTCACCATGTGGGCGGAGTACTGATGCCTATGTCACGATTTATGCTGCGGTTTAAGACATGGTTCAAGACATGGTTTAAGATACTATTTAAGACACGATTCAAGCTGCTGTTTAGGAAACACTGGTGCCTTCTCATCATCTGCTCCCTGTGCGTCATCCTGGCCATTACCCTGTATGATACCTCCAACCAGGCCGCAAACTGGGAACCGGAACCGGCTGACAGCTCCAGCCTCCATGTGGGTTTTTCCCAGATAGAGACAGACAATCCATGGAGAACAGCCCAAATCAACAGTTTCCGCGAAGCCCTGCTTCCCAATGGGATGGACTTTATCTACCATGAACCGGAGGACCACTCTGTTCAGTGGCAGCTGGAAGATATACGCAGCCTGATTCGGGAGGGCGTGGACTATCTGGTCATTGTGCCCGCGGACCTGTCTGCCCTGACTCCGGTGCTCCAGGACGCCAAGGACGCGGGCATTCCCGTCATCCTCATTGACCAGTCGGCCGAGACCATTGACCAGAGCTACTATGTGTCTCTTATCTCCGCGGACTACCTGAAGGAAGGCCAGATTTGCGCCGGCCTGCTGGCGGATAAATTCGGGGATCAGCCCTGCAGGATCGTGGAAATCTACGGCACCGAGAGCTCACCCGGAGCCCAGGCGCGCTCAAAAGGATTCCATCAGGCCCTTATGAAGTATCCCAACATGGAAATCATTGATGTGGAATACGGGAATTTTGACCGGGTAACAGCCCAAAAGGCAATGGAAAACGCACTTATCAAGGCCGCCAACCGGGGACAGACCATAGACGCGGTCTTTGCCCACAGCGATGAAGACGGGCTGGGGGCTCTCCAGGCCATCAAGGTAGCAGGGCTGCCGCCGGGTGAAATCGCCATTGTGTCCATCAACGGCATCCAGGACGTGTGCAAGGCCATCATTGCCGGAGAATATCTGGGCACGGTGGAGAGCAACCCCCGCTGGGGATTTATCGCGGCTTTCCTGATACAGCAGATGGAACGGGACTGCAAGCCATTCCCCATGGTAATGATTCCTTATCAGATTATTACTGCTGAGAATGCGGCCGAGTATGCGCTCACCGCCTATTAATACAGGAAAGGAAACGGGATTCATGAAAAACTTCTTCCGACAGCTTTCATTCCGCAGGAAACTGCTGATTTCCTTTGTGACGCTATCCTGTATCCCTGTGCTCCTGGTGGGAATTGCCGCCTATCATCTCTATACCAATTTCATCATCAACATGACCGAGAAATCCTCCATCGAGACCATTGACCTTGTCTGCGATGACATTGACAGCCTGCTCAATGATGCCTGGAATCTCTGCGACATGCTGACCGGCGATATCAAGATGCAGAAATACCTGCGCATGGACTTTGACTCTGTCCGGGACCAGTATTCCAACGACCTGGCCGGCAGCATGGAGCTGGCCTCTATCTCCACCTACCGCAAGGATATCTTCGGAGTATATGTGTTCGGCCAGAACGGCGGCCGCTACAAATCCAACTACTACTCATTCAAATCAGAGGACCAGAGGGAGACTACATGGTATAAGGCCATTGCGGGCAGCAGGGAAACCACCTGGTTTCCTTCCCATGAGGGCAGCTTCATTGTCCGCAGCTCTATCAGCGATAACTTCATCACAGTGGGACAGCCGGTGATGGATAAGGCTTCGGGTATGGTCAACGGCATTGTGGCAGCCGACATCAAAGAGGATGTTATCACCCAGAAAATCAAGCACAGTCTCAGCAACGGGGTCATCTGCATCATTGATCAGGAGGGAAGCATCCTGTTCCGCTCCAACGCAGGCAACGATCTCCACTATCCCATCGACATTTCCCCCAGCCTGGTATCCCATATTCTGGAATCCACAGGCACTGCCGTGGGAAAATCCATGGTAGTGCCTGACAGCGGGTACCTGGTGGTAAGCCGTACCCTGATGAATTCCAACTGGAGGATTGCCGGCATCATAGACCGGGGCTTTCTGACCCAGAGCAGCAAGGACATCACCCATATTGTCATGCTGGTCCTGCTGATTATCGCATTCTCCTCCCTGTATGTGGCCATGCTTATATCCCAGTCCGTATACAAACCAGTACAGATTCTTTACCGCATGATGGAGGAGGTGGAAAATGGAGATTTCTCGGTCCGGTACACGTACCACTCCTCCGATGAGTTCGGACGGCTGGGCAAGAATTTCAACCAGATGCTGGAGCGGATCCAAAAGCTTATCAGCCAGATCTATGAGGAGCAGAAAAAGCTTAAGAACTCGGAGCTGAAGGCCCTCCAGGCCCAGATACAGCCCCATTTTCTGTATAATTCCCTGGATTCCGTCATGTGGCTTTTGAGAATGGACAAGAATCGGGACGCGGAGAAAATGCTCAATGAGCTGTCCACGCTGTTTAAGATTTCGCTCAGCAAGGGGAATGAAATCATCACCATCGAGGAGGAGCTGCGTCACATAAGCAGCTACCTGTTTATCACCAACATGATTTACAGCAAGAAATTTGAATACGCCATTGAATGCGACCCTGTGCTGTATTCCTACCGTACTCTTAAGCTGCTGTTGCAGCCCCTGGCTGAAAATGCCATTGCGCACGCAATACCCATGCCTGGGCAGAAGGTCTTTATACAGGTGCGCATTTACGAGGATGAGGACAGCCTTGTACTGTCCGTGCAGGACATCAGCCGGGGAATCGACCAGGAAACCCTTGAAAAACTGCAGCAGCAGCTGGGAACAGCCGCCCACCCGGACCGCAGGGATTCCGGGTATGGGCTCTACAATGTCAATGAGCGCATCCATATCCTCTTTGGAAGCAGCTACGGTCTGACCGTCACGTCAGAGCCGGATTTTGGCACCGAAGTAACCGTAAAGATTCCCAAACTGAAAGGAGATGATATTTTTGTTCCAGGCAATGCTTTGTGATGACAATGAAATCATACTGGAAGGGTTATCCCGGCAGATTGACTGGGAGGGACTGGGCATCTGCCTTTCCGGCACTGCTGCCGACGGACAGGATGCCTGGAACCAGATGAAGGATAATCCGCCTGACATCCTTATCACCGACATCCGTATGCCTTATATCGACGGGCTGGAGCTATCCAGGCTGGCAAAGGACTTAAACCCAAACATCGTGCTTCTCATCATCAGCGCGTATGATGACTTTGAATATGCCAGGACAGCCATGCATCTGCGGGCCCTGGATTATATACTGAAACCCATTGATCTGGATGCCATGAACCGCATACTGACGAATGCGGTTTCCCACTGCCGGCAGTTCCACCACGACAAGCGTCTGATGGCCACACAGCTGCTGCGCAACATGGCGGTCCAGGAGGCGGCCGGCCCCGAGGGCATTGTCTTAAACGAGCTGGACCTTGAGCCTGATTCATGGTGCTGCTTCCTGCAGGTGGAGCTGGACGATCACAGCTTAAGCAAGCTGTCCGACGATATCCGTTATGCGTCAGAGCGCAGGTTTTCGGCCCTGAGCCAGATTCTGTTTGGTGACAGCTCTTATCTGCTGGAATCCCATCAGTACAGCTACAGCGTCTGCCTCACCTCCCGCTCCAGGATGGAACTGGCCGCCCGGCGGAAAATTCTGGTGGACACGATACGCAGGCAGTTCCCCCATGAGGGAAGCTACTGCGATGTCAGCATTGCCTCGGGCAGCATTGTCCAGGGCATCCGCCTGCTCCACAAAAGTGTACAGACCTGCCATGAAGCAGGCAAGCTTCATTTCATCAAGGGTTCCAATGCGGATATCTTTTACGAGGAGGTGGAGTCTTATATCTACAATGAGCCGGAGGACAGCCAGGGATATCCCATACCGGACACCAGGCTTATTACTTTTATCAAGGAACAAAATAAGGAAGGGATTACAGGAGAGCTGGAGCAATTAAAAACATGGCTCTATCAGAAGGGAAGCGAGAGCTATCTGTATATGACATTTTCCCTGGGAAGCTTCTATACCCATCTGATGAAGGAATTGGGGGAATCAGGAATCAACCTTCAGGATATATTTCAGAATCCCATCGAAGAATTCAAAAAAGTGGCAGCCGGCGGTACACTGGAGTCCAGCATCGAAAACCTGAAGCAGAACCTGTTCAAAATCTGCGACAGCATACGCATCAACAAAAGCCGTTACGGAAAGCTCATAGACCAGGCCATCCTCTACATCCAGAACCACTATATGTCCTCCTCCTTTTCCATTGATGAGGTAGCGGGAGCCGTATGCTTAAGCACCTCCTATTTCAGCACTGTATTTAAGAGCGAGACAGGAATTACATTTACGGATTATCTGATTAAGGTAAGGATGGAAAAAGCCAGGGGACTGCTTGAGAATACCAGCATGAAAATGTATGAAATCTCATCCAGGGCAGGATACGAAAATGCGGCCTATTTCAGCGCCGCATTCAAACGATATTATGGAAAATCCCCTTCTGAGTTCCAAAGCCGGAAGTAGGGGCGGCAGACAAAAGGAAAGACCGGCCGGCGGCTGGCAGGAACGCAAAAAAGGAGGCAAGTGCTGCATGGCGGAAGGGAACGGATTGAAAAAAACCTACGCCTCCCTGCCCGGACATTCCTCCCGCAGAAAGCATTCACAGCATTTCGGGCGCCTGGCAATGCAGATGGTACGGCCCAGGGTAATGATATGTATGTTCCACAGAATCCAATGGTCCTTTGGCAGCACCTTCATCAGATCATACTCTATCTTCTCCGGCTCCTCCTCTTTTGTAAGGCCCAGCTTCCTGGAAATACGCTTTACATGGGTATCCACCACAATACTGGGTTCATTGTATATGTTCCCACGTATAACATTGGCTGTCTTACGTCCCACGCCTGCAAGGGAGGTCAGCTCCTCTATGGTTCTTGGCACCTCTCCTCCAAACCGTTCCACCAGGTCCCGGCAGCAGGCAATGATATTCTTAGCTTTCATGTGATAAAACCCAATGGAATGGATATCCTGTTCCAATTCCTTTAAATCCGCCGCGGCAAACTTCTCCAGGGTATCGTATTTCTGGAATAAATCAGCTGTGACGATATTCACCCTGGCGTCTGTACACTGGGCGCTCATGATAACTGCAATCAGCAGCTGCCAGGGTGTCTCATGATTCAGGTAACAGCGGTACTCCGTACCGTATTCCCGGTCCAATACATCCAGGATACGGGCAATACGGGCGGCCAGTTCTGCTTTTGTCTCCCTGACCGCTTTCGGCCTTCCCTGAGTTTTTGTGCCGCCGCCAGCTTTTCTCCCTCTGCCGGCCTTTGTATCCCGGTCACTTTTTATCCCTCTGCCAGTTTTTCTGTCAGTCTCAGGTTCATTTAAAATGGTCTTCTGCAGCATATGTCCAGTCCTTTCATTACAACATTTTTGTTGCATTTACAACGTTATAAAGTTTATCACCCAATTCTGACCGCCCTTGCATTATACGTCAGCGGGTCCCTGTGCCTGTAATCAAACAGCACCAGGGTTCCGTCTCCCATGGCTTCAATATGGGCCATCTTACTCATCTGCCTGGAATCATACCCTTCATAATCCATAAGGTAATGGGGAGATTCCTCCTCCCTCTGAAAGAACTGCCGGACAGCCTGTTTATAAGGGCTTTGGTCCCGGGCAAAGGATGGGCGGCTTTTTACATTTTCCCTGAGATATAAATCATACATGAGAAGGTCCCTGAACCTTTCCATAACAGAGGCATCCAGCCCTGCATCCCTACGTCTGGCTATGATACTGTACAGTATCTCATATCTGTCTATGCGGCTGTGGCTGATGCCGGTGAGATTGTTTTCACGGTAATATGCAGCCATATCCAGAAACATTTCATAGGGCGAACCGTATTCTGCCGCAAGCCCGGACAGAGTATGGACAAACTGTCTGCTGTTATAATACACCTCCGTCATATCCTCCACGCCCTTTAGTTCCAGGATGTCCCTGTAGGACAGCCACCGGGTGGACAGGACCTCATAGGGCGGCCGTGAGGAATAGCAGAGGCCGTAGGTCAATGCCATTTCTTCCATATAAGAGCCCTTCAGCACTTTGAGGAAGCCCAGCTGAAGCTGCTCCGGCTCCATGGAATATACCTGGTTGAACGAATGACGGAAAGATTCCAAATTCTCATTGGGCAGACCTGCGATCAGGTCCAGATGCTGGTGAACATTATGTGCCTGATTGATTGTGCCGGTGATACGGCGTATCTCGGCTATATCTGTCTTGCGGTGTATGGCCTTAAGCGTGTCCGGATTAGTGGACTGTACGCCAATCTCCAGCTGGACCAGTCCAGGACGCATCTGGCCCAAAAGCTCAATCTCCTCCTGGTCCAGCAAGTCGGCGGCAATCTCAAAGTGAAAATTGGTGACTCCGTTGTCATGACTCTGGATAAACCGCCATATGGCCATGGCATGTTTTTTATTGCAGTTAAAGGTCCTGTCCACAAATTTTACCTGAGGCACTCCGGCCTCCAGGAAATAAGCCAGCTCATCAAGGACCAGTTCCAGGCTTCTGAACCGTACGCTCTTATCAATAGAGGACAGGCAGTAGCTGCACGAAAAGGGGCAGCCCCGGCTGCTCTCGTAATAAATGATGCGGTGCTCCAAATCCTTTATATCCATATGCTTATATGGAAATGGTATCCGGCTCATATCCATGGCCCGGCGTACACCGGTATCTGCCAACGAACCATCGGGGAGGCGAAAGGCAAGCCCGGGTATATTTTCCAGACCGGCCTGTCCGTCCGGCAGGATTTTTCCACTGTCTGTCCCTTTTTTACACAACTTATCCACATAATATCCGGCCAGCTGTGCAAATGTTTCCTCTCCCTCTCCCTTCATGACGCCTGTTGCCTCCGGCAGCTCCCCAAGCACTTTAGCTGCATCAAAGGACACCTCCGGTCCTCCCAGCCATATGGGCACATCCGGCAGTATTTTCCCTAAATCCGCGATTAGATATCTGATATATTCTATATTCCAGATATAACAGGAAAAGGCAATCACATCCGGTTCTCTTCTGAATATATCCTGAAGAATCTGGTCCAGCTGGTGGTTGATTGTATACTCGGCCAGCTCGATAGACGGCTTCGCAGGTTCCATGGCTCCGGTCCCGGTTCCACGTTTTTTTGCCCGGGCATTCCTGCCGCCTGCTTCCCCCAGCCCCAATACCTGGTCTGCGTAGGCCTTCAGGCTGTAAATTCCCAGATTGGAATGTATATATTTCGCGTTGACAGCCGTCAGCAGTATCTTCATGGGACTATACCTCTAGCTCGATTTTATGGCCGGTGGACTGGTACTGGTAGTAACGCACTCCCGCAGCATTCAGCATACGCTTAGACGCCATTACCGCCGGTGTGTCCGCATATTTGTCTTCTCTGTATACAATGGTCTTGATTCCTGACTGTATAATGGCCTTGGCGCACTCATTACAGGGGAACAGAGTCACATAGAGCTTGCTTCCCTCCAGGCTTCCCCCTCTGTAATTAAGAATAGCATTTAACTCGCTGTGTGTGGAGTAGAAATATTTGGAATTGTAGGGGTCCTCCTTCTCATTTTCCTTGCCCCAGGGGAATTCGTCATCCGAACACCCTTTGGGGAAACCATTATATCCCATGGACAGGATCTTATTGTCCTGGCTGACAATACACGCGCCCACCTGGGTACTGGGGTCCTTGGAACGTCTTCCCGACAACAGGGCCACCCCCATAAAATATTCGTCCCATGTTATATAATCCACACGTTTTCCGGTCATTCTTTTTCCTCCTTTTATCCTTTCCGCAGCCGCCTGGCTGTCTCTGCACACACGCAGCCTGCCCCCGCAGTGTCCAATAAATACAACTCCTGTCTGGACATTCAGGAACGGCTGCGTGGCTGCTTCTGGTATCGTTGCTGGTATTTTATATTTTCCTCTGTCTGTGAATGGATTATAACATTCCGGGCTTATTTAATCAATAAAGTTGCATAAATCTTGGGAACGCCTTGGAAATACCCCTGGGAATAACCGGTGAATAACTGTTTTTCCGGTCCTTGCCTTTTTCCGGGATAAATGCTATATTATAACAACCAGACGATAGCGGAATATAAGTAACTATCGCTCATTATTCTATATCTTTAACAATATCTCAAATTATCTGAATCGAACGATTCATCTCATTATTCTGCCCCTTATGTATCGGGCAATCATTTCCACTTTTATATCACACCAATTATTTATTAAAAGGCAGAAGGGCTATTGTCTGGTTTATCGGAAAACGCTATAATGGGGATAGGTTCTTATATGGCTTGCCGGAACAGGAGGCTGTATGGAAGCAGATTATCTGCGTGAACAGGAATCAGAATCAGCAGGGGCCAGAGGGTTCAGTCAGCTGGTCAACGGAATGAACGTATACAGAGTAGAGGTGGTTCGGCTAAAGGACAGAAATGCGGACAAGGTCTTTGAAAAGCTGCAGCGGAAAATCAGCCGGGGCAAGACACTGGGGCGCCATGATGTATTTCCCCTGCTTCTGACCCCTCTGATGTCGGGAAAGATGGAGATGAGCCAAAGGATTTACCAGGGCATGGAGTTTCTTCAGTGTAAGGAACTCAAAGCAGGGGATGAGGATCGAAAAAGAATGCAGTCAGTACTGTATGCGCTGGCAGTAAAATTTTTGGACAGAGATGAATTAGCGATGATAAAGGAGAGGATCGGAATGACTGTTTTAGGCAAAATGCTGTTTGAGGACGGTGTTGAGAAGGGGATTGAAAAAGGTATAGAAAAAGGAGTCCAACAGGGGCTGGGGCGCGCAAATGCACTGAATGTGAAGCTGGCAGATGCAGGAAGGGCGGACGACATTATCCGGGCAGCATCGGATAGGACTTATCAGGAACAATTGTTCAAGGAGTTCGGAATTTAGTAGTAAACACTTTATTTTGCGAAAACACCCGCCGGCCCAAGGATCTTTTTAAGGGGTATATTGGCCTTTACTGTGCAGGGCAGATTTTCGTCAGGTTTGAGAAGCAGCGATATAAACTGCATTTCTGACAGAACCATTATGGGTCCTCCATGGGTAAACCAAAACTTAATATCAAAAAGCCTTGGTTGAATTACCAAACTCTGTAAATATGCTCAAAAGACAACTTTCCGCAGGGGGCCGAGCGAATTATGAAGATAGAAAAACCACCCTCTCAACTGCCAGGTATCAGGGTGGTTTTCCTATATAGCTGCTTACATCAACAATAACAGACTTTTCTTTGTGTTTTCATCCGCCCCAGCTTTGCCATCATCTATTTTCAGGCACTGATTTAGTCACAATCACATCCGTGTCATACCCCATGAGACGCGGTATGACAACAGTTCCCGCTTTCACAGGGGCGGTCAGAGTATACTTTTTTATCTCACTCACTGCATCGAAAATCCGGTCCCGGGGTATGGGGTTTGTCAGCCTCACGCTGGCCAGGGGAAGTATGCCGCCCTTTACCAATACAGATGTGGCAATATTCCTCTGGGGATCCGTCAATTCCTGCTCCACATACGCCCTCCCCTTTGGGCAAGCGGCGCCCTCCACAGAACAAATCCGTCTGCTTCCGTCTTCCCTCTCTTCAATCTGCGCCCTTATATCGCATCCGTTGGGACAGATGATACATGTATATTCTCTCAACATTCAGCGCTCACCTCCAGCCGGCCCATGGACACCAGTTTATCCGCCTTAACCGTAAGTTCAATCATTTCGGCCGGTATCGCTTTCTTCATTTTCTTTGATGCAACCAACACGCCGTCCTGCCTTACTTCAATGCGGCATTCCTTCAAAGGACTGTTTACCCTCAGGGACAGCTTAAAATCCCTGGTGCCGCTCACTCTCTGGGGAACGGTATGGTTAATATGGCTGTCCGTTCCTATTTCGATGGGACAGGGAGGCAGACATCCTTTCTGCACAAATTCCGCAGCGGAATCCGCCAGGCTCTCTGCTTCCATGGAAACAAAGTCCACTAAATCATGGACATGGAGCACATTTCCCGCAGCAAAAATCCCCGCCACATCTGTCTGGAAATGTTCATCCACCACAGCGCCCTTTGTCCTGTCATCCAGGGTCACGCCAGCGTCCAGTGAAAGTTCATTTTCAGGAATCAGTCCCACGGAAAGTATCAGGGTATCACACTTGTATTCCTTTTCAGTTCCCGGAACAGGTCTTAAGTGTTCATCCACACGGGACACCGTGACGCCTGTCAGGCGGTTGTCCCCGTGGACAGCCGTTACCGTATGGCTCAGGTATAGCGGTATGCCGTAATCATTCAGGCACTGCTCCACATTGCGGGGCAGGCCGCTGGGATATGGCTGGATCTCAAACACAGCCTGGACATGGGCGCCTTCCAGCGTAAGCCTGCGGGCCATAATCATACCGATGTCCCCGGAGCCCAGGATAACCACTTCCTTTGCAGGCATTACATTGTAGAGGTTAATATAAGCCTGGGCAACCCCTGCCGTAAACACACCGGCCGGGCGCTCACCGGGGATTCCCAAAGCGCCTCTGGTACGCTCCCTGCATCCCATGGTAAGGATCACGGACTTGGCCCTCCATACCTTAAGCCCCCGGCGTGTTGCTGCCGTCACTGTCCTGTCCTCTGCCACCTCCAGAACGGTTGCGTCCGTGATGTAAGGAATCCCTAATTCCTCCACCTCTTCTATAAATCTCTGTGCATATTCCGGCCCGCTTAATGTGGTTTTAAAACGGGTCAGTCCAAAACCGTCATGAATGCACTGTCTGAGTATTCCTCCCAGCTGTTTTTCCCGTTCCACAATCAATATATTATGGATTCCTTTCCTGTATAACCGGACAGCCGCAGCCAGTCCCGCCGGTCCGCCGCCCACAATGAGTACGTCTATCTCCATTTCCTACGCCTCCTCCCGCACTCTGCCGAAAAACATCTGTGAATCTTTTCTGGCATACCTGACTTCTGTTACCTTTTTTCCCAATTCATCTTCTATCATCTGCGCAATCCGCATCTGGCAGTATCCTCCCTGGCACCGCCCCATCATGGAGCGGGTCCTGTATTTGACTCCTGCCATGGTGTCAGCTCCCAATGGATTATGAATGGCTGCCAGGATTTCAGCCCTGGTTACCTTTTCGCACCGGCAAATGACCTGGCCGTAATCAGGATTCTGCCGTATCATCTGCTCCTGCTCTTCTTTTGTCATCTCCGCAAAATGAGGAATTCCTTTTCTCACAGGATTAAACCCTGGATTCGGCGTAAGTTTCTCCCTCTCTTCCATAAGACTGATTGCATGACGGGCAATGGGCACTGCCGCTGTAAGCCCGGGGGACTCGATGCCCACCAGATTAATGGCGCGGGGCGCAATGTCATCCCTTATCTCTATCTTAAAATCCTGTATAACCCCGTCCTCATCCACCCATTTAGGCAGAATACCGGAATAGTTGCGGATATAATCTTTTTTATGGATACATGGCCACAGGTCCGAAGCACTCTTAGCCAGATAATCCATATTTTCCTGAGGCACGCCATAGTATGTAAAATCTGTTACCATCTCTGCGTTGGGTCCAATAATGACATTCCCGTCAGTAGTGTTGGTCACGTGGATTCCCATGTAAGTATTGCTGGGAACCGGATATACAGGCATGGGAAGAAGATATCCTGTGCGCTTGTCCAGAATAATGTAATCCCCCTTGGAACCAATCACCTTATAGCCGCGGATGCCCAGCATATCGGAAATGTTGCCGCAGCCCAGTCCGGCGCTGTTCACAACCCACCGGGTGTGGAATTCACCTTTTTGCGTCGTAAGTATATAATTTCCTTCGCTGTCCCGCCGTATTCCTGTCACTTCATGGTCAAAATAATACGCTGCTCCGTTGGCATGGGCATTCTCAGCCAGGGCTATGGTATAATTAAAAGGGTCCACAATTCCGCTGTTAGCCGAAAACATGGCAAATTCCCCTACCACAGCCGGAACCAATTGATGGAGCCGTTCTTTTCCAATTAGCACCAGGCCTGCGGCACCATTTTCCTCCCCCTGCCGGATGGTCCGTTTCAGTGTTTCCATATCCTCCGCCGTATTGCCTACCAGCACCTTACCGCAGCGGATGAATTTAAAATCCAGCTCCTCTGCCAGTTGTCCCATGAATTGATTGCCTTCCACACAGAGCCTGGCCTTCAGTGAACCTGTGTCATAAGCAAACCCGCCATGGACCACACCGGAATTCCGGCCGCTGGTCTCATAGCAAACATCCAGGTTCTTTTCCAAAACGCCTATTTTCAGACGGTATCTGGACATTTCCCTGGCAATGGCGCTGCCCACCACACCGCCGCCAATAATGATTACATCATACAGTTGTTTCATGCCGCTTTCCTCCTAAAGGATAATTACAAAATTCATCCTATGAATATATTTTATTTTTACCATATTTATAAGGTATAGTCAAGATAAAATCGAATAAAACGTAACTATTTATAGGATGAATATTTCCTTTTTTTATTTCACCACAAAAGTTACCCTTATCTGAAAACATCTGCAAACAGGTGCAAAAGGTGTGTCCCAAAATGAAAATAGATGAAACGGTGCCCTCTTTTCTGTTTTTTGCGCAGAAAAGGAGCTGCTGCTCCAGTAGATTATTATTTATCTACTTTCGCAACAGCCCCTTGGCAGCAAGCCATTACTGTTCTTTAGCTCTCGTCCCCTTCATCCCCTGCTTCCCATCCCGCATCTCACCTTTATAACGGTTGTCATTATACATCAGGTGGAAATACATAGCCTGCTGCGCCTCCACAGGCTTCCTGTCCCGGATAGCCTCAAATATCCTGCGATGGGATTTAAGAGTCTGTTCATACTCTGTTTCCTGGACAGCACCGGCAAACACACGGACGCCGTCTGTGATTACCGGTACCAGGTTGGTCATGACCAGATTATGGGAACAATTTGCAATCTGGGCGTGAAACTGCGAATCCTTGTCAGCATAGTCCTCCCTTAGTATCATCTGTTCCTCCAGGCCCAGAAGTATGTTCTCCAGCTGGCGGATATCCTCCACGGTGGCATTCTGGGCTGCCAGAGCTGCAATGGGCGGTTCCAGCATCACACGCACCTGAATCAGGTCCTCTGTCAGTTTTCTTCGGTCCTCTATCATGGCAAACCCCAGGGGATCATCGGAAACACCGTTTTTGTCTGAAATAAAGGTGCCTGAGCCCTGGCGTATGGTGACAATATTTCTGGACATGAGAATTCTAAGAGCTTCCCGCACCGTGTTGCGGCCAACCCCCAGAAGTTCCACCAGCTCAGCTTCCGTGGGAAGCTTATCTCCGGCCGTATAGCCGTCCCTTTGTATCATCTCCAAAAGCTTCTGGGATGCAATCTCCCCTAAGGTCTGTTTTTCCATGTTTCCTCCTGCCTGATGCATTATACCTTTACAATCTTATATCCAGCCGCCTTGGAAAGCCGGTTCATAATAGCCTGTCCCAGGTGGTCCTTGGGAAAGCTCTCCGAAAATATGTAGTCTACTCCCAAATCATCAAACTCCCTGAGCAGAGCGTAAAGATTATGAGCCACGGATTCCTGGCTTTTTCTTGCACCTATACTGCGTACCTCACCGTCTGTATAGCAGCCCCTGGACTCGTCCGTACAGATAACTCCCACCTTATAGCCGGCCTCAATCTTCTCCCGGGAGAGCTCCCGCACCTTGCGAATCATGGCCTGGAGCTGTGTCTCATCCAATCCGGTTTCCGGGTCTGCCCCTGTGTTCCGGTCTGCTCCGGTTTTCTGCTCCGCTCCGGTTTTCTGCCCTGCTCCGGTTTTCTGCTCTGCTCCGGTCACCTGCTCTGCTCCGGTCACCTGCTCTGCTCCGGTTTTCTGCTCTGCTCCGGTCACCTGCTCCGCTCCGCTCTCCCGCTCTGTTCCAGTCCCCGGCTCCACCAGTGTAAGGTCAGCCTTGGGGGCATAGTGCTTATACTTCATTCCCGGCGCCTTTGGCCTGACATCCGCAGAAAGAGGGCCCAGGATAGCCGGGTCCACGCTTACCTCCCCCAGCACCTCCGCAAGCATTTCCATGGTAATGGCCCCCGGCCTCAGAACAGACGGTACCGCGGACGAAACATCCACTATGGTGGATTCCACCCCGATTCCCACAGGACCCCCGTCTATAATCATCTCAATCCTGCCGTTCATATCCTGCCATACATGGTCGGCTGTAGTGGGGCTTGGCCGTCCTGATGTATTGGCGCTGGGTGCGGCCACGGGCACTCCGGCCAGGGCAATGAGCCGGTTTGCCACCGGGTCGTCCGGCATACGGATTGCCACAGTATCCAGACCGCCGGTTGTGCCGTAGGGAACCTTTTCACTCTTGGGAAATATCATGGTCAGGGGACCTGGCCAGAAAGCCTCCATCAGCTTCCTGCCAGCCTCCGGTATCTCCTTTACAAGAGGCGCCACCTCCTCCACGCAGGATACATGGGCAATCAGAGGATTATCAGAGGGCCTCCCTTTTGCAGCATAAATTTTTCTTGCCGCGTCCTCGTCCAGTGCATTGCCGCCCAGACCGTACACGGTTTCTGTGGGAAATGCCACCAGGCCCCCTGAACGCAGTATGCCGGCTGCCTCTTTCAGTTCCTCATCCTTTATATGATTTCTGTCTTCTATAATAATTCTTTTTGTTTCCATGATTCATACCTCGATTGTTAAATACCGTTTGCTCTATGTCCAGTCTATTTTAGCACCCGCCACAGCCAATGTAAAGCCGGGAAATCCGGCCTATCCTGCACCTGTCACTTGAAGATTACGGACATTTCGTGTAAACTTAAGTCATCACAAATGATTGGAGGCTTTACCAATGAGCAACATTAACAGCGTAATGAAAGAATTCAAGGCATTTATCCTCAAAGGAAACATCATCGACATGGCCGTAGGCGTCATTATCGGCGGCGCTTTCAGCAAGATTGTGACTTCTCTTGTCAATGACATCCTGATGCCCTTACTGGGTGCCCTGACCGGAGGCGCAAGCTTCAACACACTTAAATATGTCATCCATCCCGCGGCCACTATAAACGGGGTAGAAGTAGAAGAAGCCGCCATACTCTATGGCAGCTTCCTACAAAATATATTGGATTTTCTCATTATCGGCGTGTGCATGTTCTTTATGATTAAGACGGTTGCCGTCATCAGCAGCCGGTTACGCCATGAAGAAGATGCCAAGGAAGAAGCACCGGCACCGGCTGGTCCCACACAGGAAGAGCTTCTGGCTGAAATCCGCGACCTTTTAAAGGAACGAAAGGACATAGCCTGATATTCCTAGAAAAACCGAATCCGCTTGGCATTCTCCACAAATTCCCTGTTATTCCTGGTTCTTGCGAAAAGGTCAAGTATCTTTTCCACTGCATCCTCGGGTTTCAGGGAATTGGTGGCCTTGCGGATAATATCCACTGCCTCTGCTTCCTCCCTGGACAGCAGGAGGTCATCCCTTCTGGTGCCGGACTTCAATATGTCGATGGCCGGGAAGATACGTTTCTCAGACAGTTTCCTGTCGAGCACCAGCTCCATGTTGCCGGTGCCTTTAAATTCCTCATACACAACATCATCCATGCGGCTTCCCGTCTCCACCAGGGCAGTGGCCAGTACGGTCAGGCTTCCGCCCTCGCGCATATTTCTGGCAGCGCCGAAAAAACGCTTCGGCATATGAAGGGCTGCCGGATCCAGACCGCCGGATAATGTACGGCCGCTGGGCGCAACCGTCAGGTTGTATGCCCTGGCCAGCCTGGTAATGCTGTCCAGCAGGATGATAACGTCACGTCCGTGCTCCACCAGACGCTTGGCCCGCTCAATCACCATCTCGGATACCCTCTTATGACGGTCAGGCAGCTCATCAAAGGTTGAGTAGATTACTTCCACATTTGGACCCACAATGGCCTCTCTTATATCCGTAACCTCCTCAGGGCGCTCGTCAATCAGAAGGATCATCAGATGCATATCCGGATTATTGGTTGTAACTGCCTTTGCTACCTGCTTTAACAGTGTGGTCTTTCCTGCCTTTGGAGGGGATACAATCATACCACGCTGTCCCTTTCCAATAGGTGCCAGAAGGTCCAGGACACGCATGGCCACCGTATTCCTCTCACCAGGTGTTTCCATATGAAGCCGCCTGTTAGGGAAGATTGGTGTCAGGTCCTCAAAGTTGGGCCTTGTCTCCGTGGCGCTTAGGGGATAGCCGTTTACCGTCTTGATGTAGAGAAGGGCCGCAAACTTCTCTGTTGCAGACTTCACCCTGCGGTTTCCCACTATAATATCTCCTGTTTTCAGATTAAAACGGCGAATCTGGGAAGGCGCCACATACACATCATTTTCACCGGGAAGGAAATTTTCACAGCGGATGAATCCAAATCCGTCGGGCATGACTTCCAGTATGCCGTTTGCCTCAATCCCGCTGTCTAACTCAGCCATATCCTGGCTGGAAAGGCCGATTGCGTCACTTCTATTGTCCGCTCTGGCAAAACGCTCTCCATCGTTCTGGGAAGGCGCGCTGTTCTGGCTCATTCTGTTATTCATACTGCTGTTTCCATGTGTTTGGGGAGTCTGGGTCCTGTTCTGTGTATACTTGCTGTCGTACCCTCTTGAAACAGGGCGGCGGTTATCCGTTCCCCTGCTGTCATTCCGGTTTTCCTGATAATCCTGGCTCCTTGACTGGTTACGCTCAAAGGCATGGGGCTGGTCCTGGCTCCGGGGTGTTTCCTGGCTCCGGGATATCTCCTGACTCCGGGGCGTTTCCTGGCTCCGGGATATCTCCTGACTCCGAGGCGTTTCCTGGCTCCGGGATGTTTCCGTTTTTACTTCCCGTTTTATTTCCGCCGGCTTTATATCCGGGTTTTTCTCTGCCTCATCGCAGAGCAAATCAATAATTTCTGCCTTTCTTAATGAACTGATGCCCTTAATTCCACGGCTCTTGGCCATTTCCTTTAGTTCTGAAAGAGGCAGGGTCTGCAGTTTTTCACGCATAGTATTTCTCCTTATTAAATTCAATTCTTCACCCGCAAAAAAAGCCGGTGTACGCCTTCTGTCTATATTCAAATTATCTTCTGTTCATTCAAATTCGGGGTTTATTCCAGATTTGGGAATTGCTCAGGGACTAACAGACTGCCGGCAGTATCAAGAAAACTGCCAGCTAATCTATGTATAGCCCTATTATATACACGAATATCAGGGATTGTAAAGTTAAAATTTGAGAAAATCAGCTTTTAAGCCATTTCATATGCGCATTTATCTGCTTCTCATAGCCATTGTCAGAAGGTTCATAAAATACGGTTCCCTCCATACCTTCGGGCAGATACTGCTGCTGTACATAATGCTTGGGATAGTCATGAGCATAGAGATAACCTGCCCCATGTCCCAGCTTTTCCGCTCCCTTATAATGCTTGTCCTGCAGATGGACCGGCACTGGCATGGTCCGTTCGTTCCTCACCGCTTCCATGGCCTTATGTACCGCCATACAGGCAGCGTTGCTCTTTGGAGCTGTGGCCACATAGGTCACTGCCTGGGAGAGGATGATATTGGCCTCGGGAATTCCGATGCGCTCTGCGGCCTGGGCTGCGTTTACCGCCACCACAAGGGCCTGAGGGTCCGCATTTCCCACATCCTCCGCAGCACATATCATAATTCTTCTGGCTATGAACTTGATGTCCTCTCCCGCGTACAGCATCCGCGCCAGATAATACACGGCCGCGTCCGGGTCCGACCCCCGCATGCTTTTAATAAACGCGGATATAGTGTCATAGTGGTTGTCCCCGTTCTTGTCATACCGGACAGCCCTTTTCTGAATACATTCCTGGGCCACTGCCATATCAATGTGAATCCGCCCGTCCGCTCCCTTTGCAGTGGTCAGTACCCCCAGCTCCACGGCATTCAGCGCGGCCCTGGCATCCCCGTTGGCCGTGTCTGCCAGAAAATCAGCTGCATCCTCGTCAATGTCGGCATCGTAAATGCCCATTCCCCGTTCCTTGTCATAAACTGCCCTGCGGATCAGTTCCTTGACATCGTCCTTTTCCAAAGGCTTAAGCTCAAATATTCTGGACCTGGAAAGAAGCGCTCCGTTTACCTCAAAATATGGATTCTCCGTCGTGGCTCCTATCAGTATCAGGGTTCCGTCCTCCACAAAGGGCAGAAGGTAATCCTGCTGTCCTTTATTGAAGCGGTGGATCTCATCCACAAACAAGATGGTTTTCCTTCCATACATGCCAATGTTGTCCTTGGCCTCCTTCACCACTTCCTCCATGTCCTTTTTTCCTGCCACTGTGGCGTTAATCTGCCGGAAATCCGCACTGGTGGTATTGGCAATGACCTTGGCCAGGGTGGTCTTACCGGTTCCCGGAGGTCCGTAAAAAATAATGGATCCCAGCTTATCCGCCTGTATGGCACGGTACAGCAGCTTATCCTTTCCCACAATATGCTGCTGCCCCACCACCTCATCCAGGGTCCTCGGACGGAGCCTGGAAGCCAGAGGCGACTCCTTCTCCATATCCTTTTCTCTCATATAATCAAATAAATCCATATCTGTATTCTCCTCAGTCAATCAGCAGTTCATCCACCGTAACAAAAGTATAGCCCCGCTTCGTGAGCGTGTCAACGATTTCCAGGGCTGCTTCCACAGAAGTGGGGAAAATATCATGCATTAATATGATATCCCCGTCCTCCACATCCTTAAGCACCCGTTTCACCACACGGTTGGTATTGCGCAGTTTCCAGTCCAGGGAGTCCACAGACCACAGGACAGTGGTCATGCCCACCCTGCACTCCAGCTCCTCATTCCAGTCCCCATAGGGCGGGCGCATGTATTGGGGCCTCTCTCCTGTAATCTCTTCTATCATCCGGCTGGTTCTGTCCACGGCCTGGCAGACTGCGTCTGAACCGGCCTTTGTAAGCTGCACATGGCTGTAGCTGTGGTTTCCAATCAAATGGCCCTCTGCCTTCATGCGCTTTACAATATCCTCGTTTCCCTCTATGTTCTGTCCCATCAGAAAAAAGGTTGCCCGGACATTCCGCTCTTTCAGCCCGTCCAGCAGTTTTTCCGTGCAATCCTCATTTGGTCCGTCGTCAAAGGTCAGAGCCACACATTTCCCTTCCAATCCCTTGGCCCGGTCCAGGGTATCCCCTCCCTCCCTGACCCAGGAGCCCTCATCGGCGGACACATGGGCCGGCATCTCCCCCCTGACCGTATGGATAAGGCCGCCCAGCAGCAAAAGGTCCGCTATGCAGACAGCTGCCAGGAGCTTTGACTTATTTATCAGCTTCACCCTGTTTTCCCTCTCTTATTTCGCATCCTTATCTATCCAGTATATGTGCAGGGGCAATATAAAAATGCTTTTACCTTTTTCTCCCTTTACAGACTTCATAATATGTGCGGGAAGAAGAAAACAGCGCCGGGACTGCTCCCGGCGCCGCTTGGCTGATTTTACATCATATTGAAGTTATATCCTGATAAAAATGATACCCTGATTGAGCTTATTGTCCATTACATTAAACCCAGCGGCTGCTGTCACGGCCCTAATGGCGTGACCACCACGCCCGGTCCGCCGGATGAACCGGTGACAGCCTGGCCCAAACCCGGTGCCTGGTTAGATACCCCGCCGTTCTGTGAAGGCTGGGGCGCCTGTCCTCCCTGGCTGCCGTCCGGCGCCTGGGTCTGTACATTTCCTGTCTGGCTGTCTCCGGTCTCATTTCCCGCTTCCTGCACAACCTGGCTGAGCACTCCGCTTCCGTCAGCAGTATAGGCCACGCCGCCTATATCCACGGTGGTGCCTGCCGCCATCCGGCCTGTGGATGGGTCCATATAGTAGTGGAGTCCGCCCACGTCGATCACGCCTTTGGCCATACGTCCTGAGCCCTCAAAATAATACCAGGCCCCATCCATCTCACGCCAGCCTGTAGCCATGGCGCCGGACCCCTTCAGGTAATACCGCTCACCGCCGTCATCCAGCCAGCCTGTCTGCATCACGCCTTCCTGGCTGCTGTAATACCAGGTTCCATTGTCATTGATCCAGCCCCTGGAAAGAGCTCCTGAGCTGTCCAGATAGTACCACTTCCCGTTCTGGCTGGTCCAGCCTTTTGCCATGGCCCCATTTCCCTCCAGGAAGTATCTGCGCCCGCCGTCGTCCAGCCAGCCTGTCTGCATCACGCCTTCCTGGTTGCTGTAATACCAGGTTCCGTTGTCATTAATCCAGCCCTTGGAAAGGGCGCCTGAGCTGCCGAAGTAATACCATTTCCCGCTGTCGGATTTCCAGCCGGTTATCATCTTACCGGTAGTGTCATCCAGATAGTAGGACTTACCGGACTGGTTAAGCCAGCCCTTGGACACCAAACCGTCCCCGTTCATATAGTACCATGTGCCGTCATCCTGAATCCAGTTGTTCTTCTGCTTTGCATAGTTCTGGTAATAGTAGGTCTGGCCGTTGATGGTTCTCCACGTATTCGCCGGAATCACAGAGGTGAAATCCCTGAACTGGAAATCAATATCTACATTGCCGCTTATACCGTTTACAGCGCCGGTGCTGGTTGCCTGCCACATAACGGGATTCTGATAGGCCGGTTTGGCGGAATAGCGCGCCACCCATACAGGGTAATTCATCTTGCTCATATCCAGCTTATTGGCAAGCCAGTTGTCATTGGCATAGATAACCGGATAATAGCCTGCCTCTGAAATCCGCCCGCAGAACGCATTGGCGATGGCTGCCAGCTCATCCTTGGAAAGGGCTCCCTGGGTGGAATCCTCCATGTCAAAGGCCACCGGATAGGAGACCGGATAATCGTGAATCAGGTTGAGAACAAAGTTCGCCTCCTCCACTGCCATCTCCGGCGTCATGGCCAGTGAATAGATATATACGCCCACCTTGACGCCTGCCGCGCTGGCCTGCTGGATATTCCTGTGGAAATAAGGGTCTACTGCGCCCTTTGAACGGGTGCCCAGCATGACGAAGGACACGTCGTCCGCAGCTACCTGGCTCCAGTTAATATCCCCCTGCCACCTGGACACGTCAATTCCCCGGAACAGCACATTATTGATAGCTGAGCCGTCCGGCATCTGGTATACGCCGTTTACCTTCTTCCACGCATTGGGATTTGCAGTGGAAGCAGACTGTCCTGAGGTGCTTCCTGTTCCGGAAGCAGTCCCTGTGCTGCCGGCGGAGCTCTGCCCCGGTCCTACGGGAGATATGACCGTGGCGGACTGGGTCTCCCCCGGTCCCACGGCCAGGGATGTACCGGCAGGTACAATTGTCCCTGCTCCAATGAGTCCTGCCAGGGCAAGTGCGTGGCAGCGCCTCATTATCTGCGTCGTATTTTTCATAGTATTCTCCTCATACCTTTGTATTTTTCAAAAAAGAGGGGATGTCCAGCCATCCGCTGTCACATCCCCCCTTATTAAACCGCTGTCAATCAACCTGGTCCGTCTGTCCGTCCTGGTTCAAGCGCAGTTGATGAGCCGGATGGGCTGTTATTGGAATTGCCGCTGGTCGGGCCGTTTGAACTGTTTCCGGAGCCGCCCGGTGTGCCGCTGCTGATACCGGAGCCGGAAGAACCGGACACTCCAGGTCCGCCGCTGCCGCCGGAACTGCCGGAATTATTGTTCACAGTTCCCGGTGTCTGGGCCGATACGCCGTTGGCATTCTGGCATACGCCGCTGCCGTCAAAGTTATACTGTACACCGTTGATGGTGGCTGTGGTGCCTGCAATCATCTTGCCCTCGTTGGCAGGGTTCAGATAATAATACTTGCCGTCCAGCTGAATCCATCCCGTCATCATATGTCCGTTGCTGTTGAAGTAATGCCAGGAATTATCAATCTGCTTCCAGCCCGTGGACATCTTGCCGTTGCTTGTATCCATATAATATTTGTTGCCTTCGCTGTCGCTCAGCCAGCCGATCAGCATCCGGCCGTCCGTATTCAGGTAGAAATAATCATTATCCACTTTAGCCCAGCCCGTCATCATCTTGCCGTCCGTGCCAAAGAGATACCAGTTGTCCTTAATCTGTGCCCAGGAATTAACCACGCACTTTCCGTTGCTCTGGAAATAATACCAGGCCCCGTCCATCTCACGCCAGCCGGTTGCCATGGTACCGTTGCCCCGCATGAAGTAGTAGTCATTGCCAATCTTCAGCCAGCCTGTAACCATGCTGCCGTCGTTCAGCATATAATACCACTTGCCGTCCTCAGGATTAATCCAGCCCATGGCCATAAGACCATTCGGCCTGAAGAAATACCACTTGCCGTCAATCTGCTTAAAACCCGTGGACATATGTCCCGTGGATAAGTCCATGTAATACCAGCCCTCGCTGGTCTGAAGCCATCCTCTATGTGTCTGTCCGTTATAGATATAAGTCCAACTATCATTGGATTTACTCCATCCGTCCGCCGCATAGCTGGTAAATACAGACCCCAATGACATGGCCCCAATCATACCGGCTGCCGCCATTGCCGCCCAGTACTTTTTATATCCCATTTGTCATCCTCCTCGCCTGGTATATCTGACCGGGGCATACGAATCCCCAACCGTTTACATATCTCCGATTATAGCACAAACCCATATTCATTTGGTAACAAATTTATTACAATTTCCGTAATTTCCTATAATATTTTTTTGCATACCGGTACATGATGATGGTGTATTCTCCGAACTCATCTCCCAGAATACTTTTATATACAGCCCACAGGCACCACAGGAATCCGCCCAGGGCAGCATTGGCATAGAGCGCAAACAGTTCGTCTTCCGAGGGCTCCCGCCTGAGATAAAGCCTGAAAAGCCGCTCCATGTCCTCTTCCTTGTAATAGGAATAAATAGCGCACATGGACACATCCATCACCGGATCGCACATGCCTGCATACTCCCAATCCAGAAGTTTTACACTGCCGTCCTCAAAAAAGAGAAAGTTATCCACATTTGCATCAATATGACACAGGCATTTTGGGCGTTCCATTGAGTCAAGGGTATCCATAAGCCAGTCCATCCACCCCTTTACTTCCTCGTAATCCTCAAACAAAAGGGCGCCGTGGCTCCTGCACAGCTTTTCGTAAAAGCTGATCCTCTCCCGGATATCAAAGGAATGGGCCACCGTAATGCCTGACTGGTGAAGGCGGCGCACCATGGACATGCATTTCTCCATATCGGCCCAATCTGCGGAATCCGCATTTCTGGTACCTTCATAGTAATCCGCTATCTTATACCCGGTCTTTTCATTCATGTACAGCACATGCTCGGTGATTTCCAGTGAGGCAACGGCATCGTAGACTGTTTTTTCCTGTTCCCTGTTAATCAGAAGTTCTGTTCCCGGACCCGGTATGCGGCAGATGCAGTGGCGGTCCTCCACCTTAAACAGAAAGGACTTGTTGGTCATGCCTGCTTTCAGGCAGCGGATATCCTTAATGCTGGATTCCGGTACCTTGAATACCTCTGCGACCAGCTTCATGGCCGCATTGTCAGAATGATTCTGATAGCGGGGGTCAAACAGGCGCAGCTCCTCCAGGTTCTCAAATTCATATACCTGATCATCCGGCTGACGGTTCACATCCATCTCTATCTCATCCCACCGGGAGGCCGCCAGGCCGCCGGCTTCCTGGGCTGCTTCCAGCAGTCCGCCGCCTTCCTCCTCAAGCCGCCGTCTGGCCTCTCCCTCCAGCATGTCCACATAGACCTGTTCCCAGTAAAACTGCTCTGTCCCCGGCGTCTTATAGTAAGCTTCCAGCACCGGAAGGAACTGCCGGGAAAATTCCCGGGAAAAATAAGCCGGACCATACATGACCCACTGGTCCCGACCGCCTACTTTTACGCCGGTGATCCTCCCCTTTTTATTGAAATAAAGGCACCATTCCCTGGTCTCTCCCCTCTGAAAGGCAGAGCTGTACCAGGCCCCGCATTCATAGGCATGATACATATTCTCACGCATCCAGTTATCCGATGACAGGACGTACATATTGCGCCCCTCCAGCACCTTCCTTGCCCGGTAAATGGTGGTCAGGGTGTTTTTGCTGGTATACTCAGGATTGTACAGAAGCTCCACACCGTATTTATCAATAAGGTATTCAAACTTCTCCTTCAGATACCCCACTGCTATGGTTATGTTCCTTATGCCCGCTTCATGGAGCTGCTTAATCTGACGTTCAATCATACGCTCTCCAAAGACCTCCAGAAGCCCCTTGGGCGTCTCAAAGGTAAGGGGGACAAAACGTGAACCGAAGCCCGCTGCAATAATAAGGGCACCGTCCACCTTATATTGGTCTAACAGCTTCCGGCCATCCGGCATAAGCCTCCATCGGGCTTTGCCCTTTTGGCTGCTTTCCTCTCCTATATATCCCTTTGCCAGACATTCCTTAATCAAACCATTGGCCGTGCCCAGGGAGACATCCAGCTTTCCGGCCAGCTCTCTCTGGGTAATATCCGGCTGCTCCAGTACTGCCCTGCATACAAGTCCATGTCTGTCCATTGTGTAATCCTCGCTTCCCTGCCTGTTTTATGTTCAAATCTATCGCTTTTCAAAAATATATGAACATTATATCACAGGAGTGAGAAAATGCAAGCTATAATCTTTCCCAAATATTTGTCCCGGCAATACATTTTTTCTTATAACACAAAAGACACGCCATTAAAGCAATTGCATAGCCATTAGCTCGCTACTGCTTTAAGACGCATCCTTTTTTGACTAAATCTTATTTAGCGTTCTGACGAATATTAATTCCCGGTGTCGTATGTAAATGTTCCCCGTCACGTAACACCTGTAAACCGTTTACTATAACATGTGTCACTCCGCGGGCATATTGCGCAGGCTGCCGCAAATCGAATGGTGTATCCATATGTTCATAATCAAACACTATAACATCCGCAACTGCCCCCTCATATAATAGCCCCCGTCCTTTCAGGTTGAAATGGGAGGCCGGCATGCTTGTCATCTTGCGAACCGCTTCTTCCAGACTGAGAATATGATTCTGCCGCACATGATGCGTCAGGAACCAGTCCATTCCGATGTAATGAAGCGGGAACTGTGTGTGTCTGGCCACCTCGCCTTCAACAGATGTACTATATCCATCTACCACAAGCATATAGAGTGGATTCGATATTGTCTCTACAAGATGTTCATCTGTAAACAGCCGTGACACAAGAACAACACTGTCAATATCTGGCGCAACAGCGGCCAGAATATCGAAGTAGCAATCCCAAGGTTCTTTATTCCATAGATGTGATATTTCCGGAAATGTCATCCCATTAATGTCCGGAAATGCATTATTGTTCTGCATACGCACCCGTTCCCACTCACCGCCGGCAATAAACCTCCAGTACCGGTCACAGTCATGTTTAAGCCTAGTCCTGATTTCCGGATCCATAAGCGCATCTTTCATCTGTTGGCCTGGCAATGAGGTCAGCCACTCAGGTAATATACCCGCCATCTGACCGATACCATAATTTAAGGGGGTCATATCTGTCAGAACCTCAAATCCCTCATCCCTTGCCTGACTAATTTTCTCCATACACCTGCGCACTGCATCTTCAGGTGCATGCGTATTGTAGCGTATATTCATGTGAGATACTTCACCTCGAATACGATGGTGACGGATTACCGCTAAAAATTCCTCCAATGCCTCCAGCACATGGGCATCTCTGTTCCGAATATGACTGGTATAAATGGCATCATATTCCTTTACAACACCTGCAAGACGCATTAATTCCTCCGGACAGCTTGTACGTCCTGGCTCGAATTCCAGACCGCTGCTAAGCCCGATGGCTCCATCCTCAAATGCCTGTCTGAGGGCATTCTCCATTATTTTATACTGTTGCTCTGTTACCTCCGGTCCTTTGACACCGGCCAGAGTTCGCAAGGAATTGTGTCCCACCAGCCATGCTAAATTACCGGATATACCCATATGTTCTAACTCGCACATGTGCTCTCCCAGTGTGCGGCCATAGGGTACAGGCCCATTATCGAAACGGCCAAATCCTCCAGCCGTACCATTCCCCACCGGTGGAAACGGGGCCGTACTGTCTCCGCAGTTCCCTACAATTTCTGTAGTAATTCCCTGGTGTATCGTACTCTCGCAAAAAGGATTACTTTCAATCGTCACATCCGAATGGCTATGTGCGTCAATAAATCCCGGACTCACAATCAGCCCGTCTGCATTGATGACATGCCGCGCCTCCTCGGTAATATTACGCTCCATACAAGCAATACACTTTCCCCTGATTCCCACATCCAGGCGCCGCCGCGGATTTCCTGTGCCGTCTATTACCCATCCTCCGCGAATCAGAATATCTAACATTTAACTACCTCCATCTGTATCTAACTTCAATTGTTTCCAAGTTTCTTCACCCCTTTACTGCACCGGCAGTAAGCGTAGAAATAAAGTATTTTTGCAGAAAAATAAAAATGATAATAAGTGGGAGGCTTGTCAGAACACTGGCTGCCATCATATCATTCCATAATGTGCGGTACTCACCCACCATCTGCGCAATCCCGACAGTCAGCGTTTTAGAGGTCTCCGATTTCATCAAAGTTTGTGAAAACATATATTCATTCCAAACCTGAATAAAAGAATAAATTGCTGTTGCAGCCATACCAGGTAAAGTTAATGGACAAATAACTCTGGCAAAGCTCTGATACTTGTTGCATCCATCAATTTGTGCAGCCTGCTCTAATTCTGACGGTATTGTATTAAAATATCCCATCATCATCCACGTACAGAATGGCATAGTAAATGCAATGTTAGGCAGGATTAGACCTACGAGTGTATCAACCAGGCCATATATAGTCAGCATTTTATAGTAAGGAACCAAAAGCATGACTGCTGGGAACATCTGGAGTACCAACAAAAATGTCATAAATGGCTTCTTAAACCTTGAACGGCTGCGAGATGCCGCGTAACCAGCTAAACAGGAAACTATAACAGATACCACGGTGGTAACCACTACCACAATGATGCTGTTTCTAAAATATGAAGCAATCGGATATTTTACAAAAATGTCTGAATATGTCTGTAATGAAGGGGATTTTGGCATCCATACCGGAGGAATGACAAATGTTTCTTCCAAAGTTTTAAGAGATGTCAGTACCATCCAAGCCAGAGGATATAGAACAATCAATGAAAAAAAAAGCAACACTGCATAAGAAAGGATTCCTGCCTGATTATGTCTTTTAACTTTTTTCATCTGTCAACCTCCTGTAGATCCAACTCATAATGTAGCATATTATAAATACCACTACTGCCATTGCTCCGGCCAGACCAAATTTAAATGAACCAAATGCCGTTTTATAGATTGTAACGCTTACAAGACTTGTTGAATTTGCAGGCCCCCCGCCTGTCAAAAGATTTACCATGGTATAATGTTTAAACCAGTTCACTGTATCCAGAATAAAAGCCACTGCCAAAACCGGAAGAATAGATGGAACTGTTATATGCCAAAACGCCTTAATCCTGCTGCACCCATCTACCTGAGATGCCTCATAGATATCCTGCGGTACGGTTTGCAAAGCAGACAAAACCATAATCATCACAAACGGATAACCTTTAATAATACATATAATAGCTACAATGGGCAAAGCTGTATTAACACTACCCAGCCAGGAAATAGGATCTGATAAAACCCCTAAATTCATCAGTGTATAATTAATAATTCCATATTGCGGATTAAGAATCCACTTAAACAATACTGCAAATACAACTTCCGGAATTAACCACGGCAGCATCAGAATACAACGAAAAAATACACGGCCTCGTATATTTTTATTGAGAATTGTCGCCAAAATTGTACCTATTACGAAATGACCTGCAACAACAATTAATATGAATTTAAAATTCACGGACAGGCTGTTACGAAATGCCGCATTTGATATTAGGGCCTGATAGTTTTTTGTGCCAACAAAATTCCATTTATTAACAAGATTAGTGTCAAAAAAGCTAACATATATACCATAAAGCATTGGATAAATAATCAACAGAACTGACAGGACTGCAACCGGAAGAAAAAATACCAATGAAAAATGCCTTTCCAGAAATTTGCCCAAACTTCCACCTCCTCTTCAGACGCCAAAAATTGTACAGGAAACCTGGGCGGGATGATCCCGCCCAGTCTGTATCTATTTAATTATTAGCGTCCAAAACAGCCTGTACGGCCTCTGCTGTAATTTTCGCGGCCTCCTCAGGCGACTTGATACTACCTGCCAACATGGCATTTACATTCTCTGCCACAATATTGGCTTCCTCTCCGCGGAATGGTACTGCCACGTAATCAATATTATATTGAGCGCAGTCCAGAATTGCCTCCACTTCAGGAGCTGCCTCACGGGCCACATCTTCGAGTTCTATCAATGCGGGCGGACGTTTAGTAACACGTGTCATCTCTACAAAATTAGCTGCTGCATATTTTAAAAATTCGATTGCGCCCTCTCTATTAGGAGCATCCTTAAACATAATCATACCATAGGGATTAAGGTACGCCACTGTCTCCTTATCCTTCAGCGGTACTGCGATAAACTTTCCATCCATATCCGGATTTTGTACAACAATATTCCCAATCGTATGGGGACCGCTTATTGCCATGGCCACCTGATCTGTTGCCAGTAAATTAACCATGGTTTTATAATCTACCTCCGTAGAGCCTTGGGGTACAGATCCATCCCGGATAGCCAAATTGTAATAAAACTCAAATGCCCGGACACCATCCTCAGAACCAATTTTAGTTGCCCATTTACCACTTTCATCTTTATAAATATCAGGTGCATCCGCAGCAAACAGAGCCAGTGTAAAACGAAGTGCGTTGTTTCCATCTGGAAATCCCATCAGGCTCATACCATATCGGTCAATCTTTCCATCGCCATTTGTATCCACTGTCAACTTTTTAGCAGTCTCTACAATTTCATCAAAGCTCTCTGGTACATCGAGTCCGGCTTCTTGAAGCAAGTCATTACGCAGCAGTAAAACGAACGGAGCCGCACACATGGGCAGGCCAAAAAGTTCATCATTATATGTAAATTCTTTCAACATTTCCGGATAAAAGCCTTCCAGGAATTTCTGATCGAATTCTCCCCTGATATCTTCCACAATTCCCATCTCTTTCCATGCAGCATTATTAGCTCCATTGGTAATTACCAAATCCGGCAAAGTACTGGATGCTGCCATAGACTGTACGGTTGTCAGGAGATCTGCTGAGGGAGTTCCTATTAGTTCCACTTCATACTCTGGATGTGCCTCCTCAAATCCTTTTACCACCCCAGCCAGCACCTGGTCTTCCGGACTTTCCACCACCCACGGACCCATAAGCTGGATTTTCGTTCTCCCTCCGACCTCTGTTGTGGCAGCCTCAGTCGAACTGCCAACCACAGCATCGGTTTGTACGTTCTCCTTTTTTCCGCATCCAACAGCAGACGTAGCTGCAAGAGTTACCGCCAACATGATAGAAACTGTTCTTTTCATAATTTACCTCCTTTGTATGTGATTGTATTATTGTTCCCTAAATGATATCACAACGGTATTTTTGAATCGCTTCATCATCAATCTCAATTCCCAATCCGGGCCCCATTGGGACATCCACATAGCCATCTCTGAGTTTAAAATCCTGTTTAAGCATTTCTTTCCGAATCGGTGTATCCCAAACACAATATTCCAGCAAATTGGAATTTGACTGAGTGGCAATAAAATGCAAAGATGCTGCAATTACAATTCCACTGCTCCAGGCATGTGGAATCACAGTGGTATTATGGGCTGTCGCCATCGCACCTATCCTCTTAGCCTCCGTCAACCCACCACACCGTGTGATATCCGGCTGAAGAATATCCAATTTGCATACCTCTATCAGTTGTTTAAATCCATATCTTGTTGTTTCATTCTCTCCGCCGGCAATTCTTACATCTGTGCTCTCCACAAGCATTTTATATCCTTCATAATCATCAGGATAAACAGCCTCTTCGATCCAATACGGCTTAAATTCCCGTATTTCATTTATTAGAAGCAGCCTTGATGCAGCGGTAACATTGAAGTCACCAGAAGGAATGAAGCCTATATCAAGCATCATATCCATATCATCACCTATCGCATTTCTGGTAGCTTCAACCAATTTTACACACTCAGACTGCGGAAGCTCAAAACCTCCCCACCCCATTTTGACTGCACTGAACCCTTGCTCTTTCCACCTAAGTGCTTCCTCAGCTGCCTCCTGGGGAGTATATGGCATCAGGGTACTGCCATATGCTCTTACCTTGTCTCTCTGAACTCCGCCAAGCAGTTTACAAATCGGCATGTTTAAAGCTTTTCCCTTTATATCCCAAAGGGCGATATCAATTCCACTCATCGCATGGATGACTACTCCCCTGCGTCCATAGAACATACTGGAAAGATACATCTTTTCCCATATTTTTTCAGTTTCAAAAGGGTCCTCACCTATAATAGCCTGTCCCAGGCCCTGACAGATTCTATGGGAGACCGGTGAATCTATAATTGATTTTACAACCCATGGAGCTGAATCCACTTCACCATATCCAATGATTCCTTCATCCGTATAAACTTTAATGATAATTCCGTCCTGTGCGCTGTCATTAATCTTTTTAATTTCCCCTTTTTGGCGTACTGGTATCGCCTCTACCTTTGTTATTTTCACTCCTATACCTCCTTGCCATTTTACTTTTGTATGATTTGCACAATTTTATTATTAATATTAAAAATTAGTTGCTTATTTTTTATACTTCCACTATACACCGCCCAATGTAAGTTGTCAACATTATCTTGTTAACAACTTACATTAAATCTTTTTCTTATTGACATTTGCAAAAAAATGTATGAGAATAGTCTTATATGCCCCTACCAGTCTGAGTTTACTTACAGATTGGCCGTTCGATACTTACCTCAGGAGGATCCGCACATATGTCAGAAGCGTTTACATTTTCAAAGACCCCTAAGCAATCTTTAAAAAATTTAGCATATGAATCAATTAAAACCGCTATTGTAAAAGGTGATTTACCTCCAGGGCAGAGATTGCTGGAGACTGAGATTGCATCTCAAATGGGAATCAGCCGCGGTCCAGTCCGTGAGGCTATCAGACAGCTTGACCAGGAAGGCCTTACCTATTCTCACCCGCATCGTGGAACCGTAGTTCTTGAAATGGACCCGGAAGAAACTGAAAAGGTCTTTGTTCCTACACGAAGAATTATCGAAGAATATGTAGCAGAAAAAGCTTCTTTCAAACTTGATGATGAAGACTATCAGAACTTAGAGGAATTAATTCAGCAAATGGAATGGGCTGATAATGAAGATAACCTGTATCAGCTTACGGATTTAGATATAAAATTTCATTCCTATCTGGTCGAACACTGCGGCAGTCCTACTATTTATGCCTTATGGAATAGTGTCATTGCAAGAATCCACTCCCGTTTACTGCTTCAGGGAATTATCAAAGAATCTTTACATATAGTTCCTGACGAGCATCGGGAATATCTTCAATATATAAAAACCCATGATATTGAAAAGATAAAGGCGCATTTGCAATCGCATATTTATTAATGTATTACTGCTTCAGAATATGTTATAGATAGTTATATTTAAAAGGCCCTTCTGGTTTTCCAGAAGAGCCTTTTTGCAAAATAATCATTACACTTCAAATATCAAATCCCCATAACTGGGCATTGGCCACAGTTCCTTATCCACAATCATCTCCAGCTGGTCCACAGGTGCTCTGAGTGCTTCCATGGCCGGCACCACCTGGCTGTGGTAGACGAGTGCCTGAACCTTACCGCCCTCAGCGGCGGCAGCCTTTTCTGTCACCTCCAAAAGGCGGGCAAGGGCTGTCTTTATCTCTGCCAGCAGCTTTGAGGTCTCTATCAGCAGCTCTGTCTGGGTGCTTACATCGGCTTCCTGGCATACCCCCTTCACGGCTGCGATGGAGGAAGCCAGCTGTGTGGTATACTTGATAACTGCCGGTATAATAGACTTGCTGGCCATGTCATACATGGTCCTGGCCTCAATGTTAATGGCTTTGGAATAGTTCTCATATTCCACCTCAGACCTGGATTCCAGCTCAGCTCTTGTGAATACCCCGAACGCCTCAAACAGCTTCACCGCCTTATCCGTTGTCAGGGCCGGGATGGCATCCACCATGGAGCGGATGTTTGGAAGTCCTCTCCTCTCAGCCTCAGCCACCCACTCGTCTGAATAGCCATTTCCGTTAAAAATAATTCTCTTATGGGCAGCCAGGGTCTCCTTGATGAAATCATGTACAGCCATATCAAAGTCCTCTGCCTTTTCCAGCATGTCTGCTGCTTCCTTAAAGGCCTCGGCCACAATGGTGTTCAGCACAGTATTGGGGGAGGCGATGGAATCCGAGGACCCCACCATGCGGAACTCAAATTTATTGCCCGTAAAGGCAAAGGGTGATGTACGGTTCCTGTCCGTGGCATCCTTATCCAGGTCCGGAAGAATGTCTACGCCGGTCTTTAAGGTACCGCCCTGTTTGGAGTGGGTGGCTTCGCCGGTGCTGCACAGCTGGTCGATTACATCCTCCAGCTGCTCTCCCAGGAAGATGGATATGATGGCGGGCGGCGCCTCGTTGGCTCCCAGTCTGTGGTCATTTCCCACATCGGAGGCGGATTCCCGAAGAAGGTCTGCATGGATATCCACGGCCTTGATGATACATGCCAGTACCAGAAGGAACTGGATGTTTTCGTGGGGCGTGTCGCCGGGGTTCAGGAGATTGGTGCCGTCATCCCCGGTCAGTGACCAGTTGTCGTGCTTACCGGAACCATTGACGCCTGCAAAGGGCTTCTCATGGAGAAGGCAGGCCATGCCGTGGCGTCCGGCCACCTTCTTAAGGGTCTCCATCACAATCTGGTTGTGGTCAACGGCCTGGTTCACACCCTCGTAGATGGGAGCAAGCTCATGCTGGGCAGGAGCCACCTCATTGTGCTGTGTCTTGGCAGGAACGCCTAATTTCCACAGCTCTTTATTTACATCATTCATGTAAGAACCGATTCTCTCACGGATGGCGCCGAAGTAATGGTCCTCCAGCTCCTGGCCCTTGGGAGGCATTGCGCCGAATAAGGTGCGTCCGGTGTAAATCAGGTCCTTGCGCTGCAGATATTTTTCTCTGTCTACCAGAAAATATTCCTGCTCCGCGCCCACGGACGGTGCGACCCGCTTGGCTGTGGTGTTGCCGAATAAGCGCAGTATCCTTAATGCCTGCTCATTGACAGCCTGCATGGAACGCAGCAGCGGGGTCTTTTTGTCCAGCGCCTCTCCCTTATAGGAACAAAAGGAAGTGGGGATGCACAGTGTCACGCCGATGGCGTCTTCCCGCAAAAAGGCCGGTGAGGTACAGTCCCAAACCGTATATCCCCTGGCTTCAAAGGTAGCGCGAAGGCCGCCGGATGGAAATGAGGATGCGTCCGGCTCGCCCTTGATCAGCTCCTTGCCGGAGAATTCCATGATTACCTTACCGTCGGAGGGAGCAGAGATAAAGGAATCATGCTTCTCTGCAGTCACGCCTGTCAGCGGCTGGAACCAGTGGGTATAGTGGGTGGCTCCCCTCTCAATTGCCCAGTCCTTCATGGCATGGGCAACCACATCCGCAATACTGGGGTCCAGCTCTGCCCCGTCTTCAATGGTTTTCTTCAGCTTCTTGTACACACTCTTTGGCAGACGGTCCCTCATCACCGCGTCATTGAATACATTTTTACCGAACATCTCCGATACATTCAATACATCGCTCATAGAATTATCCATCCTCTCTTTTTATCTTCCTTTTCCAAAATCGTTTCCCAAATCCTCAGGTCACAGTTCTCCCGGGTCATACATCTCTTCTCACGTAATTATATTAAGTCCGCGCGGATATATAATAAAAAGGTGTTCCCCCTCTGAGAGAGAACACCTTTGTTCTTTATTAAAATAAACCATTTCCACTGAAATTGCAAGTGGTTTTTAAATAAATATGCATTTTTATTCTAATAAGGATTATGAAGCTGCATTAATAACTGGCATCTGTTATAGTGATGTAGGTTATAAATCAGCCGGTACATCATATATTAGGCCTTGCCGACGGAACCGAACAGCTCCATCTTTTCCTTAACAGTTGCCCGGATAGCATCAGCGCCCGGAGCCAGAAGCTTTCTTGGGTCAAAGCCCTTGCCCTTCAGGTCCTTGCCTGCCTCGATGTATTCCCTGGTGGCTGCTGCGAAGGACAGCTGGCACTCTGTGTTTACATTGATTTTTGCAACGCCCAGGCTGATAGCCTTTTTAATCATATCCTCAGGGATACCTGTACCGCCGTGAAGAACCAGAGGCATGTCGCCTACGGCTGCCTTTACCTGCTCCAGTACATCGAAGCGCAGGCCCGGCCAGTTCTCAGGATATTTGCCGTGGATATTGCCGATACCGGCTGCCAGGAAGTCAATTCCCAGATCAGCGATGGCCTTGCACTCCTGAGGATCAGCGCACTCGCCTAAGCCTACCACGCCGTCTTCCTCACCGCCGATGGAGCCAACCTCTGCCTCCAGGGACAGACCCATGGCATGTGCTACCTTAACCAGCTCCTTTGTCTTCTCGATGTTCTCTTCGATTGGATAGTGGGAACCATCAAACATGATGGAGGAAAATCCTGCTTTGATACATTTATAGCAGCCATCGTAAGTACCATGGTCCAGATGCAGGGCAACCGGAACCGTGATGTTCAGTTCTTCCATCATGGCCTCAACCATGGCAGCAACTGTCTTAAATCCTGTCATATACTTTCCTGCGCCCTCGGATACGCCCAGGATAACCGGAGATTTCAGTTCTTCTGCTGTCAGCAGTACGGACTTGGTCCACTCCAGGTTGTTGATGTTAAACTGGCCAACTGCGTACTTGCCTTCCCTTGCTTTTTCAAGCATGTCTTTTGCTGAAACTAACATATTATACCTCCTTATAACTTTGTTATTTTATTAACTATCTCACCCATTATATCGCATACGCGAACAAAAAGGAAGATGTTTTTCATTAAATCAGCTGATGCCCAGGATGTCCTTTACCTCGTTCTTCATATCATCCACGCCGCATTCCCTGTTATGGCGGACGGCTGCATGGCGGATTTCCTCCACAGCCTGGGGAACAGCGACGCCGGACAGGGCGCTTAACGCATCCACAATTTCAAATTCATCCTTGCCCTCCAGTCCTTCTCTGCCTGCAATGGCTTCCATGACACTGTGGGAGAATTTATACGGACTGGCAGTGGACGCTATGACTGTCTTTGTGTCATCCCCGCTTTCCTTTCTGTAATTTCCATATACAGAAGCCGCAACGCCTGTATGGGTGTCAATGAGATAGCCCGTATCATCAAACAGTTTTTTGATGGTGGCAGCGTTCTGCTCCTGGGTGGCAAAACCTCCCACAAAATCAGACATGAAGGCGCGCATTTCAGGCGTAACCTCATATCTTCCTTCCTGGGAAAGCCCCCGCATCAGGTTTCCGCTTGCAAGGGCGTCACATCCTGTACTCATGTAGATGAGGCGCTCCAGATTGCTGGATATAAGGATATCCATGGACGGTGAATTGGTGAGGATAAACTCTCTTTTCCTGTCATAAATTCCTGTGGTAAAAAAGTCATACAAGACTTTATTGTCATTGGAGGCGCATACCAGAGTCTTTACAGGAAGTCCCATGCGTTTGGCAAAATAGGCTGCCAGGATGTTGCCGAAATTACCTGTGGGCACCACCACATTGATATTCTCGCTCTTCTCTATCTCTCCTGCTTCTAACAGTTTGGCATAAGCATATACATAGTATACAATCTGAGGAACCAGACGGCCAATGTTAATGGAATTTGCAGAGGAAAACTGGAACCCCTTTCCCATAAGCTCTGCTTCCAGGTCCTTGTCCCCGAACATTTTCTTCACGCCGGTCTGAGCGTCATCAAAATTGCCGTGGATTGCCACCACAGAGGTGTTGTCCCCTTTCTGGGTGCGCATCTGAAGCTCCTGGACCTTGCTGACTCCGTCCTTGGGATAGAATACAATGATCCGTGTGCCGGGCACATCTGCAAATCCGGCCATGGCCGCCTTGCCCGTATCCCCGGATGTGGCCGTGAGAATGACGATTTCCCGATCCACATGGTTCTTCCTGGCCGCTGTCGTCATAAGGTGCGGCAGGATGGACAGAGCCATGTCCTTGAATGCTATGGTGCTTCCATGGTACAGTTCAAGATAATATGCCCCGTCAGCCTTTGCCAGAGGCGCTATCTCCTCTGTATCAAACTTGCTGTCATAGGCCCTGGCGATACAGTCCTTAAGTTCCTTTTCCGTATAATCTGTCAGGAACAGCTTCATGACCTCATACGCTGTTTCCTGGTATGTCATGGACGCCAGCTTTTCAAGGGGCACATCCAGCTGCGGAATACAGGACGGCATGAACAGGCCGCCGTCCTTTGCAAGGCCCTGTAAGATGGCCATGGAAGCTGTCACTTCCTTTTCACCGCCTCTTGTACTCTGATAGGTTAATCCCATACTCTTTTTCCTCGCTTTTGAAATTCTCAATTAGTAATGTTACCAAAATATTAACATATTTCCCGGACAGACGCAACTGCAAACACGGATACCTTCCTTTTCCGCCCTTTATCTGGTATACTGATACAGCCTGTCCCCATACCGGCCGGGCCTCATCAGCCGCGGTATCCGTACAGGCCCAATAAGCCCGGGAGGAACATTATCATGACCTATGAACACATAGTTGCCGGAACCTTTGTAAGCCGGCCCAACCGCTTTATCGCCCATGTAAAGACAGGGAACAGAACAGTGGTATGCCATGTAAAAAACACCGGCCGGTGCCGGGAGCTTCTGATTCCCGGAGCCGCGGTTATACTGGAATTCCATCCGGACGCAGCTGTTTCCGGAAGAAAGACCGAGTATGACCTGATTGGCGTATATAAAAATGATCTGTTCATCAATATGGACTCCCAGGCCCCCAACAAGGCTGCATGGGAGTGGCTGACCTCACTGGACGGCAGCATGGACAGCCGCGGCTGTGCGGAAAAAGCCGGCTCCCCCTTTTCCCCTCTTGGACCTTATGTGCCCTGTGACATACGGCGGGAGGTCACCCACGGCGACTCACGGTTTGACCTGGCATTCTCCCTGAGAGACCGGGATACAAAGGCAGTGTCCCCGGCCTTTATGGAAGTCAAAGGCGTAACCCTGGAGGAAAACGGTGTGGCCATGTTTCCTGACGCGCCCACGGAACGGGGCATCAAACACTTAAAGGGCCTTATAAGGGCCCATGAGGAAGGTTATGAGGCTTATGTCCTGTTTGTCATCCAGATGAAGGGCATCCGTGGCTTTACCCCCAATGACATGACCCATCCGGCCTTTGGGGACGCGCTCAGGCAGGCCCGTGAAGCCGGCGTCCATGTGCTGGCATATGACTGTCTCGTAACACCCGATACCATGATTGTGGATTCACCGGTAAAGGTCATTCTGGATTAGAACATGCCGCAATATACCCTTTTAATGCTCCGGGCCAGGGCCTCCCTTTGGGAAGCCCTGGCCGTTTCAGCATTCATGTTGAATAATATAATCCCCAAACTTCAGGTATTTTAAGAGCGACAGTTATTTTAAGAGCGGCAGTTTTTAAGAGCGGCAGTTGCCGCAGTTGCCGCAATTGTTCCAATTACCGCAATTATTGCAGTTATTGCAGGAGCAGCGGCAGTTTGAAGCCGCAGCGGTCCGGTCTGCTGCCTGGGCAGCTGTCCTTGCCTCAGCCGACTGATTACATCTGTTGTTGGCATAGAACCCTGCCATATAGCCCTGCCAGTATAAATCGCAGGTCCGGCCTGTTCCGCCGCATGACCCGGCAGTGCCTGCTGCGGCTGCGGCCGCAGTACTTCCGCAGTTTCCGCCTGCAGCGGCCGTTCTGGCAAACGCTGCATCCCCTGCATAATAAGCTCCCTCATAAGTTCCTGCATATTCATTCCAACCATTACAATTATTATAATTCATAGTGTTAATCTCCTTTCATCTAGGTTGTACTTTATTATACGGGGCTGGGCCAAAAGTGTGACAACCCTCCTTTTATTCCCACTGATACGTACTCTGCATATAATATCATAACAAACCTGAACGGTGATTCACTATGGTCTATCCGCTACATGAACTGAAACCGGGAGAACGGGCCGAAATCGTCTGGGTTATCAGCGAACCGCCTATGTCGCTGCGGCTGGAAGAGCTGGGTTTTACAGCCCCGGCACTGGTGACCTGTATTCTGAAGGGGAGGCGCGGCCGCATGTCCGCCTACCAGATACAGGACACGGTCATCGCCCTCAGGCCCCAAAATGCCAGGGAAGTGCTGGTGCGGCCTTTGCAGCCAGTTTAAACCTCCATGACTGCCTTAATACCGGTTGTCAAATACACGGGTAGACTTCTTCTCGCTTCTTGGAAGCTCGCCCAGCTCCACCAGCTTCACCACAGGAGTCAGGCCAATCCGCCCCTTAAACTGATTCTGGATTTCGATTTCCAGGGCGTATTTGTTAATGGATGGATTTGTCTCCACAAATAAGGTCAGCACATCCTTGCCCATCAGGTGGTCCACCATGACCTGGTATTCGCTGGAGGCACCTTCTATGGAGCTTAAAAGTTCCTCTATCTGGCTTGGGAATATGTTCACGCCCTTTACCTTGACCATATCGTCGGTACGCCCAATGAGGGTGCCGATTCTGGGATAAGGCGAACCGCAGGGACAGTCTCCCGGCACGATTCTGGACAGGTCGTGAGTGCGGTAGCGAATCAGGGGAGCACCTTCCTTTTTCAGGGTAGTGATGACAATTTCTCCCACCTCGCCGTCAGGCAGCACCTCACCTGTCTTGGGGTCCACAATCTCGATATATATGTAGTCATCCCAGTAGTGCATGGCTCCCTGTTTCTCGCAGTTAATGGCAATTCCCGGCCCGTACACCTCCGTAAGGCCGTAAATGTCGAACAGATCCACTCCCAGCTCAGCCGCTATCCTGTTTCTCATCTTCTCGCCCCAGCGCTCGGAACCAATAACACCCTTTTTCAGATGGATGCGCTCTCCAATGCCTCTCTTGGCAATCTCCTCCGCCAGCAAAAGAGCATAGGAGGACGTGGCGCACAGGACCGTGGACTTCATATCCATCATCATGCGCAGCTGCTTATCCGTGTTGCCGGGTCCCATGGGAACGGTCATCGCGCCCAGACGCTCCGCTCCCAGCTGGAAACCGATTCCGGCTGTCCACAGACCATATCCCGGCGTAATCTGGATACGGTCCAGGTTTGTGATGCCCGCCATCTCATAGCAGCGTGCAAACATCAGAGCCCAGTCATCCACATCCTTCTGGGTATAGGGAATGATGACCGGTGTTCCGGTGGTGCCTGAGGAAGAATGAATACGCACGATTTTCTCTTCCGGAGCAGCCATCAGGCCCAGAGGATAGGCTTCCCTCAAATCACCCTTCCAGGTAAAAGGGAGCTTCTCGAAATCCTCCTGGGACTGTATCTGATTCACATTGACGCCTTCCAGCTTATGCTTGTAAAAGCACTCCTTGGCTGTCAGTTTCTTGAGCTGTTCCTTAATGAGAAGGAACTGGGATTCTTTCATCTTCATCTGGTTAATCCTCCGTTTATCTTATCATGGCGCTGGCTGCCGCGCCCAGCTTCAGGGCCTTCATATTCATGTCCTTAAACTTTTCCGGCACTCTTTTTTCAATGGCTGCCTCCATCTCCTCCAGGGAAATTCCTATCAGTCCGCTGGCAATGGCTGCTCCCAGCAGGGCCACATTCATCACCTTCGGGGAACCGCACTCCATGCCAATGGACGCTGCATCCACCACCACCAGGTTCTCCCCGGCATGTTCCAGGTATTCCATCATCTCCCGGCCCGTGTAGGCACCTCCTGTCAGGGAAGCGGTCACCGGCCGTATGGGGGCCGGGGATACCACCACACAGCCGCCCTTTTTCAGGTAAGGCAGGCACCGGACAGCCTCTGCCGGTTCAAAGCCGATGATCACGTCTGCCCCGCCGTGGGGTATCAGCGGAGAATATATCTCCTCACCGATACGCACATGACTCACCACGCTTCCGCCCCTCTGGGCCATGCCGATGGTTTCAGCTCCCCTGGCCTCCATTCCCTTCTCCATGGCCGCCAGGGCTATGAGACGGGATGCCAGGACAGTGCCCTGACCGCCCACTCCGCACAGCAATACATTTTTTGTCATCTTATATACCTCGCTCTCCAAGCATCTTCCCTGTCCTGTCCGTCTGAAGCAGGACTATTTAACCGTTTCAATGGCGTCTACGGAACAGATCTGGCTGCACAGGCCGCATCCGGTGCACAGGCCGCTGTCTATGCGCACCATATCCCCGTCCAGCACCAATGCGGGACAGCCAATCTCATTGATGCAGGTCCGGCAGTTCACACATCTGTCCTCCGCAATCCTGCACGTCCGGAAGCTTTTTATGATAGCCGCACAGGGGGACTTGAAAATAATGGCTTTCACGCCCTTCATGGCGGACAGCTTAAGCACGGCGTCCACACACGCATTTAAATCCAGCGCGTCCACTGTAACGGTATTCTTTACGCCAATGCCCTCCAGCACCTTTGTAATGTCCACTTTCTCCACTACATTTCCCATCATGGTGCGGCCTGTACCCGGATGGGGCTGGTGGCCTGTCATGGCCGTGGTGGAGTTGTCCAGGATGCACAGGGTCAGGCTGGCCTCATTGTATACCGCATTGACAATGCCTGTGAGACCGGAGGCAAAGAAGGTGGAATCTCCCACAAAGGAAAAATACCGTTTGTCCGGCTCCACCCGCTGCAGCCCCTGGGCCATGGTAATCCCGGCGCCCATGCACAGACAGGTGTCCACCATATCCAGAGGCTTTGCATTGCCCAGAGTATAGCAGCCGATATCGCCGCAGTAAACTCCCTCTATGGGTGCCGCGCCCTCCCCCAGGCCTTCATTTAACTTCTCCATGGCTCTCTTTACCGCGTAGAAGGATGCCCGGTGGGGACATCCGGCACAGAGGACCGGCGGACGCACCGGCAGCGGCGGAACCGGCAGGGCTGCTTCCGGCTCCGCTGCACCGCCTTCCAGTCCTTCCAGATACCGGATATAGGCTTCTCCCAGATACGCTTCCAGAACCCTTCTGACAGACTCCACGGAGTTTTCACCGGCGGTCTGCACTTCCCCTGTAAGCTTGCCCTTTACTTCCAGAGGCAGATGGTGCCTGCCGCTAAGAAGCAGCAGCTCCTGTTCCAGAACCGGATCCAGTTCCTCCACAGCCATCACCTGGTCCAGTCCTTCTGCGAATTCCAGAAGCAGACGCTCAGGCATGGGATTGGGGGTGGATACCTTAAGCACCCTTGCTCCTCTGTATCCGTTCAGGGCTTCCATGACAAACTCATAGCTGATGCCATGAGTGATGATGCCCTTGACCGTGTTTCCCTCTTCCCTATGCAGCAGGTTGAACCTGTAGCTTGAAAAGTCCTCCCCTATAATGGGATTGCGCGCCTCAATCATCCTGTGGTTTGCATGGGACAGCCTGGGGAAAATGACCCATTTGCCGGAATCCTTGACAAAACCCTCTGGCGCCGGAAGCTTGACCCGTTCCTTAAGCTCCACGCTGGCGCATCCGTGGCATAGCCTTGTGGTAGGGCGGAACAACACAGGAGTATGATATTTCTCAGAATATTCAAAGGCATCCTTAATCATCTCGTATGCCTCTTCCGGAGAGCTGGGATCAAATACCGGCAGCTTGGAAAACTGGCCGAACCTGCGTGTATCCTGTTCTGTCTGGGAAGATATGGGCCCCGGATCGTCGGCCACCACTACCACCATGCCTCCCTTTACCCCCACATAAGCCAGGCTCATCAGAGGGTCTGAAGCCACATTCAGCCCTACCTGCTTCATGGTGACCATGGTCCTGGCTCCGGTGTATGCAGCCGCGGCCGCCACCTCCATACCTGCCTTTTCATTGACAGACCACTCTACATAGATATCTCCGGGATTATGCTTGGCCACCGTCTCCAGTACTTCCGTCGAGGGTGTACCCGGATAACCGGAAACCACCTTAACTCCTGCCCGGACAGCGCCCAGGCCGATTGCCTCATTTCCCATTAAAAATGATTTGGACATTCCCCTTCTCCTTCCCAACCGTGTTTTGTTTGTCAGATATACGTTCAGACAGGCTTTAGCCCCTTCTGATCCCATACATTCTGTTATGTTTTGGTATCATTATACGCAAAAAGGCCTGTCCTTTCAAGAAAGGACAGGCCTGAATCCCAAAATGCCTGTGATGCCACCTTAACTTTTTAATACGCTCTCAAACATGCGCGGTACAACGGTACGGTACATGCTCTGCCCTTAACGCAGGCCTGCGGTCCGGATACTTGGCGCGTAAGCTGTCAGCTGACGGCCTTTCCCCTTTCCCTCAGCGGTCCATTTGCCGGCCGGCCTGTTACAGGGATTCCACCATCCCCTGCTCTCTGTGAACGCCCTCTACGGTTTGATCTCCGCTTCAACGGTTTATTTCAATCCCCATCCTGAGTATAGTACGGCTCAGAATACCCCAGCAGACAGGCTGCTGTTTAAGATTCAGCTTACTAGATATTATACAAGTTTTCCCGCAGATGTCAAACATTTTTTAGCCTGAATCTACTGATCATTGGTAAGCTTAAAGTAATCCAGAACATAAAATACCAGACTTAAAATCATGCCTACCACGCAGGCCAGCACCATACCGGTAAGCTGCACATTTCCAAACTTCACGGCAATTCCCGACAGACCCGTGACAAATATGACTGAGGTAAGGGCCAGATTTCTGGAATTTCCGTAATCCACCCTGGAATCCACCAGAATACGCAGACCTGAGGTACCAATCATACCGTAAAGCAGGAAGGAAATACCGCCGATAACAGGACCGGGTATGGTGCTGATAAGAGTGGAGAACTTGCCGATAAAGGAGCACACAATGGACAGCACGGCCGCTCCCGCAATCACGCGCACGCTGTACACACGGGTGATTGCCATGACGCCGATATTCTCTCCATAGGTGGTGGTGGGCACAGAGCCTATCAGTCCTGATATCATGGTGGAAAAATTATCTCCGAACAGGGAACGGTGAAGACCCGGATCCTTTAACAGATCCCTTCCCACAATCTTGCTGGTGACCACCTGGTGTCCGATGTGCTCAGAGGTGATGACCAGGAGCACCGGAAGGATAATCATGATAGCCTCCAGATTAAACTTAGGCGTGCTGAAATTAGGCAGGGCAAAAACAGGAGCCGCTGCCACCTCGGCAAAATCCACGATACCCGCGGCAAGGGCAGACGCGTAGCCCACAATGACCGCTATGAGGATAGGGATAACCGAGAAGAACTTTCTGAACAGGATGGAACCAAATACAGCAGTTCCCAGGGTAAGAACAAACACGATTGTCTTTCTGGGGTCCAGCACCTCGTCCAGAAGCCCTGCATTGCTGGCAGCTGAACCGGAGAGCTCCAGTCCTATGAGCGCCACCACCGGGCCCATGGCTGCCGGCGGAAGGACCACCTCAATCCATTCTGTCCCGAATTTATATACAATAAAGGCCAGGATACAACCGCAGAACCCCACTGCCACGAATCCACCCAGGGCATATTCATATCCGAAATTACTGATGACCACGCCTGCCGGCGCCAGAAATGCAAAGCTGGATCCCAGATAGGCCGGGGCCTTTCCCTTTGTCACTCCGATAAAAAGCAGGGTGCCCACACCGTTCATAAACAGCACCACAGCCGGGTTTATGCCAAATATAAACGGCACCAGGATGGATGCGCCGAACATGGCGAACATGTGCTGGATGCTGAGGGGTACCAACAGGTTAAAGGGTACCTTGTCCTCTACTTGAATGATGCGTTGATTTTCCATTGTCTTCCTCCTTTGTTGTCCACTTGTTTCATACTCTGTTTCCTGCCGCGCGTCTCCGCCCTGAGCGGTTATGTCCCCGGCTTATCTTACCCCTCTCAAAACACCGTTCGCAGATGGAGAACGGATAATCCCATGACAGCTCCTTCCCGCAGGCTGAACATTTACGGGTGTAGCTGGCACATTCTGTCCTTAAAATACGGCTGATTTCCTCCTCTGTGCTGCGTCTCTCCTCGGCCAGGTTCTCGGCCTGAACAGGAAGCCCCACCTTTCTGGAGAACTGGAAATAAAGGTCCAGCATCTTATAGTAGCTCTCCAAATCATACAGGTCCTCTCCCGGGCTGTAAGGAAACTCCAGTTCCGTCACGTCACGGTATTCCCTGCAGTAATCCTTCCACAGGTCCATGACCATCTTATTGTCTATGTCAATGGAACAGGTGATGAGCTTATAAATTTCCTGCCGGGAGTATTCCCCCATATCATCCCGGTGTACATGCTCAAAACTCATATACAGCGCCAGCAGCTCGTCCACCTCCATCTTCTCATAAATGGAAGGCGTGTCCATGCCGGCCCATATCTTAACCAGCGTATCAATCTCAGCAGGAAGGTTGAGAAGCTGCTCAGGGAATCCCACATATGCCTTCATAATAGGCATGGGCATTCTGGAAAGACCGTCCTCAATGACCTCCGGCTCGTCGATGGCAGCCACGAATCCCTCGTCGTAAAGACCGTATCTTCCGGCCCGTCCGGCAATCTGTTTTATCTCCTCCGGATTCAGGGTACGCTTATTTACCCCGTCAAATTTGCGTGTTTCCACAAACACGATTCTGCGTATGGGCAGGTTTAGCCCCATGCCGATGGCGTCAGTGCTGACCACCACCTCTGTCTCCCTGGCCAGGAACCTGCGCACCTGTTCACGCCTGGTGGCGGGAGGCAGGCTTCCGTAAATAACGCTGCAGTGGATTCCCTCGTTCTCCAGGTGGGCTGCCAGGGCCAGCACTGATTTTTTGGAAAACACAATGAGGGCATCGCCCTTTTTTAAATCCTGTTTCAGATTATAGGGCTTTTTCTCCATGGTCAGCCGGGTGTTCCGCTTATGGCGCACCACCCTGTACTGGTCGCCGCACCGCTTAATCATCTGAACCACAATATCCTCTGCCTCGGGAGCCATGCACAGGTGGATTTCCTCTGCCCGAAGCCCCAGCACTGCCCTGGTCCAGTTATGTCCGCGGTAGGGGTCGACTATCATCTGGCACTCGTCCACCACCACGATATCGAAATATTCATGGTCGTTTAACATCTCTACGGTACAGGACTGGCAGACCGCTCCAGGCACCTCCAGCGTCTCCTCGCCTGTGACCATGGAACAGGACAGGCCCTCTGTGTTAAGCTTGTCATAGACCTCCAGGGCCAGCAGTCTTAACGGCCCGAAGTAAGCTCCATGCCTGCACTCCTTAAGACGCTCCAGCGCGTCGTGGGTCTTGCCGCTGTTGGTAGGGCCCACATGAAGGATGAACCTGCGTTTCATCTCCCTGGCCCCTGGGTATTCCTGCTCCGGCTTCTGTTTCACAGACTCCAGGATCCCCTTCTTGATGGTTTTCGGAATGTAGAACAGCTGGTATGCCCTCTCCAGCGAATTAGTGAGGAGATAACGGCGGATGCCCTGCATCTTCAGCACCTGCTCCAAATCCTCAAGGGACAGGCCGTTTACATATTCCAGGTCCTTTCTGGCAAGGGCTTCACAGAATTCATTCATCTGACGGCATCCGGACTCCCACTGCTCCAGGGCAGGCCCTGTCAGGTGTCCTTCCCTGCGCATGAGATAGGCGCACACCTTTGACAGCATGGCGTGGACATCGCTGAGTTCGTTGGACTTCACCAGCGGCTTCAGGTTGGCCTCGGTCAACCGGCTCATGCGTTTCCTGAGTTCGGCACCTGTCATGGCCCGGTAGCGTTTGTTCACATTCCCAAAGAACAGGCCCTGGTAATATTCCGCCAGATACTGCTCGCACTCCTTTTTTATCTCCATGGATTTCCTCTTTCTTCCAAATATTCGTAAAAGCAGCCAGACGCATATGTTTCCATATCCATCTGGCAGCACATTATACCATGGTTGTATCTACAAAATGTTCAAACCCCGATATACCATATTCTGCACACACGCTGTTGATTCCATCCACGATTTCCTCCCGTGAGTAATTGGCGGTGTAGAGTTCCTCATCCTTCAGCTGGTTGAGGTACATATAAAACGTGAGGGCCATCTCCAGACAGTCCAGGCTGTCCGTGTCCAGCTCGTCGGTAAGAAGGTTCTCCGCGTCATTGATGTTTCCCTCATCCACCAGATCCTTAAGCCGCTTATATACCCGGTCAAGGTCCGTATACTTGTCCTCATCCTCGGGAAGGTCATAATCAATATCGCTCTTTCCAAGAACCAGCCTGGCAATCGCCCTCACCAGATCGCTGATTGTTCTCATAACATAATCGTCCTGATATCCCATGTCATTTCATCTCCTGAATTTAGTGGATTCTGTTTTTTGCACATTTAAACTTAGTATAGTTGATAACCTTTCCTCCGTCAAGCAGTCTGTGGCCACAATGATGAACCAATGGCAGATAGGGACCTGACTGCCATGCACCAAAGGTTTTGCGGCACATACGCTATCCTAAGACTCAATCTGCCCGACTATAGGCAGATTTTATATTTCAGGAGTGACTGGATGGAACACCCACATTTTATCATCGCTTTTACCGGTAATGAACAGACCGGCAAGGAGGTCTTGTTTAAAAAGCTCACCGCCCAAAAGGGCCCTGCTATGCCTTCCTGTATACGGGACATGTCCTGCCCCCATGGTGATTTTTCATATGACAGCCGCCGCTATAAGGCAGTGAACCTTCCCGGGGTCCTGTCCCTCAGCTCCCCGTCAGAGGAAGCCAGCTGCACGGCATCCTATCTCTGCTCCGGACACCCGGACGCCATTCTGGTGATAGGCCACGCGCTTCATCTGGAAATCCTTCTGGGACTTTTAAAAGAAATCCTGAGTCTTGGACCGGTCAGGGACTCCTCCATTCCCGTTGTCCTGTGTGTCAGCCGCTGTGAAGAAGCCAGACGGCAGGGCATCCGCATTGATTTTTCACTTCTCCACGATGTACTCCAGATTCCGGTCGTCCCCCTCCACGGATACGGCAGGGAACAGATGGACGACTTAAAAGCAGCCCTCCACTATGCTCTCCAGCCCCATCACAGGCACGATTTTCTCTACGACTGTCTGGACTTTTCTCCCTGCCGCCTGGCTCATGAGTGCATGATGCCTGAAATAAGCCCGTCTCAGGGAAAAAAGCGGAATATAAGCCCGGAAGCAGGATGGATCCGAAGAATATGTGAAGCGCTGCTGCTATTGCTCTTAATTGGACTTACCGCCTGTCTGGCCATCCGGCTTACAGACTGTCTCTGGCCGTTATTTTTTGAAATTGAAACCGTCCTGTGGGCCTGGGCAGAATGGTTTGGAATACCTGCCTGGCTGGCTGCCCCCATGGTTCATGGTGCATTTCGCGCCGTGTCATGCACCATACTGGTAATGCTCCCAATGCTTTTTCTGCTGTTTCCCCTGTTGGGTTTGCTGGGAAGAAGTAGCTGCTTTCCCTGGGCCGTATATCTGTCAGACCTGCTGACAGAGTTTTTTATTGAAAAACCTTGTAATACCGCCAGCCATTACAAGTCATACGGTATCTTTTCCACCCTTTTCTCAAGTACCGCAGACCACACCATTCCGGTCCTTGACAAGGCAGCGGCGGCAGCTGTCCCGTCCGGCATTCTCATATGGTTTCTTGGCAGCATGGCATATGCCGGACCGGAAACAGGTTACGGCGCCCTACTGTTTTCGGATATAGCCGGAGGGAACCTGTTAGCTGCCATCATACATTTTCTTGAGCATCCGGCCCGTCTCCTTGGACTGGACGGCACCATACTGGCTGCTTTTATCCTGGGTATTTTTTCTCATGGAATGGCGCTTCCCGCCATGATGATGATATATCTGAAAACAGGAGGAATCCCTTCCCCTTCATCCCCCTTCATCCTCGGACAGGTGCTGGCAAATCACGGGTGGACCTGGCGCACTGCCCTGTGCACCTGTCTCATGGCTCTGACCCGCTTTCCAAGCATCACTGTCTGTCTGAAGATGCGCAGAAGACCCGGCCATACTCCGTACTTTTTTTGGGGGCGGCTGCTGGTATTCATTCTCGGTATCACCCTGTGCTTTCTCATAGCTTTGACAGGCAGAATATCCGGCTGACACCTGCGCTCCCATCATAATGCAGCAATCCCTTTCCCTCTCATAAAATCATTCCCCGGAATATGGCTCTGCCCTAGAAATATCTTCCAGTGCATGTCCCCCATTTTCTGGGGATTCTTTCTTGACTGCCGTGTCTCCTGAGCCTATAATGGAACTAAGCAAACAACAGGATACATATATGGACATTCAAAAACGCAGGACGTTCATCATCAGCTTTATTTACTTTGGAATCATAGGTGTGCTCTGCTATATAGGGTTAAAGAAACTCCTGCCCATACTGATTCCCTTCATGGCCGCCATGGCTATTGCAGCCATGCTGGAACCGGCAGTGTCTCTACTGGACAGACACATGAAGGGCGGAAAGGGCGCGGCCGCCGCAGTTGTGCTGCTGGTCTTTTATGGTTCCATTCTGACAATCATGTGCGTGTCTGGCAGCCAAATCCTGTCATCCATCCAGGAACAGGCAAAAAAGCTGCCCGGCATCTACAGCCAGACCATCGAACCAGGTCTGTCCCATTTCTTTTCCCTGTTGGAAAACAGTTTCCCCGGACACAGCATCCACATATCAGCCCTTGGACAAAGCCTGGAGCGTTTCATGGAAAATGCTTCTGTGGGCATCTCCTCCGGACTGCTTGGGTGGGGCGCTTCTGCCATAAGCGGTATTCCTGCCCTGGTCCTTGATTTTGTCATCGCTGTGATCGCATCTTTTTTCCTGACAGGCAATTACAGGGAGACGCTGGATTTCCTGCTGTATCAGATTCCTGATGACAGACGGCAAATGCTCTTACAGGTACTTCTCCATATCCGTAAAGTCGCCTGCCGGCTTCTGCGGGCTTATGCGCTCCTGATGCTCCTGACATTTACGGAACTTTATATCGGTTTCCTGGTGCTGGGCATTCCGGCCGGATTCACGCTTGCCTGCATCACCTCGCTGGTGGATATTCTGCCGGTCCTTGGCACAGGCACCGTGCTTCTTCCCTGGGCATTCATAGCCTGGACGACCGGCTCCGGAAGCCTGGCCATGGGTCTTGTGTGCCTGTATCTGCTCATAGCTGTGGTCCGCCAGACCCTGGAGCCCAAAATCATCGGCCATCAGATGGGCCTGTCCCCCATAGCCACCCTCCTGTGCATCTTTGCAGGCGGCAAGCTTCTGGGCCTGACCGGTATATTCCTGTTCCCCATAGCCGCCACCGTACTGGCCGAACTGCACAGCGGAAATAACCTCCCCGCCCAGAACCAGGTTTAACCTGCAGCATCCCACCAGGCAAGAACACAACCATACCCCAAAGGCAGGTGTTGTATATGAAGTTCTTCCATAACGTTACAGCCAAGATTGCGCCGGCATTTTCCTCTAAAGCCGCATTAAAATCCACCGCCCCCCAGAACAAGGCGCCTGAAAGGACAGAAAAGAAGGTCCGTTCTTTTAGATTTTTTGCAGCCGGCCTGGTTCTGGCCGCTGTCTCCGGCCTGCTGGGACTCTGTGCCCGGACAGTGCCCGGGTTCGCCCAGTTTTACTCCGTCGCCGTGTACCCGCTCCTGGCCGGTACATTGGGACGGTTGTGCAGCCTGTTTCCATTTTCCCTTTCCGAAATCGGGCTGTATTCCCTCTGCCTGTTCTGCATATGCTACATGATTCTGCATATCAGGCAGCCTGTTGTGGTGTTCTCCCGTGCCTTTTTTCTTTGCTGTGTCCTGTTATTCGTGTTCACCATAAACTGCGGCATCAACTATTACCGGAACCCCTTTTCCTATGAGGCAGGCATTGCCGCAGAAAAAACCTCCACCGAGGAGCTGCTGGCGCTGTGCCGTTATCTTACAAACCAAATCAACAGCTCTCTGACAGAAATAGACCACTCCGGCGAAATCCTGGACGGCCTCTACCCGGGACAGACCGAGGCAACCCCCGCGCCATCAGCCCGGGAGCTTTCAAAGCTTGGAAGGGACGGCAGGGCAGCCATGGTCCGGCTGGGCCAGTCCTATCCCCAGCTGGAGGGTTATTATCCCTATCCAAAGCCTCTCATCAACTCCAGACTGCTGTCCGTGCAGCAGCTCTGCGGCATTTATTCCCCCTTCACCATAGAGGCGAACTACAACAGGGAAATGCCTTACTATAACATCCCCCATACCATCTGCCATGAATTGTCTCATCTGAAGGGATTTATGCGGGAAGATGAAGCCAACTTCATCGGATACCTGGCATGTATCGGATCCGATTCCCCGGACTTTCGCTACAGCGGCTATCTGACCGGCTGGGTCTACGCCGGCAATGCCCTGGCCAGGGTGGACCCCGAAAGTTATTATGACCTTTATACAAAGCTGTCCCCTCAGGCCGCCCAGGACCTGGCCTGGAACAACCAGTTCTGGGAGCGCTTTGAAGGACCTGTGGCAGAAGCCTCCACCCAGATGAATGACAGATATCTCAAAGCCCACAGCCAGGAGGACGGCGTCAGAAGCTATGGACGGATGGTGGATTTGATGCTGGCATATTATAAGGACCAATTAAGGGAGGATTAGGTTAAATCCTCCCTTTCCGCTTATATGCCGTCCTCCCCTCCCAGTCCCCCTACTTCCTGCTTGTGGTTCATCATCAATGTCTCCACCCGGTACAGATGGTTGTACATGGATTCATAGGCGCGCTCGCCATTCATATCCAGGATGTTTTCATATATCTGTGTATGGTATGACACCACCTCATCCCGTGGAGTAGTGTATTTCAGGGAAAGGAACTGATGGTTGGCTGTAATATAGGGTATTGCATCCAGGCAGTCCACAAGGAGCTGGTTGTGGGATGCCTTTGCTATAGCCTTATGAAACCAGGCGTCTGCTTCAAAAAATGAATTGTTCTCCTTTGCCTTCAGCTTACGTATCTGGTTAATGCTGTCGAACAGAGCATTCTGAAGTTCTTTTATATCATCTGCCGACCGGTTCTGGGCCGCCTCTCTGGCTGCCTGGGATTCGATAAGTCTTCTTAGTATAATTGTCTCCTTTAATAACGTAACATTTTCCATAAAAGGTGTTCCATAGGATGTGTCTGACAGGGTGCTGCCGGATGATATCACCACGGTCCCGGAACCCGCCGATGTCCTCACGATTCCTGCGTCTGCCAGCTGTCTTAAGGCTTCCCTCACCGGAATGCGGCTGGTATCATAATAGTTTGCCAGTTCCCGCTCCGTGGGAAGCTTCTGATTTGTCCGGTATTCTCCTGTTAATATTCGTTTCTTTAGATCTTCTAATATGACCTCACTCAATTTTTGTCTTGCCATCAATTCGCCCCTCCCGGTATATTTTTAATCCCGCATACATGTATTTTGGTATATATTATACCATTATATCTCTTAAATTCATACCAATATTTATATATTATACCAATATATCATTGTATTTTGTATAACTTATATACTATCCGGTCTTTTTGTCTTTAATATATTGATTTTTTATACAAATATATATATGCTTTTGGTATAAAAGCGCGCGAAAACACATGAAAAGGAGATACAATGTACAGGGAATTTTTAAAAGCAAAAGATGATTTCTTAGCCGCCGCATCCCGCACATACGAGAGCAGGATTCAAACCGGAACCGGCGGAAACCTGAGTGTCCGTATTCCGGGAACTGACCTGATGATTGTCAAGCCCAGCGGATTTTCCTACGGGCAGTGCAGTGAGGAGAATATAACCATAACTGATTTCCAGGGAAACCTTCAGGAGGGTCTGTACAAACCTACCAGGGAATCCACCCTTCATGGCAACCTGTATGCCCGATACCCCAAAATAGGAGGCATTGTACATACACACAGCCCCTATTCCATCCTCATTTCTCTGAATGACAGACAGCTGGAATTAATCACCCTTCATTCCCAGCTCAAACTGAAAAAACCGGTCAAGGTAGTGGATGTCACCACCCAGGCCGTAACTCAGGAGGAACTGCCTAAGGTGTTTAAAGTTCTGGATACAGCGCCGGAGACCGCTGCCATCATCTTAAAGGGCCACGGCATTGTCGCCATATCGTCCAGTGCAGTGAAAGCAGGGCAGATCGCCGAACTGATTGAAGAAACCGCTATGATTGCGTGGGAACAGAAAAAACTCAGAAAGTAAAGGAGAACAGATATGACAAACTATACCATCACACCTATTAATACAGGATTCACCAACACAAGCAAGGGCCAGTACTTATATCACCACAGCGTACACAAATTCTATGATGTGGAGGGCTTTGTAAAGCTCCCTGTCACTGTATTTCTGGTACAGGGCGGCGGAAAGAAAATTATGATCGATACAGGAATGTCTGATACAGAAATTGCCGGAAAATATCACCATCCCGGCTCTGTGCAGCCAGAGGGTTATGCTGTTTATGAACAGCTGAAAAATCTGGGAATCAAGTGCAGTGAGATAACGGATATTATTTTTACCCATCTCCACTGGGACCATGTCTATTATCTGGACCGCTTTGTAAATGCTGATCTTCATGTCCAGAGAACAGAATACCAGTTTGCCGTAAATCCCATTCCTCTTTACTATAAATCCTATGAGTATCCGGTTCTGGGACTGAAACCTCAGTTTGACGGCAGAAGCTTTAAGCTTTATGACGGGGAGGCAGAGATTTTTGACGGTATCAGCGTATACCCCACCCCAGGACATTCCGTTGGTCATCAAACCGTTGTGGTTAATACCAGCGAGGGACAGTATCACTGCTGCGGCGACCTTATCTTTACCTATGACAACCTAAAGCCTGTACCGGAAATGCATTATGACATCACACCTCCAGGACGCTTCTTAGATATCGTGGATGAATGGAACAGCATTGTAGAACTGAAGAAACGGGCAAAGAGCCAGGAATTCATCCTTCCAACTCACGCGCCTGAGATGATTGAAATTGTAGACTCAAAAAGAGTGTACGGAAATTAGGAGGCAGCATGGAACACAACAGAATCGCCCTGATAGCCTCTCTTGATACCAAACTGCAGGAAACCTTATATGCCAAACATGAGATTGAATCATGTGGAGGCCAGGGACTCATAATTGATATCAGCACCAAAACCCTGGTGGACGCCGGCGATGCGGTGGGGCCTGCCGATATCCTGGCCCGTTACGGGATGACCTGGGAAGAATTCGGTCCCTTAGATAAGGCCCAGAGTATCGAAACCATGTCAAATGCCCTGACCGCAGTCATGCCTGCTTTGTATGCGGAAGGGTTATTTGATGCCGTCATTTCCATCGGGGGAGGACAGAATGCCCGGATGGCTGCCGCGGCCATGAAGTCCCTGCCATTTGGCGTACCTAAAATTGTGGCCTCTTCCCTGGCCTGCGGCAGAAGAACCATGGAACAATATGTGGGAGACAAGGATATCATGGTCGTCCACACGGTTGCAGACATTTCCGGGCTTAATTATACCACTAAAACTGTGATTCACAATGTCTGCCACGCTGCCCTGGGCATGCTCCAACACCAAAGGCAGGTGACTCCTGATTCCCGTAAAAAGATTGCCGCAACAATGCTTGGAATTACATCCAAAGGCGTTGAGGGAGCACTGCGCCTCCTGCCTGACGGCACTTATGAAAAAACCTGCTTCCACGCCAATGGCGTAGGGGGGCGCTGCATGGAAAAACTGATTGAGGAAGGTGCCTTTGACCTGATTGCGGATATAACACTCCACGAACTTACCTGCGAAGTCCTGGGCGGGTATTGTACCGGTGCAAACAACCGGCTGGAGGCAGCCGTTAGGCATCACGTCCCTATGGTCGTCGTGCCCGGTGCCCTGGACATGCTTGATTTCTTCATTGACGAGGACGGGCGGGGATTACCGGATGATATTGACCGCAGAAAGAAGGTCTATCACAATTCAAGTATCGTCCACACCAAAATTTACAGGGAAGAGGCAGTAAAGCTGGCCCGCGTCCTGGCCGGGCGCCTGAACAAAAGCACTGCCCCTGTAACCCTTATCCTGCCGGATGAAGGCTTCTGCGAGGCCGCGGCCAAAGGCGGTCCCATGTATGACCCGGAGGTGGATGAGGCCTTTATAAGCACCATCAAGCCACTTCTGGAACAGCATATAAAAATTATTGAGGTAAGGGGTAATATCAATTCGGACAGCTGTCAGAAGGCAGTTGCCGCAGCTATAATGAATCTTGTATAGGAGGGTGGATTTATGACTACAACCATAAGCGTTGCCGGTTTGTTCCTGGCGCTGTTCCTGCTGGTATACCTGGCATTTAAGGGACACAGCGTAATAATCATCGCACCAATCGTTGCCATGGTAGCTGTAATTTTTTCTGCCGGCTTTGACTCCCATCTCATGGCAAATTATACGGAAGTTTATATGACCGGTTTTGCAAACTACGCAAGGAACTATTTCCCCTTGTATTTATTTGGGGCTGTCTTTGCGAAATTAATGGAGGTAAGCGGGTATGCGGATGCCATCTCCCATCTTATCGCCAGCAGGCTTGGCAAGGAAAGAGCTATACTGGCAGTTGTCCTGTGCTGCGCAGTCCTTACATACGGAGGCGTTTCCCTCTTTGTGGTAACCTTCGTGGTTCTTCCCATAGCCATCTCTCTTTTCAGGGCGGCCGACATCCCCAAAAGGCTGATTCCAGGCTCCATTGCCCTTGGGGCATTTACCTTTACCATGACAGCTCTTCCTGGCTCTCCCCAGGTACAGAACACCATACCCATGACCTACTTTGGCACGGATGCATTTGCCGCTCCGGTCCTGGGCATCATAGCCGCCATCATGATGTTCTCCCTCGGCATGATCTGGCTTAACTACCGGGCCAAAAAGGCAAAACAGGCTGAGGAAGGATACGGGGACCATGACGATGAAAAAAAGGAGATATCGGAATCCGATCTCCCCGGCATCATCCATCCTGTTATTGCCTTCCTCCTGATTGTAGCGGTCAACCTCTTATGCTCCAAGGTCATATATCCCCGTCTGAACACGGCCTACCTGGAACAGTACAACACAAAAATCAGCGCTGTCTCCGGCAATTGGTCCGTCCTGATTGCATTGCTCGTTGCCATCATTTACCTGATTATAACCGGTCTGCCCCGCTTTAAGGCATTGAAGGACAGCCTTAAGTCAGCTGCGGGCAATTCTCTGATGCCCCTTATTAACTCCTGCGCAGTTGTGGGCTTTGGCTCCGTAATCAAAGGGCTGGCCATCTTTGCCATTGTGCAGGCCTTCATCCTCTCTATATCAGCCAACCCGCTGATTACCGAGGTCCTGGCTGTCAATCTGTTGTGCGGCATGACTGCATCTGCCTCCGGCGGACTGGGAGCCACCTTAGAAGCGCTTGCTCCCACCTTCCTGGAACAGGGCGCCCGCATAGGAATCGGCCCCCAGGTGCTGCACAGAATTGCTTCCATCTCTTCCGGCGGCCTGGACTCACTTCCGCACAACGGGGCTACCGTAACCACCTTGTCCCTGTGCGGCATCACCCACAAAGAGGGATATCTGGACATGTTTGTCACATCCGTGGTCATTCCCATTGCCACCGCGCTTGTCATTGTCGTATTAGCAACTTTAGGTCTGAGATTTTAGAGCATGTCCGGGAGATACTACTATGAAAAACTATTTATCTGAGCAACAGGCGCGCAGAGCCATCCTGAATGTGGGAAAACGCATTTATGACAGAGGCTATGTGGCTGCCAATGACGGAAACATCAGCTGTAAAATCAGCGACACCACCATTCTTGTCACACCCACAGGCGTTTCCAAGGGCTTTATGGAGCCGGATTCACTTGTAAAGATGGATTTAGACGGAGCCATCCTGGATGGAGGAAAACCGTCCTCAGAAGTGAAAATGCATCTTCGGGCCTATCAGGAAAACCCTGACATAACCGGGGTGGTTCACGCCCATCCGGCATCTGCCACCAGCTTTTCCGTCATGGGAATGGAGATGAAAAAGCCGGTTGTGGCAGAAGCCGTACTGGTAACAGGCAACATACTGATTGCCCCCTACGCCAAGCCCGGAACTTATGATGTACCTGACAGCATTGCGCCTTTCATCAACCGTTACAATGCTGTCCTGCTGGCAAACCATGGGGCTTTAAGCTGGGGAAAGGACCTTTACCAGGCCCTTTACCGCATGGAAGCCCTGGAACACCAGGCGGGCATCCTGTTTCGCACCCTTATTCTGGCCCATATCACCGGCCGTGATGTCCCGTATCTATCCGGGGAAGCGCTGGCCGGGCTGGTACAAATCCGGGACGAAATGGGTATACTCACCGGGGGAATTCCGGAGAATTAATGTTTCCGGCTCCGTTCAAACTTCATACCTTCATAAATACGGACCGGATTTCCCCGCTCCAGCCTTGCGTGTTCCATCCACGCAAGGCTTTTTTCCTTTTGCTGATTTCTGGCATTCATTTCTGCCAGTATGCTGCACAGCCGGTCCATGGCAATCTGCTTATTCATATGCTGGCTCCTGGCCTGGGTTGACACCACGGCTGTACCCGTGGGAATATGGATGGCCCGTACACCGGTCTCCACCTTATTAACATGCTGTCCTCCCTTTCCTCCGCTGCGGAAGGTTTCAAAACGCACCATTCTTTCCTCTGATATCCTTGGGACCTGGTCCAGTATGCTGACATCCACATACCAGTTCTTCCTCCTGTGGCCGGGACGGTAGGGACTTTTGCAAATCCACTGCACACTGCCCTCCAGCTCCCGTAAATCCCGGTCCGTCTCAAACACCACAGATGACATGCATCCAGGCTTCTTTCCGGGGGTACAGCCTACCAGGCGCACATCCCCGGCTTCCTTTCTCAGTTCCTCATAGAGCATAGCCACTGCCAGCTCGCATTCTGCCGGTCCCTGACCGGAACTAATCTGTACTCTCATAGGCTCCCTCCTATCCTTTAAACGTGATCAGGGGACGCAGGGTGGCTGCTATGTCAATCAGTCCGTACTCCTGCAATACCCCCATGACCTGCTCCACATTTTTATATGCCTCTGGCGCCTCTGCGAACAGCAGGTTGGTATCGTGGCAGACCACACGGCTCTTAAGGCCTGTGCACCGGATAGAATCCCGGTCATATTTTTGGTCTATGCGGCTTTTGCAGATACTCCTGGCCCATTTTCTTCCCGCGCCATGAGAGAGAGAATTAAGTGACACCGCCGTATCCTCCCTTGGGATGCACACATAGGTCAGGCTTCCCCTTGACCCCGGAATCACCACTGCTCCCTTAGAGGCTGATACGCTGCCCTTTCTGTGCAGAAGGCCGTCCTTTGTCCGTTCCAGATAATTATGGCAGCTGTCCATGAGAAGCTCCGGCTCAGAGGCGCCTCCCAGCCACGCAAGCAGCTTCTGCGCCGCTGCTCTCCGGTTTCTCACTGCCCACCTTAAAGCTCTGTCATGCTCAGCCATATATGCCTCTGCCTGTTCAGAACCATCCGCAAGCCCCTCCGGCACCCAAAACCGTGACAGGATCTCCTGGCCGTATCCCCTGGATCCGCAGTGGACCAAAAGCAGAATACGGTCCGCACAAAGCCCCAGGCTCCCGGCTGCCTCCTGGTCATAAATCCGCTCCACACATTGGAACTCCGCAAAATGGTTCCCTCCTCCCAGGGTTCCCAAGTCCCGTATCGGGCACTCCTCCTCATATGGGTTGGAAAACGGTATATCCTCCAGCTCCCGGACGGCCTCCAGCCTTGATACCCATTTCTCCTGTTTAAACTTCTTTTTCTTTACCCCTGTGTCAAAGAGGCTCATACCGCAGCCGATATCATTTCCAAGTAAATGGGGATATAATACTCCCCTGCTGAGGACAGCGGTTCCCACAGGAATCCGCCCGGGATGCAGGTCCGGAAGCCCCACTGCCTTCACAACGCCAGGAAGCCTGCTCACTGCCAAAAGCTGGTCCTTTGCCGCCTGTTCCATCCAATTCTTACTGCTGCTGATTAATATGCAATTTTCTTTCTCCAAATCAAATTCTCCTTCATAAGCCGACAGCTCAGCCCATACTTCTGTCATTTTCCCTAAAAAAAGGGTACAAAAAAACACGACAACAAGCCGTGCGCATCAAAAAAACATAGTATGCCGCTTCCTGTCCTACTGTTTCGTTATACTGTTTTCACCTCTGCTTTATCATTACGACCTGCCAACATAACAACCACTCCTTTGCTCATGAAGGATTTGCTTCCTTCGTATTCTGTATTATACTATAATCGTAACCCGGCAAAATGTCAATCCCGTAATTATCCCGGCATTCCATCATGCTTTCATCAACACGGAACTTTTATATCATTGCATATACCAGGGTATATTAATGATTGTGACAGATGCAGGGTACTCTGCCCGCTGTAATTTATACAGGGCAGGACTTAAGCAGTTTTCAAATACGCTCTGTAATCAAGCAATCAAGGAGGAATAAAGAAGAATGAAAAAAAGTAAAAGCCCGGCGGAGCAAATCACCGCAGCACGGGCAGTCTCACCACGGAAAGCCCTGGCCCTGACAGCCGCGGTACTGGCAGCCGCCATTACTGCCACCGGATGCTCCGGTACAGGTCGGACAGAAACAGAACCGGAAAGCCAGGCTGAAATCACGGCCGGACCTGCAGTTAACCAGCCTGAAAGCCCGGAGCGGCCCCATGGAGGCCAAACCGTCCAAGGCCCGGCAGCCTATGTGGATGATTTTTATGATGCGGTAAACCATGACACACTTAATGGCTGGGAAATTCCGGCTGAACAGGCCGATATGAGCTGGTTCAGGAAGGCGCGGGAGGACAACTATTCCAAGGTAAATGACCTGATTCGCCAGGCTTCATCTGAAGCAGGACAGGCAGGGCAGGAAGCGGGAAGCGACCTGTATAACATACGCGCCCTGAATCTGACCGGCCTGGACCGGGAGACCAGGGACAGGGAAGGATACGGCCGCACAGCCGGAGCATTTTTAAAGGAAGTAGATTCAGCAGGTTCTGTCTCTGAGCTTTTAAAGGCATGCCTCCAGTTCCAGAGGGATACCGGACTGTTCAGCCTTATGGGCTGGTATTATGAAGGGGACAGCGGGGATTCCTCCGTTAAAGTCCTCTATCTCTCACAGCCGGATTCCGGTCTCAGGAGGGAAGTCTGGTTCTCCGAAGATGCATCCAACCAGAAGCGGGTGGAGGAATACAAAAAATACCTCACAAAGCTTCACGAAAATAACGGCCTGAGCCCGGAGGAAGCAGGGGTGACCGTTGCCCGGGTAACTGATATGATGAAAGATCTGGCGTCCTCCACCCTTAAGATAGAGGAGGTCTATGACCCGGAAAAAACATACAATGTCTGCACGGCCGGCGAGGCGGCAAACCTCTATTCCTCGGCTCTGCCCTTCCGCCTTCTAAACAGCATTTTCGGCATACAGGAAGGTGAAAAGACAGTTGTCTCCCAGCCGGATGCCTGCAGGAAGCTTGGAAGCTATCTGAAGGAAGAAAACCTTCCCCTCCTGAAAGAATATGTCAAGACATGTCTCTATTCAGATCTGTCCATGATGACAGACACCGCTTCCCTGGACGCTGCCCAGGAGTATCAGACAGCAGCAGGAGGTATAGAAAAGAAAAAGGATTTTGAGCGGACCGTATCTGAAACAGTCCAGGAAAAACTTGGTTTCCAGTGCGGCCGTGTATTCTGTGAAACCTATTTTAACGAGGACGCCAAACAGGATGTGGCTTCCATCATCCGGCAAATCATAGATGTATACGACAACCGCCTTGCCCATATGGAATGGATGACAGAATCCACCCGTCAAGAGGCAAGGAAAAAGCTGAAAGCCATTACTGTCAAGGTTGGTTATCCCGATGAATGGCCCCAGGACAAATTGAACCTGGTACTGAAATCCCCGGACCAGGGCGGTGTCTACATCGACAATATCATGGAAATCCTTAAGGCATCCCAGGATTACTCCTTTAAGACCAGACACGACCCGGTGGACCGGAATGAATGGAGCATGACGCCCCAGACAGTCAATGCCTATTATAACCCCGGAAACAACGAGATCGTGTTTCCGGCCGGAATCCTTCAGGCCCCGTTTTATGACCCGCAGGCTGAGCCTGTGGCCAACCTGGGTGGAATCGGAGCTGTTATCGGCCACGAAATCACCCATGCGTTTGACACAAGCGGATCCCAGTATGATGAAAAGGGAAACCTGAGGGATTGGTGGACTGCCCAGGATAAACAGCATTTCAGGGAATTGGCCCAAAAGGTCATTGACTACTATGATACCATGGAAGTAAACGGCATCCAGGTAAACGGTACGCTGAGCGTTACGGAGAATATCGCTGACCTGGGAGGTGTTTCCTGCATAACAGAAATAGCCAGGGAAAAGGGATATGACCTGAAGGAGCTGTACCATGCCTATGGTGTCATATGGGCCACAAAATACAGGGATGAATACCTTTCCTACATCATGACCAATGACACACATTCCCCTGGCATCACCAGGGTAAATGCCGTACTGTCTGCCACCGATGACTTTTATACTGCCTTTGGGGTCAGGGAAGGCGACGGGATGTACCGAAGGCCGGAGGACAGACCCCATATCTGGTAGAAATATCTATATATATAAAATGTCAGAGTCCGGGAAGCATCTGCCTCCCGGACTCTGTATCTGTATTGCCATGATTACTCTTCTCTCTTTTTCCTGACAAGCAGCCAGATAATTACAAACCCGGTACATAAAATCATAACCTGAAATACAAGGATGACGCAGATGCCTGCCAGCACCAGAAAGCCCGCAGCCCTTAATCCGCTGCCAGAGCTTCCCTCAGAGTTCGTTCCTGCCTGGTCCGGGTCCTCCTGTGACGGGATATCCTGTGATGGGTTCTCCTGTGACGGGTCCTCAGCTCCCTCACCATCCTGATCCAGTCCCTGGATCCTGCGCACATCCCCTGCCAGGGCTTCCAGCTCCCCGCTGTCAAACACATCCCTCAGCCCGCAGCGGTACATGGTGTCGCGGTAGGGCGCATCCAGACCTTCATTCAAAAGTCCCATATACGTATCCACAGCGCCGTCCCAGTCCCTCCTGGACATGGTCCAGAGATCAAGGGCCGACAGAGCCGAGGTTCCATATCCCATATAGTACAGGGGGCTGTAAAACAGATGCGACACATCCACCCAGTCATAGCACACGCCCTCGTCGTAGACATCAAAATACCATCCATGATAGGAATCCTGTATCTCTTTGAATGTGCGGTTCATGTCCTCCAGACTCATGTCCGGATCCATGTAAACAGCTTCCTCAAATTCCTGCAGCATGCAGGACATAATGATCACATACAGCATATCCGTAACAGTCTCAAACTCAAAGGCCTCTGCCCCTTCGCCAAACATATCCCCCGCATACTGGTTGACCAGCATCTCCAACCCCTGTGACTGGACCTCGCACACATCCACACTGTAACCCTGGAACAGTTCAGGCACCGAATTATAATAATAGGAGCTGAAATGCCCGAATTCATGAATCAGGGACTGGTAATCCGTAAATGTATGGTTTCTGTTGATGAAAATAAATGCGTCGCCATAGCTTGGAAGCCCTACGGTATAATTATTATCCATCCTGTCCTGTCCGTCTTCCCCGGACTGGATATCATACAGCTCGTTGTCCTGCATATACCGGAAAATCTCACCCAGCTCAGGATTCACCGATCCGACAGCCCTTCCAACACCGGCCAGTATGTCCTGGGCGGAACTCTCTTCCACAAGGTCCAGGGAGTCATAGGATTCCTGGGCCACATCCATATACCAGATGTCATTATTAAGGGGAACAATACGGGTCTTTACATCCGAGCAAAGCCCCTCTGCGTCCTGAAGGGTATAGTCCCTTCCGTAAACAGCCTCAAAGGAATAACGGGCATAGTTGTCATAGCCTTTAAGCTCTGCTGTCCGGCGGCGCACCTGGACCAGTTCCCGGAACTTGCTGCCCAGAACCCGGTTCTTTTCCCTGACAAGTGCATCCTCAATCTCAGCGTACTGCCCGTCGTCAAGGTCCGGTTCCCGTTCCAGCCGGCTGTAGCTCCACTGTCCGCCCTCCAGCTCCACCGTAAAATCGCCGGAAGCCAGTTTGTCATACTCCCTGAGAAGCTCCTGCTCCCTCCGGTTCAGTTCGGTCAGTTCCCCGGAATTTTCCCTGTAATATTCGATGTAAGGCGCATATTCAATCCCCATCTTATCTGTCAGGAGTTCTTTATAGGATGAGTTCATCCCCTTCTTAAGGCAGGCTGCGGCCTTATCCCCCATCTCGGAGTAGATGTCCGTGGTATATGCCTGTTCTGCGGCAGCCTGCTCATCCGACACGTCCCTGTCATAGTTCAGCTGGGCCATATAAGTCAGGGTAGCCAGACGGTCATACTCATCCACAATGGCATCGTATAGCCTCAGCACTTCCTCTTCCCGGCCTTGCGAAGCACAGGCCTGTTCAAAATCAGCCATGGCCTGTTCCATGGCAGCCGGGTCATAGTGCTCGTATGGCCTCCGGGAATAGGGAACGGCTTCATGGACCTTTCCGCCGGCTTTGCTGACATATTCCGGTTCCCGGGCCCTTTCCCGGGCAGTCAGGCTTCCCTGAGACGCGCTGCAGGAGGTGAGCGTCAGTGACATCACCAATGCCAGGACCAGTGCTGCCCCGCGCCTTAGACTCCTTTTCCACATTCCGTTTTTCACAGCAGGCCCTCCTTACATATTATGGTATATGCCTATTGTAACATCCCGGACGTTTTACCGCCAGTTGATTTAATGTCTAATCTCCGGTCCATGGTCCATGCTGCCTGCCTAATCTCCGGTTATCCATCCTTCCTCCTCCGGAAGCAGGAAATAGTTATTATCCCTGTCCGAATCAGCAATCATGGCGTCCAGCTCCCGGATCAGATAGCTGTCCGGCATGTTTCTCTCCCAGAACCGGTATCCCTTGGTGCTCTTTATACCTTTGACGTCAATTTCCCGTCCTGCATAGTAATCAATGTATACCCCTGCATAGGTTGCTGCCATGGAATGTTCCACGTCTGCCCCCAGGTTCTTCACAACGCCCCGTATCTGGTCGCTGATCAGCTTTTGTATGTACCGGTAGGACCAGTCTTCAAAATCCAGCAGGTCCGGATTGGTGCTTCCGTTTTTCCGTGCCCAGGCAGATACATCCACAGCCCTGGTGGCATAGGAAATACTTCCGTCCTCCTCCCATAACACCTCTCCATACTGGCAGGGCGGTATGCTGAGGGCATCTGTCACGATTTCCTGTATGCCGTAATTTCCTTCCGGAACTCCGGGCTCGCTCTTATGCTTGCGGATACGCTGCACATGCAGGTGTCCGCTGAAAAAAAGCGGGAGCTCATATTTCTGAAGAAGGGAAATCACCTCTTTGTTGTTGTCCATGGCGCACTGGGTGGTATACATCCTGCTCTGGGCCAGCAGATTATGGTGGGCAATGGGTATCACAAACACTCCCTCCTCCTTTGCCCTGGCCAGCTGTTCATCGGCCCAGGACATGGTGCTGTCTTTCAGTCTTCCCTCCACCTTGTTATCCGGCTCATATTGGCAGGAGTCCAGCATCAGAAGCCAGTTTCTGTCATCCAGGGCGTAAACATAGCTCAGTGAGCTGTCGTCCCGGCTCAGTGCCTGGTCATAACCGTATTCATGGTAAATCTCATGGAATTCAGGTCCGTCAATATAGGGAGCCGGCTCTTTCCGGGCGCCGTAGTACACCGAAGCGTCATGGTTATTGATATCATGGTTTCCCGGTATCACCAGGACCTGTATGCCTGCGTCCTGGACCCTTTTAAGCCTTGCCGCCAGCTCCTCATGGTTCAGCCGCTCCCCGTTCATAGTAATATCGCCGCTGAGAACCAGGGCAGAGGGCCGTTCCTCTATGACCTCGTCCAGAAATGCTTCCAAAAGCTCAGGCAGATACTGGACCACCTTTCCGTCACTCCGCTCCACAAACAGCCGGAAAGCTTCCCCGCCGTCTCCAGCTAAAGCGCTTTGATAGTGAAGGTCTGTTGCCAGGATCAGCCTGGGCGGTATGTAGGGTTCCTCAGGGGCTTGCGGAGGAGTCCACATACCGGGAAATTTCTTCTTCCACTCCTTATAGCCCTCCTGCCTGATTACTTCATCCTGGGGTTCCTGTGCCTGGGAATCCGTAGCCAATGCCGGCCCGGCCAGTTCCTCCCATTCCTCCCCTGTCTTTGCTTCCCGGGTGCCCTCAGGCCCCCCGCTTTCCCTGCTCTCAACCGATACAGGCCCTGAAGGCTCCATTAAAGTCTTTAAAACGTGCAGTACCCCGAAGCATGCCATAAATACCATGGCATACATCAGGGCACTTATCATCCAGGTCTTTCTCTTCATGCAGTCTGCTCTTTCTGTATTAACTATCGCTGTGTTATATTATGCCCAGTTCCTTCATGGCATACGCGATTCCGTCCTCCTCCACATCCTTTGTCTCAAACGTGGCGTAGGGCTCCAGAACTTCGTCATGCTTTCCCATCAGGATACAGTTGCTTGCGTAGCGGAACATGGCAAGGTCATTGCCGCTGTCGCCGAACACATAGGCATCATCCAGAGAGATGCCGTAATGCTTCAATACCAAATCAATGGCCGTTGCCTTGGAATGTCCTCTGGGCACACATTCATATTCCCCGTTTCCGCGGTCTATGATTTCCATGTCCCTGAGCCGTCCGAAAAGCTCCTTGGGCCTGCTGTTTTCACCCGAGATAAGATAAAACTTATCATAGTCATAGCAGTCGTCCTCCCAGTCATATTCAGACACACAGTCTGAACGCCTGAGCGACGCCTTCATCTGCTCCACCCTTGGAATAGGTGACTGTGACCTGTGGATGTGGATTCCGTCCGACGCCTCAAGGGCTCCGTCCAGTCCGCACGCATCAATATGGCCCTTGATTTCCAGCCCTCTCTCATGAGGAATGTGGTAGCTGTACATGACCCTGCCCTCTGCAAGGATATAGGTCCCGCAGCCGCACAGATATCCGTCTGCTTCCACCAGCTTCTTAATTTCGCCCAGATGGGCATATACGCGGCCCGTATTGATGAACACCAGATGTCCTTTTGCGCGCGCCTCCTTCAGTGCCTGTACCGCACTTTCAGGAACCCGGCCCGTCTTTTCAGACAGGAGGGTTCCGTCAATATCATAAAATAAAGCTTTCGTTCTATTATTCATCATCTCTGAACACAATGGTCTGTGCTTCCTCGTCCATGCTCTCCACGATTGCCAGTGACTCCAGTCTGATTCCCTCTGAACGCAGCAGGTCTCCGCCTACCTGAAATCCCTTCTCGATGACAATGCCCGCGCCTACCAGTTCAGCGCCGGAATCCCGTACCAGGGCAGCCAGGCCCTCCAGAGCCTTTCCATTGGCCAGGAAGTCATCAATGAGCAGCACCTTGTCGCCGGCTCCCAGAAACTCTCTTGACACGATAATATCATAAACCCTGCCATGGGTGTAGGACTCCACCTTGGTGGTATAAACCTCGCCTGCAATATTCTTGGTCTGTGTCTTTTTGGCAAATACAACCGGCACATCAAAATACTGGGCCACAATACATGCAATTCCGATTCCGGAGGCCTCAATGGTAAGAATCTTGGTGACCTCCACATCGGCAAACCTGCGCTTAAATTCTTTTCCAATCTCTCCAAAAAGCTTAATGTCCATCTGATGGTTCAAGAAGCTGTCCACCTTCAGAACGTTTCCGGCTTTTATCTTGCCGTCCTTGCGTATCCTGTCCTTTAAAATCTGCATGTACGAGTCCTCCTTCTTCTTTTGGCAATCCTTCTTTACTGTGCGGCTGTGGTCTCTGCGGCTGTTGTTTCTGCTGGAGCTGTGGTCTCTTCTGCTGCCGGTGTTTCTTCTGAAGTTTCGGTTTCTGCTGCTGTTGTCTCTGCTTCTGTTGTTTCCTCTGCGGCAGCAGTTTCCCCTGCTGTTGTCTCCTCAGCCGGAGCATCTGCGTCCTGGGCCTCGTTGACTGCGTTGTCCGCCATGAACTTCATAACCTTCTGGTTCAAGGCCATTTCATCCAGGGTCTCCTGGCCGAAATATTCCACTGCGGCCTCAAGAGTCTGGCCGTTCATCTCCGCAAATGCCTGGCGGTCAGCATCCTCCAGGGTTATGCCCTCCAGCTCGGCAACCTTAAGGATAACCAGCTGGTTCTTCACATCATCCTTCACTGACGCGTAAACAGCTTCCTGTAATCCGGGCACATCCATGCCATTGGCCTTAGCCATGCCGGACAGGTTGGTGCCGTACATCTTAGCCTGCTCTTCATACTGCTTGATGCGGTCATTATAACGTCTGGAAAGGGTGTTCTTGTTCAGCTTGAACTTGGAGTTCTCAACCACATTCTTAAGTACATACTGCTGGATCTGTAGGTCGGCAGACTGCTGCTTCTGCTTTAAAAGGTCTTCCTTAACACTGGCCCTGTACTCATCCACTGTCTTAAAATCAGAAACACTCTGTACAAACGCGTCATCCAGTACAGCAGACTGCTTTTCCTTTACAGCATTCACAGTCACCTCAAATACAACGTCCTGTCCTGCCAGGGCTTTCTCGCTGTAGTCCTCAGGGAACGTCAGGTTCAGTTCCTTCTTATCGCCCTTCTTTGTGCCAATCAGTCCGTCCTCAAATCCATCGATCATCCTGCCGGATCCCAGGGTCAGGTCCTGTCCTTCGCCGGTGCCGCCTGCAAATTCCACACCGTCCTGTTTTCCCACATAATCAATGTTGACAATATCGCCTTCTGCGGCAGGCCTGTCCACTTCCTCAATTTTAGGATTCTGGCTGAGTACCTGGTTGATTTTTGACTCCACCTCGGCATCTGTTACCATGACAGCCGGTACATTTACCTTTACGCCCTTATACTCTGACAGCTCTACCGTGCCCAGATTCTCCTTTCCTTCCGTCTGGCTGGCCCCGCAGCCTGTCATGATGGAAGCTGCAGCCAGTCCGCATAAACATATGAGTGCTAATTTTTTCATTTTACATATCCCTTTTCTATCCTGATTTCACACGCAGGACCTTGAATTATCCTTATTTTTCCATTCATCCCCAAATAGCGTGCGCTGTACATAGTTATATCATACCTGTCCGTGAAAAAAAAGACTTTCCACCAATTTCATGAAAATTTAAGCAACGGTCCGCAGACTATTTGTAGAATGCCTTAAACGCCTTATACGTATGATAGACATCCAGCTTGGAAGCCAGCTCAAAAGGAGAATGCATGGACAGGATGGGCACGCCCAAATCCACAGTATCCACATCCATGTGCGCCACAAACTGGGCAATGGTACCGCCGCCGCCCACATCCACGGCTCCCAGCTCACCGGCCTGCCAATACACGCCTTCCTCCTCCATAATGGCAATGACCTTTGCCATGGTCTCGGCGCTGGCGTCGTTGGAGCCGGACTTTCCCCTGGCTCCCGTATACTTTGTCAGTACACAGCCTTTGTTAATATAGCTTGTGTTGCGTCCCTCGTACACATCCGGGAAGTTGGGGTCGAACGCAGCATTCACATCCGAAGAAAGGCACAGGGATTTTCTCAATACTTCCCTGGGGCTGACACCTGCCTGTTCCGCCAAATCTTCTATGTAATGAAGCACAAAATCCGAATTCAGACCCGTGTTGCCGGTGGATCCGATCTCTTCCTTGTCAGCCAGAATGGTCACGGTTGTGTGGGCAGGCTTCTTTGCGTCTATCTCAGCCGTCAGAGCCGTATAAGCGCAAACCCTGTCATCCTGTCCGTAAGCGCCTATCATGCTGGTGTCAAAGCCAACGTCCCTGGCCTTTACAGCGGGTACCATTTCAATTTCAGCACGGAAAAAGTCTTTTTCCGTAATTCCGTACTTTTCATTTAAAAGACTTAAGGCCATCAGCTTTACAGGCTCTTTTACCTCCTCATCCTGGAAGGGGAGGGATCCAACCACAATATTCAGCTCCTCGCCCTTTAACCCGTCCTTTAAGGGACGCTCGTTCTGCCTGGCAGCCAGGTGGGGAAGCAGGTCTGTCACGCAGAATACCGGCTCCTTCTCATCCTCTCCAATGGAAACCTCCACGGTCTCTCCGTTTTTCTTCACCACCACGCCGTGCATGGCCAGGGGAATGGTCCCCCACTGGTACTTGCGGATGCCGCCGTAATAATGGGTTTTGAAAAATGCTATATCCTCCTTCTCGTACAGGGGATTGGGCTTTAAGTCCAGCCTGGGGGAATCAATATGGGCTCCGTTGATTCTCAGGCCCTGGTCCAGGGGCTTCTTTCCAAAGGTGGTGGCAATCAGCGATTTGCCCCGGTTCACATAATACACCTTATCTCCCGGCTCATAGGATTCCCCTGAGTCAAAGGGCTTATAGCCTGCCTTTTTAAGCATCTTTACCGCTTCCTTCACACACTCCCGCTCGGTCTTTCCCACATCCAGAAATTCCTTATAGCCCTCGCAGTATTTAAACGCCTTTTCCGCCTGCTCCGGTTTATCCTTTCCAATATGAGGGAACGCCCATGTAAGCTGCTCCTGTAATTCCTGTCCTTTTGTCTTCTTAGCCATTATTTTCCTCCTGGTATATTTTATTTATATAATCTGATGCTTTACTGACTTAAGTTATGACGGTTCCGCCATCTATAATTCAAATGTCCGCTTCCGCCCGCAGCGCTTCGCTTCCTCCCCCTGTCCGTTTCTTCCTGCCGGGCTGAGGCGTCTGTGCTTCACATCCAGCAAAAGCGCGGAGGATTGGGCATCACCGGACCCGGCAGCGGCTTCTATCATCTTCTTAATCTCATCCTCTCCCAGCCGGGCCGACCGGGCCATAAAGCCCAGGATATCCCGCTCTCCCCGCTCTATCAGCCCCTTTGCGCCTTCACCGGCATGAGTCCTTACATAATCCCAGTACTCATCCTCTGCACTTTCCCTTAAACCGCAGGGCCAGTACAGGCGGTACAGGGCCAGACGCACTGCCAGCTCCGGCTTTTCCTGGACCTTTACATGGGGAAACAGCCTGTCATATTCATCAAAACGGAAATCCCCTCCGTCAAAACAGTACCGGTACATATGGCCGCAGCCGTGCATTTCCCTCATGATGATGCGGGCCGGTGTGTTCTCCACGGACTCCTCAAAAAATTCCGGAAATATAAGCTTTGCCAGGAGCGTCCCCGAACCGGACCTGTAATTTACGGACAGGGTCTGGTGAAGCTCCGACAGGATATCCTTAAAACAGGACTTCCTGCCCTCCGCAACGCGGATATCCAGGCACCTGAGACCTGTACAGCCGGTAAATACCCCGGCTCCCCAGTCCTCCACGGCGCTGCTGCATGAGAGCCGCTTCAGGCCGCTGCAGTTATAGAAACCATAGGCTCCCACCTTCCTGATTGTATCCGGCAGTATGATTTCCTCCACCCGGCTGCCGCAAAGCTCCGGCTCCCCCAGATATTCACAGGGCGGCGGTTCCCGCCTGCGCACTGTATCCGAAAAAAGGTAGCCTGCAAACTCGGTCACAGGCATGCCATCAACCGTCCCCGGTATCTCCAGAATTTTGTCCAAACCATAACAACGCTGGAGGCATACCCCGTCCAGCGTTTTTTCATATAATATTCTCATGGTATCAGTTTAATCAGTTTAGGGGATTTTTTCAAGACTATTTTACTTCCAGAAAAAATATTCAAAAAAATACCGGTCCGCCTGCCTCTTTTGACGCCTGCTTCCCGGTATATCCTGGAACGTATCTGAACTGCTGCACCCTTGGGTTCCTTCTATTCATCCACAAACCTGTACCCCACGCCCACCTCTGTGAGTATGAACCTGGGATTGGCCGTGTTATCCTCAATCTTTCTCCGTATATTTGCCATGAACACCCGCAGGGACTGGTAATCATCCGTGGTGTCATATCCCCACACCTCCTGCTGGATATAATGATGGGTCAGCACCTTGCCGCTGTTATTCACCAGAAGGACCATCATCTTATATTCCAGGGGAGTCAGATGTACTTCCTGGTCATGGACATACAGTTTACGCTTTTCAAAATCCAGCCTGAAATGATCCAGACAGAACTCCTGCTCCTGGTGGTTCACCGTGGAGCTCTTATGGCGCAGCCCCACGCGGATTCTGGCCAGCAGCTCCTCGGCGCTGAAGGGCTTAGTCACGTAGTCGTCCGCTCCCTGGTCCAGGGCGCTTATTTTCTCCCGCTCCTGTCCCCTGGCGGAAACCACGATAATGGGCACATCGGACTTCTGGCGGATCTGGCGCAGCACCTCCATGCCGTCGATATCCGGCAGTCCCAAATCCAGCAGAATCAGGTCCGGATGATCCGCGTAAAAGAGGGATATGCCGGACAGTCCGTTATCAGCCAATATATAAGCGTAACCCCTTGTCTTCAGGGATATCTTCATAAAATTCTGTATGCTCTTGTCATCCTCAATGACAAGGATCGTTGTCTCATTCATCCTTCCTGTCCTCCATTGGCATTGATACTTCAAATACAGCTCCCCCCTGGGGGCTGTTGAAGGCCCTGATGGTGCCGCCCTGGGCCTCCACCATGGCCTTGCATATGGTAAGCCCCAGGCCCACGCCCCGCTGCTTATCCCCGTTCTCATAAGCAGTGGTAAAGAAATTATCGAAAATCTTATCTATCTTATCATTGGGAATCCCTATTCCATTATCTGAAACCACAAACTTCAGACAATTTCCATCCTGTTTTACCCTGAGGGTCACCGTGGTGCCGGTCCCGGAATGGCGGAACGCATTGTCCAGAAGATTGACCAGAACCTGGATGAACAGCCTCCCGTCCACAGATACCAGAAGTATGTCCTCCGGCGTCTCCATCTTAAGTGTATGGTTCCCCACCCGGTTGGAAACCAGCCGGACAGCGGAGGCCACAAGGTCGTCCACCACTTCCTTCTTTTTATTGATATCCAGACGGCCCTCCTGGATTCGCGTCAGGTTCAGCAGGTTTTCCACCATGGTGCTGAGCCATTCGGAATCCGAGCATATATCCTTCAGCATGCTCTTAATCGTAGCTTCATCCATGATGCCCAGATTGTCCAGAAGAAATCCCGCACTGCCGGTAATTCCTGTAAGAGGCGTGCGCAGGTCGTGGGATATGCTCCTTAAAAGGGTGCTCTTTAACCGTTCCCGCTCTACCTGAATCCTGGTATTTTCCTTCTCCCGGCTGAGCAGCTCCCTCTCAATAACCAGGGTCAGCTGGGAAATGACCGTGTCCACATATATCTTTTCCTCTTCGCTTAAGGTCCAGCCCTCACAGTCAAATATAATCACACCGTAGGTCTTTTCCCGGTTGCGGATAGGCACGTACAGCCCATTGTCATCCGGAAACTGGCATTCTCCATGACCGCAGGGAATGGACTGCCTGTAGCACCATTCCGCCATGTAATTGGGAAATTCCTTTTTCTCGTCCTCCTTCAACAGGACGCTCACCGGCTTTCCGGTCAGATTGGACAGGCTTTCTTCGCTGTACTCCTTAATCTGCTGGTAACCGGACAGATTCAGGAATCCGCTTCCTATCTCATTCATCCTGGCCGTAATCTCTCTCTTTTTGTTGGCAATCTGCATCTGCTTCTGCAGCTTCACCACCAGGGTGGCCACAATAGAGGCAGCCGCCACAAAGACAATGGAGGATACCACGTAGTTCACATCATCCATATGGAACGTAAGCTTTGGCTCCGTAAAGAGATAGTTGAACGTAAAGGTAAAGACAATGGCCGCGCACAGGGCCCAGGCCAGGCTGCTGGTAGCCAGTATGCTGATGAGCACCCCCAGCAGATATACTAAAAGCAGATTCTCCGCCCTGATCCCGCAGCTGTCCAGCACAATGGCCAGTATGGTGGAAATCACCCATATGACAGCCATTTTTGCACATGCCTTTACAAAGTCCAGAACCCAGTCCCAACTATATAACATAACTCCTTTTACTCTCCCTCTTCCTGCTTTTGCCCTAAAATGGCCTGGGCAAGGATCATGGGCAGGTTCACTGCCCTGTCCACTCCCAGCTCCTCAAACAGAGCCGCGTTCCTGGGGTTGTGCACCAGGCAGACGGACCGTTTGATTCCCAGGACCTTCCTGCCCATCTGGCATATCTCAAAATTATCCGTGTCCTCCCGGCCCAGGGCCAGGATAACATCATAATTGCGGATACCTGCTTCCTCCAGAATAAACTGCCTGCAGGGATCTCCCAGAACCGCGTTCACATTGTAGGAGGCGCAGAGATGCTCACAGAATGCTTTGTCCGGATCGATCACAGTTACCTTATATTTTTTCTCCATCAGAAGGCCGATGAGAAAATCCGCATATTCTCCCCCCAGCGCCACTGCTATCTTCATGCTCACACAGCCACCTCCCTGCTCACTGTCTCTGCCAGACGTCCATAATCATCCGCTGACAAATCATAGAGACTGATGGGTTTAACAGGCAGATCCGTAACCAGCTGGTGCCTTCCGGTGTCATCCAGACGGGCATAGACCTGGCTCACATGGAAAATACGGCTGGCAATCTGAGCCAGCAGGAGATTGGTATTGTCATCCTGGGTGGATGCGATAAACAGACCTGCATCCTCAATCCCGGCTGCCTTTAAGACCTGGGGATCCGTTGGGTCCCCTTCCATCTCATACCCCCTGAACTCCTCCGGCAGGTAACGGAAGCTTTCCCTGTCCTTATCCAGCACCACAACTTTATGGCCTTTCTTATATAATGACTTTGCCAGCGCAGCCCCCAACGGTCCGCAGCCCGCGATTACGATACATTTATTTTTATGGAATAACATACGATCTCCTCCTTTCATTTATATGTTCCCAATTCTATTGTAAAAGAGAACCATATAAAGAAACTAGAGAAAATGTATTAAGGGGGCATAAAGATTCTATAAAGATATCTTTATCCCACTCTTTATACTAAATACTATACCATGAATACCGGCCATGTCAAATCAAACCGGTCCCTCCGCCATGCCTACATGACTCCGAATGCCTTATAAAACAGCCATATGACGGTCCCCCCTATCAGTCCCACAGAGGTCACCACCCCTACCATGAATATGGCCGCGGCGAGCTGCACAATTACGCTGGAAATCAGCGGAAAGCGTTCACACAAATTATCTATCTTCTGTCCCACGGGACTCTTTAACTTAAATATCATTTTAGCTGTCATGGCAATTCCCTCTCTTCCTGCTTAAAGGATACTACCAGATAGCGTAAAGATTCCATCCATGGTTCACGGTATTGTATAAATTATCTGCAAATACGCGGCCCGCTCATATCCTTTAACCGGTAGGAAGTCTCCTCGGCAATGATATTTAAGACATTCTTGTCATTGGGCTTAATGATGTCTCCCCCTTTCATCTCCACACCAATGACCGCATAGACCGTATCGTCCTTATATACGGGCGTATATCTGGCCCTGGCTCCCGGCAGTGTATCTGTGGTGGCTCCGGCCTTATGATGGTTTTTATAGACCCAGGCCGCCACAGCCATCTCGTCCGGGTTCTTAAACAGGGAGGTAAGGCAGGACGCGTCCTCTCTTTCCGAGGCCGGATATATCTTCATCCGGTTCATTTTCCCGTCCAGCATATCGTATATAACAATGTTGCGTTTTAATAAGCTCTGTACCAGCCTTCCGCATATATCCAGTATCTCTTCACGGGTGGTTCCCTTTCTCAGATTCCGGTTGATACCAAACAGAATCTGCATATACCCCGATTCAGCCTCACTTTTCTCTGCTTCCCGCTTAAGCCTGGCCGCCATGGAGCTGGTAATCAGGGCACAGACAAGCATGGCCGCAAAGGTAAAAGGATAAATACTGCCGTCTGCCTGAAAGGTGTAGCGCGGCGCCGTGAAAAAGAAGTTGAACAGCAGCACCGATGCCACGGAAGCCAGAAAACCATAGGTACCGGCCCTGGTGACATAAGCTGCCAGCATGGTCCCCATCATGTAAATCATGGCCACATTGATGATGCCCAGCTTGTAGTGGTCCAGTACCATGGAAAGAAAGGTACATCCCGCCATGATAAGGCCTGTCTTTAAGATATCCATGCTGTATTTCCGTCCGTTTTCCGGCTTTTTAATCTTTCCGTTCTCCCTGGCCGCGGCATCCGGTATCACGTATACATCCATGTTGGGTACGGCCTTGATGAGACGGTCAATTATGGTGGACTTCAAGTGGAGGAAGCTGCGTTTTCTCACCGTCCTGCCTATGACAATCTTGGAAATGCCGTTCCTTCTGGCATAGCCCGCAATCTGCTGTACAATATCATCCCCGTAAAGGGTAATCACATTGGCCCTGAACTGCTTGGCCAGATTAATATTGGCCTCCATGCTCCTGCTGATTTTTGCATGTTCCCTTTTCATATCCGCTGTTTCCACCAGAACCGCTGTAAAATCCGCGTGAAACGCCCCTGCCATCCTGGCCGCGGTCCTGATTACCCTTGCATTGGTGGGGGAGGGGGACAGGCAGACCAGCACGTGCTCACCGGTGTAATAATCCTTGCCCGCCGCATCCCGCTCCCTGACCACCTCCCGGTTGACCCGGTCCGCTGTCCGCCTTAAGGCTATTTCACGCAGGGCAGACAGGTTTTCCACTGTAAAAAAGCGGACAGACGCCTTGTCCGCCTGGTCTTTGTGGTAAATCTTCCCTTCCTCCAGGCGCTGTCTCAGTTCCTCCGGCGCAATGTCCACCAGCTCCACCTGTCCGGCATCATCAAAAATATCGTCCGGGATTCGTTCATATACCCGCACATGGGTAATGGATGCCACGATGTCATGAAGGCTCTCCAGGTGCTGCACATTGACCGTGGTGTACACGTTGATTCCGGCGTCCAGCAGCTCAATCACATCCTGGTAGCGCTTTTTGTGACGGCAGCCCTGGGCATTGGTATGGGCCAGCTCATCCACCAGAATCAAATCCGGCCTTCTCATAAGGGCCGCATCCAGGTCAAATTCCTTCAGGATGATTCCCTTATACGTTACCGCCATTGGGGTCAGCAGCTCCATTCCGGCCAGCAGCTCCATTGTATCCGGCCTGTCATGGGGCTCTATGTATCCGGCCACCACATCCCGGCCCGCTGCCTTTTCCTGCCGGGCAGCCTCCAGCATGGCGTATGTCTTGCCTACTCCGGCCGCGTATCCGAAGAATATTTTAAGCCGTCCCCTTGCCTTGTCACTTTCCCTGGGAAAATTCTGCTTTAAAAGCAGCTCAGGGTCCGGTCTCTCATCCCGCTGCCCGTCCATAAGCCATTTCTCCTTTCTATTGCTCCGTTCTCTAAAACAGCTGTAGAGCTGCCGCAATGCGCGGCAACTCTATACACCATAAGCAAATCATGTTTAAATCAGTCCATCCAGAGCCAGATTCACTTTCAGCACATTCACCCTGGGCTCTCCGAACATTCCCAGGAACCTGCCCGTGGTATACCTGCTGATGACGGCCTCCACATCCTCCACCGCCATATTCCGTTCCCTGGCAATCCGCTCTGCCTGGTAGCCGGCTGCCGCGGGAGAAATTTCCGGGTCCAGTCCGCTGCCTGAGCAGGTTACAAGGTCCACAGGAATGGGCTCCTCTCCCTTTTCCGGATGGGCTGCCCTGATTTTCTCCACCCGCTCAGCTATCATGGCTTCAAGCTCACTGCCTGCCGGTGTCTTGTTGGAGGCACCTGCATATGCCAGAGGCTCTCCGTTTTCGTCTGTAAATGTCCCTGTATCCACATTCATGACTCTGCCCCAAAGATACTGGTTTCCGGTAAACTCCTGGGCCAGAAGGGCGCTTCCATATTTAGTGCCGTCCTTGCCCACAATCACCGATCCGTTGGCCTCATGGCCAAATGCCACATTGGCCGCAGCCGTGATGACCGCCGGGTAAATGACGCTTGTTATGATTAACATGACCAGGAAAAAACCTGCCATTTTTGGCAATACTGATTTTACTGTTTTCATGAACATTCTCCTAACTTTGACTGATTCTGCTGTCTGCATCTGCTTCCTTCACACATCACACCACCAGCCCTGCGGCCGTGATCAGCACGTCGATTGCCTTGATTGCTATGAACGGAATGATGATTCCCCCCAGGCCATAGACCAGGAGATTCCCGGACAGCATCCGGGCCGCAGAGACTTCCCTGTACCTGACTCCCTTAAGAGCCAGGGGAATCAGGGCCACGATAATCAGGGCGTTATATATGATAGCCGAGAACACGGCGCTGTTTGCACTGTGAAGCCCCATTATATTGAGGGCTGACAGTCCCGGATACAATCCCATAAACAGTGCCGGGATGATAGCAAAATACTTGGCAACGTCATTGGCAATGCTGAAGGTGGTCAGGGATCCCCTTGTCATGAGAAGCTGCTTGCCTATCTTCACTATCTCAATCAACTTGGTGGGGGATGAATCCAGGTCCACCATGTTTCCGGCTTCCTTGGCTGCCTGTGTGCCTGTATTCATGGCCACCGCCACATCTGCCTGGGCCAGGGCCGGGGCATCATTGGTACCGTCGCCGGTCATGGCTACCAGATGGCCCCTGGCCTGGTAATCCCGTATCATGTCTAATTTGGCCTCCGGGGTTGCCTCTGCCAGAAAGTCGTCCACACCGGCCTCAGCCGCAATGGAGGCAGCGGTCAGCGGATTATCGCCGGTAATCATTATGGTTCTGATTCCCATTTTCCTTAAATCCGCAAACTTTTCCTTCACACCCTGCTTCACAATGTCCTTAAGCTCCACCACGCCCATAACGCGTCCGTTCTTTGCCACCACAAGAGGTGTTCCTCCCTGGTTTGCAATCCGCTTTACGATGTCCTCGCATTCCCTGCTGAACGCGCCTCCATGCCGGTCCACATAGGCTTTAATGGCGTCAGCCGCGCCCTTTCTGATCTCATTTCCATTGTAGTCAATGCCGCTCATCCTGGTCTTGGCAGTGAAGGGCACGAAGGAGGCCTGAAGCTCCTCCATATTCCTTGCGCGGATTCCGAAGCGCTCCTTTGCCAGAACCACAATGCTGCGTCCCTCAGGAGTTTCGTCTGCCAGGGATGACAGCTGGGCCGCATCTGCCAGCTCCATTTCCTTGTGGCCGTCCACCGGAATAAAGGCGTCTGCCTGGCGGTTTCCAAGTGTTATGGTACCCGTCTTATCCAGCAAAAGGGTATCTACGTCTCCGGCCGCCTCAATGGCCCTGCCGCTCATGGCCAGCACATTGGCCTGGTTCAGGCGGCTCATTCCCGCGATACCGATGGCAGACAGCAGAGCGCCAATGGTAGTGGGCGCCAGACAGATTAAAAGCGCTACCAGATTGGTGATGGATGTGGGATTGGCTGCTCCTGCCTCCACGGAGGAGAACACGGAATAGGAGTACAGGGACATGGTAACAAGCACAAAGATAATGGACAATGCCACCAGAAAAATCTGCAGTGCCAGCTCATTGGGGGTCTTTTTGCGGGAAGCTCCTTCCACCATTGCAATCATTTTATCCATGAAGCCCTCGCCCGGATTGCTGCTGACCCGCACCACGATCCAGTCGGATATAACCGTGGTGCCTCCTGTGACGGCACTTCTGTCACCGCCGCTTTCCCGGATTACAGGAGCTGACTCGCCGGTAATGGCGCTCTCATCCACCGACGCGGCGCCCTCCACCACGTCGCCGTCTGCCGGTATCTGTTCCCCTGCCTTAATATAGACAAGGTCCCCCTTTTTCAGTTCCGTGGATTTCACCCTGACGGCCTCGCTTTTGCGGTCAGCCGAAGGAATCCTGGATGCCATGGTATCCTTTCTGCCTGCACGCAGGGCATCTGCCTGGGCCTTTCCCCTTCCCTCTGCTATGGCTTCCGCAAAGTTACCGAATAAAACCGTAAACCAGAGGATGACGGATATGGCCAGTATATAACCCGGCGCAGCGTCCCTGATACCTGCCAGAGAAAACAGGAACATCACAAAGGTCAGGATGGCGGATACAAAAACCATAAACATGACCGGATTCTTTATCTGGGTCCTTGGATTCAGTTTAATAAAGGAATCCTTAAGGGCCCTGCACATAATCTCATGATTGGAAAATATACTCTTTTTTTGTTCATTCATGTCTCATTGACCTCCCTATGCTATCATCTGGAAAAACTCAGCCACCGGGCCAAGTGACAGGGCCGGGAAAAAGCTGAGGGCCCCTACCAGCAGTACCACGAAAATCAAAAGGAAGATAAACATGGCATTATGGGTGGGAAGGGTGCCGGAGCTGACCGCTACCTTTTTCTTTGCCGCCAGACTGCCTGCAATGGCCAGGGTAGCAAACATGGGCAGGAACCTTACAAACAGCATAATCAGTCCGATGCTCACATTCAGGAAGGGGGTATTTGCGTTAAATCCTGCAAATGCGGAACCATTGTTGCCGCCTGCGGATGAATACGCGTAAAGGACCTCTGACAATCCATGGGCTCCCGGATTATTCAGGCTGTCATGGGTGGACGGAAGCAGCGTGGCGATACCGCTGCCCACCAGGATGGCCACAGGGGTCGCAAGGCAGACCAGCACAGCCATCTTCATCTCAAAGGGTTCTATCTTTTTGCACAGGTACTCCGGCGTACGCCCCACCATCAGCCCCGCTATAAACACTGTAAGGATGGCAAACCCCAGCATACCGTAGAGCCCGCAGCCCGTACCGCCGAATACCACCTCTCCCAGCTGCATCAGCAGCATAGGAACAAGTCCGCCAAACGGCGTGTAGCTGTCGTGCATGGAATTGACCGAGCCGTTGGAAGCAGCCGTGGTAAATACAGCCCATGTCCCGGATGTGGCTATGCCAAATCTGGTTTCCTTACCTTCCATATTACCGCCTGCCTGTCCCTCAGTCCCCATATAGACTGCGCCGTCCTGGGCTATCTGGGGGGTGCCGGCCTGTTCACTGCAGCCCACAATGGCCAGCGCTGCCGCCAGCATGATGAACATGGCCAGGAACACCGCCACGCCCTGTCTCTTGTCCTTCACATTCCTGCCAAAGGTAAAGCACAGGCCCGCCGGTATGAGAAGCAGGGAAATCATTTCAAATAAGTTGGATAACGGAGTGGGGTTCTCAAAGGGGTGCGCCGAGTTGTTGCCCCAGAAACCGCCGCCGTTGGTTCCCAGCTGCTTAATGGCAATCTGGCTGGCAGCCGGTCCCAGAGGAACGACTCCCTTTGTGACCTCTGCGGCGGTGCCGTCCTCCTGTTCCACCACCACCGGTTCCACCAGCTGTACCTCATCGTACTGCTTAAAGGTCTGCGGAACACCCTGGGAGGCAATGGCAAGAGATACCACCACTGACAGCGGAATCAGTATGTAAAGGACTGTCCTTGTCATGTCGGTGTAGAAGTTTCCCAGTCCCCTCTCCTTCACGCGGACGAATCCGCGGATCAATGCGAACAACACTACAATTCCCACAGCGGCAGACACGAAATTCTGGAAATTCAGCCCGATCATCTGGCTGAAATAGCTCAGACTGGACTCTCCTGAATAGGCCTGCCAGTTTGTGTTGGTGGTGAAGCTGGAGGCCGTATTAAAGCCCAGATGCCAGCTCATTTTGCCCATTCCCTGGGGATTAAGGGGGAGCAGGTTTTGAAAGCACAGAATGGCCCAGAGCACCGCCAGGCTCATCACGCTGAATACGGCTGTGCACACGGAATATTTCTTCCAGCCCATCTCCTCCTCTTTATCAATCCTCAGGACCCTGTAAATCAGGTTTTCCACAGGCAGCAGAAGCCTTGACAAAAACACCCGCTCCCCGTTCATCACCTTTCCCATATAGGACCCAAGGGGTATTGCTAACACTACCAGTATGACACAGTAAATTATCATCTGCAACGCCACATTCATCATTGTTTATCACCTCTCAATAAAATGATTACCAGGTAAGCCAGTATAATAACCGCGGTTATTCCTATGATACCTAACAGTAATGCCATGGATGATTCCTCCTCTTTTCAAGATAGGGGTATGGTACCACAGATGGTGATAAAGATTCCATATGGGAGCTGGCTGCTTTGTATAAATATAATGTTAATATAAAAGAAATACGCTCCGTCCTCTGTCGCAAAAACATAATGCGGCTGCATCCATGTATGCGATATACATGGATACAGCCGCAGCTTATCACAATATTTTTTATTCCATTATTCCCAAAATACCGACATGAGCTCCCTGACAGCCCTCTCACTGTCCACCTCCACCGCAAAACGCACGTATTCCGCCTGGAACGGGTGCTCCCTCAGATCCGTCACAATCATTCCCCTGCAATAGGTGCCGCCGCACTCCACCCTGGCCTTCCTGCTCTCGGTACGGACCAGGCTGGGCGTCACGGCGCACATAACAGCCAGGGGATCATGGAGAGGACAGTCACCCATGCAGTAGTTCTGGGTCTGGTTTCCCCTGAGATAATGGACCATGGCCTGCCTCATATAATCCACTGCCGGACGGCAGGCCGGCTTGCAGCAGCCCGACAGCCAGTCCAGATGCTCCATTTTAAGCCTTGTCCTCATGGTGACATCCAGTCCCACTACCGTGATATCCATACCGGAGGTAAACACCTGGTCGCAGGCCTGGGGATCGCAGGCCACATTGGCCTCGGCCACAGGAGATACATTTCCGCGCATGGTCAGGGTACCGCCCATCATCACAAGGCCCTTTACCTTATGCACAAAACCGGGATATTCCCTAATGGTGCGGGCTATATTGGTCAGAGGGCCAAGGGTGATGACCACAAGCTCTCCCCCATACTGCTCAGCCAGATCCATGTGGAACCGGCTCACGTCCACGTCTCTTGTACTGCGGCGGCTGGGAGGTAATTCCACATTGCCCAGCCCGTTTTTGCCGTGTATAAAGGCAACCCGGCCGTCCCATTCCCGGCAGGATGGCTTCTCCGCCCCCACTGCCACCGGTATATCGGGCGCTCCTGCCAGGTCCAGTATCTTCATGGTATTCTCCGCTGCCAGCCATGCCTCTACATTGCCGCACACCGCAGATATGCCCACTATCTCTATCTCAGGATTAAAAAGCGCGTATAATAGGGCGATGGAATCATCCACACCTGTATCCACATCCAGTAAAACCTTCATCTGCCTCTCCTCTTTCATTATGTCATGCGGTATATCCCGGCGCCAGTATCCTGTCTGCTGTCCCGGCTTCCTCTGCCGCCTCTGCTGCCTCAGCCGCCAGTTCCAGGGCGCACCGGATCATGCTGTCCAGGCTCTGCTCCCGTTCCTCGTTGGTAAGAGCCCTGTCATGGTGGATGCTGCTCCCCACAGTCACCATGCTGAGCGCTCTCCTGCCTGCTCTTGCCGCTGTGCAGTAGAGGGACAATGTCTCCATTTCCTGGACCAGAACCCCCATTTTTTCCCACTGTCCTTTTTCTCCCTGACAGTCCTCATAAAACACATCCGAACTGTATACATTCCCTGCCCGGAAGGGGGTATGGCTGTTTCTGGCATGGGCCGCAGCGGCCTCCAGAAGGCCGAAATCCGCTATGGGTGCAAAGGTTCCCGGCAGATGGTACTGGGAGGGAAAGTTAGAGTTGGTGCAGCAGCCCATGGCCAGCACCAAATCCCCCACCTCCACATTGCGGTGAATCGCGCCTGCGGTCCCCACCCGGATGATTGTGTCCACATCATAATTGTGATAGAGCTCGTACGCATAGATACCCATAGAGGGAATGCCCATACCGCTGCCCTGAACCGATAGTTTCTTACCCTTATAATATCCTGTATATCCATTCATGCCCCTTACCCGGTTGTAGCAGAATACGTCGGTCAGATAGGTCTCTGCAATGTATTTTGCGCGCAAAGGGTCACCCGGCATCAGGACAGCCTTGCCAATCTGTCCTGGTCCCGCTTCATTATGGAATGTTTTCATATTTGATTACTCCGATTTCTTTATTATATTCCTGTCATTCTTTCTTCGTATGCTCAGCTCATGCTGCTCGGAACCAAAGAACAGCTTTTGGGACAGGACAGGCGTATCATACTCGGAATAGAGCACCTCCTCCAGAATCAGGATTGGGTCTCCCTCCTGCATGTTCAGTATATTTGCCAGACGCTCCCTGGCCTGTCCCAGCCGGATTTTGGCATCGCTGTACAGGCCGCCTTCGGACAGCAGCCCGGTATAATACTGGTAAACGGTATCCGGATTCTCCAGGTCCACATCGCTGTTGTCAAGTACCTCATGAGGCATATACACCATGGCAAAGCCGGCCGGCGTATCACCGCAGTAATAGGTTATGTCAATGACCGCCACCACGCTGGAGGGCCGCAGCTTAAGCACCTGCTGGTGCTTTTGGGTGGCCGGCTGGAACCCTATGGCGGTCACCACCTTATCAATGGGCCTGCTGCAGAAATCCACAATGGGATTTCCCACCTTCTCCAGCCCGCTTTTGCTCATATCCTGGTTGGAAAGCACAATGTTGCCCTTTCCCTGATGGTTTATGATTAAACCATCCTCCTGAAGAAGCAGCATGGCCTGCCGCAATGTGCCTCTGCTGACTGCAAGCTGTTCTGCCAGAATGTTCTCTCCAGGCAGCTTATCCCCAGCCTTATACTTTCCCTCTTTCAGCCATTGGCTGATGGTCTCATAGGCAGTCACATACAACGGTATCTTTACATTCTTTTCATTTATCACATTGTCCTTCACAGGTCTGCTTGCTCCTTTCGCGCGCCCGGCGGGCAGTCCTCACTATAGCTCACTATAGATTAGTATAGAACTAATCCACCAATTTGCCAAGTGCCTCCGGACCTTTCACCCTCTTTCCCACAAACAGCAGTACCAGCAGCGTCACCCCATAGGGCAGCATCTGGACAAACTGGGACGGGACAGACGCATCCGTCAGATAGAATCTGGCTGCCTGGGCCACCGCAAATATCATTCCGGCTCCCATGGAGCCCAGGGGCTGCCATCCGCCGAAAATGTTGGCTGCCAGTCCCATAAAGCCCCTGCCTGCCGTCATATCCGCCACAAACAGGTTGTTCTGGGAAATGGACAGGTAGGAACCTGCCAGCCCTGCAATGCTTCCTGCGGCTATCATGGCAATGTAACGGTAACGGTTCACCTGCACACCGGCAGTCTGAACCGCGTAGGGCTGGTCTCCAATGGCCCGGTACCTGAGTCCGAACTTGGTCTTATAAAACACAATCCACACCGCAGCCACAATAAGGAACATAGCGTAGAGATAGGGGGACTGGTCTTTAAACAAGGCCCCGATAACCGGAATACCGGAAAGGCCGGGTATGGTCAGATTGGAAATGGAGGGAACGGATTCCGACATTCCTTCTGTCTGCCAGATTGCCTTTAACATTACGGCCGTGATACCGCTGGCAAAAAGATTGATGCCCACACCTACCACTGACTGGTGGGCCTTCCATTTCAGACAGAAAAGGGCATAAAACCAGCCAATCATACCGCCCAGAACCACGGACAGAAGCACCCCGGCCATGGCTGATCCGGCTGCATAGGAACCGGCTGCCCCGGCAAACGCGCCGATGAGCATGATTCCCTCCACACCCAGGAGGATGATGCCCCCGCGCTCAGCGATGGTGCCGCACAGGGCCCCCAATATAATGGGCACTGAAAGCTGAAGGGTAAGTCCGATAAAATTATTAATCATATCCATATGTCATCCTCTCTTTCTGCTCCACTTAATCAGTTCCGGAGCCGCTACCAGGAGTATCACCAGACTCTGTATTACCGTCACCATGTTGGTGCTTACCATGGTCTCGCGGCTCATTCGCAGCGACCCCATATCCATGATTCCGAAAAGCAATGCGGTCAAAAGCACACCGGCCGGATGATTCCTTCCCAATATGGCCACGGCGATTCCCGTAAAGCCGAAGGATGGGGAAAAACCCTCTATAAAGCGGTGGTATTTTCCAAACACCTCTGTAATGCCCGCAAGGGCCGCGATTCCTCCGCTGATGGTCATGGACATAATCAGAAACATGTTGACACGGATTCCGGCTGTTCCGGAGGCAGAGGGATTGGCTCCCACTGCCCTCAGCTGGTATCCCACCGATGTCTTCCACAGGAATATGTACATGGCTGCCGCCACAAAGAGCAGCAGGAACAGTGCATAGGTGAGCTGGGTCCTGGGCACCAGCTTTCCGAACCAGATTCCCTCGGCTATAAGCTCAGTCTGGGCCGTGGAACCCTCTGTCTTAAAGGGCCCATTTACCAGATAGGATGTAAAAAGAGTACAGATATAGTTCAGCATAATGGCCACGATTACTTCATTGGTGCTGAATCTGGCCTTAAAAATGCCGGGAACGCTGCCCACAAGCATGCCCGCCGCGATTCCGGCCAGGATGCTGATTACAAGCAGCAGGGGAGCAGGGAGCGCGCTAAAGTAAAGGGCGGTGATGACACTGGCCATGGCTCCTGCGTGAAGCTGGCCCTCTGCGCCGATATTCAACATACCGCACCTGGAACCCATGGCCACGGCCAGGCCTGTAAAGGCCAGCGGAATGCTCTTGCTGATTGTATTGGCCAGGGACTGCGGTGTGCCCAGAGCTCCCTGAATCAGGGAACCGTAGGCTTTAACAGGGGATTCCCCTGCCAGGAGGATAAAAAGGGCTCCTATCAGAAGCGCAAGCCCTATGGATGCCAGGGATTTGCCTATTTCCGCTGTGTGCCTGCCGCCGCGGATTTTTCCAACGGTCCGGGCTTTCTCACCTGTCCGGTCACCTCCGTCTGCCTGGGCGTTCTTATTGCTGTTCCATTTCATGAGCCCGCACCTCCTGTTTTTTTCCTGCCATGAACAGTCCGATTTCTTCCTTTGTATACTCCCCGTTGTCAAACTGGGCGCTGACCTCTCCCTCGTAGAATACAGCGATGCGGTCGCTCAGGTTCATGACCTCTGAAAGCTCTGCCGATATAAGCAGGATTGCCTTTCCCTGCTCCTTTAACTGAAGAAGTGTCTTATGCACCCTCTCAATGGCTCCGATATCCAGACCTCTCACAGGCTGGGCCACCACCACCAGCCCGGGATCATGGCTGATTTCCCTTCCCAGTATCACCTTCTGCTGGTTGCCGCCTGAAAGCTGTCCTATCTCCTGGTCCACACCGGCCACCTTGATTTCAAACTCCTCAACCTGTTTCTCTGCGTCCTGTCTCAGCCTCTCATAATCAATGAAACCCTTCCTGCAATACTCCGGCGTTTCCTGATAGCCCAGCAGGAAATTCTCTGTAATGGAAAAGCTGGGAATCATGGCATTCTTATGGCGGTCTGATGGGATGTATCCCAGGCCCATGGCCTTCCTGTCCTTGACAGCCATGTTCTGGACCGGAATTCCATTTATAAAAATTTCGCCTTCCCTGACCCTGCGGTTTCCCACGATCATTTCCTCCAGCTCCTGCTGCCCGTTGCCATCCACCCCGGCAATGCCCAGGATTTCTCCGGCACGGACCTTCAGGCTGACGGTTTCCCCGGCCCTCTCATGAAGGCGCACACCTTTCAGCTCCAGAACGGCCTGGCCGGTTTTCTGTCCCCTCTTTGCCACGATGTTCTCCACCTGCCTGCCCACCATCTGGGTGGCCAGCTCCCTCTCATTGGTGGAGCTGGTGTCGCACCGGAACACCACCTTCCCCTTCCTGATGACTGTAATGCGGTCAGACAGGGACATGGTCTCATTCAGCTTATGGGTGATGAATATGATGGTCTTGCCGTTTTCCTTTAGCTGGCGCAGAATCTTAAACAGCTCGTCCACCTCCTGGGGCGTGAGAACCGCGGTGGGCTCATCCAGGATAATGATGTCCGCTCCGCGGTACAGGGTCTTAAGTATCTCCACCCTCTGCTTCATGCCCACGGACAGGTTCACCACCTTCTCCTGAAGGTCAATCCTGAATCCGAACCGTTCCACCAGCTCCTCCACCTTTTTCCGGCTTTCCTTCCGGTTGAGGAACAATCCTCCGGATTCCTTTCCCAAAATAATGTTTTCAAGAACCGTCAGCTGATTCACCAGCATAAAATGCTGATGAACCATTCCGATTCCCAGGGCATAGGCATCGTTGGGATTGGCTATGGCGGCCTTTTTTTCATTGATGAATATCTCTCCCGCATCCGGATGGTACAGCCCGAAGAGAATATTCATCAGAGTGCTCTTACCAGTTCCGTTCTCACCCAGGAGGCAGTGGATTTCCTGCTGTCCCACGATGAGATCAATCCCGTCATTGGCGCGTACCGGCCCAAAACATTTGACGATTCCAATCATTCTGATTGCGTCCATATCTTCCTCCTCTATTTATCCGGCCTATCTTAATTAAGCTCAGAGGGAACCTGAATCTCTCCTGATATAATTTTCTGCTTCAGCTCGTCCAGTCTGGCCAGGATATCATCGGAAACCTTGATATTGCTTCCCTCCACCGTCACATCCACGCCTCCGTCGCTAAGGCCCAGCATCTGGTTCTCCCCTGTGTAGGTGTCCTCCACAATGCTGGCAATGGCGTGGTATGCGCAGGAATCCAGCTTTTTAAGCATACTGGCCATAATATAGTCCGGAGCGATGCTGTTCTGGTTTAAGTTCACGCCGATGGCAGCAAAGCCTTTTTCCTCGGCGGCCTGGAACATGCCCATTCCCGAAGCACCCGCTGCATGGAAGATTACGTCGGCTCCCTTTTCCACAAAGGTGTTGGCAATGGTCTTGGCAGTGGTGGGGTCATTGAAGCCGCCCGCGTAATCTACAAGCACCTTCATTTCCGGTTCAATATACTCAGCCCCTGCCTTGTAACCTGCTGCGAAGCGGTTGATAAGGGGATTATCCACACCGCCGATGAATCCGATGGTCTTTCCGTCTCCCAGCTTGTCATCTGTCTTTTCCTGCTTTGCAAGGGCTGCCAGGGCGCCTGCCAGAAACGCTCCCTCCTGCTCCTTACAGGAATAGGAGGCTACATTGGGAAGATCAGAGGTGGCATCCAAGAGGGCAAACCGCTGTTCCGGATATGTGGAAGCCACATTGGTCAGGGCATCTACCTGTTCTGCCCCCACGCAGATAATTAAATCATAGTCCCCGGACGCAGCCATCTCATCCTGGATGATTTCCTCATCTGACACGGACTTTGGCTCCACCTCATCGTAAGTGATTCCGTAATCAGCGGCAGCCTTTTTAACACCCTCCAGGGCCAGGTCGTTAAAGGAATTGCCTCCCAGTCCTGCCTCTGTGAAAATGATTCCTATGTGTGCTCCTCCCCCGGAACCAGTTCCGGTCCCATCTGCTGCTTCCCGGGAAGTCTGCCCGCTCCCTGCGTCTGGCTTCGGTGCAGACGAACCGCATCCCATCACTGCACTGCCTGCAATGCCAACTGCCGCACATAATGCTGCCCACTGTCTGATTCTTTTCTTCATCATGTTCCCCTCCGTTTTATACCTATTTTATTTTAGTGTGTATATGTTACTTAACTTGTTTAACAAGTTATCTAAAATGTAGCATGATTTATTATATTTGTAAATCCCAATTTTACATTCACCCATAGAATCGTTAAATCTTGCTAAATACAGGCAAACTTTTCTGTGCAATTTTACATCTGTATTCCCTTAAATTTACAATATATTGGAATGATTGAGATACCCGGATCACAGCCTGGCCAAAAGAACAAAAAAAGCCGGATGGTTTTCATTATCTGAAAGCCATCCGGCTCCGGCCTGTAACGATACTCAGGATTCCCATATGGGAAGCAGGCCCTATATTCTGTGCGCCACCGCTTTTATTCCACTAAAAAACAAGTACCGATTCAGATTTCTCCTCCTCGATACCTGTTTTTTGTTTTTCTGCTCTCTTTACTCTGTTCTTTTGGATTTCCTTTACTTATACGGTCTGTTTATTTTCACCTTTCATTATCAAGTACATTTTAATGATACTTTCTCGTCATATCATTATAAATGTTCCCGTTCCTTGATCATCTACTCAGTATTTGAAAATATAACGGGACTCGTATTGTATCAGTTTCCTTTTGAACATTTCATCAGGCAGATTCCTTATTCTCTGTTTTCTATAATAATCATTTGATTATATGGAAAACGAAAAATCACTTTCCGGTGGTCTGTACCTCCTTTTTTAGATTTCGTTCTTTTTGATAGTTTTAGTATACTCAAAAGGAGGTAATTTGTCAATACTTTTTTATTAATATTTAAATTTTAATAGTCTTTTTCGTATATACTGTATAAATTTTCAGTTTTTTCACGACAATCAGACAAATCTGCACACTACCTTTTTGCAGCAGCAGCTTCCTATTCTCCCACTCCCCTTATTCTCCTACTACCCTGTATGTCTCCTCCACAATGCGCTCCATGGCGTTGAGTATGTTCTCATAGCCGGTACAGCGGCAGAGATGCCCGGATATCAGCTTTTTCAGCTCCTCCCGGTTGTACTTCTTTCCTGTGCCTACAATCTCCACGGCCGACATGATAAGACCGGGGGTGCAGAATCCGCACTGCACGGCCGCCTCTTCTATGAAGGCTTTCTGGATGGGGCTCAGCTCGCCGTTGGGACCCTTTAAGCCCTCCACGGTCATGATACTTTTGCCGTCCGCCCACATGGACAGATAGATGCAGGAATCAATGGCCTCTCCATTTACAAGGACCGTACAGGCCCCGCACTCCCCAACCTCACACCCCTTCTTTACGGATGTGAAGCCCAGGCGGCGAAGGGTATCCAGAAGAGATTCCCTGTCATCCACAGCAGTCTCCTGTTCCTTCCCGTTAATTTTCAGCTTGATTACTTTAAGCATCTGCCTTACCTCCTGCCAGTGTGATGGATGTTTTAAGAGCGCGCCTGGCCAGCTCCCCGATGAGCTGCAGGCGGAATTCCCGGCTGGCCCTCCAGGATGTGCGGGGATTTACCTGGGACAGGGCTTTATCTGCAAACAGGTCATATATGGTCGCATCTGACACCTGTTTCCCGCGAAGGGCTTCCTCCGCCTCGTAACAGCGCACCGGAGTGGGGGCCGCCACGCCGTAAGCCAGACGTACGTCTTCCAGCACTGTTTTATCAGGCGACAGCTTTACCCTCACCGCACATCCCAGTGTTGCAATTTCCATGGCCCTGCGTTTTCCGTATTTAATATAATGGCCTTCCCATCCCTCATAGTTTTCCCTGGTAATCTTAAATGCCGTGCAGACCTCATTCTGCTTCCTGACCGTACGTCCGGGGCCTGTATAGAATTCTGTAACCGGCACTTCCCGTACTCCCTCCGGCCCTTTTAACACCACTGTAGCATTCAGGGCGCACATGGTGGAGGCAGAGTCCGCAGAGGTGGCCCCATTGCAGATATTCCCTCCGATGGTGGCCGTATTTCTCACCTGAGGTCCTCCCACCTGGTCCACTGCCTCCCCCAGCATGCTGAGGTGTTTCTTTATAATGGGGTCATTGGTTATATGGGAAAAGGAAGTTGCAGGCCGGATGATGATGGTCCCGTCCTCCTCCAGGCTGACGCCTTTTAACTCCGGGATATTGTGGATGGATACCAGGCCCCTGCCTGCATCCTTTCCCTCCCTGACGCGTATGAGCACATCCGTCCCCCCGCTGATGACCTGGGACTGAGGATCCGCGGTGAGGGCGGCAATGGCGTCCTCCACCGAATCTGCTTCGTAAAATGACTTTATATCAAACATGATGACTCTCCTTTATACTTACCTGACCTGCTGTTTTACATCAGCCATTACAGCTCTATATCAAACCCTTTTCCTGAAATGCCTCTATGAGCCTCTGTGGCGTCATGGGTATGGTATCCATGGCAACGCCTGTGGCATGGAGCACTGCATTGCGCAGGGCCGGCGCCACCGGGATGGCCGGCGGTTCTCCCAGGGACTTATTTCCGTAAGGGCCGGTGGGGTCCTCAAGCTGGATAAACTTCACATGAAGGTCCGGCGTATCCATGGCTGTGGGAATCTTATAATCCAGCAGATTATCATTGAGAGGCCTGCCGGCGTCATTATATAAGAATTCCTCGGACAGGCCGTATCCCAGGCCCATGGACATGCCGCCGTGCACCTGCGCCTCTGCCAGCTCAGGGTTGATCAGTATTCCGGAGTCATGGACATTTACAATGTCCTTTACCGTCACCTGTCCCAGGGGCATATCCACTTCCACCTCCACAAAACAGCAGCCGGAGGAAAATGAATTGTCCCTGCATTGGTTGGTGACCTCCGCAGTGATGTGCTCAGAGCGCTCCAGGGAGTAAAAGGCGGTAAGAGCCAGGGTTTCCATGTCAAGAAGCTCTTTTCCCGTGGCCTTCTCCACAATGTGATCGTGAGCCACGTCCATCTCTTCTGCCGGGCGGCCCAGCATAAACCCGGCATAATCCAGAATCCTGGCCTTCAGCTGCTGCGCGCATTTCTTGACAGCCATACCGGTCACATAGGTCTGGCGGGATGCATACGCCCCTGTGTCAAATGGGGCTGTATCTGTGTCCTGTGTGGATACAATATACACTTTTTCCAGGGAAATGCCGGTTGTCTCAGCTGCCATCTGGCTGAATGCAGTGTCAGCGCCCTGTCCTATTTCTGTGGCTCCCAGCTGAAGCTGCATGGAGCCGTCCTGATTCAGTATCATCCTGGCGGAGGCAGTCTCCAGTGAAATGGGATATACCCCTGTCTTATAACAGAAGATAGCCATTCCCACTCCCCTTCTCACGGGGCCTGTCTGGTTGGCATAAGCCCTGCGCTTCTCCTCCCATCCAATGTACTTCGCCCCTTCCTCCATACACTTTTTAAGGCCGTAGGAATGGAAGGTAATGCCGTTGGCAGGGTCCACGAATCCCTCTCCCATGCAGTTTTCCATGCGGAAAGCCAGGGGGTCTGCGCCGATTGCCCGGCACACATCGTCCGTAAGGCATTCCGATAAAAAGGCTGCCTGGGGAATACCGTATCCCCTCATGGCTCCCGCAGTGGCAGTGGAGGTCCATACCGTGTAGCAGTCAATCTCAGCCCCCAGCCGGTCCTGGTAAATATCCTTGAATACATTGCCGCAGTTGGCGCAGATGGCATGGCCGTGGGACGCATAACCGCCGTTGTTGGCATAGGCTTCCAGCTTCCTGGCAAGCATTTTTCCGTCTTTTGTGGCCAGGGCCCTGCATTTCCCGTCAATGGCATGGCGGGTCCTGGTGCCGTAAATGGTTTCCTCCCTGCTGATTTCCAGGCGGACCGGACGCCCTCCCACCACTGTGGTCAGATAGGCATTTAAGGGCTCATAGAGCACATCCTGTTTGTTGCCGAAGCCGCCGCCGATGTAGGGCTTGATGACCCTTATCTTTCCAACCGGCAGTCCCAATGCCTGGGAAATGACGCGGCGCACAATATGGGGAATCTGCGTGGAGGACGTGACTGTTATCTTGCCCCCCGGCTCCTGATAAGCCCAGGATACCGGCAGTTCAATATGGCAGTGGGAAATACGCGGGGTGTGGTACTCCCGTTCCAGGACCACCAGATTCTCCTTTCCGTACTTCTCCTCAGCCTCCCTGAGCCCTTCCTCAAAGGTAAAATCCTCTGGCCCCATGGTGAGATGGGAATGGACAATTACATTGTCCTTTCTCAGATCAGGGTGGAGAGGCGTGGCATCCTCTGCCATGGCCTGTTCCACTGTGACCATTGGTTTGTATTCCTCATATTCCACCTTTATGAGTCGGGCCGCCTGCTGGCAGGCCACATCATCCGAGGCAATAACGGCAGCAATGTCATCCCCATAGAGCCTGACGCGCCGGTTCAGAAGCTTTCTGTCCCCGATATCCTGGTGGGCGGCCTCCACACTCCATGGATGACCGGCTGTGGGAAACTGGTAATCCGGCACATCAAAACAGGTGACGATTTTCACAACGCCCGGCACCTTAAGGGCGTCCTCAAGGTCAAACCTCTTAACAAGCCCATTGGCAATGGTGGAATGGACCACCCTGGCGCACAGGCAGTCCCTTGGTTCCAGATCCGATGTGTACTTTGCCTCTCCTGTGACTTTTGCGTAAGCGTCAACACGGGTAACGCCTTTACCTACTATATTATTCATGATAAATCCGTCCTCTTTTCCATTTTCCTGCCTCTTTAGAGGGCCAGCTTCCATATAGCTATCAATATAGAAAATACAGCAATGCCTTTTTTCAGAAGAATCTGATTGATTTTAACCGCATTCCTGCTTCCGTATACAACTCCTATGCCGTGGAACACAAGGGCCGCCGCCATAACAGGCAGAAGATCCTTGACGGAGCACTGCATCATGTATCCGATGCAGGCAGGTATGCCGATGAACACAGAGTTAAAGAGGGCCACTCCCACCGCGGTCCTGATGCCGATTCCCAGAACCACCAAAAGGGGCATGACCAGCACCGGTCCCCCGGCGCCTGACAGGGAGCACACGGCTCCTGTGACAAATCCCAGAATCAGTGTGGCTGCCAGGTGATCTGAGATGACATATGCCCTGCCGCCCTCCTCCTGGCTCTTATCCTTGCGGAGCAGGATGGAAATACCCGAGAGAAGGACCACCACGTACAGGATAACCTTTACCGTGGATTCCGGAATGATGAGATTCAATTTCACTCCCAGGACAGCGCCTGCAAGGCTTCCCAGACTGAGGCGGATGCCGAATGGGATATCCAGGTTTCCCGCCTTGTTATAATTGACGGATCCCAGGGCCCCCGACACAATGAATGCCGCAAAGCTCAGCGCCAGCCCCTCCGTCACCCCCATTCCCAGAGGACCTGTATACACGATGGGAAGCAGAAAGCCTGCCACCCCCGTAAGTCCTACAAACGCGCCAACTACCAGGTTCGCTGCCATAACAATCATCCAGAACACCATGAACCAGTTTTCCTCCTTGCTATATCTTTATAGAATCATTTAAAATGTATCTGCATTTTCTTCCATATACTTACGGGATTCGTACATAATACGCTCCTCGTCCAGAGACAGGACCTCCCTGTTCTTCATGAGAATCCGGCCTCCCACTATCATATCCTCCACATCGCCTGCATTTACACATTCAAACAGTGTGTGAATCTTGTTTCCGGTGGGGCACAGATGGGGCTGGTCCATGTTAATGCTGATGATATCCGCCTTGTATCCGGCTTCCAGACGGCCCAGGCTTCCTTCCTCGTTAAGGGCTGCGGCCCCGCCTTCCAGCACAATCTTTAAAATAGTCTCAGCCGGCATCACCTTGGGATTTCCGTTGGGAACGCCGTGGTATATATTCATGACAGAGCGGAATATCTTCATCTCATTCCAGAGGCTTAAGCCGCCGTGGGCCGCTCCGTCTGAACCCAGGCCCACCGGAATTCCCATTTCCAGAAGCTGCGGCGTATCCGGCACTGCTTTGCCGCAGTTGCTGAAGGGACAGTGGCAGGTCTTTACGCCCCTCTCCATCACCAGGGATTTCTCCTGCTCGGAAAGTATCAGGCTGTGGGCGCCCAGGAAATTGCTTCCCAGCACATGCATTTTCTCCAGATACTCATAGGGCCGCATTCCCTCCCGGTCCACGATACCGTTGATTTCCCCCATGTACTCGTTCATATGGGCCTGAAGCATGGTGCCCCGTTCCCTGGCCCGCATAGCTTCCAGCTCCACAAGACGGCTGGAACAGGAATTCAGTGCCCGGAGAGAGTAATACACCTTAAGGTTTCCCTTTCCGTGGAACCTGTCATAGAGGGAATCCGTACGCTTTAACGCTTCCTCCGCGTCCATGGCTATGGACTCCGGCAGTCCCTCCTCATCCATGGTGGAATAGGACAGTGCGCCGCGCAGGCCGCTTTCCTCGTAGACAGAAGCCGCTGTCTCCATATGGTAGCTGCCCGCGTCGATGAATCCTGCCGTACCGCATTTTATCATCTCCAGAGCGGCTGCCTGGGCGCAGAGACGCATTTTATCCGGAGTCAGCGTGCTCTCAAAGGGAAGCATGATTCTGGTCCAGATTATGGGCTTTGCATCCAGCACCAGCCCTTTTAGCAGCTGCTGCCCCGTGTGCATATGGCTGTCAATAAGGCCTGGCATAAACAGCTTTCCTTTTCCGTTTATTGTCTCAACGGCCTGATATTTTTTCCACAGCTCCTTACCGGTCTCCAGAATCCTTCCCCCGGAAACCGCCATATCCACATGTTCCTCCAATTGGTCATACTTTATCAACAGGGAACCATCTTTTATTAACAAATCACATGTCTGCATCTTATCTTCTCCTTTTTCAATCGGACGGCCTGTCAGATATCTCGCACCCCGCCGTCATCTCTTCACGCTATCAGATAACGCCTGCCAGGCTGAGAAGCATCTGGTCCCAGAGGCAGGAGCCAAGAAAGGTTCCTGTCATAACGAAGATCCCCACTATCAGTATCTTCCAGCCCTGGCTGATGAACGTCTTTAACTGGTCGCTGATGGCCAGGCCCGCAAACGCTCCAACCATGGTAAAGGGGGCCGTAAAATTAATGTTGGAGGCTGCCTGTATCACAAAATCCCTTACCGGTGAAATAGGGGACGCGGAAAGCAGCCCTATGATGGAGCAGTAAGCCACGATGGGAAGCTTCAGCGGAAGCACCTTAGTGAGTACCACCGCTGCCATGGATATCACAATAAGTACTGCCAGTCCGGGAATGGAATCCGTGATTCCCACCCCATAGCCAATCAGATTGGCAAGACCGGTTCCGCATGCCGCCAATACAAACAACACAAGCCATTCTATGTATCTCATACCGTCTCCTCCTTAATATCCCTGCCCTCTTTGTTCTTTAAAGCAAACCGTCCCAGCTTTGGTTCCAGAATCGTATATAATTTGTCCGTCATGGGTATGGCGATAAACATGGTAATATACATGCCCGTGATTCCGGCAATGGTTTCACCCACGCTGGCCATGGCTGAAATGGTATCGGTCCATTCCGGATAAATAGCGCACAGGCTGGCGCTTGAGCTTGCCATCATAATTCCCGCTCCTACACCGGAACCAAGTCCCAGAGCCTGTGGATGGAACCATCCTGTCATTCCCACCACAGATGCCATGAGACCGAAGTAGATGGTACCTACCATACCGCCTACGATGTAGATGGAAAGGCTTCCTCTGGCCTCTGCCGAGTCAGGTCCGTAGATGTTGTTAATCAGCGCCATGTGGTACTCCCTGTTGATGGAATGACAGGAACCGATGGCCTCCCGTTTCATGCCCAGCAGGATTGCAACAGGCAGTGCCAGGAGCGGCCCCAAAAGATTTCCAAAACCATGAAGCAGAAGGACCGGACCGGACTGAAGAATGGTGTCGATGTTTGCCCCTGCCGTAATCCCCAGTTTGGCGATAAAGGGACATATACCCACCACCACCAGTTTGGAAGCCGCCTTCACATGCCTGTTATCCACGATTTTAAGCACCTGCGGCCCGCTTAATACCCCCAGAATAATTGCATAAAAAATCGGGAACAGGATAAACATTCCTTTCCCCACCGGAATCTTAATCTGGCCGATATTATCCGCTATGAGGATGAATCCAAATGCCAGGGCGTAAATCTTCCATTCCAGTGCAAACCGTTCCTTAAGGGAACCATACACATATGTTTCTTTTTTGCCGCTCATAAGAGCCCCTCCTTTCCAGCCGGCCATATTTTATTTATTTTCACCCCGACCGGCTGTTACAATCACCTTGTATTGAATATTTTAGACAAATTCCCAAGATTAAAAAAGGACAAATGAGCACTTTTAACAAGAAAATACATTGATTTTAAGAAATATAAAATGATATACTTACAATAAATGACTGAATAAAGCGGGGAATACAAATGACACTGACAGAATTGGAAGCGGCCGCGCCCGCCCTGAAAGAATATACAAAGAACATGCCCGAGGACATCCGCAGCCGCTGCACCGTAAGGACCCATGCAGCGGGCTCCATCATTCACCAGAAAAATATGGAATTAGGGTATTTCGGAATTGTTGCAAAAGGTGAAAACCGGGTCATCAATGAATTTGAAAATGGAAATGTCTATATGATTGAGAGCAATAAAGCCATTGACTTTATCGGGGAGGTCACCATTCTGGCCGGAATGAGCCACACCTCGGTGACCATCGAGGCCGTGACCGACAACGTGGTGGCCTACATAAGCCGCAGGGATGCCGAGCGCTGGCTGGCATCCGACATAAACATACTGAACCTGGCTGCCCGCCACACCGCCTTCAAGCTTTACCGTTCCTCTTACAATAACGGGGCCAAGTTGTTCTACCCGCCCTCCTATCTTCTGTTGGATTATATGGTAAAGTACGGACGCCAAAACGGCATGGAATCCTCCCGCGGCATGGGGTCGTCCCGTGGCATGGGGACATCCCGCGCCCCGGCATCCGTCACTGTGCTGCGCACCCGGCAGATGCTGCAGGAAGAAATCGGCGTCAACGTAAAAACCCTCAACCGTACCATACGCCAGCTAAAGGAGGAGGGATTCTTTTCCATATGCAAGGGGAAGATAACCTTTACCAGGGAGCAGTATGAGGCGGCCATAGAGTGGCTGGAGGCGGAAAAGGATAAATAGAAAAAGAATCAATAAGAAACAGGATTTTCCCGCCATATAATCCCAGGAAATCAACCAATGTTTCCCTTACTCTTTCTGATATAATGGCAATATTCTAACTAATTTCAGGAGAATTGCCTTATGAATCAGACATCAGCCTTATCCCCGGTAACAGAAGACTACGGCGCTGCCCAGATACAGATACTGGAGGGGTTGGAAGCAGTGCGCAAGCGCCCCAGCATGTACATCGGCAGCACGTCCTCACAGGGGCTTCACCACATGGTATATGAAATCGTGGACAATGCCGTGGATGAAGCTCTGGCAGGCCACTGCACCCTGATTCAGGTATACCTGAACCCGGACGGTTCTGTAACGGTCCGAGACAACGGCAGGGGGATTCCGGCGGGCATCCAGACAAAAACAGGACTGTCCGCCATCCAGGTGGTATTTACAGTTCTCCATGCCGGCGGAAAATTCGACGACAGCAACTATAAGGTTTCAGGAGGCCTTCACGGTGTGGGGGCTTCTGTAGTCAATGCGCTGTCCTCCCATCTGCATGTGCAGGTGGACCAGGACGGCTTTTCCTACGCCCAGTCTTATGAACGCGGCATACCTGCAGCCCCTGTAAAACAACTGGGTCCGTGCAGTCCGGGGACCCACGGCACCACGGTGACCTTTATGCCGGATCAGGACATTTTTCCTTCCATTGCCTGGGACAGGAATATTCTGGAGGAACGGCTCCGGGAGACAGCGTTCCTGACACAGGGTCTGGAGATATCCCTGTACGATTTGCGGAGGGACCCGGCCGGCGGGGCAACCTGTCCGGTGACCGCCTGGTCCCGTACCTTCTGTTTCCAGAACGGGCTTAAGGACTTTGTATCCTGGCTGGAGCAGGACGGCGAACCCCTTTATACAGGAATCATTTCCGGCCGCCATGAGACAGATAAGGTGCAGGCGGAATTTGCCCTTGTGCACAACTCCTCCTACAGCGAGCAGCTCTTAAGCTTTGCCAATAACATCTCCACACCAGAGGGCGGCACCCATGTGACAGGTTTCCGCCAGGCGCTGTCCAGGGCAGTCAATGACTATGCCCGAAACGCAAAGCTTTTAAAGGACACGGATTCCTCCCTGAGCCGTGACGAGCTCTCCGAGGGTCTGACCGCGGTCTTAAGTGTACGTCTCCAGGACGCCCAGTTTGAAGGCCAGACAAAGCAAAAACTGGGAAGCAGCCATGTGCGCCCGGTGGTGGAACAGATGGTGTATACACGTCTTACGCTGTTCCTGGAACAGAATCCCGCAGCGGCAAAGGCCATATGCGACAAGGCCATGTTAGCCAGGAAGGCCAGAACCGCTGCCAGAACCGCCAGGGAAATGGCCCGCCGCAAAACCGCGCTGTCCGGACTCTCCCTTCCCGGCAAGCTGGCGGACTGTTCCAGCAAAAATCCCGGAGAATGTGAGCTGTTCATCGTGGAAGGCGACTCGGCAGGCGGATCCGCCAAGCTGGCCAGAAGCCGCGAAAACCAGGCGGTTCTCCCCCTCCGGGGCAAGATACTCAATGTGGAGAAGGCGTCCCTGGACAGAATCAGCGCCAACGCGGAAATTAAGGCCATGATTTCCGCCTTCGGCACAGGCATACTGGACACATTCTCCCTTGAAAACCTGCGGTACAACAAAATCATCCTTATGACTGACGCGGATGTGGACGGCGCCCATATCACCACGCTTCTGCTGACCTTCCTCTTTCGGTTCATGCCGAAGCTGATCGAGGAGGGACACGTATTTTTGGCCCAGCCCCCTCTTTACCGGGTAGAAAAAGGAAAGAAACTCTGGTATGCTTATAGTGACAGCGAGCTTGAGCAGACTATAAACGCCATCGGGCGGGACGGCACCTACAAAATCCAGCGCTACAAGGGGCTGGGAGAAATGGATGCCGGACAGCTCTGGGAAACCACCATGGACCCCTCCAGGCGCACGCTCCTGCGCGTAACCATTAATGACATGGAAATGTACCATGAGACCTGCCAGACCTTCTCCATCCTAATGGGTGACGAAGTGGAGCCCCGGAAAAATTTCATTCTGGAACATGCACAGTATATTTCCATGCTGGATATCTGATAAAGGGGGATTTTTCCTTGAACCGGGATGATTTACAGCTTTTTATGACCATACTGGAAGAAAATAATCTAATAAAGGCAGCTGAACAGCTCTACCTCTCGCCATCCACTGCCGGATCTCGGCTGAGAGCCATGGAGGAAGAGCTGGGCTACCCGCTTTTTGAGCGCAGAAAGGGAGTCAAGTCCGCCCTGCCCACATCCAGGGGACTTGCCTTTTCCCATATCGCGTCCCAGATGCTGGCCCTTTGGAATGAAGCGGACCAGATAGGGGGAATGAGCGATTCTCCCTTCCTGACCATTGCCACAGTGGACAGCTTTCTGGACTATAATCTGACGCCGTTTTACAGGGAGCTCATATCCCTGCACGGTTTTTCCCTGGATATCAAATGCTATCCCGCGGACATGATTTACTCCCTTGTAAGCAGCAAACAGGCTGATGTGGGTTTTGCCCTCTATGACATCAGCACCCCCCATGTAAATGTGACCCCTCTCTCAGAGGATGACATGGTGCTTGTGGTTCCGGAAGGCTCCGGTCTGATACCGGCAGAGGATTGCCCTGCTCAACCGGTTCATCCGTCCGTCCTCCCTCCTGACAGGGAGCTTTTTACCGGCTCCTCCGCCAACAGCAACATCGGATGGGGTCCCCAGTTTAAGCTGTGGCACGACCGGTATATCAGATCCGGCTCCCGACCCCTGGTGACAGCCACCAGTATTTCCATATTGAATGATTTCCTGGAAGCCGGGGATTACTGGACCATCATGCCCTACACCACGGCCATGGGACTAAAAAAGCAGTACCCTGTCCGGATACTGCCCCTGTCACCGGCTCCTCCCCGGCGTACCCTCTATATGCTGAAACATAATACCCCTTCCAGGATATCGCTGGAGAACATGGCTCTCTTTACGGGATATCTGAATGAGTATCTGGACAGGAAGGCTTCCATTGGTTCTGCATCCATTGCTCCAGGGCAGTCACAGCAGCGGTATTTTTAAGGTTCACTTTTCTCCTTATTCAGATAGTCAAACCTATCTGTGTCCTGTGATGAATTCCGCCGGAGTACTTGCCTTAAGTCTTGCTTACTGCTTTACGCTGTTATTTAAACTCAAACACTCCGTTTCTTCCTCATCCGAATCCCAATCAGGTCCTTCACATCCTCCAGCACTTCCCCGCTCCTTACCTCTATCATCATCCATCTCCCCCCATTAAAGGGAGTAGTATCATGATACAGCTGCCGGACATACGCAGTGCAGCCGTTCAGTGCCAGTTCTGCCTCAGGCGCTTCCTTTGCCCCCACTGAAACCATGCAGATAAAATACCCTTCCTCTGGATACAATGTACAGACTGCCCTGGAGCCCTTCTTATACTTCACATTCCAGCCTCCCTGCATGGAGCATCTGCTGTACTCAATCCTGGGGGATATATGAAAGGTGTCCTCCAGCCACGCCAAAAGCGGCTGCCAGCAGGGACTTGCTATATACCTTCCGATTTGCTCCATGTCCGGCTGCCTGTGAGCCGGGTATGCCTCCATCCATGTCATTGTGTACCTTCCTTTCGTTATGCCCTAGAACGAAGGGAGACAGACCCGGCCGTGATGAAACCCCATCATGCCCGGCGCGTCTGCCGGCCCGGTGCCGTGTGCCTCCGCATCATATATCTCATATATCTGTCATTTCAAAATTATATCACATATAAAATGACATCTGTATGTCATGTTTTTCCTGCATCAGGCCCGTTCCTCTACGACATCATCACGGTACGGTATGCATCCGACCTCAAAAGCCCTTTAATAAACTCCTTTGCCTCAGGCCCGGTACGATAAAAGGGCATCTCTGCAAATATCCGGGACTGGCCGTCAATCTCCTCCATAATGTCCCTGCACTGTTCTGCAATCCTGCTCCGTCCCTGTTCCATGCCGTTGTACTCCAGGCGCTCCGGTGTCAGCCGGCGGCTGGCAATAGCATAATCCACGCGCCTTCTGCAGCTGCATTTTCCTCCTGCCAGACCGCAGTATTCCCCCAAAAATGCCGCCATTTTTTCCCTTATCCGCGATAATCTCTTTCTGTACGCGGCCGGTGATATTCCCAGAATCTCTCCCGCTACAGCGCTGTCCAGCCGGAACATGGTTCCCAGAATAAAGATACATCTGCTTTCCCCGTCCAGACACTGGAGCATTACATTGGTGCAGGACAGCTTCAGTTCTTCTTCCAGAATACCTCGGTCCACTCCGCCTGTCATATCCGGCACATCCTCTTCCCTGCCGTTAGCTATGTCTTCCCCGTAATACTCGAAACTCAGAGGATGTTGGCTGAACATATGCTTCCTGTACGCAAGCACATGATTTACAGCAATGCGGAACACCCAGGTGCTAAACCGGCTTTCCTTCCTGAAATCAGACAAATGGGTCATTACTTTAATCAGTATCTCCTGGCATGCATCCTCTGCATCAGGAACCGTTCCTAACATACGAAGGGACAGGTTAAACACCATGTCCTGCACATCTCCCAAGAGTTCCTCCAATGCGTCCCTGTTCCCCGACGCTGCCAGGTCAACCAGCCTTTCCATGTCATACTTTTCCTGTTTCTCCATAGCTTTCCGCCTCCTTTTATAAAGTTAGAGGGAGGACACTGCTGGTTTGTGACATATATTTATAAAATTTATGTAATTTATGAAAGAATTTATTCATCCCAGTCCGATGACCGGTATATCACCGGCTTCCCAGCCGCCGGACACCATGCTCCGATATCACCATATCCATCAGCTGGTCGTGGGGCTCCACAGGTATATCCGCACGCATGATCCGTTCCCTGCATATGACCGCCTTCACGGCCCGGGTCCTGACCAGATAGCGGTCATAGTACCCGCCGCCGTACCCCAGACGCCTGCCGTCATGGCTGCATGACATACATGGCACAATGGCCAGATTAATTTCCTCCGGCTGTATGACCGGCGCCTCTGCACCCGGCTCCAATATATCGTACTTTCCTGCCTCCAAATCCCCAAGGCTCCTGATTTCACGAACTTCCATGATCCCTCTGGCCGTACACTTGGGAACACCCACCCGTTTTCCCTTTCTTAATGCATCCTCCAGTATGGGCGCTGTGTCAATTTCTCCGCTGGTTCCCACAAAGCAGAACAGAGTCCCCGCCTGCTCATATTCCGGCAGCCCCACCACATGGCTGAATATCTCAAGGTCCGCCTCCTTTGTATAACCTTCATCCAACGCTGCTGCAGCCGCTTTTATCTCCTGGCGCAATGCCTTTTTCCGTTCTTCCAAATCCATAGATGTTTCCCCTCCCTGTTGGTATTTTCCTAATTATACACTTCCCCATATAGGAAAACAACCACCTGAAAGACCGGATGGAAAACAAGCGGAAAACCACCGGACAGCACCGGGCAACCGCAGCTGCTCTCCGGCTTGTGTTTTTTCTTATTACCGGATACAATGGTATCAAACAGACGGATGAAACAGAGGAGGGTTTATATGGACATCAATCTTTCAACCCTGGTAACAGGCAGGGAGGTTTCGCTTAAGGACATGCTGGATGCCAGGGAGCACCGGCAGGAGGTCCAGAGAATGCTTCTGTCTGAACATCACCTGCCTGTCATCTCCTTTACCCTGAATATTGTAGGACCCGTCAAGGTATTCCCTCTGGCTCTGCGGACCTTTCACGAAGGCATCCGCCTCATTGAAACCCAGTGCCATGCATGGAAAATCCCCATCATTGCCACCTATGCCACCACATCCCATACGGGACATGAGTATTTCTGGGCAGTAGACGGGGATGCCCGGTTTATAAAAGAAAATCTCTGCCTGCTAGAGGACTCTGTTGCCCTTGGCAGACTGTTTGACATCGACGTGATTCAGACAGACGGCATGAAGATATCCCGGACAGACCTGGGATTTTCCACCCGGAAATGCCTTATCTGCAACCAGGAGGCATTTGTGTGCAGCCGTGCCAGGACCCATTCCGTAAAGGAGCTGCTGGAGCAGGAATGCCAGATCATGACTAATTATTTTGCGAAACAGCATGCCAGGAAACTTTCCTCCCTGTCCATGCAGGCGCTTTTATACGAGGTCAGTGTCACTCCCAAACCGGGACTGGTAGACCGGAACAATACAGGAGCCCATCAGGATATGGACATCTTCACTTTTGAGGCCAGCGCCGTGTCACTGAATCACTACTTTGAACAATTTGCCCTCTGCGGGATTGAAAACGGACACGAACCATTTTCCCGTATCTTTTCCAGGCTCCGCTCCCTGGGCATACAGGCTGAGGAAACCATGTTCCGGGCCACCAACCAGGTAAATACACATAAAGGGCTTATATTCTCCCTGGCTATCATGAACGGCGCCCTGGGCTACATGTATGCCAACCACATTCCATACTCTCCGGACGCCCTCCTTAAGATAAACAGGAAGCTGGTGGCAGACGTGCTTGAGGATTTTAATGATGTGACGGTTGAAAATGCCCGCACAAACGGAGAAAGACTTTATGCCCTCTATGGCATGAAAGGAGCCAGAGGCGAGGCCCTGTCAGGTTATCACACAGTCATAAAGAAAGCTCTTCCTGTACTGAAACATCAGCTGGACAGGGGCCTCTCCCTCAATGACGCTGGCGCTGTGACCCTGTTATATATCATTGCCCACTCAGAGGATACCAATATTGTAAACCGATCCTCCTATCATTCCATGAAGAAAATCCAGGCCCTTCTTCGTGAAACGCTAAATGACCCGGAATTCATAAACAAGGACCCGATTCCTTATATTGAATCATTGGACAGGGAATTTATTAAAAACAATATAAGCCCCGGGGGCAGCGCCGACCTGCTGGCCCTTACCTTCTTTCTTTATCTGTTTGAAAACTCAGGGCTTTCTTCTATTTTATAGACCACATACCCTGCATCCTTAACAGCCTGTTTAAGCTCATTGTTTCCGTACTCCTGTTTCATCCGCACCAGGGCCTCGCCTTTTTCCAGGTCCACCTGGGCCCACACTCCTTCCAGGCTGTTGAGTGCATTTTCCACATGACTGGCACAATTACCGCAGGACATACCGTCCACCTTGAGAAGCCGTGAATAGGGGTAATGGGACTTATCCTTATCCCTGACTTTCATTTTTTTCACCGATGGCTGGGAGGAGGCCCCGCAGCACCCGGAGGTTAATTTTTTGGCGTAGCTCTTGATTCCAATGATTGCAATGACAATCAGGACCGCGCATATAATGGCTGTTGACATGATATCACCTTCCTTTTGCTTGGCTAATGAGTCGTTTATGTGATAAGATTAGCATCGACTAACCAAAATGTCAATTCCTTCCTTATATAATATTTTCTATAATACTTATCTTTCCGCTTTTTCTATCCCAAATCTTCCCATACCAAAACAAATGTGTCCCGGAAGCCAGCCTTCTATAATAAAAGGCAGCATCCAGGACACCTATGCTTACGCTGCGGGCGCCGGGCCCGCTTATATTTTATCTGATTATCTTACCGCACAGCTATTTCTCTTTCATCAAAGCCTTCACAAGGGCAGCCCCTGCAAACAGCATAATGAATATAAAGGGGAATGCCGCTGCAAGCGAAATAGTCTGAAGGGGTTTCAATCCTCCCGCAACCAGAAGTCCCACAGCCAGAAGAGACTGTACAACGCCCCACAGCACTTTTCTTCCGTTCTTCGGATTCAGATCTCCCTTGGATGAGAACATGGCAAGTACAAAGGTACCGGAGTTTGCCGAAGTAATGAAGAATGTACATAACAATATAAGGGATACCACGCACAGAATCATTCCCAGAGGATACTGTCCCATAACAATGAACAGTCCTGTCTCAGGCTTGCTTGCAATATCCGCCAGCTGGGCAACGGAAAGTGTACCGTCCATACCCAAATGCAGTCCCAGGCTTCCCATAATGGCAAACCAGAGGATGGACCCCAGGGCCGGTGCCAGCACCACGCCTGCGATGAATTCCCGAATTGTCCTGCCCTTGGAGATACGTGCAATAAAGGATCCCACAAATGGAGCCCATGCAATCCACCACGCCCAGTAGAACACTCTCCAGGCTCCCACCCAGGTATTGTCTCCATAATTGTTGATCATGAGGCTGTCCCCGAAGAAGTTCTGCAGATACTGCCCCAGTCCGTTTGTCAGGTTGTTAAGAATCTCAAGTTTCGGCCCTACCAGGAATGTAACAGTGATCAGGCCAATGGCAATATATAAGTTAGCGTCGGAAATGATCTTAATGCCGCGGCTGATGCCGTCAACAGCAGACCAGATGTAGATAACGCTTATTACCGCAATGATAATAATTTGAATCACCAGGGTCGTGGGAATGCCGAACAGGTAGTTAAGACCTGCATTGATCTGCATAACGCCCAGTCCAAGGGAAGTAACAACGCCCGCTACTGTGGCGAACACTGCCAGTACGTCGATGGTCTTTCCCACCCATCCGTTGATTCCCTTTTCACCGATCAGGGGTTCAAATATGGAACTGATAAGGCCCGGTTTTCCCTTGCGGAACTGGAAATAGGCAAGGCCCAGTCCAATGATACAATAGTTTGCCCACGGATGAAGTCCCCAGTGCATGTAGCTGGACCGTATGGCAAAGTTTGCAGCGGCTTCCGTGCCAGCCTCAATTCCGGGAATCGGATTTGAAAAATGCGCCAGAGGCTCAGAGATTCCCCAGAATACCAGACCCACACCCATGCCAGCCCCAAACAGCATGGCAAACCAGGATACAGTGGAATATTCCGGCTTGGAGTCATCCGGTCCCAGCTTAATCTTTCCCCATTTACTGAACGCAATTGCAACGGAAAAAATAACAAATGCGGTCATGGCCATAAGATACAGCCAGCCGAAATTATTGGTCAGAAATGAATATGCAGCATTTGAAACAACTGTAAAGTTGGCATTAAAGGCAACCGCCCATATTGCCATGATAATGGTTATTGCTAGTGAAACTACGAATACCTGATTTTTGTCTTTCATATAGGCCCTCTCCTTCTCCTAAAAGCATGCGGACAGCCGGCAAAATGATTCTGGACAGCCAAACAAAAGCTCTCTTGAAAACATAAGCTCCCAAGCAAACACAAATGCCGCCTGACAGGCCCCCCTGCCAGGCGGCACACAAAGCCACTCATCATTCATGGCATACAGAACCGTATTTCGTACCGCCCTGTATCCTAGATTTCTACTTTGAAAATCGTCTGCTTTTTAATATCTGTAGCCAGTGCATCCAGCGCTGCCTCCACTCTGGAGCGGCGCAGCAGATGCTGCTCCTCCTTGGAGGTGGAAGGATTGCCAAGAGGATAAGGTATGGATATAGTTGGTACCATACGGTTTACGCCAACCGTCTGGGCAACCGGAAGAAGGTTGCACATAAGTACAACAGGGAAACCTGCGCGCTCAAATTCTTTTACCATCGTTGACCCGCAACGAGTACAGGTCCCTCAGGTGGAGACCATGATGACGGCGTCCACATGGTCCTCCTTTAGAAGCGGTATGATTTCTTTGGCCATTCTTCTGGCCTCTCCCTGTGTGGTTCCGGTTCCTACGGTTGAATAGAAATAATCGTGGAGAGAACCATATTTGCTCTCATTCAGGAATTCCTTCATAACATCCACAGGCATAATGACGTTGGGGTCTGCGTTGGCAGCCGCCGGGTCAAAACCAGCGTGGATTGTCTTAAACTCGCCGCCTGCTAAGCGGTCCATCTTGGAAATATCATATCTGCCCCAGCGTGTTGCAGATGCGGACTGAATCCTGTCCGGATTGTCCACAGGAACAATACCGCCGGTGTTGGCCAATGCGATCCTGGCATGTTTTAAGTCCTTAAGAGCCGGTGCAATGGGTACCAGGTCCTTCTTGGGAATAATCAGCTCAGACTGATAGGGCTGTCCTGTAGCCTTGGCAATGAGCATATCCACTGCGCGGTCTGCTGCTGCCACGCCGTCCTCGCGCCATACCTGGTGGCGGATTCCTCTTGCATAGTAGCCCTCTGCATCCGGTCCCTCCGGTGTCTGGCCCTTTAACAGCTTATCAGCCAGCTTTACCATGGCGCCTGCATCCTTCTTCATGCTGGCTGCGGAATGGCTGCCTGTCATGACGTACATATCCTTCTTAAACATCTCAACACCGGGGTTCTCCGCATGCATGGATGTGATGACCGGTACGCCGAACCTGGCGGAAACCGCTTTTCCAATCTCACCGCAGGCAACTCCGTAGCGGCCTGCCTGGAAGGCTGGTCCGGCCAGGAAAAGATCAAACTCTTTGCCCTCTAATGCGGTCAGAATCCTCTCAATGGCTTCATCCCTGTGTGTACTCATAAAGTTGTCACCGCAGATAATGGTGGTGGTAACCTGGGCGTCAATCTCTGCCAGCATCTGGTTGATGGCTGCTGTGGGTCCCATGACGCCGTCTCTGATTTCCGGTTCATAATCAGCCTTGTCTTCGCCGCCAATGCCTGCAAAGAACTGATTGATATAACAGATAACGTTCTTCATAACGAAACTCCTTTCACTGATTTTCCTAAAATTCCCTGACAGTCTTGGTGGACCAGCCGATAATCTGGTCTCCGCAGAACATGGCGTTGTTTTCCATGATGATGGATCCATCTGGCCTGACAGACGGCCCTAAAATCTCATCCCCGGCCCAGCCTCCTGACAGACCATCCCTGGCAAGGGCTTCCAGCTCGCCGATTACCTCCGGCATAGGAGGAAGTTCAATCAATTCAGAAACATTACCGGTAGAAACAATGGCGTCTTCCTTCTCATCCATGGAAACCAGGGGATCGGACTTGCCGTCACGGCCTGTACACTCATTTGTAAGGCCTACCGTCTTAACGCCTGCGTCCTCCAAAGCCACGATGCAGCCTGTAAAGTCAGCGTCCGGATTGCCGTAGCCTTCCTCAGTCACAAGGGCAGCGTCTGCTCCAAGGGACTTCGCAATCTGAGCCACAAACAGAGCGGAACGCTCCTTCTGCTCCAGGGCAACGTTCAGGTTTGACATAATCACTCCCAGGAAGTTAAGGGTCTTGCCGTGCTCCTTGTACAGCCTCTTGATGACTGGACAATTCTGGAAATCATAGGTTGCCCACTTGGAAGAGCATGGCATAAAGCTTCCGGAAATCATAGCTCCGTCCAACACCTCGTTGGGGTTCATGAAGGTGGGAAGCATATGGTTGCAGTCCCATCCATAGCAGAGATCGTTGTAACCCATCTCCTCCATCTGGGACTGAGGCTGCATCACGTACACGACGGATGGAAGCTTCTCCGTCTCAGGCGCTCTCCTGATAACCGGCTCCAGCTCGTAGCTTTCAACCTCTTCCGGCTCCATATCCTTTACACAGGAACCAATGTACTCGGCAAGTTTGTGAACTGCCTCCCTGATGGCCCTGTTTTTCTTCTGCTGTTCCCGCTTCTCAAAATCCTCGTCTGTATCTGCAACCAGCACAAGATTCTTAAGCTGGGAGAAATATGTATATTTAGCGCCTTCCCCTCCCATATCAATGAGTCCGTCCTGGAAACCTCCCCAGTGTCTTCCAACAGCCAAAAGGCTCATATCCTTCAGGCAGTGGGTCCTTCCGTCTCCGGCCTGTGACAGTGGTCCTGTGTAACCTGGGAACAGTGCGTCCCCATTTACCTTTACTCTGCACTCTACCGCCTCTTTAACAGGTACCAGTCTCACCATGTCACCAGGCTTTACTATTCTTAAATCTGCCTCCGTGATGTGCGGGTCTCTCTTGACAAAGGCAAGGCAATCCTCTTTGTCTACCGTAAGGATACCGTTCTCATACTTGGTTTTGTCACCAAAAACGATGTCCTTTACATAAAAATTACCGAGTTCCAGCTTCATAAATGAACTACTCCTTTCTTATAGAAATTTTCTATAGTTCTGGCTCTTAACAGTTAATATTTTAACATTAACTGCCTGGTTTGCAAGGCTTTTTGTGCATTTTGACGATTTTCAGAACATTGTTGGATAATACCATGGTAACTTTATGCATCATGTAAGGGACTCGATATTTTCAATCCATTCCCTCTGTATCTCAAAACATACCCCCAATTCGTCTGCCGGTGAATTGGGTTCCAGTTCAAATACCCGGTCCCAGCTGGAAATAATTCTCTTTTTCAGCATGGGATAATAATTGCCCAGAGACTCTGTGACAAGAGCCATTTCATTTTCAATCCCGTATCGTTTCAGCTCCTCGTTAAACGCGCGCTCATCCTCCAGGTTTAACGGCACATACATATAATTGACCCTGAACCCCCAGGCATACTCAGAAATGACATGAACCTTTTCCCGGGGTATCCTGAGGGTGAAGCACACCGTATCCTCTGTGTTCCTCAGCCTGTATTCATCATGCATGGACAGCCATATGGGAAGAGAACACCCCTGCGGAACATCAATTCTCTCCCTGCACCGTTCAGCAAACCACCGGTAAAGTTTCAGGTAATACTCTGAAATAGAGTCATTTTTCATCCTGATATACTCCTCTTTAACCCGGTATTCCCCCGTTTTTTCCAGCTCCTCCAGCACCTTTTTGGACTGCCTGGTGTAAACCGTATAATATCCGTTTGCTGTCTCTTTGCTCATATCAATTCCTCCTGTCTGCATCACCTATATTCTGGTTTCATAAAAAATGAGCCGCGGAAATCTCTTCTGACAGCCGCGGCAGTTCATATTGTTTCTGATGTTTTTCTATCTGGCATTTGCCAGATAATCATGACCCAGTGTATCGCTGGCATATATACCTACGATGACTTCCACATCACGCTTAAACTCCTGGACCTTACCCTCGATTTCATCCGGTTCCAGACCATAATCCAGAATCTCCTTCAGGTACCCCTTATACAAAAGGCAGACCATCCGGTTCATATTCATGGCATTCCCCATGGTAATAACGCCTGCCTGGGCACAGCGCTCCGCCATGACCATATCACGCTCAAACAGGTCCGTGGACTGGAGCATGACCTGAAGATATGGGCTGACTATATTGATTCGTTCCGGAAACATATCATAGTATTCACGGATGGCTGTGGTCAGGTTCCGGCTGGCCGCGCTGAAAAATATGATATCAAAGGCCTGGGGATAGCGGAAGGCAATACGGCAGTAGCATTCCCATATGCCAATGTGCATGTCCCAGATATCACGCCACTCCTTCTCATGGACATTCAGCTCCTCCAGGTACTCATCCAGATACCCCAGGTTGGCATAATAAAGCAGTTCCTCCACATTCTCAAAATACCGGTACATGCTGGTGGTGCTGCACTGGAATTCCTTGGCCATCCTGCGTATGGAAATGGCCTCAGTCCCCTCGTCCCTGATGATTTCCAAGGCCCTCTCTATGTAAACCTTTCGGTTTAAATCCTTAAAATACTTTCTCCTCACCCGTTCATTTTCCACTGAAACCATCCCTTTCTTCTAAAGCTGAATGGGAATTAATTCCCACCACATCCTCTTGTCTGAGCTGCCATACGGCGGCTCCCAGGTTAGTCTGTTCCGTATTGTCTATGTCAAATATGCGCTCCCAACTCTTCTTGATTTCTGACTTCAAGTATGGGTAGAAGGCGGACTGAAACACTTCCCAGTAAGTGGACACACCCATCTGGTTCATTTTCTGTTCAAAGCGGGCCTCGTCCTCCTGCTCCTTCCCCACATAGGAAAGATTCAGAACCCTTTGCCACCTTTCACGGTCAAACAGCACCACCCGTTCCCTGGGAACAGACAGTTCCAGCAGATAACTGTCCGGAGACAAATACACCCAGCCTGGGTCGAAAAAAAGCCAGACAGGAGATTCAGCTCCTTCGGGCGGTTTGACCATGAGCCTGGCCCTCTGTTTAAAAAAGCCATACGCCTCCTTAAACACCCAGGCGCTCTCCTCATATTTCTTGTCAATAAATTCCATCTTTACCTGGGAAAATCCATTCTCCCTGATACAATCAAGGACTGCATCTGTCTGAGCTGTCCACAAATGCAGCATGGAACCCGGGCTGAATCCATCCTCCTTATTATTCCTCAGCATATCAACCTCCATAGGCATATTCCTGACTTTAAACTATATTTTCAGTGTACATTGTTTTATAATATTTGTCAAAAAGAAAACGAAATCCCTTCCCGGCATTGTCCAATGTTCTACCATATGTCCCTATTTCATACAGTATAACAGGAGGTGCATATGAATATTTCACTAACAATAGCCGGGATACTGTGCGTATCCATACTGGGGACCCTTCTCCATTTCACCTACCGCTGGTCCGGCCGCAATCCCCTCATCGGCCTTATCGCTCCTGTCAATGAATCTGTGTGGGAACACATGAAATTGCTGTTTTTCCCCATGCTCTTGTTTGGACTGTGGAACCTAAAGGGAGTGACCGATGCCTGCCGCATATCTGCTTTTCACGCAGGACTGCTCATGGGGACGCTCCTGATACCGGTACTGTTTTACGCCTATACAAGCGTGCTGGGACGTAACTTCCTGGTATTGGATATCGCCCTGTTTTACATTTGTGTAATTGCTGCCTTTCTCATATACCGCGGATTGTCAGGGAGCTGTCGATTGGAAAAATACAGCCATGTGACATCCATGGCCGTGTTTCTTTTATTGATTTGTTTTCTGCTGTTTACTTATTTTCCGCCGGGATTTTCTATTTTTAAGGATCCGGAGAGGTGACAGAGCAGGACAGATCCATGATGGCTTGCTGAAGGTGCGGCGATGGTATGACAGCTTTTCCGGAATTATAATGCGATTAAATACTGACCGGAATGGTGCTTTGAAACGGCCCGGTATTGCCCGTAACAGGACTTCAAAATAGTTCGTTATCGTCCAATTTGAAATGTATAAACAGTCTGTTTTCCACAGAACATATATGCTGATTTGCGTAAGCTAATGCCCGCCATATATACTGCATAATCTTATCATACAGTACATCTGACGGGCATTTCTAATTCGTCTTTTATGCAGATCATAATGACGTTATACACGGGAAATACAGGTCTTATACAGGTGTTATATTCTCATAATTTGAACCATTCATATCCGTCAAACCAGCCGATTTATTTTACCGGACCGGCTCATATTCCATAGCAGAATCCTGTCCGGCAGACTCCACTTTGAATATGACAGGCCGCAGTCCGTCATTGCAGCTGCATATGGCGACTCCCGGCTTTCTAATCCAGTTTCCATAATAAAACAGTTCATTTCCCGTACCATGGACCAGGGAAAATACATACGGATGAATGGCTATCCATGCCCCATCACAAAACCCTTCAGGCTTAGCATAATCCACATAAAATATCTGCCCCTCCTTCATCAGGGGACAGGCAGTAAGGCCCTCTGCTCCGTATTCCCGGGCCAGCTCTTTGTCCAGGGTGGTTTTTAAAACAGTTATCTTTACTTTACTCATGTTCTCAACCTCCTTTTGTCACTGCGGTTTCCCGCTGATATAATATCAAGGCAGCTTAAGACATCTAATGTCGCTTTAAGCCGCCTAAACTGACAGTATCAATAAAATGGGAACGGGTTATCTTTACTTTCCGCAACTGCTCCGACATACCCTCCCCATCTTTTTTCTCCCGTGCACATTATTATATTTACACTCAATCATTTGGTTCCCTGATTCTGATTAACTCTATTTTGCCTCCGCAAGTCAACCGCTCCGCCATAGACTTCACGCCCAAAATTTCCGTATTGGTATGACTTCCCACAAAGAGATTCATCCCGCAGAATCCAGCATATTGCTGTGAATACAGGGCATATTCCCCTGTAACATATGTATCACATCCCAGCTCCACTGCCGTCCTCATATCACTGGTCATATTGCCTCCGCCCGCAGCCACAGCTATCCGGCAGACCGGCCTGTCGTTATTCCGATGACAGCGCACATTTTCCTGCAATATATGAGAAAGGCTCGCCGCAAAAGACTCAAAATCCGTGGGAATAATTTCACCGGCAACACCTCCATAATACTGCTCCCTGTATGGCATGACCTTTTTACAGCCCTTCATCCCCAATGCCTGGGCCAGCGATGCGCTTGTACCAAAATCCGCATCGTCTAACGGTGCATGAAAAAAGGCATGTGTCATACCGGCTTCCCGAAGCATTTTATTACAATGTTCTTTCAATCCATATATAAATTCCCAGGAGTCATGGTGAGTAAGAAGAAAATCCACCCCTTTTTCTCCGGCTCGTTCTATGATCTCCCCGGTAAGATTTGTGGCATATCCAATGCACTTAATATCCCTTTCCGTTTCATTAAAAAATCCCCATTCTTCCGGAAATAAATGCAGTTTGTCAGAGTCAAACATACTCAGAAGCTGCTCTTTCAGGTATTTATATTCCATTGTTTTTTCTGTTTCTCCTTATAGTTATATTTTATTATTCTTCGCTTTGTTGGGATTTGTTTCTTTATTTTGTTCCGGTTTATCTTTCTTGTTCGCTTTGGTTTATCATTCTTATTTGCTCCAGTTTATTCCTATAGTTTGCTTCAATTTATCTTTCTTGTTTGTTCCACTTTATACCTTTAGTTTGCTTCAATTTATCTTTCCTGTTCGCTCCGTTTTATCTCCCTGACTTTATATATTTTAACATTAATTCCCCATTTACCGTACGTCCGCACAGACTATTAACTCGCATCATGACCTGAACTTTATCACGCTCAATATTGGTCTCTCTATACTGTTCACTGTCCCTGTTTACAACCACTTCTTCTACTCTTCTGTCCGTGGAAAACTGAACCTTATAAATACAAATGCCAGTCCAGCTCCGGTGAATATACAGGATATTATTTTCAAAATATTCAAACCACTTATCCTCCATTTCACATGGAATATGACCATTTTGAAGTGCGGAAAATTCACCTTCTGTCAGACTGATATCAATTGAAAATGACGCTGTTTCCTCCGGCATATCCAGTGTTTTCCAGTCTGTTTTTATGGCTTTATTCATAGTAATTATACCTGCCTTTCAGTGCTTTTGATAACTCTTGAATTACCAGAATTAAATGGAACATTACACGCATTTTCATCCCTTTACATTATGATTGAAACGGCAGTTTTTCGCCAAATAAGAATAGTTAATGATAACCGCTTTTTCTATTATTCTTCCCAGGTATATCCTCCACCCCACACCGGCAGAGGCATTGGAAGTACCTTCTTTCATATAGTAATAAAACATCCGCCCATTGCCAAATTCCGGGGTACAAACCGCCTCTTGCTCAAGTGCCTCCAGGTCCTCAGTGAAGAACCCGACTAGCGTTTTCTGCTGCATTTCGGACAGCGCCTTCCTGTGCTGGTAAAATGGGCCGGTGCCACAGAATATTCCAGTCCGCATGCATTATGGCGCATCTTTACATGAGCAAAAGCATTCTGATATTCTGATAAGACAGTGTATTCTTCCCCCACCAGAGCTTCCACCTGCTGCTGAAATTGCTCCGGCGTCTTCTTTTTACACGGGCTGATACAAATATGATTTCTTCCATGCATAACTGCACTGGGCGTCACCTCCCAGATCTCCCCACAATGATGGCAGCGGAATTTATGGGGTACTCCAAGCCTCGTGCATACATCGCTTTCCAATGTATATCCTCTTGCTTCTATTTCAGGGAGTTTCTGATAAAAACTCTGAATCTCGCGATTTCTCCTGGTTTCTGCTGAATGGATAATACGATTCCGTTTTCCGCAAACCGGACAGCCACGTTTCATAAAATCCGTATAAGTAATCTGGAATGTTTCATTACAAACCGTATGATACATTGTCATGGAAGTTTTACAATTTTTATAAATGCTCAGAACCTGTATTTCCTCTCCGTATTTCTCTGCAATTCTGCCCTGAATACGTGCAAGCTGTTTACAGTAAGGACAAGCGTGATGCTCCATAAACCATGTAGCAGAGCATTCAAATTCCTGCCCGCACTGATTGCAGAGGAACCGGATAGGTTTTCGGGTATTTACGTAAGAACCCAACATCTGAATCTGTGGATACTCCTGTTCACAGCAGATACCGGACCTGCTATTTGATTTTAGTTCCTCATTCGGTCTGTACTGCATTTTTTCCAAATATTTCTTCTGGTCCTGCAGCCGCATTTTCTGTTTCAAATATCGAATTCTTTTTTCCTGTTTATGCTGACGATTTTGTTCGGCCTGTTCCACTCTTGGACATCTTCCATCAAACAGACCGTCCGCCTCAGCCTTTTTCAATTTTTGGCAGACTGTAGAAGGGTGTACCTGAAGCTTTTCACCAATCTGTTTCTGAGTGTATCCTTGTTTGGATAGTTCTATCATCTGCAATACCATTGAGGTATTTGCGTCCTGTCTGACCTTCCCCCAATCCACACCATCTAACGGATAACATGCTAATTTACTTATAATCTCTTTTCGTATCCAATCCGGTTCCGATTTTCTGCAATCCAAATATATATACTGTAAATGCAGAACTTCTTTTGCAAACCGTTCCTTCTCCCGATCACGTTCCTGAATCATCTCCAACGACCACCCTCCAATCCGTTTGAAAACATCTGGAGCAAAATGCTGAAGGCCATGTACTTCCAAAAGAATTCCTTGCGGTTCATCGTAAAAATCGTATTTATAATGACTTCTCTTTCCTTCTTTTTCAAACGGTACCATGTATTGTCTATGAAAGGAGATATTCAGCTGTGCCAGAAACGCATTGACATACCGTTCCGGATAACTCATACCATCTCTGCAATAAGGGCAAGGGACATATTTTCTCTGATAAACAGTATGAATACTCTTGTCCCGCACCAATGAGCCGCATTCCTGACAATAAAAGTCTGCCAGTGTATGCGAATAACGGCTTCTCTCCCTTGGAATCTGCGGTTCTGCAAACCATAATGCGAAATCCGGATCCGTCTCAGCAATCGGAGGATGATAACAATGTTTGCATGTGCGCAGACGCCCCTGCTGCAAATAGCTTTCTCCAACCTCATATTGGTGGCCCCTTCCGCATTGCAAGGTATAGTATTTCCGGAAATGATCAGGTTTTTTCTCCACCTTTTGTCTTGCAATTACAGCCATGCTGCCATGTTTTGTTGAAAATACATGACCAATCTCATAAGCATACTGTCCGCGTTTTTCATTCATGGGTTTTGAATCCTTTCACCTATTCTTTCCCTGCTGCTTCAGTGTGCTTTTTTCGTTAATGCTGCGGCCGCTTCGCAGGAAGCGTGAAGATTCTTTCCAGCGAGTGCCGGTAAATACGGCGTAGAGGTTGACCACAATCCAATGCAAGATTCTGTTCCCGGCCCGGTCGAAGTGATCCAGCTTTCTCAAAAATTCTTGATTGTTATCGTCTTTTCCCATCAGGGAATTTCTTTTATGAAAACTTCATATCCTCCGCCTGAATCGTAATGCGCTCTCGGGCCTCTTCCTCCGCATTCCAAAAGGACATTGGATGAAAACCGCACAATCCCGCGATGAAACTGGCCGGGAACATCTGGATGGCGTTGTTGTATTTGAGCACGGTGTCGTTATAGAACTGTCTGGACAGGGCGATTTTATTCTCCGTATCAGATAATTCGCTCTGAAGCTGCATAAAATTTGCGTTTGCCTTCAGCTCCGGGTATGCTTCACTCACCGCAAAAAGCCGCCGAAGCGCCGCCTGGAGCTTCCCGTTCGCGGCAGCCGCCTGATCGAAGTCCGCGGCAGCCATCGCGCTCTGGCGGGCCTTTACCACGGCCTCCAGAGTGCTCCGTTCAAAGTTGGCATAGCCTTTGGCCGTTTCCAACAGATTGGGAATCAGGTCATAGCGCCGCTTAAGCTGTACGTCAATCTGCGCCAACTGGTTTTTGACCCGGTTTTGGAGTACAACAAACCCGTTTCTGGTCTTGATGATTACAAGGAAGATAACCGCGACAATCAGAACGGCGCCTCCAATAACAATGTATTTTCCTATGTCTCCCATTTTATGTTCCTCTCATTTCTTAGAAAAGTATAAAATCCCGATATTTCAAATTCCTTAAACGAAAAATATCCTCGATAATGCGTTCGTTTTCCTCCAGCACCACCGCATAAATCAAGAAATCGTCCCAAAGGACAAGCTGTTCTTTCTCCGATTCAGCCAAGTTAGAAAAGTCACGGATAAAATTTTTAAGCCCCCAAATCTGCGCCGTTAAAATCTCGCCCGCCTGCGTCCTCTTAAGCCGTGTTCCTGTGCCGTAAATGGACAACGCCGTGCGCAGAACAGCCGCAATCGGAAGCAGAAACATTGCCAGAAAGGACAGAACAAAAAAAGCGGTCAGAGGGATCGCAATCACCATATCCGGCGATGACAAAAGGTATTCCATTTGTCTCATACCGAAAGACTGTGGAGCCGCCGCAAGAAAGCCATCTAGCTTTTCCATCCAGTCGCTGTTGTTAATCGCAACGGCGGTGATACCCATTCCAAGGAAAATGAGGATAGGGAGCAGACATCCGCCGAGGCATCCTGTTAGACAGGATCGGGATGCGGAATGTACATTTTGCCGCATGCCTCTATATTTCAAATTGCCTGACTCAACGGCCTCCGTGACGGCCTGCCTCCTCCACGCGCCAAGGTTTGCAGGCTGTGCCTGTCCCCCGGCAATCAGCGCCAGAAGCGTCCGGTCGCTGGGGAGCAGTCCGGGAAGCTCTTGATTTTGCACATGAACCGTCCCAGCCTTCATGGAAACCGCGCCCATTTTGGTGTATTTTAAGAGTAATGCCGCCATGTCTTTTTTTGCTTCAATCTGCAAATCCATCAAGAGGCTGATAGTGGCGGGCGGAACGCCGGTCAGTTTTTCCCGGTAATAGTCGAAATCCTCATCGGCCTGAAAGGTGGCATTTTGAATCGCGGCTTTTTTCATGGTATGGCTGACGGCCCGCCATATAAGTACAATCGGCAGAGAAGCCAAGACAGCGGCCAGAGCCAGGAGAAGCAGAGCCGCAATCGTTACCACAAAATTCCGCTCCCTCAGAACGATTCCCCAGAGCAGCTGTCCTTCTTTTCCAATGGATAGAAAAAGAAACAGGACCAGCGGCACAAGTAGAGCCAGCCTGTCCAGCTTCTGCCAACGTTTCATTTGTTTTGTCGCTATTGTTTTTTTCATGGTTTACTCCCCGGTATAGGAAATGATGTTGTTCTCTGTTGCTTGTAAATCCCAAAGGAAGCGGGGAACGCCGATTTCTACAAAGCGGAAGTATCCACATAGTAGTAAATCGTGTATTTGTTCAGCTTACGCGCGCCGCTTTGTCTGCCCGTTCTGCGGGTCGAAATACTCCACGTCAATCCAGTAGTTCGGCACGCGGCGGTAACAGTTCTGGAACGTTTGAGGCTGGCGCCCACACTCCATGTTCGTCCACATAGTATCCATCCGGAGTAAAGGTATTCGGGTGCATTCTTCCTCTCGTTCCATTCGGTTTTTCATGGAAATAATAGTATTTTCCATCAATCACAACCCAGCCGAGTCTCCATCTGCCGTCCTCCATTGCTTTCCAGATTACTTCTTCCACATAGCTGGGGACTTTGACGTTATTTATGATTTCCGTCTCACCTGTATGATTTTTCGGCAGGCTTTCTTTCAGTCCTCCGACCGCGGCAGCCGGACCTCCTGTGCTTCCACCAGATCCACCCATACTGCCAGAACCATCTGTATTCTTCCAATGAGCATAAATGGTACTGTCCTTTGTGAGTACCGTATCCACAGTTACCTTTGTGCCTCCTGTTTTCGCTGTAAACCAGCCGTCAAACTGATAATTTCCACTACGAATCGGGATTGGCAGACTGCCGTTATCATTATAAATGATGCGGCTGCCCTCGCCGTCTCCTCCGATGACAGTTCCGCCGGATATGGACATATCACAAAGTCAAGTTTGATATTCGAGTATGCCTCCCCAGTCACAAACACCTTATTGTCCTCCGCTCTGGCTTCGATACCACCGTCAGCGCGATGGAACATAGTCTTCTGCATCGTTTCTTATCCCTTTGCATGTTGTTTCTCCCCTTTGTGTATTTATGAGTCAGCCAATCCTCCAGCTGACTATTCCTATCATACCTTATTAAATAAATACACAGAACAACTCCTGCAAAATCATACTATGGAACGCAAAAAAAGCTCATTCATTTCCGTCTTCACATATCCGGTATCAAGACAGTCGCTTTCACATAATCCCCCTCCGCCTTTACTACAAAGGTCCCATCATACCGCCCGGCAATATCCTGAATAGCCGCCAGCCCATAACCATGGTTTTCTTCATCCAGCTTTGAAGTCATCAATCTGCTGTCTTCCAGGTGCAGCTGCCCGGCATAAGAGTTTTTCACGGTTATCACAAGCTGCCGTTTTTCCCGGACAATCCGGACCAGGACCATTCCTTCAGACTCGCATTTTTCAGCCGCTTCTATGGCATTATCCAGCAGGTTTCCCAGCAATATAATAATCTCATCTTCTTTTAATATCATATCCCGGAGATCCCCGCACATGAGGTTTACGTTTACACCTCTGTTTAATGCCTCCTGCCTTTTCATATTCAAAATTGCATCAACAACCGGATGATTGGTGTAAATGCGTTCCAGCGCTTTCCCAATCTCTCCAGTCAGGCCCTGGGTGTATTGAAGCGTCTGGGATACCAGCCCCTGCTCCAGCATATCGCTGATTGTCAAAAGCTGGTTCTTATACTCATGGAGGCGTTTTCCCTGTTTTGTATACAGCTCCTGTTTATTTTGGTAAATTAGAAGTTCCATCTTTGTTTGACGGGCCGCGTCCTTCAAACTGTTTTTCTCCAGTTCCACTCTTGCCGCCAACAGCATATTAAAAACCAGAAAAATATTGAGTCCTATCATGCCAGCCATAAGAACCGCCACCTCCACAGGCACAGTCTGCGTCCGCATCAGAAACTGTGATGCAAAGATTCCTGCCCCCGCAATGATTACGAATGACGGAAACAATGTCCGTATTCCCTCTGAACGTATGGCTGCATTCCCGCCTTTTTTCCAAAACCATCGGATCAAAAAGCCGCTCCCAAGCTCCGTACTTTTTACCATCAGGCACATGAGGTAAAACATTGGCATATTTTCTGAAGTTCCAAAAATATAGTAATATCCGGACACACCAATAAAATCAATACAGATAATCACCGAATAATTAATTACATATACGGAGAGCGCCTCCCCTAATGTAGTTTGATAAAAATATAAAAGATAGGCATAAACAAGCAAAAAGTCAAAAAACAGCTTAAGTGCCACAATATCCTCAAACAGCGTCACACTGACTGACATAACCATGGTCAAAAAGAGCAGACCAAAAACACGTTTTGATCTGCTTCCCGATTTCTTTTTTATCAAAAAGGCATCGGCCAGAATATCCTGGAAAAGCATTTCCATAAACACCCACAGATGCGTCAAAATATAGGCAATCATAGGCTGTCTCCTTTGTAAATGGCATACTCCCGTTTTACATACGGATACCTGTTTCTAGGGACGTGCAGAATAATATCCGGCTCCAGTTCCAGGCGGTAGCTTGCGATGTTTACAATATATTTCATGTTAACCATATAACTCTGATGAACCCGCAGAAACCCATGTCCGCCAAGCAGGCCCTCCACGTCCGTCAGCTTCCGGTTCATGGTTCCGATGACATGTTTGCCGTCCACTGCGAGAAACAAAAGCTTATGCCCCCTGCTCTCCACGAGACAGATTTCATCTGCTTTCAGATACCGCTTTCTATCAGTAAATTCCAAACAGATTTCATCCGTATCTATATGAAATTTCTTCAGCACCGCTTCCATACATTCCTCAAAGCTAATCTCCAGGGAATCCTTCACCAGATAGCGAAACGCTCCGACTTTGTAGCCCTCCAGCACATAGTCCATATAACCCGTCACAAAAACAATGCAAATTTTCCGATTCCTGTCTCTAAGATACTCTGCTGCATCCATTCCACTGACCGCATTCATGCTGATATCCAGAAATGCAATATCAAACAGTCTATCTTCATTGTGCTTAAGAAGCTCTTCCCCTGAACAGAATGCAGCCATCTGAAACGGTATCTCTCTGTTTTCTAAATAAACGGTAATTTTATTAGCCAGCCTGTCTAAAAATGGTTTCTCATCATCGCATATTAAAATATTCAACATACTTTTTCTCCATGTTTCGTATTTTATTGCAGCCATTCAGACGGCAGGAAAATGCCGTCTGAACTGTTACAACTTATCTTCCGCAACTATCTTATCACAGGTTTCTTTTCCTGTCATACCATTGTCATACCTTCATCCTTCACCATTTTTTTATCGTAAACGGCATACATAAAATACCAATCAAAACCGTAATCAGTAAATACGGGGACCAGATTAATTTACCAAAAACCAGGTATGTTCCAGCTCCGCCTTCATGCCGGCGGCTTCCATCCTCTGGTAGTCTCGCACCAGCTGCTGCGTTTCATCCGTCAGTTATACTCCAAAGGAACGCGCATATTCCTGGTTGCCTCTTATCACTATGTATCCATCAAAATTGTTGCCAAAAGCGCTTGTGTGGTCACCGGAGCTTCCAAAGCTGAATCACTGGAGGGAAGGTACCCCCACCCCTTATGCAGGTTGAACTACCACACCACGTTCGTTTGATACTCCAGGAGATTGAATCGGCAATGAGAAATGCTGGAATCCATGCAAATTCACCTTTGGAGGTACATAGAATGTACAACGCAGTAGGGATTGATGTTTCAAAAAACAAGAGCACCATCGCTATCCTGCAGCCTGGCGGCACTATAATCCGCAAACCTTTCAATGTTTCCCATACATCCCAGGACCTCATTGAACTTGCAGATTACCTTGGTTCTTTAGAGGGCTCAACCAAAATCGTTATGGAATGTACGGGCAGATACCATGAGCCCATGCTTAAGGCTCTGTACGAAGCCGGATTATTCGTTTCCGTTATGAATCCCCACCTGATCAAAAACGTCGGCAACAACTCCTTGCAAAAGGTCAAATCAGACCCGACAGACGCCCGCAAGATTGCACGCTATACTCTTGACAACTGGACAGAATTACGCCAATATTCAGGTATGGACAATACACGTACTCAGTTAAAAACTTTAAACTCTCAATTCAGCTTCTTTATGAAGCAAACGGTTGCCGCAAAAGCAAACCTGATAGCACTGCTGGATAATACTTATCCCGGTGTCAATAAACTCTTTAACAGTCCGCCACGTGAGGACGGAAGCGAAAAATGGGTTGACTATGCCTATTCTTTCTGGCATGTGGAACGTCTCCAGATTTACCCACAGGGAAGCACTAACCGCCTTTGCATGCGTTGACCCCGGCGTGGATGAGCCCGGCCAGCACAAGTCCAAGAGCAACAGGGCTTCAAAAGTTGGCTCTGCCAGGCTGCGCAAGACCTTATTTCAGATCATGACGACGCTGCTCCAGAATGCCCCTGAGGACGATTCGGTATATCGTTTTCTTGATAAAAAGCGGGTACAAGGAAAGCCTTACTATGTTTACATGACCGCCGCAGCGAATAAGTTCCTCCGCATTTATTATGGCAAGGTCAAAGAGTGCCTGCGAAACTTGGAGCAGGCAGAGTAACATCTGTTTCTATACACAACCCCACCCACCCCATTTTTTCAAAGCCGACGGTTCTGGCGGCTTAAAGGTTATGCCCTAATATATCAAATTTTATGCGGACACTCCCACTTTTTAATCACTTTAGACAATTCATGATTACACTAATCATCATTTCTTTTTCCTCTGGCCTTGATTCCGCAATCATAATTGTCAAAGCTACCAAAGTATGATCAGAAATTATCTTTTCATCATCCAGAAACAGCGCCTGATTTCTATCCATAAAATATAAGAAAATAGCAGCAGCAATCCTTTTATTCCCATCCGAAAAAGAATGATTCTTTGTAATAAAGTATAACAAATTTGCTGCTTTTTCTTCCAAAGACGGATAAACTTCCTGGCCTGCAAAGGTCTGGTAAATCGCCCCAATACTTCCCTTAAAAGAATCATCCTTCTCATTACCGAAAACATCATTGGATTCTCCAAAGCCCATACTGTCAATTACTTTCCGACACTCTTCGTAAGAGAGTATATAAATAGTATTCCCACCTTCTGGCCTCTTCATATTTTGATGGTCATATGCATCCAACAAGTCCAGAGCTAAGCTATATTTTTCAATCACTGATAAAATCTGTTTTGCATCCAACTGTTCTTCTGTCCGTTTCATAATCCGCATCACCTCTTTTAATTGATTCATGCGGTTATCATTGACTGCATAGCCTTTTACTATGTAATCGCGAAGAACTTTATTTGCCCATTTGCGGAATGCGATGCCACGTTTAGATTTTACTCGATACCCTACGGAAATAATAACATCCAAATTATAGTGAGCAACCTGCCTCACTACGGATCTTTCCCCTTCTTTTTGAACTATCGCAAAATTTGCGACAGTTGCGGTCTGATCCTGCAACTCCTCTTTCAGCGCATTGTTAACATGTTTTCCAATCGTTTTTACATCACGCTCAAATAATTCGGCCATCTGATTACGGTTTAACCAAACGGTATCCTGTTCCGGCGTTATGGGTACTTCTAACGCAACATTGCCATCTGTAAATAAAACAATTTCCTTCTTATCCATTAAACAACCCTGTCTTAATTATTTTGCATGTCTAAAACATTTTTGAATCTATATCGTTGGTACATTTGGCATCTCCCTTTTTCAGCATAACAAATTATCAACTGTTTTTCATAAGCATCTATTTTCTTCACATTATCTTTTATGATATTTTCATCATATTCCCTATTACACACAACGCTTCTTTCAATTTTCTTGATTTGTAAATTTCTTATTTACAACTTGCCACATCGAATCAATATCAAATATGTCTTCTGTTTCCATACAATCCTTTTCATATTCTGTATCGCTGTAGAATTTTAAAACTATTCGCAACCTCCAAATAAATCATAGTTTCTATCACTTTTGGAAGTTTTAATCTATTAGCTTTATATCTTTTTTTACAATTAGCATTAACGATCTTTTCACATTCCACAGTTTCCCAAGCCACACTTATGTACAAATTTACCTTTATTACCAACAAAACCAAATCACGATTTATTTCAATAAGTATAACATGAGCAAAAGAATGTTTCAGTAATTTTTCACTTTTGCTACCAAATATATCTTTTGCCAGACAGTATACACTTTTGCCGATATTAAGGGTTTTGCCAGATTGTATCTTATTTCCAACAAAACCCTCATTTTTAAACTCTCCGGCGTTATCCCCGTCCCTCTATCTGTGGAAACTTATCCATCTCACCTTCCGTAAAAACACAACTCCATTTTCTCCAAACAATCCCTCAAACCCTCCTAGAATCAAGGTTTCCGCACCAGCAACACGGCGGTTTCGACATGCGGTGGGACGTATATTTTATACTACATGGCAAAAGTATTTCCATTACATAATGGTGGGGTAAATTTCTTCATCAATTTTACCTCTCTCACCCCTTTTGAACGAAAATCACCCCTTTATTAATAAATTTGCCCCTTACAATAACCCTCCCACAAAAATTACACTTTCTTTAAGTAAAGTTATTTTGATTTTTCTTTATCATATTCCAATGCTCTGTACTCTCTTTGCAATTCCTGTGACAGCTCTTCTTCGCTTGGAAGGTATAGCTTATACTTTGACGCAAAAATCTGTGTTTCATTTTCTGGCAATGTATACTTTACTATAGATTCACTTTTATCCGCACAAAGTACAATTCCTATCGGTGGATTATCCCCCTTATTCATCAATTCACGTTCGTAATAATGGACATACATCTGCATTTGTCCCAAATCCTGATGTGTCAAATCTCCGATTTTTAAATCAATTAATACAAAACATTTCAAAATATAATTATAAAAAACAAGATCTATTCGGAAATGCCGGCCATCAAATGTAATCCTCTTCTGTCTGGCAACAAAAGAAAATCCTCTCCCCAATTCTAAGAGAAACTTTTGCAAATGCGTTATCAATGCTTCTTCAAGATCACTCTCATAAAAATCGTCTTTTGGATTCAATCCCAGAAACTCTAATACGTATGGATCGCGGATAATATCCTCTGGTACTTTTGCAGACTCCAATTTCTGGATTTCTTCCGAAACTTTTTCTTTATTTTGGCTGGATAACAGCCTTTCATAAAAGAAAGAATTAATTTGCCTTTCCAACTGCCGTGTACTCCAATTTGACTTTATTGCCTCCTCTATATAGAACCGGCGCGCGTTTTTATTTTCCACACGCATAAGCAAGCGATAATGTGTCCAACTCAATTCGCTACGCAGTGCGTAGCTTTTTGGAAATGTAAGATAAAACTGGCGCATATTTTTAAGATTTGCAACTGTGAATCCCTTTCCAAAATCTGTACTCATCTGTTTGGATAGTTCTGCTATTAGGCGGACTCCATATTCCGCCTTTTCCTCACCGCCCTGCTGTTCTACTATACTTTTCCCTATATTCCAGTACGCTTCCACCATCGCAAAGTTTGCAGTTTGATATACTTTGTTTCTGGCTTCAGAAAGAATTCTTTTAATCTGTTCATAAAATTGTTGTTCCATGGCTCCTCCTTCTTTCAATTACTGTTGAGAAAATAATATCTTATTTTATACACCCATCCAAACTTTATATAGGCAAGTGATATTTCCATTCACAATTTGTTATTTCAGTTTAAATTCGTTCAATTATTGCATCCAGCATAACCATTCGGTACTCTATTATTGCCTCCCTTTGTACTATACACCGTTCACTTATTTTAATGCCCAACTCCCCCGCATCATACCACATTTCTGTAAAAAGCGACATAATAAATCCATCTAAGTACCGCATAAATTCTTGCAACGGAAATTTTCCATTTTCTGCAAAAAACGCTTTACATATAGTATATATTTCATCACTTTTTTGTGTTGGCTTATCATAATGGGCTATGTACTTATCAACACTCTCCTTTATCATACTCTTCAACGAAAGTGTTGGCATAATTTCAATAAGTAATAAATCATTTAGTTGTTTAGCTAGATCATCTCTATCATATAATCTCAGGTAATTCTGAACAGTAATATTCTTCTTTAATGTTTCTGATTCAATCAAAGATGCTCTAAAATGACTTAATACTTGCTTAAATATTACATTATAAACGACATCATTAATATTATTTGTACCAATGGCTTCTAATGTTTGAATATATTCTTCTTGTCGCGAAAAGAAATTTCCAAAAAACTCATCTAAATCTTCTTTAAAGTCATGTATATAATGACAATATTTGCATTCATTCAATTTTCTTACAACCTGAATACCATATAGATTTAAACTTGTCATTTCAATATCATCTAGTTTTTCCCATAGTATTTTTTTATAAAACTTTTTTTGAGGGTTTCCAGATTTTATGTTAGCGGAATAAATAACATGTACCCATGGAACATAGTCCTCTTTCCAGTACATTTCCATTTCACTTAGTTCACCAACCATAACCCCCAATTTTTCGTATGCAATTTTATTAACGGCCAATTCTAACTCCACACCATTGGGTATCGTATTGCCTATAATTTCTCCACCTAAAAATTCATATGAAAAATCATCCTGCTCAGTTAGCGGACATTTACAAATGAGATATTCTTTCTTTTTATTTTGTATAACTAGCGAAAATCTAATCATACATTTCCACATCTCCTTTTCTTCCACAGAATAAAGGTTTTGCCATGAGGTGTGCCTTTTGCCAAAAGTTATTAGTTTTGCCCCGTGGTTTCTTTACACCAAATGATAATCATTTTTTATATGTACGCGGCGTTACCTCGTCCCCACTTATGGGGAAACTTATCCATCTCACTTCCCGTAAAAACACAATTCCATTTTCTCATATAATCCCGCTACCCCGCCTAGAATCAACCTTTCCGCACGAGAAGCACGGCGGTTTCAACATGCACCGTAAGTCGATGTCAAAAAACCATGTGTGCTACACAATATTATAGCGTAACTTATTATCTTTTAAAATAAGAGATTTTCAAGAAATAGAAAAACCAGAAGTACTATAGCGTAACCAAGCGTGTTATAGAAAAACTTGTGCAAGGTAGGCAAATCGTAGTCACTGCCTACCAAATGAGGCGGGCCCGGTATTCCGGAACCCGCCTGCATCATGATTTTTTCTTGTTCATAATCTGTTCACATTTGTTTGATATATTCCATGTTTGGAATCATGTGTCTATCTTTTCTTTAACCCCATTGTCAACCGGCACATGTTTTCTCATAAACGAGGCCGGCAGAAAACTGTCAGCCTCTCCTCTTTTTCAGAACATGCGCACCCGAACATTTGGTATCTGCCTCCATCACTCTCCGCCTTCCGCCTCCCCTATCCTGATGGCTAAATCCAAAACAGTAGCGGCTGTCTCGTCACTGATGAAATGAATATGATTCATCATAATATCATTTATAAGCAATCTCATTTCACAAAACATGTCCTCTGCCGCCTTGGCAGACTGATATTGTACATAAGCTCCTTCAATCATAACTTTATACCTCCCCACCGTTTATATATATATATAAACGCTTTTTTCGGTATTTTTCTCCATACATTTTTTACTTGTGACAAATTCAGTAAGCATGTGGCTGTGAACAACAGTTCAATTTTCAATTAACATTGAGGTGTTTTTCGTTACTAATAACAAAAGACGCCATTATGGCGCCTTAAAATTTTTCCAGTTAACAATTAAACCTGCTACTTTTTTGTCACAGAAATCACAGTTCCAGTGAATGCTTCTGTTTCTTCCAGTTTTCCTGTATAAACAACAGAAACCGTATCTCCTTCTTTGACAGAAGATAATCCTTCTGGTTTTTCTCCTTCAAAGCTAAGAACATAATCCACTCCATCCCCATCGGTGATAACAAACATAAAATCCTTAATGTCACTGATAGTACCTGTAAGAGTGGATTCTTCTTCAGCCATTCTATTTTCACCGCTTTTAGTGGAAGACACATCAAGCGTACTTTCCGCTATCGAAGTGCTAACTATCTGTGTAGGCGCTGCGGAAGATACTTCACCTTTCTGCGCGGAACATCCCGCAACCAACATCAAAGTTACACAAGTAGCTACAAATACATTTCTTTTCTTCATTATCAAATCCTCCTTTTTATAATTTCATAATATTAGACGTATTGTATTTCAAAAAAGTTGCAGATTTTAAAAATTTTTTTAAGTTATCTTTTTAGTTTTCCTATTCATACTTTGTCTATATTTAGTCGATATAATATTTTCGTAGATGTCACCATCTATGCCCCCGAATATTTTGTACATGGATGGGTCTGGTCCTATGGACTAGACCCATCTCCTCTGTTATCCCCATCCTTATCTGGCATCAGTGTCACCACTCGAACACATACCGACGATTTACCATGTCGTATTCTTCTGCAATCCGGAGCGCTCCCCTGGCATCCGTAATCATGCACTTGCCCTCATTACTGCCTATTACTGGGCAGAGTAAAAATGCCTCGCCGGCGGGGTCCACCTGGTAGCCGGTCAGCATATAACCCTCGCTGTCAAATAAGTACCATCCCCATGTCCTCCGCTCCATCTCCTGGAGCCAGTACCAGCCGTTAGCCGCATAGTTGCCGTCTGCAAACTGGTACCACCAGCGCTGCCCGTCTGCGGCCGGCTGAAAGCCCTGGGTGTATGTCACTGGGACCGGGGTATAATCAATATCCCTCAGTTTAAGCACCTTCTGCCAGGGCGTGGCCGCTACTCTGGACTTGATAGTCCCGTAGTTGATGCCCTTGGCCTCAATACACCAACCATCACCTATGTACACCCCGATATGGCCCGGCTTCCAGAGCGCCCAACCGACCATGGACTCGTCCAGATGGTCGATACCCACGCGCTCCACGGCTGTGTCGTGGTAGTTGTAGCTGCCGCGGATGCGCCCGGTGTACCAGCTGATGAGGCCGCTGCAGTCCGTGCAGCGCTGGCCTATGTACTTGGCTGCCTTGGCCTTGTAGGTGGATGTGTATGTGCCTGGGTTCTCCCGGGCGAGGCGGTCCAGGATGGCCTGGGTAAGGACCTCGCCCTTGGCGCCGTAGACGTAAGGGGTGCCCAGCTTGTCCTGGCAATGCTGAATTAATCCTGCTGATGTGTTACTCATAGTGTTTTCCTCCATTCAAAAAAAAAATAAGGCCCAGGGGGCATCCCTGAGCCATGAAAAGTTGTGACGTCACAAGTTGCGATATCGCAACGTCCAATTAACCTTCTATCATCTGTTTAAACGCCTGATGCAGGCCTGTACTTGCAAGACCGCTAAAGGCTCCGGCCAGAATGATATCCGGGCTTACACTTCCCGCAATCCAGATGTTAAGTGCCGCTCCCAAGATGGCCACCATGGTAGGGATGTATTTGTTGTCCAGGTCTTTCACCCACTTTTTTGCTATGTAACCTGTAATCAAGCAAATGCCTACAATGACCGCCACCGCATAATTGCTAAAAAATGATAAATCCATATTCTATTCCTCTCTTTCTTTTTCCAGGTCGCCAATCCTATGGTTGGCAACCTTAATCTGTTCCTGTATGACCGCCTGAGTCTCCTCCAGCTTGTATGTGCGTTCAATCACAGTGTTGTGCTTATCCACCTTCTTTTCTAGCTGCTCAATCCGGTAATTGGTCAGCTTGGCAGATGTTACCACACCTACAAAAGCTCCCGCAGCGCTCCCAAGCAGGCCGATGAGCGCCACCATGATATCCGTGGGTATCTGCATATCATATACCTCACCTTTCCTATTCTTCTAAGGCTTCCAACAGCTCTGCCTTTTCCTCTTCTGTCAGGTTCTTGTAACCTTCCAAGATGTCTGCCGGTTCCTCTCCTTGACTTTTCCGAATCCGCAGGGCCCGGATAATGATGTTGCGCTGTATATTGGATAGCATTACATTGCACCTCCTATCATGTCTGCCATTGCTACTGTTAACTGTGCATTATCTGCCTTTAACTGCTGAATCTCTTCTTTGTCAGTCGGTAGTCTATTGATTGGTGTTGTCCCATCGGCCTTGTAAAATACGCCGTTTATGTACTTATCTCCTATCTCACAGGGATATTGCAGGCAATCAACCGCAAAGGCATCGTCACCATATACGCACCGTGTTACTCGGTTGATTCCTTCATATTGTCCTACCACCACATTCTGTACTGTTTCGTCGGATATCATTGCGAATACTTCGTGTGCTGCCATATTAATCCTCCTACTTTAATCTGATTAAAATAACTCCTGAGCCGCCAGTGCCGCCATACATTTCATTTCCGTAGGAAGCGCCACCACCTCCGCCGCCTCCGCCGCCAGTGTTAGCACCACCAGGATTGCCCCAATTCGTTTCACCACCTCCGCCGCCTCCGCCGCCAGCACCACCGGGGCCTGGAACACTCCTACTAACACCTCCGCCGCCTCCGCCGCCAGCATATAAAGTATTTCCGCCTTCGCCAAAAGCTCTTGTTGTGCGTCCCTGGCCTGGAGCATTTGACCAGCCGCCACCATCTGATTTACCGCCTTCACCAGCTCTTATGTACGGATTTGAGTCAAGGTCATTATAGCCACCAGCACCACCAGAGGAACCGCCTGATGCATTTGAGCCTGAACTAGCACCTTTGCCCCCATATCCACCGTCAGCATTACATAAAATAACACCATTTCTTGCTACTGATGTTGATCCTCCTCTGCCACCCGTATACTTATATCCAGCTTGTCCGCTACCGCCAGCACCTACTATACAATTTAATACTTGTCCAGCTGTTACACCAATATTATAAGCAGTGTTAGTATAACCAGAGCCAGCGCCACCTCCGCCTTGTTGATAGGCTTCTTTTGTAAATCGGTATCCAGTTCCACCTCCACCACCGCCGCCAACACAGAATATATCAGCTGAAGTAAATCCATCTGGAATTACGTAATCCTGCGTTCCGGCTATCGTAACCAACGAAGGTCCTACGGTCGTATATACAGCATTTTTAACTGACGATGGGTCATATACCGGACTGTATATCTCTCCAAAGTTTGTTGTGGCATACCCAAAGCATGTAAAATAATAAGTGGTATTTAAAGCTGGTAAATCCATAAATGCTTGTGACCAGCCTCCAGGAGTAACATTGTCTCCTGCTCCCGCATAAATTGCATCCCAAGCAGGCGCATTCCAAGCTGGATATCCGCCCGTACTGGCTTTTATTATTACTCCGCAATAAGGTTTTCCAGGAGCCGCATACGGATTCTGCCATTTTAAAAGTACTCGGCGTCCACTATATGCGGCTACGCTAAAAGACAGTATACTATTTACTGTCATGGTTCCGGTCTGAGGTTCGTCGCTATTAGCTCCATAAAATATTTCTCCGTTCAGTACGTGAGCGGAAATAGCGGTCAAACCATCTGTATCTGCTCCTCCACTGCCGTGTATAATTGCTTTCAATCTCTATTCCTCCTCTGCTGAGCAGCCCCTTAACCATACAGCAAATTCCGTGGCCGGTTTCTTGCTGTAGGAGGTTACCGTCAATATGCCATCTGTATTACACTCTGCATCATCAATCATGTTCAGGTATTTTCTTCGTATTTTTATTTTTTCTGCCTTCTGCGCCACCGTAAGTTCGCTGTCGCTCTTTATCATTCCCGCATACAGCTCAATCGCATCTGTTGTCTTAAGATGTTGCACTTTTATGTCTGCTGTGTATGGCGCAGCGGACTGCGTGAATGCAGGGATGGTAATTTGTTTGTCATTCCTCAGGGCATTCACTGCCCTATTCGTAGCGTTAATGTCATTCTGTCCAAAACTGTCGCCCTTTTGTGTATAGGTAGTGGCATCTGATATACCATAGGTGCCATCCTCGTTCTGGGTCAACCTCCATCGTCTGGAACCCTCATATATATCGTCCCTATAATCTGTTTTTAAACTCATTACTCAAATGCACCTCCATTAAGTGTGAAAGCCAGGCGTCTGATTCCTTCGGCCCTTCCTAATATGTTCCTGTATATCTTCAGGCAGGCGGATTCAATACGGTTCAGCTCTTGCCAGTCAATGAATGGGCCGTTGTCATGATAAAACTGCCTCTCTCCTACATTGAAGGGGAATGTCCCTACGCAGACGTGGTCTATATTGGCCTCAAAGCGGTTAATTTCATCGGCATAAAACCCATAATCCTGATAGGTCTTATCCTCTCCCATCTCCTCAAACTTAAAGTCCGGCCACAGAGTAAGCGCCTGGGTCCGTATCTCATTGATGTTGCCCTTGATGCGGTTGTAGTCACCGATATTAAAATAATCACTGGCCTGCCAGTCTGTTTTTGGCTGTTGCCACATAACTCATGTCCCTCCTTGCCTTGATGGTACCGCTAAGCCCACCATTAAATTTCAGGGTATGGTCCGTTACCCGTATCAGTAGGTCAGGCACATACTTATTTTCCAGGAATGCTATGTCGTTGGCATCAATCCGTGGCTCTCCCCGGTATGACAGGTCATATTCCCGGTCTGATTTCATGTAGTCCCCAATCCAATCCGCCAGGTTCGCGGCATGGACCGTGTCGGACACAAGCGGATTATTCCACGCCTCCAGGCTGCCGGTAGGATTTAGCTGTCTGCTTACCTTGGGCTGGGTAGTAACATATTCCCTGCCTGTAACGACCACCTCTGTCGGCCCTGTGATTCCTGTAAGCTCCACCGTTGCGTAATAGGCACTACTATCCACAATCTCACACCCATATTTCGGGATACTTGCAATACCAGTGAAATAGCCGATGAACTTATCACACCACTCTATATCCGGTTCATTCCCGATTCCCCAAGCTGCTGTCAAATCTACCAAAAGAATTGAATCTATATAAAGCCTTTTGTTTCCATAGGTATAAATCCTTAGGTCCCACTCTCCTGTTGCCTCAACCGTGTCAATGGCTGATTTGGTATGCCACACTCCATCTGGCGCAATAGTCTCTGGACGTAGATTAATATTAAATGATTCTCTATTGGCAATCGCCCTGACCAAATCGCATTCATCATTTCCCGAATACTCACCGGGCGATTCCTCCCGCATGAAATTCCCCCGCAAGTAATATTTATGTCCGGATATCATCTGTACAGTTTGTACTATGTGGACTGCGTTTCCATCTTCCGAGACAACGTATGTGCATTTTCTGGCTGCGTCATACTGTGCGTTGATCCATCCGGTCACGCCGGTATCAAAAGACCCGTTCTGAACCATATTGGTTGCCTCCACATAAACCGGGACGTATGTCTTTAAATCATAGGATGGATTAGAAAAATAAAACGTATATCGGTTGTCTAAAGCGGTTACACTTATGGTCTCCCTTGCCAGCTCCTTTGCATCCTCTGTACTGAGATTGTATATGGTGCGTACGACCTGCAGTTCCCTAACCTTGGTCAGTTGCGTGCCCTTTGGGGTCTTGGTCAACTCTACACCATATTCCAGGACATAATCAGTGCTGTCGCCGAAGATTATATTGTCCAGCACTACACGGTTATTGGGACATCCCTTGGAAAATTCCAGCACCAACCGGTCAAACTCTGGGAACTCATGGCTGACCACGTAAGTCTGTGTCAATCCAGGGACTGTATAATCTTCCATAGCCGCGTTATTGTAGTAGGCATGGAAGATAACTGTATCCGGCCAGTTGCGACCAAATTCCAGGGTTAGTCCAAAACACTTGTATGCCGCCTCCGTAGTTATTTCCACTGTGGGATTGTCCGTAAACAGCCCGTCTTCCTCGGCGACGGCCTCAGACACATAGCCCGTATTGAGATATGTGGCTCCATTGGTCGTCTGCCTGGGAAGGAAATACTGTGCGCCGGATGTGCCTGTGTAATCCTGACCAGGCAGGGCATACGCTTCCTTTTCCGCGTGGTCAAGTATGGCTGACGCATGGGAAAAGTATGTCTCGTTATCAGACGCCGCCTCCATATCCGGTACAAAACTGGACTTAAGGATTATCCTGCCGGTCCGGTCCTGGTACAGGATACATCTGCCGGCATTAGCAATCAGCTGCAGGGCTTCCTTATGCGCTACCACCGGCATCGGATTAACCACCAGAACGTCCTTAAGATATGGATCTATCCAGTAGTCCCGGTAATCCACCTGGGCATCCGCAAGGACATCCACAGCCATGTCATACAGGCTCATACCGTCCGGATGATACCGGCCACGGTAATATGTGCCGTCCATCCCCTCAAAACAGTCTGATGCCTGGAAGTCCATCTCCGTATCATCAGCTGACCATGATTTCAGTGCAAGTGACGTTCCCGGTATCCACTCAATCGTTCCATCATCCATGGCCTGGCCGTAAAGCGCCTCGATACTCTGACCAATTTCCAAGAAGTTCACTGTACTTTCTTCATTCTCCACATCATAGGCCCGGTCCTTATTATCCACCGTTACGGAAAAATCTATGGTTGTCAACTCCTCCGATATAGGACTGATATGTTCTTTTTTGGTTGCGGACAGTATTTTTTTGCTGTCAAAATAGATGCCTATGCCCATCGTTATTTGGTTAATGCGCAGTCTGCTCTGTCCATTGGCCATGACAGACGGCACAAAACGGAGGAAGGTTGCAGCCGGAAATATCTCCTCCGTTACATAATGCCCGCTGGCATTCCCGGTTATTTCTACGGTATTGCCATCTGATATGATACTGAAATCCACCGGATACGCCTTGCCAAATTCCACGGTCAGCCCTTTAATGTCGTATTGAACGGGAAACTGGATTTCAATTGCCCCCTGAAGGCCATCCGTCACGATTCCCTGGTTGAGCACCACGTCTGCTGCATCCCTGGGAAGGAAGTACATACTGCCATCCACCGTGGTATAATCCTGGTCACAGGTTGCATACAGCTCCTGTACCTTGTAGTTATCCATGGGCTTCACTAGGTCGGAATAATAAGTATACATATCCGGCTCAGGTATGTAGGCGGATGCCTGGGCCTGTTGGTTAATCAGGCCGATGGTGACACGCAGATGAGACAGTGGGTTCCTCCACTTCCTGCGCATCATGTCCTTATATTCATTACTTGCCGCCTGCACTACTCCATCACCCCGCAGTCTATCAGGTTCACCTTACAGTCTTTATACATGGTGGGCAGCCCATCCGGACCTATCTCGTCTATCTTGGCCGTCCGGTTCCCCGGATACATCCGCTCCGTCTTCCAGCAGTTGTTTTTCATGTCGGGAAACTTGACCGTCACCACAAACTCCTCAAACTCTTTAAGGATGCTACTCCAGGTCGCCGCATCCAGATAGGACCACTGCAGGCCGTCAATCTTATCCTGGTCACGGCCCACGCGCTGCCCTACGAATTCCCCCAGGGCATTCTTGCCCTGGTTCACGTTCGTAGCAATGGTTAAGCCAGGCCCCCGGTCATAGTTTGGATATTCATGTCCATTAATATAAATAGGCACTCCAGCCACCTCCTTACGTTGTGCGCAGCGTGTATCCGTTACGCTTATCCAGTTCCACAAGTTTCTTTTTGATTTCCCGGATATCTATGTTGACCGTTAAATCCATCTGTTCTATCAGGTCAATGATGCGCTGCAGCAGGTTTGCCATGATGGAAAGATACTGCTCACTCATGCCATTACTGCTTGTTTGGGACGCTAAAGCCACCGCCCGGTCCACCATTTCCTGCATCTTATCTTCAGGCGCCACAATCTCACCATAGTGCCGGTTATCACCAATCATGGCCAGCTGCGGGGTGTTGGCCCGGACGAAACCGCCTTGGGCCAACCGTGGAAGATGGATGTTCGGTATATTCGGGATAAAATCGGCGCCGATGCCCGGTATCTTATCCGCCACCTCATTTACGGCGTCTATCATGGCATTAATCGCATCAATAACCCTGTTGGCCATGTTCTCCACACCATCAATAATCATGTTGATAATGCCCTTTATATCTGCCCAGATACCGTCCCAGGTTTCTTTTGTCTTTTCCTTCACCGTGTCCCATGCGCCGGTAATCGCGTCTTTCATAGCCGTGAACTTCTCATCCACTGCCGTCTTGATTGTATCCCACAGGCCTGAAACGAATTCCTTAATGGATTCCCATATCTCGGATGTCTTACTCTTGACATTCTCCCAGGCCGTGCTGATGGATGTCTTAATGGCATTAAATAATGCATTGGCCAAGGACTTAAGCCAGTTCCAGATGGTATTCAGGAGTGCCTTAATTCCGTTCCAGATGGTGCTGGTTACCCCGGATATAGCAGTCCAGGCCAGGTTAACAACATTTTGAATGAATGTTACGGCGCCAGATACAAGCTCCTTCAATGCCTCCCAGATACCGGAGAATATCTCCTTGATTCCTTCCCAGGCAAGGCTCCAATCACCTGTGAACACGCCGACAATGAAGTCAATCACACCACCAAGCGCCGTGAGCAATCCCTCTATGATGCCGGAAACTGATTCCCAGAATCCGAAGAATGTGTCAATGGCATCCTGTAAACATGCAGCTATGACTGGTGCTACGTTGGTTATGAACCATTCAATGAATGGCTGTATGACTCCCGTCCACAATTTGGTGACCGCATCAGCTACTTTTCCACCAAACTCCAGGAACTTATCAATCAGCGGGCTCAGGTACTGGTCCTTAAATTCAACGAATCGGCCCGACAGGTTCTGCAATACTGGAAGGAAATATGTGTTGTAGACATCAAGCAACAGTGTTCCGATTTCCGTGAACCCTTGTTTGAAGGTTGCCAGCATTGGCGCCACATGTTCATCATATGTTGTGCCAATCTTTTCAAAAGTCTCCGCAACCAAATCTTTGATTGTAGAAAAGATAGGTTCAACCGCGCTGAATGTATCCTCCAGGGTTGTCCTGATATAATCCGCATTTTCTACGAATGGGGCTGTAATGGTGTCCAGCACATCTGTCGCAAATGTCCCAGCCAATTCCGTGGCTCCCATGAAGGCCTCGGAAAATATTCCGATAATATCTGCTGTAATCTGCTTCGCGCTGTTACTCCTGAGGGATGAAAATACCGTTGCAAGTGCTTTGGAAAAATTCCCGCTTATCTCCGCGATGCGTGAGCCAATATCAAACATGGACACAATATACTCAATGACACGGTCCTTATTCTGCTGTAGGAACAGGCTGATTCCACCCAGCAGGTTATCTGCTATGGATGCTCCTATACTGGCGGCAGAGCCAGCTATCTTACCCAGGTTAATAGCCAGGATATTAGCAAACCGGTTGGCAGCCTGCTCCACCTCTGGAGATGTAAATATCTCCGTCAGACTATCCTTGATGTTTTGGATAGATTCTTTCATGCTGTCCAGGACGCTGGTGTCGCCAAATCCAACCTTAAACCCTGCCATGAATAGGTTTTTGAGTTCCTTTGCCTTTTCAATCAGCCCGGCATACTTACTGTCCATCTCATCCACGGCCGATGTATCAAGTTCGCCCATGTCGAACTCATCCGCAGAGTACCCACCATCCGCACCGCCTCCGGAACCACCGCTACCGGAGTCTGTCTCCGGGTTGATGATATTGAGTTCATCAATGCCTGTGCTGACACTTTTCATGTCCTTGGCGGCCTTTTTAGCGGCACCTCCTGCCCCTCCGGCAGCTGCTCCGGCCTTGTCAGCGGCCTGTGCCACTGCCTCCATTCCTGCGGCGGCGGCAGATGCTCCTCCCGAGCCCTTCTTGCCTGTCACCATTTCGGTAAAAGCCTTAAAGGCATTGGCCAGGCTCATCAGTTTGCTGATGATACGGTTGATTACCTGTATGACCGGGGTCAGTACATTTATAAGGCCCTGACCGATTGTGGCTTTAAGGCTGTCAAATTGCAGTTTCAGAACACGTACCTGGTTTGCCCAGCCATCCGCTGTCCGGATGAAGTCCCCGGACGCAAGGGACAGCTGGTCCTGCACAAACTTATACCGCAGGGCCACCTTCTCAGCCTCAGACATCTTGGCCGTGACCTTACCATAGCCGTTCGCCAGGGCGTAACTGTCCAGGGCGCTCTGGGTCATGACGATGCCCAGGTCCTTAAGGGTCTCCGTCTCACCCGTAAATACAGATTTTAATTTGGTGTAGGCCTCGTCCTGGCTGATGTTGTAGAAGGATGCCACATCACCGGCCAGGCCAGTCAAGGTCGTGGACATCTCATAGGCTGCCTGTTCACCAAAGCCAAAAGCCTTGGCCATTGCCCCAAACGTTCCGGTAAACTTCTTGGCCATGGTCTCGGACAGGCCGAAGGAGGTTATAGCATTCTTAGCAAAGTCATCCACCTGTTTGGACATCCGTGGGAATGTGACATCCACCACATTCTGGACTTCCGCAAGGTCGGAACCCAATTCAATGCATTGTGCACCGAAGTCTATGATTTTTTTTACCGCAAATGCCGCCGCCAGGGCGGCACCTGCCTTTTTGGCCAGTCCCTGAATACCAGCCATCTGCTGCTTGAATTGATTCTGGTTGACCACAAGGTCAAGGCCAATCTGGCCTACGCTGTCAGCCACGGTACCACCTCCTATCCACACATGGCCGCGAACATCTTCTCCAGGTTGGCCATTTCCTTCTCGAAGGTTTTCTCATCCATTTCTTTCATTTCCCGGTTGCGCCAATCGTCATATATCCGGCGCTGGTCCTTTGTATAATGTTTGATGATATCCTTATCTGTTTCGGACCGGATGGCTACCACACGGCCTAATGCAGTCTCCGGGGACAGGCCGGCAATCAGTGCCTTGAATTCGTCCCAAGAGACTGACTCAAATTCCTTCGTTCGTATACGCAACCCGTACTGCGACAGGAAGCTGGAAACTATCAGGTCCCAGTCCTCGAACATGTCGTAGTACGGGTCACTGCTCTCCCGGGCTGTCTACCTCATCGGTAATCAGCTGTATGGATTCCATAATGACTGTAACCAAATCCTTAAATCCGATTTTCAGCTTTTCAATCTTCTTCTTGGACTCTTCGGGGAACATCAGGTTGTAGGCCTGCAGAACTTCATCCATTCCGGGGGCATCTGCCGACATCAGTCCCATGACCTTAAGCATGGTCGGGGCATCTGCATTGACCTCCAGCACCTCACCCTTAATGACAAGGGATGGATTTCCCTCAAAACTCAGCTTATCCGTGATATCTACTTTTCTCGCCATTGTCCAACCCTCCTTATACTGTTAACGATTGCGCTGGAGTGAAAGTTGGCTTACCATAACCCGTCACCTCAAACTCCAGACCGTCAATATTTGTCGTGTCACCACCTCCGGGCGTCGTCACATTAACGACTACGTCACAGGCCAGCTTTGCTCCACTGACCATGGTCCACTCAAACTTGGTCATCACGTCCTGTCCAAACTTCCACGCCAGGCCGGCAATATAATCATTCCCCGGGTCCCCAACCGACCGTTTTCCCTTGAAGCTGAACCCAAGTTTCTTACCGGTCATGGCAGCCTTGGCCCATCCGGCAGCATCCATGGAATACCACTCCTCAACGGTACCGTCTATGGATGGTGCAAAGTTCTCCAAATCGGCTGGCATCACCATCTGTTCATCTGTACTCTCAAGGCCCGCAGTGCCAAACTTAAACGCATTGTTATGCACGGGATACACTTTTCCCTTTGCTGCATCTGCCATCTCTTATACCTCACTTTCTCTGATATACAAAATCCAGCCATATCACATATTCGTAGACACCCTTATCATCCGTCCCCACGTCCACTGGTTCCGGGACCTGGAGGATGATGCAGTTGATGGGTGTATCCCCTATGGATAGGCTGGATACGTTTTTAAGTTTCTCATATAACTCATAGGCGGCCCGTTCTGATGCCTGCACATCCCTATCCCAATGGACCAGCAGTGATATACGCCGGACATCATAGCTGCTGTAATCATGGCCACCCAGCGCCATCACGGGAGGGCCGCTGCCCTGCCGGTGATACACGCCTATGGAATGGTCTTTCTTACTGTTCAGTTTCCCGATATAGACATTGCTGTCAGCTACAATCCCAAGGCCTCCTATGTATCCCCGGATGTCATCCAAGGTCAGCATCATACACCACCTACTTTCTTGTAAAACCGCTTAAATGCGTTCCTGGCAAAATCCTGGCTTACTCCACCAGGTAGCCACGGTTCGTACCATTCTCCGCCGGCAAACGGGTTCTCGTCCGTCTGGAAGTCATACTCTGGATGGTAATAGAGGCGGCGCGCATAAGGTGTACTTACTACCAGAGTTGCCTTCCCCTGTCTGGAATGGCTGTAATCCGCAAAGAAACTGTCCTCCTCTAGGCGTCCAGTATCAAATGGCATCACCTGCGCCTGCACCACCTCTGTGTGCAGGGCTTCCGCTGTCATTTCCAGGGCAGTCACTGCTGCCTGTGTCAGCTGCTTAATCCGCGGGAAGTTCATCTTTACAGTTGATTTAACCTGCATCAAACCACCTCCAGTTGGCAATAGTTCACTGTCCCGTCCGGATTCCTGGCCTTCATCCCCTGTTCAATCCTCCGCTCTTCCCCAAATATAGTAACGGTACCCCCGCTTAAGGTTGGGAAGTCTGGGGCAATGTCCCCAGGGAACATGGCTGTGCCGGTTATCTGCACCAGCTTCTTTTCTGTGGTCAGAATGGTCTTGGCCCGGTCCTGGAAGTTACATTTTAGGTCCAAGTCCACTACCTTCTCTGGATGGCCGCGGTTGTCTGTATCCTCTGATTCCAGATGGACGTGTATATCCGTCCTGCATAGCCGTTTTGGCACTAAACATGGGTATTTCATAGCCTCACCTCGCTAACCGGCAGCACAGACCCGTCTGGGACAGCAGAGCGTACACATCGCGCTTCATGGCTACACCCTTGTCTGTAAATACGTTCCAGCTGCTACCGAACTGTGCGGATACACCGTTGATGCTGTAGCCATGCAGGATGGTATTAATCTCGTCCGCGTTCTCATACTCAAAGTCCGCCTGCTGGCAGACCACTTCCTGTATGGTTTCCTGCTGGAAGGCCGTCAGATTAGAAAATCCCCGGCCTACAATCCGGTTGTAGGTCAGGGAATCAACGTGGCGGCTGGCCTGCTTAAGGGCCCTGTCCAGCTCATCCATGGGGATTACGGTCCCCTTGTATACATCACAGTAATATTCATATGTGACATAGGGTTCATAGGGCATATTACTCACCTGCCTTTTTACTCTCCGCTTTCTTTGCCGGTTCCTGCTTTGCGGCCCGGAGTGAAGCAAGTTCCTCCCTCAACGCTACATTTTCGGCATCCCTTTCAGCCGCCAGGTCCTGAAGGCGCTCAATCTCTTTCACTGCCTTCATGTGTTCATCATAAGGTATTGTCTTTCCGCGTCCATATGCGGTCACCTGGCCATCATCGCCCACAATATCAAAGCCAGCGTCCTGATAGGACTTCTGCTGGCTTTCATCAATGGTGTACTCTTTATTTCCCTTAACTGCTCTCATACTACCTCCTTACGCTCCGGCCGCTTCCACATTCATGGCACACCCATCAACCTTCTTTTCAAGAAGGAACAGGTCTCCGTAGCAACGGTTCTGATACAAATACCCATCTGCCGTCCTTGAATCTGTTCCTGGGGTAAACAGCTTGATATAGCTGTATTTATCCCGGCATACCACGCAAGAGGTATGAATCAGAATCCAGTTAATCTGCTTCGCATCAGAAGCAGCCACACATCCTGTAGTGAAGTCATACTTAGTCTTCATCCTGGCCGCAGGCACCATCTTAATGGTCACATCATCCAGGCTATGTACCTTACGATTGATTGTGGACGGGGACGTTACGGTCATGACCCTCTGAAGTCCTTCCGCCTCCTTCACAATCTTATTCATGGTTGGGGTGACATACAGCATTCTCCCTTCTTCCGGGACACCAGCCTCATCCATTCTCGCCATCTCCTCATCAAAAGCTTCCAGGAAGTTGGCTGCCGTGATGACATCAGTACTGATACGGCCAGAATAAGCGGTCAGTTCTGCATGAAGTTTGGAATAACGATAGGAATCTTTTTCCGGGATAGCCTGTTCGGTCTCAAAGGTGTTCTGTATGTTTGCTACGGATAAGGTCAGGTTTGTTTCGTCAATGTCCATGGGGTCAATCCAGAACTCAACATCCCTGTCGTGTTCCAGTTTCTTTGCCTCCCAGTCATTACTGAGCGTTCCTGAGTTAAAGCCTGGTGTCCGGGTATGGTCTTTGTATCCGGTCACTGCCATCCTCGGAAGCTTGATGGTCTGGGCGTTAATGAATTTCACCTGCTGATTGCTCTGTGTCAGTGCATCAGAGCACAACTCCTTTGCATATTTCTGCTGGAGCAGCTGTGTAAAGGTTGTTGCATAATCATATACTGCCATTTCTTAATCCTCTCTTTCATTAAAGTCCGAACGCCTTTTTAAGGGCGTCATCCGTTGTCTGGGTCTGTTGCTGCCCGCTGGCTGCGCCCACCTGGATGAATCCGCTGGATCCTGGTGTCTGGGGTTTCAGTGCCGGCACGTCCTCCAGCACCTTGTTCAGGGCTGCCTTAAGTGCCTCATCATTGATTTTCCCATCCTGTCCCATGACCTGACCTAAATCAGCCATCTTGAGGACATAAGGGATTGTCTTGGCGTCAATTCCCAGGGATACTGCGGCCATGGTTGCCGCGGCCTGCATCTGTGCCTGTTGGGCGAGGGCCTGGGCTTGGGTGGCCTGCTGCTGTAACGCAGCCACATCTGGTTGCGATGCCGCCTTCTGCTGCTTGAATGCAGCAATCGCCTGCTCTACTTCTTCCTGGCTGAGTCCCTGCTGCTTGAAGTAGGCTTTCAGGGCCGTGTCCTCCTTAGCTGCGAGGGTTCCCTCCAGCATCTGCTGGATTTTGGCATAATCAATTATTGGGGATGCCGCCTGCTGGCTGGCCTGGGCTCCCTGCTGCTGGGTCTGTGCCCCTCCCACTCCCTCGCCGCCTGCCCCGCCTGCGGGCTCTGCAAATAACTGTAAGTTCATTGGTAACATGTCTCTCATCGTCAATACCTCCATTTTAAGGGTGTCACCCTGTGATTTTCGTTTCATCCATTGTCATCAGTGTCACTGGCCATGCAGCAGTTTAAAGCCATGCTCGTGTTTGGGCGTAAAAATAGCACCCAGGATAATCCTGCGTGCTTACTCCTCAATCTTATCAGTCAACAAACATCCAGTCCTCCGCCAGCATATCTGCCTGACTTGCCAGCCATCCCATCTGTACGCCGCTCGTGCCAACAAACGCTATGGCTTTATTTCCGATGGCATCATGCGTGCAGTTTACAATCTCGCCATCTGCATTTTTATAGCTGATACTGGTTGCCAGTTCGATATACTGGTTTTTCCCATTCCATCCCTGTCTTTTAACTTTTAATCCGCGTTTCATGTATTTAACGGCATCGCCGAAACCAAAGGTGGCAGTTCCACCCAAGATGGGTGTGTTTTCCCCATTGGCGACATCCCATTCATCCGACAGCACATTCTGCAATGTATATTCCACTCTTTGTGTTTCGCGAATATCAAGCCGCTGATTATCCTTTGTGTACATGACGACGGTTTCCTTCTTCGGGTCCCAGCACCAATACCCTCCCCAGGACGGGAGTTTCATTGGGATACCTTTTTTCATCTGATTCAGTGCGTCCAAAAAATTCATATGTTTCCCTCTCTTTCCGTTGCGATATCGCAACAAATAAAATACCACCGGCCATTAATGACTGGTGGTTATAATCCCGGTATTGTATCCTTTATTCCTTTTGCAAGGTTTGCTGCTTTCTTCATCAAAGTATTTTCTTCCAGATATTCAAGGCCCTTCAACGTAATCTCAGGCCTTGTCAACGCCACCCTGGGGTATCCGCAGTCAAAGGCATTCCATGTCTGCCCACCTGTAATATACCCTTCATTCAACAGCATGGCCATTATACGGCTCCATTTCGGTACAGACAGTTCGAGTCTTTCAGCAGATAGGATTTCCCTATCTATTTCCTCGCAGTCCATTGATTTCTGAAGGATGCGGAGTATCTTATAAATCAACCGGAAATCATCCATACATACCCTCCTTTATGGTTACTGGGATTTTTCATGCTCCTCGACAATTTTCCTTAACTGCTCTTTCCATTCCTCCAGGGTGTATTTTCCACCAAGGCAGAAAGAAATATCCTTAAGCTGTCCGGTAATTGCGTATACCTTCCGTCTTAATGCCTGAAGTTCCTCATCGTTCCGCATCCGGTTCTTGAATTCTTCCTTCATCATTGCTTTATTCACCTACAACTTTCAAAAATGCAAGATATAATTCACCCAACTCCTCTTTGAGGAATTTAACCGTTACATCATCCCCTTGGTAAAGGGCAGTGAACACGTTTGCAAACACTTCCAACTCTGAATACCCTGGGATACCAATATATTGTGATTCATGATAGGCATCGCCCACTATCACATTATCTGTCAGGCACCCCAGTATATCGCTGATGAGGTTATTATACTCCAGTTCTCCTCCAGGAGCAAATAATTTATTATATCTATCCGCATCTTTCAGCAACCTTTTCTCTGATTCTAAAATAGCATCCGTAAACTGTACATTCATTGGGCTTCCAAACTCGTTGTGGTCAATCCGGTGCGCCAATTCATGTATCATGACCTCTCTATAGTCATAATATTCATACAACGGATGGGCTGGGTTAACTACAATTGTGTCTGTATCCGGGTCATACGCATACGCATGTTCAGCCGTCTCCTTAAGCACAACAAATTCATCCTCCGTGTATTTATCGACTAAATCTATCATTTTCTCAGGTGTATCATCCCGATACACCTTTATCTCATCTGAAACCGTGTATCTCTCCCCTGCCTCCCCCTCCCATTTCTCGGATTTCTGTTTATACTGCTTCTGATTTTCTGGTGACAAAGAATATTCCGCCAGCCGCCCATATTTCTCTACCTGCCTTGAAGCATACTTCCGTTCAGCCTCCTGCTGATTGGCCTGGCCGATGTCTTCCAGTTCCTTTTCACTCCAGATATCGTCCGCCGTGGAAATGCCGGGGAAGTACGTTGTGTGGCTGTCCTTGCATCTGGGATGATACAGGCCGGCCGCAACGGCCTTGCTCATGAGGGGATACGGACCATCGGATTTCTTTCCGCCGGACCAGACGTCGTCAATCAGGACCTTACCGACAAATGGCAGGCACTTCGGACACGGGTTCCCGCGCTTGCTGACAATCACGGTAGTAATCCCCCATTCTTGACGCTTCTCTCCTTCTCCTTGCAGATACGCCCGCTTGGATGCCGTCCGGATGGCCATGTCGGCATAATCTGCCAGGGTATGACGGGCACCATTGGCATACTCTACACAGTTAAGGCCCCGTGAGAGCATGTCCCTGGTAGCCATGTCCACTGCCTTCTCGTAGGTTCCTGCACCGGTATTGGCATAAACCTGGGCATTGAAGATTGCCTTACGATAATCATCATTAGCTTTACGCAGGACAGCCGTCTCCGCCGCTTCCATGTCGTGGGTAGTGGCCTCGATCAATGCTTCCAGCTTCCGTTCATTCAGTTTAAAAAACTCGGCGGTGGCACCTTTGCTGATTTTCCTGGCTGGAAATCCTTTGCGAATGGCGTTCAGTATCTGGATTTCCTGCTGCATGTTACCTTTTTGCCTGGATATCCGTATCAGCTCACCTATTTCCTTGTTGAGATTCTGAAACTGCTTTCCATACCGTTTTCGGTTATCCCTCTTATACTTTTCCAGGGCCTTAAGCTGCTCTGCCTGCCACATGGACCACTCAATACCCTCTTTGGTTTCCTCGGCCCGATGTCGGTCCATATTGCGTATCATAGACTTGATAAGTTCATCCTCTATGGCTTTGAAGGCGGCGCCGATATCGTACTCATTATGTTGCACTCATCAGCGCCCCTTCCGCTCCAGGCGTGCCTCCTTCTGACAAATACACTCCCTTATTTGCATACACATTGAATCCCTGCGCCTTGAATTGCCGTGTCAACGCCTTGAGCTGGGTCACGCTGCTGCATTTATCGCAACGCAGTTCCGCGTACCCCTGCTTCTCAATTGCGTAGATACCCAGTGGTACCTGTTCCTTTGCCACCTGCAGCAGTCCCTGGTACTCCTTCTGGCTCATCTGATACAGACGGTTCATTACCTTGACCTTCATCTGGCTTTCCTCCCTTCATGTTAAGTTGAAAACTGCCAGCAGCCGTATTGATTCCGGGTTCTTCCACTTTCGCAATGCCCTGCTCTGCCTTCAATCGCGCTATCTCCTCTTGTTTCCATGCATCGTCCTTGCTATCACCATACAATTCCTCCACCTGAGCCTCGATGCTCATCATTGGAACGCCGGGACGGGCCTTGGCCAGGGTCTCCACCTGGCTCTCAAAGGATGGGTTTGCATACTCACCGAAGGGGATATCCACTTTGACCTCCTCCACCCCCTTACCATGAAGGATATTGCAAGCGTTGATTGCCGCGCTGACCAGCTCCGGAAGAGTCTCCTGCAGAGCCTCCACAATAGCATTCCGGGTGTACAGGGTAGCTTTTTCCTTTTCGCGCTGCGCTTCGGCGTTGTCCAGCTTCTTGACATCAATCCCCAGAGTGGATGGGCTGATAACGCCCTGCAGGCACAGGTCCAAAGCTGTACAATAGGACGCCAGATAACTATCGTGGGGGATAGTTGGCTGCACCACATTGACCTTGTTATCTGCATTCTCTGACATATCATTATCAGAAGCAAAATATCGGTCGTCAAATGGGTTCGGCCGGATGACCTTCCCTGTCTCCGGGTCGTGTGGCACCAGGCAGTCCGGTATGTACGTCTTGGCCCGACCAGCACGCAGCGCATCCATCCACTGGGACCAGGCCTCGTCAAAGGCATCAAAACTGTCCAGCTTACCGTCAAAGATGCTGCCACCGCGTCCCTCGTATTTGGTGGATTCATAGACTTGCAAGGGTACGGCCAGCATGACTGTATCATCAAACTTCGTATCTTTTATTCCCTTTGTGGCATCGATGGCATTAAGGGGCACCGACGTGTCACCCTTATACAACTCGTTACGTATATAGCCGTATCCATAATGCTCATACAGGACATACTGCTGATACCCGGATTTGTAGGGGGTCTTGAAAACAACTTCCTTCACCCGGTCCCGGTTTCGGACAATCTCAACCCGCTCCCCTGGATACCACTCCAGGATTGGATACTCACTGACGGTCGTGTCAACCGTGACCTTGAAGGCGCCGTCCCCGATGTACAGGACCTCCTTCAAGGCCTTCTCCAGCTTACGAGTGAACTTATTATCCTTTGCAATGTCCTCCCACAGCTGCCGCTGCTGGTCGTTACCTGCAAAATCAAAATCATTCATGTCATCCAGGACAATGCCTGACAGGATACGGATAATCAGCCCGGGCAGGCCGGTATGTATCTTGCGCATCTCCATACCCGGTGTACACCTGCTGGCCCAGAACTTGTATCTGTCAGCGTACTCTGGAGCCTGCTGATACATCTGCTCCAGCTCGTTACCATCACCACGGTACCAGATGCGATTTCGGATGGCATTGGTCTCGAAGTCCAGGACCTCGTTAATCTGGATGCAGTTCCCGCTGGCCGGTACCACATTCAGCCAGCTGCGGATGCCCCGCTTGATAGTCTCACTCATGTTGTTCAGCCACCTCATTTCTTCTCAGCCTCCTCGAATCCAATCAGGTTCCGGTATGGTATCCAGGCATACTGATTGGCATTAATGGTATGGTCGTTCCTGTCCTCCGGCTTGTCCTTCTCGTCATCCCAGGAGTACCGGTCCAACTCGGACAGATGCTCCGCACAGGTATCTACTACTAGGTAACACCCCTGCTGTATCCAGCCCAGCTGCAGGTTGATACGGTCGATGATTCCCAGCTGCTTGTACGCATCCCAGAAGTTATACAGACAGCCCTTAAGCCGCTTGTATTTGCGTAGCTCCGTGATGGTCGCCTGGTCCGCATTGTCTATATACACATCCTTGGCAAACCCCCAGTCCTTGCGGCACTGCTCCAGAAAGGCCACGAACTTGACTGCTGTGTCACTGGGGGCCAGTGGGACATCCAGTTTGGCGTTGTTGTAGACCTTCTCAGCCAGGGTAACAAGCTTTCTGTCCTCCGTGATGCCCTGGAATATCATAGCTATGGTATCTGGGGACTTAGAGGAGTAGGATGTGTCCAGGGCGGCAGTGAACTTTTTGAATTTCAGTGCCTTGGCCTGCTTGACTGTGATGACATGCTTAGACCGCTCGAAGTTGCTGAAGATCAGGCCGGTTGCCTTGCCTCTCAAGCCCTGGATCTTGTTTTTCCAGATCTTTGTGCCCTTCGGCGTGTTGGTCATGATCTGGTCCAACTTCTCCTTGGACAGGCCCAGATTATGGGCAAAAGAAAAGAACCAATGCACCCAACCGGGTTTTGGTTCCTCCTGTAATTCATCCATTATCTCTTTTGGTGTTTCATCTTCCCACTCAGGCAGTGGCCTGGAACAGTTGATATACTCCTTATACACATCCAGGCCCGGGTCATCCGGGTTGAGCGTGGCCATCAGGTAATCGCTTCTCATGGCGGCCTCACGCACAAACTCTATGTCGGCCGTGTTAATCTCATCAATGTACAGGCATCCGTACTGGCCGCCCAGGGCATCCTTCCACTTGCGCTTGTTGCCGTAGCCGACAACAAAGATTATCTTATCGCCGCCGGATGTGTGGAATAGGATGTGAGGCATGTTATATCCACCGCCGCCGTTGCCTTTGTACTCCACCAGCACGCCGAAGTCATCCAGGATGCCCAGGTCCTTCTGGATGATGTTCTTCTCGGCGGCGCCGGTGTCATCCGCAGCCAGGATGTGCAGCTTTTTGGGCGATTCCGCTACCTTTAGCATGAATTTGAATAACCCCACCGTGGTCTTGCCGGCCGCCGTGGTACCCTCCAGGAACTCCACCGGGGCATCACAGCGCAGGAACGCCTTGTACTTATCCGACAGCAGTAATCTACCCGCGCTCATTACCCACCACCACGCATCTGCTGGAGCAGGTCGTCAAGCTTGGTCTTTTCGGTATCCAAGCCGCCGGACAGCTCCACCTTATCCTTAAACATCCCCAGATGGCGCCCCAGGAGCTCCAGGGCTCTTACCCTGTCATAGGTTTCCACGTTTATCCCAAACTTAGTTTCTTTGATTGCGGAGATAGCCGCCCGCTTCTCCTCTGGCAGTTCTTCAGTCGGGATTATTCGAACCACATCCCTTGTCTGCATCTGACCGGTATCTGGATCCACCACATAAGAGTTGTTCCGGATAACCGGCTCCCGCACAACATGTGCAAAATCGGTGCCGTTTGCACTGGCAATCTTCCGCAGCTCCTCCAGCACCCAATCTTGGGTAATCTCAGTACGCTTTTCCCGGTCCTTCATGCGCTCCTGGATATATTCCGCAACCTTAGTATTTCTTAGCAGCTTACTACCGTTGACCGCCGCAGCCTCATCCTTCTTGCAGCTCGGATACGCAACCTTGTAAGCCCTGGTGGCATTCAGGCCAATCAAGTATTCCTCACAAAATCGCTTCTGTTTCTTCGTCAATCAGGCTCACCTTCTTTCTGCGCAGGAAAAAGCCTCCACATCTCGGCGGAGGCCCTTAAGGGGAAAATCAATGTCAAATGTATCTGTCCGAATAGCGGGGGCAGGATTTGAACCTGCGACCTCCGGGTTATGGGCCCGGCGAGCTGCCAGACTGCTCTACCCCGCATCAATACCGGCTCGTCACCGGTATGTTCCAACTCACACCGCGGTTGGCTTACGGATACCTTGCACCAGTATGGTATCAACTGGGAGCTGCTCTCTATCCGATTTGCGAAGCTATGAAGAGACAGGAGAACGTCAGCTTCTAATTAGCCACCAGGGTATGGCACCTGGCGGCCGTTAATCAATGTGGGAGGAGGAAACGGCTCTTACACCACTTCCAGCCTATACTATAACATTTTGAAAACGAACAGTGCGAACAAAACGAACAAACATTACTTTTCTTCCATAAATCGCTGAAATTCCATTCTCACGCTGTCCGCTGTGGCCTTTCTTCCCAATTTAATCGCAACTTCACTCCAGGACATCTTCTGAAATATCGCATATCTAATAATCCGCTGCATCCTCTGAGGTATTGCATTCATCCAAGTCTCCACCCGAACCTTGATTCTTTCCGCATCCGCTTTTCGCTCCTCTAACAGATGCTCATAGGTCTCCAGTGCTCCTGGCTCGCTCACAACCGAATAGGCCATCCCCTGAATCTTAAAGCTCTGGGCCGTATAAGGGAACTCTTTCATGGACCCATGAACTCTGTCCTGTAAAATAGTCTTACGCTGCCGCTTAACCCTCCGTATATCTTCCTCAGTTTCCTTTATCAGCTCGCAGGCGTCTATGTATTGGCTCAAAATATCCTTGTCCATCGGCATATCCTTGTCCATCGGAATCACCTCCCCGTCAGTATTCCCACCAGAGTACAGTAAAAGATAACTGCACAGACATCTTTCTTTCGACAATAGTACCATGCCATCAGAAGATTCCCCAACAATACAGTGGTTCTAATTATTTCAAATATTATTGGCTCCACCTCCAAACTCTCTTTTATACCACATCCGCAGCCTTGCCAGCTGTACCCTCACGGGCGGCTCCCGCAGCTCCGGAACCGGGCACAGGCTGGTGTACATGTAGGCCGGCGCCGTCCGTATGCGCTCCTTGATTGCCTCGTCCGTTTGGGCGGCCAGAGCCTTGCTGTGGTCGATGCGGCTGACCTTGGACTGCTTACTGCCTCTCTTTATCATAGACATCCTCCACCCATTCCAGTGGTTCTCCACAATCTTGACAATAGTCTTGCCCCATCTCAACCTCGCCGGCACAGTTAGGACACTCATACATAATGCCATGTTCCATTTCAAGCTTTATTTTAGCCATCCTTCTTGTCCTTTCAAAATCACACAAATGTCAGTTTTGATTTGTAACAATATTTATCATTAAACAACATTGTCATTGAACTACTTTTTTCATATAATATTGTAAAGAATGCCTTGGAGACTAAAGTGCTTAACCATCAATATACTAACTCACCTTCCTATTTCTCAGGAGATTCCTACCCAAGATTCCAATCAAATGTGGCGACTGATTACGGACCAAATCCATTTACTATTAATATTAACAATGCTGCTATGAATAATGACACATTTCGCACTGCCTTATGGACAGGTAACAACCTGCAACTTACTCTGATGAGCATACCTACTGGTGAAGAAATAGGCGTAGAGATGCATCCAAACGATGATCAATTTTTGCATATTGAATCTGGTCACGGGGTTGTCCAAATGGGTAGGCAAATGGATAATTTAAATTTTCAACAACCAATCTTTGTAGACAGTGTCATATTCGTTCCTGCCGGAATATGGCACAATATAATAAATACTGGCGATATTCCATTAAAATTATATTCGATTTATGCACCGCCTCATCATCCCTGGGGCACTGTTCACCAAACTAAGGCTATCGCTGAAGCAAATACAAATCATTATTGATTACAACCTCGTCAGTTCTCCAATAGGGACTGGCGAGTCTTTAATATACCACAAATCTATAAAATCCTAATTCTAGTTACAACCTTTTTTCACCTTCTGAATCTCTTTCAGTTTCTCAATCAATAATCCCCGGTTCGTCTCACAATCCCGGAATAACTTCCCATCCCGCAGCAGATAGTACTCATGCCGGCCGTAACCATCATGATATTTGGCCTCATAGCTTCCTGACGCATATCCATCGAATATCCTTGCGTGATACACCTTGACCACCATGCTGGTGCCGTCCTCCAGGTCATACCGATAGTACCGTTCCCCGGTCTGTTTCGTCTCAATCCATAACGGCCACGTCTCATATGCATCCACGAAGGCAGCCCGTTGGTCATTGTTCTTTAGCACTGGCAGTTCCGGCTGCTCTGGCCTCGGCGGCGGATTCACGATGTCATCCAAATCGCATACATAGCTGGCCAGGGCACAAACCTTTAGTTTCAGCCGGCGGATATAGATGTCATTTTCGTCTACCCCACATTCCAGTCCTGCCTTAAGCAGGTTTTTCGCACGTTCCAGCTCATCCTGGGCAATCTGCAGCTCGGTCATGGGTTCCTCCGGGGCCCGGATGTCATCCTCCGTTTCTGAAATCTCCGTGAATTCACCATCAATCACGGTATCCTGGGATTCCGGCATGCCAGGAACATCGTCTTCATGTTCTGATGCCTCATCCTCAGCGCTTCCCAAGAGGCTGAGTAATTCCTTTACGTACTTGCTCCAGGTCAAGCTCAGAAATGTCTCGCACATATTATCCTGGAAATGAATCCGTTCCGGGCCGCATTGATAAAAGCCGTACTCCGTTGACCCGCTGTCATGGGGTTCTCCGTAATTGATTATCAGCTCCTGCCTCAGCAGTTTCACGTTCCCGTCATTGACGGCCTGCGCACACGGCTTGGACATGTGATGCTGATAGAAGTCCAGAACACATTCCTCCTGGGAAGGGATGGCTGTTTTCCCCTGTTGCACATCTGCGGCTTCCAGTAGCGGACAATCCGGCTCTGCCTTTGGGGTTTCCAGATGCTCCGGGCGCCGCTGCGAACTATAACATTCCAACTCACAGTCACCGCGCCTGACGCATTCCCAGCAGCACACCCGGCTGCAGTCCTCCCCGGTTCCCGGGATGAGCTTATGGGCCTCCTCCAGGGTGCAGTCAAATTCCGGCCGGTGGATGCACTTCCCGGACTTCTCTGGATGAGCCTGTTCTGACTTTGGTAGTTCCGGCTCAGGCTCCGGTTCAACTTGTGGCGTCACAAGTTCCGGCTCCGTCTTTACTCTGTGTCGGAATTGGTATTCTTCCTCCAGACGGGTATTTTCTACGTCGAATACGGTCCGTCCCGAATCCGTGTAAAAAACTGTAACGTCCTGCCGTTTAAGAACTTTGTATGATAGTCCAAAAGCAGTAACTTCACACTCTTTTTCGGGCCTGGCATATCCGGCATCCAGGTATGCTCCTACAACCACGGCAAGGGCGGCACCATACGCATTGTCTATCGTCCTGTTTCCAGCAGTGAAATGTATTACCTCCGGCTCTCTTTCAGCTCCTTCATCCAGTTGCGATGTTACAACTTTCCCGCTCAGCTCTCCCTCATGTTCCTTCAGCTCTGGTTGTAATGTCACAACTTCTTTTTCCAGCTGAGGTTCCGGCTTCCGGATAGCCTGCAGCTGCTTCACTGTCATATCCGGATTAACCAGGGTCCGCTGTTCTTCCGTCAGGTAAGCCAGCTCCACCAGCTGGGAAATTTTATACTCCCTATACTCTTCCGCCAGCACCGGGCTGTTCCCGTCCTTACTCAACTGATCATTGACCTTGATGCACCGGCTGGCCCATCCCTTATCCCGGTCATATTTGTCACGGACGAATTCCTCAAAATTCTGATATCCAGCCTCCTGGAAGAGTTTTCTGTCTCGGATGGCCTTAAGATAAAACCCAACCAACCGCTATGTAATTCCTGACTGAGGCCCACATATTGGTTTCTATACCATCCATGGCCTGTGCCAGGGTCATGTCACGTTCATACCACTGCATTACTTCATTCATCGCGGCCCTCCTACTTCATCGTCTCATATATCCACTTCTTCTCATTCCACGCAACAGCCACCGGCGCCCCGCAGTCATAGCAGTCCACGTCAAATTCAGTCTCTGTCATGTTGGTCAGATACCTGGCCTGCCTGCCGCATTCACATTTCATGTACAGCGGAACCATACGCTCCATCCTTGTCACGGCCCCGCATTCACACCGGTAATGATTCAGCCGTGTCTTGGCACAGAATCCCCTGGTCTTTCCACAGGCAGGGCATTTCATGTACAGATACCCGCCATACCCTGCGGAGATGATGTTAGGCGCCGGTTCTCCGCCTTCCTTTTCCGGAATCTCTGCTGCTTCCACCACCGTCTCAGCCTCCTGTCTTTCCTGACCTGGATAGACTGTTTCTGTCGATTCCTGAACCGGTGCCACAGCCACGCCTTCCTGCAGCTTCTGTCCCCTGCTTCCAATCAGCCACAGTGATTCTGCCAATTTGTGGAACGCCGTCCGCGCCTGGCCCTCCTCCATGTCCATCACCATATATGCTCCTGGCATTGATATCCTAACTTTCATCCTGTTCTCTCCTTCCCACCGGCATGCATCCGAAATGAATGTGGAGCTCCGTCCGCCGCCTTGTCTTGATATACACATGATCCCCGCTTATCTCCTGTCCGCACTGGCTGCAGATATAGACCTTGGGTTTTTCAGTTGTTTTCTTTTCTTTCCCTCTAGGCACCTTTGTCCTCCTCTTCTGCGGCTTCTAAAACAAGTTTTCTTAATTTCATAATGCCTGCTATGACGCTGCCATAGCACTTTTCCTGATACAAGGCTTTGCTGATTAATTCGCACATCCCCGAATCCGCTACAGCCTGGTTGATTTTCTGCAGGCTATGCTCTGCGTCTGACCATTTTATATACAGGTTTCTATGCACTACTTCATGAATGATTGCTTCCGTCATGTCCTTTAGTTCCTGCCGAAGGTTGTTGTATGCCATTCTGTGTTTTGTCCGGAGGATTTCCAGTGGAACATTATCCTCATTCTTTTTAAGTTTCCACAGCAGGTCTTTATATCCTTGGATATCAACACTGATAATCTCTGGCATTTCCTGACCGAATGATTTTATGAACATGTATTCTGAGATATACAGCCAGTCATCCACCTGCTCTTTGTTTTCAAATTCTGGATAATGCCCCGGAACCATTCGTATTCCGCTCTCCCATATCTTCCTTTCGGCATATTCTCTTACTTCGTCCGTCATGATTTCCTCCAAGTAACCACTTTTCATGGTTACAGTAACCATCTTTTTATACTCATTGGATACCGCTCAAACCCTCATAAAATAAGGCTTTGTCAGCCACGGTAACCAAAGTAACCATGTTTTTAGGTTCCCTTACGCGCGAGGCATTTTTTCTAAATCTTTGTTAAAATATATACAAAGATTGTAAAATATTTTTTCTGTATATAGATAGGGTTTTTGGATGGTTCCATGGTTACTCACCCCTAAAAACACCCGCAAACCCGCATGAAACCTAGCTTTTTGCGGTAACCATGCCTTGGTTACTCCATGGTCCCTGTCAGTTGAACGGCAGCCGTTCCTGGCCGTCATCCTCTATTTTCACAAATCCATCCCTGTCCGTGTTGTCATTTAACTTGAGAAAAATGCACCGTATCTTATTCCCATTGAAGCTTTTCACCTTGTCCATCCGTTTCCCGCTCCCTTCCACCTGGATAATGCCCTTCCGGTTCGCCCAGGACAGGAAAGATGTACGCGAAAACCCGCCTTCCTTGCACAAAGCCGTAAAGGCCGTGGCATAGATGATGGCATATCCATTCTCAATCGTGCCCCACTTTTCCACGTTCTCCACTTTACCGTCAAATCTGGCCGGATTCATAGCCACCTTGTCCAGCACGTACTGGTAGCACCTCTCATTGTCGGACAGCTCATCACGGTCCACCAGGACCTCTCTGGCCTCCTCCAGACTTATGTACTGCCCGTCCTTGAACAGATAGTCCGTGGCCAGCTTGTCGGCCGTCAGGATGATTGACAGGGACAGGCTCTGCTTCTGCATCTTCTCATCATCTGCCAGCTGGCGCAGGAAGCCCCGCTGTATTTCGCGGATCTGCTCAACCCCAATGTCTTTGACGACATCCACAAACTCCTGGCCGGCATGGCCATAATTGTGTTTGACCAGCTCCGCAGTGGCCCCAGGATCGTCAAAAACCCGCTGACCGCACTCAATTTCCAGTATTCGGTTGATAGCGCCACCCTGGGTCACATAGGAGCTCAAAGGCCGTTCTCCATTGGTCAGAATACAGTTCTTCCAGTGGTTCTCCCGGTTCAGTCCCAGCTCCTTGTTGGAGCGGGTTTTGCCCTTTCCGGAGCACAGGTCATAGACCAGCCCCTCAAAGTTGTCCTCTATCTTCCGGTTCTTCTTGCTGGTATCATCCAGAATGAGGGGCAGGTTATTCAGCAGGTCGCAGATTGCTTCCAGCCCGACCTCTGTCCCCTTATAATCCTTAATATAGGCGCTCTCGTCCGGATCCGCCCAGACAGACGCAGCCAGCATCAGATCCACTGTCTTTCCACCTTCCGTTTCTCCCCAGAGGTCCACAAAGTACGGCAGACCGCCCAGGAGCTGCACCAGGACACTTGAAAAGGATGCCGCCAGCATAAACTTAACCTCCAGCCGGCCAATCCGGCGCAGCTCCAGCACATGCTCATACCACTTATTACGGCTTCCGGATGGCCCAATGCTCTCCGCTATCTGGCGGAACCGCACGTCCCCATCGAACACAATGTCCGTGTCATAGGGCAGGAACCCACCGCGGATCCATCCCAGCTTGGACGTGGAATACTGAACCGCTATATGCTCCTCGTTGGCGTTCTCTACATCAGCCAGGTAACGCACCAGGTATTTTGCATTCTCGCTGGTGACCGCTATCCCACGACCAGACAGGCTTACTATCTTATTGGCGGACGTAACCATGGTTTTAGGCACAATGATTTCGTCCCAACGCCCGTTGCGTTTGTAGGCCAGCTTTATCTGCTCCTCCCCAGTCTCCAGGTTCTTCAGCCGCTCAATGGGCAGGATAGGATGATAGCAGGCCAGGATGTCCGTGTATCCCGTGGTGGGGTTCCGAAGGAATATCCCTCCCTCGCCGGCAATCCACTCTTTACACTGCATCCGGTCATAGGGTCCATCAAAATTGGTCCATTGCTCCAGCGTGCAGGGCTGGTTTTTCTTATCACGTTCCCGGCGCCGCATCTCCCGCTCCACACGTTTATATGCCTTGACCAGTTCCTGGAACTTCTTTTTCACCCCCAGCTCTCCGGCCCGGTCCTCCAGTGACAGCAGCAGCCTTGACTTGTACAGCTCGTCCTCCTGGTCAAACACTTCTGTCAGCACATCATCCGACAATACTGTTTCAGCCGTCAGCTCCTTCAACGGCACCATGCTACCACCTCGCTTCCAATCCGCTTAACTCTGCCTGCACATACAGCTGGTACTGCAGGGCATTGTAACAGTCACACCAGGTATCGCTTAGCGGCTCTGAATGCTCCATATAGGCCCTGTAGATGCTTATGAGAATGTTGTTCAGCCTGCACTTCTCCCTGCCCCGCTCTGCCTCCTTTTGACGCATAATGCGCTGCTTCCGTGCCTGGTAGACCGCCAGCCGACTTGAAAATGTCGGCTCCTTATATTCTCCTCCAAGTCGGTGGAATGCCTCTTTGAAGGAGACATCATCTATCATCATAACGAAGTCAAAGATATCACCATGCTTGCCGCAGGAATGGCAGTGGAAGTCCCGATCATATACCTTGAGTGATGGCGTTCTATCGCCTTGGTGGAACGGGCAGCTAATAAACCCAGCCCGGTTGGGCTGGAACCCATACCGCTCCACCACATTCCTCATGCTGTATGTTGCCTTAATTTCCTCACTGGTCATGGCAATCACCGCCCAGCAGCTCTATGATCCGTTTCCCAGTGTCCTTCTTCTCGCAGAACAGGAACCGGCAGCCATACTTGCGTTCAAATGTGCATAGAATTTTATAAAGCTTATCCCCGGTTGTAGCCTTCGTCTCCCGCTCCATCCATCTGCCTGTATGCGGATCCTTATATCGTTCTACCCGTCTGGGATTCCTCCACCATATCACATCCTCCAGGCATTCAATCCCCCGGCCGTGTTCACACAGAATGATGATTTCAATTCCATGTTCCCTGGCCCGCAGAATTTCATCGCGGAACCGGTTATGCCCCTGGCAGACGTTCCCGCACAGCTCCGTCAGGTCCTGTTTCCGGTCTATAATCAAACGGGGGTTATCATAGTTCATATAATCCCCGACATATAACTTTGATACGAAATGGTCCACACCCTGGCGGTCAAACTCCGCCACAATCTTCCGGATGGCCCGGGCCTTCTCGCGGCTGTCAATCTGTATATTCAAGCAATCACCTCTGTCTAATTAAACGGCAGTCCTTCGTCCTCCACTCCATCAGGAATGTTCATAAACCCATCACCAATCGCACCGACAGGGGCCTGTCTCTGAGACGAAGCTGCCTGCGTATAGCCGCTGCCTGTATCAGATGATACGTTCCTGCTGTCTGCGAATTCCTGGTCATCCAGAATGACATCCGCGGTATATACTTTTTGGCCCTCTTTATTCACATAGCTGCCTGTCTGAAGCCTTCCGGAAACAAGGACACGCATTCCCTGACGGAAATACTTCTCCGCAAACTCCCCGGCCCTGTCAAATGCAACGCAGTTAATAAAATCTGCCGCCTGATCGTTGTCCTGGTTCCTGCGTCCTCTCCGGTCCACTGCCAGCGTATACTTCGCAATCGTCATGGAGCGCTCGCCCTGCGAATATCTGATTTCCGGGTCCCGGGTCAGCCTTCCCATAAGAATCACTCTATTCATTTTTCGATTCCTCCGACTCCTTTTTCTTGTATAGTTCCAGTTTTCCCATACAGTCCTTGTACTGGACCACGTTCATTTCCGCTATATCCTTAATGCTGTACATTTTAAGGATCTTCTCCATTTTTAATCCCTTGGCACTGTATTTCTCCACCAGGGACTTCACAGACTCAATCATGGCCGGGGTTACTTTATCCACCCCTTCGTTCTGGTCAGGCTGTGATGTGGATGTTCCATTCTTTGCCCCTGCCGGCTTCTCATTTTCCTGTTTTCCGGATGTCTTTGCGCTGCCCTTTGCGCCCTTGGTGGACGTCTGCCCTTTTCCGGTTGTATTATCCTGGTTGTCCGCATCCTTCACATCATCAATGCAGAACAGGCCATTCAGGGCATATTTCCTGGCATAGCTGCTGGTGCTCCCTGTCACCTGTGACACATCCATTCCCTTCTTTTCCTGTTCCTCCCTCGCATAGGCCGTGTTCTCCACGGCCTCGCCGGATTCACAGTCCACAAACCGGGCCGTGGCCCTGATGTAATACCGGTCCCCAATCATAACCAGCTCGTCTCCGACCACCAGCGCCGCCTTCGCCTCCTGCAGGAGGGGCTTGGCCGCCTCCTGGATATCCTCACAGTTCCGGTAATAGTAGTTTCCGAACTTGTTATACTGGCTCTTAGGCGCTTTCAGTCCAGACTGGACATGCTGCAGTTTCTCATATACATTCATGGTCTACATCTCCTCTATCCGGATAATGGTGTCGTTCGATGCATATTTAATTAAACTCGAAGTCAGTTCTTTGGCTGTAAGCGCTCCCCCTGCCTCCTTCAGGAGTTTCTCCAGCAAATCTGCTGATTCGGAATCAATCTTGACGACTCCATCCCCTCTCGCATTCCGGTTAATTCTGACTTCGCTTTTTCTACTTACAGTAATAATATTCGCCATCAGACATCCTTCCTTTCGTAGTACAGCCCCAGACTGATCATGGCCATCTCCAGCTCCTGCAGTTCGGAATCCGTCCCCACCACCGTATATACTGCGGTATGGGAATCCGGTGCCGTCAACGGTGCGGCGCTCTCCTCATCCACGGACCTTATCTCATCCTTTACGGCTTTTTCCGCTTCTTTGCGGATACGCTCTTCTTCCTCTTTTACGGCTTCTCTACGGATACGTTCCTCCTCGGCCACACGCCGGCGTTCTTCTGCCCGTATCCGTTCAATCTCTGCCTGGTGTCTGCGTTCCTCCTCCTGCCTGCGGCGCTCCTCTTCCTTACGCAATGTCTCTGCCTTCTGGGTCTCATACCGGTTGATGTATGCCAGCGCATCCGGAAGGCTCAGCGTAGCCTGGAATTTCCGCAGGGCATCCGGTACCGCATCGGACTGCATGGCCTCAATGGCCGCCTTGCCTGCCCTGGCGCCGGCTATGGCCTCTGATATTGCCTTTCGGATAGACTTGACAGAGACGCTGGCATTGCTCCACTTGTCCTCCTGCAGACGGTAGAGCGGGAGAAAGTCCGCCATATCGCCGATCTCTTCCATGTAGATCTTCTCTATCTCTGCCTGGCGTTCCTTGATCCGCTTATCCTCAAACACCTCAATCTGTCCATTGATATGGTTGATCGGCTTGTCCACCAAGGCGGTCATCTGCTTCACTCGGGCGTGGAACTGATTATATGGTTCCATCCACTGTGCCTTGACCTCTTTATCGCTATCTTCTATAGACTTCTTAAGCTTACGCAGACCTGCCACCGTTTTTTTGGCGCCTGCCTTAGTATCCTCTGTGAAAACCACATTGTCATACTGGCTCATTTCAATTACAAGCTGTTTTTCAATCTCGTTAAAGTTTGTCTGAATCTGGCCGGCTACCGGCTTTACCTGTAATACAATTTCTCCCATCATATCCTCCTATTTGTTTGTTGATTCTATGTTTCCTGCGCACCGCGGCGCCTTTCTGACACTGACTGCAAGCCGGGCCATCCGGAATCCGGTACTGGCCGCACACATCACATTTATGAATGTCACGCATCCTGCAGCACCTCCACCTGTTCGTCCGGCCGGAAACTCACATCCGACCGGATGGAACCAAGGTGAAACATCACCACAGCCATACGCTGGAAATGGTGTATTTCATCTATTGTGAGGTCCACCCAGTTGCCATAATCACCATACTCTATATGTATCCTCTGTCCTTGCTGCAGCTCACTGGCTTTAACCTTCATTCCTCCAGGAACACCTCCGCTTCTATCAGTGCCGTCTCCTCCAGCACCCAGTCATACATCTCCTTCTTCTCTGTACTGGCTGCCTCGCCTGCCCGGCGGGCCATCCGCTCCCGGAAGAGCAGCCAGAGATGATGGTACTTATCTTCCATGCTTACTCTCCTTCCCGGCCATAATCTCATCAATATGTTCCAGCATGTATGTGTTCGCCCCATCCCGGAAGGCTTCCATGAATTTCCCCATGGCCTTACAAACCCCCTTCGGCTGCTCACCATGCAGTTTGATTAACATATCCTTGACGGACCGGGCCAGTATAGTCACAGCGTCCCGGCGGCTCATCCTGTCAGCAAGAGAAATGTTCTGTATGCAGTATTCCGTACCAATCAGCGATTCCTCCGTTTGTTTCGCCGCAATAACAAACACCGCATTGCTTTCACTAATCCGGATTTCCTCCAGGCTCCCTTCAAAATCATGACTGATTATTCCTTTTATCATCTTGCAATCTCCTTTTAAATCCCTTATACTAAGGGTGTGCTAAACTATTTGTCCATGGGCCTCTTGCGGTTGCCGCCGCTGGGGTCCATCTTAATTTCTTCCAATATCTCATTACTTGCTGCCTTGGCCCCCGCCTCAATCCTATCTGCGTTACCGGTCATAACGACACCGGACTGGACCATGGCCTGTATGATGATGCCTTTAATAACTTGTCTCTGTATTATCCTCATCTCCTCTCACAGTCTCACGCCCATGGCCAGCGCCATGACCACAATAGCCACCATCCACATCCCCAGCAGCCAGATGACCGCCGGCACAATCCATTTAGCTGCCCTCATGATTGGACCGTCCCGGCGTCTCCTGCGCCGTCGGAAGGTCACCATACGTCTATGCCCCATGATGTTGGTCATCACCGCGGTGGCCGGTCCCACAAAATCCACACGGCAGCCGGGATACTGGACCGCTGCTTTGGCGCGGATGGCTAACTCAGTTACTTTTGTCATTGCGCTCTTCCTCCTTCCTCTATTTCGGCTACCGGATACGTCATAATAAATCGTTCCAGGTCACTCCCTCGTATCTTCCGCTGGCCCAGGAGCAAAGACGGGAGCTTCTTTGTACTGATAAGCTCATACACCTTGGTTGGATTAACCCTGAGAACGCCTGCCGCCTCCTTGACTGTGTAGATTGGCTTGTAAGGTTCCACCATCGCTTTTATCCTCCTTCCTCTCATAGTCCCTGCACGGATACCACCGTGTCCGTTCCAGGCACTGGCTATGCCGGCAGGTCTTGCATGTTGTTTTGATATGTACCGCCTCCCTCGTTGCGTCTTCTCCCCCTCCTTGGTATACTGTACTTACAGGCTCCTGCCAGAGCCGAGTACGAAAGAAAGGAGATTATGATGGATATTTTAGGTAACAAACATATAATCGATATGGTAAAAGAAATCACTGTTGCAAAGATGTCTAATACTAATACCCCTCCATCAAAAGAAGGTGGCGAAAAAGTAGCAGAGTTTATGCAAGCGATTTATGACAAGCTCGTTGAATTAAACAACAAGGCACTTTAAATCTTCCATAATTCGATTAGTTCATGAGCCAGTGCTGGTAAAATCTCTACATCTTTTTCAGATACTGGCTCATTGACTGTCTTTTCAATGAAATTAAGTATTGCGGTTTCTAATCGTTCCATTTCTGTCCTCTCTTCCACCTCTCTCACCTCCTTTTCCCAGTTGACACACATACGTAATAGTGGTATATTCTTCTTATCGAACGTATGTTTGTTTTTTGTAATTGAGCAAGAACTCAAAGGATACTTCAAGGGATTTGCAAATTGTTGCTACTTCATCCGCATATATGCGCCTTCCTCCACTTAAAATTCTGGAAAAAGTATCTCTTCTTATGCCTGATTTATCTGCTACCGAAGTGCTTTTAATAAGCTTATCTTTCATGTATAAATTCAGGCCATCTCTAAATTCTTTTTCGTAGATTTGCACATCCTGCAATTTTTTCACCTCCTTCTAAACAACATTTTGTTGTGTAAGCCAATATTACTACACGTTTTGTTGTTTGTCAAGCATCAACTCAACATTTTGTTGTTTTTATTATTGACGTTTCAACATCAATGTTGTATAATTTATCAATATAAGGAGGTTCTAAGATGTCTAAGGAAGAGATTGCTTCAAAGTTAAGAACAGCACGAGAAAAGGCAGGATATAAGCAAGAAGATATAGCCAATATTTTGGGCGTTACACCGCAAAAAGTCAGTAGCTTTGAGACTGGCAGAACGCGCGTGGACGTTGATACTTTGGTGACATTATGTAAGCTATACAATGTGGACGCCAATGATATTATGGGCATAGCTCCACCAGAAAAAAATCCTCTTGATAGGCTTATCACTGTGTATACTCGTAGTAGGAAGAACCTCTCTCAAGAAGAAAAAATGAGACTTGCTCGTATCATATTATCAGATGATGACGAGGAGTAATATCAAATGGATTATCAAAGCCTATATGACAGTATTTTATACGCATATACGTTTTTTGGCATTGACTCATTTCCAGTAGACTGCTTCGAATTAGTGCGGAAATGTGGTTTCAGAACTGTGAAATATACGGACTTAAGTGATAAGAAGAGAATAGCCTGTCGAACCCTTAGCGAAGATGCCTGCCTTTTGGATGGAACATTGTTTTATGAGGCTAAAGCCCATTCGCGACGGATACAATTTACAATAGCACATGAATTTGGGCATGTGTTCTTGAAAACAGACAATGAGGACAAAGCTGATGAATTTGCCAGCCATTTTTTAGCACCACGTATTCTTATTCACAAATATAAATGTCATGACGCAATCCAGATACATGATACTTTTGGTCTGTCCTATCAGGCATCTAACAGAGCCTTGATGTCCTATAAGGAATGGTTCCGCAATATTTCCTACAGCGCAACGAGGAAGCCCACGGAGCCAGAGTTGGAGCTGGAGCAAATATTCTTCCCGGAGCAGGAAGAAGCACCGGCCATTATGGTTGAGAAGCAGATGAAATCTGTCAAGAGCCGCCGTAGACAGCGACTACGCAGGGAATTGGATGAGCGTTCTTCCTTTATGGAATACTTGCGTAATCAACGTGAAAACTATGATTTTGAGCTGGCAGAACGCCAGTATCTATATGGAAATGACTTATAATTAAAATAGCCCATAGCTTTTTTAATAGAACGACATAGAAAATCTAAGGAGGAAGTTGTATGGGGATATTGAATTTTTTTAAAAAAGATTCTTTTAATATGGATACATTGGAAGGAATTGAGAAAATAAAAATTTCAAAGTATCCACCAATAAAGGGACTGGAATCTCCAATTAAGAACATTGAGTATATTTTACAAAGAAAAGCGACAGAACATAAGAAAAATGGTCGAATGGATTTAGCCATAGCTTGCCTGAAAAAATCCAACGAACTTATGCCGCATTCTAATTTCCAGTATCAGGCCAGTGATTATATGAGATACATAAAGTATCTCCGACAAAATGGACAAGAAGACATTGCTGATTCCGAAGAAAATCGATTACATCAAGAGCATCCAGAACTTTTCGACAAGCGAATCGGAAACCGTAAACGTATTATAGAAAGTATTGAAAAATGTAAACAATATCATACTGACTTGATTTATATAAAAACAAACGGCAAATGCCCACTCTGCAAAAAATACAATAATAAAATTTTTTCCATAAGTGGAAAGTCAAAAAAATATCCGCAATTACCAAAAGAATTTTTGACCGAAGGCGGATTTGATAAAGATTGTTTCGTTGGTGTATCAATAAAGTTATAGGGAGGTATCAATATGAAAAAAAATAAAGTACTATTATTAAGTGTGTGTATCTCTGCTTCTATGGGTATTACCGCTCTTGCTGGTCAATGGACACAGGATGCTTCCGGTTGGTATTACCAAAACGATGATGGAAGCCATCCAACTAACCAATGGTTCCAGGACTTTGATGGAACGTGGTATTACCTGAATGAATCCGGTTATATGCTCACAAACGGCGCTGCTCCTGACGGCAGAACCGTGGGGGATGACGGAGCATGGGTACAGCCTGTTACCGGAGAGACAAAGACCGTGTTACGTGAAATAAACAATTGGGTTATTGGTGATGTCTGGAATCACGGATATTGCGACTTCTATCATTATGAATATGACGGTAAGGACAGCACTGGACAGTCAATTGATATTGATTATGCGCTTCAATTGTTCAAGGATTCCTACAAGAAAAAAGCAGGGTATAATGCCTACATCAATTCCCTTTCGGATGATTATGCCGCCTTAAAAACCGCTTGGGGTAAGTTAAGTGGTGAATCTGACAAATTATATAAGCATTTTGAATCTGGTGTACAGCAGACTGGGAATGATACCGATACGGCAATCTTCGTTCAGTATAGAGACGCATTTTCCAAGAGCGTTTCTGAGAAAAAATAAATTATAAGCAAAAAGCCCCTGTGCTGGTAACACAAGAGCTTTTCACATAATTCTCTTACCGGACTGCTCCGGAAGATATAATACCTTAAACAAGTAAATTATATCATTCCTGGAGCGTCCTGGCAAGGGGCGTATTTTTTATACCCAAAAAGTTGCGATGTCGCAACAATACAAGGAGGAATGATATATGGGACAGTTAAGAACAAGAAAACGTGGCTCCACCTGGGAATGGTCCTTCGAGGGAGCCAAAATCAATGGCAAACGCAACCCCATCAGCCAGGGAGGGTACCGCACCAAGGCCGAGGCCATCACTGCCGGTACCCAGGCCAAGGCCGAATACGACTCTGCCGGCCGCAGGTTTACCCCTTCGGACATCAGCGTGTCTGACTATCTTGACTACTGGTATGAAAACTATGTCAAGGCCAACCTTGCGCACAACACCCAGGTGGGCTATGAGCGTTTAATCCGTGTCCACCTCAAACCGGCATTTGGGAAATACCGGCTGGCATCATTGGAGACAGATGTTATCCAAAAATGGATTGATGGAATGAAGCGTCAAGGCTATTCCAGGAGCATGGTTAAAAATACATTATCCTGCCTGTCCGGCGCCCTGGGATATGCGGTATATCCCTGTAAATACATCAAGTATAATCCATGTGATTATGCCAGGATACCGAAGATAGTTATGTCTGAGAAGGCCAAGGCACACACAGAATATATCTGCGTCAAAGAGGACTTTGCAGCCATCATTGAGCGCTTTGGCCCGGACAGTAATTTTCACATACCGCTCATGACTGGATACCACTGTGGCACCCGCCTGGGGGAGACTTATGGCATTGACTTGCTACATGACGTAGATTTTGAGCACCACACCATAACCGTCTGGCACCAGCTTGCCAACGAGGGCGGAAAGTGGTATTACCGGCCGCCAAAATATGATTCTGTCCGGACTATAAAAATACTCCCGGAGTATGAAAATATCTTGAAATCAGAAATCCATAACCGCAAAAAGAACATGCTCCGGTACGGCCAGTATTTTACAAAGACGTATCAAATGGACGATGGCTTAATCTTTCAGGCTCCCGCCAACGTCAAAATTGTTGGCAAGGAAATAATGCCAATCAGCGCAAAGGAAAACGGAGAGCTGTTGACGCCATACTCATTTAAGTACTGCTCTAAGGTTATCCACGAGGAATTGGGAAATCCTCTGTTCCACAGCCATTGCCTACGTCATACTCACGGCACGTTGTTGGCGGAGAATGGCGCCCAGCCCAAGACCGTCATGGAACGTCTGGGCCACAAGGACATCAAGACCACTATGGACCGCTATGTGTTTAACACGGAGAAAATGCAGAACGATGCCATTGTAATCCTGGCAGACGCTATATCATAGCAGCCTTGCCTACCACCCAAAAAAAGCGTAGGCAAATGGTAGGCAAGGCAACCAATACAAGAACAAAGAAGCCTGTCAATCCTTGATTTTGCGTGATAGTTCCACGACGGTTTCAACATGCACCGTCCCCGGAAACATATCACAACACTTCCCTCTCTCCACCACATACCCCCCATCCGCCAAGTACCTCAAATCCCTGGCCAGCGTAGCTGAGTCACAGCTGACATAAACCACCCGTTCCGGCCTCATTTTGAGTATAGTATCCAGACAAACCGCATCACACCCTTTTCTAGGCGGGTCTACTACAATCACATCCGCATGGACATGATTCTTTTCAAACTGCTCCGGCAGTACTTCCTCGGCCTTTCCCACAAAAAACTCCGCATTATGAATGCCGTTTATTTCTGCATTCCTCCTGGCATCCTCTATGGCCTGGGGCACAATCTCCACACCATACACTTTTTTAGCCTTCTGAGCCAGGAATAATGAAATAGTGCCGATTCCGCAATACAAATCCCAAACAATCTCATTTCCCGTAAGTCCGGCATACTCCAGCGCTGTCCCATAAAGCCGTTCTGTCTGTACAGGGTTTACCTGGTAGAATGAAAGCGGCGATATCTGATATTTCACATTTCCAATATAATCTGAAATATATCCAGGTCCATAAAGGTTCACAATCTCCTTCCCCATTATTACGTTCGTTTTTTCCTGATTCACACTATAGGAAATACTGGTCATGCCTTTAACCCCATCCCCACCAGTCAGCATCTCCATCAGCCGCTCTTTACCGGGAAGCTTGTTTCCATTTATCACCAGACAAACCATAATTTCGCCTGTCTTAAATCCCTTCCGAATCAGAACATGCCTCACCAATCCCTTATGTGAGAGCTCATCATAGGGCTCTATCTTCATTTCCTTCATAAACTGCTTTACAATATCCAGAATCTCCCTATTCTCCTCAACTCCCAACAGGCAGTCCTCTGCTTCAACAATGGCATGTGTCCGCCCTGCATAGAATCCGGCAATTACATTTCCGTCCTTATCTTTTCCAAAAGGGAACTGGGCCTTGTTCCTGTATCTCCAGGGCTCCTCCATCCCCATAATAGGAAGCATATGAATCTCATCCTCATCAAATTTGCCTATACGAATCAGATTATTCATCACCTTCCGCTCTTTAAATTTCAGCTGTTCTTCATAACTCATGGCCTGAAGCTGACAGCCTCCGCATTGCCTTGCTACCGGGCATGATGGAATGACACGGGAGGCTGACGGTTCCATAACTTCCATGAGCCTGGCAAATCCATAAGATTTCTTCATCTTCATGGCCTTTGCCCGCACCACGTCGCCAATCACAGCATCCTTGACAAACCAGATATAGCCATCCACTTTTCCCACACCTGCTCCGTCCTCATTCATATCCTCTATTGTAACAATAAATTCCTGATTCTTTTCCATACCATTTCACCTGTCCTGTATTCAAACTGTTATTATGCTCTATTATTGCTCTCGATTTTTTCAACCCATTATTTTATCTCATCGTCCCGCTATCCCATCCCACCATCCCGCTATCTCATGCCACCATCCCGCTATCCCATCCCCGCCCCCATTATCACAAAAGGCCGAAAACACACTGGTCAAGGACACATCCTGCAATCCCGTACCCAAACTAAATGTTTTCAGCCTTATATATTCGGTCCTGTTATTTCTCTATATTATCCAACCTTAACGCCTATTCCGTTGTCTTTCTGATATTAGACTCCAGCAGCCTGTTGTATCCCAGCCATCCTTTATTCTCCCCGCCGGACTGCAGCGCCTCTATCATGGTCTCCATCTTGGCATCCGTATTATCGGCAAAGTTGAGGGCCAATGCCTCCAAAAGCGCCGGCTTCTTGGGGGAGCCGTACTCTAATTCCCCGTGATGGGCCAGAATACAGTGTTTAAGCTCTGTAGCCAGCTTCTCCGGGAATCCCGGTATAGAGCGGATGCTTTCACCCACCATCTCAGTACCAATGATAATATGGCCCAGAAGCTGTCCATCGTCGGTATAATCATTCTCCGGGAAGCGTGAAAGTTCCCTGGTCTTACCAACATCGTGGAAGATAGCTGCTGTCAGCAGCAAATCACGGTTAATCATCGGATAATATCCGGCATAGTAATCACACAGCTTTGTCACACTGAGCGTGTGTTCCAGCAGGCCGCCAACGAATCCGTGATGCACGGTTTTAGCCGCGGAATGGAACTGGAACGCCTTTGCAAATACCGCGTTCTCCACAAAATAGCCGCTCAGCAGCTTCTGAAGATAGGGATTCTTCACACTTCTTATGTATCCCAGCAGCTCCTCGTACATTTTCTTTATATCCTTCTTTGACACCGGCAGGTAATCTGCCTCCACATACTCTCCCTCCTGCGCCCTGCGTATCCGGCGTACATTCAGCTGAAAGGAGCTCTGGAACAGGGTCACATCCGCCTCCACATGAACGTAATCCATGGTCTCAAATTCCCCGACTCCGGGAGAACCCAAATCCCATATTTTGGCGTCAATGGTACCTGTCTTGTCCTGCATTACCAGATTGCCGTATTCCTTGCCATTCTTCGTGAGGGCAATCTGCTTGTTCTTACACAGGTACACATCTGCAATGTGCATACCTTCCCTGAAGGTGTCGATATATCTCATGTTCAATTTTCCTCTTCTTTCTATTTTATAAACCTATTTTATAAACCTATTTTATAAATCCACTTTTAAAACCCACTTGAAAAACCCAATGATTACCCTGTCTATACGCCTGGCAATTCATACCGCCATTCATACCGCCATCAGTTCCATTCATTCCACTCCCTGACAGCAACGCAGCCAGGCGGTTAACACTGCCTGGCCCCTTTGCCTGACTTCTTACATTACCTGGCGCAAACTGCCGCCTGTCCACTGCCGCCTGTCCACTGCCGCCGCCGGGTATCAACCTCTCCGGCTGTCATCTCTGCCCGGCTCCAATTCCTTTCAAAAGCCCAGCCGCTACCTGGCGCCAACCGTCACCGAAAACTCAATTTCCGTATATTCATCCTTGCCGTTTCTCAGGACCGCCACCTTAATCTTATCTCCTGCGTGCAGGCTTTCCACCTGGTTCTGGAAATCCTTCAGACTTCCCACCTTCTCGCCGTTCATCCATGTGATGATATCCCCTGGCTGTATGCCTGCGTTGTATGCAGGGCCGTCTGTCACTGCCGATATCACATAAATACCGGAAGGCATTCCGCTGTCCGCCATGGCCTGGCTCACTTCCTGGCCCTTGATGCCGAAATACGGGGCCGGGATACCGTTGCTCATCATTTCCAGTATACCTTTATAGTCAGATATGGCCACCACTGTGGTCATCCTGCACACTCCATCCTCGTCGTATTTGTCCGTGACCCACCCGATGAGCTCACCCGAAGTATTCAGGAGAAATGTTCCCGCCTCCGCGTCTCCGCTGGCGCTGGTATAGAACACCCTGGAGCTGCCGTCCACCGTATGGACATTGCGCACCACATAGGATATATTTCCATAATCGCTGGAATGGACAATACCCGCCGGCGCGCCGATAGCCACCACCATGTCGCCCTGCTTTACCCCGTAAGAGTTGCCCAGCTTGATGGCCTCCACCTTCTTAAACTGCTCGCTGTCCATCTGGCCCGCGTCCACGCTTACCACAGACAGTCCCATAATGGTATCGCTCTGCTTCACGATTCCGGCCATCATAGTTCCGTCCGGAAACGCTACCTCAATGGAATCAGCTGCCTCCACAGCCTTGTCCGGCGTGAGAATCAGTATCTCAGTGCGGGTCCTGGCTATGACCACTCCGGAGAACTGTCCTGATGTCTCGATGGGATTGTCAAACCAGTCCTTCTCATGCTGAATGGAATGGACCACCACCAGACTGTCATCCGCGTCACTGGCAATGGTGCGAAGATTGCTGTACAGTTTATTCAAATCATCAATGGAATAACGGTATTTCTCCATCTCAGAGCGTACCATCTCATCCACTGCCTCGGTCATGGCCGGTTCTGTGGGCTCAGTCTCTGCCGCCGCAGGAGCCGTGGTTTCCGGCTCATCCTTTGGTATGGTAATCTGGCTGCTCTCCTCAGGAGTCTCCTGACCTAAAATCCTCTCAGCCACAGGTCTGCTCACAACAAAACAAATGGCCGACAACACGCCAAACAGAACGGCACAAAAAATGGTCAACAGGATTTTCCGGGCAATCTGCCGTCTGGTCATTGGCTGCCGGACAATCTTCTCATTAATAAAGCGATGGGACTTGTCCGGAGTCTGGTCCTGCCGGTCTAAATCTCTATGCTGGTCAGCACGTTTATCCGCCATAGTACTCCTCCTTGCGAAGACTCTTACCCTCTATTATACGTTTCTTCCCAGTATTATGCAAGATTTTATATATGAAAAGATAGTAAAAAAGATAGTAAATATCGTTTTTTATGGTATAATTTAAATGTCGGCTTTTGGGAAAAAGTCCTTTTAAATCCAGCATTTTTACGGAAATCACAGGTGAAATCAATGAATCAGAAAGCGTTAAAAACTTTAGAATATGATAAAATCATAAACCAGCTCACAGAATATGCGGCTTCTCCTCTCGGAAAGGCCCTCTGCCAGAACCTCTCTCCTTCCTCTGATTTGGAAGAAGTGCGCACCTGGCAGGCACAGACTACGGATGCAGTGACACGGATCCGTCTCAAAGGTTCCGTGTCATTTTCAGGTATCAGGGATATCGGAGATTCCCTGAAACGCCTGGATATCGGCAGTTCCTTAAGCATACCCGAACTGCTCTCCATAAGCTCCCTCCTGACCGTGGCAGCCAGAGCCAAGGCCTACGGACGCCATGACGGGGAAGATGACCCAAGGGGAACCGGCGAACCCCAGGATGACTTCGACTCCCTGGAACCCCTGTTTGCGGGACTGGAGCCGCTGACCCCTCTGAACAATGAAATCAAACGCTGCATCCTCTCTGAGGACGAGGTTGCGGATGATGCCAGTCCGGGATTATCCCATGTGCGCCGTTCCATGAAGGTGACAGCTGACCGCATCCACACCCAGTTAAACTCCATCCTCAACTCCAACCGCTCCTATCTTCAGGACGCAGTTATCACCATGAGGGACGGACGTTACTGCCTTCCGGTAAAGTCAGAATACAAAAACCAGGTATCCGGAATGGTCCACGACCAGTCAGCCACTGGTTCCACCCTTTTCATTGAGCCCATGGCCATTATCCGGCTGAACAATGAGATGCGGGAACTGGAGATACAGGAGCAAAAGGAAATCGAAGCGGTTTTGGCCTCCCTGAGCAATCAGGCAGCGCCCTGTACAGAGGAGCTTCGCATGGACATGGAGCTTTTGGCGCAGCTGGACTTTATTTTTGCCAAGGCAGGCCTGGCCCGCCATTACAAGTGCAGCGCCCCTGTGTTCAATGACAAAGGCTATATCCATATCAAGGACGGACGCCATCCCCTTTTGAATCCCCAGGCCGTTGTACCTATCAACGTATGGCTGGGCAGGGAGTTTGACCTGCTAATCGTCACCGGCCCAAATACAGGCGGCAAGACTGTTTCCTTAAAAACAGTGGGCCTGTTTACCCTTATGGGGCAGTCCGGGCTTCACATCCCTGCGTGGGAGGGATCGGAGCTGGCTGTATTTGACCAGGTATTCGCGGACATCGGGGATGAACAGAGCATTGAACAGAGCTTAAGTACCTTTTCCGCCCATATGACTAATATTGTGCGCATTTTAAATGAAGCCGATTCCCGGTCCCTCTGTCTTTTTGACGAGCTGGGCGCGGGTACGGATCCTACAGAGGGAGCGGCCCTGGCCATTGCCATCCTCTCCTTCCTGCACAACATGAAGTGCCGCACCATGGCCACCACCCATTACAGCGAACTGAAGGTATTTGCCCTCAGCACGCCCGGGGTGGAAAATGCATGCTGCGAATTCAATGTGGAAACCCTGCAGCCCACTTACCGGTTACTCATCGGTATTCCCGGCAAGAGCAATGCCTTTGCCATTTCCCAGAAGCTGGGGCTGCCCGGATATATCATTGACGACGCAAAATCCCATCTGGAGGCCAAGGATGAGTCCTTTGAGGATCTGTTAACCAGTCTGGAATCCAGCAGGCTGACCATTGAGAAGGAACAGGCTGAAATCAACGCCTATAAGGATGAAATTGCCTCCTTAAAAAACCGTTTGACCCAGAAGGAAGAGCGCCTGGACGAGCGCAAGGACAAGATTCTTAAAAATGCCACCGAGGAAGCCCAGCGCATCCTGCGGGAGGCCAAAGAAACCGCGGACCAGACCATTAAGCAGATTAACAAGCTGGCTGCCAGCTCAGGCGTGGGCAAGGAACTGGAAGCAGAACGCGCCAGGCTCAGGGACCAGTTAAAGAAAACAGATGAAAAGCTGACCGTGAAACCAAAGGGACCCAGCCAGCCCATCTCGCCCAAGAAACTGAAAATAGGGGACGGTGTCAAAGTGCTGTCCATGAACCTGAAAGGCACCGTAAGCACCCTGCCCAATGCCAGAGGCGATTTATATGTCCAGATGGGCATTCTCCGTTCCCTGGTGAATATCCGGGATTTAGAGCTTCTTAATGAAAAGGACATAAGCGCCACACTGGGAGACGGAAGTTCCATAAGCTATGGTGGAAAGGCCGCCAGAGGCAAGGGAAGCGGCAGCAGCCAGATTAAGATGTCCAAATCCTCCACTGTGTCCGCTGAGGTCAACCTCATAGGCATGACTGTGGACGAGGCAGTGCCTGCCATGGAAAAATATCTGGACGACGCCTATCTGGCCCATCTCCAGACAGTGCGCGTGGTCCATGGCCGTGGAACCGGAGCCCTTAAGAACGCGGTGCACAAGCGCCTGCGCCAGCTCAAATATGTAAAGGAATTCCGCCTGGGCCAGTTTGGAGAAGGCGATTCAGGCGTAACCGTTGTGACATTTAAGTAGAAATCAGCAGCAAGGAGGAACTATAGCATGGCAGAGAAGCAGAGGATTCTGATTGTGGATGATGATGCAAATATTGCAGAATTAATCTCCCTCTACCTGATGAAAGAGTGTTATGAGACAATGATTGTGGGGGACGGCGAGGAAGCCCTTAAGGTATTTCCGGAATTCAAGCCCAACCTGGTACTGCTGGACCTGATGCTTCCCGGTATAGACGGTTATCAGGTCTGCAGGGAGCTGCGCGCTTCCTCCCAGGTACCGGTCATCATGCTGTCCGCAAAGGGAGAGATTTTCGACAAGGTACTGGGGCTGGAGCTGGGGGCAGATGATTATATGATTAAACCCTTTGACTCCAAGGAACTGGTGGCCCGCGTCAAGGCAGTGCTGCGCCGTTACCAGGCAGCACCGGCCCCGGCTCCATCGTCCACTGAACAGCAGGGCGAGTACGTGGAGTACCCGGACCTGATTGTGAACCTTACCAATTATTCCGTAATCTATATGGGCCACTCCGTGGAAATGCCGCCAAAGGAGCTGGAGCTTCTGTATTTTCTGGCGGCTTCCCCCAACCAGGTATTTACCAGGGAACAGCTTCTGGACCATATCTGGGGTTATGAATACATCGGGGATACCCGCACCGTGGATGTACATATCAAACGTCTGCGGGAAAAGATAAAGGATCACAACAGCTGGGCCATCACCACGGTCTGGGGAATCGGCTATAAATTCGAGGTGAAACGATGACCCGTTCTCTTTATTCCAAATTTATACTGGGATATCTGATTTTCGGTCTGCTGGGTTTTATCGCCATTGCCACATTTTCATCAAAAATGACCCGTGACTATCTGGTCCAGAGCAAGGCGGACGCGCTGTATGACGAGGCAAATATCATCGCCTCGTCATGCAGCACCATGTATCAGGGGAAACGGCTGGATTCCGAGGAGGTTTCCACCCAAATACGGGCGCTGTCCCACTATCTGAGAGCCGAGATATGGGTGGTCAACCGCCAGGGCACCGTGGTTATGGACAGCCTGGGCGGTTCCAGGGTCCAGTCCTCCATAAACGGCTTTGACCCGGCATCCATCGGAAACCGGTCCTATACCATAGGGGATTACTATGGGATGTTCAGCGGGAACGTACTCAGCGTGTCGGCACCCATCACAGGGAATTACAACACCTACGGTTATGTGCTGATTCACCTTCCCATCAGCGAAATCAACCAGTCCCAGAACGGCATCCTGAGCATCCTTTACATCACATCCGCTGTCCTGTTCGGCCTGTCCCTTATTATTCTTCTGGTATTTACCCAGACCGTGTACCTGCCCCTTCGCAAGATTACAGTGGGTGCCAATGAATATGCGGCCGGAAATCTGGATTACCGGATTGATGTCAAGACCCACGACGAGATGGGTTACCTCTCCGACACCCTGAATTACATGTCCGATGAGCTGAATAAGATGGAGGAATACCAGAAGAATTTCATTGCCAATGTATCCCATGACTTCCGCTCTCCCCTGACTTCCATCAAGGGATATCTGGAAGCCATTCTGGACGGCACCATACCGGCTGAAATGTATGAAAAGTACCTGTCCAGAGTCATATCCGAGACAGAACGCCTTCACAAGCTGACAGAGAGCATGCTTACCCTTAACTCCCTGGATGCCAGGGGCTACCTCTCCAGGACCAATTTTGATATCAACCGTGTCATAAAGGATACGGCAGCCTCCTTTGAAGGCACCTGCGAGTCCAAAAATGTAAGCTTTGATCTTACCTTCTCAGACGACATCCAGATGGTCTTTGCCGACCTTGGAAAAATACAGCAGGTCATGTACAACCTTATTGACAATGCCATCAAGTTCAGCCATCACGATTCCACCATCTACATCCAGGCATCGGGGCGGTATGAAAAAATATTTGTGTCGGTCAAGGATACAGGTATCGGCATACCCAAGGACAGTTTAAAGAAAATCTGGGAACGTTTTTACAAGACGGACCTGTCCCGCGGCAAGGATAAGAAGGGCACCGGACTGGGCCTGTCCATTGTAAAGGAAATCATACAGGCACACGGCGAGAACATTGACGTGGTCAGCACGGAAGGCGTGGGAACAGAGTTTATTTTTTCACTGCCCCGTTCCACTAACCTTTAGGAAATGTCTGTAACACCGGATTTCAGGAGCTTATGGGAATGTTTCCCAGTATACAAATGTTTTATAATATCGTAAGATATTTACCAGGAAATTGTGATATAGTTATATTATGGTGAAATGTATAATTCATTCCAAAATGATTTAAAAAGAAAGGACAGGCAGACATGATTACATGGAAAAAAGTGGGCACCGCATTGTTAGTTGCTTCCCTTATTTCTTCCGTCCTGGCTCCTGCAGCCATGGCGGCAAGCAAGAAAAAGGTAGGCAAGATTTACCTCACCATTGACTCCGACATACGCACCGGACGTGATGGAGGAGATGTGGAGGTCACTGCTACCGGAGACAATACCGGTCTTTATTATGTAGACTCCTGGGAGGTCACCAATGATGATGGAGACACCTGGAGCAGTTCCAAACCGCCTCAGGTAGACATCATCCTGGGGGTGGAGGATGAGGAGGAATACTATTTTTCCAATACATCATCCAGCAACTTTAAGCTGACCTTAGGCTCCTCCAGCAAATACCGCTTTGATAAGATTAAATTCGTAAACGCTAAACGTCAGGACAGCAACGCCACTCTTATCCTTACGGTCCAGCTCGTATTTGAAAAGGATGCGGATACCAGCGCAGCTGCTGCCCCCTCCAACCTTCAGTGGGATTCCGCCCACAATGGTAACGTTTCCTGGAACGAGGTTTCAAGCGCCAAATATTATCAGACCCAGCTGATTAAAAATGGAGCTGCCATAGGCGAAATCAAGGACATCTATAATACCTCCTATGATTTCAGGGAGCAGATTACGGCACCCGGCACCTATCAGTTCAAGGTCCGCTCCGTAAAATCCAGCAACAGCGCCAAGAGCAGCTGGAACACATCCGGCTCATGGACAGTAAGCGAAGCAGATATCGCTGCCCTGGGCAATACTGTCTCGGACAATTCCCAGCCAGCGGCAGGCACCTGGCAGACAGCAGCGGACGGCCGCTGGTGGTACAGCAATGCAGACGGCTCCTATCCGGTTTCCAGCTGGCAGCAGATTAACGGCCAGTGGTACTATTTTGACGCAGAGGGATATATGGCCACAGGATGGATTGAACTGGACGGTAAGAGCTATTACCTGGATCCTTCCACCGGAGCCATGTATGCCAATACACGTACACCTGATAACTTCTGGGTTGATGCGTCCGGCGTATGGATTCCCGGAATGTAGCTGGATTCCCGGAATGTACCTGACCGGGTATTTACAGGCAAAAGATACGTACCACTTGGAAAAAGTTCATTTATCAGACAAATTATACAAACAAGGAGCAGGCACATTGAAACAAAGGTGCCTGCTCCTTATTAATTTGCTAAATGTGTGTATACCTTGATAAGCCCTTGCAGCTTTAGCCATACAGTACCGGCCCTACAATACCGGCCTTACAATACCAGCCCTACAGTACCAGCCTTGCGGCCCCGTATATGCCTGCGTCATTTCCCAGGGTGGCAAGTCCCAGCTTACCCTTGTACTCGGATATGGGGGTAAAATAATCATAATGCTTCTGGATAACATCGATCAGAAACTGTCCTGCCTTGGATACGCCTCCGCCTATAACGAAAATTTCCGGGTCAACAATCATGACCGCCATGGATAAGGCCAGTCCCAGGTAGCGTCCCACCACATCCATCACTTCGTTGGCCAGCTCATCCCCTGCCTTGGCTGCGTCCAGCACATCCTTGGCCGTGACATCCGCGCCATATTCCCGCAGGGCAGATGGCTTATCGCTGGCTTCCATCTTCCTTCTGGCCTCCCTGGCTATGCCTGTGGCCGAACAAATCTGCTCCACACAGCCCACTCCTCCGCAGTTGCAGTGCTCCCATTCCTCATCTCTTACGTGAATGTGGCCAATTTCACCGCCCAGACCGTGACGGCCGGCAATGATTTTCTCATCAATGATGACACCGCCACCCACACCGGTTCCCAGGGTAATCATGACCAAATCCTTATATCCCTTGCCTCCGCCCTGCCACATCTCTCCCAGGGCAGCCACGTTGGCGTCATTTCCGCTCTTTACAGTGACTCCGTCCAGCAGGCGGCTGAGTTCTTCCTGGGGATTCATCCGCCGCCATCCCAGGTTAACACATACCTCCACAAATCCATCCGGCATCACCGGTCCGGGGACTCCCAGCCCGATACCTACAAGGTCCGTCTTGAGACTCAGCCCTCTTTCCTCCATCCTGGCACGGATGGACCGGGCCACATCAGGAAGGATATGCGTTCCGCCTTCCTCCTTACGGGTCTTTACTTCCCACTTGTCCAAAAGCTCTCCCGTAATCTCAAAAAGTCCGATTTTTACCGAAGTTCCTCCGACATCTACTCCGATACATTTCATCCCCATGGTATCTATACTTCCTTTCACTTTTATTCCTGCATTACTGCAGCTTTATTTCCGTCATTTTCTGAGGTCCCATGACAAGAAGCGTTCCCGGGAACCTTCCTGCTGATACCTTGCTGACCGTAAAATCAAATGTTCCGTTATATTTCTCCGTACCTGTCATGTTGTAAACCTTGCAGGAACTGTCATTATACAAAAGAACCAAATCACCGTCAATATCAAATCCGGTATACTGGTAGTTAAAGGTCTTTTCAAAAACAGGGCTTCCTTCCCTGTCATAAATTCTCAGTTTGTAAGGATCGCCGCCTTCCACATTATCTGTAACAATGCCAACCTTATCCTGAGCATATGTAATGCTCCTTATATTCTCCTCTATGGGAATCTGGCTCACCAGCTCCGGCGATGTCTCCACTCTGGTTGAAAAGAACTGTATTCCCTTATCCGTAAATATGACGGAATGGCTTTCATCCAGAAACCTGACCCTGCCCGCCATGGCATCTCCCAGGTCCTTGGGAAAGAATATACCCACTACGCGGTTGGGATCATTTTTACCCAGTCCGAAATTATAAAATACAATCTTGCATTTTATCACACCCTGATCCAGATACATATAGGATGTGATGAGCTGCGTGCCATTTGGCGAAAGACTTAAGTCCACCGGATACCCGTCCCCTGACAGCAGAGACTTTACCATGATGTCCAGAGGGCTTCCATCTCTTTTATATAAATAGATATAGCTGGCCTTGGAATCCTCCTGAAGGGCAGCCACCACGCCCTTGGCGGACACTGTAACCCTCAATATGGGCAGCAGCGTGGTGGCCTGGCCCTGGGTCCCGTTCTTATCGCATATGTAGATGCTGTTGCCCTGCTGGTCCCCAATGGCCACAAAATCGCCGTTGACCGATACCACGGGGGTTCTCATCTCATAGCTCTGCACCCATACCACCTTGCCCTTGGCGTCCAGATAGGTAGCTCCATCCTTGGTATATTTGAGGACTCCGTCCCCGAAATCCCTGTACCCGCAGAAGCTCCCTTCACCCTGGGCCGCGGCTTCCTGGGCCTCAGCTACCAGGTCCCGCTCCCATACTGTCTGGTAATCCGTAAAGGTATGATAACGTTCATAGCGGAACAGCACCAGGGCTGCTATGGCTGCCAGGCCAACAAGCACAGCCAGAATAATCAGGCGCTTCCTGACTACACGCTGGTGCGCCTTGTGAACGATTTCCCGGCTGTCCTCCTCTTCCTGGAAGGGACTGCCGGAAGGTACGATTTGACGCTTCAGCTGCTTTTTTTTATTTTCACGGCTCATAGAATTGGTACTGCCCATCCTGCGTTCTCCCAAAATTCGTCTTTTGCGTATATGCAATAGTATACAACAATTTTGGATAAAACGCATTATCTTTTTCCGCCAGAAGTTTCCAGGCATATACTTATGGAATCAAAAGCTTTTGACCTGCAAATATGCTGTTTTCATCTGTCAGGGAATTAACCCTGCAGATTTCATCTATATGCTGCAGATTATGATACAGCTTAAAGCAGATTCCGTACAATGTCTCCCCATCCGCCACGGTATACACCTTGTAGCTGGCAGAAGACACAGTCTGGTCATCAGCTTCCCCTCTTCCTCCGGTTGGCGGCAGAGTGGAATCATCGGCCGGAGCTTTTGTCTGGGCTGCCGCCTGGCTATTACCGGACTCCGTCTGTTCATTTTTCTTCTGGGCTGAATCAGTCTGGGACTCACCCTTGCCGGATGTCTGGCCATTTTCCTGGCCCGTCCCGCCCTTCTGGCTGCTGCTCTGACCTGATGCTGCTGACTGGCCGCTTCCCTGACCGGCCGCTGCTGTCTGACCGCTTCCCTGGCCCGATGCCGCCGTCTGGCCGCTTCCCTGACCGGCCGCTGCTGTCTGACCGCTTCCCTGGCCCGATGCCGCAGTCTGGCCGCTTCCCTGGCCTGATGCCGCTGACTGGCCGCTTCCCTGATCCGCTGCCGCCGTCTGGCCGCTTCCCTGGCCTGTCCCGCCTGTCTGGCCGCTATTTGACGGTGCCAGTGTTTCCGGTGTCACCCTGGAGGGCTTCTCATCTCCATTCTCCGGTGACGGGGCCGTAGTGGGATATACCTTTCCCGATGCCTCCTCAATCACATAATCAGGCTCGTCCACAGCGGACCAGCCCTTTCCGGAAGGATTTTCTGTTCCGCCCTTACCTGTAAACGCCATCAGGCCGTCCTTTATATTTCCTTCCGGCACCACGGACGCAATCACACTTTCCATCTGGTGCATTTTCTGATAATTATTGAACATGGCCACGCCGCCTGCCAGTACCGTCACAGCCAGGACGCTGCACAGACCCGACAAAACTCCCACCGTGCTCCGGTGGCGTCCTGCCTCCACCCTTCGCTCGTCCATTTTCTGCTTAAAGTTCTGGATGACCTTATCATCCACTCCTGTTTCTGCCCTTGGCACATCCTTGCGCAGTATCATGTAATCCTGCATCATCTGGTTGCGCTCATAATATATGCTGTATCCTCTCAACTTGTAAAATCCGTCAGAGGATGTTATGTAAACAGCTTCCTCGCCCTCCAGACCGCAGTTCAGATACATGAGCTGGTTCTTTCCCGTAAAATACTGACTGTGCTGCTTCCAATAAGTCAGAGGGCTTAAGGTACAGCCGGGTCCTGCGCAGAGAAACCATCCCTGGACCGTGCGTTTGGGAAACATCTGCTCCACATCCTGGTAGGCCTTTTTCCAGGCATCCTCGGTGAAGGCCACTTTTCCGCCTTCCTCGGTGACTGAATCCATTTCCAGGGCTCCATCCACAAAAACAAAGGGTATGTCCTCATGGGTCTCCCTGCTTCCCAAAAGCAGACCCACACGCAAATCAGCCCCCTTTGCCGGCTGGAGGCGTTTTAAATAAGTATTTACATAATCTTCCAGATATAATTTTAAAACCTGGTCCCTCTCACCTATCTGCCGGAAATTCTTCGGCAGCTTAGGGAAGGGTTCATATAATTCTCCCATAGAATCACCCCGCTGTTTTTAATCCAAACAAGCATAGCAGATTCCCGGCGCAGAATTTGTCATATTATGGCAGCATTTTCCCATAATCGTTCGACAAGAAAAATGCTTTCGCAAATACAGTCCGCCATTTTCATCACCATGGACAGGCGCACGCTCTGGAGCATGACCGGATCCCGGCTGCCCACTCCGCCTACGATTCCGGTTATGGCTATGTCGCCCACGGCCTGCAGTTCCTTGGACACTCCCAGTCCCGGCTGAAGCGCTCCCCGCCCCAGGGTCGCGTATCCCACATGGTCCAGGCTTCCCACCGAAGCATCAATGGCAACCACCACATAGTCCGGATAGTGAAGCCGTATATACCTGGCGTACAAATCCAGATTCATGGCATGGACCGGCTTGTCAAGTGTTCCGATGACCGCGGCTCCCTTAAGCCGCCGGCTGCGGAGCATATGTCCCACCAGAGGGCCCAGGCTGTCTCCGGTAGACCGGTCTGTGCCGATACACAGGAACATGATTCCGTCCTTTCCCTTGGCTGCCATCTCCTCTCTGATAAGCCGGTCCAGGTGCATGGCAAAGCCCTCTGTTTCAAAACCTTCTGATGTATTATAATAAGATATGTCTTCCCGTTTTTGTACGTTAAATGTTTTCCATAATTTCATAGCTAAGTTGTCCACCCAAACATGTTATAATCATCGCCCGGCTTAAGTGGGCTGTTTTTATAGTATAGGCTTGGGTATTTGAAATTATGCATGAAAAAAGGACACACGGATTGACAGTATCCGCATGTCCCTGTCTGCCTGTCTGCCATATCATGGCCGGGCCAGAACCTTTGGGGCAGTTCCGGCCGGGCAGTTTTTTATTATATACTGCTTATGTCTTCAGTCTGTAGTATCCTCTTAATCAAAACAGCTTCTCCTTATATACCCCTGATTGGATCAGCCCTCTGATGGCGTCCGCCACGGCCTGTTTATCTTCCCTGTAGGTAACGCCAAACCATTTATCCGGGGTGTCAAGGACGGTCACTCTCGCCTTCTTATTCTGTACCAGATTGTCTATGATTTTAGGAAGAAGGTATTCTGATTTAATATCACCCTCTTTCAGATTGTCCAAAAATACCGGGAATCCCTTCTCCAGCTCCTGGACAAAGCTGGCCGGAAGCCCCCACATATTCATGGAAACCGGCTGGGACGGGCTGATGGTTACAGGCGCGCCGCTCTCATCCGTGGCATGGAGCCCATCTTCCTTCATCTGGATATTATAAGTCTCTGTCACGTTTGTCAGATAACCTTCCTCATCTACCTGGCACACGCCTCTGGTCACTGTACCGTTATCGCTGAGGGTGTTGGACAGCACAAAACCTCCCATGCAGATATCATAGTTCTCAGACTGTGAGTCCATATGCTCTGCCATGTAATCGTGAATCCTGCGAAATCCTTCCCGTCCGTAATAATCATCTGCATTAATCACAAGGAACGGTCCGTCTACCATACCCTTCACAGAAAGGACTGCCTGGCCTGTACCCCATGGTTTGGTCCTCCCGGGCGTCACTTCATAACCGGCCGGAAGGTCCTCCAGTTCCTGGTATGCGTACTCCACCGGAAGGAGTTTCTCTATTCTGTGTCCTATGATTTCCTTAAAATCTTTTTCAAGATCTCTCCTGATAATGAATATTACCTTATTAAATCCCGCTTCCATGGCATCGTGGATTGAATAATCCATGATAATCTCGCCGTTGGGTCCCACGGGCTCCAGCTGCTTGATGCCGCCTCCAAAGCGGCTTCCGATACCGGCAGCCATGATTACCAATGCAGTATTTTTCATCCTTAGCTTCTCCTTTAATTTAAACTGGTTACACTATAGCACATTTGACTTTAAAAGGCAAAGGGAAAGAATGTCTCCTGCCGTGCCAGCTCAGTCAGAACACGCCTGCAGCGGCACACATCCTCATAGGGCACATACTCATTGGGCTTATGGGCCAGTTCCAGGCTGCCGGGACCATAAGACATGCAGTTGCAGTTGCCCAGGGTTCCTGCGATAACCGCCGTATCCGTATAGCCGTTAAAAGAACCGACAGGTGTGTCCTCTCCCGTCACACGGTCGCAGACAGACTTAAGGCTGGCCAGAAGCCGGGAACTGCTGTCCTTTTCCACATAAGGACGGTCACCCGTAATGAGGTAACTGCCCCTGACCCCTGCAATCTCAGCTTCTGCCGCCTTTACAGCTTCCTCTACTATATTCTTCGCTGCCGCTGTATCCGTAGGCGGCACCAGACGCATGTCAATCCATACCTTACAGGAATCCGGCACAACATAGGGACGGTATCCCCCTGTTATCTGCCCAAAGGTCACCGTAGACATGCCCAGGTCCTCATGGGACGGACAGCTGCCGATGGCCTTCCGGATATGGCTGACTGCCTCTGCCATGGCGGCAATGGCGTCAGCGCCCTTCCATGGATTACTGGCATGGGCTGTGATTCCCTGTATAGTCAGTTCAAACCAGGTCCGGCCCTTATGGGCTACCTGAATCTGGCCGTCCGTTGGTTCCGTATCCAGTATCCAGTCTTCCCTGCCTACCCAGCCGTCGCGGATAGCGCTTTCCACTCCCCGCATAAAATCTTCCTCATCCACGGTTCCTATGAATACAAAGGGACGCGCCGGAAGCTCCCCTGTGCTTCCGGTCAATTCCACCATATCTGAAAATGCAGACATGGCGCAGGCCAGGCCTGACTTCATGTCACAGGCACCTCTTCCGTACAGGCGGCCTTCCTTTACCACTGCTCCCAGGGCAGGAGTCTCTTCCTCCCATCCCTCCCCCAGCATCACCGTATCCATATGGCATATGTACACAAGGGCAGGCGCCGGAGCTTGTTCTCTTCCCGGTATGCGGGCCATAAGATTAAAACGGCCCGGCATCACTTCTCTTTGGACCAGTTCAATTTGCTTCTTAAGCGCTCCTGCCTTTTCCTCTATCTCTTTTGTAAACCATTCATATATCCACTGTTCAATTTGGCCCTCATAGGCTCCCGGATCAGAACTGTCAATCTGTACCAGCTGTCCTGCCAGCTCCCAGGTCCTGCGGTCCCCCTCTTCTGCTGTCACGTTATCGCTCCTCCTGTCAATCATATAATCGGATACCAGGCGTCTGATCCTGCATCTGTTCCTGCGTCTGACACTGCTTCCCATGCCGGTATCCCTGCCCCATTATACCCCCTTATCTATAAATCATCAACAATGGCAGCGCTTTTTGCATAAGCCGTGCTCTTTGCCTCAAAAAAGTCTGTTTTCACCATATTCGCATTGGAATACTGGTTCACCCATTTCATGGACTGCGGCTCCTCGTCATACCCCTCGTACAAGGTGCCGAAGCCCAGCCCGCTCCAGCGCAGGTTTCCCAGATACCGTATGTAGTCCGTAACCATTTCTCTGGTCAGACCCGGAACATCATCGCCAATCACATAGCATCCCCACTGGATTTCCTGAGCCACGCCCTCCTCCAGCATGGACCTGAGCATATCTACCATCTTAGGCGTGAATAACTGCGGTTCCTCTTTCCTGAGTTCGGCAATCATGCTGCGGAACAGCCACAAATGGGTATTCTCATCCCGGTTGATATACCGGATTTCCTGGACGCTTCCGGGCATCTTGCCGCCCCTTCCCAGGTTATAAAAAAACATGAACCCGCTGTAAAAATAAATGCCCTCCAGGATATAATTGGCCATGATGACCCTGAGAAGGGTCACATCATCCTTCTTCTCCTGGAATTCATTATACAGATTTCCTATAAATGTATTGCGGCGCAGAAGGTGTTCATCCTCCTTCCACTGGTACAATATTCTGTCCCGCTCCACCGGACTGCAGATGGAATCCAGCATATAGCTGTAGCTCTGGCTGTGCACCGCCTCCTGAAATCCCTGTATGGTAAGGCACAGATTCACCTCATTGGCTGTGATATACTGGGCAATACAGGGCAGGTTTGCTGTCTGGATGGAATCTAAGAACACCAGAAAGCTCAGTATCTTATCATAGGCAGTACGCTCCGCAGCCGTCAGGTTCTTATAATCCTTTAAATCCGCGCTGAGGTTGATTTCCTCCGGAATCCAGAAATTATTCATGGCCTGGCGGTACCAGCTGCTGGCCCAGGTGTATTTCATATTATTAAAGTCGTTGAGATTGGTGGTATTTCCGCCTATCATCCTCCGGCTGTTCTTATCCGTATCACCCTGAGGGTTAAACAGGGGCTTGGCTGACAATATACTCATATCAAAAATCCTTTCTTACATGCCTTTCCATACCTTTCAACAGCAGCTTAACTGGAACAGCTCTCGCACTCCTCCACCTCCAAAGACTTGCTGCGCACATAGTAGAGGGTCTTTACGCCGCTCTCCCAGGCCAGTATATAGAGGTTCAGCAGCTGCCGCATGGTATAATCGTTGGTAATGTACAGATTCACGCTCTGGGCCTGGTCAATATGCCTCTGGCGCACACCTGCGGCCCGCACCGTCCAGGTCTGGTCCATGGTGTATCCGCTTTTATACAGCCAGAAGGTCCTGGGTGTCAGATCCGGGGCCACCCTGGGAAGGATGGCGTTCTTTTTCTCTTCCAGATAAAACCGCTTCATCACAGGATCCAGGCCTGCCGTTGTACCGGAGAGTATGCTGGTGCTGCTGGTAGGCGCCACAGCCAGAAGATAGGCGTTGCGCATTCCGTGCTCTGCCACCTGTTCTGCCAGCGCTTTCCATTCCCTGCTCACAAGCCCCCGCTTCTCAAAGTATGCCCCTGTCTGCCATTCGCTTCCCTCAAAATACCGGTAGCATCCCTTCTCAGCCGCCAGATTGGCGCTGGCCCTGACAGCCGCGTAATGAATCCGCTCAAACACCTGGTCCGCAAAGACCAGATGTTCCTCGCTCTCCCACCGTATGCCGTGCTTTGCCAGCATATGATGGTAACCGCTGACTCCCAGACCGATTCCTCTGTAATTCTGATTGGTAATTCCGGCGTAGGCCAGGGGATAAAAATTCAGGTCAATTACATTATCCAATGCCCTCACAGCACTGGCGGCAATATACTCCACTTCATCCGGATCATCCACATCAATCGCCCCCAGACAGAGGCTGGCCAGATTACAGACAACAAAATCTCCCGGCCGTGTGGTCTGGACCACCGCGGTCTCCCCATTAACCTCCAGCACCTGAGTTGACACACTTTCTATGGGAGACATGTTCTGGGCAATCTCGGTGCACAGGTTGGAACAGTATATAATGCCCCGGTGGCTGTTGGGGTTGGCCCGGTTTACCGTATCCCGGTTAAAGATAAATGGTGTGCCTGTCTCCACCGCGGACTTGATAATCAGGCGTACCACATCCTTTAACAACACAGTGCGCTTGGATATCCTGTCATCTCCCACGCAGTCCAGATACCGTTCCTCCCACAGCTCCCCATAGCAGTCCTCCAGGCAGTATCCCTTGACGGTCCGGATCTCATGAGGGCACATCAGATGCCAGTCCTGGTCCAGATTCTCCTCAGCCATCTTCCAGAATAAATCAGGAAAACACACGGCCGGGAAAATGTCGTGGGCCTTCATACGGTCATCCCCGTTATTAGTACGAAGCTGAAGAAACTCCGGCAGATCCTTGTGCCAGGCGTCCAGATAAACCGCGGCAGCGCCCTGGCGCATCCCCAGCTGGTCCACTGCCACAGCCGTATCGTTCACCAGCTTAATCCAGCGGATCACGCCTCCGGCAGCCCCCTCAAATCCCCGAATCCTGCTTCCCGTTGCCCTGACCTTTCCGAAATACAAGCCCATGCCCCCGCCAAATTTACTGACCTGTGCAAAGTTGTCCACGCTTCTGTAAATTCCTTCCAGGCTATCCGGCACAGTGTCAATAAAACAACTGGAAAGCTGATGGTACGGTTTCCTGGCATTGGACAGGGTTGGGGTGGCCATGGTAACCTGCATACGGCTGAGCATATCATAAAACCGGCGCACCCATTGCATCCTGCAATCCTTACTTTCCTTCATGGCCAGGTGCAGGGAAATGCCCAGATACATTTCCTGGGGCGTCTCTAACGGATGATGGCTGTGGTCCTGGATCACATACCGCTTAAGCAGCAAATCCAGTCCCGCATAGGTAAAGAGCTTATTTCTCTCATCATCAAGAAATCCTTCCGCCTCTTCTATCTCCTCCCGGCTGTAATGCTTCAGGATATAATCACCATATAACCCCTGTTCCGTCAGATATGAAATCTTTTCATACAGTCCCTTAATTCCCAGTCCCTTAAGCTGTTCCTCCACCTCACAGGCAAAACCGCAGTACCGCAGCCTGGCCGCTGCAAATTCCCACAGGGGTGTTTCCTTGGAAGTCAGTTCCGCCGCGGACCGAATCAGGGCTTCCATTCCCTCAGCCGGCCCCATTCCCGGTTTGCGGAAGGAGCGGTATCTCTCAAGCAGACAATCCAGTCCATATCCCTCCCCCTGAAAATCCCTTCCGATTTCTTCCAGACATTGTTCCAGCCCTTTATAGTCCAAATCTATCTCTACATTCGTATCCGCCATGATGTCCTTTTGCTCTCCTTATCTCACCTTATCTCATTTTCTCCGGCTTCCTCTTACTTTTCTCCTGCCGGTTCCTGTCCTTATCTAATTCCTGACATCCATGCATACCATTTCCAGATGTCACGCTCACCATTATAAACCATATATATAGTGGTTACAAGCTGTTTTTGCACCACATATACCCCAAATACTGTATTCTCCTTTATTCACAACACTTTCCCGGCTACAGTTATATACTTGTGGCTGTTTCAACAAAAAATGTGATTGCACTTGTAGTGGTTTCATCCTATTATATGGTTGGAACAACAATGAATACGTGGCATTCATGCCGCAAAGGGGGTAAACTTCCCGCATATCCGTCATCCGGATCAGGTAAGGGAAGCAGGGATTATGAGCGATATCAAAAGTCCATTTTGGCGCACTGCCGCCGAATATGGCATCATTACAGTAAGCATCTGGATTATGGTGGTTGGAATCTACTTCTTCAAGTTCCCCAATCATTTTGCATTCGGAGGCGTCACAGGCTTTTCCACTGTAGTAAGCGAAATCAGCCGTTGGTCTGCCAGTGATTTCACATTTATTGTGAACACCTCACTGCTGGTTTTAGGGTTCATTTTCCTGGGTAAGGGTTTTGGAATAAAGACCGTTTATGCAAGTATGGTCATGTCCATCAGCCTGTCCCTGCTGGAACGTGTCTGTCCTTTAAGCAGGCCGCTGACAACAGAGCCTTTGCTGGAGCTGCTGTTCGCCATCTTCCTGCCGGCAGTGGGCACAGCCATTCTCTTTAATCTGGGCGCTTCCAGCGGCGGTACAGATATCATCGCCATGATACTTAAGAAATATACCAGCCTTAACATAGGAACCGTTCTCATGCTGGTGGATGTGGCGGCCGTGGCCTCCTCATTCTTCATCTTCGGGCCTGAGACAGGACTGTTCTCCACCATCGGCCTGGCGGCCAAATCCCTGGTCATCGACGATGTGATTGAGAATCTGAATCTGTGCAAATGCTTTAATATTATCTGTGACGACCCGGATCCGATTTGCGACTATATCATCAACACGCTGCACCGCAGCGCCACGGTATACCATGCGCAGGGAGCCTTTACCCATCATGAAAAGACCGTAATCATGACCACCATGAAACGCAGCCAGGCATTAAAGCTGCGAAACTACATCCGCACCATTGAACCCACGGCCTTCATGCTGATATCCAACTCCAGCGAAATCATCGGAAAAGGATTTCTGGCCGGGTAGGCTTCGGCACAATTTTCCTGGGGATCAGCGTTTTTTCCCATGTCTTATACAGCAATTAAAATCAAATCAAATATAAAACAGCGGCAGCGAAATCCGGTGAACACTCATCCGATTCGCTGCCGTATTTTTCATTCCGCCTGTTTCAGTCCGCGGTTTCCTCTTTCAGAATCCCATCCCCGCTTCCGATGGTACCCAGACGTTCCAGCAGTCCGAACATGTAATCCGTATACCGTTCCGCCACCTCAATCACCACTGCGTCCGGCTGAATCTCAAGGGCAGCCGCCCCGCAGTCCTCTGTCCGGTAATCCATCAGCGTCACATCCGGGTAGTTCCTGGCAAAGTACTCAGCCATGTGTACCCCGAAGGAGTCCCTGCAAATAAGGATTCTTTCTGCTTTTTCCTCTGCGTCTGAGGAGTAGTGGGTGATGGTCTCATGTTCATTCTGGTAATCCATTTCAAAGGACACATCCTCCCTGTAGCCTGACACTTTAAGGAATGGGTCATCGTCATAATACTTCTGAAGATTCAGCATGGTTGCCAGGTCCCCGCTGAAGGTTCCTCTGTTTTCAATATCATAAGAGCGGTATGACTCCGGTCCGAACGGCTCCCCGTCTATGTCCTGTATCACCATCTGGGATGCCATAAATGCCCCCATATCATTCCAATGAGTATCATACTTCCTGTATATCTGGCACCAGTCATCCTTGGCCTTTCTGAACTCATCCAGGGGGTAGTACACATCACAGTCCGTATTCTCTTTCAGATATTCGTACAGCAAATCCGCCTTGGACTGTTCCTGAACCACCTTCACGGATGAGGGCATAAACTCGCTGTATACCTGCTCCTTATTGGGAACCATATAGAAAACCAGCTTTATCCCTCTGGAGGCCAGATTTTCCTCCGCCTGCTTAAGCAGCGCCCCAAACCGTTCCATCTCATCAACACTGTAATGATTGGTTCCCTGGTAGTCCGCAATGCTGTCCTCCATTTCCCCTTTCAGCTTATAGAACATCCATCCGTCCTTTCCCATAAGAACGGCATCGGACGTGACTTCCCCAAACACATGAATGTCCGCCAATTTCCCAAAGGCCACAATGGGATTCTTAAAGGCCAGATGGTCATTAAAGTAGGCGTCATACTGCCCCGGATAGGATTTAAGGTCCGCTGCAGAAAGATTCCTGAAATTAAGAACCGGCTTTTCCTGGTAAACCCGGTTCTCGTAATTCTCCGTGTCCACATAATCCTTAAGAGGTATGAACAGGAGTCCGGGCAGTATCATCATCCCCAGGAACATGCCTGCAAATATATATGCTTTTATGCGTTGTCTCACCTGCTGCCTCCTCTCTAAAACCGGAAATAGATAAACGGATTATAAGTGCTGCCCACAGCCATCACAATCGAGTATGCAAACAGCAGTATAAGTCCCAGGCTTTCAGACAGGTAAATGCTTCTGCCGTCCTGCATATGTTTCTTAAAACAGGGAACCAGGGCCTGAAACGGACCGCACAGCACAATCCCTATCACCATATAGACTATGGTCTTATGGCTCATATACATGGCCGTATCATAAATCCCCGGGCGCAGAAGAAACATCTGCTTAAGCAGCATAAGTCCCCGGGTCAACGAATCCGCCCGGAACATGGTCCATCCCACCACGGTAACAAAAAACATATAAATATAACTGACCGCCGCTGGCAGACACTCCAGCCGCCGCTTTAAAAACAGCCGTTCCGCCACCTGCAGGCAGCCGTAATACATTCCCCACGCAATAAAGGACAGGCCCGCGCCATGCCAGAATCCGGTACAGATAAATACGATCATCAGATTACGGCAGGTAACAAATGTCCCCTTCCTGCTTCCGCCAAGAGGAATGTAAAGGTAGTCCTTGAACCAGCTGGAGAGAGATATATGCCATCTGCGCCAGAACTCTCCCACGGACCTGGCCAGATATGGATAATTAAAGTTCTCCGTCAGCTCAAAGCCCAGCATTTTACCAAGGCCCACCGCCATATCGGAATAACCGGAAAAATCAAAATAAATCTGCAGTGTATACAGGATTCCCACATACCATCCCAAACCTCCGCTGATCTGGTCCATGGGATTGGCCAGAACCTTGTCCACCACGCTTCCGAACTGGTTGGCAAGTATAACCTTTTTTCCCAGTCCGTAGATAAAGCGCCTTGCTCCGCATGCAAACAGTTCCGGCGTCACATGGCGGTTTCTGATGCGCGCACCCATACTCTGATAGCGCTCGATGGGTCCCTGTATCATCTTAGGAAAAAAGGACATGTAAAGTCCCAGGTTCAGCAGGTTCCTCTCGGCCCCTGTGGTCCCCCGGTACACATCCGCCACATACGATATCATCTGAAATGTGTAAAATGAGATGCCCACCGGCAGCAGCAGGTTCTTTGGCTCCGCCACAGTGCCCCCCGCCAGCTTATTGACCAGGCCGGTCAGGAAATCAAAGTATTTAAAATACCCTAAAAAACCCAGGTTCACCGCCACCAGCAGCACAAGGAGCAGCTTATCCGGGGTAAAGAGAGTGTGCTTGCCGGCACCGGAAGCCGTCTGGCTGTCTGTACTGACGGCAGTCC